>Ga0209281_1000028_pt1 | contig 440027 bp, 342 predicted proteins | sample MedtruBG_FD_187514 | JGI IMG/M metagenome (GOLD analysis project Ga0209281, IMG submission 187514) | Root nodule microbial communities of legume samples collected from California, USA - Medicago truncatula BG (SPAdes) (version 2) | ecosystem: Host-associated > Plants > Roots > Nodule | place... | reverse complement strand
TGCCGAAACATGCGCTCACCGAAAAGGCCTTTGGTGTCTATCGTCACCGCAATCTTGCGCCGGCCTCGGTTTATCTCAATGGCTTTTCCGATGATTTCCAGGTGCCGGTCTCACGTTGGACGGAGGTACGTCGCGAGGATGTCGAGAAGAAATCCAATCTGGAAATCCTGATGGAATCCGATGAGATGGGCCTTTGCCTCGTGCATGAGAAGAAGGGCAACCGTCTCTACATGTTCAACCACGTCGAATATGATTCCACCTCGCTGGCGGACGAATATTTTCGCGATGTGAATGCCGGTATCCCGATCAAGATGCCGCATGACTATTTTCCGCATAACGACGATACGCTGACGCCCCAGAACCGGTGGCGCAGTCATGCGCATCTTCTATTCGGAAACTGGATCAACGAGATGTACCAGACGACCCACTACGACATGGACAAAATCGGCACTGTGTAAGGACTGGTGAGGCTTTGGGGCGGCGTCGGGAAAAGACGCCGCGCGTCGCCGTTTCCCATTGCGAGGCCTCGCCAAATCGCGCAGTTTGCCGCCGATAAAATGGTGGGAGTAACTCATGGTAGGGCAGGCATTCGAGGTTTTCGGCACCACGCAGGACGGCGAGCCCGTCTATCGTGTCCAGATCAGCGGCGGCGGGCTGACTGCCAATGTTATTACCTGGGGTGCAGTCATCCAGGATTTGCGTCTTCAAGGACACGATGCGCCGCTGGTGCTCGGTTTCGACGATTTCTCTTCCTATCCGGCCTATTCTCCCTATTTCGGTGCCACGCCCGGCCGTTGCGCCAACCGGATCGGCGATGGGAAATTTTCGATCGACGGCCACGATTACCAGCTCGAACTCAATGAGCGCGGTGTCACGCATCTGCATGGCGGCTCCGACGGGATGGGCAAGCGCAACTGGGCGATTGTCGAACATCAGGCCGACAAGGTCGTGCTGAAGATTACCGATGCCGATGGGCGCGCAGGTTATCCCGGCAACTGCACGGTGACCGCGACCTATCGGTTGAAGGCGGACGGTGTGTTCTCGGTCGTCTATGAAAGCGTTTCGGACGAGCCGACGCCCGCCAATGTCTGCCAGCACTCCTATTTCAACCTCGACGGTCGCGAGGATGTCTTCGGCCACGAGATCATGATTGCCGCCGACAGGATAACGGATGTCGATGCAAGGCTGGTTCCGACCGGCAAGCTCAATGACCTGACTGGTTCGCCCTTCGACCTGCGCCAGATGGGCCCGGTGCGTCGCACGCTCGAGGATGGTCGCCAGGTGCCGTTCGACCATAATTACTGCCTGTCGAACGAGCGCGTGGCCAAGCGATCGGTGGCGCTGGTGCGCAGCCTTTATTCAGGTGTCTCGATGGAAGTCAGGACCACGGAGCCGGGCGTGCAGTTTTATGCAGGCGTGATGGTCAATGTGCCGGTGCCGGGCTTCGATGGCCGCAAATACGGCAATTATGCCGGCCTTTGCCTGGAAACGCAGGTCTGGCCGGATGCGATCAATCACGAGAATTTCCCGAACGCGGTGTTACGTCCAGGCGAAGTTCTGCGTCAGGAAACAGATTACGTGTTTTCGAAGAGCTGAAGACAGCGCGCCAGTTCGACATCCAAGGTCGGACTGGTCGCTTTTAACTCCTCGCTCTGCTCGCCGACAGATTATGCCGCGAGGTCAGCCGTCTCACCATGCTGAGCAATGAGACGGGGTGATGCCATGTCGCCGGTTTCTTCATCGACCATGACTGCGTAAGCTGCTACGCCGACCACACGCGAAGCCATGGCGGCGGCAATCTTTTCCGCCGATACCGCGTTTGAGGCCTGACGCATTTCGCCCGGCACGATATGGCCGCGGTTCTTCTTGAATTGCAGGACGATGAATTTTTCCGCTTGAGCCATTTGATATCCTCTGTTGTTCTTATTTTGTTCCATCATGAGGCAATAAGTCAATTGGCAATCTCGGAAAGATTTTCCTGATGCAGGCCGAAAAAAATGAGATGGAAAAGGTAGCGATTTTCAAGAAAGCGCTTAGCGCCAGGTTTGTCCTGTGCGCTTCGTCAATCTGATTGTCTCTCTTGGAAGGGACTGGAGCGGGCGAAGGGGTTCGAACCCTCGACCCCAACCTTGGCAAGGTTGTGCTCTACCACTGAGCTACACCCGCTCATCAATCCGTCGGTCCGTGTGGTAGTTCGGAGCCGGCTGGTCAGTGGCTCGTTGCCGCCGACGAGGCGCTATATGGCCCAGACGATTTTCAAATGCAACAGAGAAATGACGATACTGGCAAAGATTTTTTCATTTTCCGCTAAAGCCCTTGATTTGCGGGGCTTTTGGCTTTCGGTGATTATGTGGAGAATGTCTTGGAGGCGGACGGGCTTATCTCTATAGTCGGCATTTCCCGCCAATCACGATCCTAGATGTGACCGAAAACATGCCGAAAACAGCCGCCGATCTGTTCGCTTTTCTCGACAGCCTCGATATTTCCCACACAACGAAAGAGCATGAGCCGGTTTTCACCGTGGCCGAATCGCAGGAGCTGAGAGATCAGATTCCCGGCGGGCATACCAAGAACCTGTTCGTGAAGGACAAGAAGGACCAGTATTTCGTCCTGACGGTCGAGGAACATGCGGTGGTGGATCTGAAGACGGTTCACAAGGTCATCGGCGCGTCGAGCCGTGTCTCGTTCGGCAGGCCGGAGATGATGCTCGAATATCTCGGTGTCGTGCCAGGTTCGGTGACGGTGTTCGGCGCGTTTTGCGATACGGGCAAAAACGTCACCTTCGTGCTGGATGAAGACCTGTTGAAACACGAGATCATCAATGGCCATCCGCTTTCCAATGATGCGACGACATCGATTGGACGAAACGATCTCATCCGTTTTCTGGAGGCGACCGGTCACACGCCGCTTGTCTTGAAAGTTACGGACTGACATACGATGTTTCGGGCAGACAATTAAAAGGGTTCGCACCCTGATTTCCCGGGAGAACATCCATGAGCGGCAACGATAATCCTTACGCTGGATCTTACGGCGCCGGATCCTATGGCGGCGGATACGGTAGCCAGACGGCAAGCTTCGGTTCGCCCGCGGCAAGTCCTGCTTCCGCCGAGCCGGCGGCGGGTGGTTACGTGAGCGACACGACGACGGCCGGCTTTGCCAAGGATGTTCTGGACGAATCGCGCCGCCAGCCGGTTCTGGTCGATTTCTGGGCGCCATGGTGCGGTCCGTGCAAACAGCTGACCCCAGTGCTCGAAAAGGCCGTTAATGAAGCTCAGGGGCGCGTCAGGCTGGTCAAGATGAATATCGACGACCATCCATCGATCGCCGGCCAACTCGGCATCCAGTCGATCCCCGCGGTCATTGCTTTCGTCGACGGCCGTCCGGTCGATGGTTTCATGGGAGCTGTGCCGGAAAGCCAGGTCAACGAGTTCATCGACAAGGTTGCAGGTCCGGCCGGTGCCGATCAGGCAGCCGAAATCGAGGCGATCCTCGGCGAGGCGGATGGCCTGCTTGCCGCGAGCAACATCGAGGGTGCTGCACAGCTTTACAGCGCCGTTCTGCAGGCCGATCCGGAGAACGCCAAGGCGGCGGCCGGCATGATGCAGTGCCTGATCGCCATGGGCGAAACGGAGCGTGTCGGCCAGATGCTGCAATCCCTGCCTGAAGAGATGACGGCCGATCCGGCCATCCAGGCGGTTTCCAAGAAGCTCGACCAGATCATCGAAGCCCGCAAGCTCGGTGACCCCGTGGCGCTGACGCGCGAGTTGGACGCCAATCCGGATGACCATGCGGCGCGGATGAAGCTTGCGAAGATCCTCAACGTTCAGGGCGAGCGTGAGCAGGCGGCCGATCATCTTCTGACGATCATGCGCAAGGACCGGACTTTTGACGATGACGGTGCGCGCCGGGAACTTTTGCAGTTCTTCGAGGTTTGGGGTCCGAAGGATCCCGCGACGATTACAGCCCGTCGCCGTCTTTCGTCCATCCTCTTTTCCTAAACAACACGTTATCCACTGCCGCCGGTCTTGCGATCGGCGGTTGGAGCCCCAGATATCGGGTTATAGACCTGTAATCAGGAGCAATCTGCGGGAGGTGCCGAACCGATGCATGTGGGAAACGCGCGGTACGTGAAACGTGAAGACCTGCCGGAAGTCATGCCGGTGTTTCCGCTGACCGGAGCGCTTCTGCTTCCGGGCGGCCAGCTTCCGCTGAATATCTTCGAGCCGCGTTATCTTGCCATGTTCGACGCGGCGCTTGCCGGCGACCGGTTGATCGGCGTCGTACAGCCTTCGCTGCTGGAGCCATCGGATGCGTCCGATCCGTTGCTGCCGGCGCTTTCCTCTGTCGGGTGCCTGGGGCGTATCACTTCTTTCGCCGAGACCGGCGACGGGCGCTATATCCTTTCGCTCAGCGGTGTGTGCCGTTTCCGACTTTTGGACGAAGTGGACGGTAGCCAGCCCTACCGGATGTTCCGGTTTGCGCCGTTCATGAGCGATCTGTCGGAAGAGGATGACGAGGCTTCCGTCGACCGGCGCGAGCTGCTGCGGGTGTTCCGGGCCTATCTCGACGCCAACAAGCTGGAAGTGGACTGGGACAGCGTCGGGCGCGCGGGCAATCGTACGCTCGTCAATTCGCTATCGATGATGTCGCCTTTCGGTCCGGCGGAAAAGCAGGCGCTGCTCGAAGCGCCGGATCTGAAGACGCGTGCGGAAACGCTGATCGCGATCACGGAAATCCTGCTGGCAAGAGGGCTGGCGGATACCGATACGATTTTACAGTGAGGCCTCAAGTGGTGGACGAAAAGCTTAGTAACGTCGATCCGAAGCTGCTCGATCTGCTCGTGTGCCCGCTTACGAAGGGCACGCTTTCGCTGGATCGCGAGCGCAACGAGCTGATTTCGGAAGGCGCACGTCTGGCCTATCCGATCCGTGACGGCATTCCGATCATGCTGGTGTCCGAAGCGCGGAAGATCGAAGACTGAGCCTCCGCAATTCTCCTATATCTGCTGACCAGCCAGAAGCTTCGGATTTCCGTCCGCGGTCGTCCCGGCTGCCTGGGTGATGAAGAAATCCTTCAGTTTCGGCATGCGCTCGACGAGGCCGAGGCCGAAATCGCGTGCGATGCGGATCGGAGTGATATCGTTGGAGAACAGCCGGTTGAGGACATCGGTGGTGACGCCCATGCGGAACGTGTCGAAGCGGCGCCAGGACTGGTAGCGCTCCAGCACGTTGAGCGAACCGATATCGAGGCCGAGGCGATCGGCCTCGACAATGGTTTCGGCAAGGGCTGCGACATCCTTGAAGCCGAGATTGAGGCCTTGGCCGGAGATCGGGTGAATGCCGTGGGCTGCATCGCCGGCAAGCGCGAAACGCGGCGCGACGAATGCGCGTGAAAGCGTGAGGCCGAGCGGAAAAGCCTTGCGGCCACCGACAACGGTCAGTTCGCCGAGCTTGTGGCCAAAGCGGCGCTGCAATTCATCCTCGAAGATCAGATCATCGGAGGCGATCAACCGGTCGGCATCCTCCGTTCGTTCCGTCCAGACCAGCGACGAGCGATTGTTCGGCAGGGGGAGGATGGCGAAGGGGCCGGAGGGCAGGAAATGTTCTTCAGCCACGCCTTCATGCGGGCGCTCATGGGCGACGGTCGTGACAATGCCCGACTGTCCGTATTGCCAGTTGACGGTGCGGATGCCCGCCATGTCACGCAGTTTCGAGCGCACGCCATCGCAGGCGACGAGCAGTTTTGTCTCGATAGTGGAGCCGTCTGACAGCGTGACGGTCGTGCTGCTGCTCGTGGTCGTGAAAGCGGTAGCGGAAAGGCCGTGCCGGATGGCGATGCCCAGCCGTTCTGCGGCACTCCTCAATGCTCTCACCATTTCGACATTCGGCACCATGTGGGCGAAGGGTTTGCCTTCCTCGATCTCGCCGTCGAAGGTGAGGAAGACCGGGCGCACGGGATCGGAGGTGCGGCTGTCGGTGACGATCATCCGGTTGATCTGCTGCGAGTGGACAAGGATCTCGTCCCAGACGCCAAGCACGTCGAGCATCTTGCTGGCAGCCGTGATGATCGCGGAGGCGCGCTCATCCTTCTCCCACACATGCGCCGGAGCCGCTTCCACGACTTCGATGTTGAGGTGCGGGGCGGCCTGCTTGACCGCGACTGCTGCCGCCAGGCCGACATATCCCGCTCCGACCACCATCATGTCCAGCATCTCACAGGCTCCTGTCAGTCTTGTGGTTGTTGATGGGGTGGATATAGATCATCCGGTCGTCGCTTCCTATTGCCGGAGTTCGTAAAAATGTCAGGTTCGCGCCTTAACCCGATGGAACAGCTCATCAAGACGCTCGATCTGGAGCAGCTGGAGCACAATCTTTATCGCGGCACGAGCCCGGATATCGGCTGGCAGCGCGTGTTCGGTGGACAGGTGATCGCGCAGGCGCTGGTGGCGGCGCAAAGAACGGTCGATGCCGATCGATTCGTTCATTCGTTGCATGCCTATTTCGTGCGTCCTGGCGATCCGAGCGTTCCAATCGTCTATCAGGTGGAGCGGCTTCGTGATGGCGGCAGCTTTGCCACGCGCCAGGTGCAGGCGATCCAGCATGGGCGGGCGATCTTTACCCTGTCTTCATCGTTCCAGCGGGATGAGGAGGGCTATGAGCATCAGATCGCCTTGCCGGATGTGCCGTCACCCGAAGAGCTGATGGACGAGGCCGAGTTCAAGCGGATTTTCCTGCCCAAGGCGCCGGAAACCATTCGCCGTTATTGGGAGCGCCCGCGCCCGATCGAGCTTCGTCCTACGTCGCTCAAGCATTACCTGACGACGGAGAAGCTGGAGCCGCTTCAGGATGTCTGGGTTCGCACGGTCGGTGATGTGCCGGAAGACCGCGGTGTTCAGGCCGCCATCCTAGCCTATCTTTCCGATATGACGCTGCTGGATGCCTCGCTTTATCCGCACGGGACCTCGGTGTTCGATCCGCGGCTGCAGGCGGCAAGCCTTGATCACGCCATGTGGTTTCATCGACCGATCAGGTTCGATGACTGGCTGCTTTACAGTCAGGACAGCCCAAGCGCTTCGGGTGGACGAGGGATGACCCGAGGCGGTCTCTACACGCGTTCAGGCATCCTCGTGGCATCGGTGGCGCAGGAGGGTTTGATTCGTAAAAAGGCAAATGAGTAATTTTTGTGCGAAAAATTTAAAATGCACAAAATTTCTGCTTTTTTGTGTCGCTCATCTGCCCCATTTGTAATGCCTCGGATTTATCTAGTTATTTTTCAATAACTTAATTGCTGTTCGAAACTGGCACGCCCTTTGAATGTATAGGCTCAGTCGCAGGCCTCGATGCCGGTGATGAGGAGAGTCGGCCTTGGCCGAAATAAACAAAGGATGGGAAGCCAGATGAAAATCGTGATGGCCATTATCAAGCCGTTCAAGCTGGATGAGGTGCGCGAAGCACTCACGGCTGTCGGTATCCAGGGCCTGACCGTCACCGAGGTCAAGGGTTACGGACGTCAGAAGGGACATACCGAGATCTATCGCGGCACCGAATATGCCGTCAGTTTTCTGCCTAAACTGAAGATCGAAATCGCCGTTTCCGCCGACCTGGTGGAGAAGGCCATCGAGGCAATCGCCTCTTCCGCGAAGACCGGCCAGATCGGGGATGGCAAGATCTTCGTTTATTCGATCGAGCAGGCCGTGCGCATCCGTACCGGCGAAACCAACACCGAAGCGCTCTAAGCACGGCTTACAGGGGAGTTTTCAAACCATGCAATTGACTAAGATTTCCAACCTCGGACGCATGGGCGCAGCTGCTGCAGCCCTGTTTGCGCCGGTTGTCGCTTTCGCGCAGACTGCTGCGGCACCCGCTGCCGAGGCTGCTGCCGCCGCTCCGGTTCCGGACAAGGGCGATACTGCCTTCATGTTCCTTTGCACCCTTCTGGTGTTCTTCATGATCATGCCGGGCATTGCACTGTTCTATGGCGGCCTCGTCCGTTCTAAGAACATGCTCTCCGTGCTGATGCAGTGCACCGTGATCGGTTCCTCCATCATGCTCGTATGGGTCATCTACGGTTATTCCTTCGCCTTCGGCGGCGGCACGTCTGCCTTCTGGGGCGGTACGGCCAAGATGTTCCTCTCGGGCGTCACGATCGAGTCGACCGCTTCGACCTTCTCTGATGGCGTCGTCATTCCGGAATTCATCTTCATGCTGTTCCAGATGACGTTTGCGGCTCTGACGCCGGTTCTGATCGTCGGCGCATTCGCCGAACGCATCAAGTTCTCGGCTGCTGTGCTCTTCTGCCTGCTCTGGGTCACCTTCGTCTACTTCCCGATCGCCCACATGGTCTGGGACGCAAACGGCCTGATCTTCGGCTGGGGCGCGCTTGACTTCGCTGGCGGCACCGTCGTTCACATCAATGCGGGTCTTGCTGGCCTCATCGGTGCGATCATGGTCGGTAAGCGTACCGGCTTCGGCAAGGACATGATGGCTCCGCACTCGATGACGCTGACGCTGGTCGGTTCCGCCATGCTGTGGCTCGGCTGGTTCGGCTTCAACGCCGGTTCGAACCTCGAAGCTTCGGGCGGTGCGATGCTCGCAACCGTCAACACCTTCCTCGCAACCGCCGCTGCCGTCGTTTCCTGGTCTGTCGTCGAAACCTTCACCCGCGGCAAGGCTTCGCTGCTCGGCGCGGTTTCGGGCATGATCGCAGGTCTCGTTGCCATCACGCCTGCTGCCGGCATTGCCGGCCCGATGGGTGCGATCATCATGGGTCTGCTGGTTTCGCCGATCTGCTACTTCTTCGTCTCCGTCATCAAGAACAAGTTCGGTTATGACGACACGGCTGACGTGTTTGGCGTTCACGGTGCAGGCGGCCTCTTCGGCGCGCTCGCAACCGGCATATTCGCATCCTCGTCGCTCGGCGGCATCGGTTATGCCGAAGGCGTCACTATGGGCGGTCAGTTCATGACCCAGGTCTGGGCTGTCGTCGTCACCATCCTGTGGTGCGGTATCGGCTCGATCATCCTCTACAAGGTTGTCGACCTGATCGTCGGTCTGCGCGTCCCGGTCGAAGCCGAACGCGAAGGTCTCGACCTCGCTGCACACGGCGAATCCGCCTATCACAGCTAAGGGGCACGGCCGGGTTCAACCGGCCTGATGCTTCACCAAAATCAGATGGCTCGGCCTTGCGCCGGGCCATTTTCGCGTCTGGAAGCTGTCTGCGGGTCATCTGGTTAAAGCTGCGTTAACCATCCCCGCGTTACCTTGTCTTGGAATTGTGCGACGGCCATTGCCGGATTGCGCACCTTATTTCGTTTCACAGGTGGCGGGCAGATACGATGAGCAGAAGCAGTTCGGCGGCATTGGCAAACCGGTCAACCCGCTCGGTTCTCAGCTCCTTCGTGCTCCGGCAGGCTCTTGCGCTGATCGGCTTCGGCATTTTCCTTGGCCTTGCGCTTGCCGTTGCGGCGCTTGCCACCTGGAATGTCGCCGACCCGAGTTTTTCCTACGCTACCGACAATCCCCCGACCAATCTTCTCGGTTTCGGCGGTGCGGCCTTTGCCGACCTGATGATGCAGTTTCTCGGCCTTGCCGGGCTTATTGCGCTTCTGCCTGTGCTTTCCTTTGCGCTGGCGCTGATCTCCGGCCGTCGTTTCGATCGCATTCCTGCGCGGATTGCCGCCTGGGGCGGTGGAACGCTGCTGGCTTCGGCCACGCTCGGCTGTTTTCCCGCGCCGCAGACATGGCCGATCCCGAACGGTATCGGCGGCGTTATCGGCGACATGATCCTGCGGTTTCCGGCACTGTTTGTTGGCGCCTATCCGACCGGCATGGTCGCCATGGTGCTGGGCGGCATCTTCACCGTCCCCTGCATCTGGCTGATGCTGTTCTCCTCCGGTCTCGTCGGCGATCCGCTCGAGCTGGATGTGGAAGAGGAAGACGACGACAAACCGGTTGCGGCCGTCGTTTCACGCGCGCGGCGTGACGAGGAAGACGAAGAGGAGGATGACGGCGGGTTCCTTGAACGCTTCCTGCCGCTCGGCCTTGCCGCACATTACTGGTACATTACCCAGGCCCGTCTGCGCCGTATGGTGGGCATGAAGCCGCGCGCGCGCCAGACATACGACCAGCCTTACGATTTCAACGAGGACGAGTTCGGCAAGTTGAACGAGCCCGTGCGGGCAAAGGCTCCCGGTACTGATACGCGTCGGATGGAGCCATCGCTCGACGGCGCGGGTGAACGCGTTGCCGGCAATCCACGCCGCGTGGTTTCCGCTCCGCCGATCTACGGCCATGATCACGATGACGATCCGCCATTCGACATGGACGACATGCCCCGTCGGCCGGCTGGTATACTTGTCGATGACGAAGATGATGACGACGCTCCGTTCCTGGCATCGCGAACACCTCAGGCCGGTGGCCGTTCTGCTCGTGTCACGCCTGCAGCTCCCGCGCCGAAGCCCAGCGCGCGCGTCTCGCGCGATGCGCAGGGCTCGTTCATTCGTCCGGACGGTTTCCAGCTTCCTTCTGTCCATCTTCTCACAGAGCCGAAGGCGGTTGCCCGCGACGCCTCGCTTTCGGCCGATGCGCTGGAACAGAATGCCCGTATGCTGGAAGGCGTGCTGGAGGATTTCGGCGTTAAGGGCGAGATCATTCATGTCCGGCCCGGCCCGGTCGTCACCCTTTACGAACTGGAGCCGGCACCCGGTATCAAGTCCTCGCGCGTCATCGGTCTTGCGGACGACATCGCCCGCTCGATGAGCGCAATCGCAGCACGCGTTGCCGTCGTTCCCGGCCGCAATGCAATCGGTATCGAATTGCCGAACCGTACCCGCGAGATGGTCTATCTGCGCGAAATGATCGGTTCGAAGGACTTTGAAGGCAGCAAGGCAAAGCTTGCCATGGCACTCGGCAAGACGATCGGCGGCGAGCCGGTCGTAGCCGATCTTGCCAAGATGCCTCACCTTCTCGTCGCTGGTACCACCGGTTCGGGTAAGTCTGTCGCCATCAATACGATGATCCTGTCGCTTCTCTATCGCTATACGCCTGAGAAGTGCCGCCTGATCATGATCGATCCGAAGATGCTCGAACTTTCCGTCTATGACGGGATTCCGCATCTGCTGTCTCCGGTCGTGACAGATCCGAAGAAAGCCGTCGTTGCGCTCAAGTGGACCGTCCGCGAGATGGAAGAGCGCTACAAGAAGATGTCGAAGATCGGTGTTCGCAATATCGACGGCTTCAATTCCCGCGTCGAACAGGCGAAGGAAAAGGGTGAGATCCTGACCCGCACCGTGCAGACCGGTTTCGACCGCCAGACGGGCGAAGCAATGTACGAGACGGAAGAGTTCGATCTCGATCCGATGCCCTATATCGTCGTCATCATCGACGAAATGGCCGACCTGATGATGGTCGCCGGCAAGGATATTGAAGGCGCCGTGCAGCGTCTGGCGCAGATGGCGCGCGCGGCCGGCATCCATGTCATCATGGCGACCCAGCGTCCGTCGGTCGACGTTATTACTGGTACGATCAAGGCGAACTTCCCGACGCGTATTTCCTTCCAGGTGACGTCGAAGATCGACAGCCGCACCATTCTCGGCGAACAGGGTGCCGAACAGCTGCTCGGCCAGGGCGACATGCTCTACATGGCCGGCGGCGGACGCATCCAGCGCGTCCACGGTCCGTTTGTTTCTGACAATGAAGTGGAAGAAATCGTCGCCTACTTGAAAACTCAAGGGTCGCCCCAATATCTCGAAGCGATCACGGCCGACGATGAGGATGAAGACGGCGGCGGTGGCGGCCCTGCGGGCACGTCCAATCTGTCGGATTCGGATGACCCGTACGATCAGGCCGTTGCTGTTGTGTTGAGAGATGGCAAGGCTTCGACCTCCTATGTCCAGCGGCGTCTCGGTATCGGCTACAACCGTGCCGCTTCGCTGATCGAGCGGATGGAGAAGGAAGGGCTGATCGGTCCGGCAAACCACGCCGGCAAGCGCGAGATCCTCGTGCCGACCGAGGCCGACATTATCGAGCGCTAGTCGCCGGTAAGTCTTTCGTGATCACGCCGGCTACGGTTTGCCAAGCCGCCGGCAAGTCATGATGACGCCGCGTTTGCGGCCCAGTGCATTTGGATGGAGACCAGAATGACCAAAGAAAAAACAGCTCTTTCCATCCGGATGGATCGCAGACAGTTTTCCGCAGGCCTGTTCGGCCTCGCCGCATCGGCTGTGCTGCCGTCGATGGCGTCCGCGCAAAGTTCCGGCGGTGCGGCGGCCCAGAAGATCGCCGACCATTTCTCGTCGGTGAAGACGATGATGGGCGAGTTTGTGCAGTTCGGCCCGCGCGGCGAACAGACTGGCGGAAAATTCTATATCGAACGTCCCGGCAGGCTGCGTTTCAATTTCGAGGATCCGTCGCCGCTGCGTGTGATTTCCGATGGAAAGAATGTCGTTGTCGGTAATATCAAACTGAAGACCTGGGATCTCTATCCGCTTTCAAAGACGCCGTTGACGCTGCTTCTGGCAGATCGGATCGACCTTTCCAACGATGCCGTGCGCGGTGTGAAGGAAGAAAGCGACCTGACGACGATCGTGCTTGGCAACAAGACGATCTTCGGTGATTCGACCATCACCATGATGTTCGACAGCAAGACCTATGACCTGCGTCAGTGGACGATCACCGATAATCAGGGCAAGGATACCTCTGTGATGATTTATAACGTCAAGACAGGCGTCAGCCTCGACGAGAAGGTATTTGCGATCGACTATGCCGAAGTGCGCGGTCGCGGCTGAGATTTACATCCCGATACTGTCTGAAGGGCTGCGACATTCGCGGCCCTTTTTGCTTCTCATCAATCGCCAAATAACATAGAGCATTGCCAGCGATCATTGGATCGCCAGCAGTGCTCTATCTCCTTTGGTCTTACGCAATTCCGGTTCCCGCTTTTGCTGGAATTGCTCTAGACCTCGACGGACAATCGAGGTTCTCCATGACATTTTCCCTGGCCACCTGGAATATCAACTCGGTGCGCCTGCGCATGCCGATCGTGCAGCAGTTCATCGTCCGCAACCAGCCGGACATTCTCTGCCTGCAGGAAATCAAGTGCCAGGAGCCGGAGTTCCCGTATCAGCCACTCAAGGATCTCGGCTACGAGCATATCATCGTGCATGGCCAGAAAGGTTATCACGGCGTTGCCATCGCCTCGAAGATCCCGCTTCTGGAAGATCACCGGCAGAATTATTGCGGCGTGGGTGACGCGCGGCATATTTCGGCGATCTTCGAGCGCGGGTCGCGCCGTATTCGGCTGCATAATTTCTATGTGCCGGCGGGCGGTGACGAGCCGAACCGGGAGATCAATCCGAAGTTCGGCCACAAGCTCGATTTTCTTGAAGAGATGAAGGTGCTGAAGGCGGATATGCCCGGCGTTTCATCGATCCTTGTCGGCGATCTCAATATCGCGCCACTGGAACATGACGTCTGGTCGCACAAGCAGCTCCTGAAGATCGTCAGCCATACGCCGGTCGAGACGGATGGCATGAAGGACGTGATCGCCAAAGGCGGCTGGCTGGACCTGATGCGCCAGCACACGCCGGAGCCGGAAAAGATCTATACGTGGTGGAGCTACCGCGCCAAGGACTGGGAAGCCGCCAACAAGGGCCGCCGCCTCGACCACGTCTGGTCGTCGCCGGAGCTCGGGCCGTTCCTGGAGCGTATCGATATTCTGAAGGAAGCCCGTGGCTGGAACCAGCCTTCCGACCATGTTCCGGTGACGGCGGTGTTCAAGTTCTGAGGGCTGCGCAGAGCAAGCAGTTGCCCCTCATCCGCCTGCCGGCACCTTCTCCCCGTTCTGACGGGGAGAAGGACACGAGCCGCTACCTCGACGTCCCCCGCAACGTAACTTGTCGCACGTTCCCTCGCCCCGCGTGCGGGGAGAGGGTGAGGGGCTGATCTGAGAAGAGCGGTCGCTGTTAGATGGCGCGCGATACCGCAAAAATTATCTAAACCGATGTTCCATCGCCGCAGCCGCCTTGGCCAGTCCGGCGATATTCTCGCGGATGCGGGCTTCGATCAGGCTGCCGACCTGCGGGTATTCCTCCAGCAGGCGTTGGAAAAGCTGGCGGCTGATTTTCATCACTTCGGCATCGGAAGCCGCAACGGCGGTGAATTTACGTTCTACCATCGTCACCAGCGCCAGTTCGGACAGAAGTGTACCGGGACCGACCGTCTTCTGGTGGCGGATATCGCCAAAGCGGTCGGCTGCATAAAGCCCGATCTGTCCCCTGGCGACGATATAGGCTGCTTCGGCTGGAGAGCCTTCGCGGAAGAGTTCCTGCGTTTCGGCAAGCGTGCGACGTTCCGCACCGAAGGCGATCAGACGTGCCTGATCGCCATCCAGTTCACGAAACAGCGGAACGCTCGCGAGAAGCCTTATGTCGTCGTTCAGTGCCATTTACGGGACGATCTTGTAGCCACCGTTTTCGGTCACGAGGATCTCGGCGTTGGATGGGTCGCGTTCGATCTTCTGGCGAAGACGGTAGACATGGGTTTCGAGCGTGTGTGTGGTGACGCCGGAATTGTAACCCCAGACCTCTTCCAGCAGCACGTCGCGGGTAACGACCTTCTGGCCAGCGCGGTAGAGGTAACGGATGATTGCCGCTTCCTTTTCCGTCAGGCGGATCTTCTTGCCGTCATCGGTGGTCAGAAGCTTCTGGCTTGGCTTGAAGATATAGGGGCCGACCGTGAAGGTCGCGTCCTCGCTCTGCTCGTACTGGCGCAGCTGCGCGCGGATACGGGCGAGCAGAACGGCGAAGCGGAATGGCTTGACGATATAATCGTTGGCGCCGGCTTCCAGCCCGAGGATCGTGTCGCTGTCTGTGTCATGGCCCGTCAGCATGATGATCGGCGCCTTGAAGCCGTTCTTGCGCAAGAGCTTGACCGCTTCGCGGCCATCCATGTCGGGAAGGCCGACATCCATGATCAGAAGGTCGACCTGCGCCGTCTTGGCCGTGTTCATGGCCTTGGTGGCATTCTCCTCCTGCAACAGCGAAAACTCGTCGTACAACGACAATTGCTCGACCAGCGTCTCGCGCAGGTCGTTGTCGTCATCTACCAGGAGTATCGTTCTTGCCATACAGCTCTTGCCTTTCGTGTCGCCCGTTTTCGTCCGTGTTATCGGAATCTAAGCGTATTTAGGGCTCCCCGATGTAAAGCCCAAGATGCTATGATTTCAAACAAAATGATATTCAAAGCAAAACCTCGTGAGAAAATGCCGCTTTTCCGTGTGCAAAAGTCCAAAAAACAATCGGTCGTGACCGTCCGGACTGCGCCTCGCAGCCGGCAAAGGGCGATTGTCTCGTTCAAGGGAATCACTTTGCAGGCGGCGATCGGTCGTTCCGGCACCTCCGCCTTCAAGCGGGAAGGGGATGGAGCGACGCCGATTGCGGCAATGAAGCTGATTTCCGGCTTTACCCGCGGCGAGCGGATCAGGCTGCCGCAGACCCCGCTTTCGATGCGGCGAATATTCGGCGACATGTTGTGGTGCGACGAGCCGAAGCATGCGGCCTATAACCGGCTGGTCAGTCAACGCGTGGGGGCACCGTTCAAGCCGAGCCATGAAGAAATGAAGCGGGCGGACAGGCTTTATGATGTCTGTCTGGTGATGGATTGGAACATTACCTCTCGCAAGCGCTACGGCGGCTCGGCAATCTTTTTCCATCTGATCAAGCCAGGTTACCAGATGACGGCCGGATGTGTGGCGGTCAGCCTGTGCGACATGAAGCGGCTGTTGCCGCATCTGCGAAAAGGGACGTTAGTGAAGGTTTTGGGATAGCCCAAAACAAAATGCCCGGCACTTTGGCCGGGCATCTCAAACGTCATCCAACGAAAGCCGTTTACTTCCAGTCGCGGATATCGACGAAGTGTCCTGCCACGGCCGCCGCCGCCGCCATTGCAGGCGAGACGAGGTGGGTGCGGCCCTTGTAGCCCTGGCGACCTTCGAAATTGCGGTTCGAGGTAGAGGCGCAGCGCTCGTAAGGGCTGAGACGGTCGTCGTTCATTGCAAGGCACATCGAGCAGCCCGGCTCGCGCCATTCGAAGCCGGCATCCTTGAAGATCACGTCGAGGCCTTCGGCTTCCGCCTGTTCCTTGACGATGCCGGAGCCCGGGACGATCATGGCGGAAACGGTGGAGGCCACCTTCTTGCCTTCGACCACCTTTGCGGCGGCGCGCAAGTCCTCGATGCGACCATTGGTGCAGGAGCCGATGAAGACGCGATCGACGGTGATGTCAGTCATCTTCGTGCCCGGCTTCAGGCCCATGTAATCCAGCGCGCGCCATTTCGACGTGCGCTTGTTCTCATCCTGGATTTCGTCCGGATTCGGCACTGTGCCTTCGATGGTCGTGACGTCTTCCGGCGAAGAACCCCAGGTGACGATCGGCGGCAGGTTCGCGGCATCGAGGACGACGACCTTGTCGTAATGAGCGCCTTCTTCAGTATAGAGCGTCTTCCAGTAGTCGAGCGCCATGTCCCAGGCCTTGCCCTTCGGGGCGCGCGGCTTGTCCTTGATATATTCGAAAGTCGTCTCGTCCGGCGCGATCAGGCCGGCGCGGGCGCCGCCTTCGATCGTCATGTTGCAGACCGTCATGCGGCCTTCCATAGACAGCGAGCGGATCGCCTCGCCAGCAAATTCGATAACGTGGCCGGTGCCGCCGGCAGTACCGATCTCGCCGATGATGGCGAGGATGATGTCCTTGGCGGTGACGCCTTCCGGCAGCTTGCCATCGACACGCACCAGCATGTTCTTGGCCTTCTTCTGCACCAGCGTCTGGGTGGCGAGAACGTGCTCGACCTCGGACGTGCCGATACCATGCGCCAAGGCGCCGAATGCGCCATGGGTGGAGGTGTGGCTGTCGCCGCACACGATCGTCATGCCGGGAAGGGTGAAGCCCTGTTCCGGTCCGACGATATGGACGATACCCTGGCGGACGTCCTTCTCGGAATAATATTCGACGCCGAAATCATGAGCGTTCTGGGCGAGCGCCTCGACCTGGATGCGGCTTTCCTCGTTCTTGATGCCTTCGTGGCGGTCGGCCGTGGTCGGGACGTTATGGTCGACGACGGCGAGCGTCTTTTCGGGCGCGCGGACCTTGCGGCCGGCCATGCGCAGGCCTTCGAAAGCCTGCGGCGACGTCACCTCGTGAACCAGGTGACGGTCGATGTAGAGGAGACAGGTGCCGTTTTCGTCCTGAGAGACGACGTGGTCGTCCCAGATCTTGTCGTAGAGGGTGCGAGGTGCGCTCATGGCTGCCATTCCGTTCGAGAACAGTTTTCTGAGAAAAAGGGGGAGTTGTCGCGGCAAAAGCGTGTGCCGCAGCACGGGTCGCGCTTAAGCGACCGTCAGCTAAGTCGGCTGTTGAGAGCGCCGGATACGGATGCGAAGAAGCGTGCCGGCAGACGCTTGTGGTCCTGCAGCACGATAAATTTGTTCGCGAGGCATCCGAATTTCGATCCCATGGCCGGTCTATTACCAGTTTTTTAGAGGGACGGCAATTGCTTCGATTAGGGGCGCATGGCACAAGCGACAGGCAGTTAAAGCTCTTTTTTTGTGTCCTTATTTGCGTGCGGCGGCGGTGATGAGGGACAACGAGGAGGTGCGTATGGCACTTACAGCCCAGCTTCCTGCCAATGAAGCTGATCGTTTGCTTTCCGTCCGGGGGCTGATTTCGGTCGATGGCAATGCGACGTCTGAACTTTCCACGCTCGTGCAACTGGCCAAGGATGTTTTCGGCACCCCTTGTGCTGCGGTCAATATCATAGACGAGGACTGGCAGCGGGTTGCCTGTCAGGTCGGTAGCATTCCGATCGGTGAATGCAGTCGGGACGATTCCGTCTGCTCCCGCGTGGTTTATGCAAACGAAGTCGTCGTGGTGCCCGACCTCAGCCGGCACCCGGAATTCCGCAGTTTTCCCGCAATTCAAGGCGCTCCCGGTTTCCGGTTTTACGCCGGCGCTCCGGTATCGCTGGAGCCTGATCTTCCGGTCGGTTCTCTCTGCCTACTTGATGTCGAACAGAGGGATCTCAGCGATTCGGAGATACGCAATCTGCGCCAGTTTGCCGACGTGGCAAGCGGTCTCCTGCGGCTGCAGAAGGCGAATTTCATGCTGGAGTTTGCCGAAGAGAAGCTGAAGCTTGCAGCAATGACCGATCCGCTGACCGGTTTCTACAACAGGTCGGCACTGGTCTCGCTGATCGACGTGATGCTCGCCAACGCGCTTTCCTCGCAGCAGGGGTTTGGCGTGCTTTATCTCGACATGGACGGCTTCAAGCAGATCAACGACAAGCTCGGCCATCATGCGGGCGATCAGGTGTTGACCCATGCAGCCAAGCGGATCAGCGAATGCGTGCGGGCGCAGGACGTAGTGGTGCGCATGGGCGGCGACGAGTTTGCGATCTTCGTGCCCGATCCGCCGGATGTCGCGGCCCTTTCCGAACTTTCGGAGTGCCTGCTGAAAGAGTTCCGCCGGCCTTTCGTCGTCGACGACAATCTCGTCAACGCGCGCCTCAGCATCGGTGCGGCTCTAGCGCCGGAGGCTGGGTCGGAACGGCTGGGCTTGCTGAAGGCCGTGGATGAGGCGCTTTATCAAGCCAAGGAAGCGGGCCGCGACCGGTTCGTGTTGCGGTAATCCTGGCCGAGGCAAAGGCCTTCCTCGTCTCAAAGAGGCCTGCGGTCTCTTGCCGCATGCTGTGATGCACCTAATTTCCTCCCCACAGATCAGACACGGCCGCTGGCCGGGGAGGAAATCTTGGTCTCTGAAAGCAATACGATCTCTAAGATCACCTGGCGGCTGATGCCGCTTCTCGGCGTCCTTTATCTCATTGCCTATATCGACAGGCAGAACGTGAGTTACGCGAAGCTGCAGATGGTCGATTCACTCGGGATGAGCGAATATGCCTATGGCCTCGGCGCCTCGCTGTTCTTCATCGGCTATTTCATCTTCGAAGTGCCCGCAAATCTCTTCCTGACCCGTTTCGGGGCGAGAATCTGGTTCACCCGGATCATCGTGTCCTGGGGGCTGGTGACGATCGCACTGGCCTTCACCCAGAATATGACGATGTTCTATATCCTTCGCTTTCTGCTCGGCGCCTGTGAGGCCGGGTTCTTTCCCGGCGTCCTCTACCTGCTGACGCTGTGGTTCCCGAAGGATTATCGCGGTCGCATGGTCGGCCTGTTCATGATCTTCAGTGCGCTGGCAAATGCGATCGGCGCGCCGCTCGGCGGCATACTGCTCGATCTCGATGGCGCGCTGGGGCTTGAGGGATGGGAATGGGTGTTTCTTGCGACCGGCGTTCCCGCCGTCATCGCCGGCGTCTTCACCTTCTTCTACCTCGACGACACGCCCGAAAAGGCAGAGTTTCTGACGAATGACGAGAAGCAATGGCTGAAAGATCGGCTGGCGCGGGAAAATGCCGGAATGGACGAGGATGCAGGCCACGGCTTCAAGGCGCTGATCAATCCGCGCGTGCTGTTGATGGCCCTCTGCTTCATCGGCTTCCCGCTGGCGGCATATGGGCTGAGCTACTGGTTGCCGACGATCGTCAAGGGTTTTGGCGTATCGAACACGACCAACGGCTTCATCAACATCATTCCCTGGCTGATCGTTGCCGTCGCGCTTTGGGTGGTTCCTTCGGCCGCCGACAAGACCGAGAAAAAGACGCCTTATATCGTGGGGCCTGCGTTTGTCGGTGCCGCAGCGCTGGCGGCTTCCGTCCTTGTCACCTCGCCCTATCTGCAGTTCGCTTTCCTCTGCATTGCCGCAGCGGGCATCTTTGCCGGCCAGCCGGTGTTCTGGAGCCTGCCGTCACGCTTTCTGAAAGGGGCCGGCGCTGCGGCGGGGCTGGCTGCGATCAACTCGGTCGGCAATCTCGGCGGCTTCATCGCACAGAATGTCGTGCCGTGGATCAATGACGCGACGGGCAGCAACATCCTGCCAATGTTCTTCCTGGCGGCATGCCTTGCTGTAGCGGGTGTGCTGGTGATCATCGTGGGCCAGATGCTCGGGCGCGAAACGAACGACGTGCCGCCATCGGCACATGCGGGCGGTCCACGCTAATCGCACAAACAAAAAAGGCGACCCGAAGGTCGCCTTTTTCTCATGCCGTAACTGGCAAATCTTATTCTGCAGAAGCTTCTGCAGCCTTTGCTGCTTCTTCAGCTGCCTTTGCTTCAGCAGCTTCCTGTGCTGCCTTTTCGGCGGCCAGTGCCTGTGCTGCTGCAATCTTTTCAGCTTCGATGCGTGCCTTTTCCTCGGCAATAGCAGCGCGCTCTGCTTCGTTCAGCTTGCGGGCGCGGGTGCCGGTGTTCTCGACGATACGAGCCGACTTACCGCGACGATCACGCAGGTAGTAGAGCTTGGCGCGACGGACCTTACCGCGGCGAACGATTTCGACGCTTTCGACGAGCGGCGAGTAAACCGGGAATACGCGCTCGACGCCTTCGCCGTAGGAGATCTTGCGAACGGTGAAGCTTTCGTTGAGGCCGCCGCCGGAACGGGCGATGCAGACGCCTTCGTAAGCCTGTACGCGGGTACGGGAGCCTTCCGTCACGCGTACGTTGACGCGGAGGGTGTCGCCCGGAGAGAATTCAGGAAGCTTGCGCTGAGCTTCGATCTTGGCTGCCTGTTCGGCTTCCAGCTGCTGGATGATGTTCATCGGTCAAACCTTTTCAGTTCTTCTGAAACAGCCAGAGCGCTTCCCGTCCTTGGTCACCTCATCCGAGGGCCTCGTGACGTGCCTTGTGGGCTAGCGAATTCGCCATTCTTTGTTGCTGGTCGACGGGAGTTTTCCCATTTCCGCGCCGGCAAATACACCAATACGGGGCGTTTGTCATCCCGCAGTCGCAATTTTTGTCGTGGGCATCGTTGCTGCCTTGCGTGGAACGGGATATCTGGATTTCCGGGAAGAGGAAATTGCGAAATGACAATAATGATGGTTCTGCTGCTGGCCGCGGCAGGGTTCCTGTCGGGTGCCGTCAACGCGATTGCGGGCGGCGGCACATTTCTTACTTTCGGGGTTATGACGCTCGCCGGCATTCCGCCAATCTCGGCCAATGCGACGTCATCGATCGTGCAGTTTCCGGGCTATGTGACATCGACGATCGCCTATCGGGCGGAAATTCTGCATCGATGGCGGAGCATTGCCGTGCTGGGCGTCGTGTCGCTTGTGGGAGGGCTCGTCGGCGCGCTGATCCTGCTGTCGCTCGACAATCCGTCCTTCCGCGCGCTTGTGCCGTGGCTGCTTGCTGCGGCGACGGCAATTTTTGCGGCGGGGCCCTTGCTCAAGCCGAAGGTTTCTTCCGAGGAGCATAGCGCCAACAGTGCTTCCAGCATCGTCGGCCAGTTTTTCAACGCGATCTATGGCGGGTTCTTCGGTGCCGGGATGGGGATCATGATGCTCGCGGTGCTTGGGCTTACGACCGGCGGCACCTATCATCACCTCAATGCGATGAAGAACCTGTTTGCCATGCTGATTGCCGGCGTGGCGATCGTTGTCTTCATCAGTGGCGATGTAGTGGCGTGGCCGGAGGCGCTGGTGATGATCCCCGCAGGTGCAATTGGCGGTTATTCCGGTGTCTGGTTGGCGCGTCGCGTGCCACAGACGGTTTTGCGATGGTGTGTCGTGGCAGTCGGGACGGCCTTGACGATCTATTATTTTGTCACCGCGTAATCTCGGCTTCAGTCGTCCGCGAGCAAATCCGGGCGACGTTGTTGCGTCAGCTTTAGAGCCTGTTCCAGCCGCCATTTTTCGATCGCTGCGTGATTTCCCGAAGTCAGGACCGTCGGGATCTCCTGGCCTTCGAAAACCTGCGGGCGGGTGTAATGGGGGTGTTCCAGCAGGCCGTGCTCGAAACTTTCGTTGGTGCCGGAATGGGCATTGCCCATGACGCCCGGCAGGAGGCGGATGATGCTGTCGAGAACGGTCAGCGCTGCCGGTTCGCCGCCCGACAGGATGTAGTCGCCGATTGACACTTCCTCGAGATTGCGTCCGTCGATGACGCGCTGGTCGACGCCTTCGAAGCGGCCGCAGACGATGACGACGCCTTCGCCATCGGCGAGTTCACGCACCCGGCTCTGGCTGAGTGGCTTGCCGCGCGGGCTCATCAGCAGGCGAGGGCGGGTATCGGCGGCGACAGAATCGATCGCTTTCGCCAGAATATCCGCTTTCAGCACCATGCCGGCGCCGCCGCCGGCCGGCGTATCGTCTACGGTGCGGTGCTTGTCTTCAGCAAAGTCGCGGATCTGTATCGTATCGAGCGACCAGTCGCCACGTTCCATCGCCTTGCCGGAAAGGGAGAAAGCGAGATGTCCGGGAAACATTTCCGGATAGAGCGTCAGGAGGGTTGCGCGGAATGTCATTCTTCGTCCTGGCCAGGAGCTTTTTTGGAAGGTCCCTGGCGGGGCTTGGGCTGACGCTTGCCGACTGCGGTTGGATCCCTGTCGTTCGGATCCTCGATCAGGCCGGCGGCCTCAGGATCGATCAGGATTTTGCCTGCGTCCAGATCGATCTCCAGAACCGCTGCTTCGGAAAAGGGGATGAGCGCCGGGCGTCGACCGGGGCCTTTCAGTTCAAGCAGATCGCCAGCGCCGAAATCAAATACCGCGCTGACTTTGCCATAGCTTTTGCCTTCAGCATCGACGGCTTCGAGGCCTTCGAGATCTGCATAATAGAATTCGTCCTCGTCAAGTTCTTCGTCAGGAAGATTGTCGCGTTCGACGAAGAGTTCCAGCCCGTTCAGGGCTTCGGCTGCATTCCGGTCGTTGATGCCGCGGAAGCGGACAACGACGACGTTTTTTGCATCGCGGATTTCGAGGATCTCGAACCGCCGCCCGTCTTCTGCATAAAGATGACCGTATTCGCCAAGGGCTGTCGGGTCCGCGGTGAAGGATTTTACCCGCACTTCGCCCCGAAGGCCTTGGGCGGCGCCGATCGTGGCCATCAGGATTGGGTTTTCTAGCTTCTTCATGCCGGTGTTCCGATTGGTCTGCGCTCATTTAGCCATGAACCGCCCGCTGTGCAACGCAGGCCTGACCAAACAAAAAAACGGGCAGTGCGTTGCCGCACTGCCCGTCGAATAAACCTGTAGCAGAAATTATTCTGCGGCAGCAGCTGCGTCGGCAGCCTTCTGAGCCTTTTCAGCAGCGCGTTCGACAGCGCGCTTGCCCGGCTTTGCCTTTTCCGGGTTGTTCTTGGCGTCGCGGGTTGCGATGCCGGCTTCAGCGAGGAAGCGCAGAACGCGGTCGGTCGGCTGTGCGCCGTTGGCGAGCCAATGCTTGATGCGGTCTTCGTTCAGTTCAACGCGCTTTTCGTTGTCCTTGGCGAGCATCGGGTTCCAGGAACCGAGCTTTTCGAGGAAGCGGCCGTCACGCGGCGAACGGGCGTCGGCAACAACAACGGTGTAGTAAGGGCGCTTCTTGGAACCACCGCGGGCGAGACGAATCTTCAGGGACATTGTTTTACTCCTTAGGTTTCTTGTTGGGCCACCATCCGGTGGTCCGATCTGTTGTTGTGAGGCCGCCGTCAGGCGGGCTCGGGTCATGCTGTTTATTTCGCACCACCGTGTTCGGCGGCGATTGCTTCATGATGCCGGATGACTTCCTTGATGACGAAGTTCAGGAACTTCTCGGCGAAATCCGGATCCAGATTGGCTTCCTTTGCCAGGCGGCGAAGGCGTTCGATCTGGTATTCCTCGCGCGCCGGGTCTGCCGGCGGCAATTCGTACTTGGCTTTCAGGACGCCAACTTCCTTGGTGCAGCGAAAACGCTCGGCGAGCATATGCACCAGCGCGGCATCGATATTGTCGATCGACTGGCGGTAGCTCGAAAGCCGTGCCTTCACTTCAGGATCAACCATTCGCGTCCTCCCTTATTTCTTCTTGCCCGGCAGACCGGGGAAACCGCCTAGGCCGGGAAGCTTTGCTCCGCCGAGACCGGGCAGGCCACCCATTCCACCGGGAAGGCCGCCACCAAGACCCGGCATGCCGCCTGGCTTCAGGCCTGCGGCTTCCGCCTGTTTCTGCAGGGCTTCGAGCTGCTTCGGATCCATCTTCGACAGATCGGGCATGCCCATGCCACCACCAAGACCCATCTTGGAGGCGAGGCCGCCCATCATCTGCTTCATCATGCCGCCCTTGCCCTTGCCGCCCATCATTTTCATCATGTCGGCCATCTGGCGGTGCATTTTCAGAAGCTTGTTGATTTCCGCAGCATCGGTGCCGGAGCCGGCCGCGATACGCTTCTTGCGGGAATGTTTCAGCATGTCCGGGTTGGCGCGCTCAGCCTTGGTCATCGAGCCGATGATGGCGATCTGGCGGTCGAACATCTTGTCGTTCATGCCGGAAGCGGCGAGCTTGTCCTTCATGCCGGCCATGCCGGGCATCATGCCCATGATGCCGCCCATGCCACCGAGCGATTTCATCTGGCGCAACTGGTCAGCGAGGTCGTTCAGGTCGAACTTGCCCTTGGCCATCTTGGCGGCCATGGCGGCTGCCTTTTCGGCGTCGATGTTTTCAGCGGCCTTCTCGACCAGCGAAACGATGTCGCCCATGCCAAGAATGCGGTCGGCGATACGGCGGGGATGGAATTCCTCCATCTCCGTCATCTTTTCGCCGACACCGATCAGCTTGATCGGCTTGCCGGTGACGGCGCGCATCGAAAGCGCTGCGCCGCCGCGGCCATCGCCGTCCATGCGGGTCAGAACGAGGCCGGTAATGCCGACGCGCTCATCGAAGTTGCGCGCCAGATTGACGGCGTCCTGACCGGTCAGGCTGTCGGCCACGAGCAGGATTTCATGCGGATTGGACTTCCGCTTGATTTCCGCCATTTCCTGCATCAGCGGTTCGTCGATATGCGTGCGGCCGGCGGTATCGAGGATGACGACGTCATGGCCGCCGAGTTTTGCCGCCTGCACGGCGCGCGCGGCGATATCGGTCGGCGACTGGCCGGCGATGATCGGCAGCGTGTCGACGCCGGTCTGGACGCCGAGCTGGCGAAGCTGTTCCTGAGCTGCAGGGCGGCGCGTATCGAGCGACGCCATCAGCACCTTTTTCTTGTCGCGGTCGGTCAGGCGCTTGGCGATCTTGCCGGTCGTGGTCGTCTTACCCGAACCCTGCAGGCCGACCATCATGATGACGACGGGTGCCGCAGCCGCCAGGCTGATGCTGACGCCCTCGGAGCCGAGCATCTCGACCAGTTCGTCATGGACGATCTTGACGACCATCTGACCGGGCTTGATCGATTTCAGGACTTCGGCGCCGACGGCCTTTTCACGCACTCGATCCGTAAAGGCGCGCACGACTTCGAGCGCCACGTCGGCCTCCAGAAGCGCACGGCGAACCTCGCGGAGCGCTGCGGAAACATCCGCCTCGCTCAACGCGCCACGGCCGGTCAGTCCATTCAGAATGGAGCCAAGACGGTCCTGCAGGTTCTCAAACATCGTGTCTTCCTTCTTCGCTTCCGGTTGGTGTCCGGAAACGTCGGGTCTTTTGCCGGCAAAAACAAGACGCGAAAGCGCGCAAAGCCAAAAAGCACCCGAGGGCGCAACGCGCTGTCGGATGTTGACCTCCGGGATCGATTTATACCTCAAGGGGTCCCGGTCGGTGGCTCCAAGTCTTGTAACTTGTCAGCAGATCGCCGGGCTTAAACAGGAAATGGCAGCAAGAGTCAAGGATTGGAGTCTTTCATCAGGCGTTTGAATCCTTGAATTTGCCAAGATACGAATCCTTGTGACGCTATCGCAGGAGCTCATTTTCAAGGGTTCGCTCCAACTCTGGATGCAGCAACAACCTCGAACTTCGGAAATTCTTCAGTCTCCGTCTTTCCAAGGGGACCGCATTCTCTTGCGATTGGCACGGCGCATCCCCTAATATTTCGCCATGAACCGTCGCACATTCTTCAAATGGTCCGGCCTTGCAGCCATCGCGGCACTTGCCGGCGGGGTTACGGCAAGGAGCGCCATGGCTGGTAACAAGTATTATTCCGGCCCCGTCTCCGATCATTTCGACGGCAAGGCCTTTTTCAATCCGGGGGGCGTGGAGCCGCGCGGCGGGCTGGACCTTTTGCGCTGGAAGTTCGGCAATGGTAATATCCCGTGGCCCGAAACATTCGTCAGCCCATTCCCACAAGCCGTGCCGGGGACGCGCATCGATGGTGATCGGGTCGTGGTGACGATGATAGGGCATGCCTCGATGCTGATTCAGGTCGCGGGGCTGAACATCCTGACCGATCCGGTCTGGTCCGAACGGACGAGCCCATTCAGTTTTGCGGGTCCGAAACGCGTGAACCCGCCGGGCATCCGGATGGGCGATCTGCCGCCAATCGATATCGTGCTGGTCACCCACAATCACTACGACCACATGGATCTCGAAACGCTTTGGGTGCTGCAGGGCCGTGACAAGCCGCATTTCATCACCCCACTCGGCAATGATGCGATCATTCGTTCCCGTGTGGCGGATGCCAGGATTACGGTGATGGACTGGGGTGGCAGCGAGACGGTCGGCCCCGGCGTGACCTTCCATTGCGAGCCGTGCCACCACTGGTCGGCGCGGGGTCTGGGAGATCGTCGCCAGGCGCTCTGGGCGGCTTTCGTCTTCGATACGCCGGCAGGAAAAATCTACCATATCGGCGATACCGGTTTTCACGAGGGCCGCAACTACCGGGCTGTCGGCGAAAAGCATGGGCCGTTCCGGCTCGCCAATCTTCCTTTCGGAGCCTATGAGCCGCGCTGGTTCATGGAGGCGCAACACCAGAACCCGGAAGAGGCCGTCAAAGGCATGCAACTTTGCGGCGCTTCCTACGTTGCCGGTCATCACTGGGGCACGGTGAAACTGACCGACGAGGGCATAGAGCAGCCGGTGGAGGCGCTGCATGCGGCGCTCGACGCGCAAAAGATCGCTCGCGAGCGTTTCAGGCCGATGCGGCCAGGTGAAGTTTTCGAGGTTCCGGCTTCACGTCCTGCTTGACTTGTCGCACCTTGATTTGCTTGATGCGGAAAACATGAGTGCATGGGGAAAGTAATGCAGATTGAGCTAGAGCGTCCGACCGAAGAAACCCGTATCCAGCGACTGAAGGCTCTGACGACCGGTACTCATGACACGCTGGACAAGCGCATCATGCGCGCCGAGCCGTTTGCCAGCCGCGAGCGTTACGCCCTGTTTCTCGAGGTGCAGCATCATTTTCATGCTGATGTCGCGCCGCTTTTTGCCGACGAGGATCTCAATCGCCGCCTGCCCGGTCTGGCCGAGCGCAATCGTTACGAGGCCCTGCGTCAGGATATCGTCGATCTTGGCGGCGCCACGGAAGAACTCAACGCGACGACCGGTCCATTGACGCCGGCTCAGGCGCTCGGCTGGGTCTATGTTGCGGAAGGCTCCAATCTCGGAGCGGCATTCCTGCGCAAGGAAGCGGCAAAGATCGGGCTGTCGGATGATTTCGGCGCACGCCATCTTGCCGGCCATCCCGACGGTCGTGGCCTGCATTGGCGCAATTTCGTCGCCGCCTATAACGACCTGCCGCTGACCGAGGCGGAAGAACTGGAAGCGGCCGAAGGCGCCAACGCTGCCTTCCGGCGCGTGCATGCGCTGGTCGACGAAATCTTCGGATAGTCGGTTCTTGCGCCGCCATCAGCGGCGCGTCGCCACCCAGATGACATGCTTGGCGCCGCGCTTGCCGTTGGCGCGGGTGTTGACGACTTCGGCCTCATAGCCTGTATCCTTCAGGCGCTTGGTAAAGCCGTAATCCGGGCCGGATGACCAGACGGAGAGCACACCGCCGGGGCGTAGAGCTTCACGTGCGGCGTGCAGGCCGCGGCCATTATAAAGTGCGTCATTGCTGTCGCGTGTCAGTCCGTCCGGGCCGTTGTCGACATCGAGAAGAATAGCATCGAACCTGTTCTTCGATTCGCGGATGAGTTCGCCGACATCGCCCTGGTGGATTTTCGTGCGGGGGTCGTCGAGGCAGCCCTTAAAGACCTCGGCCATTGGTCCGCGCGCCCATTTCACCACCGCCGGCACCAGTTCGGCAACGGTGACGGTGGCATCCGGCGGAACGATCGCGAGCGCTGCACGGAGCGTGAAGCCCATGCCAAGGCCGCCGATCAGGATGGACGGCTTTGAGCGGTCCTTGATCTTCTCCCATGAGAGCGTGGCAAGCGCTTCTTCCGAACCGCTGAGCCGGCTGTTCATCAACTCGTTCGAACCGAGCATGATGGAGAATTCCTGGCCGCGCTGCTTCAGGCGCAGTTCGCCGCCATCATCCGGTATCTTTGCGCTGTCCAGTTGAACCCAGGGTAACATCGTGAAGCCTCTTTTTGCGGCTCCCCTAACACGCGTCAGGGCTTTGCGCCAATCTTTAGGCAGATGCACCGCCACTGGTAATTTGCAGGACTTTCGGCCATATACGCCTTTAAGAGTGGGCCATTATCGGTTTGAAGGCCCGAAGAGTGGATATCATCATGGCAGGACAGGTCGAATTCGCGCGCATGAACGGGCTTGGCAACAAGATCCTGGTCGTTGATATGCGCGGCCGCACCGACAAGGTGACGTCTGAAGCGGCGATCGCGCTGGCAGCCGATCCGGCCACCGAGTTCGACCAGATCATGGCAATCCATGACCCCAAGGCTCAAGGTACCGACGCCTGGATCGATATCCTCAACTGCGATGGGACCAAGGCTCAGGCCTGCGGCAACGGCACACGCTGCGTGGTGCAGGCGCTGGCCGCCGAGACGGGCCGCAAGACCTTCACCTTCCAGACGGTTGCCGGCATCTTGAATGCGCAGGAGCATGAGGACGGCACGATTTCTGTCGACATGGGCAAGCCTGTTTTCTCCTGGGACAAGATCCCGCTGTCTGAAGAATTTTTCGACACGAGCCGGATCGAGTTGCAGATCGGCCCGATCGATGCGCCGATCCTGCATTCGCCCTCGGCCATGTCTATGGGCAATCCGCATGCAATCTTCTGGGTCGACAAGGACCCTATGAGCTTTGATCTTGAGCGTTTTGGGCCGATGCTTGAAAACCATCCGATGTTTCCGGAAAAGGCCAATATCACGCTGGCGCAGGTCACAAGCGACCGTTCCTTGCGCACCCGCACCTGGGAACGCGGCGCGGGCCTGACGCTTGCCTGCGGTTCGGCTGCCTGTGCCGCCGGTGTCTCTGCCGCCCGCACGGGTCGCACCGGACGCAAGGTCACGATCGACGTTGCCTCCGCCCCCAGCCGCCAGCCACTTGTCATCGAATGGCGGGAAAACGACCATGTGGTGATGACCGGTCCCGCCGAATGGGAGTGGTCGGGCAAGGTCGATCCGGAAACCGGCGCGTTTAGCCGGGACGCGGAACCCGAGGTGAAGGCAAATTGAGCGGCGTCGAGGTCATAACCTTCGGCTGTCGGCTCAACACCTATGAATCGGAAGTGATGCGGGCCGAAGCCGAAAAGGCGGGGCTCAACAATGCCGTGCTGGTCAATACCTGCGCCGTGACCGGCGAGGCGGTGCGGCAGGCGCGGCAAGCGATCCGCCGGGCGCGGAGGGATAATCCGCATGCCCGCATCATCGTCACAGGCTGTGCGGCGCAGACCGAAAAGCAGACCTTTGCCGATATGCCGGAAGTCGATGCCGTGCTCGGCAACGAAGAGAAGCTGACAGCCAAGTCCTATCGCGGCCTGCCGGATTTCGGCGTTTCGGCCGAAGAGAAGCTGCGCGTCAACGACATCATGAGCGTCAAGGCGACAGCGCCGCAGATGGTCAAGCATATCGACGGGCATGTGCGCGCCTTCATCCAGGTGCAGAACGGTTGCGACCATCGCTGCACCTTCTGCATCATCCCCTATGGCCGCGGTAATTCCCGCTCGGTGCCGATGGGCGCAGTGGTTGAGCAGGCACGAAAGCTTACCCAAAGCGGTTATCGCGAGATCGTGCTGACCGGCGTCGATGCGACGAGCTACGGCGCGGATCTTCCGGGCAATCCGACGCTCGGTTATCTTGCCAAGACGCTTTTGAAGCAGGTGCCGGAAATCCTGCGGCTGCGGCTGTCGTCGATCGACAGTATCGAGGCGGACCAGCATCTCTGGGACCTGATCGCCGACGAACCGCGTTTCATGCCGCATCTGCATTTGTCGCTGCAGCATGGCGACGACATGATCCTGAAGCGGATGAAGCGCCGTCACAGCCGTGCCGAGGCTCTTGCTTTCGTGGAACAGGCGCGGCGACTGCGGCCGGAAATCGCTTTTGGTGCGGATATGATCGCCGGGTTTCCAACCGAAACGGAAGAGATGTTCGAGAACGCAGCGACGCTCGCCGAAGAGGCGGACATCTCCTTCCTGCATGTGTTCCCCTACAGCCCACGCCCCGGCACGCCGGCAGCGCGCATGCCGCAGGTCGATCGTGCGCTGGTCAAGGAACGTGCCGCGAAGCTTCGCGCCAGGGGCGAGGTGCTGCATCGCGCCCATCTCGACCGGATGGTCGGCACCGAGCAAACGGTCATCATCGAAAACAACGGCATGGCGCATACGGAAAACTTTTCGCTGGTTGCAGCGCCTGGACTGGTTCCCCGCGACATTCAGCGCGTTATGATTACTGGACATAACGGCAAACATCTCGACATGCGGATCGTGGCCGACGCGCCTCAAGAACACGCGGCCTGACCGAAACGGATTTTTACATGGTAAGCTTCATCAAACGCGTCTTCACCTTCGGCGATAAACCGGTCGAAAAGCCCGTCGAGGAAAAGCCGTCGGTCATCGCGCCAGAGGTTGCTCCCACGGAAAGCGAAGCCGCCGCCGTCCAGGCGGAGCTTGAGCCCAAGCCGCGTGAGGAAGATCTGCCGGTCGCGCCTGTCGATCCGGTGGCGCCAGCCGAGATGGAAACGGCCGGCGGGCCGTCGTCGGATTTGGCTGATGAAGCTGATGAAGCTGATGAAGTGGCAGTTCTCCCTGGCGTCGAGGAGACGTCGGATCTCGGTGTCGTGCCGCTTTCGTTGCTGGAGGCAGAGGCTGCGGCTGAAACCGATAATGCCGATCCTTCGGAAACCGCCGACCTCATTCCCGTCCTCCCCAAAGGCTTCTCCACCTCCAAGTCCGAACCGGACATCGTGGCGGTCGTGCCCCCGGCGAAGCTCACTTGGTTCCAGCGGCTGCGCGCCGGGCTTGCCCGCACCTCGTCGCAGTTGACGGGACAGATTGCGGCGCTGTTTACCAAGCGTAAGCTGGATGACGAGACGCTGGAAGACCTCGAAGACCTGTTGATTCAGGCCGATCTCGGCGTCGAGACGGCGATGCGGATCACGGGCACGCTGTCTGCCGAACGTTACGGCAAGGACGTGACCGGCGAGGATGTGTCGCGAATCATGTCGGCAGAGATCACCAAGGTTCTTTCGCCCGTCGCCAAGCCGCTGCAGCTCGATCTCAATCACAAGCCGCATGTCATTCTCGTCGTCGGCGTCAACGGTACCGGCAAGACGACCACGATCGGCAAGCTTGCGGCAAAGCTTTCGGGTTCGGGTCTCAAGGTCATGCTGGCCGCCGGCGATACGTTCCGTGCGGCCGCCATCGAGCAGCTGAAGATCTGGGCGGACCGCACCAATTCGGAATTCATCGGCACCAAGCTCGGCGCCGATGCGGCGGGGCTTGCCTATGACGCCTATGTGCAGGCGAAGGAAAAGAAGTCCGACGTGCTGATCATCGATACCGCCGGCCGGCTGCAGAACAAGGCCGAGCTGATGGCGGAGTTGGAAAAGATCGTGCGTGTTCTGGGCAAGCTCGATCCTGATGCGCCACATACCGTGTTGCAGACGCTTGATGCAACGACCGGGCAGAATGCAATGAACCAGGTTGAGATCTTCCGCAATGTTGCCGGTGTCAGCGGTCTGATCATGACCAAGCTCGACGGGACCGCGCGAGGCGGCATCCTGGTCGCGATCGCGGCCAAGCATCGCCTGCCGGTCTATTTCATCGGTGTCGGCGAGGGGATTGATGATCTCGAACCCTTCGAGGCGAAGGATTTTGCCGAAGCGATTGCGGGGCTGACGCCCGCGCCGCATTGATGACACAGAAAAACGATTTGGCTCCAGATAACGACGGACAATAAGTTGGGAACCATGCAGACAATCGAAAGCGATGTTACGCCGACCAAGGAAGAGAAGCAGAAACCGGGCCTGAAAATGGCTCTGGAGCTTGGCCCACTTCTGGTCTTCTTCTTCGGCAATCTGCGCGGGGAATGGCTGGTCGGCAAGTTCCCGGCGCTGTCTGCCATCGGCGGACCGCTGCTGGTGGCAACCGCGCTTTTCATGGTCGCGACCGTGATTTCGCTGGTCATTTCCAAGATCGTCTTCAAACACCTGCCGGTCATGCCTTTCGTTTCGGGCATTGTGGTGATGATTTTCGGCGGATTGTCGATCTGGCTGCAGGACGAGACCTTCATCAAGATGAAGCCGACCATCGTCAACACGCTGTTCGGCGTCGTGCTGCTCGGCGGGCTGTTCTTCGGCAAGTCGTTGCTTGGTTACGTGTTCAATGCCGCGTTCAATCTCGACGCGGAGGGCTGGAAGAAGCTGACCCTGCGCTGGGGAGTTTTCTTCCTGTTTCTGGCGATACTCAACGAGGTGGTCTGGCGCAATTTCTCCGACGAGGCCTGGGTCAATTTCAAGGTCTGGGGCACGATGCCGATCACCATTCTGTTCACGCTGTCACAGATGCCGCTGATCATGCGCCACACCGTGCAAGACACCGTTGCCGAAGGTGACAAGTGACGACCGTTACGCCGGAAACCGACGCTTTGTCCCGACGCTGGCTGATCGCGGCACTCGTCCTGTTTCTTCTGCAGATCACCATTCTCTATTTCATGGGTCGCGTGCCGATCTGCGAATGCGGATATGTGAAGCTGTTCGAGCCGGGCGTGAATTCGCCGGGGAACTCTCAGCATTTGGCCGACTGGTACACGCCGTCGCATATCATTCACGGCTTCCTGTTTTATGCTTTCGGCTGGTTGCTTCTGCGTCGCCGTTCGATGTCCGAGCGGCTGGCGCTTGCGGTTTTCATCGAGGCCGCATGGGAGATCGCGGAAAACTCGCCTCTTATCATCGATCGTTATCGCAATGCGACGATGGCGCTCGGTTATTCGGGCGACAGCATCCTCAATTCGGCGATGGACACGGTGTTCATGACGCTCGGGTTTCTGTTTGCCTCCCGCATGCCCGTCTGGCTGACCGTCACGGTCGCAATCGTCTTCGAGCTTTTCACCGGCTGGCTGATCCGTGACAACCTCACGCTCAATGTCCTGATGTTGATCTGGCCGATAGATGCGGTCAGGACATGGCAGAGCGCCATCGGCTGAACCTGTGCAGAGGTATCTTTTGAAGCCCCGCTGTCGTTGAATTGTTAACGTTCTGGGCCTAGGGCTTTTTCATAATCGACAGGATGCATGAAGGCTTTCTGCGCAGGGTCAGATGGAACAGACCGATAATTTCGCCTATCTCTTGCCGTTCATTTTTCTGGTTTTCGGCAGCATTTTTCTGATCGCCGACCGATGGTCCGATGGCTCAGCGCGTTACTGGGGGCTGGGTTACATCTCGGCGGCGCTCGGCTTTGCCTTTCCGATCCTTGCCTATGCACTGCCTTTGCCTGCACAGGCAGTGCTCTCGAACGTGTTCTTCTACGCGGCATTTTTTCTCTATGGCCATGCCATGCTTGTCAGGTTCAGGCGCCCGACATTGTTGCTGCCGCGGCTGCTTTTCACGTTGACGGCCTTTGCGGTCGTCTGCTGGTTTATCCTCGTCGAGGAAGATCTGAGATCGCAGCTTGCGATCGGCGATTCATCGCTGGCGGTGCTGCTTCTCATTGCGATCTTTTCCGTGTGGCAATTTGCAAAATCGGCGATTGATCGTTTGCTCGTGGGCATGGTGTCGATGGTGGTGCTGGAGACCGCGGTCCGTGTGACGGTTCTTCTGCTTTCCACATCTGCCGGAAATTTTGAATCGCTCGACCAGTTCCTGTCGTCGGACTATGCCTTCCTAATGCAGATGGCGGCGAGCATTGTCGGCTTCATCATGGCGCTGGCTGTTTTGGGGTCGGTCGTCTCGGATGTGGTTATGGGCCATCGTGATGCGGCGTGCCGCGATCCTCTCACCGGGTTGCTCAACCGTCGTGGTTTCGAGCTGGCCCTGCCGGAGGTGAAGGGAGGCGCATTTCCTGCAGGTGCTGTTATCGTCGGGGATATCGATTACTTCAAACAGGTCAATGATCGCTTCGGCCATGCGGCCGGCGATCATGTCATCATCGGGTTTGCGCAGATTCTGAGGGCAAACCTCAGAAGTGTCGCGATCGCTCGCTTCGGAGGTGAGGAGTTCGTCAGTTTTCTGCCTGGTATCGGCCGAATGGAAGCGGCGGATATGGTGGAAAAGGCGAGGTTCGGGTTTGCCGCCATGAGCTGGCAAGACCATGGGGTCGATGGGACGATTACAGCGAGTTTCGGTGTTTCGACCACCGCACCCGGAGATCATTCCGTGCATGATGCCCTCGCGCGGGCGGACGCCTGTCTCTATACGGCCAAGAATTCCGGTCGCAACAGGGTCGTGACCGAAGGGCAACGGCCGCCGGAAGGGCCGCCGCCGCTCAGGATCGTTTCTTAAAGATAAAGTTCAGCTCTTGGCTGCGCCCGAAGCCTTTTCAATCGCTGGCAGGAGTTGCTGCGTCAGGCTGCGCTCATCGAAGGGGCCTACCTTCTTGTAGAGGATCGTGCCGTCCGGGCCGACCAGATAGCTTTCCGGAATGCCGTAAACGCCCCAGTCGATTGCCGCCTTGCCGTTCGGGTCGACGCCGATCGCCTTGTAGGGATTGCCAAGCTCGCCGAGGAAACGCAGGGCGTTGTCGTTGCGGTCCTTGTAGTTGATGCCGACGATGTTAAGCCGGCTATCGTTCGCCAGCTGCTTCAGGATGGGATGTTCCTGCCGGCAGGGCACGCACCATGAGGCGAAGACGTTGACCAGGGTCAGCTTGCCCTTGATGGCGGCATCCGTCAGGGCTGCGGTGTTCGAACCTTCCAGCGGTGGCAACGCAAGCGATGGCGCCGTCTTGCCGATCAGCGCAGACGGGATGGCGGAAACGTCGAGCCCGTTGACGTCCTGGTCGTAGAGCATCTTTCCGGCGATCGCGGCAAAGCCCAAAAAGACGGCAAGCGGGATCAGCGCCAGCGCGTAACGGCTGCGATTGCGCTTTGGTTTGAGGTTGGCGTCTTCCGTTCCGGATGTCATGACGAGGCTCCGTCTGTCGGGGCAGGGCGAGCGGAGCGGCGGCGAATGCCGGAGGCTTCCAGTTCTGCCAGCTCCTTCTGGCGGGCGCGGCCATCAAGCCAGACCCAGCCGATCAGACAGAGGATGACGATGGCGGCGACGATGTAGGATGCGGAGATGTAGAAGGTATGGGTCATCTTACGCCTCCTTCGCCAATGTCCGGCCTGCCATGCGCGCGGCCATGCGGCGCTGGGCCGATACACGGCGACGCCAGATCTCGTTGCGCATTGCCGCAATGTGCAGGGTGAAGAACAGAAGCGTGAAGGCGATGGCCATGATCAAAAGCGGCCAGAGGAATTCCTTGTCGATCGTCGGGCCGCCCATGCGGATGACGCTTGCCGGCTGATGCAGCGTATTCCACCAGTCGACCGAAAACTTGATGATCGGGATGTTGACGAAGCCGATCAGGATCAGCACGGCCGAAACGCGGGCAGCACGGCTTGGATCGTCCATGGCGCGATTGAGCGCAATCAGGCCGAGATACATCAAAAACAGCACGAAAACCGAAGTCAGCCTTGCATCCCATACCCACCATGTGCCCCACATCGGCCTGCCCCAGAGCGAGCCGGTCGCAAGCGCGATCAGCGTGAATGCGGCACCGATCGGAGCGGCGGTCTTGTGGGACACATCCGCCAGCGGGTGGCGCCAGACGAGCGTGCCGATCGCCGACATGGCCATGACCGAATAACACATCATCGACAGCCAGGCGGCCGGCACATGCACATACATGATGCGCACCGTCATGCCCTGCTGGTAATCGCCTTCGCTGGCAAAGGTGAGATAAAGCCCGATTGCAAAGAGGATCGCGGTGATGCCGGCCATAAAGGGCAGGATACGCGCCGCCAAGCCGAGGAACCGCGTCGGGTTGGCCAGATCGGAGATTTTCGTGATGGCGAGACTTTCGGGCATGGGACTTTCTAACCGGGTCGTGCGTTTTCGAGAAATTCTAATCAATCGGCCGTGTTTCGCAAAGCGAGCGCCGCGCCGATTGGACCGATCACCGCAAAAAACATCGTGATGGCCACCAATATCAGAAAAGGCGGCATGAAGGGGGCAGGATCTTCAACGGCTGCGTAAGATGCGCTCACGCCGAAGATCAGGACGGGGATCGCCAGCGGCAGGACCAGGATCGAGACCAGCAGGCCGCCACGCGGAAGCGCCACGGCGACAGCCGCGCCGACCGCGCCGATGAAGGTCAAAGCCGGGGTGCCGACCAGCAAGGTCAGCATGGTCGCGCCGATCGCGACTTCGCTCATGTTCATGAATAGGCCGAGCAGCGGCGAGGCGATGACCAGCGGCAGGCCGTTGCCGAGCCAATGGGCGAGGCATTTGACGAGCACGGTGAGCGCCAGCGGATGTTCCTGCATCAGGATCAGATCGAGCGAGCCATCCTCGCGATCGGTCTGGAACATGCGGTCGAGGCCGAGCAGCGCCGAGAGAAGCGCGCCGATCCAGACGATGGCCGGGCCGATGCGGGACAGGAGATTGAGATCGGGGCCGACACCGAAGGGGATGACGGCGACGACCGTCATGAAGAACAGCACGCCGATCAGCGCGCCACCGCCGGCACGGACCGAGAGTTTCAGGTCGCGGAGGAGGAGGGCGGTCATTGTGGTTGGCCTTTGCTTGTAGTGGTGTCGGCCGAACCGCTGCCTTGGCGGGTGGAGTTACCCCCCTCTGGCCTGCCGGCCATCTCCCCCACAAGGGGGGAGATCACGAGTGGCGTGACCTTCGCTTCTCCAAAAAACATATGCCGCACGAAAACACTGATGTTGTGCGCTGAGCATGCTCCCAACTGATCTCCCCCCTTGTGGGGGAGATGCCCGGCAGGGCAGAGGGGGGCTGCCGCCCGGTGAGAGATGTAATGAGTATGCATCACCACATCTCCTCCATCACGCCGGCAAAGCCCGTCATTCTCAATTCCTGCGCATCTTCCAATCCAAGCGGCTGGTGGGTTGCCGCAAGCACGATGCCGCCGGCGGCCAGATGCTGCTTGATCAGCGCCGTAAACACCTCTTCCGCGCTGACATCCAGTGCCGCGGTCGGCTCGTCCAGTATCCAGACCGGGCGCCAGGCGACGAGCAGTTTGGCAAAAGCCATGCGGCGTTGCTGGCCGGCGGAGAGATAGCCGAAAGGCAGGTGGGTGATGCCACCGAGGCCGACCGCCTCGGTTGCCTCGCCGACGCTTATGCCGGTATTTCCGCGCAAATCTCCGAAGAAATCACGCCAGAAGGATAGATTCTCCGAGACGGTCAGTTCGGCCTTCATCGCATTGCGATGGCCGAGATAGTGGCAAGCTTCGGCGGCACGCATGCCGGCTTCGGCCCCTTCCTGCTCCCAGATCACCCGACCGCTGTCGGGCCGTAAGAGGCCGGCAACAGTGCGCAGCAGGGTCGACTTTCCAGAGCCGTTTTTTCCCGTGAGAACAAGGCTTTGGCCGCCTTCGAGGCAGAAGGAAACGTCCTTGAAGATCAGGTCTTCGCCGCGTCTGGCGCTCAACTTTTCGGCCGTCAGCCGCATCACGGAAACCTTGTTTAAGTTCTCAATCATCTAGCGCTAAAAAAATCTTTCGCACGCTGCGACAAAGTGTCTGGAAGGCTTCTTAGAAACTAACTATATAGATGGCAACCACGCCAGCGGTCGGCGTGAGTTCCATCTGTCGCCGGACCTGAAGACCACAAATCTTCTCGTGCGGACAGCGGAAATGGCCGCACCCGCATCCTATAGTGCATTTCTTATGCATAGGCGTCCGCACGCGCGTGTTGGCTCTTGATATCAGCGGGGTTATTTTCCGTGACCAAATCTATCGATAGCTTTCAATGTCGTTCCGTCCTTACCGTAGGCGGTAAGGACTACGTTTATTACAGTCTGCCCAAGGCCGAAGCGAACGGGCTTACGGGTGTTTCCAAGCTGCCTTTCTCTATGAAGGTGCTGCTCGAAAACCTGCTGCGTTTCGAAGATGGCCAGTCGGTCACCAAGGAACAGATTCTTTCGGTTGCCGAATGGCTGAACAACAAGGGCCTGACCGAAGCCGAAATCGCCTATCGCCCGGCCCGCGTCCTGATGCAGGACTTCACCGGCGTTCCGGCGGTTGTCGACCTTGCCGCGATGCGTGACGGCATCAAGGCCCTCGGTGGCGATCCGGAAAAGATCAACCCGCTCGTTCCCGTCGATCTCGTCATCGATCACTCGGTCATCGTCGACGAATTCGGTACGCCGACCGCCTTTGCCCGCAATGTGGAACTGGAATACCAGCGCAACGGCGAGCGTTACCGCTTCCTCAAGTGGGGCCAGCAGGCGTTCAAGAATTTTCGCGTCGTGCCTCCGGGCACCGGCATCTGCCACCAGGTGAATTTCGAATATCTCGGCCAGACCGTCTGGACCAATGAGGAAGACGGCGAAGTCACAGCCTATCCCGATACCTGCGTCGGCACCGACAGCCATACGACGATGATCAACGGCTTGGGCGTTCTCGGCTGGGGCGTTGGCGGTATCGAAGCGGAAGCCTCGATGCTCGGCCAGCCGGTTTCCATGCTTCTGCCCGAGGTCATCGGCTTCAAGCTGACCGGCAAGCTGAAGGAAGGCGTCACCGCGACCGATCTGGTGCTGACCGTCGTGCAGATGCTGCGCAAGAAGGGCGTGGTTTCCAAGTTCGTCGAATTCTTCGGTCCGGGCATGGACAACATGCCGGTCGCCGACCGCGCCACGATCGGCAATATGGGTCCCGAATATGGCGCGACCTGCGGTTTCTTCCCGGTCGATAGTGAAACCGTCAACTACCTCAACATGTCCGGTCGTACAAAGGAGCGTATCGCGCTTGTCGAAGCCTATTCCAAGGCTCAAGGCATGTGGCGTGATACGGATGGTTCCGAGCTTGTCTTTACCGACACGCTGGAACTCGATCTGGGCGACGTCGTGCCGTCCATGGCCGGCCCGAAGCGTCCGGAAGGTCGCATTCCGCTGGAAAACATTGCGTCCGGTTTCGCCGGCTCGATGGACGCCGACTACAAGAAGCCGGGTCAGCTCGATAACCGTTATGCCGTCGAAGGCACGGATTTCGATCTCGGCCATGGTGACGTGGCGATTGCCGCCATCACGTCCTGCACCAACACCTCGAACCCGAGCGTGCTGATCGCAGCCGGCCTTCTCGCCCGCAACGCCGTTGCCAAGGGTTTGAAGACCGCGCCGTGGGTGAAAACTTCGCTTGCGCCTGGGTCTCAGGTCGTTGGCGAATATCTGGCAAAGTCCGGCCTGCAGAAGGAACTCGATGCGCTCGGCTTCAACCTTGTCGGTTTCGGTTGCACGACCTGCATCGGTAATTCCGGTCCGTTGCCGGCACCGATTTCCAAGACGATCAACGACAAGGGCCTGATCGTTTCGGGCGTGCTTTCGGGCAACCGCAACTTCGAAGGCCGTATCTCGCCGGACGTTCAGGCCAATTACCTCGCTTCGCCGCCGCTGGTCGTCGCTTATGCGCTTGCCGGAACGGTGCAGAAGGACCTGACCAAGGAGCCGCTCGGCATTGGCGGCGATGGCCAGCCGGTCTTCCTCAAGGATGTCTGGCCGACGTCCGCCGAAGTGCAGGAGTTCATCCAGAAATACGTCACCCGTGAACTGTTCGAGAGCAAATATGCGGACGTGTTCAAGGGCGACGAAAACTGGCAGGCCGTGCAGATCCCGGATGGCGAGACCTATGCCTGGGACGACAAGTCGACCTATGTGCAGAACCCGCCTTACTTTGTCGGCATGGGCAAGAAGGGCGCTGGCCTGAAGGATATCAAGGGCGCCCGCGTGCTTGGTCTCTTTGGCGACAAGATCACCACCGACCACATTTCTCCGGCCGGTTCGATCAAGGCGTCCTCTCCGGCCGGTGCTTACCTCACCGAAAACGGCGTTGCCGTTGCCGACTTCAACCAGTACGGCACGCGTCGCGGCAATCACGAAGTGATGATGCGCGGCACCTTCGCCAATATCCGCATCCGCAACCACATGCTCGGCCCGAACGGCAAGGAAGGTGGCTACACCATCCACTATCCGTCGAAGGAAGAGATGTCGATCTACGACGCGGCGATGAAATACAAGGAAGAGGGCACGCCGCTCGTCATCTTCGCCGGTGTCGAATATGGCAACGGTTCGTCGCGTGACTGGGCTGCCAAGGGCACCAACCTTCTCGGCGTCAAGGCCGTGATTGCGCAGTCCTTCGAGCGCATCCATCGCTCGAACCTGGTCGGCATGGGCGTCGTTCCCTTCGTCTTCGAAGAGGGCACGACCTGGGCCTCGCTCAACCTCAAGGGTGACGAGATCGTTACCATCGAGGGGCTGGAAGGCGATATCAAGCCGCGCGAGTGGAAGGTCGCAAAGATCACCTATGGCGATGGCACGGAGAAGGAAATCAACATCCTCTGCCGCATCGATACGCTCGATGAGGTCATCTACATGAACAATGGCGGCATCCTGCAGACGGTTCTGCGGGATCTGGCCGCTTAATATTGACATCTGCCACTCGCCGGATTGTCCGGCGGGTGGTTCTTTTGCCCGCGAGGGCGTCTATTCTCCCTCATTCCTGTGCTTGTCACAGGAATCCAGCCAGCCCAAGTCCTTGGGCTGAAAGGAATCTTCCGACCTGATAGACATCGGGTCGCTGGATTCCTGTAACAAGCACAGGAATGAGGGTGGAGGGCGTTTTCGCTCTCTCTTCACATCTCAAGGTTCCTACCGCGTGTCTCTCATCATCTTCATCGGAATGGCCGTCACCGTTTTTCTGACGTCGCTGCTTTCCGGCATTTTCGGCATGGCCGGCGGGTTGATCCTGCTCTGGGTGCTGCTCTTCCTCTATCCGGTCGGTACCGCAATCGCGATCCAGGGCGTCATCCAGATGGTGTCCAACGGCTCACGCGCCTGGTTCTCCCGCGCCTATATCGACTGGAAAATTCTCGCCATCCTGTGCTCCGGCGTGGCGCTGTCCGCGGTCATCCTGTTCCTCACGAACTATACGCCAAGCCTGATCGTGGTTCTGATCGGTGTCGGCCTGATGCCGATCCTTGTCTGGTTGCCGGTCAACAGGCTGCAGCTCGATGCGTCGCGACCGTCGCATGCATTCCTGGCCGGACTGCTCTCCGGCGCGATGACGATCAGCGTCGGCGTTGCCGGGCCCACGGTCGATATCTTCTTCATCCGCACGCAGATGGATCGCCGCAAGATCATCGCCACCAAGGCGTCGATCCAGACGCTGTCGCATCTAGCCAAGATCGCCTTCTACTGGGATGCTGCCTCGCAGTTGCCGACTGTGGATGCGATCGCCGTGCTGATTGCTGCACCGATTGCGATCCTCGGCGCACGGGCCGGAAACGGTATTCTGCAGAAGATGACGGATGCAAATTTCCGCGCCTGGACCCGTTGGGTCGTAACCGGCGTCGGTGCTGTCTATCTCGCGCAGGGTTTGCTGAAGCTCGTCTAATCCCTCGGTATTGCCCGAGTTGGTTTTACAACCAAAAGGCGACGATTAATCACATTCTCCGTTCTCACCCCATCGTGACTTTCTCTTGAAATTGTGGATGGTTACTTTCCGCCAGCCCAGAGATTTGTTCTTTCCTGCCGATGGCAACCGCTTCTTGCGATTGCCCTGACAAAAGGTTCGTCATCCATGCCGTTTGCCTTGCGTGCCGTTATCGTCCTTGCGAGCCTGCTCGTTGGCAGTATCGCATCGGCCGGAGAGGTGCGGTCGCCAAAGGGCGTCGTCGAGCTTTTCACCTCGCAGGGCTGTGCTTCCTGTCCGCCGGCCGACAACACGCTGTCGCAGCTGGTGGCTCAGGGTGATCTCGTGGTGCTTTCCTATCATGTGGACTACTGGAACTATCTTGGCTGGACCGACACGCTGTCCTCCAAGGAGAACACCGAGCGGCAATATGGTTATGCCAAGACGATGGGGCGCAGCGGTGTCTACACGCCGCAAGCGATCATCAATGGTCGCGAGCATGTGAAGGGTACCGATCAGACGGTCATCAATGGCAAGGTCAATGATCTGCAGAAAGCCGGCAAGGGCCTGACCGTTCCCGTCGCTGCCACCATGCACGGTGACGAGATCGAGATCGAAATCGGCGAAGGGCAGGGACAGGCCGATGTCGTGGTTGCCTATTTCACCAAGCACCAGCAGGTCGATGTGACCAAGGGCGAAAACAGCGGCAAGAACATGGAATATTGGCATGCCGTTTACGACGTGCAGTCGGTCGGCATGTGGAACGGCCAGAAGATGACGCTGAAACTGCCCGGCAAGGCGCTTGGCAAGACCAAGAAGGACGGCTGCGCCATCCTCCTGCAGACATCCGGTTCAGGAGGCGAGCCTGCCTCGATCATCGGTGCGACAGTCTTGATGGCAGGCCGCAAGAAAGACTGACCGGATATTTTTCGAAGGCATTTCTGCCTTTTTTCGGAACAGGGAAATCGCGCCCGGTCCTCGCTTGGGGCGAAACCGGCGGCCGTTTTTTCCGATGAGCTTGGAAAGTTGTTGGATGGCCCGGCCCGGAAACATTGGGGGGCTGGGGGTAAGGGTCAATGCACCTGACCGGGCCAATGGCGCTAAACGCGCCAACCAACAGCCGCAACATGTATGCCGATTTTGGCGCTGTTTTGTCCGAATTTAGGCAGAGAAAAAAATCTGTCGGCCGAACCTGTCGGCGGCGTTTGCCGGGCGGCGGCTTGCATTTTTGCGTGGGTCGGGCACACTGTCATGCCAAAGACATGTAACATTTGGAGCTTTGATGGCCGATCATTCCGATTTGCCAGCGGGCGCGAGGCCTCAAGATGCGGCCGTTGTCGTCAGTCTCAGCGAATATAAGCAAAGTCTCGATCCGGTTCCTGTGACATTCCACCGGCGTGAACTCGACGCAATTCTCTGGATCTATGGCCGAATGGTCGGAGAAGGAGAATGGAAGGATTATGCGATCGACCACCTGAAGGATCGCGCCATATTCTCGATTTTCAAACGATCCGGCGAGATGCCGCTTTTCCGTATCGAGAAGAACCCGAAGCTGGCCGCCAAGCAGGGCGCCTATTCGGTCATCAATACGAACGGCCTGATTTTAAAGCGCGGCCATGAGCTGCAGCAGGTTCTCAAGGTATTCGACAAGGCGTTGAAGCTGATCGAGTGACTTTGGATGCCTAGCCGTGCAGATTCCCTCATTCCTGTGACAAGCACAAGCATGAGTGCAGAGGGTGACGCCTCCGGTCTGCCGCTTCAGCCCACAAACAGCGTTCCGGGATAGGTTGCCGGATCCGGGTCGGTATCCGTGCCCTCACCAAGCGCCACCTGCATCAGGACTGTATCCAGCCACTTCCCATGTTTGAAGCCGGTGCCTTTCAGCGTGCCGGTCATCTCGAAGCCGAGGCTTTTGTGGACGGCAACGGAAGCGGGGCTGGCGCCGCCGATGACGGCCACCATCTGGCGGAAACCGAGTGCTTCGCAGCGGATCAGCAATTCCTTCAGAAGAGCCTTTCCGACGCCTTTGCCGCGGGCTTCGGGTGCGAGGTAGATCGAATCCTCGACGAGCCAGCGATAGGCCGGGCGGGTGCGGAATGCCGAGGCATAGGCATAACCAAGAAGGCTGCCGTCTTCCGCTTCCGCTGCGATATAGGGATACCCCTTTTCGATGATGCCGGACTGGCGGCTGGTCATCTCGGTCAGGTCGGGGGGCGTGATTTCGTAACTTGCCGTGCCGTTCAGCACGCTGTCACGATAGATCTCGGTGATGGCCGGAAGGTCGGCCGCAGTGGCATTGCGAATGGAAAATGTCATGGCGGGGAGCAAGCGGGATGTTGGTTTGGAACTGTGTCCAGCCTAGGCTCGCTCGAAAAACCAGGCAACAAAAAAGGCGGCTCGAAAGCCGCCTTCTTCGTAGCGATCACTCTTCCGCTTAGTCGTTGCGGTTGCCCAGGAACTGAAGCAGGAAGGTGAAGAGGTTGATGAAGTCGAGGTACAGGGTCAGTGCGCCCATGATGGCCATGCGGCCGGTCGTGGCGGAGTCGTGACCGTCCCAGTACATTTCCTTGATCTTCTGCGTGTCGTAGGCGGTCAGGCCAGCGAAGATCAGCACGCCGATGGCGGAGATAGCGAAGCCCATTGCAGACGACTGCAGGAAGATGTTGACGATCGACGCGATGATCAGGCCGAACAGGCCCATGATCAGGAACGAGCCGAGGCCGGACAGGCTCTTCTTCGTCGTGTAGCCGTAGAGCGACAGGGCGCCGAACGAAGCGGCGGTGACGAAGAATGTCTGAACGATGCTCTGGCCGGTGAAGACCAGGAAGATCGAGGACAGCGAGAGACCCATCAGTGCGGCATAGACCCAGAAGGTCATCTGCGCAGCCGGAACGCTCATCTTGTTGATGCGGAAGCTCAGGAAGAAGACCATGGCCAGCGGAGCCAGCATGATCACCCACTTGAGCGGACCGCCGTAAAGCGCCTGTGCGACAGCCGGGTTGGAGACTGCGAACGCATAGGTGCCGTATGCAGCAACACCGGTGATCGCAAGTCCGAGTGCCATCAGGTTATAGACCCGAAGCATGTAGGCGCGCAGGCCCTCGTCGATCATCGCGCCCGACTGAGCGCGAGACTGCGCCATTCGGTTCTGGTAGTTGTTGAAGTCAGCCATTGTTTCCTCTTTAAGCTCCGAAATTACTACGGTGTCGGGCCCCCTAATATATGACCCAGGCGCCGCTGCGGAGCTCCAGCAAGCCTATAGGCGAATATGATGCGAGATCGCTTTACATACAAGGGGTTCGCCGCCGGAAAACATCAACTGCGCGTGTAATTTAGCAACCTCTGGGATATTATTGCGCGAATTCGACGGATGTTTCCGACATTTTGCAACCCCTGGGTGATCAAGGCGCTTTCACGTCTCTTCGAACCGCGAAACCGCCCTATCTCTTTGTTTCCGTAGAACTCCGGACGCAAGGCCGGTTTCCGCTTTTGCCGGAACGACCCTAGAGTTCCCGCAAGACCGGAGCCGCCTTCTGGCCGAGAATGCGCCAGGTGCCAATCAGACCGATACCGACCGTCAGAACCAGCGAGATCACAAGCGTGAGTACCGCTACATCCGGCAGGAAAGAGGATGGCATGCGCATGATGCGGGCAACCACGAACCAGGCCGACAATCCGCCCGCAAGCAGTGCGAAGACCGCGGTCGCCGTGCCGAGGATCAGGTATTCGTAACCGAAGGCCCTCATCAGCATGTTGCGAGTGCCGCCAAGCGTCTTCAGCACGACCGCATCATGGGTGCGGGCCCGGTTTCCGGCCGCGAGCGCACCGGCCAGGACCAGAACCGAAGCGATGAGCGCGACTGCCGCTGCCGCCCGTATGGCGGTCGCAAGCTGGCCGACCAGCTGATCGACGAGATCGATCGCATCCTTGACCCTGACGCTGGTGATCGTCGGATATGCCGTGGTCACGGTTCTCAGGATTTCGGCTTCCTTGGCTGCCGAAGCGGAAGGCTCCGTCAGGGTCGCCAGCCAGGCATGCGGCGCGCCGCGGAATGTGTTGGGCGAAAACACCATGACGAAATTGATCGACAGCGATTCCCACTCGACATTGCGGAAGCTGGCGATTTTCGCGGTGATATTGCGGCCGAGCACGTTGACGGTAACCGTATCGCCGAGCTTCAGGCCCAGTTCGCCCGCTTCTTCGGCAGAAAAAGAGACGAGCGGTTCGCCGTCGTAATCTTCTGGCCACCATTCGCCGGCGGTTAGCGTCGAGCTTTCCGGCTTGTTCTTGGCGTAGGTAATACCGCGGTCGCCGCGCAGAACCCAGCGGCCTTCCGGTGGGACGTTCATCTGGCTGACGTCCTTGCCATTGAATGCGAGAATGCGCCCGCGCAGCATCGGCACCTCGAAGACTTTGCCCTCAGGAGCTTGCGTCTTCAACAGCTGCCGGAAGCCGTCGACTTCGGCGCTCTGAACGTCGACGAAGAAGAAATTCGGCGCTCCTTGGGTGATGCGCCCGGTCAGCTGGTTGCGCATGTTGCCGTCGATCAGCGCCAATGTCACGAGCAGCGCGAGACCGAGGCCGAGCGACAATACGACCGATGGCGTCAGTGCGCCGGGGCGGTGAATGTTGCCGATCGCGAGGCGGAGGGCGGGCGAGTTTACTCGCGGGCTCCGGCGGGCAAGCGCCGCAATGCCGGCGGCGACCACTCGCAGCAGAAGGAAGGCACCGGCAACCGCGACAAGGAAGACGGAGGCGATGCGCCGGTCGTCGGCCCAGAAGATGGCGAGTGCGGCGAGCGCTGCCAAAGCCGCACCGGCTGCGAGAAGGTAGGGCCACGACGGCAGGCGTCTCGCCTCGAAACCCTGTTCGCGGAAAAGTGCCGTTGCCGGGACTTCCCGTGCATGGCCTAGCGGCAGGATGGAGAAGGCGAATGTGACGAGAAGGCCGAAGGCGGCGGCGATTGCCAGTGCGCTGCCATAAATGGTTGCCTGTTCGGGAACCGGCAGGACACCTTCGAGATAACGGAAGGCGATGAAGGGCGCGACCGCGCCGATCACGAGGCCAACGACGATTCCAATCGCGGCCAGAAGCATGATCTGGAAAAGATAGATCATCGTCACGACCGAGGCCGGAGCGCCGAGGCATTTGAATGTCGCGATGGTCGTCCGCTTGGCATCAAGGAAGGCGCGGACCGCATTGGCGATGCCGACGCCGCCGACGATGAGAGCGGTCAGGCCGACAAGCGTGAGGAATTGCGAAAAACGGTCGATGTTTTCGGCAAGCGAAGGGGCCGCGCGGTCGCTTGTGCGCACCGACCAGCCTGCATCGGGGAAATCGCGGTTCGCACGAGTGACGATCGAAGCCCGGGTCGAGGGATTTTCGAGGCGGATCTTGTAGGAATGCTCGACGAGGCTGCCGATGGTAATCAGCCCGGACGCAGCCAGGGCATCGCGGCTGATCATCAGGCGCGGGGCAAAACCGAAACCGTCGGACAGTGCGTCGGGTTCACTGGCGATCGTGCCCTTGAGGACGAGGCGGGTGTTTCCAAGAAGTATCTCGTCGCCGACGGAGAGGCCCATGCGGTCGAGAAGCAACGGTGCGGCGACGGCGCCAAAGGCATTGCCCTGTTGTGCCAGAAGCTGGTCGATCGGCTGCTGCGGATCGGTCTGCATCTGCCCGTAGAGCGGGTAGGCGCCGTCGACACCCTTGACCTCGACCAGCGCCTGGCCAGAGCCGTCCGGTTTACGCGCCATCGAGCGCAGGCCGGTCGAGACGCTGACTTCACCGAGGCCGTCCAGGAAGGCACGTTCCTTTTCGCTGGCTTCGCGGTTGTTGAGTTCGAAGCGGATGTCGCCGGCGAGCAGTGCCTGGCCCTGATTGGCAATTGCACCCGTGATCGCCGTCGAGACGGAGTTGACGGTCGCGATCGCTCCGGTTCCAAGTGCGATACAGGCCAGGAAGATGTAGAAGCCGCCGAGACCACTGCGCATTTCGCGCAGCGCCAGACGGAAGGCGATGGAGATGCGGGCAAGTGCCGCACTCATGCCGACACCGCCTGACCGACGGTGCGGGCAGCGCTATCCTCTACGATTTCGCCGGATCTTACGCGGATCTGGCGCGAGCAGCGGGCCGCAAGACTGTTGTCGTGGGTGACGAGAAGCAGCGTCATGCCGCGCTCGGCCTGCTTTGAAAACAAAAGATCGGCGATCTGTTTTCCTGTTTCAGTGTCGAGATTGCCTGTCGGCTCGTCTGCGATCAGGAGGGCTGGCGAGGGGGCGAGTGCACGGGCGATCGCCACGCGCTGCTGTTCGCCACCGGAAAGCTGGCCCGGATAGTGGCTGAGCCTTTCGCCCAGCCCGACTGCCGTCAGTTCGCGTTTTGCGATATCGAATGCGTCGGAAACGCCGGCGAGCTCCAGCGGCACGGCGACGTTTTCCAGCGCCGTCATATTGGCGATCAGATGGAAGGACTGGAAAACGATGCCGATATTGCGGCCGCGGAATTCGGCCAGCACATCCTCGGAAAAACTGTGAAGCGGTTCGCCCTTGATGAAGATCTCGCCGCTGTCCAATCGCTCCAGCCCGGCCAGAACCATGAGAAGTGTCGACTTGCCGGAGCCGGACGGGCCGATGATGCCGACTGCTTCGCCGGTATTGATCGTCAGGTTGATACCTTTCAGCACATGGACGGAGGCTGCGGCGCTTCCGAGGGTCAGGTCGGCATTTTTGAGATCGATAACGGTTTCAGTCAAAGCGAATAACCCTATATCCATAGTGTGCCGGGCGTTTGCTGCAGCGCGGTCGTCGTGGAAATTTAGGAGACGTGAGTTGAGTTTTAAAGCAAGCCTTCTTCACTTCATCGTCATGGTTGCTCTCTTTGCCGGCTCAGGTTCGGCAAACGCGCAGGAGAAGGCGATCAATCTGGTCGGCTTTGGCGACAGCCTAATGGCCGGATATCAGCTCGCACCGTCGGAATCCTACACGGCCCAGCTGGAGGCCGCGCTGAAGGCCAAGGGGCATAAGGTGGTCATTACCAATGCCGGTGTTTCCGGTGACACCACCTCGGCCGGGCTTTCGCGCATCGACTGGTCGGTTCCGGATGGCACCGATGGTGTCATCCTCGAACTCGGCGCCAATGATGCGTTGCGCGGCATCGCGCCGGAACAGTCCGAAAAGAACCTCGACGCCATGCTTGCGCGGCTGAAGGAGCGGGGCATCCCCGTGCTGCTCGCAGGCATTCTCGCGCCGCCGAATATGGGGGGCGACTATGCGGAAAAATTCAATCCGATCTACAAGCGGCTAGCCGATAAATATGCAGTTCCGCTCTATCCCTTCTTTCTCGACGGGGTGACGACGGTGCCGGGAATGCAGATCGAAGACGGGATGCATCCCAACGCCAAAGGCATTGCCGTGATGGTCGAACGCACTCTCCCCATGGTGGAAGCATTTCTAGGGGAGATCGGTTCGGCCACAAAATAACAACTTGCACGGAACGAGATTGCGTGTTCCGCTATTGATATCTGCAAGAGATTCGAGGAGGTTCTGCGTATGCCGAGACTTTTCACCGCCCTCGAAGTCCCGCGCCATGTTGCCTTGAGCCTGTCCCTTCTTCGTGGAGGAATACCGGGCGCGCGATGGATCGACGTCGAGAATTACCATATCACCCTGCGCTTCATCGGCGATGTCGATAACCGTACCGCCGACGAGATCGTCGATCGGCTGGACAGGATCGACCGGCCCGAATTCCAGGCGCAACTGACAGGTATCGGCTCTTTCGGATCGAAGAAGCCGCATTCCATCTGGGCTGGTGTCTCAATTTCTCCCGACATGCTGGCGCTGCAGGCGGAAATCGAGCGGATCTGCCAACGGATCGCCCTACCGCCGGATCCCCGCAAGTTCATGCCGCATGTGACACTTGCAAGATTGAAGCACTGCCGTCTCGACGACGTGGTGCACTACCTCTCGGGTCGGGGCAATTTCCAGACTGTACCCTTCAAAGTGTCACGATTCGTACTTCTGTCATCAAAGGAGTCGGTCGGCGGCGGGCCTTATGTTACGGAAGAAATCTTTTCCTTGAGAGATGACAGTTACGCCCATGAATATGCTGACGCGGAAACGGCGAAGAGCTATTTCTGAGAGACGCTGTTTCTGAAAGGGCGTTGCGCCCATGAGTTACGAATTGCTGGAACCGGACGAGGTCAGTCGGGAGTTGGCCAAGCTTGAAGGCTGGGAGCTTTCGGCTGATGGTCTTTCTATCCGCAAATGTTTCAAATTCCGATCTTTTGCCGAGGCGTTCGGTTTCATGACCGAATGTGCATTGGCTGCGGAAAAATTCGATCATCATCCGGACTGGAGCAACAGCTATTCCCGCGTTGAGGTGAAGCTCACCACGCATGCAAAGAAACAGCTGACCGACCGTGACTTCCGGCTTGCTTCCTCGATGGACGAGGCCTGGGCGCGTCGCCTTTAAAGACCGCCGCCTTTGAAAGACCATTGTCGATGCCCATATGGGACTTGTTAAATCGATGAAGGTCTCCAACGGAGCGCTCATGGACGACGTGAAGATCGGTGAAATTCTTCTGCCCGGCGACGACGAGACACAGGATCGCCGTGAAAAAAAGGTACGCGCAAAATTCTGGCCGACACTTAAGCGCGCCGTGAAGTTTGTGCCGTTCAGCCGTGATCTGGTTGCCGCCTATTATTGCGCAATTGATCCGAAAACGCCGACCAGGGTCCGTGGTGTGCTTCTCGCTGCGCTTGCCTATTTCGTCATGCCTGTCGATCTTATCCCCGATATGTTCGTCATGGTGGGCTTTACCGACGATGTGGCGGTGCTGGCGGCGGCGCTGAGGATGATCCAGGGCCATATCGCCGACCGGCATTATGATGCGGCGGACGAGATGCTGGCCGATAATCCCGACATCGGAAAAGCTCCAGCCTGAACGCGCCTATTATGGCGCGACCGGATCTTCAAGCGCGCGGCGCAAGTGCTGAAAGGCAAGCCGGATGCGGGATTTTACCGTGCCCAAGGGCAGTCCGGTCGCTTCCGCAATCTCCGAATGCGTCTGGCCAAGGAAAAAGGCTGCTTTGACCAATTCCATCTGCTCGCCTGGAATCAGGCTTAGCGCATGGCGAACCCTTGCGTCTCGCTCCTCGCCTTCAACAAGAGAGTCGGTCGCTTGCATATCCATCATCTGCCACTGCGCATCACCGAGCGCATCCTTGCCCTTGGCGCGCCGCTGCGCATCCAGGCGGCGATTGCGCGCGATGCGGTACAGCCAGGTGGAAAGCGAGGATTTTTGCGGATCGTAGAGAGAAGCACGATGCCAGAGTACGGTCATCACTTCCTGGACAAGCTCTTCCGCCTCATCGACGGGAATCCGCTGGCTCATCAGCCAGGATTTGAGCCGCGGGGCAAAATGATCGAAGAGCACGCCAAAGGCTGCCTGGTCACGCTCCACGGCGACAGCCCTGGTCAAGCGCGCAAAGTAGTCCCGATCGTTACCCTGCATCCAAACTACGCAATTCTTTCAAAGCCTAGATTCGCATCTATGCGGCCATACTAATGTCATTGCGGGAGTTTGGAAGAGGACAAACTGTTGCCCTATTCCTTGTGTCATTGACAGCACATTACAGCGAGCGCGCAACCAATTCCAATGTTGACGGATTGGTAACCAGAATTAAGTCAAAATGAACCAGATCATGGCCCGCTTCACCCGCCCTTACCGTTGAAGCGTCACGTATAACAAAACTCGGCAGGAAACCATGTCCGCACGCACAGTCGCACTCGCCCTTGCTCTTACCTTCGTAAGCGCAGGCATCGCCTCGGCTCAGACGCCGACCCGCATCCAGCAATTCAAGGCATGGGGTGCCTATTCGTACAAGTCCGGCAACAGCACGGTCTGCTATGTCCTTTCGGTTCCGACCACCAAGGAACCTGCTAGCGTCGATCACGGCGACATTTTCTTCATCGTGTCGCAACGTCCGGGCCAGAGCGTCTCCTATGAACCGCAGGCAATGGTCGGTTATCCGCTGCAGGCCAATTCGAAGGTGACTGTTACCATCGACGGCAAGAACTTTACCATGTTCACCAAGGAAAAGGCTGCCTGGGTCGAGAATGCGGCCGAAGAGCCGGCACTCGTCAATGCCATGAAGACCGGTCATAACATGAGCGTCAGCGCCGTTTCGGGCCGTGGCACGAAGACCAATTACGCCTATTCTCTGCAGGGCATTTCGGCTGCACTGAAGCAGATCGAAACCTGCAAGTAAGCGATACGTCGTCGATTTAAGCGGAGGCCGGTCATCTGACCGGCCTTTCGTGTTTGTTGAAGACAGGGTGACGCGGACCTATTTTGATGATAAAGCCCGCGCCAACATGGTCGGGCCTGACGTTGCCGCGACCGATACAGGTTTCACGCACAGACATGCCCAAGCCCTTCCGCCTACCTAAGCGGTGGCGATGTGCATGTGCTCGAACGGGATAGAATATGTCAGTCACAGAGGCCATTGCCCCCGGTGCCATCGCCAAGAAGCCGCTGGTTGCCAATCCGGATCTTTTCACGTCCAAGCCGTCGCTGATCGGCCTGACGCGGCCGCAGATGGCAAAAGCCCTGCATGAAAAGGGCGTGCCGGAAAAGCAGTTGCGCATGCGCGTCAACCAGCTGTGGCACTGGCTTTATATCCGCGGCGTTTCCGATTTCGACGCGATGACCAATGTCGCCAAGGACATGCGCGAGATGCTGAAAGAGCATTTCACCATCGCCCGGCCTGAAATCGTCGAGGAGCAGATCTCCAATGACGGCACCCGCAAGTGGCTGCTGCGTTTCCCGTCGCGCGGCGCCGGCCGTCCGGTCGAGATCGAGACCGTCTACATTCCGGAAGAAGGTCGCGGCACGCTGTGCATTTCCAGCCAGGTCGGCTGCACGCTTACCTGTTCCTTCTGTCACACCGGCACGCAGAAATTGGTGCGCAACCTGACGGCGGAAGAAATCCTTTCGCAGCTTCTGCTTGCCCGCGACCGTCTGGGCGATTTTCCGGGTGCGGACACGCCGCCCGGCGCTTTCGTGCCGACCGGCGACCGCAAGGTCACCAATATCGTGATGATGGGCATGGGCGAGCCGCTTTACAATTTCGACAGCGTCAAGACAGCACTTCTGATCGCCACCGACGGCGACGGCCTGTCGCTTTCCAAGCGTCGCGTCACCCTGTCCACTTCAGGTGTCGTTCCGGAAATCTACCGGACCGGCGAAGAGATCGGCGTGATGCTGGCAATCTCGCTGCATGCCGTGCGCGACGAGTTGCGCGACATGCTGGTGCCGATCAACAAGAAATATCCGCTGAAGGAACTGCTCGACGCCTGCCGCGCCTATCCGAGCCTGTCGAATGCGCGTCGCATCACATTCGAATATGTGATGCTGAAGGACGTCAATGACAGCCTTGAAGACGCCAAGCTGATGGTCCAGCTGTTGAAAGGCATTCCGGCGAAGATCAACCTCATTCCGTTCAACCCGTGGCCGGGCACGAACTATCAGTGCTCCGACTGGGCGACGATCGAGAAATTTGCCGATTTCATTAATCAGGCCGGTTACGCCTCGCCGATCCGCACGCCGCGCGGCCGCGATATTTTGGCGGCTTGCGGCCAGCTGAAGTCGGAATCGGAGCGCATGCGCAAGACCGAGCGTCTTGCCTTTGAAGCGATGATGATCGCCGGTCACGGCGAAGACGACGACTGAGCCTTTTGGCTCAGCCGGCCCGGCGAAAGAAATCCTGATTGGCCGTGACAAGAGCGGCCGTCTCGCTCAGCCGGGCGGCGTCCTGCGGATATGTCGCCTGCAGTTTTTCTGCTGCCTTGGTGAAGGCATGTACGACCCTTTCGGGTTTGCGGGACAGATGAGCAATGCTCAATAACGTCGCGCGAAGCGCTCGTTTCGACTGCGCGTCGATCATGCTTTCGGTCATCATGCCGCGGATCGCATAGAGGCTGTTTCCGAGCTGCAACGCACCCATGCCGCCGCTTATGGCAAAGCCTCCGCCACTCCCGCTCTTCTCGCTCCAGCGAACCAGCATGACGAGGCGATGATAGATGCGCATGCGCCAATGCCGGTAGCGTTCCGGCTTGTCGAATGCGCCCTTCGCCATCGAGGTCAGCTCATGCACCATCAGCCTTATGACGAAATCCAGCCGCTTACCTGTATCCATGGGCAAGGCGACAAAGGCCAGATAGGCCGTGACGGGACCGAGCATGACGCCGAAGGCCTGCAAAAGCACATGGCCAGGCTCGGGGTTCGCCGGCACGTAGGGGTTCATCATCAGCAGGTAGATGAGATTGTAGTCCATGCCCGCCAGTCCGACGCGGCGATGCGCCATCGGCAACATGCCGACAAGTGTGAAGGGCATGATGAGCAGGGCTGCCCCCATAACGCTACCGGCCATCGGCATGATGACGAGATGGGACAGAACTGCTGCGCAGACACCACCTGCTGCGCCTGCAACCACCCAGCGCATCTGAAGCCCGGGATTCGGAAATGTCGAAAAGACCGAGGTCATGATGGCTGCGCCCATGACCATGTAAGGGCCTAGCTGCCAGCCGGTTGCTATCCATACAAGGCCGGTGGTCGCGACAGCGCTCATCGATCTCAATGCCGCATAACGTGCGCCGATCCAGTCGCGATGCTGCGGCACGGGGCGTTCGGATACCGGGCCGATCGCGGCTGCGGTCCTGTTCGCTCGCTGCCAGAGCGGGATCATGGCTCTGAGGTGGGCGGCGCGATGCGGAAAATCGGTTTCAAGATTCGCAGCCATCTCGCGCAGGCGTTCGGAGAGATCATCCTGATCTCCATTTGCCGCCGGCGGTTCGCCCGCATCCGCCTCGCGCGGTGACCGGGTGTCGAGCAGCAGTTCGCTCAGAGCAGAAAGAAGACTGCGGATATCGCGGGCCTTCCGGCGGGTGCCGAGTGAACCGGCCGAGACTATGTCGAGGCTTTCGTCCAGTGCGGCTACCTCGAGGATGAGCCGCGAACGTTCGTTTCCATCGCCTTCACCGGTCGCCACATGGTCGAGGCAGATCTGCATGATGGTTTTCACGCGCCTGGATAGATCGACAGGCAGTGGTTTCGGAGAAAAGACCAGAGCGACGATCGTGCCGACGGCGGCGCCGAGACAGGCCGTTGCCATGCGGTCGATCGCCAGCATCCAGATGGACGTGTCATGGCCGTAACCAAGGAGCGCAACCATTGCGGCGGAATATCCGGTCAGAAGGCTGGTATAGGAGGCCGGACCTGTGAGCAGGTTTCCGGTGCCGGCGCACAGGCCGAGCCAGATTGTAAGGCCGATGATAATGCCGAGCGGATCGTTTCCCGTCAGGACCATGAGACCAACTCCGGCCAACGCTCCCACGATCGTGCCGAGAACGCGGGCAAAGCTTCGTTCCAATCGCTGGCCGCGCGTCGGCAGGGCGGTGATCCAGACGGTCATCGCTGCCCATTGCGGGTGATCAAGTCCAATCAGGGTGCCGATGGCAAGCGCCAGGCACGCTGCGATGGCGGTGCGGGCGGTGAAGCGCAGCCGGGCCGGGTCAATATCGAAGATCGTAGCCACTGCTTTCATGATCGCGTCTTCGTCTCGGCTTTCGCCTCTTCGATCCTATCTTCTACGCGCTCACAGACGCGCAGAACGGCGGCGATGTCCGTGTCGCTGAAATCCGCCAGCAACTCCTTCTCTAAGGTGACGAGCTGTTCGCGTATCGCGAAAGCCGTCTTCCTGCCTTGGTCGGTCAGAAAAAGCCTGCGGGCGCGGCGATCGTCCGGATCGATCCGGCGCTCGAGAAGGCCACGCTTCGACAGGATATCAATCAGCCGCACAAGGCTGGACTCGTCGAGGCCGGAGGCGGCTGCGAGTTCTTTCTGCAGCATGCCGTCACCCAGACGGTGCAGATAAATGAGCGGCGTCCAGCTGGCGTCGGTCAGGCCACTCTCGGCCAGTTTTTCATCGATAAACATGCGCCACCTTCGGGCGAATACGACAACGACGCCGCCGAACATGGCTTTTGGATCATTCAAATCTCTTTGCATTCAAATTATTTGTATCAAAATTATTTTTCCTGCAAGGGGTGTTCGGCACTAGCTGTGATGCAATTGTTGCAGGTCTAGCCAAAGCAGGTGTCCCTGTGTCGCGGTTTGTGGGCTGTAAGCATGTCGTTGTTGATTTCGGATGCTCGGCTCCATAAGAAACCCGAAAGCTAAAAAATCGCCCGGAGGAAACCTATGCGCGCTTTCATTCTCGCCCTTGCTGCAGCCACGGCTCTTGCCATGCCCGTCAAGGCGGCAGACGTCAGCGTGGCCGTGACGGCCATTGTTGAACATCCCGCACTCGACGCGGTTCGCGACGGTGTAAAGGAAGCCTTGGCCGATGCAGGCTACAAGGATGGTGAGAACCTGAAATTCATCTATGAGTCCGCGCAGGGCAATCCGGGTACGGCCGCACAGATCGCCCGCCAGTTCGTCGGTGAAGAGCCGAGTGTCATCGTGCCGATCTCCACGCCTTCGGCCCAGGCCGTCGTTTCCGCTACCCGCGACATCCCGGTCGTGTTCACGGCCGTTTCTGATCCGGTCGGCGCGCAGCTGGTCAAGGATATGGCGAAGCCCGGCCGTAACGTGACCGGCCTTTCGGACATGTCGCCGGTTGCCGAACATATCAAGCTGATCAAGGAAATCTCGCCGAATGCGAAGTCGATCGGCTTCCTCTACAACACGGCTGAAACGAATTCCGTTTCGATCCTCGCCGCGCTGAAGGAAGAGGCTGCGAAGAACGACATGACGGTTGTCGAGTCGGTTGCGACCAAGTCGGCTGAAGTACAGGGTGCCGCGCGCGGTCTCGTCGGCCGAGCCGATGTCTTCTATATCCCGACGGACAACACGATCGTTTCCGCTTTTGAGGCTGCCGTCGGCGTTGCCGAGGAAGCCAAGATCCCGCTTTATGCCGCCGATACCGGTTCGGTCGATCGTGGTGCGGTTGCCGCCCTCGGCTTCAACTATTTCGACGTGGGCAAGCAGACCGGTGCGATCGTTGCCCGTATCCTCAAGGGTGAGGCTCCCGGCGATATCGCGGTCACTGTTGCTGCGGGCACCGATCTCGTCATCAACAAGGGCGCCGCCACCCGCATGGGTGTGACGTTGCCCGAGGCCATCGTTTCGCGCGCCACGCGCACGGTCGAATAAATCACTGTTACCGACGCACCGGGTGATGTCACAATCATCCGGTGTGACCGACGACCAACCGGCGCGAGACGCGACGGACAATAAGGGGAGCACGACAAGGTGCTTAGTCAGATCGCCTTCTGGGGCGCAGTGGAACTCGGGCTGGTTTTCGCCTTTGTTGCCATCGGTGTATTTCTTGCCTTCCGAGTGCTCGATTTTCCCGATCTCACGGTCGATGGATCGTTTCCGCTGGGGGCTGCCGTTGCGGCCGTGCTGATTACGGTCGGTATCAATCCGTGGCTTGCAGCCGCAGCCGCCATGGTCGCGGGTGCCGCCGCCGGCACGGTGACGGCGTTTCTCAACGTGCGCTTTCGCATTCTCAACCTGCTTGCCTCGATCCTGACGATGATCGCGCTTTTCTCCGTCAACCTGCGGGTGATGGGAAAGCCGAATGTGGCGCTGATCAATGCCGATACGATGCTGAGCCCGTTCTTCGGCCTGGGCCTGCGTGAAGTCTATGTGCGTCCGCTGTTCGTTGGCGTGCTGGTGGTCATCGCGGTGATTGCCGTCTGGCGTTTTCTCGAAAGCGACGCCGGGCTTGCGATGCGCGCAACCGGCGCCAATCCGCGCATGTCGCGGGCGCAAGGCATCGATACGAGCTGGCAGGTCTATCTCGGTCTTGCGCTTTCCAACGCTCTCGTCGCACTTGGCGGCGCGCTGTTTGCGCAGACCAACGGTTTTGCCGACGTGACTTCCGGTGTCGGCACCATCGTTGTCGGTCTCGCAGCCGTCATCATCGGCGAGACGCTGTTTGGCGCACGCGGCATTCTGCTGGCGCTGATCGGCTGCGTCGTCGGCTCGATCCTTTATCGCATCGCTATCCAATTGGCGCTGTCGACGGATGCGCTGGGCCTCAAGGCCTCCGACCTCAATCTCGTCACCGCCGTTCTGGTGGCCGTGGCGCTGGTGCTGCCGCGCCTGCGCCGGGGAGCTTCGTCATGATCGATCTCAGCAATATCCACGTCACCTTCGGCAAGGGCACGCCGCTGCAGAAGGAGGCGCTCAAGGGCGTCAACCTGACGATTGAGGAAGGTTCATTCGTCACCGTCATCGGCTCGAACGGTGCCGGCAAGTCGACCCTTCTCGGTGTGCTCGCCGGCGACGTGCTGGCGAATGAAGGCAAGGTCATGATTGGCAGTACCGATGTGACGCGCAAGTCGACATCCGCCCGTGCCGGTCTCGTCGCTCGTGTGTTCCAGGATCCGCTGGCGGGAAGCTGTGGGTCTCTGTCGATCGAGGAGAATCTTGCGCTTGCTGCCCGTCGTGGCGAGCGCCGCGGCCTGCGCTCGGCACTTGGCCCGCGCCGTCGGGAGATTTTCCGCGAGCGGATTGCCGAACTCAATCTCGGGCTTGAAAACCGGATGAAGGACCGCATGGATCTTCTCTCCGGCGGTCAGCGCCAGGCGGTGTCGCTGGTCATGGCGACGATGGCGGGTTCGGATGTGCTGCTTCTCGACGAGCATACCGCAGCGCTCGATCCGGGCATGGCTGAATTCATCATGAAGCTTACCCAGCGCGTCGTGTCGGAGCGCAAGCTGACGACGCTGATGGTGACGCATTCCATGCGTCAGGCGCTGGATTTCGGCCATCGCACGATCATGCTGCATGGCGGCGAGATCATTCTCGATGTCAGCGGCGACAGCCGCAAGGATCTGCAGGTCGAGGACCTGATCGCCATGTTCCGCAAGATGCGTGGCGAAACGCTGGATGACGATGCGTTGCTGATCGGCTGATGCCGATCAGCGTGCCAACTTTCAACGCGCCTGGGTGAAGAAGATTTTTGCCGCAAAGATCGAGAAGACGCCGGCAAAGGTGTAGTCGATGCCGCGCAGGACCTTCGGGTTGGCCTGAAGCCAGGCGGAAAGCCTGTCGGCTGCCAGCACGACCATGACGTTGATCGGCATTCCGATGAGGATGAAATAGAGCCCGAAGAAGATCAGCTTGCCGGTGACATGCGGGTCGTGGGCCGAGACGAATTGCGGCAGGAAGGTCATGAAGAAGATGATGACCTTGGGGTTCAGGATGTTCACCCAGAAGCCGAGCGATATGCTGGCGAGGGCGCTGCTTTCCGGCCGGTCGACTTTTTCGACCGAGAGGCTGGAGCCGAAGCGGATCGCCTGGATGGCCAGCCAGAGAAGATAGGCAGCGCCACCGGTCTTCAGGATGAAGAAGGCGGTCGGCGAGGCGGTGATCAGCGCCGAGATGCCGAAGGCGACCAGAAGCGTGTGGCAGACGATGCCGAAATTCGTGCCCAGCACGACAAGCAGCGCCGTCTTGCGGCCCTGGCTGATGGCTCGGCTGATCGACAGGGTCATATCCGGCCCCGGCGTGATCGACAGAAGAAGACCGGCGGCGGTGAAGGCCAAAAGGGTCGGCAGGCTTGGCAGGAATTCCATGATCGTTCTCGAAAGCCGGAGGATTGTCGGTTCCGTTTATCCGGCTTTCGAGCTTATGCCAAATCAATCAATCAACGGTTGCTGATAAATTGTTTTGATGCATCGGCAAAATCCGGGTGCCAGCGGGAAAGCGGCGGCCGGTTTTCGATGACGTCGCCGATCGCCCAGGCCATACGGCGTTCGTCGGTGGCACGATCCACGTCGTTGTCCGGGCAAAGGATATAGAAATCACCGCGACCGAGGCTCTCGATCATGAAACCGACCGTCTGTTCGGAGGTCCATGCGCCTTCCGGCTTCTCGGTCCGGCCACCCGCGGCAAGCGGGGTGAAGACGAAGCCGGGGATGAGGAGATGTGCGGATACCTGGCAGCCTTCAGTATTACGCAACTCGTGCTGCAGCGCCTCGGTGAAGGTTTTAACGCCGGATTTGGAGACGTTATAGGCGGGATCGCCGGGCGGGGTGGTGATGCCCTGTTTGGAGCCGGTGTTGATGATGAGAGCCGGTTCGCCATGGGCGATCATGGCGGGGCCGAAGATACGGCTGCCGTTGACGACGCCCATCAGGTTGACGGCGAGCACATTTTCCCAATTGGCCTGCGGGCCGAAAATGCTGCTGCCCGGCTGGATGCCGGCATTGTTCATCAGCACATGGACGCGGCCGAAACGCTGGATGACGGCCCGTTCGAGTGCCGCGATCTCATCGGGTTTCGATACGTCGGTACCGATTGCCGCGACGTCATGTTCGCCGCCTTCGGCAAGTGCGGTCACTTCGCGACAAGCCTCGACAAGCTTGTCACCTTCCAGATCGACAAGCACGACGGAAAGGCCCATTCGGGCAAATTCCTTCGCTGCGGCAAGGCCGATGCCGGAAGCGGCTCCGGTGATGACGGCGACATTGTCCTTTTTCAGAGCGGGATGAGTAACGGTCATGGGTCGGTCTCCTCTATGACGCTGCTGTTCAAAGGTCCGGCGGGATATGGTACTTATCGCTATCGCGTCAACATGACGGGATATTGAAGCGGAGCCAAGCCGATGGGCGAGATCATATCGATCAAGGTGGATGATGCCTTACCGCTTTTATTCGAGGTTTGGTGGCTAGTGGACGTTATGTGTCCGACAGCGATGTAATAGAAGAGGCGCTGCAGTTGCTCAAGTAGAGTGAGGAGAGCGCTATCGAGGCTTTACGTGTGGCGATCGATGAAGGCGAAGCTTCAGGAGAGCCGCGGCCTTTCGATTTCGACAAGTTCCTTGCAGAGAAACGCCGCAAGCATGGACGATGATTAGGCCGCAGGCATGAACGTGCGGCGTCATCTCTGACGGGGTTTCTCCGGGTTTTCCTTGCGCGGCTGTAGAAACTCGCTAAAAACTTCGGCGATCTAATTTCGGCGGAATTGTTTCCGCCGCCACCCGCAGACGGACATATTCATCATGGCACTCCCGAAAGACGTAAAGAAGGTCGTTCTCGCCTATTCCGGCGGTCTCGACACCTCGATCATCCTGAAATGGCTGCAGACCGAACTCAACGCTGAAGTCGTCACCTTCACAGCCGACCTTGGTCAGGGCGAAGAGCTCGAGCCGGCACGCAAGAAGGCCGAGATGCTGGGCATCAAGGAAATCTTCATCGAGGACGTCCGCGAAGAATTCGTCCGCGACTTCGTTTTCCCGATGTTCCGCGCCAATGCCGTTTATGAAGGCGTCTATCTCCTCGGCACGTCGATCGCCCGTCCGCTGATCTCCAAGCACCTGATCGAGATCGCCAAGAAGACCGGCGCAGACGCGATCGCTCACGGCGCGACCGGCAAGGGCAATGACCAGGTTCGTTTCGAAATGTCGGCCTATGCCTTGAACCCGGACATCAAGATCATCGCTCCGTGGCGCGACTGGTCGTTCAAGAGCCGTACCGATCTCCTGAACTTTGCCGAACAGCACCAGATCCCGGTTGCCAAGGACAAGAAGGGCGAAGCGCCGTTCTCCGTCGACGCCAACCTGCTGCACTCGTCTTCCGAAGGCAAGGTTCTCGAGGATCCGGCCGTCGAGGCTCCGGAATATGTGCATATGCGCACGATCTCGCCGGAAGCCGCTCCCGATCAGGCAACGACGATCAAGATCGGTTTCCGCAAGGGTGACGCCGTCTCGATCAACGGTGTCGAGATGTCGCCGGCAACCCTGCTCGCACAGCTCAACAACTATGGCCGCGACAACGGCATCGGCCGTCTCGACCTCGTCGAGAACCGTTTCGTCGGCATGAAGTCGCGCGGCGTCTACGAGACCCCCGGCGGCACGATCCTGCTTACCGCTCACCGTGCAATCGAGAGCATCACGCTCGATCGCGGTGCGGCTCACCTCAAGGATGAGCTGATGCCGAAATATGCAGAGCTGATCTATTACGGCTTCTGGTTCTCGCCGGAGCGCGAGATGCTGCAGGCCCTGATCGACAAGAGCCAGGAGCATGTCGAAGGCGAAGTGACGCTGAAGCTCTACAAGGGCAATGTCATGGTCACCGGCCGCGAGAGCGACAAGTCGCTTTACTCCGACGCGCTGGTCACTTTCGAAGACGATCACGGTGCCTACGACCAGAAGGATGCAGCCGGCTTCATCAAGCTCAACGCGCTGCGCCTGCGCACGCTCGCCAAGCGCAGCCAGATGAAGTAATCGGGTCAACCGATTTGTCCATCAGACCCCGCTGTCATCGCAGCGGGGTTTTTTATTGCCGGCGACTGATGAAACGGTGGGCGAGGTAGGCCGCGACCGCGGTGAATTCCATCACGGGGATGATCGTGCCGAAGGAGGTGAGCGGGCTTGCGAAAGTGGCAGCCGTGAGCCCGCCGAGAAAGCCGCCACCCATCTGGATGAAGCCCATCAGCGCCGAAGCCGAACCCGCCACTTTGGGAAATGCAGCCAGGCCGGCCGTGACGACATGCGGCGACAGAAAGGCAATGCCGAAGGTGCAGATGCCAACCGGTGCCATGATCGACAGGAATGTCGGATCGAGCAGATGCACGGACAGCAGCATCAGAAGGCCGCCTGTACCGCAGAAGCTGATACCTATCGAAACGGCGGCAGGCCCGGAAATGCGGCCGGATACCATCCGCAGGACGATTGATCCACCCAGATAGGAGCCGGTTTGCGCCAGCATGCCGAGGCCGAACTCGGTCGGGCTCAGGCCGACGACATCGATCAGGACAAAGGGCAGCATTGTGCCCTGTGCATAAAGCGCGCCGATAGAGCCGCCGAGAATGAGCGAGGGAAAGAGAAAGCGCAGGTCGGTTATCAGGTCGGCATAGGTTTTCACCAGCGTGACGGGTTGCAGGCGCGAGCGATCCGGAACCGCGGTTTCCTTCAGCACGAAGATGCAGGTTAGCAATGCGCCGCCGCCGAAAGCGATCATCAGCAGGAAGATCGACTGCCAGCCGAAAGCGGAAAGTGCAAGCCCGCCGATAGTGGGGCCGAGCGCCGGGCCGATCGCCAGAATGATGCCGATCATGTTCATGATCCGCGCGGCCTGTGCGCCGACAAACTGGTCGCGGACGGCGGCGCGGGCAACGGTGACGCCCACCGACGCGCCGATACCCTGGATCAACCGTCCTGCAAGGATCCAGTTGACGTCGACCGCCATGGCCGCGATCAGCGAGCCCAGGACATAGATGGTCAGAAAGGCGATCGAGGCCTTCTTCCGGCCAAAGGCGTCGGATACCGGGCCGGCGAGCAGCTGGGCGAGGGCGAAACCGCCGAAATAAAGCGATAGCGAGAGCTTGATGGCCGCTTCCGTCGTGCCGAAAGCGCGAACCAGTTCCGGCATGGCGGGTGTATAGACCGCCATCGATACGGGGCCGATCGCGGTCAGGAGCGCGCCGATGACGGTCGTGCGCCGCTCCGTCATGATTGTCGGGCGGGCGGCGGTATCAGCTTCGCTCATCGGTACTCGATGAAGTGATCGGGGCACCCGTTGGAGCGGCAGGAGAGGTCTCCTGGAGGTTCCTGTTCACCACCGTAAGCGACGCTTCCAGCTGGCTTTTTGCCTCCAGTGACAGACCTGAAGTCGCGTGGTCGAGAATGACGTGCAGCTCCACACGGATCCTGCGGATCATGTCATCCGACGTCTTCGTCAGCGCAATCCGCTTGGCGCGGCGATCCGCCGAGCATTTCTGGCGTTCGATTAGGCCCAGCGTCTGCAGCTTGTCGAGATAGGTGCAGAGCGTCATCGGCTCGACGCTCATCTGCGAGGCGATGTCGAGCTGCCGGCTGCCTTCGTGGTCGGCGATGTGGATCAGCGCCCTTGCCTCGCCGGGGGTGAGGCCCAGCCCTGCCGCGTTGATGCGATTTTCAAATGCCGTTCGCAATGCGCGCGCGGTATCGACGATCAGCAGGCCCAGGAGATCGCCTTGCGGCACATCATGGGAGATGATTTTGACTGGAAGGCTCATAAGGTTGACTTACTATCTTTCCGCGTGGCCGCAAACGGAAAAGCTTGAGGTTCCGTGGAACGACTGCGTGAAGCTTCGCTTTGTCGTACTTGATCCAGACTTTCGACAACCTATCCTGTAGACCAGAAACAATTTCAGAATCGCAGAAGGATTTCCCTTATGGCCAACGCTTCCGTCAATCGTGCCCTTGTCGAGTGGAGCGGGCATGAAGGCCTGCCGCGGTTTGATCTCGTCAAGGACGAGGATTTTGCCCCCGCTTTCGAGGTGGCTCTGGCAAGTCACGAGGCCGAGATCGACGCCATTGCCAACAATCCGGAAGCGCCGAGCTTTGAAAACACCGTCGTGGCGCTGGAAATCGCGGGCGACGAGCTTTCCCGTGTCTCCTCCCTGTTCTGGGGCAAGGCCGGTGCGCATACGAATGAGACGATCCAGGCGCTGGAGCGGGAGATCGCGCCAAAAATGTCCCGGCATTATTCGAAGATCGGCACCAATGCGGCGCTTTTCGCGCGCATCGATGCCTTGTGGGAAAAGCGTGCGGAGCTTGGCTTGACGCTCGAACAGGAGCGGGTGCTGGAGCGCCACTGGAAAGGTTTCGTCAAATCGGGTGCCAAGCTCGACAAGCCGGAGCAGGACCGGCTTTCGTCGATCGGCGAAAAGCTGGCCGGTCTCGGAGCGCAGTTCGGCCAGAATGTTCTCGGAGACGAGAAGGAATGGTCGCTGAAACTGACCGACGAGGCCGAGCTTGAGGGCCTGCCGGATTTTCTGCGCGATGCGATGGCCGCTGCCGCCAAAGATCGCTGCGAGGCCGATGGTTATTTGGTCACCTTGTCCCGTTCGATCATCGAGCCGTTCCTTACATTTTCGGCTCGTCGTGACCTGCGCGAGCAGGCGTTCAAGGCCTGGGTGGCGCGTGGTGAAAACGGCGGTGCGCGGGACAATGTCGCGATCGTTCGCGAGACGCTGGCGCTGCGTGCGGAAAAAGCGAAGCTTCTCGGCTACGAGAATTTTGCGGCGCTGAAACTCGACAACACGATGGCGAAGACCGCCGACAATGTGAACGACCTGCTGCACAAGGTCTGGGACAAGGCGCGCTCCAAGGCGCTTGAAGAAGAGGCAAGCCTTGGCAAGCTGGTGGCGGAAGAGGGGAAAAACCATCCGGTCATGCCGTGGGATTGGCGTTACTACGCCGAGAAGCTGCGCGAGCGGACTTTCTCCTTCTCCGAATCCGAGCTGAAGCCCTATTTGCAGCTGGAAAAGATCATCGAAGCCTGCTTCGATGTCGCCAAGCGGCTGTTCGGCGTTACGCTGACCGAGCTGAAGGGTATTGAGGCCTATCACCCGGATGTGCGGGTTTTCGAACTGCGTGACGAGAGCGGTGCCTTGAAGGCGCTCTTCCTTGGCGATTATTTCGCCCGGTCTTCCAAGCGTTCCGGCGCATGGATGAGCTCGTTCCAGTCGCAGCACAAGCTGACGCTGAAGAGCGGTGCCGAAGGTGAATTGCCGATCATCTACAATGTCTGCAATTTCGCCAAGCCGGCGGAAGGCAAGCCGGCGCTGCTTTCGCTCGATGATGCACGCACGCTGTTCCACGAATTCGGCCATGCGCTGCACGGCATGCTCTCGGATGTGACCTATCCGTCCGTTTCCGGCACCGGCGTGTCGCGCGATTTCGTTGAACTGCCCTCGCAGCTTTACGAGCACTGGCTGACCGTGCCGGAAATCCTCGAAAAATACGCAGTGCATTACGAGACCGGCAAGCCGATGCCGAAGCAGCTGCTCGACAAGGTTCTGGCGGCGCGCACCTTCAATGCCGGTTTTGCGACGGTCGAGTTTACCGCATCGGCGTTGGTCGACATGGCCTTCCACACCCGCGCCCCGGCGGATGATCCGATGGCGGTGCAGGCCGAAATTCTGTCGGAACTGAAAATGCCGGCGTCGCTCGTCATGCGCCACGCAACGCCGCATTTCCAGCACGTGTTTTCCGGCGAAGGTTATGCGGCCGGATATTACTCCTACATGTGGTCGGAAGTTCTGGATGCGGATGCGTTCTCGGCCTTCGAAGAGGTCGGCAATGCCTTCGATCCCGTCATGGCGCGCAAGCTCAAGAACAACATCTATTCGGTTGGCGGCTCGATCGATCCGGAGGTGACCTACAAGGCTTTCCGCGGCAAGCTGCCGGATCCGACGGCGATGTTGAAGAAGAAAGGTTTGGCCATGGTGGCCGAGCTTGCGGGCGGCGAGGCCTGATCCGGCAGCGGTCATCACCAGCAACTGTCATCCTGCTGTCATGAAAGTGTAACTTTCCTGTCATGTGGGCTGACTAAGGAACCGGCATCATCTTCTGCCGACGCCGGTTCCCATGACAATTGACAGCCTTAAAAGCAACGTTGCCGTCTCTGCGGCCGGACTGGAGCTGCACTATGGTGCAACACCGGTGCTCAAGGGCATCGATGTAGCGCTGGGCCAAGGCAAGACGCTTGCACTTCTCGGTCCTTCGGGCTGTGGCAAGACCACGCTTCTGAGGCTGGTTGCCGGGCTTCTCGCACCCAGCAAAGGTTCCGTGTCGATCGCCGGTCAGGTGGTCGCCGATGCGGCGAGCGGCACATTCGCTCCGCCGGAAAAGCGCAATCTCGGCATGGTTTTCCAAGACTACGCCCTCTGGCCGCATATGACGGTTGGTGGCAACGTTTCCTTCCCGCTCGAAATGCGCGGCATCGGTCGCACTGAGCGTGAGCAACGCACGATGCACGCGCTGGAGCGGGTCGGCCTTTCCGCCTATGCCGGTCGCCGTCCGAGCGATCTTTCGGGCGGGCAGCAGCAGCGCGTGGCGATCGCGCGGGCGATCGTCGCCGAGCCGCAGCTTATCCTGTTCGACGAGCCGCTTTCCAATCTCGACCGCGAATTGCGCGAAAACATGGTCGGCGAACTTGCCGAACTGATCGCCTCGCTCGGCCTTACCGCCATCTATGTCACCCACGATCACTCGGAAGCGCTGACGCTTGCCGATCAGGTCGCCGTCATGCGCGGCGGGTTGATCGAACAGCTGGCGACACCGGACGAACTGGTGGCGAAGCCCGCGACGCCTGAAGTGGCCGATTTCCTGCGCCTGGGCGGTATCGCCGAGTTGCAAAACCGCGATGCCTGCTGGTTCTTCGGCAATAGCGACGTTGCCCTGATGCGCGCCGATCAAGGCCCGGCCGGTGCCCGCAGCATTCTCATCCCGGTTGCGGCGATCACGCCCGGCGAGATCCAGCCGGACCGGCTGGCGGCCAGCGTCTTGCGCTCGCAGTTCCGCGGCGACGGGCATCTGGCAACCGTCTCGCTGATCGGCGCCGATCAGGTCGAGCTGCAGGTGTTGAGCCGTCACAAGCTCAAGCCCGGCGATGGCGTCGGTCTTTCCATTGATCTCGACCAGGTCCGCTGGTTCGAAAATTCAAGTCATCCGCATCCGTAAGCATTCACCCCAACAGGAGTTTTGGGACATGTTCAAGTCGTTGAAGAGCATTACACTTGGCGCCGTTGCCGCCGTCCTGATGGCCGGTGTCGCGCATGCCGACATCACCGTCTACACCGCTGGCCCGCAGAGCCTGATCGACAAGATGTCGGAAGGTTTCACCAAGGAAACCGGCATCAAGGTCAATGTCTTCCAGGCAACGACCGGCAAGGTCATGGCCCGTATCGAAGCGGAAGCATCCAACCCGGTCGTCGACGTTCTGATCTCGGCTTCCTGGGATACCGCGACCGATTTCGAAAAGCGCGGCTGGCTGGTCAAGTATTCCAGCCCCAACGCTGCCAAGGTTCCTGATTTCCTGAAGTCCGATTATGCTGTCGCACAGGGCATCTCGGCCCTCGGCATTGCCTGGAACACCAAGAGCGGCACGCCGAAGCCTTCCGAATGGGCTGACCTGACCAAGCCGGAATACAAGGACATGGTCAACATTCCGGACCCGGCACAGTCCGGCTCGTCCTTCGAACTGACGGCTGCTCTTGCCGGCCAGGACGATTTCAAGCTGTTCAAGGATCTGCAGGCCAATGGCGCGATCATTGCCGGCGCTAACGCCGAAGCGCTGAACCCGGTTCTGCAGGGTGCCAAGGCTGCCGTCTTCGGCGCCGTCGACTACATTACGCTTGCTGCCGCCAAGAAGGGCGAAAGCGTCGAGGTCGTCTTCCCGGCTTCCGGCACGGTCATTGCACCGCGTCCGGCGATGATCCTCAACTGGTCCAAGAACCAGGACGAGGCCAAGAAGTTCATCGACTACATGCTGTCTGACGCAGGCCAGAAGATGGTTGCCGCACAGATGCTGATGCCGGCCCGCTCCGACGTTGCTGCCGATCGTCCGCTGATCAGCGACCTGAAGCTCCTGAAGTTCGACAACGCTGCCGTCTACGGCAAGCGCAAGGAAACGCTCGGCGAGATCACCAAGATTTTTGGTGGCAAGTAATTTTCTTTGCAGCGCCGCCAGCCTTCGGGCAGGCGGCGCTGTTTTGTTTTGAACGTCGCGCATCATTTTTAAGGCCACCGGATCGGGTGGTTTGAAGAATGCTGCGACAGGACATGAAGGACTGAACCATGTCGGCAAAAAGCGTTGGCGGACCGGCCCCGGCGGCATGGCTTGCGATTGCGGGGCTGCTTCTGGTCGTCGCCGTCCCGTTTGCCGCCGTCGTCATGCAGGGCATTTTCCCCGAGCTTGGCCAAGGCTCGTTTGCGAAGCCGTTCTCCTCCTTCATTGCCACACTGAATGACGGCGCCCTGATCGGCATGGCAGGCAATACGATCCTGCTCGGTTGCTGCGTCGTGTTGGCGTCTGCGGTCGTTGCGGTGCCGCTCGGCGTGTTTCGCGCGCTCTATCGTGTGCCGGGTGCGGCGCTGTTCGACGTGCTTTTGCTCGTGCCGTTCATGATCCCGCCCTATATCGCCACGCTCGGCTGGATCATGACGCTGCAGCCGCGGGGATATCTGCAGCAGTTGCTGGGCTTCAATCTTGCCCCTTTCCTGTTTTCGCTTGCCGGCATGACGATGGTGATGGCGTTCAACACGTTTCCGGTCGTCTATTTTGCCGTGTCGCGCACGGTGGAAGCGGTCGGCGCGCGTTATGCGGATGTCGGCCGGGTGTTCGGCGCGACGCCGGCGCGCGCCTTCTGGCGGATCACGTTGCCGCTTTCCGCACCGGGTCTGGCCGCCAGCCTGATGCTGGTATTTGCCGCGGCGATCGAGGAATACGGCACGCCGGCAGCACTCGGGCGCCGTGCCGGGTTTCAGGTTCTCGTCACCGGTATCGATCTGCGCATTTCCGACTGGCCGATCGATCTGCCGGGCGCTTCGATCATGTCGCTGCTGCTGGTAGGGCTTTCGCTTCTGACATTCCTCGGCCAGCGCTGGATCCTGTCGCGACGCTCCTACCAGACCGTCAACGGCAAGCCGACCGCCAAGGACAAGCGGCCGCTCGGGGCGATGAAATGGCCGGTTCTGGCGGCATTCATCATCGTGTCCTTCCTTGCGACCGGCGTGCCGCTGCTGTCGATCCTCGCCACTGCCATGTCGCGGACGATTTCCGGTGGTCTGGCGTTCGACAACATGAGCTTCGAGAATTTCCTGTCGGTTTTCCAGAACAGTGCAGGCGCACTCGGCGCGTTGGCCAACAGCTTTTCGCTCGGCATCGGTACGGCGCTGATCACCGGCCTGATCGGTGTCACGGCCGCTTACACGGTGGTAAAGACGAAAATTCGCGGGCGGCTGGCGATCGACAGCCTAACGATCATTCCGAATGCGCTTCCGGGCATCGTCGTTGCCGTCGGCCTGATCCTGGCGTGGAACATGCCGTGGCTGCCGGCGACGCCTTACAATACGCCGTTCATCCTGCTTCTCGCCTATTGCTGCATCCTGCTGCCGCAGACGATGCGGTATTCGACGGCCGCTTTCCAGCAGATCGGTGACAATCTCGAAGCGGCGGCTCGCGTCTTCGGCGCGTCCGGCATCACAGCCTTCCGCCGCATTCTCCTGCCGCTGGTTTTCCCGAGCCTTGCCTCGGCCATGCTGCTTGTCTTCGCGCTTGCCTCGCGCGAGCTTGTCGCCTCCGTCGTCATCGCGCCGGTCGGCATGCAGACGATTGCCACCTTTATCTGGCGGCAGTTCGAACAGGGGTCGATCGGGCTCGGCATGGCCATGGCCTTCATCGCCATTCTGATCACCACTCTCTTGCCGCTTCTCCTGCTTGCCCTCTTGAGAAGGAGTGGTCTCGTCGCTGAATAGACCCATGGATTCAACCGTTGCGCTTGGCCCCCCTTTCGCATTTGCAAAAAACGGGGTATGAGCGCGCCAACGAAATTGGCGTGGCCAAAGAATTGTTGCGCCCCAACTTCAGAGAACCCCTAATATGGCACTTCGCAACATCGCGATCATCGCGCACGTTGACCATGGCAAAACGACGCTTGTCGACGAGCTCCTGAAACAGTCGGGCTCGTTCCGCGAAAACCAGCGCGTTGCAGAACGCGTCATGGACTCGAACGACCTCGAAAAGGAACGCGGCATCACGATTCTCGCCAAGGCGACGTCGGTTGAGTGGAAGGGTGTTCGCGTCAACATCGTCGACACCCCCGGCCACGCCGACTTCGGCGGCGAAGTCGAACGTATTCTCTCGATGGTGGACGGCGCGATCGTTCTCGTCGACTCGTCTGAAGGCCCGATGCCGCAGACCAAGTTCGTTGTCGGCAAGGCACTGAAGGTCGGTCTTCGCCCGATCGTCGCGATCAACAAGATCGACCGTCCGGACGGCCGCCACGAAGAAGTCATCAACGAAGTCTTCGACCTGTTCGCGAACCTCGACGCCACCGATGAACAGCTCGACTTCCCGATCCTTTACGGTTCCGGTCGCGATGGCTGGATGAACTTCAACCCGGAAGGCCCGAAGGACGAAGGTCTGGCACCGCTGCTCGATCTCGTGCTCAAGCACGTTCCGGAGCCGAAGGTCGAAGAAGGCCCGTTCCGCATGATCGGTACGCTTCTCGAAGCCAACCCGTTCCTCGGTCGTATCATCACCGGTCGCGTTGCTTCCGGCTCGATCAAGCCGAACCAGGCCGTCAAGGTTCTGTCTCAGGACGGCAAGACGGTTGAAACCGGCCGTATCTCCAAGATCCTTGCATTCCGTGGCATCGAGCGTCAGCCGATCGAAGAAGCCGTTGCAGGTGACATCGTCGCCATCGCCGGTCTCTCCAAGGGCACCGTTGCCGACACGTTCTGCGATCCGTCGATCACCGAAGCCATGCAGGCCCAGCCGATCGACCCGCCGACCGTTACCATGTCCTTCATCGTCAACGACAGCCCGCTTGCAGGCACCGAAGGCGACAAGGTTACCAGCCGCGTCATCCGTGACCGTCTGTTCAAGGAAGCCGAAGGCAACGTCGCTCTGAAGATCGAAGAAGCCGAAGGCAAGGATTCGTTCTACGTTTCCGGCCGTGGCGAACTTCAGCTCGCCGTTCTGATCGAAACCATGCGTCGCGAAGGTTTTGAGCTTGCCGTTTCGCGTCCGCGCGTCGTCATGCACAAGGATGAAGCGACCGGCCAGACCATGGAGCCGATCGAAGAAGTCGTCATCGACGTTGATGAAGAACATTCCGGCGTCGTCGTTCAGAAGATGTCCGAGCGCAAGGCTGAGATGACCGAACTGCGTCCTTCGGGCGGCAGCCGCGTTCGCCTGAAGTTCCTGGCTCCGACCCGCGGCCTGATCGGCTACCAGTCGGAACTGCTGACCGACACGCGCGGCACGGCGATCATGAACCGCCTGTTCAACGACTACCAGCCTTACAAGGGCGAGATCACCGGCCGTACCAACGGCGTTCTCCTGTCCAACCAGTCTGGCGAAGCCGTTGCCTACGCCATGTTCAACCTTGAAGACCGCGGCCCGATGATCATCGAGCCGGGCGACAAGGTTTACATGGGCATGATCATCGGTATCCACACCCGTGACAACGACCTCGAGGTCAACGTTCTGAAGGGCAAGCAGCTGACGAACATCCGTTCGGCCGGCAAGGACGAAGCCGTTCGCCTGACCCCGCCGATCCGTATGACGCTCGACCGCGCTCTCTCCTGGATCCAGGACGACGAGCTGATGGAAGTCACGCCGAAGTCGATCCGCCTGCGCAAGATCTACCTCGACGCCAACGACCGCAAGCGCTTCGACAAGTCGAAGGCAGCTCTCTAAGCCGTCCTGAAATCTAGTTGTGAAAAGCCCGGCCGCAAGCCGGGCTTTTTTGTGTTCCTGCAAATCGCACAGCTTGTAACCGAGGTTAAAAAAGCGTTAACTCAATACGCATTGTCCCCATCAGAACTCTGTGGGCAATCCGTCTGGTTAATGAATGACCGATGGCGGAGCCCGCATAGCAGGACCTAAAGTCGCGTTATGAAGACGTTGTCTATCGATGTTCGGCGGGCAGATCCGCAGGATGCCCGAGCCATCTCGGATGTACACCGGCAGAGCTGGGTGCAGGCCTATGCCGGTCTCATTCCGCACAAGCCGCTGATCCAGATGCTGGAACGTCGTGGCGAGAAATGGTGGCGCAAGGCAACGGACGGACCGGCAACGCTTCTCGTGGTTGACGTCGCCGGCGAGATTGCCGGTTATGCTACGGTTGGTCTTAACCGGGCTCGGGCGCTGCCCTATGACGGTGAAATCTACGAGATTTATCTGCGGCCGGAATTCCAGGGCATCGGGCTCGGACGGCGGCTCTTTAGCGAAAGCCGCAAGCTTTTGACATCGCTCGGCTGCCGCGGCCTGGTCGTCTGGTGCCTCGAAGACAGCGAGCATGCAATCCGCTTCTTCCGCCGTCACGGTGGCAACGATGCCGTTGAGGGGATGGAGGATTTCGGTGGTTCGCAGCTGAAGAAAGTCGGCTTCGTCTGGCAGAATTGATGCGCCCTCAAGGTGTGTCGAGGAATAACTTTCCTCTCCTTGCGTGGCCCGCCCCGTCAATTCAATGGCTTATTGCCTTGGAGCCGGATTTTCGCTATCGACGCTTGGTGAATTGAACCTAATTGAGGATCACGATGCGTATCGATGCAATTTCCATCGGCAAGAACCCGCCTGAAGACGTCAACGTCATCGTCGAGGTGCCGGTTGGCGGTCAGCCGATCAAGTACGAGATGGACAAGGAAGCCGGTGCTCTGATCGTCGACCGTTTCCTCTACACGCCGATGACCTATCCGGGTAACTACGGCTTCATCCCGCACACGCTTTCTGAAGATGGCGATCCCTGCGACGTTTTGATCTGCAACACCCGTCCGCTGGTTCCGGGCTGTGTCATCAACGTTCGTCCGATCGGCGTGATGATCATGGAAGACGATGGCGGCAAGGACGAGAAGATCCTCGCCGTTCCGGTTCCGAAGCTGACCCAGCGTTACGACAAGATCAAGAACTACACCGATCTGCCGGAAATCACGCTGAAGCAGATCGAGCACTTCTTCGAGCACTACAAGGATCTGGAGCCCGGCAAGTGGGTCAAGATCGGCGGCTGGCAGGATGTCGACGTTGCCAAGCGCCTGATCGTCGAGGCGATCGACCGCTACAAGGCCCAGAAGTAATCAGGCGATCACGCCTTCGAGCTTCGCTTTCAAATCCTCCGGGTCGCCATCGATCCGGAGGATTTTTTTACGCGCCGTTTCGCCGGAGACGAAAGATACCGAGCTTTTCGGCACGCGCAGCTTCTTTGAGAGAAGCGCGATCAGCGCCTTGTTGGCCTTGCCGTCTTCCGGCACCGCAGAGACACGCGCTTTCAGAAACGCGTTGCCTTCCGCATCCGTCTCCATGCCGTCGATCGCGTCGCGGCCACCATTTGGCGTGAGCTTGATGCTCAGCCTTATGTGGTCGGCGTGAGCGCTGAAGGCGCTCAAGCGAAGATCGGGTAGAGCGTCGTCCACATGAAGGAACGCAGGAAGAAGATCAGCAGCAGAACGATGATCGGGGAAATATCGATGCCGCCGAGATTGGGCATGATGCGGCGGATCGGGCGCAGGACCGGCTCGGTGACGTTATAGAGGAAACGGCCGATGGCATCGACGAACTGGTTGCTCGAATTGATCACGTTGAAGGCGTAAAGCCAGGAGAAAATGGCGCTGGCGATCAATATCCAGGTGTAGAGGTTCAAGGCCAGGTCAATGGTCTGAAACAGGGCGAGCATTCAGGTCTCCAATCTTGTTGCCAGGCCCCATCCTTTAAGGATCGCGGTGGTCGGCCCACAAATTCCAAGTTGACAGACATGTAGACATTGGGGAACTAACGGGCAAGTGTCGCACCCGCCGCAGTTTCAGCATGTTTAACGGTGGCACTCTGCGAATTCATCCTGACGGTCCACCGAAAGTCATTTGCGATGTCCATTCCCGCCTCCGGCGATCGTTTTGCAGCCTTTCGCCATTCGTCCTACACAAAGTTCTTCCTGTCGCGGTTCTTCGCCGCCTTCGCCATCCAGATCATCAGTGTCTCGGTCGGCTGGCAGATGTATGACGAGACCCGCAACCCGCTTTATCTGGGCCTGATCGGGCTGTTCCAGTTCCTGCCGTCACTGCTGCTGATCCTGGTCACGGGCACGGTTGCCGATCGATATAACCGTCGCATGATCATGGCGATCTGCATGGTCGTCGGTGCCGGCTGTGCTGCGGCGCTTCTGGGGCTGACGGTTGCCGGTGCATTTTCTCCTTGGCTGGTTTTCGCCATTCTCGTCGTATTCGGCATAGAGCGTGCCTTCATGGGGCCGGCGGTTCAGTCGCTCGGCCCGAACCTGGTGCCGGAGAAGGATCTTGCCAATGCGATTGCCTGGAATTCGTCTTCCTGGCAGACGGCCTCCATTCTCGGCCCGGTCTTCGGCGGCCTGCTTTATGGTGTGAATGCGACGGCTGCCTATATCGTGGCGTTCGTATTGCTGACGCTTGCCGCATTTCTCGTCTTCATGATCCCGAAGCCGGCGCAGCGGACATCGGCTGCCAAGGTCGATGTCGCGCATCTGCTTGCCGGCTTCCGTTTCATCTTCAGCGAAAAGGTGGTCCTCGGCGCGATCTCGCTCGATCTCTTCGCCGTTCTTCTCGGCGGCGCGGTGGCGCTCATGCCGATCTTTGCCCGTGATGTGCTCGAGCTTGGGCCATGGGGTCTCGGTCTGTTGCGCGCTGCGCCGGGCATCGGCGCGATCGTTGTCGCCGTGTGGCTTGCATTTCATCCGATCCGGCATCATGCCGGGACCGCGATGTTCGTCGGCGTCGGCTTTTTCGGTCTCGGCACGCTGATCTTCGGCCTGTCCGCAACGCCGTGGCTGTCCATCGTTGCTCTGATGATCATGGGCGCGGCCGACATGATCTCCGTCTATGTCCGTGAAACGCTGATCGCGCTCTGGACGCCTGACGAAGTGCGTGGGCGGGTGAATGCCGTCAACATGGTGTTTGTCGGGGCTTCCAACGAACTGGGCGAGTTCCGCGCCGGTACGATGGCGCATTTCATCGGCGCAGTGCCCGCTGTCGTCATCGGCGGCGTCGGCACGCTTGCCGTCACCGTCATCTGGGCGCTCGGCTTCTCGAAGCTCAGGAAAATCGACACGCTGGAAGCGCCGGAACGCAACTAAGTCCCCGTATCCCAGCGGAGCCTTTGCGGGCTCAGCTTTGCGCCACTTCCGTTGCCGGCATCGATGCGCCATATCGGAGCGGTGAGGCTGCCGTTGCGGCCTGTTTCTTTAGGAAAACCATGTCGAGGAATTCCGACAGCCAGGCTTTCAGCGGCGCGTCGAACATCATGCGGCCTTCGAGATGCTCGCTGCCCTGCTGGGCGTTGGGCATGGTGAAGCGCTCTGCGCCGTGGACGACCCAGCGCTGCATCATCGCGCGGGTCAGTTCCGCATGGAACTGCACGCCCCAGGCATTGTCACCGTAACGAATGGCCTGGTTGGGATAGGCGTCGCCTTCCGCCAGAAGTTTTACGCCGCGCGGGACATCGAAACCTTCGCGGTGAAAATGATAGACCATTTTCGGCCATTGCATCAGCAGGCGGCCATGTTCGGTCGGACGAAGCGGATACCAGCCGATCTCGGTGATCTCGCCCTGTTTCGCACCTACCTTGCCGCCGAGGTGGCGCACCATCATCTGCGCGCCGAGGCAGATGCCGAGATAGGGCTTGTTCTCCTTCAAGGGCACACCGATCCAGTCGGTCTCCTGCTTGACGAACGGGTCGGGATCGTTAGCGCTCATCGGGCCGCCGAAAATGACTGCGCCGGAATGTCCGGCGAGTGTTTGCGGCAATGCTTCGCCCAGAACCGGCCGGCGGATATCGAGCGGAAAGCCCTTTTCAAGAAGCATCTGGCCAACGCGGCCGGACGACGAGCGCTCCTGATGGAGAACGACGAGAACGGGAAAGAAATCTGTCTTTCGCGGAGGCATTACGAGCATCAGTTAGTCCTTACTCTCCTCCGTATTTTCTTCGGCGCGGCGCACAGCTGCCTCTTGGCGCTGCAGCACGCGATCCCGCGAAGAAACTCCGAGAAGGTCAGCGATCCTCCAAATCACATGATCCTCGATCTCGCTTCTCTGGCCATCGGCATAAACGATGTCCCAGAGAATGCCGAGAAGTTCGACGCGGTCGTCTTCATTGACGAGATGACGTCTTAGATCGGAAGTGAAACGGTAATAGTCAACCGCTTCATGGCCCGCTTCGTGGCCGGCCTCGATCAACGCCTTCAGCCTGTCCTCGCTGAGATCATACCGCTGGCGGATCAGTTCGCGGAATTTTTGCTGTTCCTTTTTGGAGATGGCACCATCCGCCTCCATGACTTGGAAACAGAGTGCAACGAAAGCGACCCGTGGGTCGTCCGGCGCGAATTCCTTGTCTTCATGAGATGTCAGAGTATGGAGAAAGGCCTGTATGCGGTCCAACATCGATAGGCCTTCTCCATCTTCCTAAAATAACCGTAACCGCGTTTTTGTCGGGTCGGCGTTTTGATCCTTCACACCCGGATCATCCGGTGGTCGCCCGAAAAATGGAACCGGTTCGGCTTCATTTTCTTGCGTTTTAGCAGGTGCTGGTATGACTTTCTCCGGCTCTGTTGTCTTTGCTGCAACAGCAGGCTCGGCTTCCGGCTTTACCGGTGTCTTTTCGATGACGATTGTCGGCTCGGCGGGTTTGTCGTGTCTTGTCGTTTCTGCCGGTCGCCGGTCGGCGATAACGACTGGTGGAAGTGCGGCAATTGCTTCGTCCGCGGCATCCCTGCCTTCTACGATCGGGCCTTCCAGCTGGCTGAACGGCACTTTCCATTCGAAGGCGTCGAGCTTGCCGGTGACCGGTGAAACGGCGAGCCAGTTCTCCGAGACGAAGCCGTCAGCCACCCAGGCTGCATTGCGCGGTGCGCGAAGTGCCTGTTGCATCCAGTGGCGGATGCGGCCCTGATCTCCGGTTTCGGCTTCCTCGATATCGGCCAGCAGTAGGTAGACCCGCTCGCCCGGTTCAACACGGGCCGCAGCTTCCGCCCTTGCCCGGGCCTTGGCAAAATCCTGAGCATCAAGCGCTGCCTGCGAAACGGCGAGAAGCGACTCGATATTGTTCGGACGCATGGCCTCCAGCTTTTCGGCACGTTTCAGCCGGTCGAGTGTGCTGTCGCCGCTGCGGGCGCGGATATAGGTGCGGGCGATATCCGGATGCGGCGAAAGCTTCCAAACGCCTTCCAGGACCGATGCGGCCTTTTTGATATTTTCCTGCCGCAGCAGCGCCTTGGCACAGATGATGGCGGCGGGGACGAGATCCTTGGCCAGTTTCAGCGCATCGGTGGAATCTTCGCGGGCGCCGCTTGGGTCGCTTTCCAGCCGCTCGCCGGCGCGGGCCGTCAACAGAACCGCTCTCAGGCGGTCGGCTTCGGACCTGCTGATGATATTGGCGGCGCGCTGCTGCGCCAGTGTTTCCAAAGCCTCGTCCCAGCGGCCGGATTGGCTCTGGGATTCCAGCGTCGCCTGGGATGCCCAGGGCAGGTAGGGTGCGTGTTCGACGGCCTTTTCGGCATATTGCCGGGCCGCTTCGTTGGCACCGAGGCGGCGCGCTTCCATGTAGAGGCCGCGCAGGCCGAGTTCGCGTGTCTCGGGATCGTTCGACATGCTCTCGAACTTGGCGCGGGCGTCGTCGTATTTGCCTTCGATGAGGGCGGCCTGCGCATCGAGAAGGTGGATCAACGGTTCCTGATCGGCGCTGAGCAGGCTGCGGGTACGGATGCTCATCTTGCGGGCAAGAAGCGCGTTGCCGGCGCCGGCCGCGATCAGGCCGGTCGACAGTGCCTGATAACCACGGTCACGCTTGCGAGCGCGAAAATAACGGCGGACCGAATAGGGTGAGGTCCAGATGATGCCGATGATCCACCAGAGAAGCATGACGGCGCCGATCAGCGCGACCACCATCGTGGCGGCGACCATCAGGCTCGTTTCGATCAGATGGTCCTGCCAGGTGATGGACAGGAGGCCGGGACGATCGGCAAGCCAGGCGAAGCTCCAGCCGAGACCGAGAACGACGAGAAGGAAAATGAAAAGTCTGACCATTCCGTTTTTCGTCCTCAGCCTTGAGTGCCGGTAATTGCACGGGTCAACCCACCGCCAACGAGATTTTCAACCTCTATGCGGGCATCGAGTTCCTGCTTGAACGACTGGGATGCCGTCTTGGCAGCGTCGGGAAGCGTGTCCCATTCGCGGGCGGCAGCGGCAAAATCGCCGGAGCGAAGCCGGTCCTCGAAACGCGCGACGATATCTTCGGGCGTGTTGCCGGTGACATCGCCGACCTTGCGGACCTTCACGACCGAGAGGGCGGATGAATAGAGCCGCGCGGCCAAACCCTGATCAGGATCAGGCTGGGCGACCGCTTCGACCATGCTGTCTGCGACGCCCGAGACCTGACGTTGAAGCTCAATGCGCGACAGGACGCCCTTGGCGGCAAACGGCTGGAGGCTTGTGATTGCCGGATCGTCGCCGGCGACGGTCTGGTAGGTCTGCAGTTCGGCCTCGAACGAGCCGCCGCGATCGACCGCGCTCTTCAGGGCTGCTGCGGCAACGGCGCGCGCTGCCTGCTGCTCGGGACCCTTGTCGGCGATCTGGGCTTCCGCCTGCTGCAGGCGACCGGCCAGTTGGGTCGACGTTGCTGCAGCCGCTGCGTTTGCCGATTTCAGGCTGGCAAGCTCGGCTTCCAGGGCTGCGAGCTTCTGATCCATATCGGCGGATCCACCACCACCCGTCGAGGCGCTGCTTTCGAGCGCTGCCAGACGGCTTGTAATGTCGGCGGATGGTTCGACCGGCCGGCTGGCGAGGGATGCGATTTCCTGGCGAAGCGAGGCGATCTCTGCGGAGACATCGTTATCGCTCGACACAGACGAGGATGTACCGCCGGGAAGCACGCCGGCATATTGCATGCTGCCGGCCAGAAGCAGGGCAACGATGCCGCCGAAAATGCCGGATGCAACGAGCGTCGAGGTTGCGGGTTTGGATGTCACCGGGGCTGTATTCCTGGTCGAATAGTCTTCAGTTCTGGGCCTTGGCTGGAAGGGGGCCGGTTCTTCTTCCTTGGGTTTTTCTTCCGCAGGCTCGGCAGATGCCGTGACCGGCTCGGGATCCGGTTCGTCGAAGCGTGGCGTTTCCGGCGTTACAGCTTCTGGCTCGGCCTTCGTTTCGGTCACTACCGCTTCCGTTTCCGGCACTTCTTTCTCCGATATTGGCGTGGCTTCCGGAATATCTGAGGCTACCGGCATATCAGTCGGATCGTTCTCACGCGCATCGATGACATCATCGCTATCATTGGCGCGGACGGGCTCAGCCACTGCGGCGGTTTCCTCCGCCGTCAGGTCGATCGTGACCGGTTCCTTGTTTGGTTTGGACCGGCGCGGTGGTTTTTCGGATACCATCTCGACCTCTTTTCTGCATGCGTTCACTAAAACCTAGTCGGTGCCCCCGGTTAAGGAAAGGGGCGTTGCCGGAATTTGGATCAGGCGCAGGTTAAAGAAGCGCGAACAGGGCGGTTTCGTCAGGGGTTTCGGCGACCCTGGCACGAGGACGAAATGCCGCGGGCACGGCATCGGCGGTGCGGGTGCTGATACAGAGGAAAGCGGTTTGCGGAAGAGAGACTGCGTGTTGCTCTGCGATCTCGAAAAATCGGAGGGTGTTTTCCCGCGAGTAGAGTAGCACGGCATGAGGGGGGTGGGCGCGCAGCCGTTCGTCAATTTCCTCCGGTCGATAATCGACCGGGATCATTTCGTAGATTTCCGCCACGCGGACTGGCAGGCCCAGTTCTTCGAGCCGGAGTTCAAGCGATCCGGCGCGTGGTTTGCCGGCGAGATAGAGGAGCGGCAAATCCGGCTGATCGAATTTCGAAGCGATGAGATCGGCTAATCCTGCGCCGTCGCCTGAGCCGATATGGATGTTGCGGAAACCTGCCGACCTTGCTGCCGCCGCTGTTTTTTCGCCGACGGCAAAGAGCGTCGTTCTGTCGTCGATCCCGGCATCGGAGCCGATAGCGCCAAGCGCCCGCAATGTTTCGGCGCTGGTCACGATCAGCGCCGAATGGGGCGAAGCCAGAGCATCTGCCGCGATCTCAGGGTGATGCACCGCATTGCTGAGCGGCAGAAGCACCGGGTCATGCCCCATGAGCTTCAGCCGCTCGGCCGTTCTGGCGGCCGAGATTTCTGGTCGGGTGACGACGACCCGCAAGGGTCAGCTCCAGCTTTCGAAGAAGCCGGGTCCGGCTGCTGCACGGACGGCTTCGCCGGCGCGCAGGCCGAGTGCCTCGGCGTCCGAGCGCTTGCCTTCGACTTCGATTGCGTGCTCGCGCCGACCGTCGGGTGTCAGGATCAGGCCCGAGAACTTCAGGTGTTCTCCGTCACAGATCGCGAAACCGCCGATCGGCGTACGACAGGAGCCATCGAGCGCGGCAAGAAATGCGCGTTCGCAGGTTACGGCGTCATAGGTCGGACGGTCATTGATCGGGGCAATCAGGGCGTCCGTGCGCGGATCTCCGAAGCGGCTTTCGACGCAGATCGCGCCCTGAGCGGGAGCGGGCGGAAAATCGGTCGGATCGAGAAGTTCGGTCACGACCTCTTCCATCGACAGCCGTTTCAGGCCGGCAAAGGCGAGCAGGGTCGCATCGACCGTGCCTTCATCCAGCTTGCGCAGGCGCGTGCCGACCGAGCCGCGGAAGATCGTCACCTGGATATCCGGGCGAAGACGGCGGATAAGCGCCTGACGCCTGAGCGAGGCGGTGCCGACGATCGCGCCATCCGGCAGGGCCTTCAGGGTCGATGCGGTGCGGCCGATGAAGGCGTCGCGAAAATCCTCGCGCGGCAGGTAGGCCGCGATATGCAGGCCTTCCGGCAATTTCGTCGGCATGTCCTTCGACGAATGCACGGCGATATCCAGCTCGCCGGAGGAGAGCTGTTCCTCGAGTTCCTGGGTGAACAGGCCCTTGCCGCCGATCTCGGAGAGCGAGCGGTCGGTGATGCGGTCGCCGGTGGTCGACAGCACGACGATCTCGAACATCTCTTCCGGCAAGCCATGGGCCGCCATCAGCCGTGACCGCGTTTCGTGGGCCTGGGCCAACGCCAGCGGGCTGCCGCGCGTGCCGATCCGGAAAGGTTTTGTTTGCATCCGTCTCATTCCGTTGTTACCGGAAGCTCTCGTAAACCGGATCATCCGGCATCGCAATGAACAAGGGCCAATGACCTCATATCTGCGCATCCTCGGCATTGAAACAAGCTGCGACGAGACCGCCGCTGCGGTCGTCGCACGCCACGAGGACGGGCGCGGCGAGATTTTGTCCGACGTGGTCCTGTCGCAGCTCGACGAACACTCGGCCTATGGTGGCGTCGTGCCGGAAATCGCGGCGCGTGCGCATGTCGAGGCGCTGGACGAACTGGTCGAGGAAGCGCTACGTCGCGCAAACGTGACGCTCGATGATGTCGATGCGATTGCCGCGACCTCCGGTCCCGGCCTGATCGGCGGGTTGCTTGTCGGCCTGATGACGGCGAAGGCGATCGCCCGCGTCTCGGGCAAGCCGCTTCTCGCCATCAACCATCTGGAAGGCCATGCGCTGACGGCGCGGATGACGGACGGGCTTTCCTTTCCCTATCTGATGTTGCTCGTCTCCGGCGGGCATACGCAGCTGATCCTGATCCGCGGTGTCGGCCAATATGAGCGCTGGGGCACGACGATCGACGATGCGCTGGGCGAGGCCTTCGACAAGACGGCCAAGTTGCTCGGCCTGCCTTATCCGGGTGGCCCGGCTGTCGAGAAAGCTGCACTTTCCGGCAATCCCGACCGGTTCTCGTTGCCGCGTCCGCTGGTGGGCGAAGCGCGGCTCGATTTCTCTTTCTCCGGTCTGAAGACCGCCGTGCGTCAGGCTGCGACCGAGATCGCGCCGCTGAGCGAGCAGGATGTCGCCGATATCTGCGCCTCGTTCCAGAAGGCGGTGTCGCGCACGCTTCGCGATCGCATCGGCCGCGGGCTGCTTCGTTTTCGCGAGGAGTTTGCCGGTCTCGACACCGAACCGGCGCTGGTCGTTGCCGGTGGCGTTGCCGCCAATCAGGAAATCCGCCGTACCCTGCAGGCGCTTTGCCTCGAACACGGGTTCCGCTTCATCGCGCCGCCGCTGCGCCTCTGCACGGACAACGCCGCGATGATCGCCTGGGCGGGTCTGGAGCGGATGGCGGAAGAGTTTCCGGCCGATGATCTCAATGTGGCGCCGCGTTCGCGCTGGCCGCTGGATAAGGATGCCAAGACTTTGTTGGGATCCGGCAAACGGGGGGCGAAGGCATGAGCCAAGAACGGATCGCTGTGATCGGCGCCGGTGCATTCGGGACGGCGCTTGCTACGGTTTTTGCGCTTGAAGGGCGTCATCCGGTGACCCTTGTCGGACGTCAGCCGAACCTGATGGCCGATCTGCGCGACGACCGCATGCATGATACGGCGCTGCCGGGCGTGCCCTTGCCGGATGCGCTGCAGTTTTCCGCCGAGCCGGATGCGGTGGCGGAGGCGAATGTCGTGCTTTTCGCCATGCCGTCGCGGGCGCAGCTCGATGCGGCGCGTCATTATGGGCCTTATCTTTCGGACGGTGCTTCCGTCGTCATCTGCGCCAAGGGGCTTGACCGGGCCGAACGGTTGCTGACCGATGTCATATCGGCGGAATTACCGAAGACGCCTCTGGCGGTGCTTTCGGGGCCGGGCTTTGCCTCCGATATCGCGCGCGGCCTGCCGACGGCGATGTCGCTCGGCGCGCAGGACCCGGTGCTGGCGGAAAGGCTGGCGCAGGTTCTCTCCAGCCGCAGTTTCCGGCTTTACGCTTCGTCGGATGTGATCGGCGTGCAGCTTGGCGGGGCGCTGAAGAACGTGCTGGCGATTGCCTGCGGCATCGTCGAGGGCGCGGGGCTTGGCGAGTCGGCCCGTGCGGCGCTGATTTCGCGGGGCCTGGCCGAGATGTCGCGACTGGTCGAGGCGATGGGCGGCAATGCGGATACGGTACGGGGCCTGTCCGGACTCGGCGATCTCGTGCTGACCGGTACCAGCCATCAGTCACGCAATCTGAGTTTCGGCATTTCGATCGGGAAGGGTGAGCCGGCGCAGACCGTCGGTGGGCCACTGGTCGAAGGGGCGTTTGCGGCCTCGGTCGCGGCCCGGCTCGGTCGGAAATTTTCGGTCGATCTGCCGATTACGGATGCAGTCGCAGCCATTATCGACGGACGTCTCGATGTAATGACCGCGATGGAACAGCTCATGACCCGGCCGATCAAGGCCGAGTAGTCCATTTAAAACTCAGGAGACCCCAATGCTGTTTGCCTTTCTCTGCACCGACAAGCCCGGCCACCTGCAGGTTCGCATGGACATCCGTCCGGCGCATGTGGAACATCTGAACAAGCTCAATGCCGAAGGCACGCTGAAGTTTGCCGGCCCGTTTCTCGATGACGACAGCAAGCCGAATGGCAGCCTTGTCGTGGTCGAGGCTGCGGACATTGCTGCTGCCCGGACTCTTGCCGAAGCCGATCCCTATTACCTTGCCGGCCTGTTCGAAAAGGTCGACGTGAAGCCGTGGAACTGGGTGTTCAACAACCCGGCAAACGAGCAGAAGTGAGGCAATAGATGGCCTATTGGCTTTACAAGTCCGAGCCGAATGTCTGGTCCTGGGAGCAGCAGAAAGCCAAGGGCGAGGTCGGCGAGGAATGGACCGGCGTGCGCAACTATCTGGCGCGCAACAACATGCGGGCGATGAAGATCGGCGACAAGGGCTTCTTCTACCACTCGAACGAGGGGCTGGAGATCGTCGGCATCGTTGAGGTCTGCGCGCTGTCGCATCCGGACAGTTCTGCCAAGGGCGATCCGAAATGGGATTGCGTCGATATTCGCGCCGTCACGGACATGCCGAAGCCGGTTACGCTGAAGGACGTCAAGGCCAACCCGAAATTCGAGAAGATGGCGCTTGTCACGTCCATGCGGCTTTCGGTGCAGCCGGTGACGGAAGAGGAATATTTCGAAATCTGCCGTCTCGGCGGTCTCGACAATCCTCCCAAATCGCCCGCCTGAGTCCCCAAGCTTGAAGACCGATCCGAAGGCCTTCATCCTCGACAATACCGATCTCATGCGGCCGCCGCATGTGCCGGAGATTCAGCTCCATCTGGCAACTGAGGCGCATGATCTCTGGCTGAAGACCGAAGAGGATCTGGAGGCGATCGGCCTGCCGCCGCCGTTCTGGGCCTTCGCCTGGGCGGGAGGGCAGGGGCTTGCGCGTTATGTTCTCGACAATCCCGAAACGGTAGCCGGCAAACGGGTGCTGGATTTCGCCAGCGGCTCCGGGCTGGTGGCGATTGCAGCGAAATTGGCCGGGGCTGCGGATGTGCTGGCGGCTGATATCGATCCGTGGACGCAGACGGCGGTGATGCTGAATGCTGCCGAGAACCGGGTAGAGATCGGTTTTACTGCCGAGAACCAGATCGGCCGGGAGGTCGATGCGGATGTCGTGCTTGCCGGTGATGTGTTTTACGATCGGGATTTCGCCGCGGCGCTGGTGCCTTGGTTCACGCAGCTTGCTGATGAGGGCAAGGTGGTTCTGGTCGGCGATCCGGGCAGAAGCTATCTGCCGAAGGAGCGGCTGGAGAAGCTTGCCATCTACGAGGTGCCGGTGACGCGGGCGCTGGAGGATAGCGAGGTCAAGAAGACGACGGTCTGGCGGTTCGGGTAGGCGCGCGTTTTCCAACCGCTAGCCTTTCCCCTCACCCAGAGCGCAGCAAGCTGCGATCCACCTCTCCCTGCAGGCAGGGCGAGGGGAGGTGCCTCACTCAATGTTTGATGAAAGCGGAAAGGTTGCGGCTTGCTTCCTTTTCCCCGTCATTACTCGGAAAAGTGCCGGCAGGCGGATGAGGGGCTTTTTCTCCGCACACACTAATCCCACCCCGCGCAGCTTCCTGCCGTGGTTGTCAAAGATCATTCCGGAGAAGCGCACGCATATGCGGGACCTCTTTGGAATTTAATAATGTGGCTCCGCATATGCGTGGCCTTCGGCGTTTTCTCGGGACTTCCGGTCCCTACAGGTGATCTTCTCGCCTCGCTGCACACCGGATTTCGCCGGTGCTTGGACGGCTCAACCGAACCCGGCATGGCTGCCAGGGGGAGGCTTGATAGGGAGAAGGTTGCCCCTCTCCCATGCGTTTCACCCCTTCCGCCCTTGCCGCACGTTACGGGTCAGACGAAAGCGCCGGCCCCCGCCTGCCCGCGAACGTCTCGCGCAACACTCCGGCGACGGAAGCAGGCGGATTGTAGGCATGGTTTGGGAGGGCGGGGATGAAGTTTTTTGTAAGGTCTTGGTTTTGTTGAGCAGGGAAATGGAACCGTCCCCGGTGAGCCCCTTCGCCGCGCTCACCCGCCACAAGTCTTGCGGTCGGCGAAATAGGTCTGCAGCGTCTGCATCTGGGGACGGTCGCCGGTGTCGGTCGGCTGGATGTTGAGCGGTTCTGATGGTTTCCACCAGTCGCCGGCGGCCCAATAGGACCAGCCGAGCCAGACATCCGGCCGGCTTTCGACCACTGCCACCATATCCTTGAGCGATTGCTGGCAGACCGGCATGGTCGGGACGGCGAATTCTCCGAGAAACCCGCGGCGACCCTTGGCGGCGAGCCAGTTGCCCATATCGGTGATAGCTTTCACGGCATCGGCCGCACGGCTGCATTCATCGTTCTTGCCGGAGAAATCGACATCCAGATATTGGTGAACTTCGAAGGCATAATTATTGGCAGGGTCGGTCACGCCCGTCATCACGCTTGCATTCGGCGTGCCGTAATCGCCACCTGACCAGCTATGTGCACCGGTCCATGCGGTGCCGGGCACGAGGATCAGGTTATCGGCACCGGTTTGCCGGATAGCGGATATCGCGCTGTTGGCGGCTGAGAGCCAGTCTTCGGCGGATATGCCGTAGGGCTCGTTCATCAAGCCGAAAAGGATGCCATCCTGGCTTGCAAATGTCGCGGCCAGCCGTCGCCAGAAATCCGCGAACGCGCTCTGCGGCACGCCGTCCGAGCCGATCAACTGGTCTTCGTAGCGGCCATAATTATGCGGATCGAGAACCACCTGCATGCCGGCAGACCGGACGGCCTTCACCGCGGCGCGCAGCCGCTTCAATTCGGCGCTGTTGAACTTGTCGTAGAGCTTGGGCTGCAGACGCTCCCACAGGAACGGCAGGCGAACACCAGTAAAGCCCTTACCCTTGAAATAGGCGATCGTCTTGTCGGACGGATAGATGTAGCCAGTACCGTATTCCTGACCGAGACTGCCGAATTCGGCGCCTGCAAGATTGATGCCTCTCATGCACTCAGCCGACTGTGCCGATCCGGCCGCGACCGCGACACAGGAAAGGGCAACCGCAAGCCGCCGCGCAAAAGCTCTGTATCCTACGCGTCTGTTCACACTTCATCTCCGGTATCGCGCGGTAGCCTCGCACCTGCGCATTATGAAATCGCTAATAAGGCGGGCGCGAGCATTCACATCGTTTGACGGCGGTCTTGCGCCCGCGAAAGGCGCAATGGGAACGGAATTTTGCACCGCCGCGCCTAATGTGACGCGATGAAGGACGATGGCAAGCGTCACAGGCGCAAGAAAAACAGCACCCGGACAACCCGCGCAGTTTCCATCGGCGGTCATCACGTATAGGGCATTTGCTGAAAGCGCAGTGCAGGGGAGACGACAGAGAATGAAAAACTATGTCCTGACGGTATCGTGCCGATCCACACGCGGCATCGTTGCCGCGATATCCGGCTTCCTTGCTGAAAAGGGTTGCAACATCATCGATAGTTCGCAGTTCGACGATCTCGATACCGGCAAATTCTTCATGCGCGTGAGCTTCATTTCCGAACAGGGCGCCGAGCGCGATACGCTGCTTTCCAGCTTCGCCCCTGTCGCCGAGAAATTCGGCATGGACTGGGATGTCTTCGACCAGGCAGACCGGATGAAGGTCCTGCTGATGGTCTCCCGCTTCGGCCATTGCCTCAACGACCTTCTTTATCGCTGGAAGATCGGCGCGCTGCCGATCGATATCGTCGGCGTCGTTTCCAACCATTTCGACTACCAGAAACTGGTGGTGAACAACGACATTCCCTTCCACCACATCAAGGTGACGAAGGACAACAAGCCACAGGCCGAAGCGCAGCTGATGGAAGTGGTAGAAACGAGCGGCACCGAGCTTGTCGTGCTGGCGCGCTACATGCAGGTTCTCTCCGACCAACTCTGCGCCAAAATGTCGGGCAGGATCATCAACATCCACCACTCCTTCCTGCCGAGCTTCAAGGGCGCAAACCCTTATAAACAGGCCTATCAGCGCGGTGTGAAGCTGATCGGTGCCACGGCGCATTACGTCACCGCCGACCTCGACGAAGGCCCGATCATCGAGCAGGACACGGTACGCGTCACCCACGCACAGTCGCCGGATGACTATGTGTCGCTTGGCCGCGACGTCGAGAGCCAGGTTCTGGCCCGCGCCATCCACGCGCATATCCACCACCGGACTTTCATCAATGGCAACCGCACCGTCGTCTTCCCGCCAAGCCCGGGTTCCTACGCATCCGAGCGCATGGGATAAATCAGCCAGTTAAAGGCTGAAACTTCCTATGGACGCGGCGTTTGCCTGCGCTATCCTCACGTCAAGGTTTTACCGGAGAGTGAGAATGCAAGGCGACGAAGCGTCCGAAATTCTTGATGCACCTGTCATCACCGATGACCATGCCGACGACGTATCGCTCGATACGATCGAGGCTCTGTTGCGCGACCATTGGGGTCTCTCCGGCCAGATCTTCCCGGTGGAGGAAAAACACGGGGTCGGATATCTCGTCGATAACGGCAATCTCCGTTATTTCCTCGACATGAGGGATTTGGCGGACGAGCAGGCTTTGCGCGTCGAACACGAAGTGATGCGCCATATCACTCGCAGTCCGGATGGGCCACAGGTGCCTGAACCGGTCGCCACCAAGGCCGGGGCGGAAGTGCTGACGGCCGAGATCGACGGCACGACCCGTGTTTTACGCTTGCTGACGGCGCTTGATGGCGATCCGCCGCCAGAAGACCGCGATGTGACAGAAGAAACCGCAGCCGAGCTCGGCGCATTGCTGGCAAGCCTGGTGAAAAGCCTCGAGGATTTCGATCCGCTGATCTGGAACGGCGAGCACGAGGACGACTTGCGCAAGGCAGGCCCGCGCACGGTCTCGCTTCTTTCCAAGGTGGCCGACCAGGAGGCGCGCGACATGATTGCCCGCGCCATGGTGTCCGCGCTGCGCCGCATTCATCCGCTGGCGGCGGAATTTCGCATCGGTCTGGTGATCCCGGATCTTGGGCCCGGCGATCTCACCGGCGAGACGGACGACGTCGACTGGCATCCAACAGGAATTACCAATCTTGGTGGCCTCTCACGAAGCTGGTACGTCTCGGCGTTGGCCAAGACCTGTGCCCGCATCCTCGCCAGCCAGGGGGGAGAACCGGCATCGATCCTGCCGGCCGTGACCGGCTATCATGCGATCGATCCGCTAAATGCGGCCGAACTGGAAGCGCTCTGGCCACTCGTTATCGCCGATATCGCGTTTTCGGCAGCACTTGCTGAAAACACCCACGCCGAGGCCCCGGATGACGAGTCGGCCGCCGAGGAAGCCAGGGGACGTCGCCAGATCCTCGCCAATGCTTCGACGGTTGCCGCCGAATATATGCATGCCTGCATTCTGGAAGCCTGCAGGATCGAACCGGAACCTCTCGATCTGAACCTGCTTATGCCGGAACTGGAAGCGGAGAAGATAAGGCTCGTTGACCTGAGCTCGAAAAGCCCGCTGTTTCAGGGCGGAAACTGGACTGATCCCGATTGCGACTGGCGGCTTCTCGCCCGCACTGCCTGGGAGACGGGCATGGGCAGTACCCGTTACGGCGAATATCGACTGTCGAGAAGCAAGCCTGACACAGTCGCGACCGAACCGCGGAATGTTGCCCTGCATGTCGACATCTGCCTGCCGACGGGAACGGCACTCATCGCCCCGTTTAAAGGCACGGTAGTCCAGGTGGCTCCGCAATTCTCGCTGCGCGGCGAAAACGTGACACTGCTTGTCGAGGGCATGGAAACGGCCTTGACCGAAGGAGCGGAAATCGGTCCGGGCGATCAACTCGGCACGGTAGCGGGTGCTGCCGGGGCTGTCGGCGGGCTGCGCCTGAGGCTTTCGCGGGATCACGAAAACCATCCGCCCCTGTTCTGTCGGCCATCCGAGGCCGCCGTGTGGCGACGCCTCGCCCCATCGCCTTCGGCGCTTCTCGGGATCGATTGCGATGCACCGGCAGCAATATCCGGCCGGGAGGTGCGGGCATGGCATGAGTTCGTCTATGATGAGACCGGCCACACCGTTCTCGATTTCAGCGGCAAGGCGCCTCTGATCGGCCACGGGCATCCATCGATCGCCGCTGCCAGCTATCAGCAGCATCTGCGCCTTACCGCATCCTTCGACGGAAGCGCCGAGGCAGAAGCGCTGAGGCAGGCGCTGGTGGATATGGCGCCGCCTGGCTTTACGGATGTCGTGCTGTTTCAGGACCGGCATGCAGCGATGGAAGCGATCACCGAGCTTGCGCAAGCAAGCGAGACGACGGAGGAAAGGGCCGCGGTCGCGGCCTATCAGGAGAACAGTGCAGAGGACGACATCGACGGATCATCGGAAGACGAGGCGGAGATTTCCTATGCCGTGGCAAGCGAACAAGCAGAACGGGAAGAGTGTGCCACACCTCTGATCGTCGAACCGCTCCCTGGCCTTATCCATGCAGCAGAGCAGATAACATCAGCGAGGGAAAACGGCCGGCTGATCATGGTCGACGAAACCCGCACCGGCTACGGCCGCCTGGGCGAAAACCTCTGGAACACCGAGCGCGACGACATCAAACCTGACCTTCTGCTGGCCGGCAGCTGCGATGGGGGCAGGCTGTCCATAGTTTTCTGCAACGAGGAATTTTCCGAAGCGCTTGCGCCGCTCGCAGATCCGGTCTCTCCGGTCGATGCCGCCACCGCATTGGCGGCGCTGACAGTGTTGCGTGAAGAGAACCTGGCGGCAAATGCGTCGGCCATGGGCGAGCTTCTGGAAAAGGGTCTACGGCAACTTGCCGAAGAAAGTGATCGCATCGAAGCGATCGAGGGCCGCAGACTGTGGTGGTCAATACAACCGAAGAGCGAAGATATCGAAATATGGGATGCCCTCGACGGACATGTCCTGCATGATGTCGACCATTCCGGCAGGCTGATCCTCGCGCCGCCGCTTTGCGTCAGCGAGGCCAGCATCAACCTGTGCCTCGATCATCTCCGTAATACCCTGCGCCTTCCGCCGAAATAGAATTTAACTTGGGGCCGCCCTTGTCTGGACGCCATCCATACCTAAGTTAGGCTCGCTGGAGTAGCCGGCGGCATTGCGAACGTAATTTCACAATATCGCCTTTCTCCTGTCATCATGCAGAAAAATATTCTGTCTAAATTGGATTTCGTTGATCACCTGGCGCGTTTCAGCTAGAGTGATTGGTGGTCAGAAAATCGATTCTGACGTTATCGCGCAACCCTTGAGAAGGAGAGTGACATGTCTGAGACTACACGCGTCATCGCCTTCGATCGGCACGCGCTCGATGTGAATAGCACGGATCGCCGCTCCCTTCCGTGCTGTCGAATGTAACGCTTCCGGTTCAATTCGTTCCTGAAATTATCATTCGTTTTGCGCTGCATGCCCTGCAGCCAATACGGGAGTCTACCCATGCAGAAGCAAGTCATCAAATTCGCCGGCGAGCCCGTCGGCATCGTAATCCCCGATGAAGACCGTTTGAAATTTATCGCGGTGAAATTCCACGTCATCGACCTCGACGAACAGCGTTTCGATTCGGCCGACGACGTGCGCCTGGCGATCAGCAAACTGGTTGCATCGAGAAATTCGGCGCCGGTCGCGCACGTTTAAGCCTGCGCCCCAAATCCAAGATGCAGAAAAGCCGCCCTTGAGGCGGCTTTTGTTTTGACCGTGTACTGAACGAATGGCTCAGAAAGCCGTAAACGTGATCGTCGTCAGAGACCGCTCGATGCCCGGAATGCTGGCGATCTTTTCGTTGACGAAACGGCCGATCTCGGCCTCGTCGCTGATATAGACCTTGAGCAACAGATCCCATTCGCCGCTGGTGGAATAAAGCTCGGAAACGAGTTCCGTCTTGTAGATGGCGTCGGCAACCTCATAGGTCTTGCCGGGCTTGCAACGGAGCTGCACGAAGATTGGTTTCATGGGGTTCGCTTAGCCTTTATGGACTGGGTGATGGAGCGGCTCTCAAGCCGCAAAAATGTCTGACCGACTATTGGCCGATGCTTGCCGCCGGTGCAAGCATATCCGACCGGATCTCCCGGGCGATCCAGTCACGAAAGGCGGCGAGCGGCGGATAGCTCGCCCGGTCGGGCAGATAGGCGAGGTAATATTGGCCTGTCGGCATCGGTTCCGCATCGGCGGCAAGCACAAGCTGGCCCTCCTCCAGCTCCCGCTCGATCAGGAACCGCGGCAGCAGCGCTGCCCCGAGGCCTGATCTCGCCGCCTCGACCATCGTGGTGAACTGGTCGAACAGCATGCCATGCACCGTCTCGAACGGCACATTGTTTTGGCGCAGCCACAGCTCCCACGCATCCGGCCGGGTACTCAGATGCAGAAGCGGCGCATGAAGCAGATCCGCGGGCACTTGCAGGAGATGCCGGGCCTTGAATTCGGGACTGCAGGCCGGCACCGTCTGCTCGTCCATCAGAAAGCTCAGGGCCGCACCGGGCCAGCGCGCCTGGCCGAAATGGATCGCGGCATCGAGCGTATCGAAGCGGAAATCGAACGGTTCCAGCCGGGTGATCAGATTGACCACCATGCCGGGATGCTGGTCGAGAAATTTTCCGATCCGCGGGGTGAGCCAGCGTGTGCCGAAAAACGGCAGGATGGCGAGGTTGAGCGTGCCGCCGGCCGGATTGGCCCTCAGGTTGAGCGATGCGTTGGAAATACGCCTGAGCGCCTCGCGGACTTCGCGCGCATAGGCGTCACCCGCAAGCGTCAGCCGGATCGTCTGCCTTTCACGCAGGAAAAGCGCCACGCCGAGCTGTTTTTCGAGCGCCGAGATCTGCCGGCTGACGGCGCTTTGGGTGAGGCCAAGTTCATTCGCGGCAGCCGTGACGCTTCCGGTACGGGCAGCCGCTTCGAAGGCGGAAAGCAGTGAGAAGGATGGAAGGAAGCGTCTGGGCGGAAGCATGTCATTCCTCCAGCGAATGACCTGATGAATTTATGTCGATATTCACTGCGAAATCGCCTCTGTAAAGTCATGCAAAACAAATAAAATCCGGGAACTTCTTGATGCTGAATGATCCGCGTTCGCACGGCCTCTGGGAGAGGACCGCGCCGCCTGCACCTATGACGACGCCCTTGAAGGCGAATATCACTGCCGACGTCGTGATCGTCGGTGGTGGATATACCGGCCTGTCGGCAGCCCTGCATCTGGCCGAGCGCGGCACCGATGTCGTGCTTCTGGAGGCAGCCGAAATCGGCTTTGGCGGCGCCGGCCGCAATGTCGGCCTCATCAATGCCGGCATGTGGGTGATGCCTGACGATTTTCCGAAGGAACTCGGCGAGCATTATGGCGAGCGCGCACTCGAGCTTCTTGGTAATGGCCCTTATCTGGTTCGAGAGCTGATCGAAAAGCACGATATCGCCTGCGAACTCGAGACGAACGGCACGCTGCATTGCGCAGTCGGCGCGGAAGGCATGAAGGAACTGGAAGAGCGTGCTCGCCAATGGCAGAAACGCGGCGCGCCGCTGACCGTTCTTGACGCCGCAGAGACCGAACGCCGGATCGGCACCAAGGCCTATGCCGGATCGCTGCTCGATATGCGCGCCGGCACGCTGCAGCCGCTTGCCTATGCGCGCGGGCTGGCGCATGCCGCTATCAAGGCCGGCGCAAAGCTGCATACCGGCAGCCCCGTGATCTCGACCGGCGAGGCAGGCGGAAAACGGATCGTCAGCACAGCGCAGGGCGAGGTTTCTGCCGATTGGGTTATCGTTGCGACGGATGCCTATTCGACGGGGCCGTGGGCGCAGGTGAGGCGCGAACAGATTCACCTCCCCTATTTCAACCTCGCGACCAAACCGCTTTCCGCCAATCTGCGCCGCTCTATCCTGCCCAATTGCGAAGGTTGCTGGGATACGAAGGAAGTGCTGTCCTCATTCCGCATGGATCAGGCCGGCAGGCTGGTTTTCGGTTCGGTCGGCGCATTGCGCGGCACCGGCACAGCGGTGCACAAGGCCTGGGCGCGCCGGTCGCTGAAACGGCTGTTCCCGCAGCTTGGCGAGGTGGAATTCGAGGCCGAATGGTACGGCAAGATCGGCATGACCGACAATGCGCTGCCGCGCTTCCACAGGTTCGGCACCAATGTCATCGGGTTCTCCGGTTACAATGGCCGCGGCATTTCGCCGGGTTCGACATTCGGCAAGGTTCTCGCCAACTATATTCTCGGCGATATCGCCGAAGCGGACCTGCCGCTGCCCCTGACCGAAGTGCATGAAGCACGCTTTCGCCCGATGAAGGAAGCCTATTACGAGGCAGGCGCGCAGATCGCGCATTTTGCCACTGAACGGTTTTGAAACCTCCCTTGGTCGGCAGATGTTGCGAAAACGCCGCCGACTTGTAGATTGCCCTCCAAACAGACATCCGGAGACCGACATGACGCTCGCCAAACTCGACCTCGCCGCCGAAGTGGACAAGATCTTTGCCGATCTCGGCGTTGCTGCCGACCAGTACAAGGGTGGCACGCTCGCTGTTCGCTCGCCGATTTCAGGCACCGAGATCGGCCGGCTGCCGGAAGTCACTGCCGCAGATGCCAAGAAGGCAATCGACGCGGCGCATGAAGCCTTCCTCGAATGGCGTCTTGTGCCGGCACCCAAGCGCGGCGAACTGATCCGCCTGCTCGGCGAGGAACTGCGCAGCGCCAAGGCGGCGCTCGGCCGTCTCGTTTCGATCGAGGTCGGCAAGGTAACCTCCGAAGGTCTCGGCGAAGTGCAGGAAATGATCGACATCTGCGATTTCGCGGTCGGTCTTTCCCGCCAGCTTTACGGCCTGACCATCGCAACCGAACGGTCCGAACACCGGATGATGGAAACCTGGCATCCACTCGGCGTGATCGGCATCATTTCCGCCTTCAATTTCCCGGTCGCGGTCTGGTCGTGGAACTCGGCGCTCGCCATCGTCTGCGGCAATTCCACCGTCTGGAAGCCTTCTGAAAAGACGCCGCTGACGGCGCTCGCCACCCAGGCGATCTTCGACAAGGCGCTCGCCCGCTATATCGCCAATGGCGGCTCGGCGCCGAAGAACCTTTCGACGCTTCTGATCGGCGGTCGTGACATTGGTGAAGCTCTGGTCGACCATGAAAAGGTGCCGCTGGTTTCCGCCACCGGCTCGACCCGCATGGGCCGCGAAGTCGGCCCGAAGCTGGCACAGCGTTTTGCCCGTTCGATCCTCGAACTCGGCGGCAACAATGCCGCGATCGTCACTCCGACGGCCGATCTCGATCTGACCCTGCGTGGTGTCGCTTTCGCCGCCATGGGCACCGCCGGCCAGCGCTGCACGACGCTGCGTCGCCTCTTCGTTCATGACAGCGTTTATGATGCGCTCGTTCCACGCCTCGCCAAGGCCTACCAGTCGGTTACGATCGGCTCGCCGCTGACGGACGGCAATCTCGTCGGCCCGCTGATCGACCGCCAAGCTTTCGACAAGATGCAGGCAGCGCTTCAAGCCTCCAAGGCAGCCGGCGGCAAGGTGGTCGGCGGCGAGCGTGTGCTCGATGCGGAAGCAGCCGACGCCTATTACGTGCGCCCCGCAATCGTGGAAATGCCGAACCAGACCGATACCGTGAAGGAGGAAACCTTCGCGCCGATCCTTTACGTGATGAAATACTCGACCTTCGATGAGGCGCTGGCGCTGCATAACGACGTGCCGCAGGGCCTGTCGTCATCCATTTTCACCAACGACATGCGCGAGGCAGAAACCTTCGTGTCTGCTCGTGGTTCCGATTGCGGCATCGCCAACGTCAATATCGGCCCGTCCGGTGCCGAGATCGGCGGCGCGTTCGGCGGCGAAAAGGAAACCGGCGGCGGTCGCGAATCCGGTTCGGATGCCTGGAGAGCCTATATGCGCCGCGCCACCAACACGCTGAACTACGGACGCACCCTGCCGCTGGCACAAGGCGTCAAGTTCGACATCGAGTGACGGTAGCACCGTGGCGGATCTGAACCTTCTGACAGATATCGAGGGCGTGGCCGTTGGCCATGCCACCGACCTCACGCTCGGTTCGGGCGTCACGGCAATCATCTTCGATGAGCCGGCGATTGCCTCCGGCTCGGTGCTGGGCGGCGCGCCGGGCGGGCGTGATACAGCCCTTCTCGACCCGGCAATGACGGTTCAGGCGGTCGATGCCTTCGTGCTGTCTGGCGGTTCGGCCTTCGGACTGGATGCCGCAGGCGGCGTACAGTCGGGACTGCGCCAGATTGGCCGGGGTTTCGAGGTGGGTGCGGCCCGGGTGCCGATCGTGCCGCAGGCGATCCTCATGGACCTGCTGAACGGCGGCAACAAGGACTGGGGCCTGCACTCGCCCTATCGCGAGATGGGTTATTCTGCCTTTCAGGCTGCCCGAAAGGGAGCATTCGTACTAGGCACTGTCGGTGCCGGAACGGGCGCAACGACCGCGACCTTCAAGGGCGGCATCGGCTCCGCCAGCGGCGTGACCCAGTCGGGCCACAGGATTGCCGCTCTGCTTGCCGTAAACGCCATGGGCTCAACAACCATGGGAAATGGCCCGAATTTCTGGGCTGCTCCTTTCGAGAGGAACGGCGAATTCGGCGGCCTCGGTTTTCCGCAGCGGATCACCGACGAGGATACGGCGATGCGCATCAAGGGCGTGAAGCTGAAAGCGACGACGATCGGCGTGGTCGTGACCGACGCCGTGCTGACCAAGGCGCAGGCGCATCGCCTGTCGATCATGGCCCATGACGGCCTGGCCCGCGCCGTTCTGCCGGCACATCTTCCCGGCGATGGCGACACGATCTTTTCCGCCGCAACGGGAAGAAAATCTCTTGGCGATCCGTCCGACTTTGCCGAACTTTGTCACCTCGCGACATTGGTAACGGCACGCGCAGTGGCACGTGGTGTATACGAGGCAACCACTTTGCCGGTGCCGAATGCGCAGGCGGCATGGCGGGATAGATACAAATGACCAAAGGTTGCATTCATTTTAATTGCAACCAAGTGAAAATTACTTCACTCTCCTCCCACTGGAAAATATCGCCGGGAGACACTGCCACATGTGTCCGGCGGCCAGATGGGGTACTTATGGATATCGCGGAAATCGGGAGTATCAACCTCGGTCAATTCGGCACCGCTCTCTCGGCGGTCGCCGCCCTTGGAACGGCAGCATTCGGGCTTGTGGATGTAACAAAGCCGTTTAACGGCGGAATTTCCAATGTCGGCTATCATTTCATCGAATCGGCATTTCAGCCGTTTGAAGCCGCTCTCAAGACGATCAATGCGGAAGAGCCTTATGCGGTCGTAAAGGCAAACTGGCTGAACGGAATGGACAAGGCCGAGCAGAAGGCCGCCGCCAGAAATCTGATAAGGCTGGGCTTCAATTCGCAGACAGCCGCACCGATTGCCGGTTATGTGTTGCCGGGTGACGACGATCTTCTTACCACGATCGCCCGGAAGATGGAGATCGGCGAAACGCCGAACGAGACTGAGTTGGCCATTCTGGCCCGCTTCGACGCGATCATCGACGCACGGCTGAACGCAGCCTTCGAGCGCGCCGAACAGCAGTTCCGCAATACGTCACGCTTCGTCGCCGCTGCAATTGCGATCGTGCTGGCTGAGGTGGGCATGGCGGTGGTCACCGAGGATTTCGAATCTTCGCATTTCATTCTGGCCTTCCTGATCGGGCTCGTCGCCGTTCCTGTCGCTCCGATAGCCAAGAATCTGTCCTCGGCCATTTCCAAAGCCGCATGGGCGTTCAAGGCAGTAAGAGGATAAGGGGTTCGCCGTGACGCTATTCCTCAATTTCAGGGTTTCACCAATTGGCGGCGCCATTGCAATGACGCCGGCAATGCAAAAGATTGATACGGACTTTGCCTTGTCTCCGGTAAGACCGGATATATTCAGGCAGCAGACAGCCGACCGTGATGTCCTTTTCGCCGTTCACGGCTACAATAACAGACAGAGCGATGGCGTGCATGCGCTCTCCCGGCTCGAGACACTTCTCAACCTGCCGCCCTCCGCAGTTTTCATCGGCATCTTATGGCCGGGTGATTCCCAGGCGGGCTTCATCAGCTACCCGGTGGAAAAACCGACGGCGAACCTGACCGGCCAGAGGCTGGCGGCATTCTGCAATCGTGAACTGCGTCAGGCAGCAAGTTTCTCCTTCGCCAGCCACAGCCTGGGTGCCAGAGTGGTTCTGGAAACGATCAGGCGACTGGATCGCGGAACACGATCGGCATGCCTGATGGCGGCTGCCATAGAGCGAACCTGCCTCGAAAAGGAATATGCCGATTCATTCGAGAAGACCGGACATATCTATGTGCTGGCATCCGAAAAGGACCTCGTGCTTCGCCTGGCTTTTCCGTTCGGCAATTTCTTCGGACATGTTCTCGACCCGACCAGCAATCCACTCTCCGGTGCGCTCGGTTTTCGTGGACCGCCAAGGGCGATCGGCAATACCGTTCAGCCCTGGCAGATCGACAGGGGACTGGATTACGAACATGGCGAATACCTGCCGCCTTCTGGCGCAGAACCGTCATTTCCGGATCCCAAAGGCACATGGGTAGAACCGGCTAATTTCATCCGCCGCGCCTTCAACCGCGAAAGACAGACCTGGCCCGTATAGGCAACGAATCAGCTTGTAGAAAAAGACGCCAGCGCATCTTCCAGCCGCGTCCAATCCTCACTACCCGGCAGGCCGATCCTGAGATCGTTCGGTCGCTCATCGAAGCGACGGGTGATGATGCCGTGGGTGGCGAGATGCCGGTAAAGTGCCTGGGCGCGTGGATCCCGGATCAACCGGAACAGCGATGTGCCTCCATGCATGGAAATGCCGGCCGTCGTAAGCAGCGTCTCCAGACGAGCCGTTTCGTCTTCCAGCCGCCGGCGCATCATCACCTGCCACCAGCCATCGGCCAGCGCCTCGCTTGCCACATGGAGCGCTGGACCGGATATCGCCCAGGGACCTAGCCTGTCTTCAATCCGTCGCACCACATCGGGATGCGAGATCGCGAAACCGAGCCTAAGGCCTGCCATGCCGTAGAATTTTCCAAATGAACGCAAGACCAGAAGGCCACCGCTTTCGACCATTTCGGCGACGCTTTTGGCTTCCGACACGTCCGAAAAGGCTTCATCAACGACGAGCAGCCCGCCTTTCGTCCGCATGGTTTCGGCAAGCGACAGGAGATCCGTCTTCGCCACGATGCGGCCGGTCGGATTGTTGGGGTTGACGATGACCGCGAGATCCGCCGCTGCGAGCTGATCGATGTCATCGGTTTCGGTGACCTCGAAGCCTGCCAGTTTTGCCGCGCGGGCATGTTCGGCATAGGTGGGCGACAGGATCGCGGCCTTGCGTCCAACGATCAGCGATGCGACGATCGGCAGCAGGATCTGTGTGCCCGGCCCTGCCGCGACATGGGCCGCAGACGGCGCGCCATAGGTTTTAGCTGCGATCGCTTTCAACTCGTCGAGCAATGCCGGCTCCGGCAGGCGTGCAAAAACATTGCTAGGGATCGGCGAATGCGGGTAGGAATGCGGATTGATACCAGTCGAAAGATCGATCCATGGCTCGGGCGCCTGAGGAAACAGCGCGCGCGCCTTGGCCAGATTGCCGCCGTGCTGGATCGGATCGCCAATCACAGTTTTATCCATCGGGTTTGCCACAGCAATGTTCCTTCTCGCATTCCTCGCGCTGATCGTGGAGCGCTTCACCGGCTATCCGGACTGGCTGTTCAAACTGATCGGCCATCCCGTGACATGGATCGGCCGGCTGATATCTCAACTCGACAGCCGATGGAACCGCGAGACGGATGACTTTGCCACGCGCAAGCGCATGGGGATCCAGGCACTCGCCGTTCTGATGGCGGTCGTCATTCTGGTCTCTGCAGTCCTGCAGGATGTGCTGCTTGTAATCCCGCTGGGTCCGATCCTGCTCATCCTCGTTGCCGCCAGCCTTCCGGCCCAGAAGAGCCTTGAGCGGCATGTGCGCGATGTCGCTTCCTCGCTCAAGCACCACGGCCTGCCGGCGGGACGCGCGGCCGTCTCCAGAATTGTCGGCCGCGACGTCGAGCAACTGGACGAGGCTGCCGTCTGCCGCGCAGCGATCGAAAGCCTCGCCGAGAACTTTTCCGATGGCGTGGTCGCCCCGGCCTTCTGGATGGGGATCGGCGGCCTGCCGGCCGGTGCCGCCTACAAGGCCGCCAATACCGCCGACAGCATGATCGGCCACCACTCCGCCCGCCACGAAGCCTTCGGCTGGGCGGCAGCCCGTTTCGACGACCTGGTCAACCTGCCGGCCTCGCGGCTGAGCGCTGCGCTTTTCGTGGTTGCCGCGCTTTTTGTCCGTGATGCCTCGCCCGGCAATGCGATTAGGGCGATCCGCCGCGATGCCAAGAACCATCGTTCGCCGAATGCCGGCTGGCCTGAAGCTGCGATGGCAGGTGCCTTGGGAATAGCGCTGGCCGGTCCGCGCAGTTATGGCGGCCAGATGATCGAGGCGGGTTATATGGGTGAAGGTGGCCGCAGCGAACTGGTCTATGAGGACATCTACGACGCGCTGAAGATTGCCCGCATCGCCGACATGCTGCTGATCGGCCTTTTCGGTGTTCTGGCGATCCTCATGTGGCAAGTCTGAGCAACCCTGTCAGATCGAGATGCCGCTCCATATGGGCGGCGAGACGATCGAGAATGGCATCGACATTCGCCTCGTAATCGAGGCCTGACGACGAGCCGCCGAGACGGGTGAGCCAGGCGGAACGTTGCCTGTCGTCGGAAAACAGCCCGTGGACATAAGTGCCGACGACCCGCCCATCTACCGAGCATGCCCCTTCCGCTTGGCCGCCGATCGTAGAGAACGGTCGGGCGCAATCTGCGCCGGACGTGCGGCCGATATGCATTTCATAGCCGGCGAAGGAAATCCCGTCGAAGCTCGTGCCGGCAACGGCTTCCAGCCGCTTGGCGCCGGAAAGAGCCGTTTCGACATCGAGAAGGCCGAGGCCATTGACAGAGCCGGGCGGACCTTCTGTTCCTTCCGGGTCCGATACTTTTCGCCCGAGCATCTGATACCCGCCGCAGAGACCGAGTACCCACCCGCCGCGGCGATGATGGGCGACGATATCGACATCGAATCCGGCTTCGCGCAGCGCCGCCAAATCCGAGATCGTTGCCTTGGAGCCAACCAGCAGCACGAGATCGCAATCGCCAGGGATGGCCTCACCACGACGAACTCGGATCAGTTCCACATCCGGCTCTGCTTCCAGCGGATCGAGATCGTCGAAATTGGAAATATGCGGCAGGATCGGCACCGCGATGCGGATTTTCGCGCCCGGCTTGCGGGCAAAGGACTGGGAGAGGCCCAGCGCATCTTCGGCCGGCAAAAGTGCTGCATCGGCAAAATGCGGCAGAAGCCCGATAGACTGCCAGCCGGTGAACCGGGTAATCAGATCCATGCCTTCGGCAAACAGCGCCGGATCGCCACGAAACCGGTTGACGATGAAACCACGGATCATCGCCGCATCATCGGCATCGATGACCAGTTTCGTGCCGGCAAGACTGGCGATGACACCGCCGCGATCGATATCGCCGATCAGCACGACCGGCACGTCGGCGGCACGGGCAAAACCCATATTGGCGATATCGTTCTGGCGCAGGTTGATTTCCGAGGCACTTCCGGCACCTTCGACCAGAACCAGATCGACCTTGGCGCGCAGGATCTCGAAACTTTCGAGCACACGGGAAAGCAACCGGGGTTTAAGATGCTGGTATTCGGAGGCTTTGGCATTACCCTCGACCCGCCCCTGCACCACGACCTGAGAGCCGATCTCGCTCTGCGGTTTCAGCAGTACCGGGTTCATGTGAACGCTGAGCGGCACACCGGCCGCCCGCGCCTGCAGCGCCTGTGCCCGGCCGATCTCGCCACCATCGGCCGTGACGGCCGCATTGTTCGACATGTTCTGCGGCTTGAACGGCATGACGCTCAGGCCACGCAAGGTATAGGCGCGGGCAAGACCGGCCACGACCAGCGACTTGCCCACGTCGGAGCCCGTTCCCTGGAACATCAGCGAGCGAGCAATCATGATTTAGAACTCGATACCGGCCTGGGCTTTGACACCCGCCTTGAAGTGATGCTTGACCAGAGACATTTCCGTCACCAGATCCGCCGCCTCTATCAAGGCCGGTTTAGCGTTGCGGCCGGTCACGACAACATGCAGGTCGGGGCGCCGGGCCTGGAAGGCGGCAACGACCTTTTCGAGGTCGAGATAATCATAACGAAGTGCGATATTGAGCTCGTCGAGGATGACCAGCCCGATCGTTTCGTCAGCCATCAGCTCAAGTGCCTTTTCCCAGGCCTTTTCCGCGGCCGCGATATCGCGCTTCAGGTCCTGGGTTTCCCAGGTAAACCCCTCGCCCATCGTGTGCCAGACGACACGATCACCGAACACGGCAAGCGCCGGCTGCTCGCCGGTCGACCATGCGCCCTTGATGAACTGCACGATACCGACACGGCGATTGTTGCCGAGCATGCGCAACGCCAGCCCGAAGGCCGCCGTCGACTTGCCCTTGCCGGAGCCGGTATGGACGATGAGAAGACCCTTCTCCAGGGTCTTCTCGGCGACTTCGGCATCCTGAACCGCCTTGCGGTTCGCCATCTTGGCGCGATGACGCTCCTCGGTGGTTTCATCTACGGTCTTCAACGCGCTGCAAGCTCCCTTTCGGTTACCGGAGAAACCTGTTCTCCGCTGCGGAACTTCTGCCTTAGCACAGCAGCGGCAACACCGAGAACCGCCCAGAAGATCAGATTGGTGGCATAAACGGCATTGACGAAACGGGCATACAGCTCGACCGGCACCGCCGTTTCATGGCTTGGCGGAAGCGGCGCACCGACCAGATGCGGAGCAACCAGAAGCACGATCGCCAGAGCCGCCAGCAGGGCAGAACGACTATAGGCAAGAAGACCGAGGCCGGCAGCGGTGCAGATAGCGGTCGAGACCCACCAGAGCTGACGCGGACCAAGCTCAGCCGCCGGCATGCCCGGCAATTCCGGCGGCAGGCCGAGACCCGGCGCAAGGCTGACGGTGAGGAAGCCGGCAATGCCGAACATCAAACCGCCGCGCCAGCCGCCAAAGCCGCCGAGCGCTTCGGCAAATGCTATTGCGACGAGCGCAAAACCGATGGCCGCCAGCACATCGGCCGAAGCGGTATAGATGAAGCGCTCGAAACCATCGGCAGGCGCCCAGGCTTCTTCATCGTGATGATGATCCGCGGCAGCTGCTGATGGAGCCGCACCGGCAGCAGGCGCTGCGTCATGCGAATGGCTATGTCCGGCCTCTTCGCCACCGGCATTTTCAAAAGTTTCCGCCTGCAGGATCAGCGGCACGGTGGAAAAGCTCTGCATCACGGTCATCAGCAGGCCGGACAATAACCCGGCGACCACCGCCGCAAGAACGATGTTACGAAACAACGACATTTTGAAATTCCTCTTAGTGGCAGGGGAAGGCCAGCGAATGGCGCGTATCGTGAGCGGCGTTATGTACGACTTCCAGATGCGAGAAGCCGACGAAACCGACCATGAACAGGCCAAGAACGGCCGACATGCTCAGAGGAATGATTTTTGATGCGGAAATGCTGGCTGCGGCTGCAGCAGAATTCGTAACCATGGACTTCGTCTTTCTGCCCTCCACCCGAGGGCTGTTACCATTGCCGAATGTCTCTGGCAGGTCTCCTGGCTCGCGGATCGGGCGCCTTCACCCGCCTTCCCAGATCAATCCGTAAAAGGATTGCTCCAGTGGCTTGACGGCCGGATGGCCGTTTTGGGCAAAGGCTTTCCGCTTACAGTTGCGGGGGCAGCCGCGGGTTTGACGGAAGATCGTCGCACCGCATTCCCTTGAGTAACCCTTCCGGGCACCAAAGACAGATCCACTATAGTCAATTCGCCTGTATCGGCAATCGCCTTTGCGACATTGACAGTTTGACCGCGGAACGCTTACTTGAGCGCCACGACGGTCCCTTGCCGGCAACGGCAGGGGCTAAGAGAGAATGCGGTGCGGACCGATAAAACGATCCAATGCCGCGGCTGCCCCCGCAACTGTGTGCGGCGAGCCATCACGCCAGAGACGCCACTGGGAAACCGGGAAGGCAGGCGGATGGTGACGACCCGCGAGCCAGGAGACCTGCCGTACAGAAATCATGCTTTTCCGGGCGGGGTGCTCCGGCAAAGGCTTCGTTATCGCTGCAGGATTGCCTTGCCTTCCTGTTCCGCACCCCGACTTGAGTAACCCGGCGGTAGTGCGGCCTGATGACCAATGATGCGCGAAAAGACGAAACCGGAACGACCGCTGGCGGCAATGCCGGCGACGTGGACGTAACGATCTTCGTCTGCACCAATTGCCGCGAGGCGACGGACAGCGAAGCCCGCCCCGGTATCGGCCTGATCGAAGCGCTGAAACTGGCGACAGAGGGCAAACCGCTTGCCGTCAAGCCGGTCACCTGCCTTGCCAATTGCGACAAGAGCCCGAGTGCGGCCTTCAACCACCGGTCCGGCTGGTCCTATGTCTTTGGCCACCTTTCAACCGACAATGTCGACGACATCGTCACCGGCGCCATGATGCTGGCCGAAGACGAGCGCGGCTTCCTGCCCCTTCGCGGTCGCCCCATGTGCCTGCGCGGCAAGGGCATGACGGCCCGTATTCCCCCCTTTCATCACCACGAGGACATGCCTTCATGAGCGAAAATTTCGCCCCTAAGTTCGACAAGGTTCCCTGCACCGTCGTTACCGGCTTTCTCGGCGCCGGCAAGACCACTCTGATCCGCAACCTGATCGAAAAGCTGGACGGCAAGCGGCTGGCGATCATCGTCAACGAATTCGGTGATGTCGGCATCGATGGCGAAGTGCTGAAAGGCTGCGGCATCGAGAACTGCCCGGATGACAACATCATCGAACTGGCCAATGGCTGCATCTGCTGCACCGTGGCGGACGATTTCGTGCCGGCGATCGACCAGATCCTCGCCCGCGAGCCGCGCGTCGACCATATCCTGATCGAGACCTCGGGCCTTGCCCTGCCGAAGCCGCTCGTGCAGGCCTTTCAATGGCCGGCCGTCAAGGCGCGCGTGACCGTTGATGGCGTCGTTGCCGTGGTCGACGGCGTGGCGCTGGCCGAAGGCCGCGTTGCCGATGACCACGATGCATTGGAAGCCCAGCGACAGACCGACAGCTCGATCGACCATGACGATCCGGTCGAGGAAGTGTTCGAGGATCAGGTCGCATGCGCCGACATGATCGTGCTGACCAAGACTGACCTTCTCGATCAGGCCTCGCTCGCAGCCGCCAAGGGCCGTGTTCAGGCGCATCTGCCGCGTGCGGTCAAGATCGTGCCGGCTGCCAATGGCGCGGTTGATCCGGGCGTTCTGATCGGCCTCGGCCTTGCCGTCGAGGACGATATCGAGAACCGCAAGACCCATCACGACGACGAACTGGACCACGATCACGACGATTTCGACAGTTTCGTTATCGATCTGGCCGCGGTAACCGACCCCGAAGCGCTGGCTGCCCGTATCTCGGCGACCGCCGAAGCGGAAAACGTGCTGCGCATTAAGGGCTTTGTCGACGTCGCGAACAAGCCGATGCGCCTGCAGGTTCAGGCGGTAGGATCGCGCGTGAACCACTATTTCGACCGCGCCTGGGCCCCCGGCGAAACCCGCCAGAGCCGCCTTGTCGTAATCGGCGAAAAGGGCATCGACCGCGCCGCAATCGAAAAGATGCTGGCGGCATAAGAGCAGAGCAAAGCAATTTCAGGAAAAGTGCCAGGCGGTTTTCCGTCCGGAATTGCGACAGATAAAGGAAAAGGATGCACATACTCGCCACCACCTCGTCGTCGCTCGACGACCTGATCGAACCGGTAGACCTCAACCAGTCTCCGGCCGATGTGGTGGTGCTGTCCTTTTCCGGCAGCGATTTGAACGGGATTGCAGCGGCTTGGGAGGCGATTGGCCGTGTCGAGCAGGATACGGCTGGGGCTGGTGGTCTTGATGCCCCCCTCTGGCCTGCCGGCCATCTCCCCCACAAGGGGGGAGATCAGCAAGACGCACCGACATCACCAAATTCTCAGCCCTTAAATGGCGCGAAACCTCACCGCGAGTCGATCTCCCCCCATGTGGGGGAGATGCCCGGCAGGGCAGAGGGGGGTGACGCTTCGCGCGACGACCATTTCCCATCCCTCGCCCTCACCAACCTCTCCGACCTGCGCCACCCGATGTCTGTCGACCTGTGGCTGGAAAAAACCGCAGCCCACGCAAAAGTCATCCTCGTGCGCATTCTCGGCGGTTATGACCGCTGGGCCTATGGCGTCGAGGAACTGTCGCGGCTGGCGAAGCGGAAGAAGATCGCGCTCGCCATGTTGCCCGGCGAATGCAGCATGCGCGACGAGCGGCTGGCTGCCGCCTCCACGGTTTCCGAGGCAGATCTTGCAGGAATCCTGGCCTGTTTTCGTGAGGGTGGCCCGGACAATATGCGGCTTCTGGTGCGGCGGCTGGGAGCATTGGCAAGCGACGATAAAACCGAGCTTCCGCCTGCAATCGCCATGCCGAAGGCCGGTTTTTATCGTCCCGGAAGAGGTATCGTCGATCTACAGGATCTGACGGCCGGATTTTCGCCGGATGCGCCGCGCCTGCCGATCCTGTTTTACCGGTCCATGCTGCTCGCCAATGACGCGGCACCGATCGATGCACTTTTCGAAGCGCTGAGCGCGCGCGGCTTTGCCCCCGTACCGCTCTTCGTCAGTGGCCTGAAGGACGCCGATGCCATAAGTTTTGTCGAGCAGGCGATAACCGGGCTTCGGCCCGCTGCGATCCTGACGACCACGGCCTTTGCCAGCGGCACGGATGACAAGAACGAGACCATCTTCGATAGGTCCGGCATTCCCGTCTTCCAGATCGTTGTTGCCACAACGCGACGCGAAGGCTGGGCTGAGGGCAAGCGCGGCTTGAACCCTGCCGACCTTGCCATGCATGTCGTGCTGCCGGAACTCGATGGCCGCATTCTGGCAGGCGTGATCTCCTTTAAAGAGGGCAGCGGTTCGGCCGAACTCGTCAACAGCCCCGAGCCTGACCGCGTCGACCAAGTCGCAGAACGGATCTCAGCCTTTCTGCGGATGAAAATGACGACCCGCGCGGAGCGCAAGATCGTCATTCTGATGCCGGATTATCCGAGCGCACCGGGCCGCACCGGTTACGCTGTCGGGCTGGATGTGCCGCAAAGCGTGCTCTCCATGCTGCGCGAGCTTTCGCTCGCCGGTTATTCGGTTGACGATATTCCGGACACGCCCCGCAACCTGCTTGATCGTCTCGATCGAAAATCTGGCTCCCTGCCCCTTCGTGAATACGTCGCAGAATCCGGTGCCAGCGAAGCATGGGGCGATGCGAAGGACGACGCGGATCTGGAAGATGGCGCATACCGCTTCCGTGCCGCGCAGTTCGGCAATATCACCGTGGCACTGGCGCCGGATCGCGGTCGCAACGCCGATCGCCGCGCTGATTATCACAGCCCCGACCTGCCGCCCCGCCATGCGCTGATCGCCTTCGGCCAATGGATGCGCCACAAGCTAAACGCCCATGCAATCGTGCATGTCGGCGCGCATGGCACGCTCGAATGGCTGCCGGGCAAGACGGTGGCGTTGTCGAAAGAGTGTTTTCCGGAACTGGTGACCGGCGGCCTGCCGGTGATCTATCCGTTTATCGTTTCCAATCCCGGCGAGGCGGCCGTCGCCAAACGACGCATTTCCGCCGTGACCATCGGCCACCTGCCCCCGGTCCTGACCGGCGCCGGCCTTTCGGATGATGAAAAAAAGCTTGAACTGCTGGTCGACGAATATGCCCAGGCTGATGGCCTCGACCGCCGCCGCCGCGACCGGCTGGCAAAACTGATCGTCGAGGCGGCCCGCGACACCACGATTGCGACCGATGCCGGTGTTTCCCGCGATGATGACCCGGATACGGCATTGGCGCGGATCGATGCCTTTCTCTGCGATCTCAAGGATTTTGCGATCAAGGACGGACAGCATGTTTTCGGCGAAGTGGCTGTAGGCGACGATGACCCGTTGCGGATCGCCAGCGCCGGGACCGAAAAACAGGCTTTGCTGGATGCGCTGGATGGCAGGCATATCCGCCCCGGCCCTTCCGGTGCGCCGGCCCGCGGCCGTCGCGACGTGATGCCGACCGGGCGCAATCTCTTTGCCAGCGATCCGCGCACTCTGCCGACCCCGACCGCCTTCGAGCTTGGCAAACGCGCCGCCGACGAAATCCTGCGCCGTTATCTTCAGGACCATGGCGACTGGCCGAAAAACCTCGTTTTCGATCTTTGGGGCAGCGCCTCGCTCAGAAGCGGCGGCGAGGAAGTCGCGCAGGTTCTGGCGCTGATGGGCGCAAGGCCGGTTCAGGATATGGCGACCGGCCGTGTTACCGGTATAGAAGTTCTGCCTCCGGCGCAGCTTGGCCGTCCGCGCGTGGATGTGACGCTCAGAATTTCCGGCCTCTTCCGCGACATGTTCCCGGCCTTGATCGCTCTTCTCGATGCCGCCATGCGGGCGATTGCGGCGCGCGAGGAAGCACCGGGCGACAATCCGCTGGCTGAAGAAACGCAGAAAGCGGGCTCGGTTCCAGCCCGCATTTTCGGCTCGGCACCCGGCACCTACGGGTCCGGCATCGAGGAAAAGCTTGCCGATGGATCATGGGGCGAGCGGGAAGAACTGGGGCGCATCTATCTCGACGCCACCAGCCACGCCTTTAGCGGCGCGGACGGTACGGCGAACCATGTGCCTGGCGAATTTGCCGGACGGATCGGCAATGCCGATCTTCTGGTTCACACCGGAGACGATCCCGGCCGCGATCTTCTCGACGGCTCGGCCGATGTTGCCTTTATCGGCGGTTTTTCTGCAGCCGTGGCAGCACTTGGCGGCAAGGCAGACGTGATCGCGCTCGACACGACCGATCCGGCAAAACCGAAAGCAAGGTCGATTTCCGAAGCCGTTACACGAGTTGTCCGGGCACGCGCCACCAATCCGCGCTTCATCGCCGGTCAGATGCGCCACGGGCCGCGCGGCGCCGCCGAACTCGTCGAGACCGTCGACCGGTTGATCGGCTTTGCCGAGACCACCCATGCCATTCCGCAATCGCTGATCGACGCCACCTATGACGCCTATCTCGGTGACGAGAGCGTGCGGGAATTCCTGCTGGCACAGAACCCCGAAGGCGCTCGTTATATGGGCGAGCGTTTTCGCTCGGCGCTTAGCCGTGGGCTCTGGCATCCGCGGCGGAATGCCGTGAATGCTGAGCTTGAGATGCTGATGGGAGAGGTCGCATGACCATGCTCCCACTCGACCTGCAACGCGGCGCCTGCCCTGCCCTTTCGGCCCCGATGATGACCGGCGACGGCCTGTTGGCGCGTATCTCGCTGATTGAGGCGATTTCGCCCGGACGATTGGCGGATATCTGCCGGCTGGCGCAGACACATGGCAATGGCATGATCGATATTTCCGCCCGCGGCAATCTTCAGGTCCGGGGCCTGAGCGAGATATCCGCGCCGCGTCTCGATACCGAGGTGCGGGTGATGAACCTGCAGCTTCGGGAAGGACTTGCCGTCGAAGTGCCGCCGCTTGCCGGGATGGATGACAGCGAAATTGCCGATCCGCGACCGCTGGCAGAAGCCATTCGTAACGCCTCACGCGGCATTACCGGACTGGCCCCGAAAATGGCCGTAGTGGTCGATGGCGGCGGGGTTTTGCGGCTGTCTGATCTGCTTGCGGATATCCGTCTTGTCGCGGTCGGGAAACACGACTGGAAGTTGCTTTTAGGGGGAGCTGAACAATCCGCTCGCGTTTTCAATGTTTTACGTGAAACACTTGTTGTCGACACGGTAGTCGACCTGTTGAAACGGCTGAGAAGCCTGGGAAACAAGGCTCGCGGACGGGATCTGGTTAGCGGATTGGCCGTAAACGACACGGCACCCCACACTCCGACGTCATCCTCGGGCTTGTCCCGAGGATCTGCTGGCGTCGCGACAGTTGATCCGTCGCAGATGCTCGGGACAAGCCCGAGCATGACGGCTGGAAAAGTGGCTGCCTCCCCATTTGACCTGTTCAGCCTTTCAGATCACCTCCACGCCATCGGCATCGGTCCGGCCTTCGGGCAGGCAAAGGCGGAACATCTGATCGCGCTTTGTAACGAAGCCGCGCGCCTGGGAATAAGGTCGCTTAAACCCGCGCTCGACCATTCGCTGCTTTTCTTCGGCACCGAGATCGCCTGCCGGGCATTGCGGGATTTCGCTCACGACAACGGCTTTATCACCGCCGCCACCGATCCCCGCAGTCATATTGCCGCCTGCTCGGGCTGCCCGGCCTGCAATTCGGCGACGATCGCCACTCACGAGATTGCTGCAGCAGCGGCCGTCGAATGCGCTGATCTGCTCGACGGATCGTTCAAGCTGCATGTGACCGGCTGCCCGAAAGGCTGCGCCCACCCGCAACCGGCAGCGCTTGCGCTCTGCGGCACCGCAGATCGTGTTTCTCTGATTGCGCAGGGAAAAGCTGCAGACCAACCCTTTGCTTTCTCAAGCTTTGCCGATACCAACGCCACGCTTCGTCGTCTTGCCGATCTCGTCGGATCGGAAAAACGGCCAGGCGAAAACTCAGCCGCATGCCTTGCCCGGATCGGTTCCGGCCGGCTGGCAGCGGCAGCCACAGGACGACCATGACCCAATACGACTATATCCGCGAAGGCGATGCGATCTACGAAAAGTCATTCGCGATCATTCGCGCGGAAGCCGATCTTTCCGCCTTCACCGAGGGACAGGCCGATATCGCCGTGCGCATGATCCATGCCTGCGGGCTGGTCGAGGCTGCGGAGCATTTCCGTTTCTCGAGCGATTTCGTCGAAGCGGCCCGGGGCGCTCTGAGGGCCGGAAAGCCGATCTATTGCGACGCCGAAATGGTGGCGCATGGCGTGACCCGCGCAAGGCTTCCGGCGGAAAACCAGGTGATCTGCACCCTGCGCGATAGCCGCACCGTGGAACTGGCGAAAACCATCGGCAATACCCGCTCCGCCGCCGCCCTCGACCTCTGGGATGAGCTGGAAGGTGCGGTCGTTGCGATCGGCAATGCACCGACAGCACTCTTCCGTCTTCTGGAAATGCTGGATGCTGGTGCACCGCGCCCGGCCGCGATCATCGGCATGCCGGTCGGTTTTGTCGGCGCGATGGAAAGCAAGGAAGCGCTGATGGTTTCCACCCACGACATTCCCTATGCCGTGGTGCGCGGTCGCATGGGCGGCTCGGCGATGACTGCCGCCGCAGTCAACGCACTTGCGAGGGCAGGTCTGTGAACGCCGCCGTCATCAAGGGTAAACTCACCGGCGTCGGCACCGGTCCCGGCGACCCGGAACTGATGACGCTGAAGGCGGTGCGTGCCATCAACGAGGCCGATGTCGTCGCCTTCTTCTGCAAGAAAGGCTCGACCGGCAATGGCCGCGCGATCGTAGAGGCGCATATCCGCCCCGGCACGATCGAACTGCCGCTCGTCTACCCGGTGACGATCGAAACCCACAAGGACGAGGCCGACTACAAGAACCCGATCAACGATTTCTTCGATCACTCGGCCGAAGAGATCGCCGCCTATCTCGATGCCGGCAGGAATGTTGCCGTGCTGAGCGAGGGCGATCCGCTGTTCTACGGCTCCTACATGCACCTGCATCTGCGGCTGAAGGATCGTTATCAGGCCGACGTAATTGCAGGCGTCACCGCCATGTCCGGCTGCTGGTCGATGACCGGCCTGCCGCTGGTGCAGGGCGACGACATTCTGAGCGTGCTGCCCGGCACGCTGTCGGAAGAAAAGCTCGCGGAACGGCTCGCAGTTACGGATGGCGCCGTGATTATGAAGGTTGGCCGTAACCTGCCGAAAATTCGCCGCGCCCTGGCATCGGTTGGAAAGCTTTCCGGCGCGCTTTATGTCGAGCGCGGCACCATGGCGAACGGTGCGGCCGAACGGCTGGAAACGCGCGACGAAAGCCCGGCACCCTATTTTTCCATCGTCCTCGTTCCCGGTTGGACAACGAGACCGCAAGGGGAAAAGAAATGACCGGGTCGCTGACCGTTGTCGGCCTTGGCCCCGGCAATCCGGAGCAGATGACGCCGGAGGCTCTCGCGGCAGTTACGGCATCCACCGACTTTTTCGGCTATTTCCCGTATATAGACCGCCTGAACCTCAGAGCAGACCAGCGCCGCCACGCCTCGGATAACCGCGAGGAACTGGTTCGCGCCAATGCAGCGCTAGAAATGGCAGCCAAGGGCGGCAAGGTTTGCGTCGTCTCAGGCGGTGATCCGGGCGTATTTGCCATGGCTGCAGCGGTTTGCGAAGCGATCGATGACGGCCCGGCCGAATGGCGTGATATCGAGCTGTCCGTAGTGCCGGGTGTCACCGCCATGCTTGCGGTAGCCGCCAAGGCAGGAGCACCGCTGGGCCATGATTTCTGCGCCATTTCGCTGTCGAACAACCTGAAACCCTGGGCGATCATCGAAAAGCGTCTCGTCGCGGCTGCGACGGCAGGCTTCGTCATGGCCTTCTACAATCCGATCAGCAAGGCACGCCCGCATCAGCTGGGCGAGGCTTTTGACATTCTGCGCACCCACCTGCCCGGCTCCGTGCCGGTGATTTTTGGTCGAGCGGCTGGACGCCCCGACGAGGCGATCCGCATCGTGCCGCTCGCGGAAGCTGAGGGTGAGATGGCCGATATGGCGACCTGCGTGATCATTGGAACAGCTGAGACCCGGCTGATTGAACGGACCGGTCAGAGACCGATCGTCTATTCGCCGCGTTTTCTGCGGGAGAGTTTCCAGTGACGCATCATGCCGGCAAGCTCCTCGACGCTTCTGGCCGATGGCACATCCGGCAGGCGGGGGCGTTCGATCAGCACGACCTCGATGCCGAGCCGTCGGGCAGCGCTGATCTTGCCAACGCTGGAAACACCGCCGCTATTCTTCGAGACGATGAGATTGATCGCTTGCTGTTCAAGCAGCTGGATTTCGTCCGATTCGGAGAACGGACCGCGCGCGGTGATATAGGACACGTTCGGCAGCTTCAGCGGCGGCTCGACCGGATCGACGCTGCGCACCAGATAGGAATGTTGCGGCATAGTTTCGAAAGGCAGAAGTTCCTGCCGACCGAGCGTCAGGAAAACCCGGCGCGGAGCAATATCGAGGGCTTCGACAGCGGCTGCGATATCGACAACCCTCTGCCAGTGATCGCCTTTCTGTCGCGACCATGCCGGACGGCGCAAAGCGAGAATATCGACACCCGCCAGCGCCGCCGCTTCGGCAGCATTGCGGGAGATGTTCGCCGCAAACGGATGCGTCGCATCGATCAGCAGATCGACGTTCTTTTCGTCAAGAAATGCGGCGAGCCCCTCGGCACCGCCGAAACCGCCGATGCGAACCGGCACGGGCTGTTCGGCCGGGGCCTTGGTGCGGCCGGCAAGCGAGAGCAGAATATCGTAATCGGGGCTCGTCGAAAGCTGGGCGGCAAGCGCCTTGGCTTCCGCCGTACCGCCCAGAATGAGGATGGAGTAGGTCAAATTGCCTCCTGAATCAGAAAAACAAGCTTTAAACCAAAGCCGCTGGCTGTCCATTGTCGGGATTGGCGAGGACGGTGTGAACGGACTGGGCGATCACGCCAAGGTGGCGATAGCCGGCGCTTCGGTCGTCTTCGGCGGCAAGCGGCATCTGGAGCTTGCAGCGCCGCTGATAGAAGGCGAGGCACGACCATGGCCGACGCCTTTCGATGCGGCGATGCGCGATGTCGTGGCGCTGAGGGGTAGACGAGTTTGCGTGCTCGCCTCCGGCGATCCGTTCTTTTATGGCGTCGGCGTAACTCTGTCGCGTCACATCGGCTCCGATGAGTTTGCCGCCTACCCATCACCCTCGGCTTTTTCGCTGGCGGCTTCGCGGCTCGGCTGGGCGCTGCAGGATATCGAGACCGTTTCCCTGCACGGCCGCCCGATCGATCTGATCAGACCACTGCTGCATCCCGGCCGGCGGATTATCGCGCTGACCTCCGACGAAAAAGGCCCTCGAGAGCTGGCGGAACTGCTGACGGAAAGCGGGTTTGGCCGATCCGGAATGACCGTGCTGGAAGCGCTTGGTGGCGAGGCCGAACGAACCCGTGCCTGCGAGGCCGGGGAATTCGCACTGCAGGATATCAATGTCCTCAATGTCGTGGCGTTGGAGGTGATCGCAAGTGCCGATGCACGTATCCTGCCGCGTGGTTTCGGGCTGGATGACGCGCTTTTCGAACATGACGGACAGATCACCAAGCGGGAAATCCGGGCGCTGACGCTGTCGGCGCTCAGCCCTCGGCGGGGTGAATTACTCTGGGATATCGGCGCTGGTTCCGGCTCGATCGGCATAGAATGGATGCTGGCCGACCCGTCGATGAGAGCTATTGCAATCGAGGCTCATTCGGAACGTGCCGCACGGATCAGGCGCAATGCATCCCGTCTTGGCGTTCCGGGGTTGGTTCTGGTCGAAGGAGAGGCACCGGCAGCGCTCGCCGGTCTGCTGCAACCGGATACGATCTTCATCGGCGGTGGTGGCAGCGAACCGGGTGTCTTCGACGCAGCCGTAGCGGCATTGAAGCCCGGTGGTCGAATGGTCGCAAACGCGGTGACGCTGGAAATGGAAGCGGTGCTGCTGGCGGCACAAGCGAAACTCGGCGGCAACCTGATCCGTATGGAAGTTTCGCGCGCGGCGCCGGTGGGCGCGATGCAGGGCTGGAAGCCGGCAATGCCGGTGACCCAATGGACATGGACCAAAGGAATGAAATCATGATCGTTGCCGGTCTCGGCTGCCGCAAGGGCAGCACGCGCGAAGAACTTCTCTCGGCGCTCGATGCCGCCTGTGTGGAAGCGAAAATTTCACGTGAATCCATCTCCGCGCTCGCAACCGGCGAGATCAAGCGGGAGGAAGCTGGTATTCTGCAATTGGCCGAGATGCTGGGCCTGCCGCTCCATATCGTGGCGGACGATGCCTTGATGGACGCGGAACCGCGGACGAAAACCGTGTCACGGCACAGCCTTGCGAAAACGCTGTCCTCCAGCCTTTCGGAAGGTGCCGCGCTGGCAGCAGCAGGCGAAAAATCCGAAATCATCGTGCCGAGGCTGATATCGCAGGGCGCCACCTGCGCGCTGGCAGAAATGAAAGAACAAGCATGACCGTCCATTTCATCGGCGCAGGCCCGGGTGCCGCAGACCTGATTACCGTGCGCGGCCGCGATATTCTCGCCCGCGCGCCGGTCTGCCTTTATGCCGGCTCGATCATGCCGAAAGAACTGCTCGACTGGTGCCCGAAAGATGCGCGGATCGTCGATACCGGTTCACTATCGCTGGACGAAATCGAAGCCGAGTATGTTGCAGCCCATAATGCCGGCAAGGACGTCGCACGGCTGCATTCCGGCGATCTTTCCGTCTGGAGCGCGGTAGCAGAACAAATCCGCCGGCTGGAAAAACACGGTATCGATTATACGCTGACGCCCGGCGTCCCCTCTTTCGCCGCCGCAGCCGCTGCGCTGAAACGCGAGCTGACTATCCCTGAGGTGGCACAGAGCCTCGTCCTCACCCGCGTTTCCGGCCGCGCCTCGAAAATGCCGGAAGGCGAAACGCTGAAGGCCTTTGGGGCGACCGGCGCGACGCTGGCGATCCATCTCGCCATCCATGCGCTTGGAAAGATCGTTGAGGAACTGACCCCGCTTTATGGAGCCGATTGCCCGGTGGCGATCGTTGTGCGCGCCTCTTGGCCGGAAGAACGGATCATCCGCGGCACGCTCGCCGATATCCAAGCGAAACTGGCGGAAGAGCCGGCCGAACGCACGGCGCTGATCTTTGTTGGCAAGGGACTGGGCGCATCGGATTTCGTCGAGAGCCAGCTATACAATGCCGACTATGTAAGGCGTTTTCGCCCCGGCTGGGATCAGTTCGGCAAGGATCACGCCGATAAGGGTTCGGAATGATCGGAGGGGGTAAACTCCGTCTTGCCGACAAGCTGGCCTTGCCGATCGAAGACCAGGATTTCCAGAGCGATATCCGGCGTATGCAGCGCCTTGGCCGCCGTTTTCCAGGCGAGTGCCGCAATGCGGTTGCCAAGCGAAAGCCCGCTTTCATCGGCAAGCTGGAAGGCGTGCGACACGGTATTCGCCGCGGTAATGCGCGCCACCAGATCGGCATCCGCACCGGCTTCGGCCGCAACCTTGGCCAGAGCCTCGAGATCGGCAAGCCCGCGCTTGGAATGCACGTCGAGCATGCCTTGGGAAAGCTTGGTCATCTTGGCGACGCCGCCGGCAATCGTGACCTTAGGCACCGGATGGCTGCGCAGATATTTCAGCATGCCGCCGACGAAATCGCCCATGTCGATCAGCGCGATCTCCGACAAGCCGTGATGCGCCTGCGCCGCCTTTTCGGACACATTGCCGGTCGCCCCGGAAACATGGTCGAGGCCGGCAGCCCGCGCAACATCGATACCGCGCCAGATGGAATGGATCCACGACGCGCAGGAAAACGGAATGACGATCCCGGTCGTGCCGAGAATCGATATGCCACCCAGGATTCCGAGCCGGCCGTTGAGGGTGCGTTCGGCAATCTTCTCGCCATCGGCAACCGAGATCTCGACTTCGAAATCCCGCTCGCCATGGCAGACCTCCAAAATCGCCTGAGCGATCATCTTGCGCGGTACCGGGTTGATCGACGGTTCGCCGGGCGGCAGCGGCAGGCCGAGCCGCGTCACGGTGCCGACGCCGGGTCCCGCCTTGAAGGTGATACCGGTGCCGGGCAATCCACGGCGCACGGTGCTCATGATCAGCGCGCCATGGGTGACATCCGGATCATCGCCGGCATCCTTGACGATGCCCGCCTTGGCAAATCCGTCGCCTTTTTCTTCCATGGCGAGAGCGAAGGCCGGACGCTGCCCGCCGGGCAAAGTCACTTCGACCAGAGCCGGAAATTCGCCGGTCATCAACGCAAGACAGGCCGCTTTACTGGCTGCCGCCGCACAGGTACCCGTCGTCCATCCACGACGCAGGTTCTTGCTTTCTGTTTCAATGGCCGCTTCCATGGCCGTTTCTATAGCCCGACCGCTACCGGCCGGCAAAAGGTTTGAATATGTCCGTGAATGAGTTGTTGGAAACGATCGTCGATGCCCCGGATTTCGCCCCCGGCCACGTATGGCTGGCGGGTGCCGGACCGGGTCATCCGCGTTATCTGACGCTGGAAGTGGCCGATGCGCTGAAAAAGGCGGATGTGATCGTGCATGACGCGCTGGTTTCTGACGGTGTGCTGGCGCTGGCGACGACCAAAGACCTGATCTTCGTCGGCAAGCGTGGCGGCAAGCCTTCCGTCGCGCAGGACGATATCATGGCCAAGCTGATCGAACTGGCAAAGGCGGGCAAGCGCGTCTTGCGGCTGAAGGGCGGCGATCCCTTCATCTTCGGCCGCGGCGGCGAGGAAGCGGAAGCGTTGGTGAAGGAAAACATTCCCTTCCGCGTGCTGCCAGGCATGACATCCGCATTGGCGGCCCTCGCTTCTGCCAACATTCCCGCCACGATGCGCGGCATCAGCCGCTCGATCACGCTGGCAACCGGACACGCTGCCGGCACACCCGGCGATCTCGACTGGAAGGCACTGGCGAAGACCGGCGAGCCGATCGTCGTTTATATGGGAGTGAGCACGATCGGCACGATCGCACGATTGCTGATGGAAGGCGGCCTTGCCGCGGACACGCCCGTCGCCGTGCTGATGGCCGCAACGACGCCCGACGAACGCTCGATGACGGCGACGCTTGCCACCGTCGAGGCGGAAGTCCAGCGCCAGAACTTTTCGGCACCGGCGCTTATCGTCATCGGCAGGATCGTTTCAATGCAGGCCGTTCTTTCGGGCAAGAACCCATGACCGCCCGCGCCCTCATCATCGGCGCGCCGCGCTCCGGCTCGGGCAAGACGAGCGTCACGATCGGCCTGCTTCGGGCCTTTCAGCGGCGCGGCGTTAAGGTGCGCGGCATCAAGACCGGGCCGGATTATATCGACCCCGGCTTCCACGAGGCGGCGACCCGCCTGCCCGGTCTCAATCTCGACAGCTGGGCGATGGCGCCCGATCTTCTGCGCCATCTGGCACGTGAACAGGCGGATGACGCCGAACTGATCCTGATCGAAAGCGCCATGGGCCTGTTCGACGGCATCGTTACCGAACCCAATCGCTCCGGCGCCGCATCCGATCTGGCCCGGCTTTTCGGCCTGCCCGTGCTTCTGGTGCTCGACGTTTCCGGCCAGAGCCAGACGGCCGCGGCAATTGCGTGTGGTTTCATGCATTACGACCCGGATGTGAAGATAGCCGCCTGTGTGCTGAACCGCGCCGGCAGCGAACGGCACAAGAAGCTTTCCGGCGATGCCATCGAGGCGCTTGGCCTGCCGGTCGTCGGCACCGTGCTGCGTGATCCGACACTGACGCTGCCGGAACGCCATCTCGGCCTCGTCCAGGCGAGCGAACACCCGGAAATGGATGCCCATATCGATCGTCTGGCCGATGCGATGGAGCGCTCGCTCGATCTCGATGCGATTTTTGCCGCCGCAAAACCCTTTGATATTCCAATGGGTTCGACGGAAAAGTCACTTCGACCACCGGGCCAGCGCATCGCGCTTGCCGAGGACGCGGCCTTCACCTTCCTCTACCCGCATATCAAACGGCAATGGCGCGCCATGGGGGCGGAGATCATTACCTTTTCGCCGCTGGCCGACGAAGCGCCGCCAGCCGATTGCGATATCTGCTGGCTACCCGGTGGGTATCCCGAGCTGTATCCCGCCAAGCTGGCCGCCGCCGACAATTTCAAGGCAGGCCTGAAGATCTTCGCCGAAACAAAGCCCGTTCACGGCGAATGCGGCGGCTACATGGTTCTGGGCAAGGCATTGGAGGATGCCGACGGGGTGACCCACGCCATGACCGGGCTTCTCTCACATGCCACGAGCTTTGCGAAGCGCAAGATGAATCTCGGCTACCGCCAGGCACGCCTGCTGGGCCACTCTGCGATTGGTTCGGCCAACGACCTGATCCGTGGCCATGAATTCCATTACGCACGCGTGATCGATGCTGGAAACGACGAACCTCTCGCCATGATTGCAGACGGTCGCGGCGTCGAAATAGGTTCATCCGGCGGAAAACGAGGGTCTGTGACCGGCACGTTTTTCCATGCAATGGCGCGCGATTGAGCCGATCGCACACCTGCCTGACAGGTGTTAAATTTTCGCAACCCATGGGAGGTTGCCAAATGTGTCGCATCAAAGGCACTTAATGTCGTAGCGAAGGCTCACCCGCGCGACACCGCGCCCTTACCATTCATCAAGCCTCAACGGGCCTTCGATCACTAGGCAGAAATTCCCCGAGGCACGAGCTCACGAAGATGAGCCGGGGACTGCGCAAGAAAGGAAGTTATGTCGGCGGCAACCGAACCATTTCCCACGATCGACAGCATGAAACACCCCTCTCGATGGAAGAGGAAACCGCGCGACGGGGTGTCGATGACAAGAACACAACTCTGCATCGGATAAAGGGGAATAAGGGAAATGAACGATTTCACCAAATATCTGGCCGGACGTGTGACGGCAGGCGGCATGAACCGTCGCGAATTCATGGGCCGTGCCACGGCAGCCGGCCTGACGCTGACAGCAGCAGGTAATCTTTTCGCCACCAGCGCCGCAGCTCAAACGCCCAAGAAGGGCGGCACCTTGAAACTCGGCCTCGAAGGCGGTGCGGCAACCGACAGTATCGACCCCGCCAAGGCAACCTCCCAGGTCATGTTCACCGCAGTGCGCACCTGGGGTGACACGCTGGTTGAAACACATCCTGAAACCCGTGCGCCCATCCCGTCACTCGCCGAATCCTGGGCGCCTTCGCCGGATGCCAAGACCTGGACCTTCAAGATCCGCAAGGGCGTGCAGTTCCACGACGGCAAGGAAATGACGGTGGACGATGTGGTCGCCACCCTGAAGCGCCACAGTGACGCAAAAACCGAATCCGGCGCAGCCGGCATGCTGAAATCGATCACCTCGATTGAAAACAAGGGCGGCGATCTGGTCGTTACGCTTGATGCCGGCAATGCCGACCTACCGGCGATCTTCACCGATTACCATCTCGTCATCCAGCCCAATGGCGGCGTGGACAAGCCGACCGCGGGTGTCGGCACCGGCGCCTATAAGGTCAAAAGCTTCGAACCTGGCGTTCGCATGACCTTCGAGAAGAACCCGAATGACTGGCGCGCCGACCGCGGTTATGTCGATTCGGTCGAAATCATCACCATGAACGACGCGACGGCCCGCATTGCGGCACTTTCGTCCGGTCAGGTCCAGTTCATCAACCGCGTCGATCCGAAGACGGTGCCGCTTCTGACCCGCGCCCCGACAGTGCAGCTGCTGACGACGTCCGGCGGCGGCCACTATGTCTTCATCATGCACTGTGACAAGGCGCCGTTCGACAACAACGACCTCAGGATGGCGCTGAAATACGCGATTGATCGCGAAGAAATGGTCAAGCGCATTCTCGGCGGTTACGGCAAGGTGGGCAACGATTTCCCTATCAACGACACCTATGCGCTCTTCCCGGAAGGCATCGAGCAGCGCGCCTATGATCCCGACAAGGCGAAGTTCCATTACCAGAAATCCGGCCATAGCGGCTCGGTTCTCCTGCGCACCTCGGAAGTCGCCTTTCCCGGTGCGGTCGATGCCTCCGTTCTTTTCCAGCAGAGCGCCAAGAAGGCCGGTATCGACATCGAGATCAAGCGCGAGCCGGGTGACGGCTACTGGTCGAACGTCTGGAACGTCCAGCCCTTCTCTGCCTCCTACTGGGGTAGCCGCGCGACTCAGGACCAGTTCTATTCCGGCGCCTATCTTTCGACCGCCGACTGGAACGACACACGCTTCAAGAACGAGACATTCGACAAGCTTCTGATCTCCGCCCGTGGCGAACTGGACGAGAAGAAGCGCCGCGAGATGTATCGCGAAATGGCGATGCTGGTGCGTGACGAAGGTGGCACGATCCTGCCGATGTTCAACGACTTCGTGAATGCCGGTTCGAAGAAGCTGAAGGGTTATGTCAACGACATCGGCAACGACATGTCGAACGGTTATGTCGCGACCCGCGTCTGGCTCGAAGCCTGATCCTTGAAATGAGCTTTGCGGCTCACCGATGAAAATGGACCGCAGGATCATCCTGCGGTCTCAACCTTCATTTCGGACACGGGATCGCGCCAGATGTCAAATTCCGCAGAGGTCGGCGGCACGCCTGCCCGCAGCTTGAGGGAGCGGTTTCCGCTATTGACCCTTATTTTCGAGCGTTTTCTCCTCTCGCTCATTCTTCTCTTCGCCGTTTCCGTGCTGATCTTTGCTGGCGTGGAAGCTTTGCCCGGCGATTTTGCTTCCACTTATCTCGGCCAATCGGCCACCCCTGAGACGATCGCCAACATCCGCGCCGAACTCGGCCTCGATCGCCCCGTCGTCACCCGTTATTTCGACTGGCTGGGCGGCGTCGTCCAGGGTGATTTCGGCACCTCCTGGGCAAGCCGCAACTCGGTCTCAGAACAGGTCGGCAAGCGGCTAGGTAATTCGCTGTTTCTTGCCGGCTTCGCCGCCATCATCGCCGTACCGCTGGCGATCGGTCTCGGCATGTTGTCCGTGCATTTCCGCGACCGGATGCCCGACAAGATCATCAACGTCATCTCGCTTGCGGCGATCTCGCTGCCGGAATTCTTCATCGGTTACCTGCTGATCCTCTATTTCGCCGTCAATTTCGGCATCGCCACCTTCCCGGCAACGGTTTACGAGGGCATGGGCTTCCTCGAACGTATCCAGACGATTGCGCTGCCGACGGCAACGCTGGTTTTGGTGGTTCTCGCCCACATGATGCGGATGACGCGCGCGGCGATCCTCTCCGTCATGTCTTCCGCCTATATGGAAACGGCCGAGCTGAAGGGGCTTTCGAGCTGGCGAGCAATCGTCAAGCATGCCGCGCCCAATGCGCTCGCCCCGATCATCAACGTCGTGGCGCTCAACCTCGCCTATCTGGTCGTCGGTGTCGTCGTTGTCGAAGTCGTCTTCGTTTATCCCGGCATGGGCCAGTACATGGTCGATGCGGTGACGGTGCGAGACATGCCTGTGGTGCAGGCCTGCGGCCTGATCTTCGCCGCCGTCTACATCCTCCTCAACATGGTGGCCGATATTCTTGCGATCGTCGCCAATCCTCGCCTGAGGCATCCGCGATGAGATTGAGAGAAATCCCCATCACCGCCTGGATCGGCCTTTTCGGCATTGCGCTCGCCATCTTCTGCGCCCTCTTCGCCCCGCTGATTGCACCCTATGGCGAAACCGAGGTCGTCGGTGGCGTCTGGCAGGTGGCCGACGGCCAGTTCTTCTTCGGCCTGGACAATCTCGGCCGTGACATTCTCTCGCGGCTGATCTACGGCACCCGCACGACGCTGTTCGTGGCGTTGGCGGCAACCGTGATCTCGTTTTCGCTCGGCATTCTGTTGAGCTTTATCGCAGCCGTCTCCGGCGGCGTGATCGACACGGTCTTCTCCCGTTTCAACGACCTGATGATGTCGATCCCGACGCTGATCTTCGCACTCGTGGTGCTAGCCGTCCTGCCGCAATATCTGTTCGTGCTGATCCTTGTCATGGCGGTGCTCGATTCCACCCGCGTCTACCGTCTCGGCCGCGCCGTGGCGCTCGACGTGGCGGTGATGGAATTCGTCGAGGCGGCCAAGCTGCGCGGCGAAGGCAAGATGTGGATCATCTTTCGCGAGATCCTGCCCAATACGCTGTCGCCGTTGCTTGCCGAATTCGGCCTGCGCTTCGCCTTTGCCATCCTCTTCCTTTCCACCCTCTCCTTCCTCGGCCTCGGCATCCAGCCGCCGACAGCCGACTGGGGCGGCATGGTGAAGGACAACAAGGACGGCATCATCTTCGGCATTCCGGCAGCACTCGTGCCCGGCTCCGCGATTGCAGCACTCTGTATTTGCGTCAACCTCGTGGTCGACTGGCTGCTGAAACGAACTTCCAGCCTGAAGGGAGGCCGTGGCGATGCCTGATACCAATCTTCTCTCCGTCCGCAATCTGAAGATCGAGGCAACGAGCTATCCACCCGGCGAACCGCCGAAACGGATCACCATCGTCGATGGCGTTTCCTTCGATCTGCAAAAGGGCAAGGTTCTCGGCCTGATCGGCGAATCGGGCGCCGGCAAATCGACGATCGGCCTCTCCGTCCTGGCCTATGGCCGCGGCGGCGCCGAAATCACCGGCGGCGAAGTAAAACTCGACGGCACCGACATCCTGAAACTCGGCAAGGGCGGCATCCGCAAACTGCGTGGTGCGCGCATCTGCTATGTCGCGCAATCGGCCGCAGCCGCCTTCAACCCGGCCCATCGGCTTGGCGACCAGGTGATCGAGGCCACTGTAAAGCATGGCCTGATGAGCAAGCAGGAGGCGCGCAGGCGGGCGCTCTATCTCTTTCAGGTGCTCGGCCTGCCGAGCCCGGAAAGCTTCGGCGACCGATTTCCTCATCAGGTTTCCGGCGGTCAGCTTCAGCGCGCCATGACCGCCATGGCGCTCTGCTCCAACCCAGACCTGATCGTTTTCGACGAGCCAACAACGGCGCTCGACGTGACGACGCAGATCGATGTTCTGGCCGCGATCAAGCATGCGATCGATGAAACCGATACGGCAGCGCTCTACATTACCCACGATCTCGCTGTCGTGGCGCAGATCTCCGACGACATCATGGTGCTGCGCCATGGCAAGACAGTGGAATACGGCCCGGTGCAGCAGATCATCGAGACACCGACGCAGGACTACACCCGCGCGCTGGTCAACGTGCGCCAGACAGCGCGCGAGGAGACCGCCGACCAGTCCAATCCGCTGCTGAAGGTGGACAATGTCAGTGCGGAATATTCGAACGGCTTCAAGGTGCTGCACGGCGTCTCGCTGCATCTCTGCAAGGGCCAGACGCTAGCGATCGTCGGCGAATCCGGCTCAGGAAAGTCGACGCTTGCGCGTGTCATCACCGGCCTCCTGCCGCCGAGCGAGGGCAAAATCACATTCGAGGGCAAACCGCTGACGCCGGTACTGAAAAACCGCCCGCGCGACGATCTGCGCCGAATTCAGCTGATCTACCAGATGGCCGATACGGCAATGAACCCGCGCCAGACAGTGCGCGACATCATCGGCCGACCGCTGACCTTCTATTATGGCTTAAGAGGCGCAGCAAAGACCGCTCACGTGAAGGAACTGCTGGAGCAGATCGAGATGGGCAACGGTTTCATCGATCGTTATCCGGCTGAACTTTCCGGCGGGCAGAAGCAGCGTGTGGCGATTGCCCGTGCGCTTGCGGCAAAACCCGAACTGATCCTCTGCGACGAGCCGACCTCGGCGCTCGATCCGCTGGTAGCGGAGGGCATCCTGAAGCTCTTGATGAAACTGCAGGAAGAGCAGCAGCTCTCCTATGTCTTCATCACCCATGACATCGCCATCGTGAAGGCAATCGCCGATTCGGTTGCCGTCATGCATCGCGGCAGGCTGGTCCGCTTCGGCCCGAAATCACAGACACTTTCGCCGCCCTTCGACGACTATACCGACCTCCTCCTCAAATCCGTGCCAGAAATGGAACTCGGTTGGCTGGAAAAGGTGCTCGCCACACGGCGCATGGAAAGCGCCGGAAACTGAACATCGAGTGTTGAAAGTAGAATGAGCATGGCAGACCGTTCCTTCACCCTCATCGAAAACCAGTGGATCAGGCTGAAGGACGGGACCCGGCTTGCCGCCCGGATCTGGATGCCGGACGGCGCAGAGGCTTATCCGGTGCCGGCCGTGTTCGAATTCCTGCCCTATCGAAAGCGCGACGGGACAAGCCCGCGCGACGAATCCACCTACCCGGTCTTTGCCGCGGCCGGCATTGCCGGCGTGCGCGTCGACATCCGTGGCTCCGGTGAATCCGATGGCGTGATCGACGGCGAATATACCGAGCTGGAACTTGCCAATGCCTGCGAACTGATAGGGTGGATCGCCGAACAGCCCTGGTCGAACGGTTCGATCGGCATGATGGGGATTTCCTGGGGCGGCTTCAACAGCCTGCAGGTGGCCGCCCTTCGCCCGCCGGCCTTGAAGGCAGTAATCTCGATCGCCTCGACCACCGACCGCTACAATGACGACATCCATTACAAGAACGGCTGCCACCTCTCGGCACAGCTCTCCTGGGCGGCGACCATGCTCGCCTATCAGTCCCGCTCCCCCGATCCGGATATCGTCGGAGACCGCTGGCTCGACATGTGGATGGAGCGGCTGGAAAACGAACCTTTCTTCATGGAGGAATGGCTGTCGCACCAGCGCCGCGATGCATTCTGGAAACACGGTTCGATCTGCGAGGACTATTCCGCTTTCGAAATCCCCGCTCTGGTGATTGCCGGCTGGGCCGATGGCTATCGCAACACGCCGTTTCTGGCGGTCGAGGGATTGGGCGAAAAGGCCAAGGCGCTTGTCGGCCCATGGGTCCACAAATACCCGCATTTTGCCTGGCCGAAGCCACGCGCCGATTTCCATGGCGAAGCGATCGCTTTCTGGAACCGCTGGCTGCGCGGCGAAGACAACGGCATCGACCAGCTGCCGCAAATGCGCGCCTATATTCTCGACGGTCCGAAGCCGGCTGCCAGACGCGATGCCGATCCGGGTTTCTGGGTCTCGAAAGACCGCTGGAGCACACCGGAAGCCGAGTGCTTCTATGTCGATCAGTTCGGGACACTGTTTGAAGGCATGCCTATCCCGCATGCGCCGAAGCATGACCTCTATCTGAAATCCCCGCTCGACACGGGAACGGCCGCCGGTGAGTGGTTCACGCTGAAACCGGATGCGGAACTGGCCGGCGACCAGCGGGGCGACGATGCCGGCTCGCTGACCTTTGAGACGGCTCCGCTCACAGCTGAGAAAACCTATCTCGGCCGACCGGTCATCACTTTGACGCTCAGCGCCAATGCCGAACTTGCCAATCTCTGCGCCCGTATCGTCGATATCCATCCCGATGGCACGGCGACCCGCGTTTCCTTCGGTGTCATCAATCTCGCCCATCGGGATGGCAATGAAGAGCCGAAGCCGCTCATACCCGGCGAACCGATAACGATCCGGCTTGAGCTTGATGCCTGCGGTTACCGTTTCGGCGAGGGCCACAGAATCCGGCTATCAATTTCTACCGCCTACTGGCCGATGGTACTGCCACCACCGGTCGATCCCGGTGTGACGATCGATATCGCCTCGCTAGGTCTCGCCATGCCGCTTCTTGGGCGCCACGAGACCTTCGAGATGAAGCAGCCGGATAATCCGGATCCGCTGCCGAAATATATCGAACACGCGCCGGCGGAAACACGCCGCAATGTCACGCGCGACCTTGCTGCCAACCAGACACGTTATGAGGTGACGGAGGATACCGGGCTTTTCGAACATCCCGGCACCGGTCTTGCTACCCGCCAGCGCCGCGAGGAGACCTGGTCAATCAGCCCGGACGATCCACTGTCTATGACAGGAGCATGCGTCTGGATCTGCGACATGAGCCGCTCCAACTGGTCGATACGTACCGTGTCTACCGCCAATATAGCCTGCACGGACAAGGATTGGCTGATCAGCGCCAAGGTTCTGGCCTATCACGGGGAAAAGCAGATCTTCGAAAAGACATTCGAGAAGGCGATATCGCGTGACCTCATGTAAACGGTCAGGTTCACCACATCGATGTGAGTTGACCGAAAGCTTGACGAGGAACACAGTCATGGCAACTGGAGAAGCTGCCATGACGATATTTGCGCGCAAAAACGTTGGAATGACATTCGCCTTGTTGCTGCTTGCCGCTCCGGCAACATCCGCGTTTGCGGCGGAAGCAGCAGTGGTTATCCCGGCGCCAGCCATTGATGAGGCAACCAAGGGCAGCAGCGAAACCGCAGTTTTCGCCGGCGGCTGTTTCTGGGGTGTTCAGGCCGTGTTCCAGCATGTGAAGGGCGTGAAGAACGCCGTCTCGGGATATTCCGGCGGAGCGAAGGAAACGGCGAGTTACGAGACCGTCAGCCTTGGCGAGACGGGCCATGCGGAGGCGGTGGAAGTGACCTTCGATCCGCACGAGGTGAGCTACGGAACACTGCTGCAGGTGTTTTTCTCCGTCGCCCACAACCCGACCCAGCTGAATTATCAGGGGCCGGATCAGGGCACGCAGTACCGATCAGCGATTTTCACCGCCAGCGCTGAACAACAGAAAGTTGCCGCAGCCTATATCGCCCAGCTGGACAGAACCGGGCTGTTTCACGCGCCGATCGTGACCAAGCTTTCGAAGCTGGAAGGTTTTTATCCGGCGGAAAAGTACCATCAGGATTTCCTGACGCTCAATCCCAACCACCCCTATATCGTCTATAACGACATGCCGAAGATCGACAATCTGAAGACCATCTTCCCGGCAGCCTTCAGGGCCAATCCGGTACTTGTCTCCAAGGCGAAGACTTAGGCGGCAAACCCTCGTATCGCTTCGCACAGCGCCTTGAAGCCGTCTCGTGCGCCCTCGCTCATATGCCGGGCGCGAAGCCATGCATGTATCATTTGCGGCTCGTCGCGGAAGGTCGCGGGAACACCCGATTGCTTCAGCCGCTGCGCGTAAAGCCAGCCATCATCACGTAGCGGATCGAAATGCGCCACGGTGATATAGGCAGGCGGAAGCCCGGAAAGATCACTTGATAGAAGCGGATGCGCCACCGGCTCATTTTCCGGCGCTTTCAGCACCGCGCGATAATAGGCAACATCGGCTGTCGTCAGCCCCGGCGCATTCGCCATTTCCCGATACGAACCTGAAGTAAGATCGCCGCCAAGCGCGGGGTAAATGAGCACCTGACCGATAATGCCGGGAAGGTTTTCATCACGCGCCCGAAGTGAGAGCCCGGCCGCAAGATTGCCGCCGGCACTGTCACCGATCACCACCACCTGTTTATCCTGCCCGATAAGCTGCTTCAGCACCCCGTAACAATCATCGGTCTGGGCAGGCCAGACATGTTCGGGCGCGAGACGATAATCGACCGAAATGAGTTCAGCCTGGGCAATCTCGGCAATCTCGGCACAGATTGCATGATGGCTCTCCAAAGAGCCGACGACAAAGCCGCCACCATGCAGATAGAGAAGCACTTTTTTGGTGGCGATGAGTGCTGGCCGATAACGCCGGATCGGCAAGAACAGAACTTCATCCTGAAAGATCAGGCCATCGGGTAAAGGCCGGTCGAAACGGGCACAGAGTGCATCATACCAAACACGTTGTTGCGCAATCGGCGCATTCACGGCGTCGGGAGGATAAAAGCTGTTGCAGACACCGAGAAACTCAAGAATGCCCAGTTCGCTCGGCATCGGCGAATGTGTCTCGCTGTTCTCCATGGCCTCATCCATCCGGTTTTTCCGAGGGCCAAAGGCTAGGCAAGATGACGGTATGCTGCAAGGGTGAGAACGACTTTTACTCCCCGTTGAAATCCTTGAGCAGCACGGATTGATCCGTCAGGTAGCGGGCGAAAATCGGCAGGCTGGCACCGCCGATCGCGCGTGCCTGTGAGCCGACCTTGCCCTCGATAATATCGGGAATGACGACACCGCGAAGGTCGAGCCGGGCAACCGCCTCAATCGTTGCATCGACGATGCGTTTCCTCACCCAGCCCGGAAAGCCGCCATCGATGACCGCCGCACCGAAATCGATGATCGAGGCGGCTGCAACGATGGCCTGCGCCAAAGCGGCAGCGGTCGCCTGGATCCAGAGTTCCAGCGGTTCACCGAAATCGACCCAGTCGTCAGCCGAATACCAGAGCGGCTGCGGATCGATGCCGCGCTCTCGCAACATGTTTTCCAGCACGAAGATCGAGGCGATATCGAGAAGCTGGCGGTTTTCACCATTCTTTCCCCGCACCGGCAGCGGGCCGACCGCACCGGCAGTACCTGTACGGCCCGAAAATATGCTCGAATTCAGCACGATGCCGCCACCGATGAAGGAGCCGATGAACAGATAGATGAAATCCGGATAGGTAGGCCCGACACCGAATACCAGCTCCGCACCACAGGCACTGGTCGCGTCATTCTGCAGATACACGGAGTGAGCGACGCGCGACGCGACTTCCGCCTGGAGATCGAAGCCGTGCCAAACTTCCATGGCGCCCGATGGCGCACCGATCTCGTCGGCCCAATTCCACAGTTCGAACGGAGCCGCAATGCCGATACCGGCAATACGCGCCTGTTCCCCGCCGCTCATCTGCGTTTCGATATCGGCAATGCCCGAGGTTATGATCCGCAGGATCTCCTGCGGCAGCGGATAGGCATAGGGCTCGTGATAGCGCTTGCGGATATTGCCGACGAAATCCATCAGCACCAGATCGGCGCTGCGGCGGCCTATCTTGACCCCAAAGGACAGGACGGCATCCGGGTTGAGACGCATCGGGATGGATGGCTGGCCGACACGGCCCCGCACCGGCTCGCCGCGCAGCAGCAGACCGTCCTTCTCGAGTGCCCGCATGATGACCGAGGCCGTCTGTGCCGACAGGCCGCTGAGCCGGGTAATATCCGCCTTCGACAGCGCACCATGCAGCCGCACCAGCGACAGGACCAGCCGCTCGTTATAGGCGCGCACCCGCGTCTGGTTGGAACCACCGGAAAAACCGGCAGAAGAAGCAGACCCGGAAAGCGGGCCATCGGTGATCGACATCCAGCACCTCCCTTGCCTTCGCTCTCTCACGTCGGACCTAGCATGACAAGCCAGAATAAATAATTCAATCGGAATTAATTATTGACAGACGATTTTCTTTCGCGATTATTGACGATTGTAAGGATGCAGGAATGCCCCGGAGGAGGCACTGAGGCACGATCCGGCCTGCATTCTCAGCGAACCCGTCCGCAGCGAGCGGACTTCGTCTCTGGGAGGAGATCATGAGAAAATCCGTATTGTCCCTGTCGTTCGGGGCACTGGCGCTTGGCGTCGTCTTTTCGGCACCCGCTCAGGCCGCGGACGTTTCGGCCTGCCTGATTACCAAGACCGATACCAACCCCTTCTTCGTCAAGATGAAGGAAGGCGCGACAGCCAAGGCAAAAGAACTCGGCGTCTCGCTGAAATCCTATGCCGGCAAGATCGACGGTGACAGCGAAAGCCAGGTGGCCGCGATCGAAACCTGCATCGCCGATGGCGCAAAGGGTATCCTCATCACCGCCTCCGATACCAAGGGCATCGTGCCGAACCTCAAGAAGGCCCGCGACGCCGGGCTTCTCGTGATCGCGCTCGATACGCCGCTGGAGCCGATCGATGCCGCGGACATGACCTTTGCCACCGACAACCTGCTTGCAGGCAAGCTGATCGGCCAATGGGCGAAGGATACGCTTGGCGACAAGGCGAAGGATGCCAAGGTGGCCTTCCTCGATCTCACGCCCTCGCAGCCCTCCGTCGACATTCTTCGCGACCAGGGCTTCATGATGGGCTTCGGCATCGACCCGAAGGACCCTAACAAGATCGGTGACGAGGATGATCCGCGCGTCGTCGGCCACGATATTACCAATGGCAACGAAGAAGGCGGCCGCACAGCGATGGAGAACCTTCTGCAGAAGGACCCCACCATCAATGTCGTCCACACGATCAACGAACCGGCGGCTGCCGGCGCCTATGAAGCGCTAAAAGCCGTTGGTCGCGAAAAGGACGTGCTGATCGTTTCGGTCGACGGTGGTTGCCCCGGCGTCAAGAACGTTGCCGAAGGTGCGATCGGTGCCACATCTCAGCAATATCCGCTGCAGATGGCAGCGCTCGGTATCGAAGCGATCAAGAAATTCGCCGATACCGGCGAAAAGCCGAAGCCTACCGAAGGCAAGAACTTCTTCGACACCGGTGTGACGCTGGTTACCGACAAGCCTGTCCCGTCGATCAAGTCGATCGACACCAAGGAAGGCCTGAACAAGTGCTGGGGCTGACCCTCTAGCCAGATCTTGCGGGTCGGTGGCGAAGTGCCGCCGGCCTGCCACGGCAACCGGCCTGAACCGGCACACGATAAAGCGGGAGGATTTCATGAGCGAGCCAGTGGCAAGCACACCGCATAACGACTACGAAAAAGTGCTGAAGGACAGTTCGAAAGACGTGGCGTCCTTCGATCACGACACACCGTCCGCCCTTCATAAATTCCGCCACTTCCTGCATTCCAACCCGTCTGCCGTGTCACTGATCGTACTGGTCGTGTCATTGGTCGTGTTCGGCCTGACACTTGGCGGCAAGTTTTTCTCAGCCTTCTCGCTGACGCTGATCCTGCAGCAGGTGGCGATCACCGGTATCGTCGGGGCTGCCCAGTCGCTTGTCATCATGACCGCGGGCATCGATCTGTCGGTCGGCGCCATCATGGTCCTGTCCTCGGTGGTGATGGGCCAGTTCACCTTCCGTTACGGCCTGCCGCCGGAACTCGCAATTCTCTGCGGTTTTGCCACCGGCGCGCTTTGCGGCTTCATCAACGGCGTGCTGATCGCCAGAGTGAAACTCCCCCCCTTCATCGTCACGCTCGGCATGTGGCAGATCGTTCTCGCCAGCAACTTCCTCTATTCGGCCAACGAGACGATCCGCGCGCAGGAAATCGAGACGACGGCACCGATCCTGCAATTCTTCGGCGAGACGTTCCGCATCGGCGGCGCAGTCTTCACCTATGGCGTCATCGCCATGATCCTGCTGGTCGGGGTGCTCTGGTATGTGCTCAATCACACCGCATGGGGCCGCCACCTTTACGCTGTCGGCGACGACCCTGAAGCGGCCGACTTGTCGGGCGTCAATGTCCAGCGCATGCTGATCTCCGTCTATGTGCTTTCCGGCGTCATCTGCGCACTGGCCGGCTGGGCACTGATCGGCCGCATCGGCTCCGTCTCGCCGACCGCCGGCCAGTTTGCCAATATCGAATCGATCACCGCCGTTGTGATCGGCGGCATCTCGCTCTTCGGTGGGCGAGGCTCAATTCTCGGCATGATGTTCGGCGCTCTGATTGTCGGTGTCTTTTCACTCGGCTTGAGGCTTCTGGGTACCGACGTGCAATGGACCTACCTCCTCATCGGCGTCCTCATCATCGTTGCAGTGGCAGCCGATCAATGGATCAGAAAGGCATCACGCTGATGACCGACACGAGAAAACCCATCCTCACCGGCCGCAACCTCGTAAAGCGCTACGGCCGCGTGACCGCTATCGACAATGCCGATTTCGACCTTTATCCCGGCGAAATCCTCGCCGTGATCGGTGACAATGGCGCCGGAAAATCTTCGCTGATCAAGGCAATTTCCGGTGCGATCAGACCCGACGAAGGCGAGATCCGTATGGACGGCGAACTCGTCCACTTCGCATCGCCGATAGAGGCACGCAAGGCCGGTATCGAAACCGTCTACCAGAACCTCGCGCTGTCCCCGGCGCTCTCCATCGCCGACAACATGTTCCTCGGCCGCGAGATCCGCAAGCCGGGCTTCATGGGCAAGGTTCTGCGCAAGCTCGATCACGGGGCGATGGAAAAGATGGCACGTGAAAAGCTCTCCGAACTTGGCCTGATGACCATTCAGAACATCAACCAGGCGGTGGAAACACTATCCGGTGGCCAGCGTCAGGGCGTGGCGGTGGCTCGGGCGGCGGCTTTCGGCTCAAAGGTCATCATTCTCGATGAACCGACCGCAGCACTCGGCGTCAAGGAAAGCCGGCGTGTGCTGGAACTGATCCTCGACGTGCGCTCGCGCGGCATCCCGATCGTGCTGATTTCCCACAACATGCCCCACGTGTTCGAGATCGCCGATCGCATCCATATCCATCGGCTGGGCAAACGCCTTACGGTCATCAATCCGAAGGACTACACGATGTCGGACGCCGTCGCTTTCATGACCGGCGCCAAGGTGCCGGAACCGCTTGCCGCATGACAATGACCACCGAAGATATCGCCCGCACACTTATCGACCGTGCGGGCGACAGGCGACGCTTTATTGTTGCGATTGCCGGTCCGCCAGGTGCAGGCAAGTCGACCCTCGCCGACGAGCTTTCAGCAGCATTGGAAATGCTTGGCGAAAGTGCCGAAGTCCTGCCGATGGACGGCTTTCACATGGACAATGGCGTCCTGCAGCAAAAGGGCCTGCTGTCCCGCAAGGGCGCTCCCGAAACTTTCGACGTCCGCGGCTTTCTCGACATCATCCGCGCGGTCAGAGTAGCTGAAGGAGAAGTTCTCGTGCCGGTGTTCGACCGATCCCGGGAACTCGCCATCGCTGCCGCACGCATCATCGGCGTTTCGACACGATTCGTGCTTGTCGAGGGAAACTATCTGATTCTCGATCGCACTCCCTGGTCTTCATTGGAAGGGCAGTTCGACTACGCAATCATTATCTCTCCGCCGGTCGCGACCCTTGAGGAGCGACTGATGGATCGCTGGCGCGGTTACGGATTGAGCGAAGAAGCGGCCCGGGCGAAAACCGAGGGTAACGACCTGAAGAACGGCGCCCTGGTCAGAGACCATTGCCGTGGTGCAGATATCATTCTGACGGATTAAACGAAAAAGCCTGCCGCGGGAGGAGGTGCGGCAGGCTTTTCGAAAAGATTTGAACAGCGACTGGGAGGAGGAGTGCCGCTGCTCGATCAGGCGCCCTTGGGAGGAGGAGTAGGTCGCCTGAAAATCAGAGGTCTGCGGGAGGAGGAGCATCGCTCTGATGTGGACATCATACAGGCGAACCGATTCTTTAGAAGCGATATTGCTGCAGCAGAGCCATGCGCTGAACGCTTAGCTAGACATATAGTGACGCCTCAATGCTCACAAATGTGGCAATCGACAGAGCTACAACATCACGATCTGGATTCCGACATCACAAGACCAGAAAATTGCAGCAGATTTGCAGGATCGACAACCTGATCACGCGGCCCCGACAGCCGCAGAATCAGGCGTTCCGACAACCGGCAACACCTTCATCTGGACATGAAAAAGGGCGCGACGATGCGCGCCCCTTTAAAAATTTCCCGATTGAATGGTGTTATACGCTGAAAGCCGCGCCGATCAGCGCCTTCGTATAATCGGCCTTCGGGGCCTCGAAGATCGTGTCCGTTTCGCCCTGTTCGACGATCTCGCCGTTTTTCATCACGATCACATAGTCAGAGATGGCTTTGACCACCGACAGGTCATGACTGATGAAGACGTAGGAGAGATTGTGATCCGCCTGCAGCTTGCGCAGCAGATCGATAACCTGCCCCTGAACCGACCGGTCGAGAGCTGAGGTCGGCTCGTCGAGGATGACGACACGCGGCTTGAGGATCATCGCGCGGGCAATCGCGATACGCTGCCGCTGGCCGCCGGAGAATTCGTGCGGATAGCGGTTGCGTGCTGCAGGGTCGAGGCCGACCTCCTGAAGCGCCGCAATGGCGCGCCGATCGCGATCGCCCTTGCTGAGCCCAGGCTCGTGAACAAGAAGCCCTTCGGTGATGACTTCACCAACAGTCTGGCGCGGCGAAAGCGAGCCATAGGGATCCTGGAAGACGAGCTGCATCTCCTTGCGCAGCGAACGCATCTGGCGGCGGTCGTGCCGCGAGATATCCTGTTTGCCGAAGCGGTACGCACCGTCGCTCGGCAGGAGTCGCAAAAGCGCGCGCCCGAGCGTCGACTTGCCGGAACCCGATTCGCCGACGACACCGATCGTCTGGCCTTCCTGCAGCCTCACGGTCACGCCATTGACGGCGCGGAAAGTACGCGGCCCCTTGGACAGAAATCCCTTGCCGATATCGAAATCGACAACCACGTCCCGGCCTTCGAGAATGATCGGGGCATCGTCCGCCGGAGGCGCCTTGCGGCCATGTGGCTCGGCATCGATCAGCATGCGGGTATAGGACGAGGTGGGGCTTTCGAAAATCTGCTCCGTTGTCCCCTGCTCCACCACTTCACCGCGACGCATGACGACGACGCGCTCCGCAAAATGGCGCACGATACCGAGATCGTGGGTGATCAGCACGATCGCCATGCCGAATCGCTCCTGCAGCGAGCGCAGGAGTTTCAGGATCTGCGCCTGGATCGTCACGTCGAGCGCGGTAGTCGGCTCATCTGCGATCAGCACGTCCGGCTCGTTGGCAAGCGCCATGGCGATCATCACGCGCTGGCGCTGGCCGCCGGAAAGCTCGTGCGGATAGCTGTCGATCCGGCGCGCCGGATCGGGGATGCCGACGAGCTCCAAAAGCTCCAGCACGCGGGCGCGTGCCTGCGCCCTTGAGCCGCCACGGTGATAGAGGATCGGCTCGGCAATCTGCCGGCCGATCGTGTAAAGCGGATCAAGCGAAGTCATCGGTTCCTGGAAGATCATGGTGATCTTGGCACCGCGCACCTTGTTCAGCTCGCTCTTCGGCAGACCGACAAGCTCCTTGCCGCGATATTTGGCAGAGCCAGTGACCGTGCCGTTCTTGGCGAGCAGGCCCATGATCCCCATCATGGTCTGGCTCTTGCCGGAACCGCTCTCGCCCACGACGGCAAGCGTTTCACCGGCCTTGATATCGAAGCCGATGCCCTTGACCGCATTCACGGTGCCGTCCGGCGTCGAGAAATCGACCTTCAGATCGCGGATGGAGAGGATATTTTCTTGTGTCCCGGTCATATCAGCGGTCCTTCGGGTCAAGTGCATCGCGCAGGCCATCGCCGATGAAATTCAGCGAGAAGAGCGTTGCCACGAAGAAGATGGACGGGAAGATCAACAACCACGGGGCCGACTGGATGTTGCTGGCACCTTCCGAGATCAGCGCACCCCAGCTCGTCAGCGGCGCCTGAACACCGAGACCGAGGAACGAGAGGAAGCTTTCGAGCAGGATGACCTTCGGCACCACGACGGTAACGAAGACGATGACCGGGCCGATCGTGTTCGGAATGATATGCCGGCGGATGATCTGCCAGTCGCTCAAGCCCAGAGCCTGGGCGGCACCGACGAACTCCCGGCGCTTCAACGCCAGCGTCTGGCCCCGCACGATACGGGCCATGTCCAGCCATTCCACCGCGCCGATGACGAGGAAGATCAGGATGAAGGAGCGGCCGAAAAAGACGACGAGTACGACGACGAGGAAGACGAAGGGCAGCGAATAGAGGATTTCGACGAAACGCATCATCACATTGTCGACGCGGCCGCCGAGATAACCCGATGTCGCGCCGTAGAGCACGCCGATGCCGAGCGAAACAAGGCTGGCGAGAAGGCCGACAGCAATCGAGATCTGGCCGCCGAGCATCACGCGGGCAAGCATGTCACGACCGTTCGGGTCAGTACCGAAGAAGAAGTATTCGCGGCTGACATTGCCTTGAACCTTCAGCACGCGTCCGTCGTTTTCGGTTGCTACGACCTCAGTATTGTTGAACTCGTTGGCACGGTCGAAATAGCGGGTTGCGCGTGGATCGATCGGGCTTTCGGCGCTCAGCGTTGCAGTAAATGTCTGCCCCTCGACATTGAACTCATCGAGATTGACACGGGCGCGGGTGGCAACGCCACGCATCGCATCTTCCAGCGACGCCTCGTCCGGCCGCGGCTCCAGGCTCGGGCCGACGGATACATAGGACGAATAGACCTGGTCATAGCTATGCGGCACGAAGAACGGGCCGATATAGGAAAACAGCGCGATCAGCACCATCATCACGCAGCCGGCCATCGCAGCCTTGTTGCGACGGAAGCGAAGGGCAGCAAGCTGAAACAGGCTGCGGCTTTTGTTATCCGGATTTTCTGGCTGCGCGGGCGCAGGATTATTGACGATATCAGTCATGGCGAACCCTCGGATCGAGCAGGCCGTAGATGAGATCGACCACGAGATTGAAAACGATGACGAAGATGGCGATCAGCACGACCGTGCCCATGACCAGCGTATAGTCACGGTTCAGCGCGCCGAGCACGAAATAGCGGCCGATGCCGGGAATGGTGAAGATCGTTTCGACCACTGCCGATCCGGTCATCAGCGCCGCAGCACATGGTGCGAGATACGATACGACCGGCAGCAGCGCGCCGCGCATGGCATGGGTGATGACGACGATCCGCGGAGGCAGGCCATAGGCCCGCGCGGTGCGGATATGGTCGGCATGCAGCGCCTCGATCATCGACCCGCGGGTAAGACGAGCAAAAACGGCAAGCTGCGGCAATGCCAGGGCGATCATCGGCAGGAGCAGATAACGGAAAGATCCGTCACCCCAACCGCCGGCCGGCAGCAGCGAGAAGACAATGGCGAAGATCAGCGTCAGAACCGGGCCGACGACGAAATTCGGTATGGTGGTGCCGACGGTCGCGAGCGACATGATGGAGAAATCGAGCGCGCTGTTCTGGCGAAGGGCAGCAATCGTGCCGAGCGTCACGCCGCCGACCAGAGCCAAGAGCAGGGCAAAAAAGCCGAGTTCCATCGAATAGGGCAGGCCCTTGCCGATCAGTTCGGCGACCGTATTGTCCTTGTAGATGTAGCTCGGGCCGAAATCGCCCTGAACGGCATTGGATATGTAGGTCACATATTGCCGCCATAGGGGTTGGTCGAGCTGATAGGTCCGCATGATGTTTTCCATCGTTGCGGGCGGAAGCGGACGTTCCAGATTGAAAGGACCACCTGGCGCAAAGCGCATCAGGAAGAAGGAAATGGTGACGACGATAAACAGCGTCGGTACGGCGCTCGCAAGGCGGCGCAGGACAAAAGCCAGCATGCGGGTGTCTCCTGCAAAACGGCGCCCGCGGTTAGGCGGGCGCCGTCTCGATGATGGATATTATTCGGAAACGCTGAGGAAGCGGCTCAGGTGCTCATTGGCAGCATTGTCCTTCCAGCCGGAAACTCGGTTGGACACGAGCCAGAGATCAGCCTGGGTCAGCAGCGGAGCGACAGGCTGGTCACGCGACAGAAGTGCTTCTGCCTCGTGCAGCAGCTTGGAGCGGGCTTCCGGATTCTCTTCCGCGTACGACTTCTGCATCAGAGCGTCGAATTCCGGGTTGTTGTACTTGCCGTAGTTGAAGGTCTTGTTGGTCGACAGATTGAGCGCCAGGAAGTTCTCGGCATCCGCATAGTCGGCAACCCAGCCGGCGCGCGCAACGTTGAACTTGCCGCCTTCCTGCAGGTAGGCATAGTGCGACGAGACATCGAGATTGGTCATCGTCACTTTGGCGTTGAAGGTGTTCTTCCACATGTCGGCAACGGCCGTGGCGACACGCTCGTGGTTCGGGTTGGTGTTGTAGCGGATCTCGATTTCGAGCGGCTTGCCACCCTCACCGTAACCGGCTTCCTTCATCAGTTCGAGTGCCTTGTCCTCACGGTCGAGTTGAGAAAGCGTGGCGAAGTCCGCCTTGGACGGTTCGCCATAGCTGGCCATACCCGGCGGCACGAGCGAATAGGCCGGGATCTGCGAGCCGCTATAGATTTCCTTGGCAAGGAAGTCACGGTCGACGGCCATGGAGAGCGCCTGACGGACGCGCACGTCGTCATAGGGGGCCTGAGCGCCATCGAATGCGTAATAGTAAGTCGCAAGCGTCGGCGAGACGTGAACCTGATCCTTGTAAGCACCACGCAGGCGCTCGATCTGGTCGGCAGAGAAATTAAACACGAGGTCCATTTCCTTCGCTTCGAAGCGACGGACGGAAGCAGCCTGATCGTCGATCGGGTAGAAGATCACCTTGTCGAGCTTGGTGTTCGCGGCGTCCCAGTGGTTCTCGTTCTTTGTCACAACGAGGCTATCGTTCGGCACGTGGCTGACGAGCTTGAAGGCGCCGTTCGACACCATCACACCCGGCTTGACGAAATCGGCGCCATTTTTCTCGACGCTTGCCTTGGAAACCGGCAGAGCAGTCTGGTGAGCCAGCAGTTCGAGGAAGAACGGGGTCGGGCGTTCGAGCGTAATCTGGAACGTCTTGTCGTCCACGGCCTTGACGCCAAGCGTTGCGATTTCAGCCTTGCCGTTATTGATCGCTTCGGCATTCTTGATCGGGTAGAGGATATTGGCATATTTCGCTGCCGTCTTCGGATCTTCTACGCGCTTGAAGGAAAACTCGAAGTCCTGCGCAGTAACGGGCGTGCCATCCGACCATTTTGCATTTTCGCGCAGCTTAAACGTGTAAGTTACGCCGTCTTCGGAAACTGTCCAGCTTTCGGCGGCACCCGGAATAATCTTGCCGGCCGCGTCGTAAATCGTCAGGCCTTCATAAAGATCCTTGAGGATGAAAGCTTCGATATTGATCGAGGTCTGCGCCTGATCGAGCGTCTGTGGCTCGCCGGCATTACCGCGGTGAAGGACTGCTTCGGCGAATGCGGGAGCGCTGGCAAACAGCACCGAGCCCAGCAGCGCGGCCGCAGAAAGTTTGAGAAGACGAGAAGTCATGATCGGTATCCTTTCCCAGTTTATTCCGGATCAGTTGCGGGAATGAATGACAGAAAGGCATGGACTGCAAGGTTTTTCTCACCGCGGCACGGCCGAAAAAGACAACCGCGGCACGCAAGGAAAACGTCAAGGTTGCACAAGAGAAATGTGAACTTGATGAAAGTCATCCGCCATATTCATCTCATCCAATTGGCCGCAAGGACGATTATAGACATCTTACGTATAGGGAAGAAACGCCGAAGATACCTATTTCTCTCGCTTTAGGTGAGTTGGCGAAATTTTATTGCTCATGGGTGTATGCAACGATGTTCCGCGGCGGCATTCGCAATCGGCCAAAGGACACTTTTTGCGTGCATTCCATGCCTCCTGTGGCAACACAAAAAGAACCGATACTCCACAAGGTTATGATTTGCCAAAATGGCTCGATAGGTGTTCGCTATCGCGTAACCGATCTCGTTTATTGACGGGCCGGCTTCATGTTGCGACATTTTCTCACATCCCCCGAATGAGTTTACCATCGGGGATTGGATGCCGAAGACAGTCGAGGAGGACAGGCTTGCGGCATCTGCCGGGAGGCCATGTTCATGACCATGCGAAATTCCGCTGATGAGATCGCCCAGCGGTCACGCCAGATCATTCGTGGCCAGAAGCATCTGGAGGGGCCGATGCTGCCCATTCTGCATGCGCTTCAGGCAGAGTTCGGTTACATCCCGGATATCGTCAAACCGGTCATCGCCGATGAACTCAACATTTCCCGCGCGGAAGTCCACGGCGTCATAACCTTCTATCCCGAATTTCGTGATCATCCGGGAGGGAGGCATATCCTGAAAATCTGTCGCGCCGAAGCCTGTCAGTCGATGGGCAGTGATGATCTCGCAGATCGCGTTCGCCAGTTGCTCGGAATTGATTTTCACCAGACGACGCCTGACGAAGCGGTGACGCTCGAGCCCGTCTATTGCCTGGGCCTGTGCGCCTGTGCGCCCGCTGCCATGCTGGATGGCGAGGTTTATGGCCGGGTCGACGAGCACTGTCTTTCCGAAATCGTTGGGGAGTTGAGTCGATGACGATAACGATTTTCGTCCCTCGCGATGCCGCATCCCTGGCGCTTGGTGCCGAAAAGGTTGCGGCAGCAATCGCAAGCGAGATCGCAGCCCGCGGTATCGATGCCAGGATCGTACGCAACGGCTCTCGTGGCATGTTCTGGCTGGAACCGCTGGTCGAAGTGCGTACCGATCACGGCCGCGTCGCTTACGGACCGGTAAAAGCCTCGGATATCAAGGGCCTGTTCGATGCCGGTTTTCTGTCCGGCAAGGCTCATCCTCTCTGTCTTGGGCTGACGAAGGAAATTCCCTTTCTTCGTCAGCAGACCCGCCTGACCTTCTCTCGCTGCGGCGTAGTCGATCCACTGTCACTGGAGGACTATCGCCATTATCAGGGTCTTCAGGGGCTGGAAAAGGCGATTGCGATGCCACCGGCGGAGATTGTGGCGCAGGTCACCGAAAGCGGGCTGCGAGGGCGCGGCGGTGCCGGTTTCCCCACCGGCATCAAGTGGAAGACGGTGATGGAGGCGGTGGCCGATCGGAAATACATCGTCTGCAATGCCGACGAGGGAGACAGCGCCACCTTTGCCGACCGGATGATCATGGAAGGTGATCCCTTTGTCCTGATCGAGGGCATGGCGATCGCCGGCATCGCGACCGGCGCGACCAAGGGATATGTCTACACCCGCTCCGAATATCCGCATGCGATCGCCACGATGAGCGAGGCGATCGGCATCGCCCGGGCGGCGGGCATTCTCGGCCCCTCCGTACTCGGCTCCGGCCACGCCTTCGACATCGAGATACGTGCGGGTGCAGGCGCCTATGTCTGCGGTGAGGAAACCTCGCTGCTGAATTCGCTGGAAGGCAAGCGCGGCATCGTCCGTGCCAAGCCACCGCTTCCAGCATTGCAGGGTTTTCTCGGACGCCCCACCGTCGTCAACAATGTCATTTCGCTTGCATCCATCCCGGTCATCATGGACCGCGGCGCGGCTTTCTACCGGGATTTCGGCATGGGGCGCTCACGCGGCACGATCCCGATCCAGATCGCCGGCAATGTGAAATATGGTGGGCTCTTCGAAACGGCCTTCGGCCTGTCGCTTGGTGAGATCATCGATCATATCGGCGGCGGCACGGCCACGGGGCGACCGGTGAAAGCCGTGCAGGTGGGCGGCCCGCTCGGTGCCTATTTTCCGCGCGCACTGTTCGACACGCCATTCGATTACGAGGCTTTTGCCGCCAAGGACGGACTGATCGGCCATGCCGGCATTACCGTGTTCGACGATACCGTCGACATGCTGAAACAGGCGCGCTTCGCCATGGAATTCTGCGCCATCGAAAGCTGCGGCAAGTGCACGCCCTGCCGGATCGGCTCCACCCGTGGCGTCGAGACGGTCGACAGGATCGGTCGCGGCATCGAGCCGGACAAGAACAAGGTGCTGCTCGCCGATCTCTGCAATACGATGAAGTTCGGTTCGCTTTGCGCGCTCGGCGGTTTCACCCCCTACCCTGTGATGAGCGCGATGACGCATTTCCCGGAGGATTTCTCCCCCGTGCCGTTGGCGGAGGCTGCGGAATGATGAGGTTGGACTTTTTCTTTTCAGCGCCGCTTACTTCCATCATCTGGACAGTACGAATGCCGATCTCCAGCAAGGAGGCACGTCATGTCTCTCATCCATGAAATCGACTACGGCACGCCTGCATCCCGCTCTGAAAGACAGGCGACCCTGACGATTGATGGCCGCGCCGTCACCGTTCCTGAAGGCACGTCGATCATGCGGGCCTCGATGGAGGCGGGCATCCAGATCCCGAAACTCTGCGCCACGGACATGGTGGATGCCTTCGGTTCCTGCCGCCTCTGTCTGGTGGAGGTCGAGGGCCGCAACGGCACGCCCTCCTCCTGCACTACGCCCGTTTCACCCAACATGGTCGTCCATACCCAGACCGGCCGGCTGAAGGATATCCGCCGTGGTGTAATGGAGCTTTATATCTCAGATCATCCGCTCGACTGCCTCACCTGCGCCGCCAATGGCGACTGCGAATTGCAGGACATGGCGGGTGCCGTCGGGCTTCGTGACGTTCGTTACGGTTATCAGGGCGAAAATCATGTGCGCGCGCGCAACGACGATGCCATCAACCCGAAATGGATGCCGAAGGACGAATCCAATCCTTATTTCACCTATGATCCTTCGAAATGCATCGTCTGTTCTCGCTGTGTGCGCGCCTGCGAGGAAGTCCAAGGTACGTTTGCGCTGACGATCGAGGGGCGCGGTTTCGAAAGCCGGGTCTCGCCCGGCGCGCACGAGCATTTTCTGGATTCCGAATGCGTATCCTGCGGGGCCTGCGTGCAGGCCTGTCCTACCGCGACACTGACGGAAAAATCGGTGATCGCGATCGGTCAGCCGGAGCATTCGGCCGTCACCACCTGTGCCTATTGCGGCGTCGGCTGTTCCTTCAAGGCGGAAATGCGCGGTGAGGAACTGGTGCGCATGGTGCCGTGGAAGGATGGGCAGGCCAATCGCGGCCATTCCTGCGTCAAGGGCCGGTTCGCCTATGGTTACGCCAGTCACAGGGACCGCATCCTTAACCCGATGATCCGCGAAAATATCTCCGATCCATGGCGGGAAGTGACTTGGGAAGAGGCGTTTTCGCATATCGCCACCGAGTTTCGCCGCATCCAGTACCAGTATGGCCGTGACGCCATCGGCGGCATCACCTCGTCGCGCTGTACCAATGAGGAGACCTTTCTCGTCCAGAAACTGGTGCGCGCCGGTTTCGGTAACAACAATGTCGATACCTGCGCCCGCGTCTGCCACTCGCCAACCGGCTACGGCCTCGGACAGGCGTTCGGCACTTCGGCCGGCACGCAGAATTTCGACAGTATCGAGCAGTCCGATGTGGTCATCGTCATTGGCGCCAACCCGACCGATGGGCATCCGGTCTTCGGCTCGCGGCTGAAAAAGCGGTTGCGACAGGGTGCAAAACTGATCGTCATCGATCCGCGCCGCATCGACCTCGTCAGAACACCGCATGTGGAAGCAGCCTATCACCTGCCGCTGAAACCCGGCACCAATGTCGCCGTCATGACGGCGCTGGCACATGTCATCGTCACTGAAGGCCTGGCTGCGGAGGCGTTTATCCGCGAGCGCTGCGACTGGTCGGAATTCGAAGACTGGGCCGCTTTTGTTTCCGACAAAGCCCATAGCCCGGAAGTGACGGAAAGCTTTACCGGCGTTCCGGCCGATCTTCTACGCGGCGCCGCCCGGCTGTTTGCCACCGGCGGCAATGGCGCGATCTATTACGGCCTGGGCGTTACCGAACACAGCCAGGGTTCGACGACGGTGATGGCGATCGCCAACCTTGCCATGGCAACGGGCAATATCGGCCGGCCGGGCGTCGGCGTGAACCCGCTGCGCGGCCAGAACAATGTTCAGGGTTCCTGCGACATGGGCTCGTTTCCGCATGAGTTGCCGGGCTATCGCCATATCTCGGACGATGCCACGCGCGACACGTTCGAAAAACTCTGGGGCGTGACGCTGAACAACGAGCCGGGCCTGCGGATTCCCAACATGCTGGATGCAGCCGTCGAAGGCACGTTCAAGGGCATCTACATCCAGGGCGAGGATATTCTGCAGTCCGACCCTGATACCAGACATGTCTCGGCCGGGCTCGAAGCCATGGAATGCGTTGTTGTGCACGACCTTTTCCTCAACGAGACGGCCAATTACGCCCATGTCTTTCTGCCGGGCTCGACCTTCCTCGAGAAAGATGGAACCTTCACCAATGCCGAACGCCGCATCAACCGCGTACGCAGGGTGATGACCCCGAAGAACGGCCTTGCCGATTGGGAGGTGACCCAGAAGCTTGCACAGGCGATGGGGCTGAACTGGAACTATGCCCATCCATCCGAGATCATGGATGAGATCGCCGCAACGACGCCGAGCTTCGGGTTGGTTTCCTACGACTATCTCGACAAAATGGGCTCGGTACAGTGGCCGTGCAACGAGGCGCATCCTAAAGGTTCGCCGATCATGCATGTCGACGGTTTCGTGCGCGGCAAGGGCAAATTCATTCGCACCGAATATGTGGCGACCGACGAGCGCACCGGACCACGCTTCCCGCTGCTGCTTACCACCGGGCGTATCCTGTCCCAATACAATGTCGGGGCGCAGACGCGTCGGACCGAAAACGTCATCTGGCACGCCGAGGACCGGCTGGAGATCCATCCGCATGACGCAGAGCAACGCGGCATCAAGGATGGCGACTGGATCAAGCTTGCAAGCCGCTCGGGCGATACCACGCTTCGGGCACAGATTACCGACCGGGTATCGCCGGGCGTCGTCTATACGACCTTTCACCACCCGGATACGCAAGCCAATGTTATCACCACCGATTTCTCCGATTGGGCAACCAACTGTCCGGAATACAAGGTGACGGCAGTACAGGTTTCCCCGTCCAACGGCCCGACGCAATGGCAGGAGGACTACAATGATCTGTCCAACCGCTCACGTCGCATCGCAGGCAAAATACAGGCAGCGGAGTAGAGCCAGTCAGGATCGCACCGAATCCCTGTCATAACCTCGGAAATCCTCCGCCTTGCGGATAAAAAGGAGCTCATCGATGTCGCATGATCAGGGGCGGGAAAAGCTGATCAGAATGGCAAATCAGATCGCCACTTTCTTCATGTCACAGCCGGAAACCGACAGAGCAAAAGGCGTTGCCACCCACATTAACAAGTTCTGGGAGCCACGGATGCGCAGGCATCTGTTCGAATGCCTGGATGAAGGTGCGGACGGACTGATGCCGCTGGTTGTCGAAGCGTCAACCCTGATCCACCGACCATCCTCGCAGGCAAAACTCGGGGCAAGCAGCGGTATTGCAAAGCCACTCTAAGGCTGGATTGCGAGGTTGAAACGCTTTGCGCCATATCCATGGTGGCGAGGCTTGGCAATTTAGCAGCTCGTGATTAAGCAGAACAGGATTTTTCTTGACATCCCCGGTCTTCTTTCTCAAAAGAAGATAGCGTTGGTCATGTTTGACAGGTCTACCGGAAATGCTCGTCTGCAGCTGCAATTACATCACGGACAAGGAAATCAAGGACGTCATCGTCCAGCTTCTTGACGAAGACTGTTGGCAGCTCATCGTACCGGCGAAAGTCTATCACGCCATGAGCAAACGCGGCCGCTGTTGCGGCTGTTTCCCGAACGTGGTGGATCTGATTATCCGCACGACCGAAGAATATCATGCCCTGCGTCACTCGACGGAGGACGAAGTCGTTATATATTTGTCTCGCTTGAAGCAGTTCCATGAGGAAAACAGGAGAGCGGACATTGAAAGGCGACAAAAGAGTCATCGAGCGGCTTAACGAGGCTTTGTTCCTCGAACTTGGGGCCGTTAATCAATACTGGCTGCACTATCGTCTTCTGAGCGACTGGGGTTTCACCAAGCTCGCAAAGAAGGAACGCGCCGAATCCATTGAAGAGATGCAGCATGCCGATCGCCTGATCGATCGCATCATCTTCCTTGAGGGCCACCCCAATCTCCAGACGGTTGCGCCGCTGCGTATCGGCCAAAATGTCAAGGAAGTGTTGGAAGCCGATCTTGCCGGCGAATACGACGCCCGTACGGCGTACAAAGCCTCTCGTGATCTCTGTCACGAGGCAGGCGACTACGTTTCCATGAAGCTGTTCGAAGAACTGCTGATGGATGAGGAAGGCCATATCGACTTCCTTGAAACGCAGCTCGACCTGCTGACGAAGATCGGTGAGGAACGTTACGGCCAGCTCAACGCGGAATCGGCCGACGCTGCAGAGTAAAAAAGCATAGACCCGGCTTTCGGGCCGGGTCTTCTCTCGTCTTTGCTGTTCACGGTAGCGCCGGGACTCAGGCCGCTGCCAGATATGAAAATTCCGCAACCACCTGATCGTAGACCTGTCGCTTGAACGGAACGATCAGGCCGGGAAGCTCGGCCATGGGCTTCCAATCCCAAGCGTCGAATTCCGGCGAATGGCCACCCGGCGGCGGATTGATGGCAATCTCGCTTTCATCCCCCTCGAAGCGGAAGGCAAACCAGCGCTGGGTCTGCCCGCGATATTTTCCCTTGAGCCCGATACCGATGAGATGCGCCGGCAGATCGTAATTGATCCAGTCCTTCGATTGCGCAAGCAGGGTTACCGTCTTCATGCCGGTTTCCTCGTAAAGCTCACGATAGGCGGCAGGCAGTGCGTCTTCTCCCTTGTCGATGCCGCCTTGCGGCATCTGCCAAAGCTGCGGCGAGCCATCATATTCACTGTTGCCTTCGGAGATCCTTCGGCCGGCCCAGACCAGTCCGCTACGGTTGAGCACCATGATGCCCACACAAGGCCGATACGGCAGGTCTTCCGCCTTCACCGTTCCACTCTTCTTGGCCTCGTCTTTTTTGGCCATGCTTCACTCTCCGTCAGGGTTCGCTTTTATCGCGCACGATCGCAGACACGCCAACGATCTCGATGCCGCGCTGGGTCGCCTCTTCCGCCCACTTCCTTACAGCATCGATGCTCTCGTCGTAAGCGGCAGCAACGCCGATCGCCGTTCCCTGCCGGTCTGCGATGCGGCCGAGTTCATCGAGCTTGCGAAGAATAGCCTGGGTCTGAACCTGCCCGTCGAGCACGACATCGGCAAAGGCATGAGGTAGCTTAACGGCATCGGATACGGAATTCGTCTTTGAAAGAGAAGACGTCCCGTCATCGAGGAAAAGCAGTCCACGCTTTGCCACGTCCTGCAGCACCGGCCGCAGCGCCTTTTCATCCGAAAGGTAACGTGCGCCCTGATAATTGACGATACCGGTATAATTGGTGACCCGCGCCATGGCCTGGTGCAGGCGAACGATATTGTCCTTGGCGGAACTCGCCGTCAGCAGAGTACCGGGCCCCGGATCGTTCGCCGGATAATCGAACGGCTCGAACGGAACCTGCAGCAATATTTCATGCCCCTTGCGCCGCGCTTCCTGCATCCAGCGCTGCAGGCTGTTACCGCTCGCCGCGAATGCTAGCGTAACCCCCGCCGGCAATTGCTGGACAGCCTTCTGGCTGCCAGTCTGGCTGAGGCCGAGGCCACTGATGACGATCGCAACCCGTGCGCCCCTCTCGCCCGACCATGGCCTTGCATATTGGTCCATGGGACGCAGACCGTCGGCGCCGATGATTGGCAGCTTTCCGTTCTCGGTTTCTTCGACAAGATCGGGGTTCGGCTGGCCGGCTATCCGCGGATCCTGGCCCATCCTTTGCGCATCGATGACCAGTGGCCCGGTCCGGTCACGCGGCGTATATTTGGTAACGTAGTTTCCGTCGCCGGTGGGGATGCGCTCGATATTGGCACCCGAAGCGGTACGTTCGGAAGATGCGCCCGATTGTGTGGCACGAGCAGCACCATCAGCCTCTTTCGAAGGATCGGGTTTGCCTTCGGACGCCGTTTGCGCACCATTGGCGGCAACCCGCCTGAGCCCGTCGTCTTCCTGTATGACGTAGATTGAAAGAGCGATAACGCAGACTATGAACACACCGGCGCATAAAACGGCCTTGTAGCCACGCCACGACCGTTTCGTCTTCGATGGCCGCCCTTGTCCCAAGGGTGCATGGAGATCAGTACCCAAGCTAATATCCGTGCTATCCCGCGGTCATGAAAAATCCGGGGGACCCGTTCAGGCTCCCCCGGTACTGTTCTTACTTCTTGACGGCGGCTGCAGCCTTGTCCGGGCTAGCCGGGAAGCTCGGATCCGTCTTGGTGCCATTGAGAAGATCCATAGCATAGTTCAGCTGGATGTCATCCTTGGCTTCCGGTGGCACATAGGCCGCGGAACCGGAGCCTTCTTCCGTCTCGGCATTGCCCTGAATATGGCCCTTGAGGCTGGATTCGCCCTCGGCCTTCAGCTTGCCCTGCAGTTCCGGCGGCAGCGGCTGCTCGACCTTGATGTCCGGGTTGATGCCCGTACCCTGGATCGACTTGCCCGATGGCGTGTAATAAAGCGCAGTCGTCAGACGTAATGCACCGGCATCGCCAAGCGGAATGATCGTCTGGACGGAGCCCTTGCCGAAGGAACGGGTACCGACGACAGTCGCCCGCTTCAGGTCCTGAAGCGCACCAGCAACGATTTCCGAAGCCGAAGCTGAACCGCCATTGATCAACACGATAACCGGCTTGCCGTCAGTCAGATCGCCCGGGCCAGCATTGAAGCGGCGGGTTTCGTCGGCATTGCGACCGCGGGTGGAAACGACTTCACCACGCTCCAGGAAGGCGTCCGACACGTTGATCGCCTGGTCCAGGAGACCGCCCGGATTGAGACGCAGGTCGAGAACGTAACCCTTTAGCTTGTCGGCCGGAACATCGGCTTTGATCTTCTTGATCGCCTTTTCTAGATCGTCATAGGTCTTTTCGGTGAACGAGATGACGCGAACATAACCGACGTTTCCGCCTTCTACACGGGACTTCACCGCACGCACTGCGATAACGTCACGAACAACGGTGATTTCGAGCGGCTTGTCGGCGCCCTGACGGATGACGGTAAGCTTGATCGGCGTGTTGACCGCACCGCGCATCTTTTCGACGGCATCCTCAAGCTTCAGGCCACGGATGGACTGGCCGTCGATTTCAGAGATGAAGTCGCCGGCAAGGATACCAGCCTTCGAAGCGGGCGTGTCGTCGATCGGCGCGATGACCTTGACCAGCTCGTTCTCCATCGTCACTTCGATACCGAGACCGCCAAATTCACCGCGGGTCTGGGTCCGCATATCCTCGGCATCCTTGGCATTCATGAAGCTCGAATGAGGATCGAGCGAGCTTAGCATGCCGTTGATCGCGTTTTCGACAAGCTTCTCTTCGTCTGGCGCCGTCACATACTGGGCGCGAACACGTTCGAAGACGTCACCGAAAATCGAAAGTTCCTTATAGGTCGACGCTCCGGCTGCCTGGGCCGGCACGCCGGCCGAATAGATGACACTCATCGCTGTAGCACCCATGAGTGCACCGACGATGACAAGCGAAGCCCTACGAATCATTTCGCGCCCTTCCAGTTTCTTTCGCTGACCACCATGGCTTGGAATCAACCGTGGTGTTGCCGTTTCTAAATTCAATGTAAAGCGTTGGGCGATCCGTTTCCAGCGCCAACGCAGTTGCACTCGCCACTCTTTTCTCGCCCATCACGGCGATCGGCTCACCGCTGAAGACAAAACTTCCCTGACGGACGTTCACATCCTTCATGCCGGTGAAGACCACATAATATCCGTCACCGACATTGAGAATGATCGTCTGGCCGTAGCTTCTGAACGCTCCGGCAAATACGATCGAACCATCTGCCGGCGCGGTCACGATGGCCCCGGCATTGGATGCGATGGTGATGCCCCGCGCCGTATGGCCTGTCCCGTCGGGATCGCCGAACCAGCGTACGACATCGCCTGCCACCGGAAAGGTCAACTTCTGCCTCAGACTTGAAAACGCATATGCTGGCGCAATGCGGTTTTTGTCGGGCACACCGTTTTCGGCAAGCTCCCTGGCCTTCTCACGCTCGGCCTGTGTGAGACGTTTCTGTCGCTCTTCTTCAGCTCTGGCCGCTTCCATGGCTTCCCTCACCGAAGATATTTCGCTCTCCAGCGAGGAAATGAGCCCTTCGAGCGAGGTCGCACGGCCTGCCAGCTCCTCGGAACGCCGCCGTTCAGCCTCGAGTTCCGCCGTATTCCGGCCGTTCAACTTTTCGTTTTCAGCCAGAAGAAGATCCATCCGCTTGTCTTCTTCAAGGCTTGCCGCAATCGTGTCCGACACGGCCTGCTTTTCACTTGCTGCGGCACTGCGCGTCTCGCTCAGGGCCTTCAGGTCGGCGACGAGACGTTCGGCCTCCGCACGCATGCCCGGCACGACAGCACCGAGAAGAATGGCGCTGCGCACGGAAGCAAGCGCATCCTCCGGCTTCACCAGCAGTGCCGGCGGCGGGTTGCGCCCCATCCGCTCAAGTGCACCGAGCACTTCCGCAAGTACACCCCGGCGACTGCGAAGGGACGCACGAATTCCGTCTTCCTGCACGCCGAGGGCAGCGATCTTCTTTTCGCTTTCCTGGATCTTCCGCTCCAGATCCTGCCGCTTCTTCGCAGAATCGATTAGGGCCTGACGGATATCGGCACTATCCTTGTTGGTCTGTGCAATGCTTTTCTCGATATCGGAGATCTTGTCTCCGGACAGTTGCATTGTCTTGCCGAGCGCTTCGAGTTCCTTGCGCGTCTCTTCCTGCTTCTGCTGCAATTCGGCAGTCGGCCCGGCAGCCTCGACTGGTGCCGCACTCACGGTGCCATCGCTGGGCGACGCGGCATCCTGCGCATGAAGCACCTGCGGAACTGCCAGCAGAAGACCGGCAACGGCCAGCGTGCTGACCAAGCCTGATCCATATCTGGCAGGTCTTTTCCGACTGGCGTCCATGTCCGCTCCGAGTGATAGAATGCGAAGGCTAGGCTGATTTGCTAAGCCACGCCACAAACAACATCGTGTTTGAGCCTGAACGAAAGGTTAAACGCGGTGATAGGGGTGGCCGGAAAGGATGGTCACGGCCCGGTATAATTGTTCTGCGATGAGAATGCGGACAAGCTGATGCGGCCAGGTCATCGTCCCGAGGTTGAGAACCAGGTCCGCCTTGGCGCGAAGCTCCGGGTCAAGACCATCGGCACCGCCGATTGCCAGCATCATGTCACGCTTCCCGTTGTCGCGATAACGACCGATCGCATCCGAAAAGGCCTGGCTGTCCAGCGTCTTGCCGCGTTCGTCCAACAAAACGAGGATGGCGCCCTCCGGCAGCGCCTTTTCCAGGGCGCCGGCTTCCTCGCGCTTGCGGGTATCGGCATTTGATGCGCGGCTCTCCTGCACCTCCACTAGTTTCGCCAGTTCCAGGCCCACGGCGGGGCCGGCCTTGGCGAAACGGTCGAGATAACGGGACGCAAGGTCCTTCTCCGGGCCGGCCTTGAGCCGTCCCACGGCAAAAAGAGTAATACGCATGTCCTGATCCGTCTCAATTCGAACAGCCGAAAACCGCTGTACCGGCGCGTGACGCCAGTCCTGCTTTAACGGCTTCCGACGGTTCAGGCCAAGCCCAAACCGCTCAGTGCAGCAGAGGTCCTTCTTCGATCTCCGGAGCCGCCCACATCTTTTCGATGTTGTAGAACTCGCGGATTTCGGGACGGAACACGTGCACGATCACATCACCCGTGTCGATCAGAACCCAGTCACCGCTTTCCTGGCCCTCAACGCGCGGGGATCCAAGCCCCTCGTCCTTGAGGTCGGTGACAAGATGGTCGCAGATCGCCATGACATGACGGCTCGATCGCCCGGTGACCACAACCATGTAGTCGCCCAGCGCCGATTTGCCGGCAATATTGATGGTGACGATATCTTCTGCTTTTGAATCCTCAAGGCTGGTGAGGATCAGTTCGAGAGCACGAGCTGCGGCATCGGCGCCACGTTCGGAACTCTGCGGGAGGATGGAAACCATCTTTCCCTTGGCGTGTACTGTTGTCAGGGTTTGTCCTTTCTTACCAGGTAACAGCAACAAGCACTTTCAGCGAATCCGATCAAGGTCGGCCGCTTTGGTGAAGGTGGCACCGAATGGTTAATCTTTCAAGGGAGAACCATCAGAAGTGAACGCATGACGCGAAACTGTCATGAACAAACGAGCCGCCAGCTTCAAGGCGTATTCTTGCGGCCATTCGCCCGAAGCGCGGTTGAACTCAGTGTCGATCGCGGACCGTGAATGAAGGTCCAGGCGGGCGCCTGACGTTTCCACAGCGTACCGATATCATCCTCATCCACGCGTGCGTAATCGAAGGTGCGGGCCATTTTCGACGACAGAAACGACAAGGTCGCACCCGGCCGATCGACGACCGCGATCGGGAACATCGAAACGATCTCGCGCCACTTCTGCCAGAGGTGGAAGGACTGCAAGCTATCTGCCCCCATGATCCAGACAAAATGGGCCTGGGGATTTTTGGCTTTCACATGGGCAAGCGTATCGGCCGTATAGGAGCCGCCGAGTGTCTTTTCAAAGGCGGTAACCTTGATGCGCGGATCGCGGGCAAGATGCTCGCTCAGCGAAATTCGCTCGCCAAGAGGCGCAAGCTCGCTACGGCTTTTCAGCGGATTTCCAGGCGTCACCATCCACCAGAGCTGATCGAGGCCGAGACGGCGTAGCGCAATCTCGGCGACCAGCAGATGGCCTTCATGCGGCGGATTGAAAGACCCGCCGAAAAGCCCGACGGCCATGCCGCGCTCAATATGCGGCATGGTCAGATATCGGCGATCTATCTTCTCTTCTTCCACGTGGGGCCGAAGCTCTATGGACGGATCTGGCCGGTGCCGTGCACCCGGTACTTGAATGAAGTCAGCTGCTCGACGCCAACCGGGCCGCGGGCATGCATCTTGCCGGTCGAAATGCCGATCTCGCCACCCATGCCGAATTCGCCACCATCGGCAAATTGCGTGGAGGCATTATGCAGCAGGATGGCGGAATCGATCTCGTTGAAGAAACGCGCCACAACGGCCGGGTCTTCGGCAATCACCGCTTCCGTGTGGCTGGAAGAGTAGGTGTTGATGTGCCGGATCGCTCCATCGATGCCGTCAACGACCGCGACGGAAATGACCGCATCCAGATATTCCGTGCGCCAGTCTTCTTCCGTTGCAGCTTCAGCCGTCGGGCAGGCAAGCAACACTTCAGCCGATCCACGGATTTCGCAGCCTGCGTCTTTAAGCGCCTGCAGAAGCGGTACGAGATGCGTGCTGGCAACGGCCTTGTCCACCAGCAGCGTTTCCGCTGCGCCGCAGACACCGGTGCGCCGCATTTTGGCATTCACGACGATCTTCTTTGCCATGTCGAGATCGGCAGATGCATCGACATAGATATGGCAGAGACCCTCAAGATGGGCAAAGACTGGCACGCGCGCCTCATTCTGAACGCGGGCGACAAGGCTCTTGCCGCCGCGCGGAACGATGACATCGATCGCACCATCGAGGCCGGACAACATGGCACCGACGGCGGCGCGATCGGTCGTCGGCACGATCTGGATCGCATGCTCCGGAAGACCGGCAGCCTTGAGGCCTGCGACAAGGCAATCATGGATAGCCTGCGATGATTGCGCCGAATCCGAACCGCCGCGCAGGATCACCGCATTGCCGGCCTTCAGGCACAATGCGCCGGCATCCGCTGTCACATTGGGGCGGCTTTCATAAATCACGCCGATGACGCCAAGCGGCGTGCGGACGCGCTCGATATTCAATCCGTTCGGGCGATCCCATGAGGCGATTACCTCTCCGACCGGGTCCTTGAATTCGGCAATCTCGCGTAAGCCCTGCGCCATTCCGGAGATACCTTTTTCCGTCAATGTCAGGCGATCGATGAAGGATGGCAGCAGTCCCTTGCCTTCCACCTGCTTCAGGTCCTCGGCATTTGCCGCAAGAATCCTGGCCGTGGCAGCGACGATCGCATCCGCCATGGCGTGAAGCGCCTCGTTCTTCGACTGCGTCGATGCAATGGCGAGCTGACGCGCAGCCGCCTTGGCATTGCGACCGATCTCGGCCATGATCTTGTCGATATCGGCCGTCGAAACCTTATCCAGCATGGACTACACCCTCTTTGCGGCTCGCCTTCGCCCGAAGCCCGCCCGTCATCACCAAGTCACCGCGATGAACCATCGCGGCACGGCCGGCATACCCCAATATCGCCTCGATCTCGGTAGATTTCCGGCCTGTAATCTGGCGCGCCTCATCGGCATCGTAACTGACCAGACCACGGGCAATCTCAAGCCCATCGGTGCCGATGATGGCAACTGTATCGCCGCGGTGGAAATGACCTTCGATCCGACAAACGCCCGCTGGCAGCAGGCTTTTGCCCAGACCAAGCGCCTTTTCCGCACCATTATCGACATGCAGCTCGCCCGCCGGCTGCAATTGACCGGCAATCCAGGTCTTGCGCGCGGTCACCGGTGCCTCAGAGGGCGCGAACCAGGAGGAGCGCGTTCCCTGCTCAATCGCCTGCAAGGGGTGGTCTGTCTTGCCGGATGCGATAATCATCGCGCAGCCGGCGCCGGTCGCAATCTTGCCGGCATCGATCTTGGTGCGCATGCCGCCGCGCGAGAGTTCCGATGCCGCGCCGCCGGCCATCGCCTCGATTTCGGGCGTAATCGCCGCAATTGTGTCGAGAAACTTCGCTTCGGGATCGAGATGCGGGGGAGCGGTGTAGAGCCCATCGATATCCGAGAGGAGCACCAAGAGGTCGGCCCCCGTCATTGTTGCCACACGCGCAGCCAGCCTGTCATTGTCGCCATAACGAATTTCCGATGTGGCAACGGTGTCGTTCTCGTTGATGATCGGCACGGCACCGATCTTGAGCAACTGCTTGATGGTCGCGCGGGCGTTGAGGTAACGGCGGCGCTCTTCCGTATCGCCCAAGGTTAGGAGGATCTGGCCGGCGACGATCGCGTCACGCGACAGGCTTTCAGACCAGGCGCGCGCAAGCGCAATCTGGCCAACCGCAGCGGCCGCCTGGCTTTCTTCCAGCTTCAAAGCACCGGCAGGAAAGCCGAGAACGGTACGACCCAGGGCGATTGCGCCCGAGGACACGACGAGAACATCGACCCCCGCAGCCTTCAACGCAGCGATATCGCTGCAGATGGAATCGAGCCACGCGGATTTCAGCCCGGTCTTGCGGTCGACGAGCAGCGCCGAGCCGATCTTGATGACGACCCGGCGATAGCTGGAAAGCGCCTTGCGGTTATTGGTATTCCCGCCGGTCATAGCTCCTCATCCTCGTCATAGTCCTGCACTGATGCGGATCTGTCCGGAAGGGTCGTCTCGTCACCATCACTGGCTTCGAGAATGACGTCACGAAGGGCACGCAAGACTTCCGTCATGCCCTTGCCCGTCGCGGCGGAAATCAGGAACGGCGTCTGGCCGCAGGCCTTCTCCAGTTCCTTCGCCTTTTTCTTCAGTTCCTTTTCATCCAGGATATCGATCTGCGACAGAGCAACGATTTCCTGCTTGTCGGTCAGACCGCCGCCATAGGCCTCGAGTTCCGACTTCACCGTCTTGTAGGACTGGCCGACCTTCTCTTCCATCGACGAGACGAGATGGAGCAGAACGCGGGTGCGCTCCACATGGCCGAGGAAGCGGTCGCCGAGACCGATCCCTTCATGGGCGCCTTCGATCAGGCCCGGAATATCGGCCAGCACGAATTCGCGTCCATCAATGGCCGCAACGCCGAGATTGGGGTGAAGCGTCGTGAACGGATAATTGGCGATCTTCGGCCGGGCACGGGTGACCGAGGCAAGGAAGGTCGACTTGCCGGCATTCGGCAGACCAACGAGACCGGCATCGGCAATCAGCTTCAGACGCAGCCAGACTGTCTTTTCCTCGCCTTCAAGGCCCGGGTTCGCCCAGTTTGGCGCCTGATTGGTCGGCGACTTGAAATGCGTGTTGCCGAAACCGCCATTGCCCCCCTTGGCCAGACGAAATTTCTGACCCTCCTTGATCATGTCGACGATCAGCGTTTCGTTGTCTTCCTCGAAGATCTGCGTGCCGACAGGCACTTTCAACGTCACGCTGTCGCCATTGGCGCCGGTGCGGTTGCGGCCCATTCCATGAATGCCGATCGCGGCCTTGAAATGCTGCTGGAAGCGGAAATCGATCAGGGTGTTGAGACCGTTCACCGCCTCGACCCAGACGTCGCCGCCGCGTCCGCCGTCGCCACCATCCGGCCCGCCGAACTCGACAAACTTTTCCCGCCGGAACGAGACTGCACCCGCGCCACCGTCACCGGAGCGAATATAGACTTTTGCTTCGTCGAGAAATTTCATCTTGCTGCCGTCAGTCTTGTGTTACGCAACGTCATCAGGGGTTTCTGGACGCCTTCTTTAGCGTTTCGATACCGTTCGTTGCCTTTAAGGTCAAAGATTATCATGAAGTTCGTCAGCCATAAGCTGCAATGCGGCTCCGGCACGAACTGTTCTGCGGAATGGGTGGGCGCGGACACCGCCCGACCAGGGTATTCGGGACCGCAATGGATCATCCTGGCCCGATCAACCCCGTTCGCTTGAGATAGGCTGATGGCCGCCGGCGGGTACCGATGGCCATCAGCATTTTTTAGCAGGCCTGCGGCCGCACCAGATCGCCGGCCTCCAGCATCGTGTCGATATGCGGAGCCATGCGGTTGCGTGCGACAGAGAAAACCTCTCCCGCATCGACAATCCTGAAACCGAGCTTTCGCTGCACATTGAGCGAAGCGAGGTTGTCGGCAAAGGCACCGGAATGGACTACGGCATCCGGCATGCGCCTAAAGAAACGCTCCAGAACGGCACCGGTAGCCTCGGTCATGTAGCCATGATCCCAGTAATACCGGTTCAACCAATATCCCAGATGCCAGCCGTCCCTGCGCAACTCCATACCGACGACACCGATATGGACGTCGTCGCCAGTGGTGATTGCAAGGCTCCAGTCCGGCATAAGCCCGGAAGTCTGGCGCACCAGCCAATCGAGTGCATCATCCCGATGATAAGGCTGCGGCACGCGCGACAGCATGCGGGCAACCTTGAAATCGGCAAGCGATGCCGCGATTGCATCCGCATCGGCAAGCCGGTGAGGACGCAAGGTCAACCGGCGGGACTGGATGACCGGGCACGGGCCGGGCGCAAGCCGGACTTCGACGGCTCTTTCAACAACTGCGGCGTTCATCTCAGCTCTCCCCAGCTTCTCAACGATATCCAGGTCTTGCGATCCAGACGGAACCACTCGACTGGCACCATGGCGCCCTCCGCAAGGCAATCGATCATGCCGGATCCCTGAAACTGGAATCCGCACTTCTGGATCACCCGCTTGGACGGTATGTTGGTAACCCGGCAGCGTGCATCGATCTGGTCGATTTCGCTTCTGGTGCGGAAGGCCATATCGATCAGCGCATGGGCGGCTTCCGTGCCATAACCTTCGTTCCAATAGGGCTCGCCGAGCCAATAGCCGATTTCGAGCGTGCGTTCGTCTGCCTGCGGCTCCAGTGCGCAGCATCCCAGGAAGGCGCCGTCATTTCCTCGGGTAATGGCATAGACGCATTTGCCAATCTCGCCGGCATTCGTGCGTCGCACGAAATCGGCTGCGTCTGTCGCCGTATAGGGATGCGGCATGCGCGACACCATCGTTGCGATGGCGGCATTGTTGGCGAGATGGGCAAGTGCGTCGATGTCTTCTTTGTGGGGTGCGCGGAGAACCAGTCTCGGCGACAGTAAGACGGGGCACTCGCTTCTCGACCGATCTTCGGACCGGTCCGGCCGCGGCCGTTCTTCCGGCGGCCGGGATTGGCTCGCCCTCAACAATTCGATTTGCATGGTTCAGTCTCCTCTGGGGTAAAAAGAAAAAAGGGAAGCTGGGGTAGCGCCCCATCTTCCCTTTTCTTTGACTGAACCTTGAACGTTCAACCGGGTCGATGAGACGCCGGTTGCATAACGCTTGCCGGCTTTATTCTGCGGCTTCCGCTTTCGGCATTACGGACACGTATACGCGGCCGTTCGCCTTCGTGCGGAAATTCACGTTGCCTGCGGTGAGCGCAAAAATCGTGTGGTCCTTGCCGAGGCCAACATTGGCGCCCGGATGCCACTGCGTACCGCGCTGACGCACGATAATGTTGCCCGGAATGACGACTTCGCCACCGAACTTCTTCACGCCAAGGCGCTTGGACTGAGAATCGCGACCGTTACGCGACGAACCGCCAGCTTTTTTATGTGCCATGGGAGTTCTCCTTTACCTTCGAAACCTGATTAGCCGAGAATGTCGGTGATACGGACGACCGTGTGATGCTGGCGATGACCGCGAATACGCTTGGAATTCTGACGGCGACGCTTCTTGAAGGAGATGACCTTCTTGCCACGGTTATGCTCGACAACTTCGGCCTTGACCGTCGCGCCCGAAACAAACGGTGCGCCGATCTTGGCATCGGCGCCAACGCCGACGACCAGGACTTCGTTGAATTCTACTACTGCACCAGCTTCGGCTTCCAGCTTTTCGATGGTCAGCACGTCGTTGGCGGCCACGCGGTACTGCTTACCGCCGGTCTTGATGACTGCGAACATTTTATATCCTTTCATGTTCGTTCCGGCTCTCTTCTCGACGAGAAGGGCCGTCTTTTTATCAGTCGGTCTTTAGCAGGGGGTCAGGAAAGAGATATCTTTTCAAAACTGATCTGCCGGTGAAATCGCGCGAAAACCATCAGGATCTCTCGCGATCGTCAGACGCGGACGCATTTCCACACCTGAACGCAGGCGGGCTTACGCGAGCGACAAAAAACTGTCAAGGTAAAAGGATATGAAGACTTGCATTTCGCCCCTTGCCAGCCCGATTTTTCGCCGCTATGAGACAGCCCGCGCAACATTGCGCCGACCAGCAAAGCGGAGAGGTGGCTGAGTGGTCGAAAGCACCGCACTCGAAATGCGGCATACGGGCAACCGTATCGTGGGTTCGAATCCCACCCTCTCCGCCATATTTGCCATTGGATCGCGATATCTGTCAGTTTTTGCCTTTATCGGCCCAAATTCTCGCAGAGGATAAACGCGCTCGAAACATTCAAGAATGTGGCTGGCAGACAAATAAACAGTTTCCCGCATTGTTTTGCTGGCCGATGGCGAAAACCGGCGTGTGTGATTAAGCGAAAAACGGAGGACACACCCTCAAGGCTTGCGCCCGATATCGCATGAGTTTTGCAATAGCGAACTGAGCTCACGCTCTTACCTCAAATACCATATTGAAGGGCGTTTCCGTTGCTCGATGGAAATGCGTAAATCCGGCATCGAGCACAACCTTGCGAAGCCGTACCTCGCCGGCCTGGGCGCCGAGCCCGAGTCCGACCTCCTGGGCAAGCGAAGCCGGCGTGCAGATCATCGTTGATGCTCCATAATAGACACGACCCACCGGATTGAGATTGTCCTTGAGGTGATCATGCGCGAAGGGTTCAACGATCATCCATGTTCCGCCCGGCGCAAGTGTTTCCCTGACATGCCGCCCTGCACCGACCGGATCTCCCATGTCGTGAAGGCAGTCGAACATCGCAATGAGGTCATAGTCACGACCCGGGAAAGCAGCAGCGGATGACTGCTCGAAAGTTACCCGATCCGCCACTCCTGCGCTCTCGGCGGTCGCTCTTGCCCTCTCGATGGATGGTCCATGGTAGTCGAACCCGATGAACCGCGAGGCCGGATATGCATTCGCCATCAGAATCGTCGATGCGCCGTGGCCACATCCGATGTCCGCAACACTGGCCCCAGCCTTGAGTTTTGTCCCTACGCCATCGAGAGCTGGAATCCAGTCGGCAACGAGGTAGCTGTTATAACCGGGACGAAAGAATCGTTCGGTCCCTCGGAAGAGGCAATTGCTGTGCTCATGCCAACCGACGCCCTTACCCGTTCGAAACGCGTCGGCAATCTTCGGTTCATCCATCCACATGGATTGAACAACTTCGAACGCTCCGACGAAAAAGGCCGGGCTGTTTTCTTCGGCGAAAACCATGGCCTGTTCCGGCGACAGGCTGAAGCGCTCCGTTCGCTCGTTATAGCAGATATAGTCGGCAGCAGCCTGGGCACTTAGCCACTCCCTCAGATATCGCTCCTTAACACCTGTTCGGGCCGCCAGTTCAGCCACCTGGACAGGCTTGCCATCCGCCATTGCCCTGAAAATACCCACGTGGTCACCCAGCACAACCAGCGCTCCCGTCACGGCTGCACCGACATCACCAACAAGCCGGCTGACCAATGTGTCGAGTTTCTGCATATCCGGTTCACGCATCGAAGCCTCCCAGGTGCAAAGCATCTCTTTAAATTAGCACATCAGCACATATAAATCCAATCAAACACAGTCCATTCAGACTGCTCGGCACGTCTTCGAAATGGATTCTGGATCGGCCTTTTGTTTCCCAAGATCTGTTACATTGAGGAATGCGGCGATAAGAGAATTTAATGAAAATTTCGCCCTTTAGGCATGACTTGCGCCGGATCGGTCCCTTGTGGATCTGTGGGATCGGAAATCTGCTTGAGGGGCAAGGCAATGGAATGCGCCTTGGGTCTCCACGATCCACCGCCGGACCTAATAGCCTCATCGGATCTTGGGTCTCCGAAACGTCTGGCTTCCTTCTGAAGCAGGCCCAGCATCGGCGTCAGATCCTCGATATGTTCGACGACCGTATGAATGACCCCGCTCTGGCTTTGCAGCCTTCCCCGGATCTTCACCAATCGTGCGCCCATGACCACGGACCGGTATTTTTCGAAGATCTTCGGCCAGACAATCGCATTGGCGACACCCGTTTCATCCTCGAGTGTGATGAAGATTACGCCTTTCGCCGACCCCGGACGCTGTCTCACCAACACGATGCCACCGATCGTGACCCTTTGGCCATTTCGGATGTTGAGAAGATCAACGCTTCGCGTAACGCCCATCGACAGGAATTCCTCGCGCAGGAAGGAGACCGGATGAGCCTTGAGGGAAAGCGACAGATGACGGTAATCCTCGATCACCTCTTCTCCCGGCAGCATCAGGGGTAGGTGAGCCTGAGGCTCAGGCCGAAGATCCGCAGGACCAGCCATCTCGAACAAGCTGTCATGGTTGAGGGCGGCCTTCACATCCAGCCCCCTCACCGCCCATAATGCCTGCCTGCGGCTCAAGCCGATCGAACCGAAACCATCGGCATCGGCAAGCCGTTCGAGACTGGCCTTGTCCAGTCCGGACCGGAGCCAGAGGTCATGAACACTCCGATAGCCCCCACCGCGATTGACCATGAGCTTGTTGCACATGTCATCTTCGCTCAAACCTTTGACCTGGCGAAAGCCGAGTCTTATTCCATGGCGAGTCTTGATGACATGCCGCATGCTTTCATGACGCCGGTCGACCCTGCCTGGATCAAATGGTACCGCTTCCAGGGTGCAGTCCCACTCCGACTGATTGATATCGACCGGAAACACGCTCACGCCATGCTCACGCGCATCCCGGATAAGCTGTGCCGGCGCATAAAAGCCCATTGGTTGCGAGTTCAGCAAGGCCGCACAGAAGACATCCGGATAATAGGTCTTGATCCAGGAGGATGCATAGACGAGGAGGGCGAAGGATGCCGCATGGCTTTCAGGAAACCCGTATTCGGCAAATCCCTTGATTTGCTCAAAACACTGTTTTGCAAATTCTTCCCTGTATTCGTTTTCCCGCATGCCCGCGATGAAATCGCGTTCAAATTCACTAACACGTCCCGAACGCTTGAAGGTCGCCATTGATCGGCGCAACTGGTCTGCTTTCTCCGGCGGAAAACCGGCTGCCTTGATGGCGATCTGCATGGCCTGCTCCTGAAATAGCGGCACGCCCAGCGTCCGTTCCAGAACCTCTTTCAACTCAGGTCGCTCATAAGGAATGGACTTGCCGGCATTCTTCATCTCGCGGCGCTTCAGATAGGGGTGAACCATGTTGCCCTGGATCGGTCCCGGCCGCACAATCGCGACCTCGATCACAAGGTCATAAAATTCCTTCGGCCGCAGTCGGGGTAGCATGCTCATCTGCGCCCGGCTTTCGATCTGAAAGACACCGATCGTATCGGCCCTGCAGATCATGTCATAGACGTCCGGATCCTGCTTCTTTTGAAGTCCGTCCAATGTCTCATGCACATCGTAACGTTCTCGCAGAAACGCAAATGCCTTTTTCAGGCAGGTCAGCATGCCCAGCGCCAGAACATCGATCTTCAAGAGATGAAGCGTATCGAGATCGTCCTTGTCCCATTCGATCATGTAGCGGCCCGGCATTGCCGTTTTCATGATCGGCACCACCTCGTCGAGCCTGTCGCGGGTAATGAGAAAACCGCCGACATGCTGGGTCAGGTGTCGAGGGAAACCCATCAAATCACGTGCATGGGCAATAACCTTTTTTGTCAGGGGATCAGTGACATCGAGACCGGCTACCTTGGCGTCCCGCTCCGATAGCCCGTCCTCCGACCAGCCCCAGACCGTACTAGAAAGTGCAGCCTGAACATCTTCCGACAATCCGAAGGCCTTGGCGACTTCACGACCAGCCATGCGGGTCCGGTAACTCGTCACTGCTGCAGTCAACCCGGCATGGCGATAACCGTAATGGCTGTAGATATACTGGATGACTTCTTCGCGCCGTCCGTGTTCGAAATCGACATCGATATCCGGCGGCTCGTTCCGCTCCGTTGAAATGAAGCGCTCGAAAAGCAGCGGCGTGAAAGTCGGGTCAACTTCCGTGATCTCCAGACAGTAACAGACTGTCGAATTGGCGGCAGATCCCCGTCCCTGGCACAGAATTTTCAGCTCATAGCGCGCATGCCACACGATATGGCGGACAGTCAGGAAATAGGGCTCGTATTTCATCTCCTTGATGAGATCGAGTTCGTACCGGATCTGCCCAGAAACCTTTTCCGGTATCTTTCGCCCATAACGGCGCCTCGCTCCCTCCCATGTCAGCCGCTCGAGTGTTTCCGAAACGGTTTCTCCCGGCACGCTTTCGTCCGGATAATTGTGCTCAAGCTCCTTGAGTGAGAAACTCAGCCTGCCGAAAAATGTCGCCGTATTCGCCACGGCATCCGGATAGGCACGAAAGAGCCGCGCCATCTCATATGCCGGTTTGAGATACCGATCTCCATGCGGGGCAAGCCGAAATCCCGCCTCCTGTATAGTCACATGATGACGAATGGCGGTCACCACATCCGCCAGAGACCGCCGATAGGACAGGCTGAAGATCGGAAGGTTCGTCGCAATCAGCGGCACGCGGTTCTGTCGCGCGATTTGAGCAAAAACCGCAAAGACGAGGGGATCGCGCCCGTCATAGGTTGGCGATAGGGCAAGGTAGATATTCTTGCGAAACCTCTCCCGATAAAGGCCAAGCCGCTCATCGAGTTCCGCCAAGTATACCTTGTCCTCGGTACGGGAAAAATCCGGCACGACCGCCAGCATCATCTCATGACACCATTCCAGAAGATCCCATTCTTCCAGAATGCAGGCCCCCTTCTCCGCTCTCAGGTTGCCGGTACTGAGCAGTCGGCAAAGATTGGCCCAGCCCTCCCGGTTCTTCGGGTAGGCAAGAACATCCGGCGTACCATCTGCAAAAACGAGCCTGGCGCCGGGATGAAACCGGCAGGGCTCGATGGCTTCGTCTTCACCAGCCTCCCTGCCCTTTTCCCTCTGCCTCTCGAAAAGTGCGGTCATCTCCTTGGTCTGGTTATAGGCTCGCACCACGCCGGCAACGGAATTGCGATCGGCAATTCCCAATCCGGAAAGACCAAGCATGCAGGCGGACACGATCATCTCTTCTGGCCTCGCCGCTCCTTCGAGAAAAGAGAAATTCGTCTTGGCGCCGATCTCGAAAAATCTGAGTTCATCCATCATGCGAAGACCCCATGGATACGCCATGTCGGGGGCGGGTCATCCCCGTAACGACCAAGCCGAAAAACCCAGAAAAGCCGTCCCAATTCGCTTTCGAGACGAAAATAATCACGTTCCTTTGCGTTTTCGTCGTCGATCCACCATTCCGGTGCGATCCGCTCCGGTCCCTCGGCTCGGGTGACCGTATGCAGCACATGCCGCCAGCGGAATTGCTGCGGCGGACCATCGGGGACGAGAGCTGCAAAAGCCTCGACAGGCTCCGGGCTGCGCAAAAGCCGCAAGGGGCGATCGGCCCGCGGCAGGAATTGCAGGGTTTCGCTGCACTGAGGCTGCCTTTCCGGTGCTGCAATCGCCGGAAGGAAGATTTCGGCACGTTCCGGAATATGGCTTTGTCGATGCTGATAGACCTGGAGACAACCTGCACCGAACCGGGCGGAAACCCTGTCGATGAAATCCGCAAGCGATGTCTCCCGCCTCTCTTCTCCTGAAAAATCCGCTTGAAGATCATCGAAAACATCATGCTGCAGCACATTAAGACGCAAAAGTTCGAAGCCGAAACCCGCATCCAGATCGTCATGAATGGCATTGAGGCGCTCTGAAAACAGGCCGGAAATCCGCTTCGGATCTCTCAACGGACGCGAAGCGCCTGCCGAAATCCGAAACACCCGCCCGTCGACGCGGAAGAGAACAAGTTCAAACACCTTGCCGCCGGCACCACGATTTTCCAGGCTGAGCTTGAGGGATGACGCAATCTCGGCTGTCATACCGAGAATATCCTCCTCCGTCTGGATCGGCTCGCCCAACCGGCGCTCGGCGGAGAGCGACGCCACCGGGCGCCGTGGCGATATGGCTTCCTCGTTCGTTCCAAGTGCCTGGTCGAGCCGCATCAGCAACTGCGCACCAAAACGGCGGGCAAGTGGCGCCCTTGGCATAGACATCAGATTTGCAACGCGTTTCAGGCCGAGCTTCAAAAGCGAAGCAACCGCTTTTTCATCGAGACGAAGCGCGTGCACGGGCAAGGCACCCAGCGCTGCTGACATATCCTCTCTTGTTATCACCCCGCCGGGCCCAAACCGGCTGATCGCGCTTGACAGGCCCGGCGTGCTCGAAATCGATCCGCGCACATAGAAACCCATCTGAAAAAGCCGGGCAAGAACGTCACGAAGCATCGCCTCCTCTCCCCCGAAAAGATGGGTGCAGCCGGTGATATCGAGAAAGAGCCCATCCTTTCCGTCCAGGGCAACAAGCGGTGTGTAACGATCGCACCAATCGGCAATCGCTTCCAGAAGGGCAAAATCGGCTCTTTCATCCTCATCGAAGACATCGATGTCAGGATACATGGCCCGCGCTTCGGCAAGCCCCTGCCCTCGCTTCAGGCTGCATGTCTGCGCCACTTCATCGATTGCAACCAGTCGCAATGCGTTATCGCGTCTGCCGGCACAGATTATCGGAGGATGGTCAGGACGCCCTTTCGAACGCCACGACAGCCCCCACAGCTTTCGGGCGATCCTGTCGGTCGGCAGATGCCGAAAGTGAAGCGCCAGAATGCGCTGGCCACTTGTGGAAAGAAGATTTGCCTGGATCTCGGGCGAGGTGAAATTGGCGGTCATCAAGGTTCCACTCCAGACGAAAGCTGAGAGGGGCCGGGTTTCGGCTCTTCTCCAGGGTGATGTTGAAAACCGGATAGCCGATACTGCCGCCAAGCATGCTGCCATCCGGAAGGGATCGCTCCAGAGCCGGAGCCGGCTCGACAAACAGACGGAGGGAAGCACTGCTAGCCTCCTCACCCCCTGCATGTCGCAGCAGGAAAAGCGGCCGCCCTGCCGCCTTTGCCCGAAGACTGAGCCTTCGGCTTTCAGCCAAGCCAAAGGATTTGGGATTTCCATGAACTTCAAGGATCGTTGCGATAAACGCCTTGCTTTCAAGCGCCCCTTCCGCAAGCCACAGGGCATCCTCCAGCCTGCGAGGCGATGCGTGAAATATCGCCCGAGGATCGATGCCGAACTGCCTGATCCCTCCGGCATAAGGAATGCCCATTTCGCCGGAAGAAAAGCTGTCCGCAATCCATAACATCGGACCTGCAGCGGCTTTGCGTGCCTTCATCAGCCCGACAAGCGAAAAGGAAAAACCGGTTGCCGCGCCGGCATCGGAGAATGATCCGGAACGGATCTCGGTAATGCAATCGAGCGGCAGACCGCCGCTCAGCGCGTCGTCGAGAGCCGGGATGTCGAAGGACAATCTTTCTTCACCGCTCGATCCGGAAACAAAACTCTCCATCTTCGCCGCCGCCATTGCCGGCAGGCTTCTGCCTTCCAATCTGGCGATCTGTTCGCGCAGGGCAAATAGCTTCTCCTGCGCCGCGGCTGCATGGGCCATGGCGTCAGCTCTCCATTTCAAATGTTCACTTTATGTTCTTATAGATTCCAGAGCCAGGCAGGAGAGTCAATCATCACTGGACAGGAATCTTTTCCTCATTTGCTATAGCGATGATTCTTATCTCGAAAAAAAGGATCATCGGCCTTATATGTCTCTCACAAAGGGAGAACCAATGGCTCGCATTGACCAAACAGACGACTGGCAGGATCGCCATGCGCCAACGATAAGCACGTTCGAGTCGCTTGCGATCGATGCCTATGGTCATCTTCCGGAAGAATTCAGGGCCCTCACCACCAATCTCACCATTGAGATCGAAGATTTCCCGGACGATGACGTTTTCGAGGACATGGCGCTGGAAACGCCGTTCGACCTGCTTGGCCTTTTCGAAGGGCGTGGAATTTCCGAACGGTTTACCGTGGAAACGGGAGAGCTTCCGAACAGGATCCGGCTCTACCGCCGCCCGATCCTGGACTACTGGGCTGAAAACGACGAAACCCTAGGCGATATCATCACCCATGTCCTGATCCATGAAATCGGCCACCATTTCGGTCTGAGCGACGAAGACATGGAGCGGATCGAAGCCAGCGCCGAGAATGCCACCCAGCGCTGACCCGCGGCATCTTATTGCTCGCCGAGCTTTATATCCGGATGATAATCCTTGCCCTCTACGGTTTTCGTCACCGCCTGACCGCACTGCATGATCCCGGTTGCAGCATTGAAAGCATAGGTCGGCGAACCGTAAAGTTCCCATCCCTTGTTCAGAGCGGCCGTTACCTTGTGGCAGAATGAGGCGTCGTCCGGAGCGGTCAGCAGTCGATAAAGTTTCATTGGGGCTTCTTTCTTGCAAAAATCGTGGCGGCCTGCGCCAGAAGTGTCTTAGCCTCCTCGAAGTGAAGGCGCTCGATCATTTTTCCATCAAGGTTGATGACGTTGAGGCCTTGCGCCTCCGGCCGTTCGAAAGCCGAGACGATCGCTTCGGCATCCTTGATGCTTTCCGGATCCGGCCCGAAATGCCGGTTGGCAATGTCGATCTGCGCCGGATGAATGAGCATTTTCCCTGAAAAGCCCATTGCCCGACCCTGCGCACATTCGGCAGCAAAACCGACATCATCCCTGAAATCGTTGAACACGCTGTCGATCACATCGACACCATGGGCGCGGCCCGCAAGCACGATCTGCATCAGCCATGGCACCAGATAAGCCCGCCCAGGCTGCGCCAGAACCCCGGTCTCCTTGCGCAGATCGTTGGAGCCGACCACAAGGCATTTCGGGCCGTTCTCCGCCGCCGCAATGGAAGCTGCATTCAAAACACCTTTCGGGGTCTCGATCATCGCCCACAAAGCGATCGATCTCGCAGGTGCAAGCCGGGCGAGCATGTCGGCCACCGCAGCGATTTCACCGACATGTTCGACCTTGGGAAGAGCAACGGCATCCGGCAGGATCTGTGCAGCCAGTTTCAGGTCATCTTCCCCGAACCCGCTTTCGAGTGGATTGATGCGGATGATCCGCTCCTGCTGCGACTGGCACGGCTGCGAGAAAGCATTCGCAAGATTGTCGCGTGCTTCCGGCTTTTTCTCGGGCGCAACGGAATCTTCGAGGTCATAGATCAGGCCATCGCAGTCAAGACCCGGTGCTTTTTCCAGGGCGCGCCTGTTGTCAGCCGGAACACTGAGAAGCGAACGGCGAACCGGCGCGATATGATTTTTCAAGAACACCATCACCCTCTTTTGCCAATATTTTGAGGTCCCGGCAATCAAACCCGCATGAACCTCTTGCAAGCCGGGACAACAAGGCCCACATTTTCACACGAAGAAAGGTTTGGACATGCAAAACATTCGGTCCTTTTTCGTTATCGCCACGGCTATTGCCCTGCTTGCTGCAGCGGCTCTTTTGACGGCATCGCTGACGATTGCATTCATGGGAACGCTTGCCATTCTTTCCATCGGAAAGATGCTTTCGAGCAAGCTGAAACCCGTACCGGTTCGCGCAAAGAATAAGCAGAACGACATGCGCGTCTGGAACGACGGTCGCGGCACCATCATCGATATGTAAGTCCTGAAATCAGCCCCGTCGTGATCGCCGCCAAGCGGCGTACCGATTGGTACTGAATCGGACTTCAAATTCTCCCGAAAATACTTTATGGCAACGCTATAAAGTCTTCGTGGAGGCCGATCATGGAAAAATTCGAAAAGCTGACGGGCGTTGCCGCCCCCCTTCCGGTTGTCAATGTCGACACCGACATGATCATTCCGAAGGACTATCTCAAGACGATCAAGCGTACAGGCCTTGGAAAGGGCCTTTTCGCCGAGGCTCGTTATCGCGAAGATGGTTCCGAGAACCCGGACTTCGTCTTGAACAAGCCGGCTTATCGTGAGGCCAAGATCATCGTTGCTGGCGACAATTTCGGCTGCGGCTCGTCCCGTGAGCATGCTCCTTGGGCATTGCTGGATTTCGGCATCCGCTGCGTAATTTCCACCAGCTTCGCCGACATTTTCTACAATAACTGTTTCAAGAACGGCATCCTGCCGATCGTCGTCAGCCCCGAAGATCTGGAAAAGCTGATGGATGATGCAGAGCGCGGCTCGAACGCCATCCTGACGGTCGATCTCGAAGCCCAGGAAATTACCGGTCCTGATGGTGGCCGCCTTCATTTCGATATCGACGCCGGTCGTCGCCAGATCCTTCTCGAAGGCCTGGATGACATTGCCTCGACGCTGAAGAGCGATGCCGCAATCGCAAGCTTCGAGACAAAGAACCGCAGCGATCGTCCCTGGCTCTGATGGACAAGGCTCCTTGTCCTGCGACAGGCTCGGACAAGGGTTTTTTAGGCGCGGCAAGGCTGCGTTAGCTATTGTGAGCCTGTAAGAACTGCAAGGACAGCAGACGAATGGCAAAGAACCTCTTCCTTCTTCCCGGTGACGGCATCGGCCCTGAAGCCATGGGCGAAGTCCGCAAGATCATCGCCTATATGAACGATGCGATGAAGGCCGATTTCTCGCTCGACGAAGGCCTTGTCGGCGGCAGCGCCTATGATGCGCATGGCGTTGCGATTTCCGAAGAGGACATGGCCAAGGCAATGGCGGCGGATGCAGTTCTGTTCGGCGCCGTTGGCGGCCCGAAATGGGATACGGTTCCCTATGAAGTTCGCCCCGAAGCCGGCCTCCTGCGCCTGCGCAAGGATATGGAGCTTTTCGCCAACCTGCGCCCGGCAATCTGCTACCCGGCACTGGCTTCCGCATCGTCGCTGAAGCCGGAACTCGTCGAAGGCCTCGACATCCTGATCGTTCGTGAACTGACCGGCGGCGTCTATTTCGGTGAGCCCAAGGAAATCATCGATCTCGGCAACGGCCAGAAGCGCGGTATCGACACCCAGATCTACGATACATACGAAATCGAGCGTATTGCCGGCGTCGCCTTCGAACTGGCCCGCACGCGCAAGAACACCGTATGCTCGATGGAAAAGCGCAATGTCATGAAATCCGGCGTTCTGTGGAACCAGGTCGTGACCGAAACCCACAAGCGCTCCTATTCCGACGTGAAGCTGGAACATATGCTGGCCGATGCCGGCGGCATGCAGCTCGTTCGTGCGCCAAAACAGTTCGACGTCATCGTCACCGACAACCTTTTCGGCGACATGCTGTCGGATGTGGCCGCCATGCTGACCGGCTCGCTCGGTATGCTTCCTTCCGCCTCGCTTGGCGCTGCAGATGCCAAAACCGGACAGCGCAAGGCCATGTATGAGCCCGTGCACGGTTCGGCACCGGACATCGCCGGAAAGGGCATCGCCAACCCGATCGCGATGATCGCTTCCTTCGCCATGTGCCTGCGTTATTCGTTCAACATGATTGCGGAAGCCGATCATCTCGAAAAGGCGATAGCCACGGTTCTCGACAAGGGCATCCGCACCGGCGACATCATGGCGGAAGGTTGCCGTCAGGTCGGCACAACCGAAATGGGCGATACCATTCTCAAGGAATTCCAGGCACTTTCCGCCTGATCAAAATCTACGAGGCCTCCATGAAAATGGAGGCCTCGTTTTTCGCCTGTCATCATCTCCGAATATGCTCGGCCTAATCAGCCACGATGTGCAAGATATTCGGACCGATGAAGAGCACGATCAAGAATTTGCGCCTCCGCCGCCAACGCTGCCAGAAGCCGAATTTCTCGATCTGTTGCATCTGGACCTGGGCGTTCATCACCATCAATCTGATCGTGATTGCCCTTTTCCTTCTCGATTCCCCGGTCGCGTCCTACGCACAGCACAATTCCCAGGTCCTGAAGCCGATCGGCAGGACGATCACCGATTTCGGCAAATCCGATTGGATCATCTACGGAAGCATGCTCATCTTTGCCGAGGCACTGGTAGCCTATCGACTTTCACCGACATTGAGGGGGCGCTTCCAGGCCGCTTTTGTCGGCCACATGGCGATCTACGTTTTCATTTGTGTCAGCCTTTCCGGCATTCTGGCCAATCTCCTGAAGCGGATCATAGGCCGTGCTCGCCCTACCCTCTTTGACGAACTTGGTTTTCTGAGCTTCGACAGCCTGTCCGGAAGCGCGCGTTTCGAAAGCTTCCCTTCGGGCCATGCTACAACGGCCGGGGCCTTGATGATGGCCATGGCGCTGATTGCACCGCCCTATCGGTTGATTTTCCTGAGCATGGGCCTTTGGCTGGGTTTCTCGCGCGTCATCGTCGGGGCACATTACCCGAGTGATGTGATCGCCGGCTTGGCGCTCGGCACTTGGTTTTCGCTTGCCACTGCGATTGTATTTTCACGTCATAAGCTTTTGTTCCGGCAGAGGCCGGATGGAATGCCGGTCCTTCGCCATCCCTTGCCACTTTCCCTGAGGCCACATGGCATGGGCTACAGCAAACCCGAATTTACACCTCTCGCAAGCTATCGGCCGCGATTCGAGCGGGCATGAAAAAGCCCGGTAGTGCGGCCTACCGGGCTTCAATCTGTCGAACCTAAACAGTCTCCCAGCGACTATTCAGCGTGAATATCACGATCCTTGGTTTCCGGTAGGAACAACACCCCGACAACCAGTGTGATCGCTGCAAAGACGATCGGATACCAGAGGCCATAGTAGATGTTGCCCGCAGCCGCGCTCATGGCGAAGGCCGTTGCCGGAAGCAAGCCGCCGAACCAGCCGTTACCGATATGGTAGGGCAGCGACATACCCGTATAACGGATGCGGGTCGGGAAGAGTTCGACCAGAAGCGCCGCGATCGGGCCGTAGACCATCGTCACGTAGAGAACCAGAACGAAGAGAACGGCGACCGTTCCGAACCAGTTCACCCGTGCCGGATCGGCCTTCATCGTAAACGCACCGCCATTTGCGACCGTGTAAACGGGCATGTCGGTGACAGTCTTCGCCTCATCCGCCGTCAGAAGCTTCTGGGAAATGAGATCGGCAGAGCTGACCGTTGCCTTGTCGCCGGCACGTACGGCCTCGGCATTCAGCCCAAGCTCCGGGTTGGCGGCAATGAAGTTATCGAGCTTGGAATCTGGCACCTTGGCAGCGCCGCGGGTAAGCGGATAACCGGCATCGTGAAGAGCGACGTTAATGCCCTTTTCCAGCGCCGTCTGCTTGGCCTTGGCGTCGGCGCCGGCTGTAATCGCATCATAGCTGGTCACGCTATTGTCGCCGATCTTGACCGTCGCCGGCTGTCCGGCCGGGCCAGGAACGACCTCATAGGGCACCGAGTTTCTGGTCAGGAAGGCCGTTGCGATATCACAGGAACTGGTGAATTTCGCCGTGCCTGTCGGGTTGAACTGGAATTTGCAATCCGCCGGATCAGACGTGACGGTAGCACGGATCGAAGCCTGTGCCTCGGCAAGCGCCGGGTTCGCCATATGGGTCAGCGCCTTGAACAGCGGCATATAGGTGACCGCCGCGATCAGCAGGCCCGCCATGATGATCGGCTTGCGGCCGATCTTGTCGGACAACGCACCGAAGATTACGAAGAACGGTGTTGCCAGAAGAAGCGCGATCGCCACCATGATGTTTGCGGCCTGCAAATCGACCTTGAGCACGTTCTGCAGGAAAAAGAGCGCGTAGAACTGACCACCATACCAGACGACCGCCTGACCCATCGTCGCGCCGAGCAGGGCGATGATGGCGATCTTCGCATTTTTCCAGGTGCCGAAAGCTTCCGTCAGAGGAGCCTTTGAACCCTTGCCTTCGGCTTTCATCTTCTGGAAGGCGGGCGATTCGTTCATCTTCACACGGATCCAAACGGAAACGCCGAGAAGAACGACCGAAACGAGAAATGGAATGCGCCATCCCCATGCGGCAAACGCTTCGTTGCCCATGATCGATTGCACGGTAACGATAACGATCAGCGAGAGGAACAAGCCGAGCGTTGCCGTCGTCTGGATCCAGGAGGTAAAGTAACCGCGCCTGCCATTCGGCGCATGTTCCGCCACATAAGTTGCGGCGCCGCCATATTCACCGCCGAGCGCAAGCCCCTGCAACAGGCGAAGAATGATGAGAATGATCGGCGCGGCAATGCCGATCGTCGCCGCACCCGGCAGAATACCGACGAGAAACGTCGAAAAACCCATGATCAGAATGGTGACGAGGAACGTATATTTGCGTCCGACAAGATCTCCGAGGCGACCGAAGACGAGCGCACCGAACGGACGCACCAGGAAGCCTGCTGCAAAGGCAAGCAACGTGAAGATGTTGCGCGTGGCCTCGGGATACTGGGTGAAATATGTCGCGCCGATATAGGTGGCGAGCGAACCGTAGAGATAGAAGTCGTACCATTCGAATACTGTGCCGAGGGAAGATGCGAAGATGACCTTCTTCTCTTCCCGCGTCATAGGTGCGGCCTTCGTACCGGCCGTCGTCGTGACGTTTGCCATTGTCGTCCTCCCAACAAGGTGTAACCCGCTCAACGGTAACTGCTCTGGCCTTTCCTCCTTTGCCAAAACAACCGTGACGCGATGCTCTCAGATTGACAGAAATCAGGACATCCGGTGAGTGATGCTTTGGGATTATGACTTTCGTCTAAAGTGCGGCTCAGCGGAGATACAACTCCGGCCTCAACTTGCCTTGACTCCATTCCAAAATGTTCTAAACACATGCGCGAACGGGAAAACGCCCAAATGATCGCCTGCGACTTTGACATCGCTGCATCTTGCCTGCCGGCTGAACAAGCCGGACAGCGTTTTTTCGCTTTCTCCAAAACCATGGCCAAAACGACGACGAAAACCGTCTGACGTCTCTGGCCCGCCGCTCTCTCCCCGGCAAGGCCGGGGACAAGGAACACCGTACCGCGTGAGGTACGGCTTCCCCCTCACCGACCGAGGAGAGACAGAAAGAGAGCATAGACATGGGTTTCAAGATTGCAGTCGCCGGCGCTACCGGCAATGTCGGCCGGGAAATGCTGAACATCCTGGCAGAGCGCGGTTTTCCGGCTGATGAAGTCGTGGCGCTCGCATCCGCCCGCAGTCAGGGCACCGAGGTCTCCTTCGGCGACAAGACGCTCAAGGTTTCCAACCTGGAAAACTACGATTTTTCGACCACCGACATCTGCCTGATGTCCGCCGGTGGTGACGTTTCCAAGAAGTGGTCGCCGAAGATCGGTGCCCAGGGCTGCGTCGTCATCGATAACTCTTCTGCATGGCGTTACGATGCCGAAGTGCCTCTCATCGTTCCGGAAGTAAACCCGGATGCGGTCGCCGGCTTCACCAAGAAGAATATCATTGCCAATCCGAATTGCTCGACTGCCCAGCTGGTCGTCGCGCTGAAGCCACTGCACGATGCTGCCAAGATCAAGCGCGTCGTCGTCTCCACCTACCAGTCGGTTTCCGGTGCCGGCAAGGAAGGCATGGACGAGCTCTTCACCCAGACGCGTGCTGTCTTCGTTGCCGATCCGATCGAATCGAAGAAGTTCACCAAGCGCATCGCCTTCAACGTCATTCCGCATATCGATGTCTTCATGGAAGACGGCTACACGAAGGAAGAGTGGAAGGTTCTCGCCGAGACCAAGAAGATGCTCGACCCGAAGATCAAGGTAACCTGCACGGCCGTGCGCGTTCCGGTCTTCATCGGCCACTCCGAATCGGTCAACATCGAGTTCGAAAACGAGATCACTGCGGATCAGGCGCGTGACATCCTGCGCGAAGCACCGGGCTGCCTCGTCATCGACAAGCATGAGAACGGTGGATACATCACCCCGATCGAATCTGCCGGTGAAGATGCGACCTACATCTCCCGTATTCGCGAGGATGCGACGGTTGAGAACGGCCTCAACATCTGGGTCGTCTCCGATAACCTGCGCAAGGGCGCTGCCTTGAACGCCATCCAGATCGCAGAATTGCTGGTCAACCGTGGCCTTATCAAGCCGCGCCAGGCCGCAGCCTGAAAAATCAGAAATTATTAAGCATATCGATTTAGAAAATCCCGCCATTGGGCGGGGTTTTCTTTTTGTAAGAATGTCCTCACGAACTATTCATGCGTGCCGGAGCGGTGTTTTCTTGCAACCTGCCGCGTTTGCAACGAATAGTGGGGCAGGGATGCACCGCCGCTGAACGGCAAACACGGATTAAAGCATGAAAAAGCTTCTACTCGCAGGACTGGCCTTCACTACATTGGCTATTGCAGGCCCAGCTGCTGCGCAGCAATGCGGCAATGATTCATCCGGCTTCGATCGCTGGGTACAGGATTTCAAGAGCGTCGCTCCTTCAAACGGTATCAGCCCGGCTGTGCTTGATCGTGCGTTTGCCAACGTTTCCTACAATCGCCCGACCATCAGCGCCGATCGCGGCCAGAAGAGCTTCAAGCTTTCCTTCGACGAATTCCTGAAAAAGCGTGGCGCCACGACCATCATCTCGCAAGGCAAGAAGATGAAGTCGGCCAATGCGGCACTCTTCGACCGCCTCGAGCGCCGTTATGGCGTGCCCGCCGGTCCGATCATCGCCATCTGGGGCATGGAAACCGGTTTCGGCCGTTTCATGGGCAACCAGCACACACTGTCCGCCGTCGCAACGCTTGCTTATGATTGCCGTCGCTCGGACTATTTCACCGAACAGCTCTATGCTGCGCTCAAACTTGTCGCCCGCGGCGATCTGAGCACGACCGCCAAGGGCGCCGCCCATGGCGAAATCGGCCAGACCCAGTTTCTTCCGCTCAACGTCATTCGTTACGGTGCCGATGGTGATGGCGACGGCCATATCGATATGGTTGGCTCGCGTGCCGATGCGCTTGCATCGACCGCGAACTTCCTGAAGGGCCACGGCTGGGTCACCGGCGCCGGCTACCAGCCCGGTGAACCGAGCTTCGTAGCCATCCAGGGCTGGAATGCGGCAACGGTCTATCAGCGCGCCATAGCTTATATGGGCGCTGAGATCGACGGCAGGTAACGTCAGGATGCTGGCGTCTGATCCTCCGGGGAGGGCGCCAGTTCTGCTTCCAGATCAGGGCGCATGAAGTCGCCCTTCTCATTCATCACCCAAAGTTCTCCGCTCGATATATCGAACCAGGCGCCGTGAACCGAGAGTTCACCCTTGTCCGTCAGCGCCTTGATGAACGGGAAACTCGCCAGGTTGGTGATCGAATTGCGGATGGAGACCCGCTCGAGCGCCGTCTGACGCTCCGACGCCGTCATCAGGTCATTACTCTGGATCTGAGAGGCCGCGGGCCTGACAAGCCCGATCCACTTGCCTATGAAATCGCCGGGTGAAAGTGGCTCAAGCGTCGGATCCAGCGCTGCCTGGATACCGCCGCAGCGACCATGGCCCATCACCACGATGTCACGAATCTTCAGAACCTGGATGGCATATTCGAGCGCGGCGGAGGTGCCATGGAACTGGCTGTCCGGCTCATAGGGCGGCACCATGTTGGCGATGTTGCGAACTACGAAAAGCTCTCCCGGACCACAATCGAAAATCGTTTCCGGTGCAGCACGGGAGTCACAACAGGCAATCAGCAGCGTGTGCGGCTTCTGTCCGTTTTCGGCAAGAACACGGTAACGCTCGCGCTCGTCGATATAGCGTCCGCTCATGAAATTGCGGTAGCCCGCAAGCAATTTGGCTGGAAAATAGGTCATGAGGGCTACGAATATTACGCCTTCGAGCCAAGATCAACGGCCCGCTATGCGCAACCCGGCACCTTACTCGCTTTGACCTCATAGCATTTTGGATTGGCCTTATTTGCATATCCTATGGGGGTATGGGCGATAAAAGCCTATATTCATTATAACATGCTGAAAAACTCGAATTTATTGTCGTGGCAACAATTCTTTGCCAAATCCTGTCAAGATTGCTGAGCAGAACAGTGGTAATTGCTCCAACGTGGACGGATTCGCGCCGTTCTCTGCAGCATTCAGCCAGAAAAGGGAGAGATCATGGTCTGGAAGAATAGCCCCAAGCGCAGCAAGCAGATGGATGGGGCGCGATCATTCGCGAGCAAGGCCGGCAAAGACTTTCTCGATCCAGCCATTCTGTTCGGGCGCGCAAGCGACGACGATCTCGCAAGCTACTCCCCTGAAATGCTTGGTATTACCGCGGCGCATGCTGCAACCCGTGTGAAGGCTTGGAACCGTGTCCGTGCCGATATCACCGTGACCCAGATACCGGGTGTCGAACCGGACGGAATTCCCGTCTGGGTTCTGACCGTGATCGACCGGAACATGCCGTTCCTGTTCGATTCCGTCATGGGCGAGGTGACAGCCAGCCACCGTGGTATCCTCATGGCAGTGCATCCGATCCTGACGATCGAGCCGGGCAAGGAGCCGGTACTGCGCAGCAATGACGAGCCGACCGATCCAGCCCATCAGGTCAGCCTCATTCAGCTCCATATCGCTCAGTTGAACGAGGAGCAGGCCAATCATCTGATCGAGCGCATCCGCTTCATACTGGATCAGGTCCACCTGGCGATCACCGACTGGTCCGCCATGCTGGATACGATGGATGGCGCGGCCAAGCAGCTCTTGAATGCCAAACCGCGCAAGGGTGCCAATCGCGAAGAAGCACTGGCCTTCCTCGACTGGCTGCGGGATGACAATTTCACCTTCCTCGGCATGCGCGAATACGTCTATTCCGGCAAGGGATCCAAGGCGACCGTGGAGCGGGGCAAGGGCAGGGGCCTCGGCATGCTCTCCGATCCGGATGTGCTGGTTTTGCGCCAGGGCAAGGATCAGGTAACAACCACGCCGGAAATTCTCGAATTCCTCGATGGGCCACAGTTTCTCATTGTCACCAAGGCCAATGTGAAATCCGTTGTCCATCGCCGTGCCTACATGGATTACATCGGGGTAAAGCGCTTCGATGAGAACGGCCATGTCGTCGGTGAGCTGCGGATTGTCGGCCTCTTCACCGCAACCGCCTATACCCAGTCCGTGCGCGAAATACCGCTGCTGAGAACAAAGGTCGAAGGCATCGACCAGCATTTCGGTTTCGATCCCTATAGTCATTCCGGCCGGATGCTGGAAAACACGCTCGAATCCTACCCGCGTGATGATCTTTTCCAGATCGATACGGACCTTCTGGCGAAATTCTGCGAACAGATCATGGAGCTGAGCGAAAGGCCGCGTGTTCGCGCTCTCGCGCGCATCGACCATTTTGACCGCTTCGTCTCGACCATCGTTTATGTGCCGCGTGAAGACTATAATTCACTGGTTCGGGAAAAGGTCGGCGCGTATCTGGCGCGCGTGTTTGAGGGCCATGTATCGGCCTATTATCCCGCATTCCCCGAAGGCGGTGTGGCACGCGTCCATTTCATCATCGGGCGCCGCGGCGGCAAGACGCCCCGCATAGCCCAGGCGAAGCTCGAGGAAGCAATCCGCCTGATCTCCACACCGTGGGAAGAGCAGTTCTCACTTCTGGCCGAACACGGCCCCCGTCTTTCGGTGACCAATGCTTTCCAGGAAGCCTTCACACCGGAAGAAACCTTTGCCGATCTGCCGGACATCGCCGCCTGCGCCTCCGGCGAAGCCGTCCGTATCGAATTCTACAAGCGCCCGACGGATGAGGCCAACAGCATTTCCCTCAAGATTTTCCATGGCGATCATCATCTCTCGCTGTCTCGCCGCGTGCCGCTACTGGAAAACCTCGGCTTCCGAGTGGTGAGCGAGCAGACTTTTGAAATTCACGTCGGTCCGGATGCAAAGCTGATCGTCCTGCATGACATGGAGCTGCAGCTGCGTGACGGACGCGAGATCGACCTTTCGCAGGAAGGCCCGCTGCTCGAAGAAGCTTTCCTTCTGGCATTCGAGGGATCGGTCGACAATGACGGCTTCAACCGCCTTGTTCTCCTCGCCGGCCTTTCCGCCCGCGAAACCACCGTTCTGCGCGCCTATGCCCGCTATCTGCGCCAGACCGGCATCGTCTATTCCCAAGCCTATATCGCCGACACGCTGGTAAAATACCCCGAAGCGGCCGCCACCATTTTCAAGCTTTTCCAGACGAGTTTCGAACCGGACCTCGCTGAAAAAGCCAGAACCAAGAAGCTGCTGCAACTGCATGGAGCCATAGAAATAAGCCTTTCGGCGGTGCCCAGCCTCGACGAGGACCGGACGCTGCGACGCTTCGTCAACGCCATCGATTCGACACTGCGCACCAACTATTTCCAGCGCGATGAAAACGGCGCACCCAAAAGAATGCTGGCCTTCAAGTTCGATCCCGAACTTCTCGACGGCCTGCCACAGCCTCGTCCGTTCCGCGAGATGTTCGTCTACGGCACCGAGGTTGAGGGCGTACACCTGCGCTTCGGCAAGGTCGCACGCGGCGGCCTGCGCTGGTCGGATCGCGGCGAGGATTACCGGACCGAAGTCCTTGGCCTCGTCAAGGCCCAGCAGGTGAAGAACGCCGTCATCGTGCCGGTCGGTGCAAAGGGCGGTTTCTTCCCGAAAATGCTGCCTGCTGGCGGCTCGCGCGACGAGATCTTCAACGCCGGCAAGGAAGCCTACAAGACCTATATTCGCACGCTTCTGTCGATCACGGACAATATCGTCGAAGGCGAGATCGTCGGACCGGAAGACACGATCCGTATCGATGGTGACGACCCTTATTTCGTCGTTGCAGCCGACAAGGGAACGGCAACCTTCTCCGACACCGCCAACGGCCTCGCACAGGAAGCCGGCTTCTGGCTCGACGATGCTTTTGCTTCAGGCGGATCGGCAGGTTACGACCACAAGAAGATGGGTATTACCGCTCGCGGTGCCTGGGAAGCCGTCAAGCGGCACTTCCGTGAAATGGATGTCGACATCCAGACTACGCCCTTCAACGTTATCGGCGTTGGTGACATGTCCGGCGACGTCTTCGGCAACGGCATGCTCCTGTCACCGAAGATCCGCCTCATCGCCGCTTTCGATCATCGCGATATCTTCATCGATCCGGATCCGGATACTCAAAAATCCTTCAAGGAACGCAGCCGCATGTTCGCCCTGCCACGCTCCAGCTGGCAGGATTACGATCGCAGCACGCTGTCCGAAGGCGCGATGATCATTTCCCGCGCGGAAAAATCGGTAAAGCTAACCAAACAGGCGGCATCCGCCATCGGGCTCGACAAGACCACGGCCACCCCGTTCGAAATCATGACGGCTATCCTCAAGAGCGAAGCCGATCTTCTCTGGTTCGGCGGTATCGGCACCTATATCCGCGCGACAGCCGAGACGGATACGGAAGTCGGTGATCGCGCCAATGATCCGATCCGCGTCACGGCGGGCGAAGTGCGCGCCAAGGTGATCGGTGAGGGCGCCAATCTCGGCGTTACCCAGAAGGGCCGCATTGCCTATTCGCTCGCAGGCGGACGCTGCAATTCCGATGCGATCGACAATTCCGCCGGCGTCAACTCTTCCGACGTCGAGGTCAATATCAAGATCGCGCTCAATGCCGCCATGCAGGACGGTCGCCTGCCGCGTGACAAGCGCAACAAGCTTCTGGCCTCGATGACGGACGAAGTGGCGGAACTGGTTCTCCGCAACAACTATCTCCAGCCTCTGTCGATCTCGCTGATCGAGCGCAGGGGCGTCACCAACCGCGAACAGCTCTCCCGTCTGATGTCCGTGCTGGAAGGGCAGGGCAAGCTCAACCGCAAGGTGGAGACGCTGCCTGATGATGCGGAACTTGCCGAGCGTTATGCCGCCGGCCGGCCCCTGAGCCGCCCGGAAATCGGCGTTCTGCTCTCCTATTCGAAGATCGTCCTCTTCGACGCGCTTCTCGAAAGCGCCATTCCGGACGATCCGTATTTTGCGGCGATCCTCAAGGCCTATTTCCCGGCAAAGATGCAGAAACCCTATGCCGGCGATATCGCAAACCATCGCCTGCATCGCGAGATCGTCGCGACGGCTCTTGCAAACGAAGCGGTAAACCGCGGCGGTCCCGGCTTCATCCAGATGATGAGCGACATGACCGGCGCGACTGCGGCAAATGTCGTCAAGGCGATCTTCCTCATCCGTGACGGCTTCGATCTGCCTCGCCTATGGGCTGAGGTCGACGCCCTGGACAACCGCATCCCGGGATCAGTTCAGAACGATCTGCATGCGCAGATCAACCGCATCATTACCATCGGCACCTATCTCGCCCTTCAGACGCAGATCAGCGCTGCACCGCTGACCGAGGCCGTTGCGAGGCTCAAGGCTGCGATCAAGGGCCTGCATGGCGCCATGACAGAGGAGGTGATTGCCGAGACCGCACCGCTTGCAGCCGAACTCGAGGCCCAGGGCGCTCCGGCAAGCCTGATCGCGGAGATCCGCACGCTGTCGGCTCTTGTCATCGCTCCAGAAATCATGCTGATCGCCGACCGTACCGGTGAAAGCATGGCGCGTGCTGCAGAAAGCTATTTCGGCGTCACCAAGACCTTCCGCGTCAACCGCCTGATCGTTGCAGGAGAGAGGATCGGCACGTCGGACCATTACGAGAGCCTGGCGCTTTCTCGCGGTCTGCAGCAGCTTGCCTCGGCACGGCGTGACATCGTCATCACGGCGCTCACGGAACACCGGACGGACAAGAAACCGGTGCAGGCCTGGATTGCTGCTGACCGCGTGCGTGTGAACCGTATAGGAGCCGAACTGATGGCACTCAGCGACAGCGGCGACCTGACCCTGCCGAAGATTTCCGTTGCAGCGGGCCTGCTCGGGGATCTGGCGCACGGGCGGCTGACGTAAGGCCGAGGAAGGGCTAACGGATGGGAGGTCACGACATCGATGAAGCGCCGGCGAAAACGAGCCGGCGTGGTATATGGGGCTGGATGCTGTTCGACTGGGCGGCGCAACCCTTTTTCACCGTTGTCACGACCTTCATCTTCGGCCCCTATTTCGTCGCACGGTTGACCGAGGACCCGATCTCGGCCCAGGCGGCATGGAGCAACATGGCGACGGTCTCTTCGATCGTCATTGCCATCCTGTCACCTGTCCTCGGCTCGATCGCCGATCAGTCCGGTGCACGCAAGCCGTGGATCGCAAGCTTTGCCGTCGTAAAGATCGCGAGCCTCATAATGTTGTGGTTCGCCGCACCCGGTTCCCCACTGATCCTGCCGATCACCTTCATGATCCTGGCCTCGATCGCGGCGGAATTTTCCATCGTCTTCAACGATTCGATGATGCCGCGCCTCGTCTCCCGCGATGAGGTCGGCAAAATCTCGAACATCGCATGGGGTCTTGGTTATCTCGGCGGCATGATCGTGCTGGTCGCCGTGGTAACCCTGCTTGCGGCAAATCCCGAAACAGGCCTGACGCTGATCGGTATTCCCCCGCTTTTCGGCCTTGATCCGGCACTGGGCGAAGATGCCCGTATCACAGGCCCGATTGCCGCAATCTGGTATCTGATTTTCATCCTGCCGATGTTCATTTTCACGCCGGACGCTAGGAAGGGCCTGCCCTTGGCTGCCGCCGTTCGCTCCGGCCTGATGGAGCTGCGCGGCACGCTCGGCGAACTGCGAGGGCGTCGGGGCATCACCTGTTTCCTCATTGCCCGCATGCTCTATCAGGATGGCGTCAACGGCCTCCTCATCCTCGGCGGTGTCTTCGCCGCCGGCATGTTCGGCTGGGCAACGATCGAGATCGGCCTCTACGGCATCATCCTCAATGTCGTCGCCATCTTCGGCTGCATTGCGGCAGGTGCACTCGACAGGGTACTCGGCTCCAAGACCGTGGTGCTGATAAGCCTCTTCCTGTTGCTCACTGCAACGCTCGGCATCATCTCCACCAATCCGGGCAGCGTGCTGTTCGGGATGATGCCGTTGTCGATGGAAGACAGTCAGGGATGGTTCGGCACCGCGGCGGAAAAAGCCTATGTCCTGTTCGGGCTTTTGATCGGCATTGCCTTCGGCCCGGTACAGGCGTCGTCGCGCTCCTATCTGGCGCGATCGATCGAACCCGGTGAAGCCGGGCGCTATTTCGGCATCTATGCGCTGTCTGGACGGGCGACGAGCTTTCTCGCCACCCTGTCCTTTTCTCTCATCACCTATGCCACGGGCTCCGCCCATCTCGGCATGGCGACGCTTTTGATCTTCCTCGTAGCCGGTTTGGTGCTGCTCATCGCAACGCCATACCCGGCCGGCAAAGCCGGAGAGACTCCGGCTAAGTAGTTGCTGGCTTAGTGCCGAAAGTGGCGCATACCGGTGAAGACCATTGCGACGTTATGCTCGTCGGCAGCGGCAATCACTTCGGCATCGCGCATCGAACCGCCCGGCTGGATGACGGCGGTGGCACCCGCCGAAATCGCCGAAAGCAGGCCGTCTGCGAACGGGAAGAAGGCTTCCGAAGCGACAGCCGAACCCTTGGTCATCGGCTCTGCCCAACCCATGGCCCTCGCGGCATCCTCAGCCTTCAAGCCTGCGATACGGGCGGAGTCGATACGGCTCATCTGCCCGGCGCCGATACCCGCCGTCTGGCCCTGCTTGGCATAGACGATGGCGTTCGACTTGACGTGCTTGGCAACCTTGTAGGCGAACTTCAGGTCTTCCATCTCGGTCGCCGTCGGGGCACGCTTGGTCACGACCTTCAGCTCGACATCTTCGATCACGCCGCTATCACGGCTCTGCACCAGAAGGCCGCCGGCAACCGTCTTTGCGGTAATGCCGCGCGAACGCGGATCAGGCAGACCGCCGGTAACCAGCAGGCGAAGGTTCGGCTTCTTGGCGATGATCGCCTTCGCCTCATCGGAGACTTCCGGCGCAATGATCACCTCGGTGAACAGCTTGACGATCTCTTCCGCCGTCTCGCCGTCGAGAAGCTGGTTGAGCGCAATGATGCCGCCGAAGGCAGATGTACTGTCGCAGGCGAGCGCCCGCATATAAGCGTCCTTGAGGGTCGAGCCGGTGGCAACACCGCACGGATTGGCGTGCTTGATGATCGCGCAGGCCGGGCCTTGATCCGCCGCAAACTCGCCGATCAGCTCGAAGGCGCCGTCCGTATCGTTGATATTGTTATAGGAAAGCTGCTTGCCCTGCAGCAGCGTTGCGGTCGCGACGCCGGGACGGTTCTCGCCGGTCACGTAGAAACCGGCGCTCTGATGCGGGTTTTCGCCGTAACGCATGGCTTCCTTCAGCACACCGCCGATCGTCCGGTAAGCCGGCGTCTCGATTTCGAGCGCTTCAGCAAACCAGTTGGAAATCGCGGTGTCATAAGCCGCGGTGCGGGCATAGGCCTTGGCGGCCAGTTTCTGACGGAAGGCATATTCCGTCTCGCCGCCATTGGCCTTGAGCGCCTCGATCAGCGGCGCATAGTCGGCCGGATCGGTAACGATCGTCACATAGGCGTGGTTCTTGGCAGAAGCACGGATCATCGCCGGGCCACCGATATCGATATTTTCGACCGTCGTCGGATAGTCGCCGCCGGCTGCGCGCACTTCCTCGAACGGATAGAGGTTGATGACGGCAAGATCGATGCCTTCGATGCCATGCTGCTTCATCGCCGCGACATGCTCCTCGTCGTCACGGATAGACAGCAGGCCACCATGAACGTTCGGATGCAGCGTCTTCACGCGGCCATCCATGATTTCCGGAAAACCGGTCACCTCGGAGACATCGGTGACGGCGAGACCGGCTGCGGCGATAGCCTTGTGCGTGCCGCCGGTCGACAGCAGCCTGACGCCCTGTTCGGTGAGTGCCTTTGCCAGTTCGATGATACCGGCCTTGTCCGACACGGAAAGCAGCGCGGTACGGATTTTCACACGGTCGGGGGCGGGGATTTTTTTGGAAGCAACGGCCATCGGTCTCTCCTGAAAGAGCTTGCCACAGAGGGGCGGGAAGGGGATGGGCCGCGGTTAGCACAGCTGGCGCAAAGAAGAAACGCCTATTCGCTCCGTCGCAGCATCCAGCGGATTTCCCGAAGCCCCAGAACCGGCACTTCGATCGCCAATTGCTGGCTTGGCCGGATTCCGGAAACGTCAGCGAAGAAGACGTCCTCGTCGATCAGCACGTCGAGGCCCGGTGCTGCGAAAATCCACGTTTCTCCATCGGGGGCGCCCAGAACGATGCTTTCGCCATCCCTGCGGAACAGATTGATCGCCGGATGGATATGAAAACGCACGATCGCCGTCAGGCTATCCTTGCCCCTCCCTTCTTCGGGAATAAGCCGGTCGCATCCCTTGATCTTGTCGCCCGCAGCGCTGAGTGCGATCTCGCGCTCGTGGGTATAGCCGAAACTTTCGACGTAACCGTCGTGCCGTGCGCGCAGCCAGTCGTTGCCGTGCTTGTCATCCCAACGCTCGAAATCGATCTTTGAAACACCCGGTATCAGGATGGAGCCGGCGAAGGACGAGCTGATCACCCGGCTGGACGATGTCTCCTCGATGATGACGGTCGAGTGGGCCGCAGTGGAACGGGCAAGATGCTTGTAAAAGCGATTGGCGAATTTCGGCGAACCGGAATTGACGATGAAGCGATTGCGGCCCGACGACATTTCGAACGAGAGGCAACCCGCATGAGCGCCCCGCGATGCCGCGATCGAACTCGGGCATCCGGTGTCGGCGATGATGATCGTATTGTCCGCGCTGAGCCGATGATAGTTCATCTGCGGCAAGGCCTTGAACGGCTTTCCGGCGGATTCGTCGTAACGCAGAACCGACATCAACTCGCTGGCCGAAGTCGAGCCGGCACCGTTGAACAGCGCGAGATCGCCATCCTGGTGGCGGAAGAAACGCAAGGCCGGATACATGCGGTCGATCGCCGGAATGAGCTTCTGGGGCACATCGTGGCCGAGATTTATATAGGTCTGCCGGAGTGGCAGGAGGTCGATAAGGATATCGAGGATGGCGCGCGGATTACGCGAAACATGCCCGCCATCGGCGAGGATCTGGCGATCGAGCTCACGGTCGAGCAGCAGCGATTCCCGCTTGATACCGCTTACGCGCGTCGGCAGGGAAAGTGACGCCATCGCGAGCGCGGTTCTGACCCTGAGCCGGCTCTCGGCATCCGGACAACTGCCGGCAATCTTTCTCAGATAGCTGATCTGATAGGCGAGGTTCTTCATGAACCGCCGGTAGAAACCCGCTTCGGCTGCATGCAGAATGATCGTCGAATGGGACAGCCAGGCAATCACGCGGGTCGCCACGACATTCGGTTCCCAGCCGATGCCCCGGCGCCTGCGGCCATGGATGTTGATCCAGTCCGACACGATATGCCGGGCGTGAGCGCAACCCGCTTCCGTCCGGTCTGCCCTGATATGTCGAAGCCAGCCGAAACCGTGCAGACGCTCGGCAAAAGCCCGCGAAGGCAATTCCAGCTCGAACGGTGAATCTCCCAGCGTCTCAAGCACCCGCCCCGCGAGCGGAAAGCGCCCTTCGAGAATTTCATGCGCGATAAAGGGATCGACCGGGCGCAGGTCGGTCGGTGCAACGATCAGCCGCTCGGGAACGGATGTCAGCGGGGCAGACAAGGCGACGCGATAAGGCGCGATGCGAAGGCGCAAACGCCGCCGCATTTCCTTCATACCGGAAGCCAGAAGCCTTCGGCGATCGGCGAGCCGCATGGTCACTCTGGTTTCTCCGCCGGAATGGTTGTCGCTAGATCAGCTGAATCAATTTTAGATGGATGAGAACTATGCTGTCGGTATGGTGAATAAAACCTTACTCGACGCACAGCACGCTGGCAAAGAAACCATCCATGCCACCGGCAAAACCATCCGAAGGCGGGATCATCGCCGGCGTCGTCCTGAAATCGCCCTGAGCCGTGATTGCGTTTTCAAGCCCGGGCCAGTTTGCCGGATCGACCGGTAACCGTTTCACCGATGGAGTATCGGAAAGAACTCGCTCGATCAGCTCTTCGCCTTCCATCGGGTCCAGCGAGCAGTTCGAAAAGACGATCACGCCGCCGCTTTTCACCAGCGTCACCGCATGGCGCAGCATCTTTTCCTGAAGCGCCGCCAGCTTTTCGATATCCTGTATGCCCTTGGTCCAGAGCACATCCGGATGCCGGCGTGTCGTGCCGGTGGACGAGCAGGGTGCATCGAGAAGCACGCCGTCGAGCTTTTCATCGGGCGAATATTTGAAGAGGTCCCCGCCCACCAGCTCGGCACTCATGCCGAGCCGTGCAAGGTTCTCCTTCAGCCGCGCGAGACGATTGGATGACTGTTCGACAGCCGTCACCGCGGCACCGGCTGCGATCAGCTGGGCAGTCTTGCCACCGGGTGCCGCACAGAGATCAGCCACGCGCTTGCCCTTCAAATCCCCGAACAGTTTTGCCGGAATGCTGGCCGCAACATCCTGAACCCACCAATCGCCGCGATCGAAACCCTCGAGCGCAGTGACCGATCCCTCGAATTCTCCAAGGCGGATGCTGCCTGTCGGCAAGACCTTTGCCCCGAGCTTTTCCGCCCATGCCTGCGGATTATCTTTTACCGTCAAATCGATGGCCGGCGGCGTAAGCTGCGCCTCCGCAATCCGGGTTGCTTCCGCTTCGCCATAAGCGCTCACAAGCCGCGCACGGAACCAGTCCGGCACCGGGGAAATGGATGCGGTAGCCGCCAGAACCTCATCCTTTTCCCGCACCAGCCGGCGCAGGACGGCGTTGACGAGCTTGGCGAAACGACGATTACGAGGGTCGCGATTGGCCTGCTCGACAGCAAGATCGACGGCAGCATGCGAAGGCACGTCGAGATGCAGGATCTGCGCGGCGGCAACAATCAGGACATGCTGAAGCGCACGCGCGCCTTCCGGCAGCGGCGTTTCGATCATCGAGGCAATAGCTGCCTCAAGCCGCGGCAGATGGCGAAGCGCGGTCGTCAGGATGGCGCGCGTCAGCGCCCGGTCAGCATCGTTCAATGCCTTGTAGGCAGGATTGCCATGGGTCAGATCCAGCATGCCGTCGAGCGACGTCTTGCGGTCGACGGCAGCCGCAAGCAGCTTCGCGGCCGTTGCCCTCACTTCGAATCCGGGTTTTCTCGGCTCACTACCTGCGCGATCAGCTGCCGGCTTCTTGGGCGAGTGTTTATGTGGTTTCTTATTTTTTGGCTCGTTCAAGACCAGGGACCTTTGCGCGGTTCATCCGATCCGCGGCCCCAGGGGTTGTTTGCGCCTGCATTCGGCACGGAGCGCGCGGTGCGCTGGGGTCTACCAGCCGAAAACGATCCCGTCGACCCACCACCGCGAAACTCGTTCGCCATTTGCTGAAGAGCCGCGATGCGGTTTTCTGTATTCGGGTGTGTCGAGAACAGGTTGTCCATGCGCTCGCCGGAAAGCGGATTGATGATGAACATATGCGCCGTCGCCGGATTGCGCTCCGCCTCGTAGTTCGGGATCGAATGCGCGGAGCCGGCAATCTTGGCAAGCGCCGAGGCCAACCACATCGGGTTGCCGCAGATCTCCGCACCGCGACGGTCGGCGGAATATTCACGCGTACGGCTGATCGCCATCTGCACCAGCATGGCGGCGAAGGGCGCGACGATCATCGCCACCAGAACGCCGATAAAGCCCAGCGGGTTACTGTTGTTCTCGCGATTGCCGCTAAAGAAAAAGGCAAAATTGCCGAGCATGGAGATAGCACCGGCAAAAGTTGCGGTTATCGTCATGATCAGCGTGTCACGGTTCTGCACATGCGCCAGTTCATGCGCCATGACCCCCGCGACTTCCTCGTGCGTCAGACGCTGCAGAAGTCCTGTCGAAGCCGCGACCGCGGAATTTTCGGGGTTACGGCCTGTCGCAAACGCATTGGGCTGCGGATTGTCGTAGATATAGACTTTCGGCATCGGCAGGTTCGCATTGGCCGAAAGATCGCGGATCATCCGGTAGAATTCAGGCGCCGTGCGCTCATCCACCTCCTGGGCGTGATAGGCGGACAGAACCATCTTGTCCGAGTTCCAGTAGGAAAACAGGTTCATGCCGGCTGCGATCACTAATGCGATCATCATGCCGCCCTTGCCGCCGATCAGAAATCCGACCCCCATGAATAGGGCAGTCATGAAGGCCAGAAGCATGGCGGTGCGCATCACATTCATCGTCATCTCTCCGTTGCCGATTTCATCCCTCAGAGATCCGAATAATCGCCCAAGGGTTTTCTAGCGGTTATGAACGCCCTATCATGTGGTCAATTCGACCTGATTTTTCAATAAACCTTGCGGTGATGCGGGATATGCAAAGCGCGGACAACGACAACATGGAAAACATTTCAGAAGAAGGCGCGGTGAAAAAGCCGCTGTCACCAGCAGCTCAGCGCGCCTTGAAGGAAGCGGAAGAACGACGCCAGGCAGAGGCAAAAGCCAATATGCCGGAAGAATTCGGCGGCCGCGGCGGCGCGGATCCGGCTCGTTTCGGCGACTGGGAAATCAACGGCCGCGCCATCGACTTCTGAAACTTTTGCTCCAGTCATAAGATAAAATTCCTATTGACTTCGATTGATGATCGGAATTTATTCCTTTCATGATCAGGACGCTGTTTTCCATCGCTGCTATTCTGTCGGTCTTCACCACCGAGGCGATGGCACGCGATGAAATCTCCGGCCCGGTCTCCGCAGAAATTCTCCGTGTCGTCGATGGGGATACGCTGCTGGTCGAAGCGCAGCCTTGGCCGCAGCAGAAGATGGAAGTCTATGTCCGCATCCGCGGTATCGACGCACCGGAACTCAAGTCGAAATGTGAATCGGTACGAGCAGCGGGGCAGGACGCTCGCCAATCACTTGAAATCATGGCCGCACAATCACCTACCATCCAGCTCACGCGGATTTCCGGTGACAAATATTTCGGCCGTATCGTTGCCGATGTCATATTGTCCGATGGCCATAGCGTGGCGGACGGCCTGCTGCTTGCCGGCCTTGTCCGCAGCTATGATGGCGGCCGCAAGCCGAGAGAGACTTGCGGCAGCTGAAGTTTCGGAAGATCAGGCGTCCACCTTGTTCTGCCGGTTGGCGATCAGGTCATCAACGACCGCAGGATCGGCAAGTGTCGACGTATCCCCAAGTGCTCCGAAATCGTCCTCGGCGATCTTGCGCAAGATGCGGCGCATGATCTTGCCCGAACGGGTTTTCGGCAGACCCGGCGAGAACTGGATCTTGTCCGGTGCTGCAATCGGCCCGATCTCGTTACGGACATGCTTGGTAAGCTCCTGCCGCAATTCGTCGGTGCCGGCATTCCCTGCCATCAAAGTTACATAGCAATAGATGCCCTGGCCCTTGATGCCATGCGGATAACCGACCACGGCCGCCTCCGACACGAGATGATGCGAAACGAGCGCCGATTCCACTTCCGCCGTGCCGAGACGATGGCCTGACACATTGAGCACGTCATCGACGCGGCCGGTGATCCAGTAATAGCCGTCTTCATCCCGCCGGCAGCCGTCACCAGTGAAATACTTCCCCTTGTAGGTGGAGAAATAGGTCTGAATGAAACGCTCATGGTCACCGTAAACGGTACGCATCTGCCCCGGCCATGAATCGGTGATGCAGAGGTTTCCGTCGGCTGCCCCTTCGAGAACATTGCCCTCGTTATCGACCAGCTGCGGCTTTACCCCGAAGAACGGCTTGGTGGCCGATCCAGGCTTCAGATCCGTGGCGCCCGGCAGCGGCGTGATCATGTGACCGCCGGTTTCCGTCTGCCACCAGGTATCCACCACCGGGCAGCGTTTTTCGCCGACCACATTGTAATACCATTCCCAGGCTTCAGGATTGATCGGCTCACCGACAGTACCGAGCAAACGCAGGCTTTCGCGCGAAGAGCGCTTCACGAATTCGTCGCCGGCACCGATCAGCGAACGGATCGCGGTCGGCGCCGTGTAGAAAATATTGACCTTGTGCTTGTCGACGATTTCCCAGAACCGGCCCTGATCGGGGAAATTCGGCACGCCTTCGAACATCAGCGTCGTGGCGCAATTCGCCAGCGGCCCGTAGACGAGATAGGAGTGCCCGGTAACCCAGCCCACATCCGCGGTGCACCAGTAGATATCGCCGTCCTGATAGTCGAACGTATATTCATGGGTCATAGCCGCATAGACGAGGTAACCACCTGTCGTATGCAGCACGCCCTTCGGCTTTCCGGTCGAACCGGACGTGTAGAGGATGAACAGCGGATCCTCCGCCTTCATCTTCACCGGCTCGCAATGGCCCTTCACGGTGGCGATTTCCTGATGGTACCAGATATCGCGACCCGGCGCCCAGTTGGTCTTGCCGCCGGTGCGGCGCACGACCAGAACCTTGTTCACCGTTACATACTGGCGCGCCGCGATATGGATCGCCTTGTCGGTGTTTTCCTTGAGCGGCACCGGCTTTCCGCCACGCACACCCTCGTCACAGGTAATGACGAACGTCGACTGGCAGTCGACGATACGGCCGGCCAGCGCTTCCGGGGAGAAGCCGCCGAAGACGACGGAATGCACCGCACCGATGCGTGCACAGGCCAGCATCGCATAGGCCGCTTCCGGGATCATCGGCATGTATATGGTGACGCGATCGCCCTTCTTGACCCCGTGCTTCTTCAGCACGTTCGCCATTCGGCAAACCTGATCATAGAGCTGGTTATAGGTGATCTTCTTGTCGATATAGGGGTTGTCGCCTTCCCAGATGATCGCGGTGCGCTCGCCATGGGTCTTTAGGTGGCGGTCGATGCAATTATAGGAAACGTTCGTCAGCCCATCCTCGAACCACTTGATCGAAACCCGCCCCTTGAAGGACGTATTCTTTACCTTGGTGTAAGGCTTGAACCAGTCGATCCGGCGGCCATGCTTGCCCCAGAACTTGTCCGGATCCTCAATGCTCTCCTCATACCACTTCTCGTATTTGTCCTTGTCGATGAGCGCTTTAGCCTTGGTGGACTTGAGAACCGGATAGACTTTTTCGGACATGTGACTCCTCCCTCACTTGCACCATCGACCTGACATTCGTCATCGGTGCGACATTTTGGCATTCATAGCAATTGGGGCGGAAGCGGCAATTAGACAAATGGCTGTGAGGGTCTGAAAAGCGATCGACAACGATCCTGTTTCAGAGAATTGCAATTCTGTCCTAATTCGATTATACGGCGATTAATTCCCGGAAATTGTGGTTGATACCCACGGCCCGCGACACCGGCGCGGACGGACAGAGGAACTATATCCATGGCTCAACAATTGCTCATGCCGAAGGCCACCGCAGTCTGGCTTGTCGACAATACGGCTCTTTCCTTCGACCAGATCGCACAGTTCTGCAAACTGCATCCGCTCGAGGTCAAGGCAATCGCCGATGGTGAAGCCGCCCAGGGTATCAAGGGCCTCGACCCAATCGCCACCGGCCAGCTTTCCCGCGATGAAATCGAGCGCGGCGAAAAGGACATCAATCACAAGTTGAAGCTTTCCGAGCCGAAGGTTCGCGTTCCGGAATCCAAGCGCCGTGGCCCGCGTTACACGCCAGTTTCCAAGCGCCAGGATCGCCCGAACGCCATCCTCTGGCTGGTTCGCAACCATCCGGAACTGAAGGACGCCCAGATCTCGCGTCTCGTCGGCACCACCAAGTCCACCATCGAACAGATCCGCGAGCGCACCCACTGGAATGCTGCGAACCTCGCCCCGATGGACCCGGTAACGCTCGGCCTCTGCTCGCAGATCGACCTCGACCTTGAAGTCGAAAAGGCCTCCAAGAACCGTCCGCTGCCGACCGCTGCCGAACTCGGTGCTTCCCTGCAGCCTGCCTCTGAAACCGAAAACCTCGGCTTCGGCGATTACCGCAGCGAGCGCGAGGAAGAGAAGGAAATCGACGCAGACGCAGTCTTCGCCAAGCTTTCCTCGCTCAAGTCGACCCGCACCGAGGAAGAAGACGAGGACGACCGCTTCTAAGCGCGTCTCCTTCCCTCAAGGAATTCAAAAGCCCCGGATCATCTCCGGGGCTTTTCTTTTGGCTTATCCAGCGGGGGCGATCACGCTTTTCTCTTCATGAGCAAAGCCGTTTTTCCATAAGGTTTCCCGAACCACATCGAGCGTCGCCGGATCCTCGATCGTCGCCGGCATGGTCCATGGCATGTCATCGGCAATCTTCTGCATCGTGCCACGAAGGATTTTGCCTGAGCGCGTCTTGGGCAATTTCGGAACCACCATCACCGTCTTGAACGCTGCAACTGGCCCGATCTCGTTGCGGACCATGCCAGCCACTTCCGCGGCGATCTCGGAGGTTTCCCGTGAAACATGGTTCTTCAGCACCAGAAAGCCGCAGGGGATTTGACCTTTGACCTTGTCCTTCACGCCGATGACCGCACATTCGGCCACATCCGGATGTTTTGCGCAGACCTCCTCCATCGAGCCCGTGGATAGCCGGTGGCCGGCACAATTGATGATATCGTCCGTTCGCGCCATCACGAAAATATAGCCGTCGTCATCGATGATACCGGCATCCGCCGTCTTGTAATAACCCGGAAACTCTTCGAGGCAGCTCTCGCGGAACCGTTCGTCGGCATTCCAGAATGTCGGCAGGCAACCCGGGGGCAGGGGTAGTTTGATGACGATATTGCCGAGTACACCCCTCGGCACAGGCGCGCCGGCGTCATCGACCACATCGATTTCATATCCTGGCAGAACCCGCGTCGGCGAACCGGGCTTGAACGGCATCAGGCCCAGCCCCACCGGGTTTGCGACGACAGGCCAGCCGGTTTCCGTCTGCCACCAGTGATCGATTACCGGTACCTTCAGCTTTTGCTCGGCCCATTTGAGCGTCTCCGGGTCCAGGCGCTCGCCGGCAAGGAACAGAGCCCGCAATCCCAAGAGATCATGGTTTTCGACCAGTTCACCCTCGGGATCATCGCGGCGGATCGCTCGAAATGCCGTCGGTGCGGTGAAAAAGACTTTGACATCATTCTCAGCGACGACGCGCCAGAATGTCCCGGCATCCGGTGTGCCAACCGGCTTTCCTTCAAAGATGACACTCGTATTGCCGTTCAGAAGTGGCGCGTAAACGATGTAGGAGTGACCGACGACCCAGCCGATATCCGATGCTGCCCAGAACACCTCACCCGGTGAGACACCGAAGACATTCGGCATCGTCCATAACAGCGCCACCATATGCCCACCATTGTCGCGCACCACACCTTTTGGCTGCCCGGTCGTCCCGGATGTATAGAGGATGTAAAGCGGGTCCGTGGCCTTGACCGGTACACAGTCAACGTCACGCCCCCGCGCTGCTTTGACCATTTCGGCGAAGTCGAATTCCTTCCGCTCGGCATCGAGCGGAACAACGAGTTGAGGACGCTGCAGTATGAGGCTATTTTCGGGCTTAACCGCTGCCAGTTCGATCGCCTTGTCGACCAGCGGCTTGTAGGCAACCACCCGGCCAGGTTCTAGACCGCAACTGGCGGAGATGACCAATTTCGCTTGCGAATCGTTTAGCCGCGCCGCTAGTTCCTGTGCCGCAAACCCGCCGAAAACGACAGAGTGCACCGCGCCGAGACGGGCGCAGGCGAGCATGGAAAACACCGCTTCCGGCACCATCGGCATATAGATGACCACCCGGTCACCCTTGCGGATGCCGAGATCGGCAAGCACTGCAGCAATCGCCTTCACCTCGTTGAGAACCTCGGCATAGGTGAAGGACTTTTTAGTGCCGGTCATGGCGCTGTCGTAGATGAAGGCGGCCTGCTCACCTCGCCCCGCAGCGACATGCCGATCGAGGCAATTGAAACAGGTATTCGTCTCGGCCCCGACAAACCAGCGGCCATAGACACCCTGCTCTGGGTCGAAAGTCCTGTCCGGCTGCCTGAACCAGTCGATCGCCGTGGCAGACTCCCTCCAGAAACTTTCCGGATCCCGCTGCCACGCACCATAAACGTCGAAATAGCGGCTTTGCATATGCACCTCCCGTTACATGAGCCTAGCCTGATAAAGGCAATCTAGGCCGGGGTGGGAGGTACGGAAAGCCCGACGAAGGAGTTAGATCTCAGCGCGCCCCGAAAATGGCCGAACCCACACGGACGCTGGTCGCGCCGAATTCGACAGCCGTTTCGAAATCCCCAGACATGCCCATGGAGAGCTTTTCGACGCCGCATTCCTTGGCGAGTTTCGCAAGCAGGGCGAAATGCGGACCCGGATTTTCGTCAGCCGGCGGAATGCACATCAGTCCCTCGATCGAGAGGCCCAGCTCATCGCGGCAAAGCTCGACGAAAGCCGCGGTTTGCTTCGGCTCGATACCTGCCTTCTGAGGCTCAAGCCCCGTATTCACCTGCACATAAAGCTTCGGAGACTTGCCCTGCTTCTTCATCTCCTCGGCAAGCGCTCTGGCGATCTTTTCGCGATCGACGGTCTCGATAACGTCGAACAGCGCAATCGCATCACCAGCCTTGTTGGATTGCAGCGGGCCGATAAGGTGCAGTTCGATACCAGCAGTTTCGGCCTTCAGCTCCGGCCATTTTCCCTGACTTTCCTGCACCCGGTTTTCGCCGAACACACGCTGGCCTGCAGCGATTACGGGACGGATTGCATCACCGTCGAAGGTTTTCGAAACGGCAACCAGTGTCGTGGAACCCGCCGGACGTTTGGCATATTTCTCTGCCTTGGCGATCTTGCCTTTCACGTCCTGAAGCCGTTCTTCGATGTCCATTGCCCGCATCCTTTTCCGCATTTCTTGTGAGATCAGCGATTAAAGCCCATATGAGGCTCTGCCAAGGGTATTCCGCATCAAAGTTTGACACCCCGCAAGCCTCAAAAACTTGACGCTTGCGGCCATTCATGGTGAAGGTCTGCCCGAAACTTTTATCCTGATTTCCCGGAATATCATCCAGATGGCGACTGAACGTTACAACCCGCGCGATGCTGAACCCCGTTGGCAGCAGAAATGGAACGAGGCGAAGGTTTTCGAAACCGACAACGCCGACCCGCGGGAAAAATATTACGTCCTAGAGATGTTCCCCTATCCGTCCGGCCGCATCCACATGGGCCATGTGCGCAATTATGCGATGGGTGACGTGGTTGCCCGCTACAAGCGCGCCCGTGGTTTCAACGTCCTGCACCCGATGGGCTGGGACGCATTCGGCATGCCGGCGGAAAATGCCGCGCGTGACAACAAGACCCATCCGAAGTCCTGGACCTACCAGAACATCGAATCGATGAAGAAGCAGCTGAAGGCCATGGGCCTGTCGCTGGACTGGTCGCGTGAATTCGCCACCTGCGACGTCGAATATTACCAGCAGCAGCAGCACCTCTTCCTCGACATGATGGAAAAGGGCCTGGTCTATCGCAAGCAGTCCAAGGTCAACTGGGACCCGATCGACCAGACCGTTCTGGCCAACGAACAGGTGATCGACGGCCGCGGCTGGCGTTCCGGCGCGCTGGTGGAACAGCGCGAACTGGTCCAGTGGTTCTTCAAGATCACCGATTTCAGCCAGGACCTGTTGGATGAGCTGGATAACCTGGATCAGTGGCCTGAAAAGGTCCGCCTGATGCAGAAGAACTGGATCGGCCGCTCCGAAGGCATGGCCGTCCGCTGGGAAATCGTTGCCTCAACTTCTCCGGCTGAGGAAACCGAGGTCACCGTCTACACGACCCGTCCCGATACGCTGTTCGGCGCCTCCTTCCTGGCGATCGCCGCCGACCATCCGCTGGCCAAGGCTGCGGCAGCAAGGAATCCGGCTATCGAATCCTTCGCCGAAGAATGCCGCCGCCAGGGCACTTCGCTTGCAGCACTCGAAACGGCCGAGAAAAAGGGCATCGATACCGGCATCCGCGTGAAACATCCGCTCGATCCCTCCTGGGAGCTGCCGGTCTATGTCGCGAACTTCGTGCTGATGGAATACGGCACGGGCGCCATCTTCGGCTGCCCGTCGGGTGACCAGCGCGACCTGGATTTCGCCCGCAAATATGACCTGCCAGTCGTGCCGGTCGTCATGCCGGCCGATGGCGATGCTGCCACGTTTGAAGTCGGTGAAACCGCTTACGTCGATGACGGCGTCATGATCAATTCGCGTTTCCTCGACGGCAAGACAACGGAAGAAGCCTTCCAGATCGTCGCAGACAAGCTGTCGCAGCAGGTGCTGGCAGACGCTCCACAGGGCGAGCGCAAGGTCAATTTCCGCCTGCGCGACTGGGGTATCTCCCGTCAGCGTTACTGGGGTTGCCCGATCCCGGTCATCCATTGCGAAGTCTGCGGCGTCGTTCCGGTGCCGAAGAAGGATCTTCCGGTCAAGCTGCCCGACGACGTTACTTTCGATCTGCCGGGCAACCCGCTCGACCGCCATGCCACCTGGCGCCACGTATCCTGCCCGCAATGCGGACACGATGCCCGTCGCGAGACGGACACGATGGACACGTTTGTCGATTCCAGCTGGTATTTCACCCGCTTCACGGCCCCATGGCTGAACGAGCCGACGGATCCGAAGGTTGCCAATCACTGGCTGCCCGTCGATCAGTATATCGGCGGTATCGAGCACGCGATCCTGCACCTGCTCTATTCCCGCTTCTTCACCCGCGCCATGCGTGAGACCGGCCATGTGAGCGTCAAGGAACCCTTCAAGGGTCTCTTCACGCAGGGCATGGTCGTGCATGAAACCTATCGCCTCGGCGCTGAAGGCCAGAAGGGCGAATGGGTCGCTCCGGCCGACATTAAGATCGAGGAGATCGACGGCAAGCGCACCGCGACCCTGCTGAAGAACGGCGAAGAAGTTACCATCGGCTCGATCGAGAAAATGTCGAAGTCGAAAAAGAACGTCGTCGATCCAGATGACATCATCGCATCCTATGGCGCCGACACGGCCCGTTTCTTCGTCCTGTCGGACAGCCCGCCGGATCGTGACGTCATCTGGTCGGAAGCCGGCGTCGAAGGCGCACATCGCTTCACCCAGCGACTTTGGCGCCTGATTTCGGAAGCAGCCGACAACCTCAAGACGGTTTCCCCCGCACCAGCCAAGAATGGCGACGCTCTGGCGATCTCACAGCTCGCCCACAAGACGCTGCAGGCGGTTCAGGGCGATCTGGACAAGCTTTCGTTCAACAAGGCCGTGGCGCGCATCTATGAGCTCGTAAACGCCCTTGCAGCCCCGCTCACCGATGTCGCTGCCGGCAAGGGTGACGAGGCCTATCGCGCTGCCGTTCGCAACGCTGCGGAAATCCTGATCCAGATCGTCGCGCCGATGACACCACATCTGGCTGAGGAATGCTGGACCGTACTTGGCAATGGCGAAATGGTATCGAAAACGGCTTGGCCGAACTTCGATGAAGCGCTGGTCGTCGAGAACGATGTCACACTGCCTGTCCAGATCAACGGCAAGAAGCGTGGCGAATTGACAATCGCCCGCGACGCGGATCAAAGTGCTGTCGAAGCTGCAGTTTTGGCGCTGGATGTGGTGAAAGCCGCTCTCGAAGGCCGTGCGCCGAAGAAGATCATCGTTGTCCCACAGAGGATCGTGAACATTGTTGCCTGACCGCTCATCACTGCCACGTCGTAGCGCCTTGCTACTGGGCCTGGCGCTCTGCGTCGGCCTGGCAGGCTGCCAGGTTCGCCCGCTGTATTCGCAAGCCGGTGGAACGGCTCCGAAGCTTGCATCTGTAGGCTTTTCCGAACCGAAGAACCGCGTCGAGCAGGTCGTTCGCAACGAGTTGGTGTTCCTGGCTGCTGGCGGTGCCGGCGAGCCTCTGAATCCGGCTTATAATCTCACCCTGCATGTTTCCAGCACGGCATCGAACGTTCTCGACGATGACGGACTGGCGGAAGCCAGAGTTCCCGTCGCCGGCCGTGTCCAGGTAACCGGCTCCTACACACTCACCCGTAGCGCCGACGGCCAGGTTCTCAAACGCAGCGAACATTCCAGCGTCGCGCTGATCGACGTATCCCGCCAGAGCTTCGCTAAGCTGCGTGCCATCAGGGATGGTGAAAACCGCGCGGCGCGCGAACTGGCAGAGTTCATCCGCGCGGATGTCGCGATCGTGCTCTCCAAGGAACCACCGCTGCAGCAACCCGCATGGCAGAAATAAAGTCGCATGAGTTCGAGCGCTTTGTTGAAAAGGGCGCCGAGCTCTATCGCTTCTACGTCATTTACGGACCAGATCGCGGACTTGTATCGGAACGAGCAAACCTCATTGCCAAGCACACTGGGGTTTCACTCGACGACCCGTTCGCGCTGTTGAAGCTCGACGTATCCGACCTTCAAGGTGATCCTGGACGGCTTCTGGACGAAGTCAATGCATTGGGGCTTTTCGGCGGCGAGAAGCTCATTTGGCTGCGTGGCGTGAACAATGAAAAGCCTGTCCTGGATGCCATCCAGACCATTCTGGGGCAGGGCGCGCCTGCCAATACGCTGCTCATCGAGGCAGGCGACCTGAAAAAGGGAAGCGGTCTCAGAAAGATCGTCGAGCCGTCCCGGACTGTCGCGGTGATACCCTGTTACGCCGACGATGCCCGCGCACTCAACGCGCTCATCGATACGGAACTGGCAAGTGATTCACTGACGATCACCAGCGAAGCTCGGCGGCACCTGATTGACCAGCTGGGTGGTGATCGCGTGTCCTCACGCAACGAGATCCGCAAGCTTGCGCTTTACTGCCGCGGAATGGGCAGGATCGAGGAGCACCATGTCGATGAGATCATCGGGGATGCCAGCAGTGTTTCTGCGGACGACGCTGTCGATGCGATATTGACCGGCGACCTTCCGGCCTTTCATCGCGCATTCCAGAGGATCCTCACCTCCAAGACCCCACTTTTCCTGATCCTTCAATCATGCCTGAAGCAATTTCAACTGCTTGATGCAATGAAGATCGAGATGGAGGAAAAGCGAACACAGGCCGGCCAGGTTATGGCGACCCTCGGCCGCCATATCCACTTCAAGCGCAAACCTGTCTTTGAAAAAGCTCTCAGGGTCTGGAGGCCCGAAGCCGCCAGCCGGGAGGCCGCACGCATCCAGTCCGCCGTACTGATGTCCCGTCAGAGACAAAGCCTTGAGCCGAGCATTGTATTTCATGCTCTGCTAGGCGCCGCACTTCAGGCATCAAAACAGTAAAAAGCCGCGCAACAACAAAGGTTTGCGCGGCGTATAACGGCAGATACTGGAATCTATGTCTGCGTGCTTCAGCGACGCTCCAGCAGGCGGCAGATTTCCTCAAGCTGCTCAAGCGTCTTGTAAGAGATCCTGATCTGGCCTGGGCCACCTTTGTGGTTGATCTTCACCTCAAGCCCGAGCGAATCCGTTAACGTCCTTTCAAGCGCGACCGTATCCGAATCTTTCTCCGGCTTCGTCGCATTCTGCGGTTCCGACTGCGAACGGATATCGTTCTGCGCCAATCGTTCAGCATCACGAACCGACATGCCCTTTGCGACAACCGCCTTTGCGAGCGCCGTCGGATCCGACGTGGGGATCAACGCGCGCGCATGACCGGCGGAAAGCGTGCCGGATGACAGCATGTCCCGAACGGGGGAGGGCAGTTTCAAAAGACGCAGGCTGTTTGCCACATGGCTCCGGCTCTTGCCGATAATATCGCCCAGATCGTTCTGCGTATATCCGTGCTCGGCGATAAGCTGCTCATAACCCAGAGCCTCTTCCAGCGGATTGAGGTCGGAGCGCTGAACGTTTTCGACGATCGCGATTTCCAGTGCCGTCCTGTCGTCCACGTTGCGGACGATGACAGGGACCTCGACCAGGCCGGCAAGCTGGGAAGCGCGCCAGCGGCGTTCACCCGCGATAATCTCGAACTGGCCGTCCGGCAACGTACGCGTGACTATCGGCTGAACAATCCCATGCTGGCGGATCGAACTTGCCAGATCCTGCAATTCGCTTTCGTCGAAATGACGGCGCGGGTTGCGCGGGTTGCGCGTGATGTTCTCGATCGGCACCATCCGATCTGGACTGACATTGACCGGCGCAGTGCCCGTCGGCATCGGCTGATCCATTTCGCCGATCAGGGCTGCCAGACCGCGCCCAAGCCGGCGCTTCGATACATCGTCGTTCATACGCTTACCCTATTTAGTACGTCTATGCCGCAACCTTGCGCATTCTCTCGCGCTGGATGACTTCAGAAGCGAGCTGCAGATACGCCTGACTACCTGCACATTTCAGGTCATAAAGGATAGCCGGCTTACCATATGAAGGGGCTTCCGACACGCGAACATTGCGTGGGATCAGTGTCTGGTAGACCTTTTCCCCGAGATAGGTACGCACATCATTAACGACTTGCTGTGCCAGATTGTTACGGGCATCGAACATGGTCAGAACAATACCCTGGATATCGAGCTTCGGATTGACCGTACGGCGGACCTGATCAACCGTCTCGAGCAATTGACTCAGACCTTCCAGCGCAAAGAATTCACATTGGAGGGGAACGAGAACCGAATCTGCAGCAGCCATCGCATTCATCGTCAACAGGTTGAACGACGGTGGGCAATCCAGCAGGATATAATTGAATTTTTCTGCACCGCTGGAAACCAGCGCTTTCTTCAAACGGAAAGCTCTGTCCTGTGCTTGCGAAATCTCCATTTCAAAGCCAAGCAGGTCCATCGTCGACGGCACGATCGATAAGTTGGGAACGGCTGTCTCAACAGCAGCTTCGCCGACTGACGCCTCGCCGACCAGGATATCGTAGGACGACACCTTGCGGTCGCGGCGATCGATCCCAAGACCGGTACTCGCATTGCCCTGGGGATCCAGATCGACAATCAGAACACTCTGGCCGATCGCGGCCAGCGCAGTGGCAAGATTGATGGCCGTCGTCGTTTTGCCGACACCACCTTTTTGATTTGCAATTGTGATGATCCGACGCTTATCAAACATCTAGCACCCGCTCCACGGTTATGTCCGTTGCAGATTACCGATCTCGAGGATAACCGAATCCGCCTGGATTGAACTTTGGTGTTTTACCAAATCAAAGCTCCAGCTGCCATGTGCTTTCTTCAATTCGGATTCATAATCCCGACCTTTATGGAAGAAAGCTGTTGATGGCTTATCCAGTAACCACGGGGAAGCATAGCCAAGAAGCTTGTCGAGGTCGGCAAGTGCACGCGCTGACACGAAATCGCATTGAGGAATAAGCTTCGGTGCCTCTTCAATACGTACGGCGTGAATAGTGCCTCTTGCACCGGTTGAGGCCAATGCAACGCGCAGAAATGCTGCTTTTTTCTGATTGCTTTCGACGAGATGAACCCAACCATCCTGATATTCAGACAAGAGAATAGCGGTGATCACACCAGGAAACCCGCCACCCGAACCAAGATCGACCCAAGTCCCAACCTTATTGGCAAGCCTGAATATCTGAGCACTATCAGCTATGTGGCGCTGCCACATATCCTCTTGTGTAGAAGGCGCGACAAGATTGATCGTCTTGGCCCATTTCTGAAACAAGTCGGCAAATTGCTGAAGCCGATCTTGCGTTTCACGTGAAACACGAGGAATCAAGATGCCTGCCTCATATTTTTTTCTGCCTTCCTAACCAACGCCAATAGCAATGTAACAGCAGCTGGCGTCATGCCCTCGATCTTCGCAGCCTGCGCAATCGTACGGGGTTGGGCGCGGCGCAACTTCAATTTCAGCTCGTTCGACAAACCTGATACACTATCGAAATCGAAATTGTCGGGCACTACCAAGGCCTCGTCACGTTGGGCTGAGCGAATGTCGTTTGTCTGGCGATCCATATAAACAGCGTACCCAGCCTCAATTTCCAAGGCTTCGGCAACCTTGGGCGATATTGCGGATAACTCTCCCCATATCTGCGCGAGCCGGGCGATCTCCATCTCGGGATGGGACAATATTTCATAAGCACTTCGCCGCTGACCATCCCTGTTGAGATGCAACCCATGCTGCGCGGCCTCGTTCGGTGTAAGGCTGAGTGATCGAAGCCGATTCCGCCCAGAATCAAATGCTTCCACATAGGCGGAGAACCTCGTTGCCCGATCCCTGCCAACCAGACCGAGTTCAATTCCAAGGCCTGTGAGACGCATATCGGCATTATCCGCGCGAAGCGAAAGTCGGAACTCGGCTCTTGAGGTGAACATACGGTATGGCTCGGTCACGCCGCGATTGATGAGATCGTCGATCATCACGCCAATATAGGAGTCAGTCCGGCTGAAAATATGCGGTTCAAGCCCTTGAGAACGCCTCGCCGCATTCAGTCCGCCGACGAGACCCTGAGCGCCCGCTTCTTCATAACCCGTCGTTCCATTGATCTGGCCGACTAGAAACAAGCCCTTCACAGATTTCGTCTCAAGCCAAGGCTGCAGCTCTCTTGGATCTATATGATCGTATTCGATCGCATAAGCCGGATGCAGGATTGTAACCTGTTCCAGCCCAGGAATGGTGCGTACGAAGGCTTCTTGGATATCTTCGGGTAACGAGGTCGAGATACCGTTCGGATAAACAGTAAAATCGTCGAGACCTTCCGGCTCGAGGAAAATCTGATGACCATCACGCTCACCAAAGCGAACGATCTTGTCCTCGATCGAAGGGCAGTAACGTGGGCCGACACCTTCGATTTGTCCGGAATACATAGCCGACAAATGGATATTATCAGCAATAATCTTATGGGTCTCGGGTGTCGTTCTTGTCACGCCACAGGCGATCTGGGGATTGGTGATCCGATCGGTCATAAAAGAGAATGGCGTCGGAACGTCGTCCGCCTCCTGACGATCAATCGACGACCAGTTTATCGTACGTCCGTCAAGCCGGGCAGGGGTTCCGGTTTTCAAGCGACCAAGCGCAAATCCCTGACGTTTCAATGTCTCTGAAAGGCCCAACGACGGCGCTTCGCCGGTCCGGCCGGCTGGAATTTTTTTCTGACCGATATGGATCAGGCCGCGGAGAAAGGTACCGGTGGCAAGGACAACCGAAGCGCAGGAAATACGACGCCCATCCGAAAGCAAAAGAGCTCTTACAGCCCCGTCCTGTCCTATCTCAATATCGAATGCGTCTCCCTCGACGACAGTCAGACTGGCATGGTTTTCGATCTCACGCTGCATCGCCTCTCGATAAAGCCGGCGGTCAGCCTGGGTGCGCGGTCCACGCACAGCCGGACCCTTCTTGCGGTTGAGAAGACGGAACTGGATGCCTGCAGCGTCCGCGACGCGTCCCATCAGTCCATCAAGAGCATCGATTTCGCGTACGAGATGACCTTTGCCCAACCCGCCGATTGCCGGGTTGCAGGACATGACACCGATCGTTTCGCGCTTATGCGTTACCAGTGCAACGGAGGCTCCAACGCGCGCGGCTGCACTCGCAGCTTCGCATCCGGCATGCCCGCCACCAACGACGACCACATCAAAGGTCAGTTCAGCCATGGAAGCCTCTGTGTTTCACGTGAATCATTTGCCAATGCAGAATTTCGAGAAGATCACATCGAGGAGATCTTCAACATCGACGCGACCGGTAATCCTGCCGAGCTCATCTCCAGCCGCTCGTAACGCATCGGCTTTCAACTCAAGTCGAGGCTCATCTAATGCATTTTCAATGAATTTGGAAGCCAAGGCGATATGTTCGCGATGCCTTTCATTGCTCGCCGGCAGCCCGGCATTCCAGCTGTCTCGCGCCATGTCCACAATAGCCCGATGGATTTCGTCCAGGCCCTCACCGGTGACAGACGAAATACGGACTGCCTCGACGCCACCGTTCGTATAGAGATCCGCTTTTGTTTCCACTTCAAGATAGGGAACACCGAAGTCCCTGTAAGAGATATCTGCAGTGGACCCCGCCTCCCTGAGATAAAGGATCATATCTGCCGAGCGAGCAGCCGATATAGCACGTTGTATCCCCTCGCGCTCGACAACATCCTTTGCTTCTCGAATGCCCGCAGTGTCGTAAAGCCGAACAAGAAAACCTTCCATATCCAGTTCGACCGTCAACACATCGCGGGTGGTTCCCGCGATATCGGTAACGATCGCGACTTCGCGCTTTGCCATCGCATTCAGTAGGCTCGACTTGCCGGCATTCGGAGCTCCGATAATCGCAACCTTGAACCCGTTGCGAATGATCTCGGCAGATTTTGCCGACACGGAGGCAACGGACATTTCAGCCACAAGCGCAGTGAGATCAACGCCTATCATATTGGCAACAGAGCCCGGTACATCGTCCTCATCAGCAAAGTCGAGCTCAGCCTCGATCATTGCCCGCGCATAGGTCAGACGATCCGACCATCCACCATATTGATTTGACAGCGTACCCATTCCGGTCTGGAGCGCCAGCTTTCGCTGCATTTCCGTCTCGGCGGATACGAGATCGGACAGGCCTTCGACTTCTACCAGGTCGATCCGACCATGTTCAAAAGCTCGGCGGGCAAATTCTCCGGCTTCGGCAGACCGTAAACCCAGCTCCTTGAGTGTCCCTGCGATAGCATTGATAACCGCACGGCTTCCATGAACCTGCAATTCGGCACAGTCTTCCCCGGTAAAGGAATGCGGTGCTTCGAAATATAGCACCAGGCCCTGATCGAGCATCTCACCATTTCGGTTACGAATCGTTCGAAGACTGGCTTGCCGCGGCAGAGGTATCGAGCCGACAATCTCGGTGATAACGGCTTTGGTTGCCGGGCCACTTATACGTATGACCGCCACCCCGGCCGGAGGTTGACCGCTGGAAAGCGCGAAGATTGTTGCCTGTGTCATGTCTTCGTTCCATATCCACAAAAGACAAAGGCGCCCGATGTCGGGCGCCTGCAAAGTCGTCGAAGAATCCGGCTAAGGACTACGTGTTCATCGAGTCGAAGAAGTCTGCATTGTTCTTCGTCTGTTTCAGCTTGTCGATCAGGAATTCGATCGCATCGGTCGTTCCCATCGGAGCGAGGATACGGCGAAGAACGAAGATTTTCTGCAAATCCTGCCGCGGGACGAGCAGGTCTTCCTTACGCGTGCCAGACTTGAGAATATCCATGGCCGGGAAGATACGCTTGTCTGCAACCTTACGGTCAAGCACGATTTCCGAGTTACCCGTACCCTTGAACTCTTCGAAGATGACTTCATCCATGCGGCTACCGGTATCGATCAGCGCCGTCGCGATGATCGTCAGCGAACCGCCTTCCTCGATATTACGGGCTGCACCGAAGAAGCGTTTCGGCCGCTGCAGGGCGTTTGCATCGACACCACCCGTCAGAACCTTGCCGGAAGACGGCACGACCGTGTTGTAGGCGCGACCGAGACGGGTGATCGAATCGAGCAGGATGACGACGTCACGGCCATGTTCGACCAGGCGCTTGGCCTTCTCGATGACCATTTCAGCGACCTGCACGTGGCGAACTGCTGGTTCGTCGAAGGTCGACGAAACGACTTCGCCCTTCACCGAGCGCTGCATGTCCGTCACTTCTTCCGGACGTTCGTCGATAAGGAGAACGATCAGATAGCATTCCGGATGATTAGCGGTAATCGAATGGGCAATGTTCTGCAGAAGAACAGTCTTACCGGTACGCGGCGGTGCAACGATCAAGCCGCGCTGGCCTTTGCCGAGCGGTGCAACGAGATCGATGACACGCGCGGAATTGTCCTTCGACGTCGGGATGTCCAGTTCCATCTTGAACCGCTCGTTCGGATAGAGCGGCGTCAGGTTGTCGAAGTGAACCTTGTGACGGATCTTTTCAGGATCGTCGAAATTGATCGTATTAACCTTCAGCAGGGCGAAATAACGCTCACCTTCCTTCGGGCCACGGATCGGTCCTTCAACGGTATCGCCCGTCTTCAAAGAAAAACGGCGGATCTGCGAGGGAGAGATATAGATATCGTCCGGACCCGGCAGATAATTGGCATTGGCGGAACGCAGGAAGCCGAAACCGTCCTGCAGAACCTCAACCACGCCCTCACCGATGATTTCGACATCCTGGCTGGCAAGAACCTTCAGAATTGCAAACATCAACTCCTGCTTGCGCATCGTGCTGGCGTTTTCGACCTCCAGCGACTCTGCGAAGGTCAGCAAATCAGTCGGAGACTTGCTCTTAAGTTCTTGAAGCTTCATTTCAGCCATGAAGAGGGGACCACTTGAGAAAATATAAGGGAATTGGGCGTGTCGGTGGAATTCGCTTCCGCGGATGAAGTCCGGGGACAACGTCGGTTACACGCATGCCACGAGATGGAGGTGTCGCAAAAATAGCGATTCCCTCCGCACCCCGCAAGAGGCTTATTCAGAAAAAGGCAAGAGCTTTTCTCAGAACGGCTTAACGATGACCAGAATAACGATCGCAATCATCAGAACTGTAGGGACTTCGTTCCATATCCGCCAGTGTTTTGCCGAGCGTCTGGGCTTGTCTGCGGCAAAATCGCGAACGGCGCGGCTAAAAAGCACATGTACGCCCGTCAATGCCACGACCATGGCGATCTTGCCGTGAAGCCAGCCGCCCTGAAACCCATAAACTTCCCAAGCGAGATAAAGTCCAAGCAGCCAGCTCACCATCATCGCCGGGTTCATGATGACCTTGAGCAACCGCCTTTCCATCATCTTGAATGTTTCCGATCGCTCGGAACCGATCGGTGCATCAGTGTGATAAATGAACAGTCGCGGCAGGTAGAGAAGCCCCGCCATCCACGACATCACCGCTACGACGTGAAATGCCGTCACATAGCGAATGAAATCATCCGGCCTCAGAACATAGGTCAGCGCGAGCACGAGAAGGAATATCCCGAGCGCGATGAAGGCGCGCGTCTTGGCCTTTCCGCCGGCGCCCTCGTTGCCGGGTTCCACACGCGGGCTCATCATTTTTGTCCCCTGACGCGCTTCACCAAGCTCGAAACATTGTCCGGATCTGCCTCAGGCGTAATGCCATGGCCGAGATTGAAGATCAGTGGCCCATTGCCCAAAGTCTGCAAAATCGCGTCAATGCCGTCGACGAGCGCCTGACCGCCGGCCACGACGCGCATCGGATCGAGATTGCCCTGTACCGGCCCATCCTTCTGCAGCTCAGCGGCGAAAGAAAGCGGCACGCTCCAGTCGAGGCCGATCGCATCGGCCCCGGTTTTTTGCCGGTAGTTGCGCAGGTTCATTCCCGCCCCCTTGGCAAAGGCGATGATGCGCGCGTTCGGTCGCTTGCTACGCACGATTTCGATCATCCTCGCAACCGGCCTGATTGCAAACGCCTCGAACTCGGCTTCACCGAGAACACCTGCCCAGGAATCAAAGATCTGAACCGCATCGGCGCCTGCATCGATCTGCGCAACCAGATAATCGGCAGAAATCTCGGCGAGAAACATCAGCAAATGTTCGAGGTCCTGCCGATTTCGATACCCGAAGAGACGCGCAGGGGCCTGGTCCGGTGTTCCGTGACCGGCGATCATATAGGTCGCAACAGTCCAGGGAGCGCCGCAGAAGCCAAGAAGAGCGGTTTCGGCAGGCAACTCCTGTCTAAGCCGTTTCACCGCCTCCAGCACCGGAGAAAGATGCGCAAGCACACCCTCTGCTTTCAGCGAGCGAATACCGACCTCATCGATTGGATCCATCTGCGGCCCCTCACCGGGGGTGAAGCGAACCTTTCTGTCCAGTGCATCCGGAATCACCAGGATATCGGAGAAAAGGATGGCAGCATCGAAGGAATAACGCCTGATCGGCTGGAGAGTGACCTCCACGGCCAGATCAGGCGTATAACAGAGATCTAGGAACCCACCCGCCTTCTGGCGCGTTTCACGGTACTCGGGAAGATACCGACCTGCCTGTCTCATAAGCCAGACCGGAGGAGGGGTGATCGTCTTTCCCTCTAGCACCTCGATTATCTTCCTTTTCACAGGCACTGGCATCTATCCCCTAATAAAAGAATCCAATTTCAATTGGTTTCTATTTCTTAGAGTCGGTGTGTATCAAGGATTAAAGTCAGCCCCCAGATTAACCAGAATTTCGCTGTCATTCGCAGCTTGCGATAAAAACCATCTGCGTAAAACGCGATATTATCTGGAAAATTCTGAATTTATATGAAAAATCAATGAGATGTAAGATCCGAAATGAGGTCTTCATCTGTGGGCAATATGTGGATAAGTTTATCGGACATGACATTTGTCCACGCAAATCACATCCTCACGTTCCATCAATCCAACTGATCGCAGACTGTGGAAAAATGGGCGGTTTTCCCAAGGCCCATCCTTCTTCCCAGTGAGAGCGCTCGTCTGTCCCGAGTTATCAACAAACGGTAGAGAATAACGTGGAGAACCGGAAAAACTTCTTCCACTTGCACTTGGTATCTGACTCGACCGGCGAGACTCTTATCTCCGCCGGACGAGCTGTCGCCGCTCAATTCCAGAACAGCTATGCGCTTGAACACGTCTATCCGCTGATCAGAAACCGCAAACAGTTGGTGGCGGTACTTGATGCCGTCGATGCGGAACCCGGCATCGTCCTCTATACGATCGTAGACCAGGATCTGGCCTCGCTGATCGACCTTCGCTGCCGAGAAATGGGCGTTCCCTCCGTGAATGTGCTGGAGCCGGTTCTGGCTGTTTTCCAGACCTATCTGGGTGCACCGTCGCGTCGTCGCGTTGGCGCACAGCATGCTTTGAACGAGGAATATTTCGCCAGGATCGAGGCGCTGAACTTCACCATGGATCACGACGACGGCCAGATGCCCGAGACCTATGATGAAGCTGACGTTGTTCTGATCGGCATCAGCCGAACCTCCAAGACGCCGACCAGCATCTATCTGGCAAATCGCGGGATCAAGACGGCAAACATCCCGATCGTGCCGGGAGTCGAGTTGCCGGACGCTCTTTATAGTGCCACGCGTCCATTGATCGTTGGCCTGATCGCCACCACCGACCGGATCTCCCAGATCAGAGAAAACCGTGAACTCGGCAATTCTCAGGGGCTTGATCGGAACACCTACACAGATCGCGCCAGCATCAATGAAGAGCTTAAATATGCCCGGGCCCTTTGCGGACGAAACAATTGGCCGATCATCGATGTTTCCCGCCGTTCGATCGAGGAGACCGCTGCCGCTATTCTTGCCCTGCGACCGAGGCTCAGGTAATCCCGAACTGTTTTTCGCCCGAACTGTTTGTCGGAGATGATACCTGAAGTGACACTTGTCCTTGCCTCCTCAAGTCCCTTTCGCCGTATGCTGCTCGAAAATGCCGGCCTGACATTCGAATCGCGGGCCGCTGACATCGATGAACGGCAGATAGAAGCCTCTGAAAAACACACCAGTCCCGAAGCTGTTGCCGGGATCTTGGCCAGGGCGAAGGCGCAGGATGTATCGCGTTATTTTCCCGATGCGCTCGTAATCGGCTCCGACCAGACGATGTCGCTTGGAGATCGCGTCTATCACAAGGCAAAGAGCCGCGCCGAGGCCCGCGATAACCTGATCTCTCTCTCTGATCAAACCCACAGGCTTAACAGCGCCGTTGCCATTGTAAAAAACGGTACCGTGGTCTGGGAGCATGTAGCTTATGCCGAGCTGACAGCCCGCAAACTGACCGAGGGCTACGTCGACCGGTATCTCGATAGAGTTGGCGACAAGGCGTTTTCGAGTGTCGGCGGTTACCAGCTGGAAGGAGAGGGCATCCATCTCTTTTCCACCATTGAGGGTGACTATTTCACCATTCTCGGCCTCCCCATGCTTCCGCTTCTGGAGGAACTCCGTCGCCTGGGAGCGATTGATGGCTGATAGACGCGAAAATTCACCGCCTGCTGCATTTGTGACCGGCTGGCCGATCAAGCACTCCCGCTCTCCGATCATTCATCGCCATTGGCTGAAACAATATGGCTTGCCGGGCAGCTATAACGCGGTCGCTGTTTCCGAAGAAGATTTCGCCGCCTTTATCGATGGGTTGAAAAACGGTAGCCTTGGCTTATCCGGCGGCAATGTCACGATCCCGCACAAGGAAGCGGCTTTCGCCCTCAGCGACCGGCCAGATGAACTGGCGACGGAACTCGGTGCAGCCAATACGCTCTGGCTGCAGGACGGCCAGCTTCATGCGACGAATACGGATGGATATGGTTTTACAGCCAATCTCGACGGGAAACATCCCGGCTGGGATAAAGTCGATCGCGCAGTTATCCTCGGTGCGGGCGGAGCAAGCCGTGCTGTCGTCCAGGCTCTCCGTGATCGTGGCATTAACGAAATCCACATCGTTAATCGCACCGTGCCACGTGCGAGGGAGCTTGCCGACCGTTTCGGTCCGAAAATTCATGCGCATGGATTACCTGCCCTGAAAGAAGTCATGGCCGGTACCGGCTTGTTCGTGAACACCACATCGCTTGGTATGGATGGAGCGGAATCTGCTTCCTTCGACTTTTCAGGTCTGAAGTCAGGTGCACTGGTGACGGATATCGTTTACGTCCCGCTTGAAACGCCTATTCTCAGGCAGGCACGCGAGCAGGGTTATCCGACGACCGATGGATTGGGGATGCTTCTGCATCAGGCGGTGCCAGGCTTCGAAAGATGGTTTGGTCATCGCCCGGTGGTCGACAGTGTTCTGCGACAACTCATCATTCAGGATATTCAGGCGGCGGCATGATTGTTATCGGATTGACCGGATCGATCGGCATGGGAAAGACGACCACTGCCGGCATGTTCGGGGATGCGGGTATCCCGGTCAACGATTCCGATGCTGTTGTGCATGACCTTTATAAAACCGACGCCGTTAAACCCGTAGGCGAAGCTTTTCCCGGCTCAATTCGTGAAGGTGCCATCGACAGGGTGGAGCTGGCTCGGCAACTTTCACTCGATCCCGGTGGTTTTAGCCGGCTTGAAGCAATTGTGCACCCGTTGGTGAGAGACAGGGAAAAGCAGTTTCTTGAAAGACAGAGATCGGCAGGCGCTGATCTCGTCCTGCTCGATATTCCCCTGCTTTTCGAAACCGGCGCTGAGAAACGCGTCGATGTGGTTGTGGTCGCGACCTGTGATCCACAGATACAGCGGCAGCGAGTTCTTGCCAGACCGGGCATGACGGAAGAAAAGTTCAAGCTCATCCTGAACCGTCAGCTGCCTGATTCGCAGAAACGCGAACGTGCGGATTTTCTGGTCGATACGGGCTGCGGCCTCGACCAGGCAAAAAAGCGAGTAGAGCAGATCATCAATCTTCTGCGGTCGGGCATACGGAGTGAGAAACATGCGTGACATCATTTTCGATACGGAAACGACCGGGCTTGAATCCAAGCAGGATCGCATCATCGAAATCGGTGGTGTCGAGCTGATCAATAATTTCCCGAGCGGAAAGACGATCCACATCTTCATCAATCCGGGTGATCGTAAGGTTCATCCCGATGCTTTGGCTGTCCATGGCATCACGGATGAGTTCTTGAAAGACAAGCCGAGCTTCGCGGAAGTCGCGCAGCAGATCGTGGACTTTTTCGAAGGGGCACGATGGATCGCCCATAACGCCAACTTCGACATGGGTTTCATCAACGCAGAATTCGAGCGGATAGGTCTGCCGCCTGTACCTACCGATCAGGTTGTCGATACGCTGGCCATGGCGCGTCGCAAACACCCGATGGGCCCGAACTCGCTCGACGCTCTTTGCCGTCGTTACGGGATCGACAACACCCACCGTACAAAACACGGCGCATTGCTGGACTCCGAGCTACTGGCCGAAGTTTATATTGAAATGAATGGTGGCCGACAGGCCGCCTTGGGACTGGTTGGCTCAGATCAGGTGGTGGAAGTCGCCGAGACTGAAGAAACGGTGGTCATCACGGACCATGTGCGTCCGCGTGCACTTGCGAACCGGTTGACCGCACAGGATTTGGAGCACCATGCATCAATGATCGCCTCTATGAAGGGCAAGGCGATCTGGCTGAAATATGGTCAGGAATAAAGTCATTCCAGCAAAAGCGTAAAACGGTCTTGTGCCTGGAACTGCGTGAGACATGGCGACAGAGCAATAAAAAAGCCCGGGAATTCCCGGGCTTTTCTGATTTTGTCTGATCAGCTGTTGAGTGGCTGAACCTTGGCGCGGGCCTGTTCTTCGGCCATGCGCTGCGAAAACATCTGGGCAAAATCGATCGGATCGATCATCAGCGGCGGGAAACCACCGTTGCGGGTCACGTCTGCGATGATCTGACGCGCGAAGGGGAACAGCAGGCGCGGGCACTCGATGAACAGAACCGGCAGCATGTGCTCCTGCGGGAAACCGGTAATGCGGAAGACGCCGCCGTAAACCAGTTCGGCTGCGAACACGACTTTGTCGCCTTCCTTGGCTTCGGCGTTCAGCGAAAGAACGACGTCGAAATCGGTATCCGACAGCGGGTTGGCGTTGACATTCACGCCGATATTGATGGCCGGCGCGTTGTCACGTGCCTGGAGCGACCGGGGTGCACCAGGATTTTCGAAGGAAAGGTCCTTGGTGTACTGGGCGAGAATGTTGAGCGAAGGGCTCGCCGACTGCGTGTTTTCGTCTGCCATGGGATATCCTCAGGACTGATGCGTTGTGGCCGCATAACATCTAGGCTTTTCGCTTACAACCCGTTGCGGCTCTGGCTTATGGTCACGGATCGCGGTCGATGCCTTTTGACCATGGTGAAGATGGGTTTGGATCCGAGTTTCGGTGAAAATCTTCCTCATCGAGATCGACGACCTTGCCGGTCGCATTCGGGTTTTCGCGCGCGCCGCCGGACGGATGGCTGAAACCGCCCCGGCTGCCGCGGGGACCGACCACCACGACGCGTTTTCCGATCGCAGACCAGAGCAGACGTCGCACGAACGGAATGAACAGCGCGATACCGATAATGTCGGTGACAAAACCGGGCAGAAGCAGAAGTATGCCGGCAACCACGATCATTGCCCCGTCGATAACGGAGCTCGCCGGGATCTGCCCTTGCTGACTTTGTTCGGAAAGCTTCTTTAGGAGATGCAGGCCCTGTTGCCGCATCATGAAGGCGCCGAGCAATCCGGTGCCTATGACAAGGCCAAGTGTCCACCAAAGGCCGAGCGCACGCCCGACCACGACAAATCCGGCGATTTCGGCCAAAGGCCAGGCAAGCAGCACGCTAAAAGCAATAAATGGGCGCATGATCCAATGTGTGTTGAGCGAGGTCGTTTCGAAGGCTCACGCCTTCGCTATTTGAAGATGGCTTAATGCAGACTATATGATGATGTGAATTCAACTTTTAAACGGTAATCGTGGGTTAATATGGGCTCCAACGACTTCATTACACTCTTTTTCCTTGTTGCTGCGGTCCTTATTTTCCTGCAACTGCGCAGTGTGCTCGGCCGCCGGACGGGAAATGAGAAGCCGCCGGAGACGTATGTCTCGCGTGAAGCGCTGAAAACTTCCGCAGCTGCGGATGACGGGAAGGTTGTAACTTTGCCGCGTCGCGAAGCCGGCGAAGAGGACCAGCGACTGACGGAAGTCGATGCGCTGGCAAAGCCTGGCACAGAGTTGAACGACGCGCTGAAGTCGCTGATAAAGGCCGATGTGTCCTTCCAGCCCAAGGAATTCTTGAACGGCGCCAAGATGGCCTATGAGATGATCGTCATGGCCTTTGCCGATGGCGACCGGAAAACCTTGAAGGGCCTTCTGTCGAAGGAAGTCTTCGAAGGCTTCGATGCCGCTATTCGTGAACGCGAGACCCGTGGCGAAGTGGTCAAGTCCACTTTCGTCGGTATCGACAAGGCTGCCTTCACTCAGGCTGCGCTCAAGCAATCGGAAGCTCAGGTTACGGTTCGCATCGTCAGCCAGCTGATTTCCGCCACCTTCGACAAGGATGGCAAGCTGATCGATGGCGATCAGGAAGCCGTTGCTGAAGTAACCGATATCTGGACCTTCGCAAGGGATGTCCGCTCCAAGGATCCGAACTGGAAACTGATCGCGACCGAATCCGAACAATGAGCCCGACTTCGCCAGGATACTGCCTGTCCGCCGTATCCTTCGGCGATCTTCCCGGTTGGGAAAGGGACGATCCCCGCGCCTTGTTTGACACAATGGCGCGGTGTCTCTCCCACATTCGGGACGTGAAGCCCTATCGCACCGGTGCTCTCGGCTTCACCGCAGATGATCTCGAGCCACTTCTGGCAGCAGCCGGCATGCGATCGACGGATATGACCGCCGCGCAGGCACGTGCTTTTTTCGAAGACAATTGCATTCCCTTCCGTATCAAGCGCGACGACGCCCAGCCGGGTTTGGTGACCGGCTTTTACGAGCCGGAAGTCGATGTCTCGGAAAAACCTGACGAGACCTTCGCCCACCCGTTTTATTTTCGCCCGGACGACCTTGTCGATCTCGACGAAACCAATCGTCCCTCCGACATGGACTCCGGCTACATGTTCGGTCGAGCGATCGCATCGGGCGTGACCGAATACCCGGATCGCAAGGAAATCGATCAGGGCTTTCTCACTGGCCGCAGTCTTGAGATTGCATGGGCACGATCGAAGGTCGACGTCTTTTTCGCCCATATCCAGGGCGCAGCCCGACTCCGTTATCCGGATGGCGACATTCGCCGGATCACCTATGCCGCAAAGGCGGGACATCCGTTTTCACCCATCGGAAAACTCCTGATCGATCTCGGCGAAATACCGCGCCAAGAAATCTCGATGCAGAGCATTCGCAGATGGCTGGCAGAGAATCCGGCTAAGGTTGACGAAATCCTCTGGCATAACCGGTCCTATATCTTCTTCCGCGATGCCGATGTTTCCGACGACACACTCGGTCCTGTCGCAGCGGCCAAGGTGCCGCTCATTGCCGGGCGCTCCCTTGCGGTGGATCGTATGATCCACACATTCGGCTATCCCTTCTTCATTCATGCTCCGACGCTGCTTCATCTCGATGACGGTCAACCCTTTGCCAGGCTGATGCTGGCGCTCGATACCGGATCGGCTATTGTCGGCCCGAGCCGCGGCGATATCTTTACCGGTTCGGGTTATGAAGCGGGAGAACGCGCCGGAACGGTCAGGAACGAAGCCGATTTCTATATCCTGATCCCCAAGGCCGCGGCTGGCAGGTTTGGAGCATGAGCGGCGGACGTAAACTCAATTCCGAAGAGCGGATACTCTGGGGCAAGGTGGCAAAATCCACCCGCGCCTTCAAGGAACGCTGGACCGACCTTGCCGCCTTCGAGGCGGAAGAGGAAGCCCATGCGGCAGAGATCGAGAAATCGAAACACGCACTTCCGCGCGAAGTGGCTGAACCGGTAGCCGAGCAGAGCCGCACTGCGAAAAAGCCTGCCGGCTATCACTATCCGCTGGAAAAGCCGACGAAGAAGAAACTCGCCAAGGGAAGGCTGGCGATCGAGGCGCGCCTTGATCTTCATGGCCTGTTCCAGGGTGAGGCGCATGATCTTCTGCTCGATTTCATTTATCGGGCGCATGAACGGGGCCTGCGCCATGTTCTCGTCATCACCGGCAAGGGCAGCTCGATGGGCAGCGAAGGCGCGCTTCGCCGCGCAGTGCCACTCTGGTTCTCCAAGGCCGAGTTTCGTTTCCTGATTTCGTCCTATGAATGGGCAGCCCGCCATCACGGCGGCGAAGGTGCGCTTTATGTAAGGCTGGCGCGCACAGAAAGGACCGAGCGTTGACGCCGTTCGGCCAGGCGATGCGCGAACTGCGCCAGCGCAGGGGCGTCACCCAGCGCGCCCTGGCGCAGGCAATCGGTGTCACGCCCGCCTATCTCTCCGCGCTCGAACACGGCCATCGCGGCCGCCCGACCTTCGAGCTTCTGCAACGCATTGCCGGCTATTTCAACATCATCTGGGACGAGGCGGATGATCTCTTCCGCCTGGCGGATGCATCCGATCCCAGGGTGGTGATCGATACCGCAGGCCTGCCGCCTGAATACACGTTTCTGGCCAATCAGCTGTCGAAACGGATTAGCACTTTGACGCCGGAGATGGTAGAAGAGCTCAACCGGCTCTTGAAGAGCCCGCAATAGTCATTTTTCTCGGGAAGAACCACGGCTTTCCTGCCATAATGGTGTGCTCAACCTTTAGAAGCCGCCCGCGATTTCCTATATTGAAAACGGAAAAAGCGGTGATTCGCGCGTCACCGAGAAGAACCAACTGGAAGAAGCTGAATGACCGATCTACCCGCCAGCGAAAATGGTGCGAGTGCAGAATATGGTGCCGATTCGATCAAGGTGCTGAAGGGCTTGGATGCCGTTCGCAAGCGCCCCGGCATGTATATCGGTGATACGGATGATGGCTCCGGTCTTCACCATATGGTCTACGAAGTCGTCGACAACGCGATCGATGAGGCACTGGCCGGCCATGCCGACATCGTCACCGTCACGCTCAATTCCGATGGTTCCGTCACCGTGACCGACAACGGTCGCGGCATCCCGACGGACATCCACAAGGAAGAGGGTGTCTCAGCGGCTGAAGTCATCATGACCCAGCTCCATGCCGGCGGCAAATTCGACCAGAATTCCTACAAGGTTTCCGGCGGTCTGCACGGCGTTGGCGTCTCGGTTGTTAATGCGCTGTCGGTCTGGCTCAAGCTTAAGATCCGCCGTAACGGCAAGGTCCATGAAATTCGCTTCACCCATGGTGTCGCCGATGCGCCGCTGAAGGAGATCGGTGAATACGAAGGCCGTTCGGGCACGGAAGTCACCTTCCTTGCCAGCCCCGAGACCTTCACTATGACGGAGTTCGATTACAACACGCTCGAACACCGCCTGCGCGAACTCGCCTTCCTGAATTCCGGCGTCAGAATCCGGCTCACGGATCGCCGCAAGCCGGACGTGAAGGAAGAGGAAATGATCTATGACGGCGGCCTCGAAGCCTTCGTCAGTTATCTCGATCGCTCGAAGAAACCGCTCGTTGACAAGCCTGTCGCCATCAAGGGCGAGAAGGACGGGATGACGGTTGAAGTGGCCATGTGGTGGAACGACAGTTACCACGAGAATGTTCTCTGCTTTACCAACAATATTCCACAGCGTGACGGCGGAACCCACATGGCGGGTTTCCGAGGAGCGCTCACAAGGCAGATCACGTCCTACGCCGAAACCTCGGGTATCATGAAGCGCGAGAAGGTTTCGTTGACTGGTGACGACTGCCGCGAGGGACTGACGGCCGTGCTGTCGGTCAAGGTTCCGGATCCGAAATTCTCGTCGCAGACCAAGGACAAGCTTGTTTCTTCGGAAGTTCGCCCCGTTGTCGAGAGCCTCGTCAACGAGGCCCTCAGCTCCTGGCTGGAAGAGCATCCAACAGAAGCCAAGGTTCTTGTCGGCAAGGTCGTTGAAGCCGCTGTCGCCCGTGAAGCCGCCCGCAAGGCGCGCGAACTGACCCGCCGCAAGGGCGTTCTCGACATCGCATCTCTGCCGGGCAAGCTGGCCGATTGCTCCGAGCGTGATCCGGCAAAATCCGAAGTCTTCCTCGTCGAGGGTGACTCGGCAGGTGGTTCTGCCAAGCAGGGTCGCTCACGTGAAAACCAGGCGATCCTTCCGCTGCGTGGTAAGATCCTGAACGTCGAGCGCGCCCGTTTTGACAAGATGCTTTCCAGCCAGGAAATCGGCACGCTCATCACCGCGCTCGGCACATCGATCGGCAAGGACGAGTTCAACGCCGACAAGCTGCGCTACCACAAGATCATCATCATGACGGACGCTGATGTCGACGGAGCGCATATTCGCACGCTGCTCCTGACCTTCTTCTTCCGCCAGATGCCGGAACTTATCGAGCGTGGCCACATCTACATCGCCCAGCCGCCGCTCTATAAGGTCGCGCGCGGCAAGTCCGTTCAGTACCTGAAGAACGAGGCGGCACTCGAGGAATACCTCATCAGCATGGGTATCGAGGAAGCAAGGTTGATCGTCGGTTCCGGTGAGGTTCGTGTCGGCGAAGACATGCGCGAAGTGATCCACGATGCACAGCGCCTGCGCTCGCTCGTCGACGGTCTTCATTCCCGCTATAACCGTTCGATCATCGAGCAGGCGGCAATTGCCGGCGCGCTCAATCCCGACCTTACCGACAACCGCGAACGTGCCCAGCAGACCGCCGATCTCGTTGCACAGCGACTGGACATGATCGCGGAAGAGACGGAACGCGGCTGGACCGGTCACGTGACGGATGAGGGTGGCCTGCGTTTCGAACGCATGGTGCGCGGCGTTCGCGAAGTCGCCTTCATCGATAACGCGCTGATCGGCTCGGCCGACGCTCGCCATATCGATCAGCTGTCGAGCCGTCTGCAGGAAATCTATTCGACCTCGCCGATCCTTGCCCGCAAGGATGGCCAGCTGGAAATCTCCGGTCCCCGTGCGCTTCTCGATGCGATCTTCGCTGCAGGCCGCAAGGGTCTGTCGATGCAGCGCTACAAGGGTCTCGGCGAAATGAATGCCGAGCAGCTGTGGGAAACCACGCTCGACCCGAATGTTCGCTCACTGCTTCAGGTCAAGGTCAACGACGCGACCGATGCAGACGGCCTCTTCTCCCGCCTCATGGGCGACGAAGTCGAGCCGCGACGCGAGTTCATTCAGGACAACGCATTGAGCGTCGCAAACCTCGACATCTGAGTTTCTTGCTCAGTCCGAAATTGAAACGGGGCCGAGAGGCCCCGTTTTTGCATCCGGCTAAGGATTCGCGTGAAACCTTTGCACGGTCGCGCTTTCTATCACGGATCGCCGGAAAACTTTCCCTCGAAGGCGATCTCGGAAACGGCTTTGCGTCCGCTCGGCACCTCGCGCTCGCGCAGGTCTTCCGGCAATGTCTCCTTCGCGGCCATGCGGCCAAGCGCGGCTGCGGCTTCCACCCTGAAACCCTCCGGCAATTCAAGCACATCGACAGCTTTTTCCTTGTCGAACCCTTCCATCCCATGCGCGTGATAGCCTAGTTTCATGGCTTGGCAGATCACCGAAAACCACGCCGCGCCCGTATCGTAGGAATGTGTATAAGCGGGCTTGTGTTCGCCGTTTGATGAAACCCGATAACTCTTAGAAACGATGATCATCAGGGCGGCGGCATTTCTGGCCCAGCGCTGGTTGCCGGGAACGAGAAGATCGAGGATCGCCTCGAATGCGGGCGTGCCGCGCAGACCATAGATGAAGCGCCAGGGCTGGTTGTTGCCGGAAGAGGGTGCCCAATGTGCCGCATCGAGGATGGTCAGCATCTGCTCGCGATCCATCGTCTCGTCGGTAAAGGCGCGTGGTGACCAGCGGTCGAGAAAATAGGCGTCGATCGGAAATTCGGACGTGCGTGAATTGCTGCTGGTCATGAACTGCTCCTTGCTGGTCTGTCCCAACATATGCCTCGCCCGGCCTTTGGCAATCACCCTGACGCAGGTGACAATCGGCCACACATCCGTCATAGATGGACAAGGGGAGGGAGGCGCTCTGCGGAGCGCATGAGGAGAGGAGTGCACCGCCATGAAAGGCAGCGCGATCATGTTTTATCAGCTGTATGAGTTGAACCACGCCGCGCTCGCGCCGTTTCGCGCCGGCGCGGAAGCACTTCGTTATGTCTCCAGCAATCCGCTTAATCCCATGTCGCAAACCGTCCTGGGCCGCACGCTGACGGCAAGCCTCGAAGTTTTCGAGCGGGCGACACGACGGTATGCCAAGCCGGATTTCGGCCTCAACGAAACCATCGTGAATGGCGAAACGGTCGCGGTGGAAGAAGAGATAGTCTGGTCGAAGCCGTTCTGTCAGCTGCTGCATTTCAAGCGCGACCTTCCGCCTACTCAGCAGGCGGATCCGAAAATCCTGCTGGTCGCGCCCATGTCCGGGCATTATGCGACGCTTCTGCGTGGAACGGTCGAAGCGCTTCTTCCCCATGCGGAAGTTTACATCACCGATTGGGTCGATGCGCGGATCGTGCCGGTCACCGAAGGCGGTTTCGATCTTAACGATTACATCGATTACGTCATCGATATGCTGCACGAGATAGGCCCCGGTGCGCATGTCGCCGGCGTCTGCCAGCCTTCCGTCCCGGTCCTTGCCGCCGTTGCGATCATGGAGATGCGGAAGGATCCGATGTTGCCCGCCTCGATGATCCTGATGGGCGGCCCAATCGATACCCGCATCAACCCGACGGCGGTCAACAAGCTGGCAAACGAACATCCGCTCGAATGGTTCAAGGATAACGTCATCATGACGGTACCCTTTCCGCAGCCCGGCTTCATGCGTCCGGTCTATCCCGGCTTCCTGCAGCTTTCGGGATTCATGTCGATGAACCTCGACCGCCATGTGATGGCGCATCGCGAATTCTTCGATCACCTCGTCAAGAATGACGGTGAGTCGGCGGAGCGACATCGGGATTTCTACGACGAATATCTCGCCGTGATGGACCTGACGGAGGAGTTCTATCTCCAGACTGTCGATGCCGTCTTCATCCGCCATTCCTTGCCGAAGGGCGAGATGATGCATCGCGATGTCCCGGTCGACACCGCGACCATTCGCAACGTCGCGCTGATGACGGTCGAAGGTGAGAATGACGATATCTCCGGCTTGGGCCAGACCAATGCCGCCCACGCGATATGCCCGAATATTCCAGACGCGATGCGCCTTCATTACATGCAGCCGGATGTCGGCCATTACGGCGTTTTCAATGGCTCCCGCTTCCGCCAGGAGATTGCGCCGCGGATCGTTGAATTCACCCGGCTGCATTCCGGAAGCCGACCGGGTGATCCGACGTCGAAGCCGAAGCGCAGCGGCAGGAAAAGCGCTCCGAAGCCGGAATAGATCGAATTCCACTATCGATTTCCGCATTTTAGCGGATTTAATCTTTGATCTTCTTGAAGCACGATCGGGGGCTCACCAAATCGATTCCCGTCGGGCTGGCATATGGCCTCCCGCTCTAACCCTAAGGGTGTGACCTATGAACCAGTCTGCATTGATACGTCCGGAGTGGACGCCGGCCACCATTGCTCTCATGGTGCTCGGTTTCATAGTTTTCTGGCCGCTCGGCCTTGCTATGCTCGCCTATATCATTTTCGGAGATCGGCTTCGCGGCTTCAAGCGCGACGCCAATGATCGCGCCGACCAAATGGCCAGCAAGTGGTTCGCCGGTTGCCGCAAGGCAAGCCGTCGCTACAACACGCATTTCTCGACCGGCAATGTCGCTTTCGACGACTGGCGCAAGGCCGAACTGGATCGCCTGGACGAAGAACGCCGCAAGCTTGATGAGATGCGGGAAGAGTTCGATAGCTATGCGCGTGAGCTTCGCCGCGCCAAGGATCAGGAAGAATTCGACCGCTTCATGCGCGACCGCAAAAATCGCCCTTCAGGCGATCAGCCGGTGGTCGATGTCTGACCTGAAGCTCGGTTCTGATGTGATGAAGGCCGGTGCTCTTCGGAGCGCCGGCTTTTTTGATGGGCAGAATCCCGGTGAATCGGGTAAGGAATAGTCATGTTCGCGCTTTTGAAGAAGCCGGTTCGCCGGTCACCCAAACCACTCCAGACGGTCAAGCGCACCTTGGCTGTAGGAGACCGCGCCATGCCATTGACCATCAAGGAGAACAGCCGCGCAACCCGCATCACGCTCAGGATCGAGCCAGGTGGCAGGGCGCTCAACCTCACCATCCCGGTGGGCCTGAAACATTTCGAGGTGGATGATTTTCTCTCCCGCCATGAAGGCTGGTTGAAAACCAAGCTCGCCAAATTCTCCCTCGATAATCCGATCCGGCCGGGCGGCACCATATCCATCCGCGGCGTCGAACACCGCATCGAACATACCGGGTCCTTGCGCGGCATCACGCAGGCGCTTGTCATCGATGGCGAACACGTCCTTAAGGTAAGCGGCCTGGAGGAGCATATGGGCCGAAGGATCTCGACCTTCCTCAAGAAGGAAGCACGTCACGATCTCGAAGCGCTCGCCCGACGTCATGCCGCCTCGATCCGCAAGCCGATTGCATCTGTATCGATGAAGGATACCCGCAGCCGGTGGGGCTCATGCTCCTGGGACGGCAATCTCAGCTTCTCGTGGCGCATCGTCATGGCGCCGCCGCTGATCATCGATTACCTCGCGGCCCACGAGGTCGCGCATCTGAAAGAGATGAACCACGGCCCGAAATTCTGGGCGCTCTGCGGAGATCTGTGCCCGCGTATGGACGAGGCACGCCGCTGGCTGAAGCTGCACGGTTCGCAGCTTCACGCGATAGATTTCAGTTGAAGCAAGTGAACTACAGGGCCGAGGAATAATCCCCGGCTTACTGCCAGTTGCTTGTCCGGATGGCCCAGTTTTCCTGGCTCAGACCAGGGGCCTGGTCAGCCATTGCCATCCCGGCCCCGGGACGCTTCTGCACGTTCGGACGTGCCGTGGGGACCGGAACTTTCGCGCCGTTCTCAAGGTTCGCCTGATAGAGACGGGCAGGGGTATAGGAAGCGTTCTGCGGCACCGCATAGGCGGTGTCGAATGCCTCTTCCATGCTGGACCGCGCAACCGCTGCCGTAATCACCGGCGCAAGCGGCGGATTGTTGGAGGCGACGGCAGGCTGTGCCGAACCGTTATGTCCACTCTTTTCCGGCATTGCAGCAGCCTGGGCAGCAGCAGCAGGCGTCGAAGCCATTGCCACCTGCGTGCTGGCAGCTGCAGCGCTCGCAGCCTCGGCGATGATCGAAGACGACAGGGCAGGGTTCTGCTCGGGATCGTTCGACGCATAGGCGAGAATGTAGCTGTTGGCCGGCTTCGGAGCCGCCGTCTGCAGATTGCCGTCCTCGTCACGCTTTTCGTAAAACACGTTGCCACCGGCTGCGGCGACATAATGCATGTTGTTGTATGGGAAGCTGTATCCCTCGGTATGGAAGAACATCGCGTTCTTCACGTCGGGATGGCGCGCGCCCTTCAATACGGCGTCTGCCGCCGTGTTGAGATCCGGCGCGGTGGCCTCGTCCATCTTGCGGGTCATCACGCCCGGAGCAAACTGGTTCTTCTGCGCCACGACGCCGCAGATCGTCTCCGGGTAGATACCCGAGGTCAGCCGGTTCATGATCACGCTGCCAACGGCCAGAAAGCCGTTTTCGCTCGTCCGCCTGGATTCGAAATACATCGCGCGCTTTAGGCATTCGCGATCTTTGTTGGTATAGCTATAGACAGCCTTTTGTGAGCCAGTTTGTGCTGACGCCAATTTGGTCGTTTTGTCTTTAGCGTCCACTGACGAGACCGTCTGCGTGCTGGTGCATGCAGAAAGCAGCCCCCCAGCCGTCAGACATAAAGCTGCCCGCCAGGCAGCTGTCGTAATCCTCGTCATGGTACCCCGCCAAAAAATTTCAAAAATCATCTGGTTGAGGAATAACCTACCTCAATTCATACAGTTTATCAATTATCTTTCATGACACGCCAAACCTCGGAAATTCCATTCCTTTTTCGATTTTGGCCGCAACAAACTTTCATGAGCGAAAACTGATATTTCACACATTCATCAAGCGTGAGCATGTTACGATTCGTATATGAGACATCACGGTTAATTCTTCGTATCCGGCGATCCGCCGCTGTCCATCCATGTAAAAGATTCTCGACTCCGCAGGCATTTCGTGTCACTCCGCGCTCATGAAACTCGACATCAAGATTTGTGGTTTGTCGACGGCGGATGCCGTGGATCGCGCCGTTGAACGCGGCGCAACCCATATCGGCTTCATCTTCTTCGAAAAGAGCCCGCGCAATATTGCGCCCGAGATCGCCGGCGAGCTGGCTGACAGGGTACGCGGGCGGGTAAAGATCGTTGCCGTTACCGTGGATGCGAATGACGAGGACCTCGACGATATCGTCTCGCTTCTGCGCCCGGACATTCTCCAGCTTCACGGACACGAGACGGCGGAGCGCATCCTTCATATCAAGGCGCTCTATGGCTTGCCGGTCATGAAGGTGTTTTCCGTAAGGGAGGCCGCTGATCTGGATCGTGTCGACCCGCTCATCGGTGTGGCCGACCGTTTTCTTTTCGATGCCAAGGCGCCGAAGGGTTCGGAACTGCCGGGCGGAAACGGTGTTTCCTTTGACTGGAACCTGATGGCTTCGCTTGACGAAAGCGTGAATTACATGCTTTCCGGGGGGCTGAACAAGGATAATGTCGCTGATGCGATCGCGTCCACGCGCGCAACGGGTATCGATGTATCGTCCGGAGTGGAAAGCGCCCCGGGCGTGAAAGATCTTGGAATGATCGATGCGTTTTTTGATGCCGTCGCTGATGCGAAGGCTTCGAAGCGCTGAAGGAGCAGAGAGTGAACGAGACGCCCAAACCCAATTCCTTCCGTTCCGGCCCCGATGAGGACGGCCGTTTCGGCATTTTCGGTGGCCGCTTTGTCGCGGAAACGCTGATGCCGCTGATCCTGGATCTTCAGGCCGAATGGGAAAAGGCGAAGAACGATCCGGAATTCCAGAAGGAATTGGCCGATCTCGGCACCCATTATATCGGCCGTCCGAGCCCGCTCTATTATGCCGAGCGTCTGACTGAACATCTCGGCGGCGCAAAGATTTATTTCAAGCGCGAAGAGCTGAACCATACCGGCTCCCACAAGATCAACAACTGCATCGGCCAGATCCTGCTGGCCAAGCGCATGGGCAAGACCCGCATCATCGCCGAAACCGGTGCCGGCCAGCACGGCGTGGCCTCGGCCACCGTCGCTGCCCGCTTCGGCTTGCCCTGCGTCGTCTATATGGGCGCAACCGATGTCGAGCGTCAGGCCCCGAACGTTTTCCGCATGAAGCTCCTCGGTGCCGAAGTGAAGGCCGTCACAGCCGGTTCCGGCACGCTGAAGGATGCCATGAACGAGGCGCTGCGTGACTGGGTCACCAATGTCGACGACACCTATTACCTGATCGGCACCGCCGCCGGCCCGCATCCCTATCCGGAAATGGTTCGCGATTTCCAGGCCGTCATTGGCCAGGAAGCCCGTGAGCAGATCCTGGAAGCCGAAGGCCGCCTGCCGGATGTCGTCATCGCTGCCGTTGGCGGCGGTTCTAACGCCATCGGCCTTTTCCATCCCTTCCTTGATGACGAAGGCGTCAAGATCGTCGGCGTCGAAGCCGGTGGCCATGGTCTCGACGGCAACGAACACTGTGCCTCTATCACCGCCGGTTCACCCGGCGTTCTGCATGGCAACCGCACCTATCTCTTGCAGGACAAGGACGGGCAGATCCTCGAAGGCCACTCGATCTCCGCTGGCCTCGATTATCCGGGCATCGGCCCTGAGCATTCCTGGCTGAACGATATCGGCCGCGCCGAATATGTGCCGATCATGGATGACGAAGCACTTGAAGCCTTCCAGTTGCTGACGAAGCTAGAAGGCATCATCCCGGCACTGGAACCCAGCCACGCGATTGCCGAAGTCATCAAGCGTGCGCCCAAGATGGGCAAGGACCAGATCATCCTGATGAACCTGTCCGGTCGCGGCGACAAGGACATCTTCACCGTCGGCAAGATCCTTGGAATGGGGCTGTAATCATGACTTCCAGAATGGACATACGCTTCGCCAAGCTGAAGGCTGAAGGCCGTCCCGCTCTCGTTACCTATTTCATGGGCGGAGATCCGGATTACGCAACCTCGCTCGGCATCATGAAGGCCCTGCCGGAAGCCGGTGCCGACGTGATCGAACTCGGAATGCCGTTTTCCGATCCGATGGCGGATGGCCCGACCATCCAGCTCGCCGGCCAGCGCGCCCTGAAGGGCGGCCAGACTTTGGCAAAGACGCTCGACCTCGCCCGCGATTTCCGCAAGGGCGACAGCGACACTCCGATCGTCATGATGGGCTATTACAACCCGATCTACATCTACGGCGTCGATAGATTCCTTGATGATGCGATCGAAGCCGGTATCGATGGCCTGATCATCGTCGATCTGCCGCCGGAAATGGATGATGAACTCTGCATCCCGGCGCTCGCCAAGGGCATCAACTTCATCCGCCTGACGACACCGACCACGGACGAGAAGCGTCTCCCAACCGTGCTCAACAACACCTCCGGCTTCGTCTATTACGTCTCGATGAACGGCATCACCGGTTCGGCTCTGCCGGACCCGTCGCGGATCTCCGGCGCCGTCGCCCGCATCAAGGACCACACGGACCTGCCGGTCTGCGTCGGTTTCGGCGTCAAGACGGCCGACCATGCCAAGGCGATCGGTGCTGCGGCCGATGGCGTCGTCGTCGGCACGGCGATCGTCGCCCAGGTCGCTGGCAGCCTCACCAAGGATGGCGCTGCAACCGCCGACACGGTTTCCGCCGTTTCCACTTTCGTTCGCGGCTTGTCGACCGGCGTGCGTTCCGCCCGCCTTGTTGCTGCCGAATAACTGACCCACATAAGGCATGCTTCCCGAAAGTAGCCACCGGTTTCGAGAGCAAGGCATGTCCGAGAATTAAAGAGATGAAGCGTGGCACGCGGTTTGAAGGATCGCGATACGCTTCAGTCCTGACACTGTTTTATCGGAGTACCCCCAAGTGAACTGGATCACCAATTACGTTCGACCGCGCATCAATTCCATGCTGGGTCGTCGCGAAGTTCCGGAAAACCTCTGGATCAAGTGCCCTGAAACCGGCGAGATGGTCTTCCACAAGGACCTCGAAGAGAACAAGTGGGTCATTCCCGCTTCCGGCTTCCACATGAAGATGCCGGCTAAGGCGCGCCTCCGGGATCTGTTTGACGGTGGCGAGTTCGAAGCCCTGCCGCAGCCCAAGGTCGCCCAGGATCCGCTGAAGTTCCGTGACTCGAAGCGATATGCCGACCGCCTCAAGGACAGCCGCCTCAAGACCGAGCAGGAAGACACGATCCTGTCGGGCCTCGGCACGGTCCAGGGTGTCAAGCTTGTTGCCGTCGTGCATGAATTCAACTTCATCGGCGGTTCGCTCGGTATGGCGGCCGGCGAGGCGATCGTGAAGGCGGCCGAACGTGCGCTGAAGGAAAAATGCGCCCTGATCATCTTCCCGGCCTCGGGTGGCGCCCGCATGCAGGAAGGCATCCTGTCGTTGATGCAGCTGCCGCGCACCACTGTTGCCGTCGACATGCTCAAGGAAGCCGGCCTTCCCTATATCTGCGTGCTGACCAACCCGACCACCGGTGGCGTCACCGCGTCCTATGCGATGCTGGGCGATGTCCATATTGCCGAGCCGGGTGCGGAAATCGGCTTTGCCGGCAAGCGCGTCATCGAGCAGACCCTGCGTGAAAAGCTGCCGGAAGGTTTCCAGACCTCCGAGTATCTGCTGGAACACGGTATGGTCGATATGGTCGTCAACCGCCACGATATCCCGGAGACGCTCGCTCGCATCATCCGCATGCTGATGAAGCAGCCGGTGCAGGAAGCGCTGCCTGCGCCCAAGCCGCAGCCGGAACCGGTCGCTGCGACGGCCTGACCTGAGGCAATTCCGGCAACCGGTTTTGTCGGAATTGCGCTAAAACCAAAAGACTGGGTGGCCTTACTATCGGAAAAGGGTGAGGCTGCTCGAAAAAACGACCAGAGCCGGAGCTACGGGATGTCGACCATGAACCAGCCCGTCGCAAGCGAGGCCGCTCAGGAAATCGAGCGGCTGATGACCCTTCATCCAAAAGGGTTCGATCTGTCGCTTGAACGTATCACCCGCCTCCTAGAGGTGCTCGGCAATCCGCAGCTGAAACTGCCGCCGGTTATCCATGTCGCCGGCACCAACGGCAAAGGCTCCTGCACCGCCTTCTGCCAGGCGCTGCTGGAGGCCGGCGGGCATTCGGTCCACGTCCATACGTCGCCCCATCTGGTAAATTGGCACGAGCGTTTCCGCATCGGCGTCAAGGGCGGTCGCGGACAATTGGTGGATGACGCGCTGCTTGCAGATGCCTTGCGCCGTGTCGCAGCCGCCAATGACGGCCAAACGATCACCGTCTTCGAGATCCTCACTGCAGCCACCTTCCTGCTGTTCTCCGAACAACCCGCGGATGCGGTCATTCTGGAAGTCGGGCTGGGCGGACGGTTCGATGCCACCAATGTCATCGCCAATCCTGCCGTCTCGGTGATCATGCCGATCGCGCTCGATCACCAGGCTTATCTGGGAGATCGTGTCGAATTGATCGCCGCCGAGAAGGCCGGCATCATGAAACGCCGGCGTCCGGTGGTTGTGGGTCACCAGGAATTTGAAGCCGCCCGCGAAGTTCTGATCTCGACGGCGGATCGCCTTGGCTGTCCACTCTCGGTCTATGGTCAGGATTTTTCCGCCCATGAGGAATTCGGCCGCCTGATCTATCAGGACGAGGATGGGCTGCATGATCTGCCTTTGCCGCGCCTGCCGGGCCGACATCAATACGCCAATGCCGCAGCCGCGATCCGCGCCGTCAAGGCAGCCGATTTCACCGTCACCGACCAGATGATGGAAAAGGCGATGACGAGCGTCGAATGGCCGGCACGCCTGCAGCGGATCACCGAGGGCAAGCTTCTCGAATTCGCGCCCAAGGGAGCCGAGATTTGGCTCGATGGCGGGCATAATCCCGCTGGCGGTGAAGTCATTGCAGAGGCGATCGCAGCTTTCGAGGAACGCCAGCCGCGGCCGCTTTATCTCATCACCGGTATGATCAACACCAAGGATCCGGTCGGTTACTTTCGTGCCTTTGCCGATCTGGCGGAACACGTCTTTACCGTTCGCATCCGCGACAGCGAAGCCGGCCTTGATCCTGTGGTGCTCGCCCATTCCGCTTTCGATGCGGGACTGGTCGCCGAACCGTCCGCCTCGGTCGCCGAAGCGCTTCAGGAAATCACCCTCCGCCAGATCCCCGATCGCCCGCCACCACGCATCCTCATTGGCGGTTCCCTCTATTTTGCGGGTAATGTTCTGGCAGATAACGGCACTCCGCCGACGTGATATAGGGGGCCTACGGATGGGCCTCACCCAGAGGGCAGCTTGCTTCCACCTCGCCCCTTAAGTGGGGAGAGGGGACTTGTTACGCTGAAGTTCAGCGCGACGCGGGGAGGGAGCAACTTGCGTCCTTCTCCCCGTCAAAAAGGGGAGAAGATGCCGGCCGGCGGATGAGGGGCTGGCACTGTCACCAACGTCGCCACAAGCGGGGACGAGATTCCAATCCCGCTCCAACAATCCCAATCACTTAACTGGTTTTTCATCCCCGCCCTCGCGCCGCGTGCCTAGAATGTGCTCGTTCCGCTTCGGCTACACCGGTCCGCATAACCGGCGAGGCGGAACCGGTGATCGGATGTTTCGCCCTTATGCAGGCGGACCATCCGGAGCTGCGCAGAAAATGGTCTGCCCCTGAATAAGGCGTGCGTGTGTCGCACACATACCGGCCGGCAGTTCGATGAGGACATAAGCCCGACCGCCGCAGACGGACCGGAGTTGCGCGGAAAAACACACCGAACGGGACACGCCGAGTGTCACATATAAAAATTCAATTCGAGGCACCCGACGTGTCCCGGCCGAAACAACAAACTCTCAGGCACCAAGGGAGGACTCCATCCCCCATACAGACAAGGAGAGGTGATCAATGAAAACAACCGATTTTTCCGAATACGAAAAGCGCCGCGCACAGGATCATGAAGAAGCATGGCGTCTATCGGCGACGCTGGAGAACATACACAGCCGCCACTGCCACTACAGGATGTGTCGCCGTTCCCAGTTCTGCAGCGGCCCGATGCTGCCTTCCGAACACCAGCGCAGCGTGATCAGCGCCCATAAGGAAATCGGACTGAGCGGGATGGCCTGTGCCCGTCTACCCATGTGTATGGCCAATGCCACGTTGGATCGTTACGCCTATGTCCGCGGCGCACTGGAAAAGATCACCGAAGCGCGCAATGGCGAGCTGAAGCACCTTACATTCTGGGGCATCGTATTCCTCATTCAGATGCAAGCGCGCAGCCAGCACAGAAACGCACCGCGCACTTGACTTCTCCGGCCCGACAGCCGACTTCAGGTTTCGAATGTAAAGGGTGATGAGACGATGACGGAAGCAGCCAGGACGACGGTCGACAAGGATCAGGTCGAGATGTTCTCGAAAATGGCTGCCGAATGGTGGAGCCCGACCGGAAAATTCCGCCCGCTGCACAAGTTCAATCCGGTTCGCCTTGCCTATATCCGCGAACGCATCTGCCAGAATTTCGGCCGTGACCCGAAGGCGCATCGCCCGCTTGAGGGCCTTCGCATCCTCGATATCGGCTGCGGCGGCGGCCTTCTGTCCGAACCCGTCGCCCGCATGGGAGCGACCGTCATCGGCGCCGACCCGTCGGAAAAGAATATCGGCATCGCCTCGACCCACGCGCAGGAAACCGGCACGCAGATCGATTACCGTGCCGTCACCGCCGAGGATCTTGCCCAGGCGGGCGAAACATTCGACGTCATCCTCAACATGGAAGTCGTCGAACACGTAGCCGATGTGAACCTGTTCCTCACCACCTGCGCGTCCATGGTGCGCCCCGGCGGTCTGATGTTCATGGCGACGATCAACCGCACGCTGAAGGCCCGCGCACTCGCGATCTTCGCCGCCGAAAACGTCCTGCGCTGGCTGCCCCGCGGCACGCATCAGTATGAAAAGCTGGTCCGCCCGGAAGAGATCGAACGCCCGCTCCAGACCTCCGGTCTGCACATCGTTCACCGCACAGGCGTCTTCTTCAATCCACTGCAGGATCGCTGGAACCTCTCGCCCGACATGGACGTCAATTACATGCTGCTCGCCAAACGCGAGGGCTGATTTCCCCTTTTCACCGGCTGTGATAAACTTCCTGGCATAGCAAGGAGCCACCATGTCGGAAGGCCTGAAAATCACGGTAACGCTCGAACCGGAAGTCGAGGACTTCGTTCGCGCCGAAGTCGAGCGCGGCCCATTCAGCTCGCCCAGCGACTATGTCGAAGAACTGGTGCGCGAACGCCGCGAGCGCGATCTCGCCAGGCGCCAGCTCGATGCCGAGCTGCAGAAAGGCATCGATGATATCGAGGCCGGACGTTACCTTCCACTTGACGAAGCCTTCGCGGAAGTCCGCGCCAGGCTTGGCCTCAAGCCGAAGATCCGATGAAAGTCATCATCGCCCGCGAGGCAATCGAGGACCTCGTAACCATCGGCGAATACATAGCAAGGTCAAATCCAGACCGTTCAGACAGCTTTATGGAAGAACTCTACGCAAAATGCTTCGCATTGGCGGATGCACCCCATGCGTTTGAGCGACTTACGCACCGCACGGATCGAGAAATACGCAAGCGTCCATATGGCCGATATCTGATCCTTTACGAAATCGACGCCAGCCGGATCGAGGTATTGCGGATTTTCCATGGCGCTCAGGACTACGTGAAGATACTTTTTCCAAACGACTGATCCTCCCCCTCCCTGCACTCCATGCTAACCTCTCACAGAAAGCACATGCGCCATCAGGTCCTTGTGTCCTTCGGCATTGAGCGCGGCCAGTTCGCGCACTCGGACACGGTCGATCGATATCCTTTCGCCATCCGGCCTGTAGGGTTCTTTGAAATGAAAAGCCCACGGGCCTGGACCATGGTCGTGCAGATGCTCGAACCGCCCGACAGCCTCGGCCCAATCGGGGCGGTGCTCAGTCCACCACAGAACCAGCGCCGGCCATCGCCGCTCCACCTGCCAGTTGCGGGCATGCTTCAGCGCATCCGCATGAACGCCGGAATAGGAAAACGCCATAAGCGATTCCAGATCGGCCCATAGCGAAAGCGAGGAAGGTGCCCACTCGAACCCGCTTCCATTGATGAATCGGGGAAAGACCTGCGTTCCCCAGCTCTCTGGTCCCGGTTCGCCCTCATAACCGGAGCGGCCGATGAACCCTTCGGCACATTCGGCAGCCGAAAAATTGGCGGGTTCCCGCAGACGAAAACCCTCGACCGCGGGACTGTCATAAGACTCAACGAAAAGGCCAAAATTGTAGATCGCCAGTTTCGCCGCGCTGGTCATCTCAGTTGGCCATATCAGTTCGTATCGTCTGTAAAATCGGGTAGCGGCGCGACTTCAATCCCCTCGTCGATCAGGTCGCGAACCTCGTCCGCACTCGCCTGACCGATGATCCCGCGGGCATCCGCCTCGCCATAATGGATCTTGCGCGCCTCTTCGGGAAATTTTTCGCCTACATCTTCGGAATTAGCGCGGATATTGGCGACAGCTTCGCGAAGCTTAACCATTGCTTCCTGCCGGGCGAGATCCATCGCCATCTGCTTCTTGGCTTCCTTTTTCCGTGCAGTGGAAACGGAAGGCGCCATCAACGACTTGGAAATCGAACCCGAATTGCAGATCGGACAGGTCAGAAAGCCGCTCTCCACCTGCCGGTCGAAATCGGCACTTTCGGAAAACCAGCCTTCAAAGGTATGTGCGTTGTCGCAGCACAGCGAATATTTGATCACACTGCCACTCCACCGGCACCCCGGTCAGCATCCGGGCCGGCAACATCCTCCAGCACGAACTCGCGTGCATTCTTCAGATTAGGCACCTTTTTGCGAGTAATCACAACGCTGTCCAGGTCGAGATCGGCAACGAGAACCTCCTCACCCGCATCGCCACCCCGTGCGAGGATTTTGCCCCAGGGGTCGATGATGAGTGAATTGCCATAGGTCTCCCGGCCGTCCTCGTGCACCCCGGCCTGCGCTGCCGCAATCAGGAAAGCGCCGTTCTCGATGGCCCGAGCCCGCAGCAGGATCTCCCAATGCGCCTCGCCCGTCTGTCGCGTGAAGGAAGCCGGCACCGTCAGGATCGTCGCTCCGGCGACAGCCTGGGCGCGGAACAGCTGAGGGAACCGCAAGTCGTAGCAGATCGACATGCCGAGCTTTGCGAAAGGCAGCTCCACCACCTTGGAGACACCACCCGGCTCATAGGCGGAGCTCTCCCGCCAGCTCTCGCCATTGTCGAGATCCACGTCGAACATGTGGATCTTGTCGTAGGTCGAGATCAGGCGGCCATCGGGCGCAAAGAGAAAACTGCGATTGGCGATCTTGCCGTCATCACGAGCAATTGCCGTCGAACCGACGTGCAGGAAAATGCCGAGCTCCGCCGCAAGCCCGCGCGCCGTCGCCACGATGATGTCATCCGCCTCGCCGCGCAGGACCTCGCGGGCAGCCTTGCGGTCCCGCTGCAGCATACCGGTCATTTCCGGCGTCTGGACGTAAGTCGCCCCGCGTGCCGCCGCATCCCGAACCAGCCGGGACATGTCGGCCGCGTTCTTGACCGGATCGACACCGGAACGCATCTGCACTGCAGCGACCTTGATCATCATCTAAACGTCCTGTTACGCAAGCATCGAGTCCAGCTTGCCTTCACGATCAAGCGCATGCAGATCATCGCAGCCGCCGACATGTTCGCCGTTGATGAAGATCTGCGGAAAGGTCGATCGACCATTCGACTTGGCGATCATTTCGGCGCGAAGCTCCTGGCTATAGGTCGCATCATGCTCGACGAACTCGACGCCCTTGGACTGAAGCAGAGCTTTCGCACGTGAGCAATAACCGCAATATTCGCGGGTGTAGATGGTAACATCCGTCATGATAATCTCCGGGCGCGCTGGGAGGAATACGCGCCGACTGTTGTCTCTCATATAGTTTCGGCCAGGGCCATTGCAAAGGTCAAAACACTGACTTCGGCGGCACCCGCCTTCTTCAACGCGCGTGTCGCAGCGGTAACTGTGGCCCCGGTCGTGTAGACATCGTCGACAAGCACGATGTGTTTGCCGAACACCTCGGCCTCCCGTCCCTCAGCGACGGCGAAAGCCGCCCGGACATTGTCTTCGCGAGCCCGTGCAGTCAGCCCTACCTGTCGCTTCGTCCTCTTCGTCCGCACAAGCGCCGCCGGCAAATAGGGCTTCCCCGTCGATCTTGCGAGATGCCGCGCAAGCTCGGCTGACTGGTTGAACTTCCGGAGCGCAAAACGTGTCCGGTGCAAAGGCACCGGCAGGATTGCATCGCAGCTACGCAGGCAATCGCCCCCCGCGCGCTCCATCCATCCCGCCATGATTGGCGCAAGATCGCCTCGGTCCCTATATTTGAGCCCATGAACCATGTTGCGCGCGGTACGATCGAAGACAGTGGCTGCGCGCAGGCGATCGAAAACCGGAGGATGTGCGATAGCTTGAGCCGAGAGCATGCCTGGCCCTGGATCATAGGAGAATGGCAGGCCGAGTATGTCGCAATAGGGCCTCTCGATGAAGCGGACCTCGCGCCAGCAGGAGGCGCAGACCGCCCCATGACGCCCCGTCAGAACGCCGCAACCGAGGCATACCGGAGGGTACACGACATCGGCGATCCGCTGCAGACAGGCCGAAGCGGATTGCGAAAGCGTTTTCACGAGACTATTGGCCAAATTGCCGGGCATGGACTTGACAATAAGCGACGGAATGCGCCTTAGCGAAGCATAATCGGGTGGTGATGATGGAATTTCTCTTCGACGAAGACCTGCTGGCCCGCAGACGCGAACGAGCCTTGGCAAATCAGACCGGCAATGCGGATTTCCTGCTGGATCTGGCGGCAAGCGAATTGGCCGAGCGTCTTTCGGTCGTGGAGCGGCAGTTTCCTCTTGCCATCGAACTGCACGGAGGAACCGGGATCGCCGCGCGAAAGGCGATGGAAACCGGCAAGATCGAAACAATTCAGCGCGCAGAAACCAGCGAACGCTTCGCCAATGCAGGAGAGCACATCCTGTCCGCCGGTCTTGATGACGTGCCCATCGAGCCGGCATCGGTCAACCTCGTCCTGTCACCGATGGCACTGCATGCCGTCAATGACCTGCCAGGCACGCTGGTGCGCATTCGCCGCGGCCTGAAGCCCGATGGCCTGTTCCTCGCCGCCATTCCCGGCGCGGGAACCCTGTCTGAGTTGCGCGATGTGTTGCTTGCAGCCGAGGCCGAGCTGACAGGAGGCGCAAGCCCCCGCGTTATCCCATTCGCCGATGTGCGCGATATAGGCGGCCTTCTCCAGCGGGCAGGTTTCGCCCTTCCCGTGGTGGACGCCGAAAACTATACGGTCCGATATGACAGCCTGTTTCCGCTGATGCGCGACTTGCGCGCCATGGGTATGGCCAATCCCTTAAGGGGTCGCAGCCGAAAACCCCTTGGGCGCTCATTTTTCCTGAGGGCAGCGGAAATCTATGCAGAGCGTTATTCCGATCCCGATGGCCGGATCAAGGCCACGTTCTCGATCATCTACGCCTCCGGATGGGCGCATCATGAGAGCCAGCAGCAACCGCTGAAACCAGGCTCTGCCAAGGTGCGTCTTGCAGATGCTCTTAAGGGCCTGGACGGCTAAGCTTCAGGCAAAAGCGGAAACGGCTTTAAGCCGTCTTATTTGGACGCATCGGTGTAGGTATTGGTGATGGTGTTGAACATATTGCCCATCGCCTCGTAATAATTGCCGAGCGCAGCGGCAAGCGTGATGCCGAGGACCGCGGCAAGCAAGCCGTACTCCACTGCAGTTGCACCACTGATATCCCTGATAAAGCTGCGGAACAGGCGCATAGGTCGTCCTTGGAATGTAAGCGGTTCGATCATGCGCCGGAGTGGTTCAGCAATCGCCGTCCGCTCCGTAACCCTGAACGATGCAAACCGAACCGGGAGTCTCCTGCAGAACGCTCCTGCGGATCGTGTAGTGCTTCGAGCCACCTTCGGCGGGTTTGATCGATCCCGTCGTCAGCATGTCGAAGTCTTCCTGCACATGCGCAAGGCGCTTCTGGTCCGACCGCTCCGCCAGCATCGGCGTCACGATCAGCGACAGGGCAATTACGGCTGTTCCGAAAAGCAGCGCAATATTGAGCGCTCCGGTCTTACCGGACCTGTACGTCGCCCGCTGGCGATTGCGCACAGTTTTCCAGAACTCGTCGTCCATTGCCCCGAAGCCTCGTCAGATCATTACGTGCCTGGCCACAAAGATGCCAGAATCCGTTGAACGAACTGTTAACGCGAGATAAATCCGACAGCTCTAATTTTAATTAGAGCCTTTCCTGGTGAAATTGGAGCGTTCTGCCGGAGCAGGTTTTCGTCGGGGCAAAAGCTCTAAAGCAGATCCTGAAGCATCGGGATCAGCGGCTCGTCGGCCGGCGGCATGGGGTAATCGCGAAGCGCGTTGGGCCTGACCCACTTGATCTGCTGCCCCTCGCGACCGGTCGGAACGCCCTCGAAGCGACGGCAGACATAGAGCGGCATCAGAAGATGAAAGGTCTCGTAGGTGTGGCTCGCGAAAGTGAGCGGCGCAAGGCAGGCCACTTTCGTCGTGATCCCAAGCTCTTCATGGAGCTCCCGCACCAGCGTCTCTTCCGGCGTTTCACCGGCTTCGACCTTGCCGCCGGGAAACTCCCACAGCCCCGCCAGCGATTTTCCCTCCGGCCGCTGCGCAAGCAGGATGCGTCCATCGGCATCGATCAGCGCGCAGGCGGAAACAAGAAGCAGCTTTTTCGGTTCGCTCATGATTTCCGCCAGTAACGATAGGAATAGGCCTTGGTGAAGCCGAACCTCTGATAGAGCGCGATGGCAGCTTCGTTGGTTGACTCTACCTGCAGCCAGGCAGTGCGCGCACCACTGATCCGCGCCCAGCGAAGCGCCGAGGACAACATGTCTGTGCCAAGCCGTTCGCGGCGATGGGATGGTGCAACGGCGAGCGAAAGAATGCCGGCCAGATCGTTGTCCTGCACGCACAGCACCGTCGCCACGGCTCCATTGCCGGGATCCTGTTTCATGAAGAAGCCGGATGTGGGCTTGATTGCACTGAGGATCTCGGCAAGCGCCGGCTTCAAGGCCGGATCGTCACCGGCTACCGAAAGGCATGCATCGGCAAAACGGCCGATATCGTGGCTCGGCAGATAATCGAGCGTGTCGGGAAGCTCCAGCCGGGAAAGGTCGACTGTCATGACGTCCGCCGTCTCGAAGATCTCCCAACCGCTATGTGCCAGATGTTCAAGCAGGACCGGCGGCGCAAGCGGTGTTTCTCTCAGCACAAGCGTCCTGCCGTAATCTGCAAAACGCTTGGCAGCCTTGGCGAGTCTGAGATCGAGATCCCGGTGATCGGATGGATCAAGCGGAACCACGCAGTTGACCCGTTTCGACGGATGTCCGCCGGTCAGCCGCACCTGCCAGCTTCCGTCATAGACGACGGACGCAGCAGGCCATGCACGAAACCCGACGGCTTCCAGCCTGCGGACCAGCGGCAGATCGGGCTTGACGGATGCTGCTGCCATCACCCGCATCAGCTCCGGTAATCGCCGTTGATGGCGACATATTCCTTGGTCAGATCGCAGGTCCAGACAGTCGCCTTGCCAGATCCGAGGCCAAGTTCGACTTTTACCGGAATGTCCTGGCCCTTCATCACGGCAGAGGCCGCCTCTTCAGAATAACCCGGATCGCGCTCGCCATTGACGGCAACGCGGATGTCGCCGAACCAGATGGCCAGCTTGTCGCGATCGGCAGCTTCGCCGGCCTTGCCGACGGCCATGACGATACGGCCCCAGTTGGCGTCTTCGCCGGCGGCAGCGGTCTTGACCAGCGGAGAATTGGCGATCGACAGCGCGATCGTCTTGGCCGCCGCATCGCTTTCCGCACCGGTGACGGTGATCTCGAGCATCTTGGTGGCGCCTTCGCCATCGCGGGCAACCTGGATGGCCAGGTCCTTCAGGAGCGCGTTCAGCGCCTCGCGGAAGGAGGCGAGCGCCGGATCATTGGCATCGGCAATCTGCTTCTGGCCGTCGGCGGCAGCAGCGCCGGTGGCAAACAACATCAGCGTGTCGGAGGTCGACGTGTCGCTATCGACGGTCATCGAATTGAAGCTCGGCTCGACACCGGCCGACAGCATCGACTGCAGAGCGGCAGAAGAAATGTCTGCATCGGTAACGACGAAGGACAGCATCGTCGCCATGTCGGGCGCGATCATGCCGGCGCCCTTGGCAATGCCGTTGATCGTCACCTTCACGCCGCCGATCTCGGCGGTACGGGTCGCGACCTTTGGATAGGTATCCGTCGTCATGATCGCCTTGGCAGCTTCCTGCCAGAAATCGCCGGTAGCGGTCTTGTTCATGTCGCCCAGAACACCAGCAAACTTGGTGGCATCGAGCGGTTCGCCGATGACGCCGGTAGACGCGAGATAAACCTCGTTCTCGCCGCAGCCGACAGCTTCGGATGCAGATTTCGCCGTCAGAGCGGTCGCAGCCTTACCCTTGATACCCGTGAAAGCATTCGCATTGCCGGAGTTGACCACTACGGCACGAGCCACGCCATGAGAGAGGTTCGAGCGGCAGAAATCGACCGGGGCCGAAGGGCATTTGGACTTGGTGAACACGCCGGCAACCGCTGCGGGCTTATCGAAAACCATCAGGAGCACGTCGGTACGGCCCTTGTACTTGATGCCGGCGGCAGCAGTCGCCATCCGCACACCGCGGACCAGGGGCATTTCAGGATAGGATTTCGGTGCGAGCGGAGAGACGGAAGCGGACATGGTCAATACCTGCGCGAAAAGTTTTCAGTAAGCGATAGAAAAAACGGGGGCACGAATGCCCCCGTTGTCATCAATGGATCAGGGCTTTGCAGCCGGGGCAGCTTCCGGGGCAGCCGCATCGCCGGCGCCGTCCTGCATCTTGCCAACTTCCTCGTAGCCCTTCTTCAGGGCTTCGTCAGTGATCTCGACCTTCTGCTCAGCCTTGGCCTTTTCAAGGATGGCAACATACTTGTCGCGCATGACGAGCTGCTTCACCTGGTCCTTGACCTGGTCGAAAGCCGGCGGCGGCGCATCGCGCTTGTCTTCGACCTTGATGATGTGGAAGCCGAACTGGGTCTTGACCGGAGCCTTGGTATAGGCGCCCTTTTCGAGACCGAAAGCGGCCTCTTCGAATTCAGGAACCATGCGGCCCGGACCGAACCAGCCGAGATCGCCGCCGTCATCCTTGTTGCTGTCCTGCGAGTTTTCCTTGGCCAGCTTGGCGAAATCCTCACCCTTGTCGAGCTTGGCGATGATCGCCTTTGCTTCATCCTCGGTCTTGACCAGGATATGGGCAGCCTTCACTTCTTCCTGCTTCGGAAGAGCGGCGATTTCCTTGTCGTAACGTGCCTTGACCTCTTCATCGGTCGTAGCTTCGACGACATGCTTGCGGAAAAAGGCATTATGCAGCTCGCGGTCGCCGATATAGGACATGCGCTTCTTGAAGTCGTCGGTCTTGTCGACGCCTTCGGCAAGCGCACCGCTGGCAAGCAGCTTGACGTCGATCGCGCCGGAAAGGGCTGCGACCTTCTTCTGCTCGTCCGGCAGCTGGGCCAGCTGCGGGTCGAGGTTCTGAACCGCAAGATCAAGTTCCGACTGGGTGATCTCGAGCGTGCCGACCTTGGCAACGACCTTGTCTTCCTGCGCGAAGGCAGGAGCCTGGAACGAGATCGCAGCGGCGATTGCCGCCGTTACGAGAAGTTTGTGACGCAACATAAGTTACCTTTCGCATGGATGCCGGTCTCAGGGTTTGGATCCGGCCTGAATCCTTCACAAACACCGGAATGTGGCCATAGTGTATCGGCCGCAACCGTTGACATAATTCGGACCCCCTCTTATCTGTCACGCAACTTGGCGTCCAGAAGAGTTTCCGGGCGTTACGGGACAATTTGCCGGCATGGAACCAACCTCTTCCGACCTGCAATCCCATGGCACTGAGATCAGAAAGGACCATTCGCATGGTCAGCTTCGGCGGCATCGCCCGCAAACTGTTCGGTTCGGCCAACGAGCGCCGCGTTCGCGGCTACAAGCCGACCCTTGCCAAGATCAATGCCATCGAGGAAGCGACCAAGGCGCTGACCGACGAACAACTGGCCCACAAGACGGTTGAGTTTCGCCAGATGCTGGCCGACGGCAAGACGCTCGAAGACATCATGATCCCGGCCTTTGCCGTGGCGCGCGAGGCTTCCCGACGCGTGCTCGGCATGCGTCCCTTCGACGTTCAGCTGACCGGCGGCATGATCCTGCATGACGGCGCGATCGCCGAAATGAAGACCGGTGAAGGCAAGACGCTGGTCGGCACCCTGCCGGTTTATCTCAACGCCCTGTCGGGCAAGGGCGTCCATGTCGTTACCGTCAACGACTACCTCGCCCAGCGCGACGCCGGCATCATGAGCCGCCTCTACAGCTTCCTCGGCCTTTCGACCGGCGTCATCGTCCACGGCCTGGACGACGAGCAGCGCCGCGCGGCCTATGCCTGCGACATCACCTACGCGACGAATAACGAACTCGGCTTCGATTACCTGCGCGACAACATGAAATACGAGCGCGGCCAGATGGTTCAGCGCGGCCACAATTACGCGATCGTCGACGAAGTGGACTCGATCCTCGTCGATGAGGCCCGTACGCCGCTGATCATTTCCGGCCCGCTGGACGATCGCTCCGATCTCTACACGACGATCGACACCTACATCCCGCTTCTGTCGGAAGAAGACTACGAGATCGACGAGAAGCAGCGTTCCGCCAACTTCTCCGAAGTCGGCACCGAGAAGCTGGAAAACCTGCTGCGCCAGGCAGGCCTCCTGAAGGGTGAATCGCTCTACGACGTCGAAAACGTCGCGATCGTCCACCACATCAACAACGCGCTGAAGGCCCACAAGCTTTTCACCCGCGACAAGGACTATATCGTCCGCAACGACGAAATTGTCATCATCGACGAATTTACCGGCCGCATGATGCCGGGCCGCCGTTATTCGGAAGGCCAGCACCAGGCACTGGAAGCCAAGGAAAAGGTTCAGATCCAGCCGGAGAACCAGACGCTCTCCTCGATCACCTTCCAGAATTACTTCCGCATGTATTCAAAGCTCGCCGGCATGACCGGTACGGCGCAGACCGAAGCGGAAGAATTCGGCAACATCTACAAGCTCGAAGTCATCGAGGTTCCGACCAACCTGCCGATCGCCCGTGTTGACGAGGACGACGAGGTCTACCGGACCTTCGAAGAAAAGTTCAAGGCGATCATCGTCGAGATCAAGGCCGCCCACGATCGCAACCAGCCGGTTCTCGTCGGCACGACCTCGATCGAAAAATCCGAGCTTCTGGCGACCATGCTGCGCCAGTCCGGCTTCGACAAGTTCAACGTTCTGAACGCCCGTTACCACGAGCAGGAAGCCTATATCGTTTCCCAGGCCGGTGTTCCTGGCGCCGTCACGATCGCCACCAACATGGCCGGTCGCGGTACCGACATCCAGCTCGGCGGCAACGTCGACATGCGTCTTGAGCGCGAGCTCGAAGGCATCGAGGACGAAGCCGAGCGCAATGCCAAGGAAGCGGCAATCCGCGCCGAGATCAAGGAACTCAAGGTCAAGGCACTCGAAGCCGGCGGTCTCTACGTCATCGCTACCGAGCGCCACGAAAGCCGCCGTATCGACAACCAGTTGCGCGGCCGTTCCGGCCGTCAGGGTGACCCTGGCCGCTCCAAGTTCTTCCTGTCGCTTCAGGACGACCTGATGCGCATCTTCGGCTCCGACCGCATGGACGGCATGCTGCAGAAGCTGGGCCTCAAGGAAGGCGAGGCGATCGTCCATCCATGGATCAACAAGGCCGTGGAACGCGCCCAGAAGAAGGTCGAAGCCCGTAACTTCGACATCCGCAAGAACCTTTTGAAATACGACGACGTCACCAACGACCAGCGCAAGGTGATCTTCGAACAGCGTATTGAAATGATGGATTCGGAAGATGTTTCCGAGACAATCGAAGACATGCGCAACGAAGTCATCGAGGTCATTGTCGCCAAGCATATCCCGGAACGCGCCTATGCCGAACAGTGGGACGCGCCCGGCCTGCACCAGGATGTCCAGCGCCTGCTCAACCTCGAACTTCCGATCGAGGACTGGGTCAAGGAAGAAGGCATCGGCGAAGACGATATCCGCGAGCGCATTACCGAGGCAGCCGACGCCGCTGCCAAGGATCGCCGCGAACGCTTCGGCAACGAGGTGATGAATTACGTCGAGCGCTCGATCGTACTGCAGACGCTCGATCACCTGTGGCGCGAGCATATCGTCAATCTCGACCACCTGCGCTCCGTCATCGGCTTCCGCGGTTATGCCCAGCGTGACCCGCTGCAGGAATACAAGGCAGAAGCCTTTGAACTCTTCCAGGCGCTGCTCGCCAACCTTCGCGAAGCGGTTACCGCCCAGATGATGCGCGTCGAGCTGATGCAGAACCCGGAGCCTCCGGTTCCGCCACAGACCTATGAGGAACATCACCTCGACCCGATGACCGGTGAAAACCAGATTACCGGCCGCGACGATGAAGACTTCATCGCTGCGCCCGAGGATCGCCATCCGGAAGATCAGTCGACCTGGGGCAAGATCGGCCGCAATGAGGCCTGCCCATGCGGTTCCGGCAAGAAATACAAGCATTGCCACGGCGCCTTCGAACAGGCCTGAGGCATCTGGAAATAGCTGATACAAACGCCGCCCAACGGGCGGCGTTTTGCTTTTGAGGCCAACAGCATCCATCAGTCTATCGTCGCTGCCAACCGTTTCTTAACCGCGACCTGCCATACTTTTCATCAGTATTTGTGCGGCGGAACGAGCATCCCTTGCCCTTCATGGCGGTTATCGAAACAGCGGAAAAACTGCTTCCGCCGGGCCTGCGCGCCCGGATCGTACCGCTTATCGCAAAAATCGGCATCGTACTGACGGACAAGAGCGAAACGGCGAAGGCCCAGCGACAGGCTCTGACGGCTTTCGCCATCCGCATCGCCTCGGCCGCAATCGCCTTTCTCTCCCAGATCGCTCTTGCAAGGCTGATGGGGGAATTCGAATACGGTCTCTACGCCTTCGTCTGGGTAATCGTGATCCTGACCGGCAATCTCTCCTGCCTCGGCTTCCACACCTCGATCATCCGCTTTTACCATCAGCATCTTGCAAGCGGCGAAACCGCGATGTTGCGCGGGCTGAACGTGGCATCCTGCCTTGTTGCATTTCTGACGGCAACGCTGGTCGGCACACTGGGCTTCGCCTTCTTGGCCGTATTCGGCAACGATATCGCCTCCTATTATCTCGTTCCGATCGGTATTGCGCTTTTCATCATCCCGATGATCGCGCTCGGCGATATTCTCGACGGCATGGCAAGGGCGCGCGGCTGGACCGTTTCGGCACTGGCGCCGACCTTCATTCTGAGACCGATCCTCATCCTCGTCTTCATGGCGACTGCGGAATTCATCGACGCACCGCATGATGCGACGACTGCAATGGCAGCGGCACTCGCCGCGACCTATGTCACCACGCTTGCCCATCTCGTGCAGCTCGCCGCGCTGATCCGCAAGGAGAGGAGCGAGGCGCCGCGCCGGTATCAGCTGGGCACCTGGATGAGATATTCGCTACCGCTCTTTCTCGTTGACGGCATCAGTTTTCTGCTGACCAATGCCGACGTGGTCGTGGTCGGCCTTTATCTCCCGCCCGATCAGGTCGGCATCTATTTCGCCGCAGCAAAAACGATCGTGCTGGTGCAATTCGTCTATTTCTCGGTCAAGGCTGCAGCCGCCCCGCGTTTCTCCGCCATCATTGCCGCTGCAGACCATGATGCGCTTGCCGATTTCGCAGCCCAGTCGACACGCTGGACCTTCTGGCCGTCGCTCATCATCGGCCTTTGCGCCCTTGCCGCCGGCGAGCTGCTTCTGTCCCTCTTCGGCCCCAACTTTACCGACGGCTACGGGCTGATGGCCATCCTTTTTGCCGGCATCCTGGCCAAGGCATCCGTCGGCCCGGCGGAAGTCCTGCTCACTATGGCCGGACACCAGAAACTCTGCGTTGGAGTTTATGCTGCAACACTGATCGCTGCTGTAATCCTGTATTCTGTGATGATCCCGCTATTCGGCTTGACTGGAGCAGCCGTTGCGGCTGCTACTGCAATCATGATCGAATCCCTGCTGCTTCATCTGACAGTCCGCCGCACACTCGGCATCACGCTATTTGCTTTCGCACGCAAACCTCTTGCTGGTTTGGGAGCGAATTGACCATGCAATTCCCACCACCGGGCATCGAAAATGCGAAGGAGCAAGCTGCCCTGGGACAGGATAGGCAGGAATTGCCCGAAGCCGATCTCAACCTGCCTGTCGGCCGGGCCGGACGCGAATTCTCGCTCTATCCCGCAACCCTTGGCTATGAGCTGCAGGAAGAGCTGGAGTTCCTGTCGCATCGGGCGATGGAACCCAACATCTTTTTCTCTGCCCGCCTTCTGGCTCCTGCAATGCCGCGCGTGGAAGACAAGCAGGTGCGTTTCGCGCTGATCCGCGATGACAACGGCATGCGCTCGCGCCTGCGCCTGCTGATGCCCTTTACCGTCGAGCGGCCGGGCTTTTCGGTCGGCGCTCCGATCATCCGTACCTGGGCCAATCCCTTTGGGCCGCTTGGAACTCCGCTGCTAGATACAGAGGATGCCGCCGAGACGATCGACAACCTGTTTGAAGTTCTGACGCAGCCCCAGACCAAACTGCCATCAGTTCTGGTTCTGCCGGATATTCGCCTCAACGGTCGCTTCGCTCAATTGGCGAAGGCAGTCGCTATTGCCCGCGATCTTTCAGTCGCCACGACCGATACGTTCCGGCGCCCGATGCTGGAAAGCTATCTCGATGGTGAAAGCTACCTGAAGCAATCCGTATCGGCCCATCATTATCGCGAGATGCGCCGCCAATGGCGCAACCTGGAAAAGCTTGGCACCCTGACCTACAACGTTGCCCGCCAGCCGGAAGAGGTCCGTCTGCGAATGGAGGAATTCCTCGCCCTGGAAGCGAAAGGCTGGAAGGGCAAAAAGCGGTCAGCGCTGATCAACGACCGTTATCGTGCCGCCTTCGCCCGCGAAGCGATAACCAACCTCGCCGAAATCGACGCGGTGCGCATTCACACGGTCGATCTCGATGGCCGCGCGATCGCCTCGATCATCGTTTTCATCATGGCCGGCGAGGCCTATACGTGGAAAACCGCCTATGACGAGAGTTTGGGCCGCCATTCGCCCGGCAAGCTGCTGATCATGAAGCTGACAGAGTGGCATCTGGACGATGCCAACATCCTGCGCACCGACAGCTGCGCCGTGCCCGATCATCCGATCATGAGCCGCATGTGGGAACAACGCGATGAGATGGGAAGCCTCATCATTGGCCTGACACCCAATAACGACCGTGATGTCCGCCAGGTTGCAACCCAGCTCCATCTCTATCGAAACACCCGCAATATAGCCCGTATCCTGCGCGAAAAGATCATGAATCTGGCCGGCCGTGATACGTGACGAGAAACCGCTCGGGCGATGCAACACACTCAAGGGGCCGGCGCGTCAGCCAGCCCCGAGGAACCGTGGCCGCTAACGCGACGCGGTCATGCGCAACATGCGGCAGAGCTGTACGAGCGCCGGATCATAATCGCCGGCCGAGACATCCACGCACCGCTTCAACAGCTTCTGCCTTTCGCTCGGCGACATGGCGTTGAAGGCAGCCCGCTGAGGACCGGTCAATCCGCCTCCGGCACCACCACCACCCGTCCCCGGACCTGTACCCGGCCCTGTTCCGGGCGTGCCGCCGCCGATCCCTACTCCCACATCCACGCCGACGCCAGTCGTGCCTCCGACGCCGAGCCCGACAGTCGCGCCGATCCCGCCTGTACCGCCGATCGATGCGGTCGTTCTGGCATTGATGCCGTTCGACGTGCTGGCGCCGACCCGCGCATTCACCCCGTCGCTGCCTCCCACGGATGCGGCAACACCGGCATTCAGCCCACGTGAACCGTTGACGTTTGCACCGGCATTTACACCACGGCTTCCTCCGACCGAGGCATTGGCGCTCGCCACGCTGGAATTTCGCCCAACACCCACGCCGGCATTCGCACCATTGCGACCACCAACGGATGCCCCGGCACCGACACCGCCGGAGCTGCCGCCGACGCTGGCTCCGGCATTGACGCCGTCACGCCCTCCCACCGACGCTCCTACACCGAGTCCGCCACTGCTGCTTCTGCCAACGCTGGCGCTGACGCCCCGATCACCCCCGATGGATAATCCCTGAGCATAGACCGGCGTCAGCCCGGCCGCCGTGATGCATGTGGACATCAATGCCGAAACAAATAGTTTTTTCATGACACTCTCCTCCTTGAGGGTCTGCCTGCAGAACCCACGGATTCGAATTCCAATCGCCAGCATTAGTTTCAGATTATTCTAATATAAGACTCGCGAATATTAACGGTTTATGACGACGCCGCTTCGCGCCTCGCGTTCTTCCGGGACGCGGATCGTTGCGGATCACATTTGAAGAACTTGCGCCTTGCATCTTCGTGGCCGCGCATGGTAAGCGCGTTCCACATCTACTGTGCCCCGTTGGCGGAATTGGTAGACGCGCCTGACTCAAAATCAGGTTCCGAGAGGAGTGCTGGTTCGATTCCGGCACGGGGCACCATATTATCCGAAATAGACATATCAAATGTCAGCTGCCCGATTAAAGCCGTGCAGATATTTTCCCGTATTTGCGGTAAAACGACCGGCCGAGAGACAATATCCGGCATGCATCTTCAAGCTCCCCGTTGCGATGCACGTAATTTTTCCTAAATGACTGGGCAGCGAGGAAAGATGGAGAAGAACTAGATGAGCGCCGAATTCGGCCCGTACGTCCAGATGTGCACTCTTGCTCAGCAAATGGCTGTCCAATATCAGAAAGACACCAACCTCGCCTTGGCGCCTTTTCTGAAACATTTCATGGATGAGGTCGAAGTGAACGTGGCTGCCGATAGTTTCAATCATCTCGGGTTCATGCAAAAGATCCGCGAGCCGGTCGAATTGGGAGCGGAAAAGGCTTCCGACGCACGACGTAAGGAGTTTCTTCAGGCTCTTGCAGATGCTCTGCATGAACGTATCCAAAGACACTGAGCACATGCCGGCGACGATTGAACCGTTCCGGCTGAACAATCAGGCCCACTAGATTTGAACCTGCCCCCTGCCCTGGCGCCTCTCGACAGCCGTTCATGCGATGGTTGCACGCTCTGTTGCCGATTGCCCGATATCGATGACCTCGACAAGCCTGCAGACGAATGGTGCAGGCACTGCATTGCCGGGCGGGGCTGTTCCATCTATTTGGATCGCCCGCAACTCTGTCGTGATTTCCTTTGCCGCTGGATGCTCGACGACGGTCTGGGCGACGAGTGGGATCCGTTGAAATCCCACATGATGGTCTATGGACAGGGACAACAGATCACCATCCTTGCTGATCCGGATCGAACCGACCTATGGCGTCATGAGCCGTATATGTCGCAACTCAAGAACTGGGCGGCAAGCGCGGCACCGACGGGAGGGTATGTGATCGTGTTCTGGCGAGACGAAGTGGTAAAGATCTAAACACATGTTGTCCGGACCGCTGACACGATGACGCGCGGCCATAGCGAGCCTTGCAGTTCTTGCGTCCCCCGCTAGCGTTCCGAAAGACGAGAAGGTCGATCACGACAATTTGCCGAAGGCAGAGTGTTACGCTGACATGTCCACCCGTTTACAGACTGGCGGATTGTGCTCTACAGCTTCGGCCCAATTTGGCCCAATCGGCACAATATCGAACGACAGAGTTCGATGGCGATTATGAAGGAGATGCGCATGGCGCTGGCAGGTTCCACCACAAGGTTCAGCACGGGAGTAGCTTATGCCGGCTTCCTTACCCTTGCCATGGCCGCAACGGTCGGCAGCGCCCTGGGCTTCGAGCATATCGGGGGCTACATTCCCTGCGCCCTCTGCCTGCTTGAGCGAGACCCTTACTATTTCGGCATTCCGATCGGCATTCTTGCGGTTGGTTCGGCAGCTTTCGGCCTGCCCTCCTGGATCACCCGCTCGCTTCTGATCGTCATCGGCATCATGATGCTGGTCGGTGCCGGCATGGGCGTCTATCACTCGGGCGTCGAATGGGGCTTCTGGCCCGGCCCCACCGCCTGCGGCGGCAGCACGGCCGTCACCACCAACGCCGGCAATCTGCTCGGCGACCTGAACACGGTCCACGGCCCGTCCTGCGCCGACGCTGCCCTTCGCGTGCTCGGCCTGTCCTTTGCCGGCTGGAACGTCGTCGCCAGCATTTTCCTCGCAGCCGTTGCCTTCATCGGCGCAAAAAAGGCCGCTTAAGCGGCCTTCGTGCGATCAGATCGACTGGTGTAATCAGGGCTGCAGCTCAGTATCCCAGTAGAGATAGTCCATCCAGCTTTCATGAAGATAGTTCGGTGGGAACAGCCGGCCGTTGTTATGAAGATCCTGCACGCTCGGTGCATAGGGCTTCTGGTGCGGGATCATGCCGGCCTGTTTGGGCAATTTGCTGCCCTTGCGCAGATTGCAAGGAGAACAGGCCGCCACGACATTCTCCCAGGTCGTCTCGCCGCCATGGGCACGGGGAATGACGTGATCGAAGGTCAGTTCGTCATCCGCGCCGCAATACTGGCATTCGAACTTGTCGCGCAGGAAGACGTTGAACCGCGTAAAGGCCGGGTTTCGGGTCGGCTGCACATAGGTCTTGAGGCTGACGACACTCGGCAGCTTCATCGAGAAGCTGGGCGAGCAGACCGAATGGTCGTATTCGGCGATGATGTTCACACGGTCAAGGAAGACCGCCTTGATCGCGTCCTGCCAGGACCACAACGACAAGGGATAGTAACTCAGCGGCCGGTAGTCAGCGTTCAAGACGAGCGCCGGCAAGGCCTGCGGGGAGACTGCAATCGTCAAGTGACGCTCCTACCCGATTCGGCATCTATCTCCTCTATATTAGGTCCGTTGTTACAGGATTGTGAAGCCCTATAAATGCAGCGGGATACTTCCCCGCATTTATACGATGGGCAAAGCCTCGCGACGCATCGTCGCAGCGTAGTAGGCCCAGAAAAGTCTGGCCGCGATTGACCGGTAAGGCGCCCATGACCGGGCGATTTCGGCGAGTTCTTTTGCCGCCGGCCGCTGCTCCATTGCGAAGGCACGAGCGACGGATGTCTGCAGCGCCACGTCACCGCCGGGAAAGACATCCGCATGGCCGGCGCAGAACATCAGATAAACTTCCGCTGTCCACGGCCCGATGCCGGGGAGAAGCACAAGCTGCCGAAGCGCCACCTCGCCCTCGATCACGCAGATCGCATCCAGATCGATCGCACCGGTGAGCACAGCTTCGGAAAGTTTTCGCAGGGTCGAGGCCTTGGCACGCGAAAGGCCGAATGTGGCAACAATCTCGGGACCGAGCGCGGCATAGGCTTGCGCCGTGACCGGCCCCACTGCCTCGATCCGCCGCCAGATCGCATCCGCACTTGCCCGCGACACCATCTGCGAGACGATGATCGAGGCGAGACCGGCAAAGCCGGGCGCAGCAAGCCTGAGCGGCAGCGGGCCGGCGATCTCGGCAATCGGGACAAGGCGAGGGTCGAGTTGCAGGAGCTGGTTGAGCCCGGCTTCGATATCGGCGTCGTTACGGATGATGCTGAAGTGGTTTTCGCCCATGGGGTTTTCTTGGCTGTCTTTGGATCCTCTGGTCAAGCCCGAGGATGACGAGCTTGAGGAACGCGCTCGACAAAAAGCGGCACAGGGAGCTTGCTGAAATGTCTCTTTAGGCTTCTATCTGCAGACCTCTCCTCCGTCATCCTCGGGCTTGCCCCGGGGATCCAAACGCAAGCACGAATTCATGCCCTCGAAGACTTCAGATCGTCCCGTCTATCGCTTCGCCCCCAGCCCCAATGGTTTTCTCCATCTTGGCCATGCGCTTTCGGCATTTTTGAACCACGACATGGCGAAGGCGAGTGGCGGGCGGTTTCTGCTGCGCATCGAAGACATCGACCTGACGCGCTGTACAGCCGAATTCGAGGAGATGATCTATCGCGATCTCGCCTGGCTTGGTCTCGACTGGGAAATGCCGGTGCGCCGCCAGTCAGAGCATTTCGATGCCTACCGGGACGCGCTCGACAGGTTACGGGGCATGGACATCGTCTATCCCGCCTTTCTTACCCGCGGCGAGGTGAAAGCCCGCGTTACGGCATATGAAGCAGGTGGAAAAAACTGGCCGCGTGATCCCGATGGCTCACCGCTTTATCCGGATGACGACAGGCTGCGCAACGAGGCGGAACGGGCGCACCTTATCGCCAAGGGTGTCAAACATGCGTGGCGAATGGATGTGATGAAGGCGATGGCCCTGGTCGGCAAGCAGCTTTCATGGCAGGAAACCGGCAGCGGCCACCCCGAGACAATGCCGGCTGATCCGACGATCTGGGGCGATGTGATCCTGTCACGCTCGGATGCGCCGTCGAGCTATCATCTGTCGGTCGTGGTCGACGATGCGTTGCAGGGAATTACCCATGTGGTGCGGGGCGAAGATCTCTATACAGCAACCGTCATCCATCGGTTGCTGCAGGAGCTGCTCGGCCTGCCCGAGCCGGTCTATCATCACCATCGGCTGATTGTCGGTAGCGACGGGCGAAAACTGTCGAAAAGCGAAGGCTCAACCGGAATTGCGGTTCTTCGTGACGAGGGCCTCCTGCCCGGCGACATTCGCCGCGTCGTCGGGCTCTGAGCGGCCGGCGCGCTTTGCCTTGCGCTTCTTGTTGACCTGATTGACCACCGAATAGACCTTGTATTTCAGGATCGCCGCATTGAGTTCGGCACCCAGCATGAAGATCACGCCGACCATGTAGAGGAAGACGAGCACGATCATGATCGAGGCAAGGCCCGCATAGGTGGCCGCGTAATTGGCAAAACTCGACAGGTAATAGGCGAAACCGAAACCGAAGATCGTCCAGATGACGATGGTCAGTACCACGCCCGGAAGCACATCGATGATCCGCCGGTCCCCAGCCGGCAGCCATTTGTGGGAAAAGAGCAGGCCAAGCATCAGAAGCAGACCGGTGCCGACGAGGCCCCAATTGGCGAGCGCGTTGAGATCGCTCATCAGCCAGGGGAATTTCGTCTCGGCAAAGCGTTGCGCCACCGGCACCGCCAGAAGCACGATGCTGATCACCGCAAAGATGATCACCGCGACGATGACGTAACCGAGGCTGGCAAGGCGCGTCACATACCATGCCCGCGTTTCGGTCACCCGATAAGCACGATTGAGCGAGATGCGCAGGGCCTCAACGCCGTTGGAGGCGAAGTAGGCGGCCGCAAGCACGGAAACCGTCAGAAGCCCGCCGCGCGGCATATCGATTACCCGCTGGATTTCCGACGCGATCGGATTAGCGATATCCGCCGGCCAGGCATCGAACATCAGGTGGATCGCCGTTTCTGAAAATCCGCCGGCGCCGAGAAAACCGGCAAGTGCAGTGCCGAAGATCAGGAACGGGAACAGCGCCAGGAGCCCGGAAAGCGCCACATGACTGGCCATGGCCCAGCCGTCATCCTCCGTGAAATGCCAATAGGCATCCCACAGGACCTTGAAGGCCAATCGGTGCCATCGCGGCCGGCGTATTTCTTCCTGCAAGGTCTGCTCCGTTGTGACTTAGGGCGAAATATGGGAGGAACATTCTCACTTGTACAGGTGAGTGCCGAGGAAGAATTCCTGAATGACTGCAACAAGAACGATCATCGTCACCGGCTGTTCCTCCGGCATCGGCGCTTATGCGGCAAGGGCTTTGAAAGCAGACGGCTGGCGCGTCTTCGCAACGGTTCGAAACAGCGAAGATCTCGCTGCCCTTGAAGCTGACGGCATAGAAGCGCTCATCCTCGATTACACGAAGCAGGATACGATCGATCAGCTGGTAAAAACCGTGGTCGAACGCACCGATGGCAGGATCGACGCGCTGTTCAACAATGGCGCTTACGGCCAGCCTGGAGCGGTGGAGGATCTGGCGACGGATGTGCTGCGCATCCAGTTCGAGACCAATCTCTTCGGCTGGCACGAACTGACCCGCCAGATCATTCCCCTCATGCGGGCTCAAGGGCGCGGCCGCATCGTAAACTGCTCCTCCATCCTCGGCCTTTTGCCCTATCGTTATCGCGGGGCTTACACGGCCTCGAAATATGCGCTCGAAGGACTGACGCTGACCCTGCGCATGGAACTGGCCGGCAGCGGCATCGAGGTGAGCCTGATCGAGCCCGGCCCGATCGCCACCCGCTTCACCGCCAATGCACTCGCCAAGATCAGCGAAAATATCGATCTGACCGGCTCCGTACATGCCGCCGACTACGCGAGACAGCTGCAACGCCTTGACGGCAGCGGCCCCGTCAACCGCCACAAGCTTGGTCCGGAAGCCGTTTACAAGGTGCTCGATCATGCCTTGAACGCGCCTCGTCCAAAGCCGCATTATCTGGTAACCAGACCTGCAAAGCAGGGTGCGTTTCTGAAACGGCTGCTCCCGGCGCAGCTCTTCTATACGCTGATGCGCCGTATCGACTGACAACTGACGGGAGGCAGGACATGTCGAGCTTCACTACCTTTCTAACCCTGATCGTGATGGGTCTCGTCGTGCTCGTGCTGATCCGCGGTCTGATCAACATGCTGAAAGGTACGGATGCCAACCGCTCGAACAAGCTGATGCAACTGCGCGTCATCCTGCAGGCGGTGGCGATTGCGCTGATCATGCTGACGCTGTGGATCACCGGCGGGGGAAGGCCAAGCTAAGGAAAAGAAAACATGGTCAAGCTGAACAAGATCTATACCCGCACCGGCGACAAAGGCACGACCGGGCTTGTCTCTGGTCCGCGCCGCGAAAAATTCGACCTGCGGGTGGAAGCTTACGGCACGGTTGACGAAACCAATTCGGCGGTCGGCCTCGCCCGGCTTCATACCGTCGGCCTCGACGAACTCGACGTTATGCTCGTTCGCATCCAGAACGATCTCTTCGATCTCGGCTCGGACCTTGCGACACCCGACACCGGCGAGGAGTTGAGCTACGAGCCACTGCGCATCATCGAGGCGCAGGCGGAGCGGCTGGAGCGGGAGATCGACGCCCTGAACGGCGAGCTTGATCCCTTGAAATCCTTCGTGCTGCCCGGCGGTACGGCAGCGGCCGCACACCTGCATATGGCACGCACGATCGCAAGGCGCGCCGAACGGCTGATGGTCGAGCTGTCGCGGCAGGAAACGATCGGAGCGGCGGCGCTGAAATACATCAACCGCCTCTCCGATTTCCTCTTCGTCGCCGCCCGCTTTGCCAATGATCGCGGACAGGCTGACATTTTGTGGGTACCCGGCAAACACCGCTAAACGCCGCTCCAGGAGGTCGCGCATGTTCGTCCCGCTGCATGACACGAACGAACTGAAATATATCCGCGTCCAATGGGTCACGATCAGCCTGATCGTGCTCAACGTGCTGGCATGGCTGTTCACCACATTCGCAACCGTGGAACAGGCCGAGCGCGCCTCGCTCGGCCTCGGCTTCATCCCTGCCCTGATCTTCGACCACGCGGTTCTCGATCCATCACTGGTTCTGGTGCCGGAAGATATGACCTTCCTCACCTACGCCTTCCTGCATATCGATTTCTGGCATCTTGCCCCCAACATGCTTTTCCTCTGGGTCTTCGGCGATAATGTCGAAGATGCGCTGGGCCATTTCCGCTTCCTGATCTTCTATCTTCTCTGCGCCGCAGCTGGAGCCGCACTCCATGGTTTCGTTACCCCTCAATCGGAAGGCCCGCTGATCGGTGCCTCGGGTGCGATTTCCGGCGTGGTTGCCGCCTATTTTCTGCTGCATCCGCGGGTACGGGTGTGGGTCCTGGTGCTCTTTCGTATTCCCCTGCCGCTTCCCGCCTTCATTCCGCTGGCGCTCTGGATCGCCCAGCAATTCGTCATGCTGGCGCTGAACATGGATGACGCCGTCTCCTGGGGAGCGCATGTGGGTGGCATCATCGCTGGCGCTCTTCTGGTTCTCGTCATGCGCCGTCCCGGGGTTCCGCTCTTCGACCGACAGATCGTCACCCCGCGCGCCGTACATCACAAACAGAGCGTTCCGCAGGTACCGGCACGCGTCGAATAGGGATATGAGAAATGCGCAAGTGTCGGCATGGAAACGGCGTTGTAATCGGGTGAAAAATGCGTATCCATGTCGCCCACTGACACATGAGGAGATGGCAAATGTCGCATTTTGCCGTCGGAGATAGTCAAGGAAGGACCCCATGAAGATCCTGGTGCCTGTTAAGCGAGTCGTCGATTACAACGTGAAAATCCGCGTCAAACCGGATGGCACGGGCGTTGAACTCGCCAATGTGAAAATGTCGATGAACCCGTTCGACGAAATCTCCGTCGAAGAGGCTCTGCGACTGAAGGAAGCAGGCAAGGCGGAAGAAGTGGTGGTCGTGTCAATCGGACCGGCCAAGGCGGAAGAAACGCTGCGCACCGCGCTCGCCATGGGCGCCGATCGCGCCATCCTGATCGAGACCGACGATGCCGTCGAGCCGCTCGCCGTTGCCAAGATCCTGAAGGGCGTCGTCGACGCCGAAGCGCCTGGCCTGATCATCGTCGGCAAGCAGGCGATCGACGACGACAGCAATCAGACCGGCCAGATGCTGGCGGCTCTGCTCGGCTCTGCACAGGCAACCTTTGCCTCCAAGATCGAGATCGCCGGCGACAAGGCGACCGTGACCCGCGAAGTCGATGGCGGTTCCCAGACGATCGAAGTCAAGCTTCCAGCCGTCGTCACCACCGACCTGCGCCTCAACGAGCCGCGCTACGCTTCGCTGCCCAACATCATGAAGGCGAAGAAGAAGCCGCTCGACAAGAAGTCGCCTGCCGATTTCGGCGTCGATACCGCGCCTCGCCTCAAGGTGCTGAAGACCGAAGAGCCGGGCGGCCGCAAGGCTGGCGTCAAGGTCGGGTCGGTTGAAGAGCTGGTTTCCAGCCTCAAGACCGCCGGCGTGATCTGAGAACGGAAGACAGGAGACAACAATCATGACCATTCTTCTTCTGGCAGAAAACGACGCATCCGGCCTGTCCGACCAGACCGCGAAGGCGCTCACCGCCGCATCGAAAATCGGCGGCGACGTGCATGTTCTGGTCGCTGGCGCAGGTGCAAAGGCTGCTGCCGACGCCGCCGCCAAGCTTTCCGGCGTCTCCAAGGTTCTCGTGGCCGAGGATGCGAGCCTCACCAACAATCTCGCGGAACCGCTGGCCGACCTGATCGTCTCGCTTAGCGCTTCCTATGACGTGATCGTCGGACCGGCCACGACGTCTGCCAAGAACGTCCTGCCGCGCGTTGCAGCCCTGCTCGACGTGATGCAGATCTCGGAAATCGTCGAGGTCGTCTCGGCTGACACGTTCAAGCGCCCGATCTATGCCGGCAACGCCATCCAGACCGTCCAGTCCACCGATGCAAAGAAGGTCATCACCGTGCGCACGGCATCGTTTGCCGCAGCAGGCGAAGGCGGTTCGGCAGCGGTTGAAACCGTTTCGGCTGCCGGCAATCCGGGCGTATCGAGCTTCGTCTCCGACGCACTCGCCTCGTCCGAACGTCCGGAACTGACCTCTGCCAAGGTAATCATCTCCGGCGGTCGCGCGCTCGGATCTTCGGAAAAGTTCCAGGAGGTCATCCTTCCGGTCGCCGACAAGCTGGGTGCCGCCGTTGGCGCATCACGCGCCGCGGTCGATGCCGGTTACGCCCCGAACGACTGGCAGGTCGGCCAGACCGGCAAGGTCGTCGCTCCTGACCTCTATATCGCGGTCGGCATTTCCGGTGCGATCCAGCACCTCGCCGGGATGAAGGATTCGAAGGTCATCGTCGCAATCAACAAGGACGAGGAAGCCCCGATCTTCCAGGTCGCAGACTACGGCCTCGTCGGCGATCTCTTCGACATCCTGCCGAAGCTCGAAAAGGCGCTCTGACAGACGAGCCGCCTTCGCGGCAGTGAAAAAAGCTGGCAAAATGATGGCCAGGCGAATAGAAAAATGCCGGACCGCTGCACGTGGCCCGGCATTTTTTAAATAAGAATTTTCAAATAAAAAGCGTGCACCACAAGTGCGCCAAAGCCCAAGGGATGGAGTAAGCGTTATGGCCTTCCAGAATATCGGCATCATCGGCGCAGGTCAGATGGGCTGCGGCATCGCGCATGTTTCCTCCCTCGCAGGCTACAAGGTGCAGATCTACGATCTGGACCCGGACCGGATCCAGGCAGCACTTGCGACGATCAACGGCACGCTCGCCCGCCTCGTCGCCGGCGAGAAGATCACCGATGAGGAACGCAACGCGGCTCTCTCTAAAATCTCCGGCTCCGCAGACGTGAATGATCTCGCGCCGATGGATATCGTCATCGAGGCGGCAACCGAAGACGAAAGCGTCAAGCGCAAGATCTACGCGCATGTATGCCCGGTCCTTAAGCCCGAGGCGCTGCTCGCCACCAATACCTCGTCGCTCTCGATCACCCGACTTGCTTCCGCGACCGACCGTCCCGAGCGGTTCATGGGCATTCACTTCATGAACCCGGTGCCGGTGATGAAGCTTGTCGAACTGGTGCGCGGCATCGCCACCGACGAGCCGACCTTCAGAGCGGCCAAGGAATATGTCGCTTCGCTCGACAAGACCGTTACCGTCTCCGAGGATTTCCCGGCCTTCATCGTCAATCGTATCCTGCTGCCGATGATCAACGAGGCGATCTACACCCTTTACGAAGGCGTGGGTTCGGTGGACGCGATCGACACCGCCATGAAACTCGGCGCCAACCATCCGATGGGCCCGCTTCAGCTCGCCGATTTCATCGGTCTCGATACCTGCCTGTCGATCATGCAGGTTCTTTATGATGGCTTGGCTGACAGCAAATACCGCCCCTGCCCGCTTCTGGTGAAATATGTCGAAGCCGGCTGGCTCGGCCGCAAATCCGGCCGTGGATTTTATGACTACCGTGGCGAGGTTCCGGTTCCGACGCGGTAAAGCCGTCCACAGACAACAATGTGGCGAGGGTTAGCTCCCCTTCGCCGCCGTGATCAGCGCCTTGGCATCCTCGCTGTCCCAGGCGGCCGGGCCATTCATCGCGCCGATCAGGCAGCCTTTTTTATCGAGGATCAGGGTTGCCGGCAGGCCGAAGGCTAGGCCTTCCTTTTTCACCGCGTTAAACACTCCCATCGAACTGTCGCTGTAGAAGGCGAGCTTGTCGATCTTGTAATCCTGATAGAAATTCTTCGGCTTCTGGTCGCTGCCGGTATCGATATTGACGGCGACGACCTCGAAATCGTTGCCGCCCATCGTGCTCTGCAGGGCGTTGAGCGCCGGCATCTCTTCCCGGCAGGGCACGCACCATGTAGCCCAGAGGTTGAGGAGCACTGTCTTGCCGGCCAGATCGGCTACCTTCATGTCCTTGCCTTCCGGCCCCTTGAATGCCAGCTGCAACGGACGCGGCGGTTGCGCTGCCGCCATGGCGGCCACTTCACCCTTGGAAAAGGCGGAAACCGACTTCGCCAATTCGGCAGAACCTTCGCACTGACCGGCAGAGGCCGTCGTCAGGCCTTCCATGCCATTGCCAGACCCCATGCTCCTCACGTATACCGCCACGGCGCCGGCGGTGATCCCCGCGACGGCGGCAATCATGATCAATCGGGCGGATGGGAGACCAAGCGGTCTTTTGGACGTCATCACTTAACTCCAGGACTATGCATCATGGCCGATACGAAGGACGCGACCTCTTCCAATCAGATGTGGGGCGGACGCTTCGCTTCCGGGCCGGACGCGATCATGGAGGAAATAAATGCCTCGATCGGTTTCGACAAGAAGCTCTACGCCCAGGACATCCGAGGCTCGATCGCCCATGCAACCATGCTGGCCGAAAAAGGCATTATTTCGCGCGAAGATAAAGAGAAGATCGTCGAAGGTCTGAACACGATCCTGTCAGAGATCGAGAGCGGAAAGTTCGAGTTCTCGCGCAAGCTCGAAGACATCCACATGAACATCGAGGCACGGCTGGCGACGCTGATCGGCCCTGCAGCCGGCCGCCTGCACACCGCCCGTTCGCGCAACGACCAGGTGGCGCTCGATTTTCGTCTCTGGGTCAAGGAAGAACTCAGCAAGACCGAGAAGATGCTGACCGACCTGATCGCAGCTTTCCTCGACCGCGCCGAAGAACATGCCGACACGGTCATGCCCGGCTTCACCCACCTGCAGACTGCTCAGCCGGTCACTTTCGGCCATCATTGCATGGCCTATGTCGAAATGTTCGGCCGTGACCGCGCCCGCGTGCGCCACGCGATCGACCATCTGGACGAAAGCCCGATCGGCGCGGCAGCGCTTGCCGGCACCGGCTTCCCGATCGATCGCCACATGACGGCGAAGGCCCTCGGTTTCCGTGAACCGACCCGCAACTCGATCGATACCGTATCTGATCGCGATTTTGCGCTGGAATTCCTCTCGGTCGCCTCGATCTGCGCAGTCCATCTGTCGCGTCTGGCCGAAGAAATCGTCATCTGGTCGACGCCGCAATTCGGCTTCGTGCGCCTGTCGGATGCGTTTTCGACCGGCTCCTCGATCATGCCGCAGAAGAAGAACCCAGATGCCGCCGAACTGGTGCGCGCCAAGACCGGCCGCATCAACGGTTCGCTGGTGGCGCTTCTGACCATCATGAAGGGCCTGCCGCTCGCCTACTCAAAGGACATGCAGGAAGACAAGGAACAGGTCTTCGACGCTGCCGAGAACCTGGAACTGGCGATTGCCGCCATGACCGGCATGATGCGCGACATGACCATCCGCGCAGACCGCATGCGTGCGGCTGCAGGCTCGGGTTATTCCACCGCCACAGATCTGGCCGACTGGCTGGTGCGCGAGGCGGGCCTTCCCTTCCGTGACGCCCATCACGCCACCGGCCACGCCGTGGCACTGGCCGAAAAGAAGGGCTGCGAACTGGCCGAGCTTTCGCTCGACGAACTAAAGGCTATCAATCCGGCGATCACCGAGAAGGTCTTCGATGTTCTGACCGTCGACGCCTCCGTTGCCAGCCGCCAGAGCTTTGGCGGCACCGCGCCGTCCGAAGTGCGGAAGCAGATCGCTTACTGGCGCGGCCGCAATTGAACCCATATCAATTGATCGCCGATTGATACGGAAATGAACTGCACAAAAGGCTGGAACTTCGTTATGAAAGTTCCGCCTGTCCGTGCCGGAGAAAGAAGAGAATGTCCAAGTCGCTGATGAATACCGCCCGCGTCGCCCTGGTGCTTGGCCTTGCCGGCATCATTACCGTTGGCTGCGGCCGCAAAGGCGAGCTGGACCGCCCAAGCACCCCCGTAGAACAGCAGAACGTTCGCAAATCGGACGCGGCAAAAAAAGACCCGGTTGCCGAACGCCCCTTCATCCTCGACAAGCTTCTGTAATTTCCGAGAGCTGACGTGAACCATTTCCAGTATATCGACGGCGTTCTGCACGCCGAAAACGTCGACATTCGCGACATCGCCAAGGCTGTCGGAACGCCGTTCTACGTCTATTCGACGGCAACGCTGGAGCGCCATTACAAGGTCTTCGCAGCAGCGTTTTCTGACGTGGACACCATGGTCTGTTACGCCATGAAGGCGAATTCCAACCAGGCCGTGCTGAAGACGCTTGGCCGTCTCGGCGCTGGCGTCGACGTCGTCTCGGGCGGCGAGCTGCGCCGCGCGCTGGCCGCCGGCATTCCGGCAAACCGCATCATGTTCTCCGGCGTCGGCAAGACGGTCGGCGAGATGGATCTGGCGCTGGAAGCCGGCATCTACTGCTTCAACGTTGAATCCGAGCCGGAACTGGAAGTGCTGAACCTTCGCGCCATCAAGGCCGGCAAGAAGGCGCATGTCTCTTTCCGCATCAACCCGGATGTGGATGCGGGAACGCATGCCAAGATCTCGACCGGCAAGAAGGAAAACAAGTTCGGCATCGCCTATGAACGCGCCCGCGCGGTCTATGCGCATGCAGCAGAGCTGCCCGGCATCGAAGTTACCGGCATCGACATGCATATCGGTAGCCAGATCACCGAGCTTGCACCCTTCGAGCACGCTTTCCGCCTGCTGCGCGAACTGGTCGATACGCTGCGCAGCGACGGCCACCGGATCGACCATGTCGATATCGGCGGCGGTCTCGGCATTCCTTACAAGGACGACAACACGCCTCCGCCGCTGCCGGATGCCTATGCTGATACGGTCAAGCGCCAGCTGCGCTCGCTCAATTGCAAGATCGTTACCGAACCGGGCCGCCTGATCGTCGGCAATGCCGGTATTTTGGTGACCGAGGTCATCTACGTGAAGGATGGCGGCGAAAAGACTTTCGTCATCGTCGACGGCGCGATGAACGACCTGATCCGTCCGACGCTCTACGAGGCCTATCACATGATCCGCCCGGTCGTCGTGCCGGCGACCGATGCACCGCGCATCCGTGGCGATATCGTTGGTCCGGTCTGTGAGACCGGCGACTATCTGGCGCTCGATCGCGAGATGGCCGAACCCAAGCCGGGCGACCTGATCGCGGTCGCATCTGCCGGTGCTTATGGCGCTGTGCAGGCCGGAACCTACAATTCCCGCCTTCTCGTGCCGGAAGTTCTGGTCAAGGGCTCGGAGTTCCACGTCATCCGCCCGCGCGGCACCTATGACGAGCTTATCGGACTCGATTCCGTTCCGGCATGGCTCAGCTGAGGGCAGATAAACGCCCGGACGCGCATTTGACGTGACATTCACAATTGCGGGAAACTGCCTAAAATATGAGGGCCGGCCCAAGCCTGCCCTCGTCTTCGCCACAAAGACTGTTATCTTAGAGGCTTGTTTGCGCCGCCACGATCGGAGACGGACCGCATGAGCTTTACCCGCAAAGGTGCTTTCGAGACCCATCCCGCGCTTGCCCGCAGGGTGGCACTGAAGCGTTCCTTCGCGCGTATCGTCCTGTTTTTCGAGCGTCTTTTGCCGCGCGCGCTTGCTCCGGCCGGCATCGTTGCCCTGTTTTTCTCCGCGTCCTGGTTCGGCATTTTCCGCCTGTCGCCGGACTGGCTGCGCTGGGTCCTGCTCACCGCATTTCTTTTCGCACTGATCGCAACCCTCCTGCCCTTGGCTCGAATTCGCTGGCCGAGCGCCAATGAAGCGGACCGTCTGCTGGAGGATCGCAACAATCTTCCACACCAGCCGGTCGGCGTGCAGGAGGATGAACCTGCCTTCGAGACCCCCCTCTCCCGCGCCTTGTGGAAGGAACACCAGATCCGCATGGCGAAGCGCATCGCAGCGCTCGATGCAGGCCTGCCGCAACCGGATATCGCCAAGCACGACCGTTTCGGCCTGCGCGCCATCCCGGCGTTGATCTTTACCGTGGCGTTGGCCTTTTCCTATTCCAACCGCGGCGGCAGCCTGGGCGATGCCTTTATTCCTGCACCTCCGGCACCCAGCATAAATCCCGACCTGCGCATCGATGCGTGGCTGACCCCGCCTTCCTATACCGGGCGCGCACCGGTGTTCCTGACAGGCCAGCAGGCGCAGAACAATAACGGGACCGTATCGATACCGCAGAACTCCGCCCTGACGGTCCGCGTGACCGGCGGCGAGGGTGAAGAGGCCGTGGTCTTCACGACCGCCGCCGACAAGCAGAATGCCGTTCTTGAAACGGAAGAGGCAAAGGCTGCTGCGAAAAAGGCCGCCGAGCAGGCCTCGAATGGCGCGCAGGCACCGGCCGCCCAGACGACGGCACCTCAGCCACCGGCTGCCCCAGCAAATGGCAACCAGCCGCTTGCGCCACGCACCTATGCGATGGCAGTCAACGAAAGTGGCAACCTGACCGTCAACGGCCAGAACTGGACATTCAACGTCATCCCCGATCGCCCGCCGGAAATCGCCTTCGAAGGCCAGCCGAAGCGCTCGGTTAATGGTGCATTGGAAATCGGCTTCAAGGCCAAGGATGATTACGGCATTCGCGAAGCCCATGCGCTGATCGAGCCTGCGGGTCCGCAGGACCCGGCAGCCACGCCGCTCTATCCGTTGCCCGAATACCGGCTCGACCTGCCTCGCCAGACCAGAGGCCAGGAGATCAAGGGCCTGACCAGCCGCAGCGTGATCGAACATCCGCTTGCCGGAAAGCGTGTTCGCGTGACGCTGATCGCAACCGATGGCGCAGGCCAGACGGGACGCAGCCCGGTGCATGAAATGATCCTTCCCGGCCGCGGCTTCTCCGAGCCTCTCGCAGCAGCGGTTGCCGAACAGCGGCAGGTCTTCGCGCTCGACACCCGCCAGATGCCGAAGGCAATCGCGCTCAACGAAGCCCTGACCATCCGCCCCGATGAGACCATTCCGAACCTCGGCCATTTCCTGTTGATCGAATCCGCCCGCGGCCGCATGAAATTTGCCCGGGGCGAGGAGCAGTTGAAGGAAACGGCTGATTATCTTTGGGAGATCGCGCTCGGCATCGAAGACGGCGACCTGTCGCTGGCAGAACGCCGCCTGCGCGATGCGCAGCGCAATCTTTCCGAAGCCCTGCAGAATGGCGCAAACGATCAGGAAATTGCCCGCCTGATGCAGGAAATGCGCGAGGCGATGCAGCAATATATGAACGAGCTCGCCCAGCGGATGCAGAATGCTCCGCGGGCGCAGCAGAACATGCAGGCGCAGAATGTCATCCGCCAGCGCGACCTGCAGAACATGATGGACCAGATCGAGAACCTCGCCCGTTCCGGTAATCGTGACGCCGCCCAGCAGATGCTGAACGAGCTGCAGCGGATGATGAACAACCTGCAGGCCGGACGCCCGCAGCGCGGCCAGCAGGGCCAGCAGCAGCAAAACAGCCAGATGCGCCAGCAGATCGACAAGCTTGGCGAAATCATGCAGGAACAGCAGCGCCTGATGGACCAGACCTTCAAGCTGGATCAGGCACTTCGCGACCGTATGCAGCGCGGCGATCCTGATCAGCAGGGCGAAGGCGAGCAGCAACAGTCGCAGCAGGGTCAACAGGGCCAGCAGCAGCAAGGCCAGCAGGGGCAACAAGGTCAACAAGGCCAGGGCCAGCAAGGTCAGCAGAACACCGACCAGATGACCGCCGAACAGCTGCGCGAGGCGCTGAAGAACCTGCGCGCCCAGCAGGAAGGCCTCGGCAAGAAGCTCGGCGAATTGCAGCAGGGCCTGAAGGGTCTTGGCATGCAGCCCGGCGAAGGCTTCGGCCAGGCAGAGCGCGAAATGGGCAATGCCGGCAAGGCTCTGGGTCAGGGTCAGGGCGAACAGGCTGTGCAGGGACAGGGCAATGCGCTCAATGCCCTGCGCCAGGGCGCCCAGAACATGATGCAGCAGATGATGCAGGCAATGCAGGGCCAAGGCCAGGGACAAGAGGGCCAGCAGAATGGCGAGGGTGAAGGCATGGCCAACCAGGGTGGCCAGAACGGCCGTGACCCCCTTGGCCGCCCTCGCGCCACGTCAGGCCCGGATTTCGGCGATCAGGTGAAAGTGCCGGACGAGATCGATGTGCAACGCGCCCGCGAAATCCTCGACGCCATTCGTGAAAAGCTGGGTGGTGCGCTGTCGGGTGATGCGGAGCGGCAATATCTGGAGCGGTTGCTGGAGATCAGGTGAGGGTGAAAAAGGCAAGGGCGGCGCGAGCATCGCCCTTCATCCGCCTGCCGGCACTTTCTCCCCGCCATGACGGGGATGACAATGCGGCGATGTCTCCATCCATCTCTGGCGTCAAACGGGGCACGTCCCCTCTCCCCGCTTGCGGGCCGAAGGACGGGTGAGACCCGTGGCTAGCCCTGGCATGGGCTAGGGTCAGTGGTAGCTTCTCTCAGATAGATTTCAAGCAGCGTGCGACGACACACCCGCAAGCGCTCTTGCGACTGCCTTGCGGATATCCGGCAGCGCAAACGGCTTGGGCACGACGTCGACGATCTTGCTGGCGAGGTCATCGGCGCGTTCCCGCTGCTCGGCATAACCGGTCATCAGCAGGATTTTCATATCGGGAAAACGGGCGGAAGCCTGGTGGGCTAGTTCGATCCCGTCCATGACCGGCATGCGGATATCGGAAAGAAGCAGATCGTAGGAGCCCTCGTCGAGCTTCTCAAGTCCTTCTGCCCCATCACCGGCTTCAAAGGTCTCGTGACCGTCAAGACGCAGCGCGCGTGCGACGAAGCGGCGGAGAGATTCCTCGTCTTCGGTAATAAGGATTCTGGCCATAGCGATCATCGCTCCCTGTGTTTCAATTCGGGAGCAAATGACCAGACTTTCCTTTTCGAGGAGTAAACGGAGCCCCCGCGGAGGCTCCGGATGGTTAACGCCTTGCGACCATAGGGATGCGACTTCCTGCTTCCCGACGCCCGTTCAGCATCAGGCGTCGCCGGTAACGACGCCGACGAACGGCAGTTCGCGGAAGGCATAGGCTGCATCCATGCCGTAGCCGACGACGAAATAGTCGGGGCATTCGAAACCGACATAATCGGCTTCCAGTTCTTCCTTGCGCTTGACGCTCTTGTCCAAAAGCACGGCGATCGTCACGTTGCGCGCGCCACGCTCATAGAGCAGTTCCTTGGCGAATTTCAGCGTGCGGCCGGATTCGAGAATATCATCGATCAGAAGCACGTCGCGGCCATGCACGTCGCTGTCGATATCCTTGACGATGCGGACACCCTGCGACACCGTGCCCGTGCCATAACTGGACAGCGTGATGAACTCGACTTCCGGTGCAAGGCCGGTCTCATGCAGCGAACGCAGAAGGTCGGCTGCAAAAATGAATGATCCTTTGAGGATCGCGATCACCAGCAGGTCCTTGGTCGGACCTTTGGCGATCTCGGCAGCGATGGCATGATTGCGCTCTGCAATCTGCTCGGCGGAAAATAGCGGTTCGATCTGCTTGCCGCGCACGACTGGCATGAGGCTCTCCTGCGTGTCTCTCAAAGACGCCGCGATAGCACAATCGGCCCTGCTAAAGAAAGCTTTCAGGCTCCGCGCCCGGCCAATGAGAGCCGCAGATCGGGAAGTTTTCCACCGGGATGGGGTACACGCACGGAAAATCCATAACTTTCGCGGCCACCGATCTGCGAGGCAGAGGTCGAGATCAGCGTGCTTGTAACCACGGTTTCACCCGAAAGAAGGTCGGCACGGATCGATGGCATGGCGAGGCGGCTTTCAGTGCGGTTCTCGACGATCCCGTTGATCAGGAGCACCCGCATACCATTCGCGTCCTGCGGCGTCATCGTCACATGGGTGATATCGAGCGCCGGACCCGGGTCGGCCGATGGACCTGAAAGCAGCGAGAAACCGCCGAAGATCGTAAACACCGTCACCACGACGCTTGCGACCACGGCAACGAAGGCATCCGGCGACAGACGCAGCAGTTTTCGTTCGATCGCGCCGATCATGCCGCCGGCAATGGTTTGGCGAGGCATGGCTTCGGCTTTGCGCGGTCGGCGATCGTTCGAAGAGGTAGCAGCGCGGCGGCGAGCCCAATCGTTGACCGGCACGAAATGCGCATCCTCGACCTCGGACGCCTTTACGAATGGCTTGGGAAAACGGATGACCTTCCCTTTGCCGTCCTTCTCGTCACCCTCGGGCGGAAGAATATCGACCGGCATCTCGGCACGGGCTTGGCGACGGTCCTGGAAGGTGCTCATGGTGCCCTCTCCGCCTACCTCCTCTTTACCCCGTGATCAGTCTCGATCAGGCTTCAGAGGTCGGGCATTGAAACAAACTCTCCCCAGTCGTAAACTGACATGGTTAACGCTTTCCAAATTCGGCCTGAAAATCGCCCTTTTGACTGCTTGATTTACCCTTCGTTTACCCGCGGCGTTAAGAGATAGCCGCTGAAGCTTCACACAGCCAAGACAAGGTCGCCGGTGATCCATTTCGAAAATGTCGGTCTGCGTTATGGCATGGGCCCGGAAATCCTCCGGGACATGACGTTCGACATTCCAAAACGATCCTTCCAGTTCCTGACCGGCCCCTCGGGCGCCGGCAAGACGACGCTGCTGAGGCTGTTGTTCATGTCGCTCAATCCGACCCGCGGCATCATCCGCATGTTCGGGCGCGACCTGTCGCAGATCCCGCGTGACGAGTTTCCGATGCTGCGCCGCCGCGTCGGCATCGTCTTTCAGGACTTTCGTCTTCTCGACCATTTGACGACCTACGAGAACGTCGCCCTGCCGCTGCGGGTCAGGGGCAAGGACGAGGCCTCCTATCGCAACGACGTGATCGACCTTCTGAAATGGGTCGGCCTCGGCGAACGGATCAACGTGCTTCCGGCAATCCTGTCGGGCGGTGAAAAGCAGCGTGCGGCAATCGCCCGCGCCCTGATGGACCGCCCGGAAATATTGCTCGCCGACGAACCGACGGGCAATGTCGACCCGCCGATGGCGCGCCGTCTGCTGAGCCTGTTTCTGGAATTGAACCGACTGGGCACCGCCGTCGTTATCGCAACGCACGACCTCGCATTGATGGATCAGGTCGACGCGCGACGCATGATCCTGACAGATGGACGGCTCGACATCTATGAGTGAAGCAGACCGAATGGGAAGGTCGCAATTTCCCGAAGAGGAAACCACCAAAAACGGACGTCAGGACACCGCACGGCGCCGAACGGAAATGCATGTCCGCTCGACAGCCGCAATCCTGCCGCCCGCCAACATCCAGGGCAATGCTTTGATGGTCGTCATCGCCATCATGGCCTTTCTCGCCTGTCTCACGCTCGGCGCCGTCAGCATGGTGCGCGCCACGGCAGCCGGCTGGCAAAGCCAGATCTCCCGCGAGATCACCATCCAGATCAAACCGGCCGAAGGGCTGGACATGGATGCTGCGCTGAAAAAGGCGCGGGATCTGGCGCTGACATTCGTCGGCACCAAGTCCGGCACGATCATGGATGACGCCGCAACCGCGAGACTTCTCGAACCCTGGCTCGGCTCAGACCTGCAGCTGGACGACCTGCCTGTGCCCCGCCTCGTCATCATCACCATCGACGAAAGCAATCCGCCGGATTTCGAGGGGATGCGCGCATTATTGAAGACGGAAGTGCCGCAGGCGTTTCTCGACGATCACCGCACTTGGGTCGACCGGCTCGTTTCGATGGCCCGCACCACGGTCTGGATCGGCACGGGCGTCCTGATCCTGGTTTTCACCGCGATGATCCTGACGGTAATCTTCGCCACTCGCGGCGCGCTTTCGGGCAACCGCCATATCGTCGAAGTGCTGCATTTCGTCGGCGCCGAACGCACCTTCGTTGCGAACGAATTTCAGAAACACTTCCTCAAGATCAGCCTGAAAGGCTCCGCGGTCGGCGGTGTGGTGGCAGCGCTCCTCTTCGCCACGGCCAGCCTCTGGCAGTCAAATTCCCGTGCGACACCGGAAAGTGAGCAGGCCATGGCGCTGTTCGGATCTTTCACGATCGGCTGGAACGGCTATCTCGGCATCTTTGCCACAATGCTGATCATCGCGCTTCTGACCACGTTGACGGCGCGTTTCACCGTGATGCGGACGATCGACGAAATCGACCTCGTAAGATCCGATCCATCTCGGTCAGATGGACTGCCACCATCATGACATTCAATCATATTACCTGGTAACGTTTCGAGGACTATTCACCGCCTCAATCTGCGACTAATGACAGGTCATGAAATTCGGCTGGAGCAATCGCTGGACGCCCGAAAGCCGCCCTCCGGGCAGGCCGGAAATCGGGCTATTGTCGCGCCAGAGCGCCTTGCGGCGGTTCGCAAGGCGACTGATCATGCTGGTCTTTATCTGTGCGGCTATCCTCGGCGGTGGTTTTTTATGGTTCGCTGATTCGGTCACGTCGCTGCGCGCGCCCGATGGCGTAAAAGCAGACGCCATTGTGGTTCTTACCGGCGGTTATCTTCGCATCGAGCAGGCAGTCGGCCTGTTGCGAGACGGCGCGGGTAAGCGTCTGCTGATCTCCGGCGCTCATCCCTCCACCACGCCGACCCAGATCCGCAAGGCGACCCAGGCATCCGCCGACCTGTTCAAATGCTGTGTCGATATCGGTTACGATGCAATCGATACGATCGGCAATGCCAACGAGATCACCCGCTGGATCCATGACCATGGTTACAAATCCGTTCTGGTCGTGACCAACAACTATCACATGCTGCGCAGCCTGCATGAATTGCGCCGCGCCGATCCCGCAACCGAATTCATTGCTTATCCGGTCGTCAACGCCGACCTTGCCCGTCGCGCCTGGTTCGCGGAACCCGACACGCTGCGCACGATGCTGTCGGAATACGGAAAGGTCGTGCTCGCCTCACTTCGGGACTGGCTTGGCATGGCGCGCTGGACCGGGCTTCGGACAGAAGAAGATCCTGACAAAACCAAGAATTCTTCTCCCTGATCTCACACCGAGAACTCTTTTTTCCGTGCCCGATCTCGTGTAGGCAACGCGCAATCCTTAAAGGAACCCATCATGCTGTTGCTGCGCTCGATCCTGTTCAATACCGCATTCTATACCAACACCATCCTGCGCATGATCCTGCTGTCGCCTTACTATTTTCTCGCCCCGCGCAAGGCGGCTTTTAGCGTTCCGAAAGCCTGGGCTTCATCCAACAACTGGCTGATGGAAAAGATCGTCGGTGCGACTTTCGAGATCGAGGGCATGGAGAACATTCCCGAGGGCGGCTGCATCTTTGCGCCGAAACACCAGTCGGCCTGGGATACGTTTGCACTGCTGCCCTACCAGCGCGATCCGGTCTATATTCTGAAGCGCGAACTGATGTGGATCCCGCTTTTCGGCTGGTATGTCGCCAAGCAGCGGATGATCCCAGTCAACCGTGGCGCCCGCGGCAAGGTTATGGTCGAGGTGATGAAGCGCACCCGGCAGGAAATGGAAAACGGCCGCCAATTGATCATCTATCCGGAAGGTACCCGCCGCGCGCCTGGCGATGAACCACAATACCGCTACGGCATCGCCCGCATCTATCGTGACGTTCAGGTGCCGGTCGTACCGATCGTTGCCCATTGGGGCCTGTTCTGGGGCCGTCGCAAACTGGTGAAGTATCCCGGCCGTTTCAAGGTCCGCATTCTGCCGCCAATCGAGCCCGGCATGGATCCGGATGCGTTTTACGCGCATCTGATCGAGACGCTGGAAAAGGCGAGCGACGAACTGCTGATCGAGACGGTCGAAGCCAACCCGAACCTGCCGCTGCCACCGACAGCGGCAAAGCGCCTGGCGGAACTACGGGCTCAGTCCGCCGTCTGAGCCGATTTCGGACTGACAGCCGCACCGACCGCCTCAAGCCAGAGATCACGAATGCCCATCTGCTTCAGCTGCGTCACCGTGTTGAGCACATAGGCATCATTCGGGCCCGACTGGCCATGTGACCGAAGCACGACGGCGGCGGCTTCTTCCACGCCGAGGCTGCCTGCGTATTGCGGATGCAGCCGATCAACGACATAGGTGACCGCCTTCACCCGCCGGCCGTCCGGCAGGCCGATGGGAACGATGCGTTCTAGATAGACATTGGTGATCAGCTCACGCTTGCGCAGATAATCCAGCGCATCGTCACGATCCTTGTCGTCAACCCTGAATGCCATGCCACGACAGGACCCACCCCGGTCCAGCCCCATGACGAGACCTGGATTTTCTGCTGTTCCGCGATGCGCCGTTGACCAGATGCAAAGCGAGCGGCGAAACCCGTGAACACGTGCAGCCTGCCGGTCCACATAGGGAAATCCCGGATTCCACATCAGTGATCCGTAGCCAAACACCCAAAATTCGTCCATATCGCACGCCATGCCATCATTTTAGTTTGCGTCGCACCATTGGGAGAACAACATGGCAGCGTCAAGCCGATCCGGCACCAGCAGAAAACTCTGGTTTCTTGCGAGTGCCGTCGTGCTCGTCATCGCACTGTATACCGCAGGCTGGTTTTATGCCGCCTCGGCTCTGCGCGAAAGGACGCTACTTCTGCTCGGCAGCCAGGCGGATGCCGGTATTTCGGCCAACTGCGAGAATGCCGAATATCGCGGTTATCCCTTCCGCATCGGGCTGTTCTGCTCGAAGGTCGATGTCGACGATACCGTCAACGGCATTTCGGCAAGCTTCGGCTCGTTGCGCTCGGCGGCTCAGGTCTATAATCCGGGCCATATAGTCTGGGAGCTAGATGCACCATCGGAAGTGCGCACCGGCCATGGCCTTTCCGTCGCCAGCACCTGGGAAAGCCTGCAATCCAGCCTCGTCACCAAGCTGAAGGGCGTCGAGCGCGCCTCGATGGTGATCCAGAAGCCGAAGACGACTATTCTGTCGTCGGCCAGCGGGCAGGCCTTTGATGTCGCCGCCGACCAGTCGGAGATCCACCTGCGCCAGAACGGTACCGATCTCGATGCCGCCATCCAATTGCAGAACGCCACGACAACCGCCAAGGGGCTGCCGCAGCTTCTGCCCGCCACCAACACCAGCATCGACGTGACGTTCAAGGACCGCGCCGGTGTACTGGATGGAAGCGACCGCCGCGGGCTTGCGCTGCATGGTTCGGAAGGAGATCTGCGCGAATTCAAGGCTGATCTCGGCCAGGGTCAGGTGCTGACACTCGCCGGCCCGTTCTCATTCGACGACAGGGGTCGCATGTCCGGCAAGCTGAAATTGAGGATCGAGGACATTCCGGCCTGGCAGGACAGCCTGAGCCGCGCATTTCCGGGTCTCGAATCGACGATCGGCACCGCGGCAAACATGCTGCAGGCGCTCGGTGGTGGAGAGAAGGCCTCGCTCGATCTCACCATCCGTCGCGGCAAGGTGTTTGCCGGCGGACTGATACCGATCGGCGAAATCCCGCCGATCTGAGGACCATCATCCGAAGCCGGCACCGGCGTCGGATGATCTCATGACACAGATTTATTTCTTGGTTTCGAGCGCGTGGCGGCCGAAATCCGGCGCATCCACGTCCTGGCCGGCCTGCACGATAGACCGGCGGATCGCACGGGTGCGGGTGAAAAGCTCAAACAGCTTGTCGCCCTCGCCCCAGCGGATCGCCCGCTGCAGATAGGCGAGATCTTCCGAAAACCGCGCCAGCATTTCCAGGATCGCATCCTTGTTATGCAGGCAGATGTCGCGCCACATGGTCGGATCGGATGCGGCCAGACGGGTAAAATCGCGAAAACCGGAAGCGGAGTATTTGATCACTTCCGATTCCGTCACCGTTTCCAGATCATCGGCCGTGCCGACGATATTGTAGGCGATGATATGTGGAAGATGCGACACGATCGCCAGCACCTTGTCGTGGTGCTGCGGGTCCATGTCGTCCACCCGCGAGCCGAGCGCCATCCAGAAGGCCTTCAGCCTGTCGAGAGCGGTGGCATCGGTATCCGGCAGCGGTGTAAAGATGCACCAGCGATCACGGAACAGGCCCGCAAAACCCGCATCAGGACCGGATTTTTCCGTACCCGCCAACGGGTGGCCCGGAATGAAATGCACGTTGTCCGGCATATGCGGCGCCATCTGCGCGATGACCGATGCTTTGGTTGAGCCGACATCCGTCACGATCGCGCCGGGCTTTAGGGAACCGGCGATCTGCTTGGCAACGGCCTCAGATGCACCGACGGGAACCGAGACGATGACGAGATCGGCATCCCTCACCGCATCGGCTGCCGACACCGTGTATTCGGTGCCGAGCTCCAGCTCCTCCGCACGCTTCAGCGTGTCCTCGCTGCGCGTCGAGACGACCACATGTTTTGCAAGCCCGAGCTGCTTGACGTCGCGGGCGATCGACGAACCGATCAGGCCGATACCGATCAGCGCGATCCGCTCGAAATGCACGTCACTCATCATTTGCGTCCCATGAATTCGCCGAGCGCTTCGATGACGCCGCGGTTGGCTTCTTCCGAGCCGACCGTCATGCGCAATGCATTCGGCAGGCCGTAACCCTTCACCATGCGCAGGATGTAACCGCGGCTGGTGAGGAATTCGTCGGCATCAGGCGCACGCTTGCCGTCGATGTCGGGGAAGTGGATCAGCACGAAATTGGTGACCGACGGCGTGACCGTCAGACCGATCGTCTCGAAGGCATGGGTCAGCTTGTCCTTCCAGAGCAGATTGTGCTCGACGGCATCGCCGACAAAATTCTGGTCGCGAACGGCAGCAGCACCGGCGGCGATTGCCGGCGCATTCATGTTGAACGGACCACGCACGCGGTTCAGCGCATCGAGAATGCCGGCGGGACCATACATCCAACCGATACGCAACGCGGCAAGCCCATAGACCTTCGAGAAGGTGCGGCACATGACAACATTCTTGTTCTGCGAAACCAGTTCGACACCCGCTTCGTAATCGTTCTTGCGCACATATTCCGCATAGGCCGCATCGAGAACCAGAATGACATTCTTCGGCAGACCGGCATGCAGGCGGCGGATATCGGCAACCGGAACATAGGTGCCGGTCGGGTTGCCCGGATTGGCAATGAAGACGAGCTTGGTCTTTTCCGTGACGGCAGCAAGGATCGCGTCGACATCGACGGTATAATCCTTCTCCGGCACTTCGATCGCCGCAGCACCCGCACCCATGATCTGGATCTTGTAGACGAGGAACCCGTGCTGGGTGATGATCGCCTCGTCACCGGCGCCGAGATAAACGTGACACAGCAGGCCGAGAAGTTCGTCCGAGCCATTGCCGCACATGATGTTCGCGACGTTCAACCCATGTACGGAGGCGATTGCCTCGCGCAGCGCCAGCGCCTGACCATCCGGATAAAGCTCCAGATGCCCGGCCGACTGACGGAATGCCTCGATTGCCTTGGGGCTGGCACCAAGCGGCGTTTCATTGGAGGAAAGCTTGAAGACGCGCGCAACGCCGGGAGCATGTTCCTTGCCGGGCACATAGGCGGCGATATCCAGAATGCCTGGACGCGGAACGGGCTCACTCACAACGATGCTCATCGGATCAACCTTCTTGGAAATGCCTGCTCTGGCAGGGATGTGAGAGGGATTAAAGCCGAAAACGATCATTGTCGAGAGCAAGTGTCGGAACGATCGGAACCAAAACGTCTTTCAGATGATCGACGATAGAAGGAGGAGATCATGGCAACCGGAGACCACGACGATATCAGAGCCTTGCTGGAAGAATGGATGCGGGCTTTAAGGGACAAGGACGCAGACGGGATCATCAATTGCCAGTCCGCAACTGTCCGCCAATTCGGCCTTGCCCCACCACTCCAGGAGACAGGAAACGACAAAGCCGGCCTTCAGGCCTGGTTTGACACCTGGGATGGGCCGCTGGAATTCCACGTTCGTGACACGGACCTGAGGCCCGGTGGCGACATTGCCTGGTGCTCAGCTCTTGCCTGGCTGGGAGGCACGAAAAAAGACGGAGAGAAAAACGGCTTCTGGTTCCGGCTGACTGTCGCCTTCTCCCGCGAAGATGGCCGCTGGCTGATTGCCCATATCCACGAATCCGTTCCCTTCTCCATGGAAGGACAGCCACTCGGCCTGTTCGACCTTCAACCCTGATTACGCTCGCGCGTGGTTCTGACGCCCTGCGGCGCCAGCACCGGCACAAAAACCCGCCGTGATGCACGCGCGGCAACCGGCAGCCCCTGATAGAGCCGTTTCTGCGCCTCGATGACGATGACGCCGGAAAAGACCGGCCAGAACCGCCGGCCCAGGCGTTCAAGGAGGTTACGAAACTTCAGGATCGTACGGACCTTGGACGGCGGGAAAAACAGGGCCTCGGCGGCAGCTCCGGGCGTGAAATTCGCCTCCCGCAGCAGGGTCGTGAGCTGGCTGCGCGAATAGGGCCGGCCTGAACCGAAGGGCGTGTGTTCCATCCGCGCCCAGACCCCGCGGCGGTTCGGCACGACGATGACCAGCCGCCCGCCGGGCGCCAGCACCCGCCAGATTTCCTTCAGGCTTTCCCGCGGGTTTTCGGTAAATTCCAGCGAATGAACCATCAGCACGCGATCGACGGAACTGTCCGGCAACGGCAGTTCTTCGTCGAAAACCAGAGCAGTCGAGGAATTTTCGCCGACCGGCCAGTTCACCGCCCCCTGCCCCGCCGGCATGAAGGCAAAGGTGCGTTCCGTATCGGCCCGGAACCGGTCGAGATAAGGCACCGCATAACCGAGACCGACCAGGCGTTCTTCCGGCAGCCGTGCCCAGAGCGAGGAGAGCGCCATCGCGATCGACTGCTCCGCCAGACGGCCAAGCGCGGAATGATAGAACTCACGGAGGTCAACAATATCGACAGACAAAACGCAAATGCTCGTGTTCAGTGGTTGGACTTGGACATGCCTCTCTCTACATTGTTGCGCAAGAAGCATTGAGCAATAGGTCTATTCTGATGAAGCCTTTGGAAATCGAAGTTTTTTCCTGCAGGAGCGATAATTACGGCGTTCTGGTGCATGAACCGGAAAGCGGATTGACGGTATCGATCGATGCGCCTGAGGAAAAACCCATCGTCGAGGCAGCAAATCGCCGCGGCTGGAAACTCACCCATATCTTCACCACCCACCACCACACCGACCATGTGGAAGCCAATCTGGCGCTGAAGGAGCGTTATGGGCTGGAGATTATAGGACCGGTCAACGAGGCGGTCGCCATCCCCGGGCTCGACAGGAGTGTCGAGGACGGTGAGGAATTCCAGTTCGGTGAACATCTCGTGCGGGTGATCGAAACGCCCGGCCACACCGCCGGCCATATCTGCTTCCATTTTCCTGACGACAAGATCCTGTTTGCCGCCGATACGCTGTTTGCGCTCGGCTGTGGACGCCTGTTCGAGCGCCCCGCCGCCGACATGTGGCACTCGCTGCAGAAACTGGCGGGCCTCCCGGACGAGACCGCGATTTATTTCGGCCACGAATACACGTTGTCCAACGCGAGATTTGCGCTGACGATCGATCCGGACAATGAGTCGTTGCAGCGGCGCGCCGCCCAGATCGAGGAACTGCGCCGAGAGGGCAAGTTCACCATTCCGACCATGATGGGGCTGGAGAAGGAAACCAACCCTTTCCTGCGTGCCAAAGATCCAAAAATCCGCCGCAACCTGATCATGGAAGGCAAGACGAACGAGGAAGTGTTTGCCGAAATCCGCAAGCGCAAGGACAATTTCTGACCGATGACACCCAATCCCGTCGAGCAGACAGCAGAAGAAATCATTGCCACGCTGAATATGCAGCGCCACCCGGAAGGCGGATGGTTTTCCGAGACCTTTCGGGATGGCGATGGCAGGAGCCGTGGTGCCTCGACGGCGATCTACTACCTGCTGCAGGCGGGTGAACGGTCGCATTGGCACCGCGTCCGCGATGCAGCCGAGGTCTGGCATTATTATGCCGGAGATCCGCTGCTTCTGAAGATTTCGGATGGGACGACGGTCGAGGAAATCCGCCTGGGCACGGATCTCGCTGCCGGCGAGCGTCCGCAGGCGGTGGTGCCGGCAAATGCCTGGCAGTCAGCCGAGCCACTGGGCGGCTTCACGCTAATCGGCTGCACCGTGGCACCAGCATTCGAATTTTCGAGTTTTGAGATGGCAGAGCCCGGCTGGGAGCCGGGTCGATAACTATTCCGCGGGCGCCTCTGCCGCTTTCCGCTTGGGCTTGATCATCTCCTTCGCGGCCAGCACTGCCCCGCCGGTAATCAGCACGCAGGCGATCAGGATCCGCCAGCTCGGTTCGGCAAATCCGCTGGCGAGCAGGATCAATGTTGAAAGCAGTGGCGCGGCATAGCTTGCAGCCCCGATCACCTGAATATCGCCATTCTTGACGCCGTAATCCCAGGCATAGAACGCAGCACCCACCGGCAACAGGCCAAGGCCGACCACTGCCGCCCATTCGCCACCGCTCGCCGGCCAGACCGTCGTTTCCAGCGCCAGATGGCAGACGAGCGACAGGAGCGACGTTGAGAGGCAGAAGCCCGTCACGACGTCCGTCGACACCCGATCGAAACTACGCGTCAGCAGCGAATAACCGGACCATGTGAAGGCGCAAAGCAGAGCCGCGCCATAACCCAGGAGATAGGACTGGTCGAAGGATACGCCATTGCGCGAGACGATAGCGATAGTGCCGCATAGTCCGGCAAGTGCCCCGGCGACGTGATACCAGCGCAGCCTTTCCCCTGGCAGAAACGCCGAACCGACAACGATCAATAGCGGCCAGAGATAGGCGATCAATCCGGCCTCAACAGCCGGCGCGTTACGAAGCGCTGTAAAATAGAGGAAATGATAGCCGAAGAGACCGGCGATCCCGATGATCCACACTTTCGCCGGCTGCTTGAGCAGCTTGATACGCTCCGGCTTGATGGCCAGCAAAACCAGCCCCGGCAGACTACCGATCGCGAATGTCATCGCATTCATCTGGAAAGGCGGAACGCTTCCGGAAGCCGCCGTCATGAGTGCCAGCAGCGACCACATCAGGATCGCCGTAAAACCGATCAAGGTACCCCGTAACTTCAACCCCAGTTCCCCTCTTTATTGGCCTCATCCCCACAGGCCCGAGACACGCTCTCAGCCGCCGTATCGGGCAGCCGTTATATAGAGCGGTCCCATTCTCGTCGGGATACGGGCATAGATAGGGGCATATACATTGGACCCGCCAGCCTTGGCAAACCACACTTCCATCGGCGTCTTCTGCAGATACTCGATGTCATCGCGTCCCTTACGGTAACCGGATTTCGGCTGGTAGCGGACAGTGCAGACGATGGCTTCGCCCTTGAAGCCCTTGGTCTCATAAGGCTTGGTCCCTTCCCGCTTGAGAAGCAGATCCATCCGCGATTCGCCGTCATAAACAGGAATACGGCTCGGGCAGACCGTAGCACCTTCCGGGAATATCAGCCCACTCAAGGGATCGAGCACCGAACGCAGATCCTGTGGCGTGACGGGCACCCAGTTTTCCGCCTTGCGGCGGGGAGCAGGTGTGATCGTCGTGTCCGTCACATTGCCGTTGGTATAGACCACATCATAGATCCGCGTCCGTTTGCCGAGCTTGTAGACCAGATTGTAGCGATCGGCCTGCAGCCGATCTCCCTCGATGCGTCCCGCCACATTGGTCTCGGCAGACACCTTCTTGATAACGTTGACGATACCGCCGGACTTGAAGATGCCGTTGATCTTGTAGCCCTTCCCGTCGAACTCGCTCGAGAAGCTTGCCGTACCGATCGGCAGGATACCGAGCGTGATGTCGTAATCGGTGACATGCCTGTCAGCAGACAGCGCAGGTGAGATACCAGCGACGAGGAGAAGCAAAACTCCCGCAAGCGGGCGTATGGATGAAAACATGGCTTGCCTGCACCGATTTGAAAATTCCATGAATCCGATATAAGAGGCGCATCGTGGCAAGAAAATAGCCATGGTTGCAGTTAGTCGCGGTGCAAAGGCGCACGAAAGCCAAGGTTTTGGCTTGACGCGCCGAGCCTCACTGACTATAGAACCGCAACTTTCCAATCAAGACCAGTTGGATCGGCATGCCGGACATTGTCCGGATGAGCCTCCGATTGCAGAAGAAAACAAAGGTGAATGCCATGTCTCGTGTATGCGAACTGACCGGCAAGGGCGTAATGACCGGCAACAACGTCAGCCATGCCAACAACAAGACCCGTCGTCGGTTCCTGCCGAACCTGTGCCAGGTCACTCTGATCTCCGACGCTCTCGGCCAGCGCTTCCGTCTGCGCGTTTCCGCGCACGCCCTGCGTTCGGTTGAACACCGCGGCGGCCTCGATGCCTTCCTTCTGAAGGCCGACGAGACCGAACTGTCGATGCGCGCTCGTCTGCTGCGTCGCCAGATCGCAAAGAAGACTGCAGAAGCCGCTTAATAGCGCCTTCCAAACTTCACCGGCTTTGGAAAAGGCTTGACCGGATAATACCGGGCAAGCCTTTTCTCTTGGGCTTCCCGCAACTGGTGGCATACCCCAGGATAAAAAAATGCAAGTAGCACGCTATACCCTTATCTATTCCCTCGCGATGGCAGCCATCGTGGTCGCCTCCAACATTCTCGTTCAGTTCCATCTGACCGGAACTTTGTGGGGCATCGCTCTCGGCGATATCCTCACCTGGGGCGCATTCACCTATCCCGTCGCCTTCCTCGTGACCGACCTCGCCAACCGCCAGTTCGGTCCGGCGATTGCCCGCCGTATCGTGTTCGTCGGCTTTGTCGTCGGCGTTGCCCTGTCCTTCTGGCTCTCGGAACCGCGCATCGCGATCGCCTCCGGCACCGCCTTCCTGATCGGCCAGCTTCTCGACATTTCGGTCTTCAACGAACTGCGCCGCCAGACCTGGTGGAAGGCGCCGCTTGCCGCATCGATGATCGGCACGGTGATCGACACGGTATTGTTCTTCTCGATCGCGTTTGCCCCGGTCTTTGCCTTCATCGGCCCCAACTTCGATTTCGCCACCGCTTCCGCCCCGATCCTCGGCGTCATGTCCACGGAAGCGCCGCGCTGGATCTCCTGGGCGCTCGGCGACCTCGTGGTCAAGGTCGTGGTCGGAGTCGTCCTGCTTCTGCCCTACGGCGCGTTGATGAACGTGCTGAAGCCGATGCCGCAGGCAGCGGCAAAGACGGCCTGAAACATCAAAGGGAGCCTCGGCTCCCTTTTTTTATTGGCTGAGCTTGAACTCCAGCATCAGATTGCGCTGGAGAAAAAGTCCGTTGTCATCCGAGACGACAATGAGATGCGGACTGCCATCCGGCCCCGCCACAACATCAATGCCTTCCATGTTGTCGATCGCATGATCTGCCCCGACATCGATCAGCACCTCACCATCGACCACCGCACCCGGACGGATATCATCACCCTTGATGCGTCTTATCTTCATGCCCATTCCGCCGACAAAGCTGAAACGGCGCTCCAGAAGCAGAAGATCGCCGTCCGGCAGGAAAGCACCGTCCGTCGCATCATAGGGATCATGGCGCACCACCGTAAATTCCCCCTTGAGTGGCCCATCGACGATCGCCGCAAGCAGATTGCCCGAAGCATCCCGGCTGCTCTCCGCAATCGCCACAAGCCCACCTTGAAGCGGGCTTGTGGCGGGCGACGCAACCAGCGTTTCAATGCCGGCATTCCGCCGAAGTTCGTGCAGCGGGATGAGGAAATTCACATTCCGTAATGGCTTTGATGTCTCGAAGCCGGGATCAGGATAGGCTTCAATCCTGTGCCGCTGTTCGAAGCTGACAAAAGCCTCGCCGTCGCGCAGCGCCAGTCCTTCGGCGTCCGATGCGGATTTGGAACCCGCACGGCCATCGCGCATCAGGATCGGACTGACGGCGACGTCGGAAAGCCCGGACAACCTGCCCGATGCATCCCGCAAGATCTGCCCGGTCAGCCACTCGCCCGTATCGAGGACGGAAACGAAATGCGCGCCATCCGGCCGGAAGCGTATGCTGGACAGCGACTGGACACGGCTATCGTTCGAGCTGAATTCGATGCCGCCGATAAACTCAAGCGGTCCGAACTTTACCTGATCGGATCTCGGCTTGAATTGCGAGATCGGCTTTGCCGTCACGCGCACAGCATCTTGCGCAAATGATATGGCCGGCATCATCGCAAGGACGACACCGGCCAAAAGAACGTGCGAGAGCTTCGACAATGGGTCAGCCGGCCCGGCGCATGCGGCGGCCGCGTGCAGCACCACCCGCCGACTTGTCGGCAAACAGTTCGGCAAGCTGCTCCGTCATCGCGCCGGCAAGTTCGTCGGCATCAACGATGGTCACGGCATTGCGGTAGTAACGCGTCACGTCATGGCCGATACCGATTGCCAGCAGCTCTACCGGAGACTTGGTCTCGACCTGCTCGATGACGGCACGCAGATGCCGCTCCAGATAATTGCCCGGATTGACCGAAAGCGTCGAATCGTCGACCGGCGCGCCATCCGAAATCATCATCAGGATCTTGCGCTGTTCCGGCCGGTTGATCAGCCGGTTATGCGCCCACATCAGCGCTTCCCCGTCGATATTTTCCTTCAACAGGCCTTCGCGCATCATCAGGCCGAGATTGCGGCGCGAACGACGCCACGGCGCATCAGCCGACTTGTAGATGATGTGGCGCAGGTCGTTGAGACGGCCGGGCGATGCGGGCTTTCCGCTGGCAAGCCAGTTCTCGCGGCTCTGGCCGCCCTTCCACGCCTTGGTGGTGAAGCCGAGAATCTCGACCTTGACGCCGCAGCGCTCCAGCGTACGCGCCAGAATATCGGCGCAGGATGCGGCAACCGTGATCGGCCGGCCACGCATCGAACCGGAGTTGTCGATGACCAGTGTGACGACCGTATCGCGGAACTGCGTGTCGCGCTCCCGCTTGAAGGAAAGCGGCTGCATCGGATCGATAATCAGACGCACAAGGCGGGCGGGATCGAGATAACCTTCTTCCAGGTCGAAATCCCAGGAGCGGTTCTGCTGTGCCATAAGGCGGCGCTGCAGGCGGTTCGCCAGACGACCGACGGCACCCTGCAGGTGAGCAAGCTGCTTGTCCAAGAAAGCGCGCAAGCGGTCGAGCTCAGCCTCGTCGCAAAGTTCTTCCGCCGTGATCTCCTCGTCGAATTCCTGCGTGAAGATGTGATAATCCACCTTCTCGTTGAAATCGTCGAACGGGCTGTTCGGCCGGCGGGTTTCGCCGGGCGTTTCGGAATGGTCGTCGGCCTCGTCGGACATTTCGTCGTCCGACATTTCCGCGCCGTCCATCTCGCCTTCGTCCATCTCCTCGTCGGCCGCTTCGCTCTGCTCAGCGGGCGCGGCATCGGATCCGGCTTCTTCCTCGACCTCTTCGTTTTCGGTCTCGCCGCTGCTCGGCTGATCCTCTTCCGACTGGTTCTCGATCTCTTCCGGCTCGTTCTCGTCGCCGTCCAGATCCTCAGCCATCTGCATCGAGGACAACATGTGGCGGACGAGCTTGGCGAAAGCCTGCTGGTCCTCGATCACATTTTTCAGATTGTCGAGATCGCCAGAGGTGTTCTGCTCGATGAAAGGACGCCAGAGGTCGAGCACCTTGCCGGCGCTTTCCGGCGGTTTCTGGCCTGTCAGCTTTTCGCGCACCAGCATGGCGACCGCCTCGCCGATCGGCGCTTCTTCCTGCCGCTCGATGCCTGAAAAATTCGCCTTGGCGTATTTCTCTTCCTGCATCGAATTCAGGTTGGCGGCGACACCCGCCATGCGCAGCGCGCCGATCGATTCGACGCGCGCCTGCTCAACGGCATCGAAGATCGCGCGTGCATCTGAGCCTTGAGGCGAAAGCGTCGCGTGGACATTGGTGTCGTGGCAGGCGATCCGAAGGGCCATGGAATCGCCAAGACCACGCGTCACCGCAAGCTCGTGCGCCGTCGGCCGCTTGGAAATTTCCGGCAGGCGAATACGCTCGCCGGCCAGTCCCGGACGCTCGTTGGCGAAGGAAACCTCCACCTCCTGTTTTCCGGCGATCGACCGCACGCAGCCGGTTATAGCCCGCCGCATCGGCTCGGTATCGACCGGACCGGCGGGCTTGCCCTTGGAATTGTCTCCGCGACCTGCCATCGGCTTCGCTTCCTCTGCGTTATGCTCCCAATACGATGTTGGCGGCGCTTTCCTTCAGCTCGACGCCGAAGGCGCGCTGATACTGCTCGGCCACAAGGCTCCGCTCCAGCTCATCGCACTTGTTGAGGAAGGTAATGCGGAAGGCGAATGCCACGTCACCGAAGATCTCGGCATTTTCAGCCCAGGTGATGACGGTACGCGGACTCATCACGGTCGACAGGTCGCCGTTGATGAAGGCCGAACGGGTGAGATCGGCAACGCGCACCATCTTGGAAACCGTCTCGCGGCCTTCCTTGGTGGCGCCGAACGACTTCACCTTGGCGGCAACGATATCGACTTCCTTCTCATGCGGCAGGTAGTTCAACGTCGTCACGATCGACCAGCGGTCCATCTGCGCCTGGTTGATCTGCTGCGTGCCGTGATAAAGGCCGGTCGTATCGCCGAGGCCCACGGTATTCGCCGTTGCGAAAATGCGGAAGGCGGGGTGAGGACGAATAACACGGCTCTGGTCGAGCAGCGTCAGGCGGCCCGAACTTTCCAGCACGCGCTGGATGACGAACATCACATCCGGGCGACCGGCATCATATTCGTCGAGAACCAGCGCCACATTGTGCTGGTAAGCCCAGGGCAGGATACCGTCCTTGAATTCGGTGACCTGCTTGCCGTCTTTCAGAACGATTGCGTCCTTGCCGACGAGATCGATACGGCTGACATGGCTGTCGAGGTTGACGCGCACGCAAGGCCAGTTGAGGCGGGCGGCGACCTGCTCGATATGGGTGGATTTACCGGTGCCGTGGAAGCCGGAGACCATCACGCGTCGGTTATGGGCAAAGCCTGCAAGAATGGCGAGCGTCGTGTCGCGATCGAAGAGATAGTCCGGGTCGAGGTCCGGCACATAGGGGTCGCCATTGCTGTAGGCGGGAACTCTCAGATCGGTATCGATGCCGAAAACTTCCCGAACCGAAACCGTCGTGTCGGGGAGGTTGGTAATATCCAGGTCAATCTTGCTCATCATAACTCCAGGGCACGGGCAACCGCCCGGCCATCATCAACGCTGCCTTGATTTTTGAGGCTTAGCAGAAACCCGCCTGCTTCAACAACTGATATGCTTGCACCACGGCACGAAAACGTTCCTCCGACCCGCGGTCGCCACCATTGGCGTCCGGATGGTGCTTTTTCACCAACTCCTTGTAACGGGTCTTGATCTCGCTCGACGTGGCGTTCGCGCCAAGCTCCATCGTATTGAAGGCCTTGGCCTCCAGCGTCTTCAGCTTTCGCCCCTGCGTTTCATATCGCCCGCCGCCGCCTGCGCGTGCCTGCGCGACGAAGCCGAAGGGATCCTTGAAACGCTGCTGCGTATAGGCGGAACCCGATCGTGCGGACGAATGGATGGGTGTGTCCTTGGCGTCCTTGTTGACGCCGACCTTCCATGTCGGGCGGTGACCGGTGATCGCTTCCTTCTGGTAACGCGCGATCTCGCCATCCGACAGGCCGGAGAAATAGTTGTAGCCCTTGTTATATTCCTTCACATGCTCGAAGCAGAAAATGAAGAACTGGCCTTCGGCATTCCGTCCGACGGGAGCCTTATGCACACCTGGCCGATCGCATCCGTCCCACTGACAGGTCGGCGCTTGCGGCGGGGCATCTTGCTGCCTTTTCCGGCGCGTCCGGATACGGTCGAAATATTTGGAGTCGAGTTTCATGAGGCACACATTATGGGGCCCAAGAGAGGGCCGAACAAGAATTGACAAAGCGGTTTGTTACTGGTTTCTGGATCACCCTCTTGCGCCGACCACCGGAGCCTAAAAATGTCGATCAGAGCCCGTATCGAAGCCACACTTCGCGATAATCTCGCGCCCGAAAGGCTCGACGTGATCAACGAAAGCCATCAGCATGCCGGCCATCAGCCGGGCATGGATGGAGACGGCGAAACACATATGCGTGTGCGTATCGTCGCAGCGGCCTTCACGGGAATGAGCCGGATCGACCGGCACCGGACGGTAAATGCTCTCCTGAAACCGGAACTCGACGCCGGTCTTCACGCGCTGGCGGTGGAGGCCGCAGCACCGGGAGAACCGACACGCTGGTGATGGGAGATAGATAGGGATCGGAAGGCGAAACGCCAAGATACGCTGCATCCCTGTCACAAGCTGCTGCTTAGATCATGGCCAAAGGTACGATCGGCTATGGCTGGGGAGCGGCAAAAATGAGCGCTACATTTTCCGAATTGAGTGAACGCATCGGTCGTGTCGGCGAACTTTACGCACAGGCGCACAATATTCCACGCGATCCCGATTGGTATCTGCTCAAGCTGACGGAGGAACTCGGCGAACTGACCGCCGAGCATCTCCTGCTGAACGGCCGATCCAAACCAAATGCCGATGGATCAGGCGGAACCCGCGAGGCACTGGAAAACGAAGCGGCAGACCTCTTCGGCCAGTTCGTCCTCTATCTGCGCGCCAACGATATAGATATCGAAGCCGCCATCGAACGAAAATGGCTGCGGCATCTCGATCGCCATGAAGAGTTGCTCATAGACCGCACCGTATCTGACTAAGCCGCTACCTGCGGCTCTTCCGAGATAACGACCATGTTGCGCCCACGGTGCTTGGCCTCGTAAAGCGCTTCGTCAGCCCGCTGGAGAAGCTTTTCAATCGCTGTTTGCACGGGCATGGCGGAAGCGACACCGAGACTTGCGGTCACGACACCATGATCCGACTTGCCATGTGGAATGGCTAATTCTTCTATCGCCCTGCGGATTTTTTCAGCCATGGCCAAGGCCTGCAGGGCCCCCTGCCCCGGCAACAAAACCAGCATCTCTTCTCCACCAAAGCGGAAGACGGAGTTCGCCCTACCCACGGTTGCACAGATATGCTGCGAAACAGTTCGGATGCAGGCATCTCCGTCCATGTGGCCGTAGAGATCGTTGAACCGCTTGAAATGATCGATGTCGAGCAGGATGGCGGAAACGACCGGCGGCTCCAGCTGCCGACCCGTATTCCAGATTTCGCGCCCTATACGCGCCAGCGACCGACGGTTCAAAAGCCCGGTTAGCTCATCCCGCTCGGCATTGACCTCCAGCCGTCGATAGAGCAGGCCGGCACGTAGTTGATTGAGGAAATTCCGCCGGTCGGTGCGCTCCAGGAAATAGGCGGCGGCGGCAAGGAATATCGACAGCATCAGGTAAAACGTCACGATGCCGCCAAAGGTGACGGCGTCGAACGCGCCGGTGAGATAAACCGCCGAAAGGTGTGAGAGACACATCAACACCAGCCCGGCCAGCATGGCGGGAAACAGGGGCCGCAGGGCGATAACGAAAAACAGGAACGCCGCGGCATTGTAGTTCTGATAGATCAGAAGATAGGAACTCTGGCTGCCGACGGCAGCCGCCATCGGCAGGCTGACGCCAAGCACGGCGACAAGCACACTCAAGGCATCATAAAGACGTGAACTCGGCCAACGGCGCACCACGAAAGCGCATGCGATGACGGCGGGCGTGAACACGAGAAGCCTGAGCGCCGTCACTTCGGTCAATACGTCGGGGATCATGGCCCGATCGCCGAAATAGACCAGATCATAGATAAGAAGGCCGATCACGGCCCATATGCCGATGAGGCGATTGCGCTCCGCGACATAGTCCTGCCTGAACAGCAATTCGATTTCCGGCCTGAAACGCAGAAGCGCGAAACGGTGCGCTATCTGAGCCTCTACCTGCTCCAATGTCACGATACTCATGGCAATACCTTAAACATACGGTAGTGCCGGCGTTAGGTCACAAAACTGAAGATTGAACTAAGCTTTTGTGATCATTTGTCAGCATTGGGAACACTGGCTCGACCGGAATCACTCCGCAATCGGTATCGCATCTTCCGCCGGCCTGATCCTTAGCCGAGTGATCCGGTTCTTCTCCCGCTTCATCACGATGAAGCGCTTGCCGTAGAAGGTAAAAGCCTGCCGCTCTTCGGGAATGAGCATGGACGAGTTGATGACGAGGCCGGCGATCGTTGTCGCATCGCCGTCCGGCAGGTCCCAGCCGAGTGCACGGTTGAGGTCACGGATCGGCACGGAGCCATCCACCACGATCGAGCCGTTGGCTTCCTTGCGCACGCCCTGTAGCTCGACATCGTGTTCATCGGCAATGTCACCGACGATCTCTTCCATGATGTCTTCCAGCGTGACGATGCCCTGCACCTCGCCATATTCGTCGACCACGACGGCAAAATGCACCTTGCGCTTCAAAAAGGCCGCAAGCTGATCCTTGAGGCTCGTGCTGTCCGGCACGAACCACGGCTTCTGCATGATCTTCAGGATATCGACATCGGCCGGCGTCGTATCCGGCTCCAGCAGCGCGCGCAGCAGATCCTTGGCATGCACGACGCCGATGATGTTTTCCGTTGAATTGCGCCAGACGGGCATGCGCGTATAGGGGCTTTCAAGCACCGTGCGCACGATCACGTCCGCAGGATCATCCGCATTGACGGCGACCATCGCCATGCGGTGGCGCATGACGTCGGAGACTTCAAGTTCAGTGAGATCGAACAGTTCGCTCAGCCGGTCGCGATCCTCCGCACCGAAATTGCCCTCTCGGTGCATGGCGTCGAGCGCGGCATGCAGCTCGTCATGGCCGCAAAGCGTAAGCGTTTGGGCGTTGAGCGACGTCCCGGTCGCACGCATCAGCCCGCGGATGACCGCGTTGATGCTGCGCGAAAGGAGGCCACCGGCAGCTGTCATTTTGCGAGCTTTTCTTTCAGGAAGCTCAAAACTTCCGAAGACGGAACGTCGTCGGCGACGAAGGACTGGCCGATGCCGCGGGTGAGGATGAAGGTCAGCTTGCCGCCCTTCACCTTCTTGTCCTGCATGATCGCATCGAGAAGCACGTCCGCGCCGGGCAGTTCGCCGGGAATATCGCTCATTTTCGTCGGCAGGCCGACAGCCTTCAGATGCCCTTCGACCCGCTTGGCATCATCCGGGCTTGCAAGATTGAGGCGAGCTGAGAATTCATGCGCCAGAACCATGCCGATCGCGACCCCTTCGCCATGCACCAGCCGCTTGCTGTCATATTGGGTCGCGGCTTCGAGCGCGTGGCCGAATGTATGACCGAGATTGAGGAGCGCGCGACGGCCCATCTCCCTTTCGTCCTCGACGACGACATCGGCCTTGGACTGGCAGCTGACGGCAATCGCCTCGATCCGCTCCGGCCCACCTTCGAAAACCTTTTGCCAGTTCTTTTCCAGCCATTCGAAAAAGGCCGGGTTGTCGATCAACCCGTATTTTGCCACTTCCGCATAACCGGCACGGAATTCCCGCGGCGACAGAGTATCGAGAATGGATGTATCGGCCAGAACCAGATCCGGCTGATGGAACACGCCGAGCAGGTTCTTGCCATGGCGCGAATTGACGCCGGTCTTGCCGCCAACCGAGCTGTCGACCTGTGAGAGAAGCGAAGTCGGGATCTGCACGAATCGCACGCCGCGGCGCACGATACCGGCGGCAAAGCCTGCAAGATCGCCGATCACGCCGCCGCCGAGCGCGATCACCGCGTCATTGCGCTCGATACGGGCCGCAAGCACCATGTCGCAGACGGTTGCCAGATGGTCGAAGCTTTTCGTCTTTTCGCCGGCCGGAAGCGTCAGAGAGACGGCTTCGATACCGTCGGTCTGCAGCCCATCCATCAATGCTTCGAGATAGAGCGGGGCGACATGTTCGTCGGTGATGATCGCAGCCTTGCGTCCCTTGAGCCGCGAGGTGATCTCGCCGCCGGCGCGGGCCAGCAATCCCGGACCGATCAGGATATCGTAGGCCCGGTCTCCGAGCGGCACATGCACGAGGCGTTCGGGGGATCGGGACTGCACTGTCATTCTGTATCACCTTGTTGGGCCGGATCGAATTGGGTCACACCGGTTTGAGCCAAACCGGTAATTGCCTCCAGAACCGCATTGGCCATCAATTCCTTGCGGATATTCACCGACATCACCGTCAGATCTGCCTCGGCATAGATCGGGTAACGCTGGATCATCAGGTTCTCCAGCGTCTGTTTTGGATTTTCCGTTTTAAGCAGCGGACGGTGGTCTCGCCGGCTGACCCGGTCCCACAATGTATCGAGATCGGCATTCAGCCAGACCGACAGGCCGCCCTGCTTGATCTGGGAGCGGGTCGCTTCATTGATGAAGGCGCCGCCGCCTGTGGATACGACCCGCGGCCCCTGTTTCAGCAGCCGTTCGACCACCCGTGTTTCCAGCGCCCGGAACTCCGTCTCACCATATTGTGAAAACAGTTCCGCGATTGTCATCCTGGAAACGGATTCGATTTCCGCGTCGGTATCGACAAACGGAATTCCAAGCGTCTGAGCGACCAGCCGGCCGATAACCGACTTGCCCGCACCCATCAGGCCGACAAAAATCAGGTTGCGGTCGCCGAGCGCTTCGCGAGCCTGGTCCCGTAATGTCTGTCGCTCGACTGTTAGTTCTTCACTCATGATGCCGTCCGTTCGCAAAAACGGTATCAACAAATGTTCATTCAGCGTCAAGCCACGCACGCAACCAGATCCCCCAAGATCACGCCGAAGATGCAGTTCTTGTCGATCTGTAAACCATTCGGGCTATAGTGCGCCGTAACGATACGGAGCCTTTTCATGCCCACTCTCTTCCGCTTCCTGTTCATCCTGGCTGCCATTGCCGGCGTGATCTATGGAAGCATGGTCGCGCTGGTTGTGCTCGTCGAGCCAAAAGACCGCGAAATCACCGTCAGGGTACCCTCTGAACGGCTCAACCCGCCAGCGCAGCAATAGGCGAGGCCAACTCTCATGCGAGATCTGTCCGCGGCCCACATAGAAGCGTTTCTGGAAATGCTGAGCGCCGAACGGGGCGCCGCCGAAAACACGCTTCAAAGCTACCGACGCGACCTGGACGATCTCTACGATTTCCTGATCGCCCATAAAACCACCCCGCTTCTGGCCGAAAGCAGCAACCTGTCTGCCTATCTTGCCAATCTGGGAAAACGCGCCTTTGCGCCCTCCTCCCAGGCGCGCAGGCTTTCAGCCATGCGCCAGTTCTACAAGTTTCTGTACGCCGAAGGCCTGCGCGGCGATGATCCGACCGCAGTGCTCGATGCACCGAAAAAACAGCGCGCCCTGCCGAAAAACCTGAGCGAGGCGGATGTCACCCGGCTTTTGGAACGCGCTGCACTGGAAGCGGCCGAACCAGTAAAGGATCGCCTCAACCGCCTTCGCATGCTGGCGCTGCTGGAACTGCTCTACGCAACCGGCATGCGCGTCAGCGAACTCGTCTCTCTGCCGCTGAAAGTGCTTGAACAGGACGGGCGTTTTCTGATGATCCGCGGAAAAGGCAACAAGGAACGGCTCGTTCCCCTGTCGCGATCTTCGATCGCAGCACTGAAAGCCTATGGCGAGGCGAAAAAGGCTGAGGAAAACGATGGCGAGCCCAGCCCGTGGCTTTTTCCATCCCATGGCAGCGCCGGTTATCTGCCGCGTCAGGTCTTTGCCCGTGACCTCAAGGGATTGGCGGCAAGAGCTGGCATAAAAACCTCATCCATATCGCCGCATGTCATGCGCCACGCCTTTGCCAGCCATCTTTTGGCGCATGGCGCTGACCTGCGCGTGGTGCAGGAACTGCTTGGACATTCAGACATTTCGACCACTCAGATATATACGCATGTGCTGGAAGAAAGGCTTCGTCAACTGGTGGAAACACATCACCCCCTTGCAAAAGAAGCCAAAAACCGGGATTAGAAGCCCCAAATGAAAAATGGGAGCTCTACGTTCCCATGGGAAAACAACGGGAAACCGGATCTGATGCAGACTTATCTCGATTTCGAAAAGCCCATCTCGGACCTCGAGGGCAAGATTCACGAGCTGAAGAAGCTCGCGACCGAAGACGAGAGCATCGACACGTCGGACGAGATCACCAGGCTCGAGGCGCGTGTCAAGGAAGCCACCCGCGAGATCTATTCCAAGCTCGGCGCCTGGGAAAAGACTCAAGTTGCACGTCATCCGCAGCGCCCGCATTTCGTCGATTACGCGGCGCATCTGTTCACCGAGTTCACGCCGCTCGCCGGTGACCGCAATTTCGGCGAGGACGCCGCCATCCAGGCAGGCCTTGCCCGCTTCAACGGCATTCCGGTCGCCCTGATCGGCCAGGAAAAGGGCAGCGACACCAAGACCCGCCTGAAGCACAATTTCGGCAGCCCGCGTCCCGAAGGATACCGCAAGGCGATCCGTATCATGGAAATGGCCGACCGTTTCGGCCTTCCCGTCATCAGCCTTGTCGACACGGCCGGTGCTTATCCGGGCGTTGGCGCGGAAGAGCGCGGCCAGGCGGAAGCCATCGCCCGTTCGACGGAAATGTGCCTTGGCCTGAAAGTTCCGATGATCTCGATCGTCATCGGCGAAGGCGGCTCGGGCGGCGCAATCGCGATCGCTACCGGCAACCGCGTCTACATGCTCGAACATTCGATCTATTCGGTCATTTCGCCGGAAGGTGCAGCCTCCATTCTCTGGCGCGATTCGACCCGCGCCCGCGAAGCGGCGACCAACATGAAGATTACCGCGCAGGACCTGAAGGGCCTCGGCATTATCGACGACATCATTCCGGAACCGAATGGCGGTGCGCATCGCGAGCCGGTTACGGTCATGGATGCCGCCGGCAAGGTGATCACATCTGCCCTTACTGATCTTTCCAAGCTTTCGGGCGAAGAAGTACGCAATGCACGTCGCCAGAAATTCCTGGAAATCGGCCGGAACCTTTAATCGCAGCCTTTCTCATTGAAGGTTGCCAATTTCGGCCACATTGATCATAACAGTGGGCGACGAGGGTTTGCTGGACAGGCGATTTTCAGCGGTTAAGAAAATGTAAAGCTTACCGTATTATTATTGCACCCTCTGCCCCGGTTTGATGCCGAACTAGATATGTGGTCCGTTCCGATGCGTTTGAAGCACATCGCCCTCGCTCTTCTGGTTGCAACAGCCCTCACCGGCTGTAACGACACCCTTGATTCCGCCACTGGCGTCGACCTCTCGACGGTCAAGAACAAGGTCGACCAGCCCTTGCCGGCAAAGATCATCGCCGACATGCAGGCGAAGAACATGCCGCGCAATTCACCGATCATGATCCGCATCCTCAAGGAAGAGGGCAAGCTCGAGGTCTGGAAGGCGAAGGCGGACAACCGCTTCGACGTGATCAAGAGCTACGACATCTGCGCATGGTCGGGAAAGCTCGGCCCCAAGATCAAGGAAGGCGACCGCCAGGCACCCGAGGGTTTCTACAGCCTGACGCCGGCGCACCTGAACCCGAATTCCAAATATTACCTTGCCATCAATACCGGTTTCCCGAACCGTTATGACGCCGCCAACGGCCGCAACGGCACCAACCTGATGATCCATGGCGCCTGCTCGTCTTCGGGCTGCTATTCGATGACCGACCAGCAGATCCTCGAGATCTACGCCTTTGCCCGCGACGCCTTCAAGGGTGGCCAGACTTCCGTACAATTGCAGGCCCTACCCTTCCGCATGACGGCGGACAACATGGCACGCCATCGCGACAGCGAACACTCCGACTTCTGGAAGATGATCAAGGTCGGCTACGACAATTTCGAAGTCACCAAGCGCCCGCCGGAAGTTGCGGTCTGCGGCAAGAAATACGTCTTCAACCAGGAAACCAAGGGGCCGCTCAGCGCAGCCGCCGCCTGCCCGGACATGTCTACACCGCCGGCGCTGGTTTCGGCTCTTTCCTCCTACAACAAGACTTATGATCTCGCCTTCGAAAAGGCCGTCGACAAGCTTGGCAAGAAGGTCTGGTACGAGCCGAGCGAAGCAGAACGCAAAGCAGTCGTTGCCGAAAAGCGCAAGGGCCGTGAACTCGCCTATGCGCCGACCGGAACCTCGCTCGAAGCCGGCAAGCTGATGAGCCAGTCGGAATTCCAGGAAATGATGCAGAAGCGCATGGCTGCCGGCCAGCCTAAGCCTGCATCGACCCAGCTCGCTTCGCTTTCTGCCGCTCCGCAGACGGCAACCGTCGCCGAACGGATGAAACAGGACCGCCTGCCGGCAACGACCGGTGCAATTCCGGCTGCGACAGGCGCCACCGTCGCCAGCACGACGGTGCCGACGATCCAGACAGCCGAAGGCAGGACGACGACCGTTCCGGTTCCCGAACAGAACCCGATGAACCCGCTCGCCTATGCGGCACCCGCTGCACCTGTGAGTGAAGCCAAGAAGCCGTTCTGGAAGTTCTGGGACAAGCAGTGACCTCGCCGACAGACGTGATCTATGACCTGAGGGGGCTGAAATGCCCTCTGCCGGTGCTGAAGACGCGTCGGCGGTTGAAAACCCTGCATGATGGCGATCGTCTAGTTCTGCAGACCAGCGATCCCTTGGCCGGCATCGACATTCCGCATTTCTGCCGTCAGGAAGGCCACGAGCTCATCGAGAGCGAGAAGACGGCAGAGGGCCACCGCTTCATCATTCGCAAGGGTATCTCGGTTACCGCCTGAAGCCGGGCACGGCCAGCGGATTGTCTTCCAGCGCTGCCCGGTCAGGCCGGTCGAGACGCGGCTCTCCGGTGAAGGCCGCGAAGAGATCGGCGACGAACTCCTCGGTCAGGCCCTTGGTGATCAGCACCATACGGGTCTTCTGGTCGGAGCCTTCCGGCCACCGGGGCAACCGCTGCGGCGGATGGAAGACCGCCTGCACGCCATGCAGAACGAGTGGTCGCTCCGGATTGTCCGACAGCTTTACCACCGCCTTCATCCGCAAAAGCTTCTCGCCATGCGCCGATCTCAGAAGATCGACGAACATGTCGATCGCCATCGGATCGATCGGCCGGTCATGCACGATAGAGAAGGACCTTATATCGTCGCCATGGCGGCTCACATCATGATGATGATGGTGATGGTGATGTCCATGGTCGTGTGCGTGGTGGTGATGACCGTGGTTGTCTCCATGATCATGCCCGCAGTCGCACCCACCATCATGATCGTGGTCATGATGGTGATGGTCATGCTGATCGGCAGCAATCTCGTCGCGCAGCCAACGATCCACATCGGCAATTTTCGACGATGGATCATAAAGCCCGTTTGCCAGCATCGACAGGCTGCTGACCGAAGCATCGTCACCATCGGAAACCGGCGCACGCGGATTGAGCGAGGCAAGCCGAGCACGCAAGGCCGAAAGCTGTCCGGCATCCGCCAGCGTCTGTTTCGAGACGATCAGCCGGTCGGCAACCGCCACCTGCTTCACCGCTTCCGGATGCGCACCGAGCGTCGAAAGTCCGTTGACCGCATCGACGACCGTCACCACGCCCTCAAGCTCGAAATTCTGGGCGATCACCGGATTGCCCATCACCGACTGCATGACCGGCGCCGGATCGGCAAGGCCGGTGGTTTCAATGACGACCCGCGTGATAGGCTTGGCGCGACCGGTCTGGATTGCATCCATCATCGAGGCCAGCGTATCGACCAGTTCGCCACGCACCGTGCAGCACAGGCAGCCGTTCGACAGTTCGATCATCGAATCGCCCGAGGCCTCGACGAGCAGGTTGTCTATCCCGACTTCACCGAACTCGTTGATGATGACGGCGATGTCCTTGGCTGCAGGATCGCGAAGCATCCTGTTGAGCAAGGTCGATTTTCCGGCACCGAGAAAGCCGGTGATGATGGAGACCGGGATCCGGTCCTGACCGATGGCCATATGCTGTTCCAATCAGAATGTCGGACGCGGTACCGGGATCGGGATATTGGCGTAGCTCTTCTCGCCGATCTTCGTTTCGACCGGCTCGGTTCCCGGGATAAGGCCGGCGAACACATAGGCCGGCGGGTGCGTCATTTCGTGAAGATAGGGCGAGTGCATGATCGTCCGGCCGGCATCGTCACGCGTTTCGCTACGAACCTTTGCGGCCTTCGGATTGCAGATGTCCTGGGTGAGGTCGTTGACCTCGGCCGTATCGCCGTAAGGGGCAAGCGACGCCAGCGGCGTGCCCTGGCTACCCGTCGTGGTCAGTCCCTGCTGCAGCAAATTGGCGGAATCATCGGCGCGGCCGGCAAGGCTGTCTGCCCCGAGCACGACCGAGATTACCGTGCGCCCGTTGCGGGTGGCGGAAGACACCTGATTGAAGCCCGCAGCACAGATGAAACCGGTCTTCATCCCGTCGGCACCGTCGAAACGGCCGATCAGCGTGTTGAAGTTCGGATACTGCTTCTTGCCGGTATCGATGCCCTCGATGGTGAAATAGGTCGAATATTGCGGGAATTCCCGCTTGATCTGCATCGCAAGGATGCCGAGGTCACGGGCCGTCGTATATTGCCCCTTGCCGGGCAATCCGTGCGGATTGATGAAATGCGACGAGGACATGCCGAGCCGCTGCGCCTCGGCATTCATCATCGCCACGAACTGGTCGGTAGAGCCGCCGACGGTCTCCGCCACGGCAACAGCCATATCGTTGGCGGACTTCACCAGCATGATCTTCAGCGCATTGTCCATGGTCAGCTGCGAGCCGGGCCGGAAATACATCTTGCTGGCCGGCTGGTCGGTGGCGAATTTGCTCATCGTCACCGTGCTGTCCAGCGACAGGCGACCGCTCTTCAGCGCCCGGAACGTGACATAGGCCGTCATCAGCTTTGTCAGCGAAGCCGGATACCATTTCCGGAAAGCATCCTGATGGGCGATCACGCGGCCGGTATTGGCGTCGATGATCATGCGTGGGTTGGCAACCGCGCTCTGGGCGGAAGCAACAACTCCGATCGCGGTCACGAGGCAGGCAAGCCGTCTGGCGGTACGGTGGCGAATATTTAGGTGCGGCAAGATCGTCCTCGTCCGAATGTTAACGAGTGGGGCCATTAGATGGCCTATATGTCGAAGCAATGGCAAAGAAGATTGATTACGTCAATCACCCGGCGCACTATGCAAAGCGGAGGGTGAACATAACCACGTGAAGCCGGATCGCATCGGGCAGGAATGCGGGTGGGCTTCGCGGCCGCGACTGCGGAAAACGAAAGGAGGAGCATTGACGGCACCAGCATCTTTGCCGGAAATGCTCTGGACGTTCAGGAAAGAGATACTATGCCCATATTGAACCGCGCAGCCGAGCTTCAGGGCGAAGTGACCGGCTGGCGACGATTTCTGCACCAGCATCCCGAAATTCTCTATGATGTTCACAATACAGCAGCCTTCGTGGCGGAAAAGCTGCGCGAGTTCGGCGTCGACGAGGTCGCAACCGGCATCGGCCGCACCGGCGTTGTCGGCATCATCCGCGGCAAGGGAGAGGGCACGCGCACGATCGGCATGCGCGCCGACATGGACGCCCTTCCGCTGACGGAAATGACGGCCAAGGACTACACCTCGACAACCCCTGGCAAGATGCATGCCTGCGGCCATGACGGCCACACGTCGATGCTTCTGGGTGCTGCAAAATATCTCTCCGAGACCCGTAATTTCAACGGCAGCGTTGCCGTCATCTTCCAGCCGGCAGAAGAGGGCGGCGCCGGTGCGCTGGCGATGGTCGAAGACGGACTAATGGACCGTTTCGGCATCGAGGAAGTCTATGGCATGCACAACATGCCGGGAATTCCTGTCGGCCAGTTCGCCATCCGCAAGGGCGGCATCATGGCAGCGCCAGACCGCTTCACCATCACCATTACCGGTCGCGGCGGCCATGCCGCCCAGCCGCACAAGACGATCGACCCGATCTTCATCGGCTCCCAGCTTGTCGGCAGCCTGCAGGCGATTGCCGCCCGCAATGCCGACCCGGTCCAGTCTGTGGTGATTTCGGTGACGCGTTTCGACGCCGGAACCTCCCATAACATCATCCCCGACACGGCAACGATCATGGGCACGGTCCGCACCCTGAGCGAGGATACCCGCGATCTCGCACAGAACCGCATAAAGCAGATTGTCGACGGGCTGGTGAGCGCCCATGGCGCAACGGCGGAGATCGAATATTACCGGCAGTGCCCGGTCACCTTCAATCACGACCTGGAAACCGACCACGCGATCGAGGTGGCGACAGGCGTGGTGGGAGCCGCCAATGTCGATGCGAACGTCGATCCGACCATGGCTGGCGAGGATTTTGCCTTCATGCTGAAACAGCGCCCCGGCGCCTTCATCTTCATCGGCAACGGCGACACCGCCCCGCTTCACAACCCGAAATACGATTTCGACGACGAAGCCATCGCCTACGGCATTTCGTACTGGGTAAAACTTGCCGAGAAGCGGCTATCGGAATGATCGCCCGAAAAAGGCTTGGCTAATCCAAACGGCTTTTGTATGGATGAGCGCAAGTGGTCCCATAGCTCAGTAGGATAGAGCGCAGGATTCCTAATCCTGAGGCCGATGGTTCGAATCCATCTGGGATCACCACTTCCCCACAAAATCCTGTCGATAACGCCGCTCTCAAGGCCGTGCCGGCTGCGGCATGTCGCTGTGCGGACCGATCGAACTTGTAAACGTCCGGTCGACCGATTGAAGACGCGTCCATGAGACGGATACGCCGAAAAGCAGTATCGCGATGATCGGGATGACGAGAAGCACAACGCCGCCACTAATGCGCATGACCAACTCCAAAACTACATAGTCATGGGTGGGACCTTGTCCGCAGCAGCTTAACGGTTCGTTAATTTGTGCCGGTTTTGCACAAGAGCAAGGCCTGCTCTTGCCTCCTTTTGAAACAAAGGCGGCAATGCACAAAATGGCCGGAAAATGGCCTCAATCGCGACCGCAGACGCAGCTCGAACCGGACCGCGGCCAGACAGCCGGACTTAAGCCGGCAAGCTCACGATCAGCCGATCATCAGTCTAATAGCTCGCGAATCCGAACGGCAAGCTCTCGCGCGGTATAGGGCTTCTTCAGCCAGCTTCCCGAAAGGGCAAGTTCCCGACCCGCAATCGCCGGCTCTGCGTAACCCGAGGTGAACAAAACCGGGATATGCGGCTTCTCCGAGCGGACGCGATTGGCCAGTTCATCACCCGTCATACCGCCCGGCATCACCACGTCGGTAAACAGAAGCGCGATATCCTGGTGGCGATCAAGCTGGGAAAGCGCCTGGCTGCCGTTCTCGGCCTCGATGACCTCGTAGCCGAAGCTCGTCAGACGTGAGACCGTGACACGGCGCACCCGCGGATCATCCTCGACAACCAGAATTTTCTCCGGTCCACCGGGAAGCGGGCTTTGTGCCTGATTCACCACGGCATGAAGATTTTCACGATCGACCTTCTTCTTTGCCGCAGGCAGGAACATCCTCACGGACGTCCCCTGTCCCGGCTCGCTGTATAGCTGGATATTGCCGCCCGACTGCTTGACGAAACCATAGACCATGCTGAGGCCAAGCCCTGTGCCGGCGCTCACACCCTTTGTGGTGAAGAACGGCTCGAAGGCTTTTTCCTTCACCTCCGGCGTCATGCCCGTTCCGGTATCGGTAACGGCAACCAGAATGAACTCGCCCGTCCGCATGTTGGAATACATCTGCGCATAATCGACATCGAGCTTGATCCGGGAAATCTCGACCGTCAGCTTGCCGCCACGCGGCATCGCATCACGCGCATTGATGACGAGATTGAGGATGGCGTTCTGCAGTTGCGACGCATCGACAAGCGCCTCGTTCGGCGCCCCTGCAATGATCGTCCTGAATTCGATCGCCTCGCCCAGCGTGCGGCGCATCAGCTCGGAGAAGCTCGAAACGAGCTGCCCCACATCCACCAGCTTGTTGTTGAGCGGCTGGCGTCGCCCGAAAGCCAGCAATTGGCCGGTCAGCTTCGCGCCATCATCCGCAGCCGCCTGGGCTTCCTGCAACAGGACGCGAAGATTGGGGTCTTCGAGCTTGTATTCCATCATCTCAAGATTGCCGCTGATGACTGTCAGGAGATTGTTGAAGTCATGCGCAAGACCGCCGGTCAGCTGGCCGATCGCTTCCATCTTCTGCGACTGACGAAGCTCTTCCTCGATCTTCTGGCGGCTGGTGAGGTCGCGGATGAAACCGGTAAAGATGCGCTTGCCGCCAGTGCGCGCTTCGCCAACAGCAAGTTCCATCGGGAAGGTCGTGCCGTCCTTGCGAAGCCCGGTCACCACGCGGCCGTAACCGATGATACGCCGCTCCCCCGTTTCCATATAATTGGAAATGTAACCGTCATGGGCATCGCGATCGGGATTGGGCATCAGCATTCTGACATTCTGGCCACAGACTTCCAAAGCGCTGTATCCGAACAGCCGCTCTGCGGCGGCGCTGAACGAAGTGACCGTCCCTCTATCGTCGATGACGATCGTGGATTCCGGAACGGTGTCGAGGATCGAACGCAGATGCGCTTCCCTTTCCGCCAGATCTGTCTGTACCCTTTTCATCGCGGTCACGTCGTTGTTGGTCTGGATGATTATGGGCGCTCCGTCGACCGACAGAGAGACAGCAACCAGACGCGTCGCAACGAAAACGGCAAGGCCGTCGCGTGCGCGATGCTCCAGCTCTCCCTGCCACGAATACTCCGATGCCAGCTGCTGCCTGATTTCATCGAGCGGCTTGGGAAAGCGCGTCTGCAGCAACTGGTGAACGGACTGGCCAACCGCCTCCTCACGCGACCAGCCATAGAGCGCCTCACAGCCCGAACTCCACCGGGTGATGATACCGTCACTCCCGTGGACGATGACATTGGCATCGTCCAGAAGGTGAAGAACCGCATCCAGTTCAGCCGGGGTCGTGAGAGTGTTTCTTATTTTATGTGGCATCAAATATCCTGGCTGCGCTGCGGCTTAGTGGTGGCGCCGATCTTCGGCTGCACCTGCATCTCCCCAGCCGTATTCATCGTCGTCTCCAGCCAATTGTGCAAGCAACATCGGCTTGATGACCTTCACCGAATGGCGACCTACGCAGCCCAGAACGCCCTTTGTGCTGAGTTTGGTGATAGTGCGCGAGACGGTCTCGATCGTCAGGCCGAGATAGTCCGCCATGTCCTGGCGTGTCATCGGCAGCTGCACCATCGACTGGACGTCGCTCTTGGCCGCTGCCCTGCGAAGGTGCTTCAACAGGAATGTGCAGAGGCGTTCCTCAGCGCTCTTGCACGAAAGCAGTACCATCTGGTCCTGGGCAGCCGCCATTTCATCACAAACCCGTTCGAACACCTGCGGGCGCAGTTCTTCCGAATCTTGTACGGCTGCCTCGAAATTCTTTTTGGTCAGCCGGCGAACCTTTGTCCCGACAATCGCTTCGGCGCTGTAGAGGTAATTGCGCTTCAGCGACACGCCGAGAAGATCACCGTCGAAAACAAAACCGGTGATGACCCGGCGACCGTCCGAAATGATCCGGAAGATGCGCAATGCGCCTTCGACGACCTCGAAGACGTGCTTTGCTTCGTCGCCCTCGAAGAAGATCGACTGGCCGGGGTGAATAAACTCGACCGGCTGCCGCGAGAACAGACCATTGAGCGTTTCCGGCTCTGCTTCATGAAGAAGAGTTGCTGCTGTGCGTTCGCGATTATAGCTGGTGAGAAGCATGGTATTAACCCCGTCGTTTGATAGGGGTAGTTGACCTGTCGGCAGTAACACGCGAATGCTACGGCCGTAAAAGACGGTTCGAATTGGTAACAGTTTGTAACAGCCCGGCTAGTTTTTATGTCTATTGACCCAGCCCATGCGGCACACATCCTCGTCGTCGATGACGATCCTCGTATCCGCCAGATGCTTTCCCGTTATTTCGAGGGTGAAGGCTATCGGGTTACAACCGTACCCGATGGCGTCGAGATGAACGTTGCGATGCGTCAAAATAGTATCGACGCCGTGCTGCTCGATCTCTCGCTTCCGGGTGGACGCGACGGACTCGACCTTGCGCGCGATATCCGTGCCAAATCCGACGTGCCGATCATGATGCTGACCGGCCGCGACGACGTCGTCGATCGCATCATCGGCATCGAGATCGGCGCCGATGACTACATCGCAAAACCTTTCCATTTGAGAGAAGTCCATGCCCGCCTGAAATCTATATTGAGGCGGCGGCAGCCAGCCCCACCGCGGGTTGTGCAGGAAGAGGATCAGGTTATCCGCTTCGAAGGCTGGGCCCTTAATATTTCGCGGCGGCAGCTGCTCGATCCTGCTGGGGCAGAGATCGAACTGACGACCGGCGAATTCGACATGCTCGCAGCGTTTCTCAACCACGCCGGACGTGTTCTGACGCGTGACTTCCTCATGGACATGACACGCGGCCGACAGCTTGAGGCGTTCGACCGCACGATCGACGCCCAGATTGTCAGGCTTCGACGAAAGATCGAGGCGGATGTCAAACATCCCCAGTTCATCAAGGCGATCCGCGGCGTGGGCTACATTTTCACCGGCAAGATAGGATAATCCAGCGGGGCCTCGTCATCGACCCCGCAAATCAGCCCATGGTCCCATGGTCCGCGTTCCAGAAAGCCGGTCAGTACGGACCAATCCGGAGGCAAGGCTGTCCATATGTGGATCGTTCGGCATTTCTCCCTGATCGCAAAATTCCTGACAGCTGAAAAAAGTAGGCCCAGCACCTGCCTGTTGTCGACAAGGCTCACCGATACGAAGAGCGGGACTTCGACCTGGCGTCGCAGGTCCCCGTCACCTCTAACCGCGACATAGGCTATGCCACGGATATAGCCCATGCTGTCCTTGACGATGAACCAGCAGCGGCACAGCAATGTCGTGGCCGTGAGCGCTGTCCACTGCTCCAGATCGACTCCCGGCATGGCTCGTTCAATCAGTGCATAGGCACGCAATGCGTCTCTGGGGCTAAGTGTGCCGATCTTGTAGCCCATTCGATTCGTCCGCACCGTCTGCACGTTTATTGTTGATCAGATGACAGCCGAGCTATTTTGACGCACCCAAAGGATGTCACCTTGATGCTAATCAACCGCAGGCTGGAATGCTGAAGGCACGGAAGCGCGGATTACTGCAGCGCTCTACCCTTGATGGGGGAAGACGCTCTCGACAGCACCTCACGACGAAACCGTGCGACCGCACCAAACAGCGCACTGACGCTCGCCGCACCAAATATGCCAATCAAGAGACCTGCTCCGCACCATATCACTCCGGCTAAACTGACTGGGAAAGACGGCATGAAGCCCCGCCAGGCATCGCTGAAAACTCTGTCATCCGGTTGCCTTGCGATCACCAGAGGCCTCAGGACAGACGAGGCAGCGGCAAGATCTTCGAGCTGGTCCGAAAGCAACTGATATCGCGCTACGCTTCGTCGCATTGCATCAACCTGCTGGTGCAGAGAGCTCTCGTTCGAGGAGGCGTAAATATTCAGTGCCGTTTGCCGATCGAGGCCGGCATGATTTGCCTTTTCGTCGAAAATCTGGATGGCAGTTGTAAGCTCGTCTACCGCGCCGGCGAGACGTTCACGATAATGCTGAGCGAATTCCGGCGCCTGAGAAAACATCAAGGCGAAATACCCAACAATCAGCACTGCCAGCACCCGGCGAACAAGAAACACGGCTAACCCTCGGCTTCGTCATGGTCGTCAACGAATCCGGATCGCAAAGGTTGCAATTCAAAGTAAGCCCGATACCCGTAAGTATAAGCCTTATCGTGTGGGACGCGGCTCCTTCACCCGCTCCATCCTGAACCCGAGACCGATCAACCGGCCGGAAAGATGGGCCAGAACCGGCCATCGGGCGATCCCGCGAATGAAGCCGGGTGGGCCTTTGCGTTTGTGCTCATTCGCCTGATCCGCCCGCCGGCTGCTGCGCATCATTAACTGCAACTTCTGCGTCGCTCGTGTCGGAAAGCTGCGGCGTTTTTCGACGGCTGCGAGATCAGCATCGGCAAGCCTGCCTTCGCGAAGCGGACGCGAGAGGATATTTGCAGCCGCGACGGCATCCTGGATGGCGAGGTTCACGCCCACCCCGCCGATCGGAGACATGGCATGTGCCGCATCGCCAATGCAGATCAATCCTGACCGCCACCACTGCCTGAGGCGATCGATCCGCACCGTCAGAAGGCTCGTATCGGAAAACGACCGTATTTCATCCATGCGTGATGCCGGAAGCGGCGAGACATCCGCCACCATCTTTCGGAAAGCTTCGATGCCATGATCGCAGATTTGAGCGAATGTCGTCCGACGGATGACATAACCGCATTGCCAGTAGTCACCGCGATCGATCAGGACGAAACCCTGCCTTGGGCCTGCATGGCCCATGACCTCGTTGGGATCGCCATCCTGTTTCGAAAGCTTCATCCAGACGACTTCACTCGGCACGCCGAAATTTTCGACACGCAGCCCAGCTTTGGCGCGAATGACGGAATTACGGCCATCCGCACCGACGACAAGATCACTCTCAATTTGAATGTCGCCTTCTGCCGTTCGGGCAACAATGCCCGAAACCCTGCTACCATCTTCGACGACGCGGGTAATCTCGGCATTCATGATCAGCCGGAAATTCGGAAAGTCTTGCGCGGATGCCGCCAGGAAATTCAGAAAATCCCATTGCGGCATGAAGGCGATGAAACGGTTTTTCACCGGCAGGCGGGAAAAATCCGCAATCGTGATCGTCTTTCCTCCCATCTCGGCCGAGAGCTTTTCAGCCCGCGTATGCGGCAGGGCGAGAAATGCGTCTATCAGGCCGAGCTGATCGATCACTTCGAGCGTCGAGGGATGGATTGTGTCACCACGAAAATCCCGCAGAAAATCCGCATGTTTTTCCACAACAATGACATCGACCCCGGCCCGCGCCAGCAGAAATCCGAGCATCAGCCCGGCAGGGCCGGCACCGGCAATGACACAGGTCGTCTTGATCTTCACGATTTCGCTCATCGCTCCATTTCGCTCCGATCAGCCGCCGGATCAAGTCGTATCAGATCACATCTGCCGCATCGCAAGCGGTCTTGTGGCCGCCATCGTTCACTTGTAGACCAACGGCAACAGTGAATATGGAAACGGCATGGCAGACATGGATAGACGCCGCATCAGCATTCTCGGGTCGACTGGCTCGATCGGCGTCAACACGCTCGACGTGGTAGCGCAGCTGGGTGGACGGGATGCGTTCGACATCGTCGCAATCACGGGCAACAGCAATGTCACGCTGCTCGCAGAACAGGCCGTGACGTTCGGCGCCCGCCTCGCCGTCACGGCCGACGACAAACAATATGCGACGCTGAAGGATGCGCTTGCCGGCACCGGCATCGAGGTTGCTGCCGGCCGCGCGGCACTGGTGGAAGCAGGCCAGCGCCCGTCCGATTGGGCCATGGCTGCGATCGTCGGCACCGCCGGCCTCGCGCCGACGGTAGCTGCCGCCGAACGCGGCGCAGATATCGCGCTTGCCAACAAGGAATGCCTGGTTTCCGCCGGCGAACTCTTCGTCAAGGCGGTCGCGGATGGCGGCGGCAAGCTCATTCCGGTCGACAGCGAACATAGCGCGATCTTCCAGTCGCTGGAGGATGATCAGCGTCACGCAGTCGAGCGGATCGTGCTCACCGCATCCGGCGGGCCTTTCCGAACCTGGAGCCGCGAGCAGATGGCGAATGTGACCGCCGATGTCGCGCGCGCCCATCCCAACTGGTCGATGGGCCTGAAGATCTCGATCGGCAGCGCCTCGATGTTCAACAAGGCGCTGGAAATGATCGAGGCCAAACACCTCTTCAATGTCCGCCCTGACCAGATCGAGGTGATCGTTCATCCGCAGTCGATCATTCATTCCATGGTCGGCTACACCGATGGATCCGTGCTTGCCCAACTCGGTTGCCCCGACATGCGCACCGCGATCGGTTATGCCCTCACCTATCCGGATCGCCCGAAGCTCGATGTCGAACGACTGGATTTTGCCAAGCTGGCGCGGCTGGACTTCGAAGCACCGGACGAGACGCGTTTTCCGGCATTGCGGCTTGCGCGCACCGCCATGGATCGCGGGGGCGTGCAGGGTGCGGTGATGAATGCGGCGGAAGAAACCGCCTTCAACGCCTTCCTGGAAAAGCGTATCGGCTTCCTGCAGATGGCGGATATCGCCGAGGACGTGATGGAAGACATGGTCGGCTACGGTTCTGCCATCACCATGGACGATGTCTTTGCTGCCGACGCGGAAGCCCGACGTCGTGCTGCTGAAGCAATTGCCCAAAAGGAAATGGCCGCATAAGCGGCCATTTTTCTTTAACTCAGAATTTTTGGATCAAGCCACATGCCGCGCCAGCGCGCAGCGTGACCAGAGCTGATGCAGCGAGGCGACCAGATGCTCAAGATCGGCATCTGAATGTAGCGGCGTCGGCGTGATGCGCAAACGCTCGGTCTTGCGCGGCACGGTTGGATAGTTGATCGGCTGCACATAGATATTGCAGTTATCCATCAGCAGGTCCGAAATCCACTTGCACTTGGCGGCATCGCCGACCATGACCGGCACGATATGGCTGGGGTTCGGCATATGCGGAATGCCCTTGGCGTCGAGCATGCTGCGCAGCTTGCGGACACGCTCCTGATGGCGCGCACGCTCCATCTGGCTGACCTTCAGATGCTTGATCGAGGCAATCGCACCGGCGGCAAGAGCCGGCGGCAAGGATGTCGTGAAGATGAAGCCGGAAGCGAACGAACGGACGAAATCGCAAAGTGCCGTGGACGCTGTGATATAGCCACCCATCACGCCGAACGCCTTGGCAAGTGTGCCCTCGATGATCGTCACACGATGCATCAGGCCTTCACGCTCGGCAATACCGCCGCCGCGCGGACCGTACATGCCGACTGCATGAACCTCGTCGAGATAGGTCATTGCGCCATACTTGTCGGCCAGATCGCAGATTTCCTTGATCGGCGCGATATCGCCATCCATCGAATAGACGCTTTCGAACGCGATCATCTTCGGCGCCTTCGGATCGGCCGCCGCAAGCTTGGCTTCCAGGTCGACGAGATCGTTGTGCTTCCAGATCACCCGTTCGCACTTGCCGTGACGGATACCCTCGATCATCGAGGCATGGTTGAGCGCATCGGAGAAGATGATGAGACCGGGAATCTTCTGACCTAGCACACCGAGAGTTGCCCAGTTCGACATATAGCCGGAATTGAAGATAAGGCCGGCTTCCTTGCCGTGCAGATCAGCGAGTTCGCGCTCAAGCAGAACGTGGTAGTGGGTGGTGCCAGAAATATTCCGGGTGCCTCCCGCACCCGCGCCACAGTGATCTATGGCCTCGTGCATGGCCGCGATCACGGCCGGATGCTGGCCCATACCGAGGTAATCGTTGGAACACCAGACAGTCACATCCTTCGTGCCATCGGGCGTGTGGTGCGTCGCTCGCGGGAAACTTCCGCGCTGTCGTTCGAGATCGGCGAACACGCGGTAACGGCCTTCCTGATGCAGTCCGTCCAGTTCGCTTTTGAAAAATGCCTCGAAATCCATGCTTACGCTCCAAAAACTGCGTTAGGCTTTTTTTGATTTTTGCCAGCTTCTTCGTCAAGCCTGAAGAGGCTGTTCACGCTTGCCTGCGGCAATAGGCCCATTTTAGATTTATTCCAATCCTAATCTTAGTGGTAGCCGAAATGTGAAGATTGACCCACATCAAGCGCCTGGTGAAAAAATCTGCCCGAATTGGACACAAGCAACGTTGACAGACAGTGATTGAACAACCGGCCTCGCCGCCATCCTAGGCAGCATTCTTGCATCGTTTTCGGCAATCCAAACAATAAAATACATTGCTCATATGGACTCTTTACAAGCGAGACCTATTGTTCCAACGGAAACGTAGCGCCATCAGAGAATGGTTGCGACGAAACGAAACCGGAGAAAGCCATGAAGAAGGCTCTGATTATGTTGATGGTGGGCGCATCGCTCGCAAGCTGCACTGCGACCGAGCAGGGAGCTGGCATTGGAGCTGCATCAGGCGCCATTATCGGTGGCGTTGCCACCGGCAACGTTCGTGGCGCGGCAGTCGGCGCAGCCGTTGGCGGCGTGGCCGGCGCGCTGATCGGCAATGTCTCCGAACAGCCGGGCCAGTGCTACTATCGCGACCGCTATGGTCGCCGCTACATCGACGATTGCCCGCGCCGTTATTAAAGCGCGGTAAGCGACATAACGTCAGATATTTCAAATATGTGGCCCCGAAGCCAGCTTCGGGGCCTTTTATTTCATCAAATCATCATGCAGCCGAGATCAAGGGTACCCCTTTTAGGATTTTCCGGGTACAGAGGTTTCAAGCGACCATGAGGGTCTTCACCGACAGCTGCGATACTTAAGTCTGCGTATGGAAAAGAGAAAAGCTGGGAGGATGAGCGACTGGAGCAGCCGGCGGCGAAGCCTGGCCTGCTTGCTGGCTGGTAGCCTGGCTCTTTCGCCCGTCTTTGCGCCCGAAGCATACGCATTCAAGATTTTCGGCATCACCCTGTTCGGCAGCGACGAGGAAACCGTCGAGGTCATCGACCCGGTTCGTTATGAAGCAACGATCGAAACGGGCGACGCAGACGGCGACCTTGCTGACCGGCTGAAATCGGCCGCCGCACTTGTGAATGACGACGAAAAGCCGGTTTCCGGTGATCTAGGCATCATCGTCAAGGCGCGCGAAGACCGGGACCGTCTGGTGGCCGTTCTTTACGAAGAAGCCCGATACGGCGGCATCGTCAACATATCGATCGCCGGAACCGATATCGACAAGCTCCCTCCTAATCCGACATTCGACCATTCCAAGCCTGTTCCGGTAACCGTGATTGTGACGCCCGGTCCCGAATTCAAGCTCGGCGCAGTGCGCTTCGAGGGAGACGCGGCGGGCAGAAACCCTGCTGATTACGATCTGGAACCGGGCGGACCGGCCGGCTCGCTGATCATCCTGAAAGCCGGCGAGAAGATCGTCGTCGACTTGAAGGAAGAGGGACGTCCACTGGCCCACCCTCTCCAGCGACAGATCACGGCAGATCATGCAAAGAGGACAGTCGATGTGGTGCTTGGCGCTGTCGGCGGACCTGTGGCGCCGTTCGGAACAGTAACGGTCAAGGGCGCTCGGGCCGTCAACCCCGACTTCATCCAGAGTTACTCCCGTCTCGACCGACGCGAACGCTACTCTCCGGAACAGCTCAAAAAAGCCTCGGAACGTCTGCGCCAGCTTGGCGTATTCTCGAGCATCACCATCCATGAGGCCGACAGCTTGGCTCCCGATGGTTCGCTGCCGCTTGCGATCGAGGTATCTGAAGGCAAGTTTCGCTATTTCGGCTTCGGTCTTGAATACGCGTCGACCGATGGCGCAGGGGTTCAGGGATATTGGGGACACCGCAACCTGTTCGGCCAGGCCGAATCGCTGCGGCTCGAAGGCTCCGTCTCCGGCATCGGCGCGACCGATGTGACGACATTCGATTATTCCGCCGGCATTACCTTCACCAAACCCGGCTTCTACGTGCCGGAAGCGACCTTCATTTCCAAGCTCGAAGCCAAGAGCGAAAACCCGGACGACATCTACGAAGCCCAGTCGATCACCTATTCCGCCGGCATCGCTTACGAACTCAACGCCACCGACAAGGTAACCGGCGGCGGCGAGATCTCCTACATCCGGGCCGACGACGCGTTTGATCGCAATGACTATCTGACCTTCAGCCTGCCGGTATCCTTCGAGCGCGACACGCGAGACAACAAGCTCGATCCGACCGAGGGCTATTACGGAACAGTCTCCGCCAAGCCGAGTTATGAGGCGCTGAAGGGTAACGTCTTCTCGTCATTCGAGGGCTCTATCGCGGGTTATTATGGGCTTGGCGCCGGGGACAAGGTGGTTCTCGCAGCCCGGCTCGGTGCAGGCACGCTGGTCGGAACCGGCGACTTGCAGGACATTCCGGTAACCCGCCGCTTCTACCAGGGCGGGGGCGGATCAGTGCGTGGTTACAGCTATCGCGAGATATCGCCCTATAATGACGATGACGATGCGGTAGGTGGCCGCTCCTACGTTTTGGCGTCTTTCGAAACGCGCATAAAAGTGTCAGAGAATATCGGCATCGTTCCGTTTATAGACGTTGGAACGGTAGCAACCGAAATCGTGCCTGATTTCTCTGATATTCGCGCGGGTGCAGGATTGGGTTTGCGTTATGCAACACCCTTTGGTCCAATTCGCTTGGATTTCGCAGTTCCACTCAGGCGCTATGACGGTGGAAATTCTTTCGGTATCTACGCTGGCATTGGCCAGGCTTTCTAAAGAGGCAGCAACACTATTATGACATTCATCGTCCGCCTTCTGAAATGGACATTGAGAGCCGCGATCGCGGCAATCGGCGTCCTTTTCGTCATGGCGCTCGGCGTTGTTCTCTTCGTCGCCTTCACGCCTGTCGGCGGCGATATGGCTGCCAGCCGCATATCGTCACTTGTGTCCACTCCCGATCGCTCGATCACATTCACGCGGCCCGAAGGCCTGCTGACCGGTGACCTTCGCGTCGGCGCACTGACGCTGTCCGACAGCAAAGGCCCTTACGCCCAGATCAATGGCATCGAGATCGACTGGTCGCCTACGGCGCTGATCACCGGCGAGTTCCGCGCCGACCGCATCACCGCAGGCGCGATCGATGTTTATCGCCCACCGGAACCAAGTGCTGCAAAGCCTGCCACAACCACGACTTCGTCGGGAGGCACGACGTTGCCCGTCGGCATCAGGGTCGCACAGCTCGACCTGCCGGACATCAATCTCGCTCAGGCGCTATCGGGCCGCGACTTCGCACTTTCCCTGAAAGGGTCGATCGATGCGACGGGGCCGAATATCGCGCTGGATCTTCAGGCGACCCGCAAGGATGAGCCGGATGCCAGAGCGCTTGCCGACATCGTTTATGCTCCCTCCGAAAATCGCCTGACACTCAAGGCATCGGTATCCGAGCCGCAGGGCGGGCTTCTCGCACGCCTGCTGCGGCTACCCGGCGCTCCGGCCGTGCAACTCGCCCTCGATGGAGAGGGCCCCTTGTCCAACTGGGCCGGCAAGCTGTCCGGGAATGTCGACGGCCAGCCGGTTATCTCGGTCGATGGTCGGCATGTGATGGTCGATAATGGCGGGCACCGCGTCGAGGTCAAAGGCGGCGGCCAGCTTGCCACTCTGATGCCGCCTGCACTTCGCGACCTGTTCGACGGCACGACCGATATCGATATCGCGGCAACCTATTCGAAATCGGGCCGCGTCGATTTCCAGCGCGGCCAGCTGACCTCGGGTGCCGTACGCATTTCCGCCAAGGGAGCCTGGGACCCCAAGGGTGATAACAGCCTGACGGCAAGCCTTGCCGGCACCAAGGGACCGGTCGAAGTGGCATGGCCGATCAACGGCCAGCCAAGCCGTTTTTCACTCGAAACCCTGAATTTCACCCTGACGGGTGCAGCCGCGGCCGCGCGCTTCAACGCCACCGCATCGCTTCCCTATGCCGAGCTTCCGCAAGGCCGCTTCCGCCAGATCCGGCTTCAGGCGGAAAGCGAGGATCTCGATCTCATTGCCCGCGCCGGCAGCATTCGTAGCCGTTTTACCGTCGGCGAACTGAACTTCGCCAACCCCGATATCGGCCGCATGGTCCGGGGTCCGGTAACGCTCGACGCACCCTTGCGCCTTGCGCCGCCGGCGATCGGGCTTGATGCCGCCACCTTCGAAAGCGCAGGCTTCAACGGCACCGTCAGCGGTGCTTACGACACGTCCAAGCAGGCGGTGACCGGCAATTTCCGCCTTTCGGCCAATCCGAGCATCCTGCCGCCAGCACTCGCGCCGCGCTTCGAAGGTGCCATCGCTGCAGAAGGATATGTGGACGTCGTTCAAGGCGGCCGCATGAGCCTGGAAAACCTCGTTATCAAGTCGAACGCGCTCGAAGCCCATGGCAACGTGCTGATGGAAAACGGCAACGTTTCCGGCCGGCTTGCCGGTCGCCTGCCGGATATCAAGCGCTGGCTGGGTGACGCGGAAGGCGCCGCAGGCTTCGACATTTCCGCGAAGGGCCCGCTGACCGGCGCGAATGTCAGAGCCGTCATCAATTCAGCCGAAGCCCGGCTTGCCGGCCGCAGGCTGGAAGACCTGAGCCTCATCCTCGAAGGCACCGCAAATCCCGATGCGCCGCAGGGCCGCCTTACCGTCAACGGCGCGATCGACAGCAAGCCGATCCGCATCAGCAGCGACTTGGCATCGGCGAATGGCGAAACCCAGGCTCCCGCGATCAATGCCGAAATCGGCCCGAACAAGCTGACTGGTGCCCTGACCTTCTCGCCCGAATTCATGCCGTCCGGCCAGCTCCAGTTCGATTTCCCCGACGTATCGCTGCTTGCAGCGCTGGCCGCCCAGCAGGCCCAGGGTGATCTCAAGGGTTCCGTCACCTTCAATCGCGAAGGCCAGACAACCGGTGCCGTCATCAAGGCGAACGGTTCGGCAATTCGACGCGGCAATGCGGGCCTGGTGCAGCCGGCAATCGACCTGACCATACCGGACATCAAGACGATCGCCGCACAGGGCTCTATCCGTGCCGCACGTCTTGGAACCGACAGCATCTTCCTTGAAGGCCTGAATGTCGGATTGGATCACTCCGGCACGACGACCTCGATCGACCTGTCAGCCAATTACGACGGTGCGCCTTTGACCACCAAGGCGACGATCGAAACCGCAAATGGTCTTGCCATCGGCCTGCAGAATTTCGAGGCAACACCGCGCAAGATCCCGGTACGTCTGGAAAATCCGACACGCATCGTCATCGAGAACGGCGGCGCACGCCTGTCGAACCTCACCCTTGCGACCGGCACCGGCAGCGTTTCTGTAAACGGCACGGCAGGCTCAACGCTCGATGTGGCCGCAACGATCAATGCGCTGCCGGCAAGCCTGCTCAACACCTTCCTGCCCACCATCCACGCGGCAGGCAACATTTCGGGCACGATCAATGCAACGGGCACAAGCTCTGCTCCCGCAATACGATATGATTTAGAATGGAGTGATGCCCAGCTTCGCCAGATGCGCGACGCTGGCATCAGTCCGTTTCGCATCTCTGCGACCGGCACCTTTGCAGATGGCGCAGTCACACTAGACGAAACGCGCATTGCCGGCAGCGGCGGTATGGAAATCACCGCCGACGGCAAGGTACTTCTCAACGCGAACGGTGGCCCGGCACTGAACATCAATGCCCGCGCCAAGGCTATTCCCGCCAGCATCGCCAATGCCTTCGTTCCCAGTCTCGGCGCCGAGGGCATGATTTCCGGCACTGTCACAGCCACCGGCACACCCCAGGCACCTGCAGTCCGTTACAATCTCCGCTGGGACAATGCAGCGGTCAGCCAGACCTCGACTGCCGGCGTTGCAGCGGTAGACATAACCGCTGAAGGCACATTTCAGGATGGCCGCGTTACCGTCGACACTCGCCTTTCCGGCGGAGGAGGCATCGCGCTCTCGGGCGGGGGCACAGCCGTGATTACCGGTGACCGGCCGCTCGATCTCAAATTCTCCGGCAGCCTTCCCTTCTCCATTCTTGCAGGCCAGCTTGCCGCGCAGGGCTTCATTCTGGAAGGCACCGGCAATGTCGATATCGCAGTCCGAGGCAATGCAGCGTCTCCGGCGATTACCGGCACGCTTGTCACATCCGGCTCGCGCTTCATTGATGTCCGCCGAAACCTCGCGATCAATTCGCTTACCGCCAATATCGCATTGGACGGCAAGACCGCACGTCTCTCGGGCATCTCCGGTTCGCTATCAGGGGGCGGAACCGTCACAGTTGATGGCACCGTCGGCATCGAACCCGCATCCGGCTTCCCCGCAGACCTGACGATCAGGCTGACCCAGGCGAGTTATGCCGATGGCACCCTGTTTGCGATCACGGCAGACGGCACTCTCACATTCAAGGGTCCGGTCATGTCCGGCCCCGTACTGGGCGGCGACATCGCGCTGACCAAGGCTTCGATCACCGTTCCGGCCAAGCTGCCGACCTCGCTGCGTTCGATCGATATCCGGCACCGCAACGCACCGGCTGCAGTTCTGCGACAGATGGAAGAGATCAGGCCGAAACAGGCATCAGGCAGCTCCAACCCCATCAGGCTCGAACTCAAGGTACGCGCACCAAACGGCATCTTCGTCCGTGGCCGCGGCATCGATGCGGAACTTGGCGGGGAACTGACCGTCGCAGGCACGGCGATCGAGCCGCAGGTATCGGGCGGCTTCGAAATGCGCCGCGGCCGTATCATCATCCTGACCAAACGTCTCGATTTCACCGAGGGCGATATCACCTTTGGCGGTGGCCTGATCCCGGTCCTCAACATGTCGGCTGACACGACATCGGGCTCCACCACGATCACAGTCGGCGTAACCGGAATGGCCGACGACCCGACCATCGCCTTTACGTCCTCCCCTTCTCTGCCGCAGGATGAAGTTCTGGCACAGCTGATCTTCGGCCAATCCATGTCGCGGCTGTCGCCGCTGCAGATCGCCCAATTGGCGGATGCCGTGAGCCAGCTTGCCGGCGGTGGCTCGACCTCGCTTCTGCAGACGTTGCGCAGCAATCTCGGCGTCGATGATCTGGACGTCAACACCGATGCAACAGGCCAGACGACCGTTTCGGTTGGCCGTTACATCAATAACCGCACCTATCTTCAGGTGGAGCAGGGCGGCGAAGGCGGGGCCCAGGCAACGATCAATCTCGATGTCGGCCGCGGCGTGAAGCTCAAGGCAGGAGCCGGCACCGAAGGCGGCAAGGCCGGTATCTTCTATGAGAAAGAATATTAAGGCCTTGGCCTCCAGACCGCGATTTTGCGTTCTATGATTTATGTTTGAGAAATAATCCTCGATTAAAGTCGGCATCGCGCAATCTGAGATTCGCCGTGCTTCGGCGCCGGATTGCGACGTGATGGGATTTGCACCTGAATTCATCAGGCGCGGTAACCGTCATGCGGGCAACGGACAGCTGGGGCATTTCTGATGGCGACCACGATCAATTCCACCATGTATAGCGGCGAAATGCTTGAGATCATCGCCTTCCGTCTTCACGATCAGGAATTCTGCGTCAAGACGACGACGATCCGCGAAATCCGAGGCTGGGCGCCATCCACGCCGCTCCCGCATGCACCGAAGGACGTTATCGGCGTCATGAACCTGCGCGGCTCGGTCATTCCGATCATCGATCTCGCCTACAAGCTCGGCATGAAGAGCACTGTTGCCAACGAGCGCAGCGCGATCGTTGTCGCCGAAGTACACAACATGGTCATCGGCATGCTCGTTGACCGCGTCTCCGACATCCTCACCATTCCCTCGAGCCAGGTTCAGCCGGTTCCGGAAGTCTCCGCCTCCTTCGACAAGTCCTTCTCCGAAGGGATCATCGCCAACGAGCACGGCATGATCTGCTTCCTGAACCTCGCCAAGATGTTCAAGGGCACCGAGATGGAAGATATTGCTGCCTGAGGCAAGCTTTCACAGCAAAACCAAGTCAAAGAGCCGCGAAAATGCGGCTCTTATTTTTCCTGGCTAATAATTGTAGTTTTAATAAAGGTCACATTAATTTTTTGATGTCCTAATATAGCTGGAAGTTCAGCGCGTTGTCTGAAGCGCAACTTCCATTGACTATATGGCAGTAACCGCCACAAGGTTACGTCTGAGGGACACTCAATGCTGGGACTGGGCAAGACGGCAGGTGCGCTGGACACTCTCGCCGCGATATCGCGATCGCAAGCAGTCATCGAATTCGATCTTGGCGGAAACATCCTAAACGCAAATCCTAATTTCTGCGAAGCGCTCGGTTATTCGCTTGCCGAGATCAAGGGAAAGCACCACCGTATCTTTTGTGAGCCGGATTACGCAGCATCGGCCGAATACAAGGCTTTCTGGGCCAATCTTGCAGCCGGAAATTTCGACGCCAGAGAATATAAGCGGATCACCAAGTCCGGCCGCGAAATCTGGATCCAGGCCTCCTACAACCCTGTTTCGCGCGGCGGCAAGCCCTACAAGGTCATCAAGCTCGCAACCGATATAACCGCAGCGAAGATCAAGGCAACCGAAGACGCCGCCAAGCTTTCCGCCATCAGCCGCTCGCAGGCCGTCATCGAATTTCTCCCCGACGGCACGATCCTGGAGGCAAACGAAAACTTCTGCGCCGGCCTCGGTTACGACCTGTCGGAGATCAAGGGCAAGCATCACCGGATGTTCTGCGAACCCGGCTACGCCGCATCACAGGGCTACGCGGAATTCTGGCCACGCCTGGCCAATGGCGAATTCATCGCCGATGAATTCGTCCGTTACGGCAAAGGCGGCAAGGAAATCTGGATCCAGGCGGCCTATAACCCAATTACCGACCTGAACGGCAAGGTCTGCAAGGTGGTGAAATTCGCCACTGACGTGACCCCGCGCATGAGCGCGATCGGCATGCTCGGTACGGGTCTTCGCGATCTGGCAGACGGCAAGCTCGATCAATCGATCGAAACCCGCTTCGTACCCAGCATGGAAACGACCCGCCAGGATTTCAACTCGGTCGCCGCCAAGCTGCGCGACGCGATGAAGGTCGTCTCGCAGAACGCTTCCGGCATCGCCTCTGCATCGAGTGAAATCCGCGACGCGTCTCAAGAACTGGCAAAACGCACCGAGCAGCAGGCCGCATCGCTGGAAGAGGCAGCCGCGGCGTTGGAGGAAATTACCCGCACTGTCGGCGATTCCAGTCACCGCGCTGAAGAAGCCGGGCGGCTTGTCACCAACACCCGCCAGAATGCCGAACAGTCCGGCCTTGTCGTCCAGCAGGCAATCGCCGCCATGGACGAGATCGCCAAATCGTCCAACGAGATCACCAACATTATCGGCGTCATCGACGACATCGCTTTCCAGACCAACCTGCTGGCGCTCAATGCCGGCGTCGAGGCTGCCCGTGCAGGCGAGGCCGGCAAGGGTTTTGCGGTCGTCGCACAGGAAGTCCGCGAGCTGGCGCAACGCTCCGCCAAGGCCGCCAAGGAAATCAAGACGCTGATCAACACCTCGAGCCATCAGGTTTCCGGCGGTGTCGAGCTTGTCGGTCGCACAGGTGGCTCATTGCGCGATATTCTCGGTCAGGTCGCCAGCATCCACGACAACGTCTCCGCCATCGTCGAAGCCTCTCGCGAACAGGCATCAAGCCTGCGCGAGATCAGCCAGGCGGTGAACCATATGGATCAGGCGACCCAGCAGAACGCCGCCATGGTGGAAGAGACGACCGCGGCCAGCCACTCGCTGGCAAGCGAGGCTAAGAGCCTGCGCGATCTTCTGATGCAGTTCGATATCGGAGAAGGCAAGCGGCTCGCATCCCGACCGGCCGCCCATAGCGCTCCTCAAACCACACATGTCGGCACGGCTCCGTTGCGAATGGCGCATGCCAATCTCAAGAAGGCGGCCGGCTGGGAAGACTTCTGAGCTGACACGGAAAAAGGGAGGCCGATCCGGCCTCCCTCACGATCTCAGTCCTTCGGCTCGAAAGGAGCCGGGCGGCGACCCACACCCTGCCGCTCCAGCATCCAACCCGGATATTCCGGCATCAGCGCACTGACTTCGTCGAGCTTTTTCAGGTCTTCGGCATCGAGTTTGACCGAAACGGCCTTCAGGTTTTCATCCAGCTGCTCGATCCGCTTGGCCCCGATGATGACGCTGGTGACGAAAGGCTTGGCAAGGATATAGGCAAGCGCCACCGCGGCCACGCTCGTTTCATGCCTGGCCGCAATCTCCCGCATGGCCGCAACGCAGGCCCAGGCGCGGTAGTTGTCCACCGGCGGGAAATCGAATTCCTGACGCCGCCCCTCGCCATTGCCGGGCGCGCCGGGACCATATTTGCCTGAAAGCAGACCACCGGCGAGCGGCGACCATACCATCAGGCCGAGCTTTTCTTCCTGCATCAGCGGCACGATCTCACGCTCCAGGTCACGGCCAGCAATCGAATAATAGGCCTGCACCGTTTCGAACCGGGCGAAACCGCGCCGTTCCGAAATGCCGAGCGCCTTGGCAATCCGCCACGCTGCCCAGTTGGAAAGCCCGATATAGCGAACGAGCCCGCGTGAAACGAGATCGTCGAGCGCCCTCAACGTCTCGTCGATCGGCGTGACGGTGTCGGTGCCATGGATCTGGTAGAGATCGATATGATCGAGCTGCAGTCGCTCAAGGCTTTTCTCGACCGAATCCATGATATGCCCACGCGAGGCGCCGCGGTCGTTGGGCTTGTCGCCCATCTGACCTAAAAACTTGGTGGCGATCACGATATCCTTGCGGGCAACGCCGACATTACGGATGGCCTGGCCGAGAATCCGTTCCGAAGTACCGAAGGAATAGACATCCGCCGTATCAACGAAATTGACCCCGGCCTTGATCGAACGGTCGAGGATCTGGTCGGCTGCATCCTGATCGACGCCGGCGATCTTGCCCCACAAGGCGGCGTTGTCGGCCTCGCCGAAGGTCATCGTGCCGAGGCACAACTCGGATACGAACAGCCCGGTATTGCCCAATTGATTGTATCGCATGAACGGCTCCATCTGGGAGATATGGTATGTGAAATGAGAAGATGCCCCGGCCGCAGGATTGCACAATCCGCGAAAGGCACGGTGCATCAATAACCGACCTTGGCCGGTTTGGCAACATAAACGGAGGCAGCTCCGCTTATAAAAATGGACCTGAATCCGAAGTCAGGTCGAAATCATCACGCGACGTCGGCGACAGATCCCGTGTCGATGCGCTCCGCACCGGCAAATATCTCGAAATCCTCGCCGCGCGTCAAAGCCACGAGCGTCATCCCGGCCTCTTCTGCGGTACGAATGGCAAGCGCTGTCGGTGCCGAGATCGCCACAAGTGTCGAGCTTCCAAGGATTGCCGTCTTCTGCACCATCTCCACCGAGATGCGGCTGGTGACGACGACGATGCCCTGACCACCCTCTCGCCCAGCGCGGATCACCGCTCCGGCAAGCTTGTCGAGCGCATTATGCCGGCCGACATCCTCGCGCACCGCGATCAATCCCTCACCGGGAATGAAAAAACCTGCTCCGTGAACCGCATGTGTTTCGGCATGCAAAGGCTGCGCGCCGTTCAAAGCCGCCATCGCTGCCGTAATGTCTTCAGGCGCCAATACCACCCCAAAATCACGGACATCCGGAACGACCCGCATGGCCTGCTCGATCGACTCGATGCCACAGAGCCCGCAGCCAACAGGCCCGGCCATATGGCGCCGCCGGGCGCGCAAGGCATCCTCCTTGTTTTCCGCAAGCCGCACCTGCACGTCGAGGCCCTGGCCCTCGTCCAGAACCGTGACCTCCTCGATCTCGGCCATTGAGACGATGATGCCTTCCGTCAGGCTGAAACCGATGGCGAAGTCCTCCAGATCCGCCGGTGTGCCCATCATGACGGCATGGGTGGAGCCACCATAGGAAAAGGCGATTGGCACTTCTTCAGGCACCGCACGCGAGCCTGCGCGGACCACGCCATTCCGGCGAATGATCTCTTGCGCCACGATCGTCGTCCCGAAGCCGGTCATGACCTCTCCTCGATTGCCTTATCTATTTACGTTCGGTGCCATCACTATCACGTAGTGCTTCTGTGATCGATCGCCAGTCGCATACTGCCGATCGTGGATCCTTGAAAACTATATCTCTGCCATGTCCCTGCCGAGGCCCCTCGCCTCATGCAGCAGGGCAGAAACCAGGGGAGTAAACGGCTCCCGATACGGCGCGACCAGCCCCACCATGTGTTTTGCTTCCGGCTCCACAATCGGGATCATGCGGAGGCTCTGCGTGAAGCCGAAGGATCTTGCGACATTGCGCGGCATGATACTGGCCCATCGGCCTGTCGCCACATGCGATAGCAGCACGACCATCGAATTCGATTCCAGCATCGGCGTGATCGACACGCCTGCACTGGAAAGATGCTGGTTGATGATCCGCCGGTTCTGCATGTCCGGCGTCAGTAGGCACAGCCGCAGATCCGCCATCTCGGCCCACTTCACACTCTCCCGGTCAGCGAGAGGCGTCCCTTCAGCCGTAACAAGCGTATAGTTTTCCGAATAAAGCGGAACGCTGGTCACACGCCCAAGCGGCTCATTATCCAGATAGGTGATCCCTGCATCGATCTCGAAATCGTCGAGCTGTGAGAGCACCTGCAACGAATTGCGCGAAACGATCGAGAAGGTCACCTTAGGATGCTTTTCCTGAAAAGGCTCCGTCAGCCGCGGCACCATGGCAAGCGCGGTCGGAATGACGGCAAGCCGGATGTGTCCCGCCAGCCCCTTCTTCGCCGCCCGCATTTCCTCGCGCATCGTCCGGGCATCGCCGACGATACGTTTGGCCCATTCCAGCACGCGCTGCCCTTCCGGCGTCAGGCCCTGATAACGCGAACCGCGCACCACCAGCTGAACGCCGAGCTGCTCCTCCAGTTGACGAATGGCGGCCGACAGCGAAGGCTGGGCAATGCCGCATTCCTCGGCCGCACGCCCGAAATGCCCTTCACGCGCGAGAACGATGAAGAATTCCAGCTTGTCGATCATCGGCGCACCGCAAAAGATTTGAGGGAATAGGCGGCATCTGATGGCAGCCGGCTCTCGATGGAACGCCACGCTTCGGCAACGCCGACGTAATCTTCTGCATTTCGGCGCAGGAAACCGATGAGCAGAAGTTCGCGGCGAAGCGAAGGGGCAAGCATTTTAACAGCCTCTTCGAACGCACTGGCAAGACCGTCGGTCGCCACTTCCGGCAACGCGCTGATCAACGCCATTCCCGGCGTCGGACGCGTGCAGCCTATCACCTCGACCGCAGAGACCTCCGGCATGTACCGCTCTGCCAGGGTGAAGGAGACGACATCGATTGCCGCAAGCTCTGCCTCGCCGTTCGCCACGGCCTTGATCGAGGCGCGATGCGCACCGGATGCGCGGACACTCACCTCGTTCATATCCACGCCGGCCGCTACGAGCGACAGCATCAGCGTTGCAAAGCCGGACTGGGAACTGAATTCGTTGATCACAACAGGCCCGCGAAACCTCTCAAGCTCCGTGGACCTGCCCTTCGGCACGATCAGCAGGCTGTAATAACAGCCGGGCGCGCAGCCGATATCATAGGCGGGAGATCCGATCAGCCGGACATGGCGGTTAAGATCCATGGCAAAGGGAAGCGCACATGTCTGCCCGAAGACAAGATCGGGAGAATGCCACATCCCAGCCAGATCATCCTGCCGCGTCAACGCCTCGGGCACATCAATGCCCCGGCGCAGCAGACAGCCCCTGAGCATGGTCCAGAATTCGTCCGTGGCCGCCGAAATTTCCGGCCAGTCATACATGGGTAGGCCTGCGAGCATCTCGTCCTCGACATCGTCAGGACAAGTTCTATCTCTTCCTGCTCGAACCTGCCAACAGGCAAATCCGGCAGGGCCCGCAGGCCACACCTGTTTCGACGATGCCTCAGATATGCAGGGAGTCGGAAAGTTCCTTGAGCATCTGGGCACTGCGTGTCAGCGCCTGCTGCTCGGACGGTTCGAGATCCGGCAACAAATCAGCCGTGACGCCACGGGCGCCAACGACACGCGGCAGGGAGAGCGTGACATTGTCGACGCCAGCGACTTGGTCCGTATGGATTGCGACCGAAAGCACCGAGCCTTCGTCCCGCGTGATCGCCCTCACAATCCGGGCAATGCCGGCACCGATGCCGTAATAGGTCGCCCCCTTGCCCTCGATGATCTTGTAGGCGGCGTTGCGAACGTCGTGATCGATCGCCTTGCGGACATCCTCGGTGATCGGCTTGCCGAGCTGCGCGGCGAACGAGATGAGATCGGCAGAACCTGCAACCGCACCGGACCATGCGAGCACTTCGCTGTCGCCATGCTCGCCGATGACGAAGGCCGGAATGGACTGCGGCGAGATCTCAATATGACGGGCAAGCAGGCTGCGGAACCGCGCCGTATCGAGGATGGTCCCCGACCCGATCACCCGGTGAGGCGGCAGGCCGGAAATCTTTGCCGCGATATGGGTGATGATGTCGACGGGATTGGCCGCGACCAGCAGGATCGGATCAGGCACGACAGCCAGGATCTCGCTGACGATACTACGAATGACGACCGCATTGCGTTCCAGAAGTTCAAGCCGCCCCTCTCCGGGCCGCTGCCCGACACCGGCGGAAAGCACCACGATCCCGGCACCGGCGAGATCCGCATAACCGCCGGCCCGCACCCGCGTGGCGGACATGAACGGCACGGCATGCGAAATATCCTCCGCCTGAGCCACCGCCAGCGCCTCGTTCTTGTCCACGAACACGATCTCATTGGCATAACCGGCAATCGCAAGCGCGAAACCCGCCGAACTGCCCACCATGCCCGCACCGACAATGCCAATCTTCATCGCAATCACTCCATGAAATGCCTCAACCATAGCAGGTCGGCATCACGGCGCCATGGCGAAATCAGCCGATCCGTGTGGCGCAAAGACGCTCCTCATCCAGCACCACACCGAGCCCCGGCGCATCGCCCAATTCCAGCCAACCCTGGCTGTGTCTGAGCGACGAGGCCATCGGATAATCCCGCCGCGTCTCGCTCCATTCGGGATTGTCATAGGGATATTCGAGGAAGGGCGCATCGCCCGCACCTGCCGTCAGATGCGCATTGGCGAGAACCCCGATCCCATTCGTCCAGCTATGGGGCGTGAACATCACGCCCGCCTCCCGCGCCTGATAGACCAGCCGGCGGCAACCGGTAATGCCGCCAACAAGCGCCACATCCGGCTGGATCACATCGAAGGCGCGTTCCTCGATGATGTCGCGAAATTCGTAAAGCTCACGAGTCATCTCGCCGCCTGCGATCCTGACAGACGTCGCCTCCTTCAAAGCCTGCATCCCCTTTCTGTCGGAACGGAATAGCGGTTCCTCCATCCAATAGACGCCGAGCCTTTCCAGCTCCTTGGCCACGGCGAGCGCATCCTTGAAGGTCCAGGGCAATGTCGTATCCCAGGGCATGCGCCAGCCCTGGTTACAGTCGACCATCAATTCCATCCTGTCGCCCACGCGTGCTCTGATCGCCTCCACCGCCTTCACGTCATCACGCCAACTGGTCCGCCCGCCCGCCGAAGACGAAAAGCGCACCTTCATTGCCGGAAAACCTTCGTCGATATAGTGCTCCGCCTGATCAGCCATCGCCGAAGGCTCACGCAACACGCCGGAAGACGCATAGAGCCTCACCCTGTCCGATCGCCCGCCAAGCATCCTCCACACCGGCTCGCCGGTAATCTTGCCGGAAAGATCCCACAGCGCCAGATCCAGTGGCCAGCAGCGGCCATAGTGGAAGTTGATATGCGACAGCACCTCGTAATGCCGCTCCAGATGCCGCGGATCCTCACCGATAAAAAGGTCTTCATGCCCCTCGAACCCTTTCATCAGGTCGCCCGAACCGATCCCCTCACGGCCCTCATCATCCCTCACCCTGACGATCGTCGCATCGAAGTGCCCCCGCGCGCGCCCATCCCAGCTCGCCTTGAATGGCGGATCGAGAGGGAGACGGTGATGGGTGATCTCTATAGCTGTGATGCGGGTCATGGTTTCTCTTCCCTGCTTGTCTTCTGCTCGCGTCACAAACCACTGCCCGCGTCGCCCCTCACCCGAACTGCTGCCAGATCGTCTTGTAGTCGCAGTACTTGTCGATCGCATGCACCGAGCGATCCCGCCCGAAACCTGATTGCTTGAAGCCGCCGAACGGCGTCGAGAAATTCGACATGTCGTAGGTATTGATCCACACGGTGCCGGCATGCAGCGCTTCGGAAAAGCGATGCGCCCGGTCCATATCTTTCGTGAACACCGCACCGGCAAGCCCGTAGATCGTGTCATTGGCGAGCAGCAACGCCTCTTCCTCCGTGTCGAACGGGATCGCCGCCAGAACCGGACCAAAAATCTCCTGCCTCGCAAGTCTCATGTCGTTGGTCATGTCGACGAACACGCCGGGCGAGATGTAAAAGCCGCCGGTTTCCGACATCACCTGCTCGGCTCCAAAGGCACGCCGTGCACCGCCCTTCTCGCCATCGGCAATCATGCCGAGCACTTTCCGCATATGGGCTTCCTCGATCAGCGCGCCGATCTGCGCCGACGGCTCGAACGGATGCGCGAGTGTAATATCGCTCTTCGTCACAGCTTCGATCTTGTCGATCAGTCTCTCCTGCACCGAGCGCTGAACGAGAAGCCTTGTCGAAGCATGGCAGGTCTCGCCGGAATTGTAGAAACAGCCCCAGGCAACGGCCGAGGCCGCCGCATCGAGATCGGCATCTTCAAACACGACGAGCGGCGACTTGCCGCCAAGTTCCAGCGCCACTCGCTTGACGTTGGATTGCGCCGCATAGCCCATGATCAGTTTGCCCACCTCGGTCGAGCCGGTAAAGGCGATCATGTCGACATCCATATGCAGCGCCAGCGGCTTGCCCGCCTCCTCGCCGTAGCCGGTCACGACATTGAAGACACCGGCCGGAAGCCCCGCTTCAAGCGCCAGCGCCGCCAGCCGGATGGCTGTGAGCGACGATTGCTCTGCCGGCTTCAGTACCACCGAATTGCCGGCAGCAATCGCCGGCCCGACCTTCCACGCATCGATGATCATCGGATAGTTCCATGGCGTAATCGCCCCAATTACACCGAGCGGCACCTTGCGCACCAGAGCCCTCGCATTTGGCCCGGTTGGCGCGATCTCGTCATAAAGCTTGTCGATCATTTCCGCATAGAACTGGATACCGTCAGCGCAAAGCCGGACGTCGACATTCAACGACGCCAGAACCGGCTTGCCGACATCCAGCGTTTCCAGCATCGCCAGTTCTTGCGCATCAGCGCGGATCAACTCCGCCCATTTCAGCATGATCCGCTTCTTTTCCAGCGGCTCCTGCCTCCGCCAGACACCACTTTCAAAGGCAGCTCGCGCGGAAGCCACCGCAAGATCGATATCACCCACGCCACCACGTGCCAAAACCGCACCTGGTTTGCCGTCCATCGGCCGCTTGCGGATGAATGTCTCGCCAGACAGCGCATCGCGATACTCACCGTCGATGAAATGCCGGCCTTCCAGCTTGAGATCGGAGAGAGCGTTTTCCCAGTAGTCACGGCTGTAGGTCTTTGTCATCGCAGCACCTCGTCAAAGCGTTTTCGGCAGCGTCATGATCTTCGCGGCAAAGACGTCGATATCCGCATCCGTGACCTCTCGAATGGTCGAGCGCCGCATCGGCTGGTTTTCGGGCGCCCGCATCTCCGCAGCCAGATCCTGCGCAGAGAACCCGCCGAACACCTTCGGCAAAGCCCGCTCGACACCACAGCGATCCATCATCTTGGACACGAAAGCAGGCACTTGGGTAGCACCGGATAACCCGATGGCCCGCGCTGCCTCGTTGAGATCGGTCGTATCTTTCTCGACCAGCCACGGAAGCGTCGCCTCGAAACCCAGCGCCGTGGCAAGCCCGTGATGCACGGGGGCGAGCCCTGCAAGCGCATGGCTGATGTTGTGAGCGATCGCCGTGCCGCAATTGTCGATGGCAATGCCGGCATAACAGGACCCGAGCAGCACCTTGCCCCGCGCCTCCAGATTGTCGGGCGCTTTGACTGCTGCTTCTAGCGAGCCTGCGACCAGCCGCAACGCCTCGTGCGCATAGAGCTTTGCTCCGGCATGGGCCCATGCGGGAGAGTTGCGGTTGGTCGCGGCCTCGAAAGCGTGAATGAAGGCATCCATGCCGCACCATGCAGTCAGGTTCGGCGGCAACGAGATCGTCAGTTCGGGATCGAGCAGCACCAGATCCGGCTTGGTTTCCGGCCCCCAGATCCAGAGTTTTCTCCCCTCCGGCCCGGCAAAGATATTGGTGGCGGATGTCTCCGACCCCGTCCCGGCCGTCGTCGGCACCATGATCTTCTTCAGCGGCTTCTTCGGCAAGGGATTGGCAGCCAGCGCATAAAACATCGGGTCCTCGCCCGAGGCGGCACAACAGGCCGCCACCTTGGCAATATCGAGCGCCGAACCACCACCGACGCCGACCACTATGTCGGCTCCCCTCGCCATCTCGCTGGCGGCTCTGAGATGCTGAAGCTTCGGTTCACCGGAAAAATCGGAATAAAGCCGCAGCTCAATTCCGGCCTCCACCAGTTCCCCTGCAAGGTCCTTCGCCAGACCTCTCGCAGCGAGAAAGCCGTCCATAACGATAAGGGCAGCGCGTGTGCCCTCGAAGTTTTTGACCATATCCGCCAGGCTGCCGAAAATGCCGGCCCCGAAGCGGATATCGGGAATGAAGGAGGTGGAGAACTGCATGGCGGCCCGCGATGGTGAAACGAACGTCCATACTCTGCATCACAATCTCAGCTCTTCAAATCCGTCGAAATCTCGGCATATTTGATGATCTGGGATCATGGAGAAATAGATGCTGGACCGCATACCGCTGGAGGCTTTCCGGGTTTATGACGCCGCATGCCGGTTCATGAACTTTTCCCGAGCCGGCCGTGAACTGCACATAACCCAGGCTGCGGTCAGCCGCCGTATTCAGGGCCTTGAGGAACAGCTCGGAGCCAAGCTCTTCACCCGCCGCGGCCGCAACCTTGCCCTGACGTCTGAGGGAGAACGGTTGGCCCAGCGGGTTCGCGCCACGCTTGAATATCTGGAAGAAAGCCTTGAGCCTTTTCGCGGTGGTGGCTTTGAGACCATCTCGATTGCCGCCAGCGGCTCGGTCTCGCATCTTTGGCTCGCCAAGCGTCTCAAGGATTTCGACAACGGCAATCCGTCCGTTTCCATAAGGCTGCTGACCACAGACGCCCCTTCCGAACTTGCCTCGGAGGCCAACGATCTCGTCATTCTCTATTCCACCGGCGAGCACCCGCGCTGGAACCTGACGCCACTGATGAAGGAAGTGCTGGTGCCGGTCGCATCACCGGACTTCGTCGAAAGAAACGGTCTCGACCCCGCCACGATCCGGCCCGACGAAATCACCCGTCTCGATCTGATCGACTATGAGCGTTTCAACGCCCACTGGATTTCTTTCCGCCAATGGTTCGCGCGGCTGCCCGATCCGCCCAAGGCGCGCGTTGCGCCTCGCCTCTCATTCTCCACCTATTCACTGGCGGTCGACGCCGCGCTGCGCGGTGAAGGGGTCACGCTCGGCAGCATCGGCCTCATCGCCGATAAACTGGCCTCGGGTGCCCTCGTTGAGCTTGGATTGCAACGTCTCGACACAGGCTACGGCTATCACCTCGGCATGCCGCGTTACCGTTCGCTGACGGCGGTAGGATTACGCCTGCACCAGCACCTGCTGTCGGAGCCCTAAGCAGGTGACGCCGCAGCCTGAAACGCAAAAAGCGGCCCGCAAGGACCGCTTTTTCAAACAGGAATATCGCGTAGCCAATCAGGCCGGAACGACGATGCCGTTCAGCTGAGTCAGGTCCGTCAGGAATTGCTCAACACGGGTCTTGTGTTCGTCGCCGCTGGCCCTGTCGAGCTCAGCCTTTGTCGTATCGATGCGGCTCTGCAGCGTGTCGACCGTCAGTTCGGCAGCCGGGATGGCGGCATCTGCCAGCAGCGTGCAGCTATCCGGCAGGATGTCGGCAAAACCGCCGAACACCACGTATTTTTTGACCTGTCCCGAAACAAGTTTCACTGAAACGACGCCCGGCTTGATGGTCGTCATCGTCGGCGCATGGCTTGCAAGCACCGTCATTTCGCCAAGCGTCGCCGGGATCACCACTTCGGATACTTTTTCCGAAACGAGCAGGCGCTCGGGCGAAACCAGTTCAAAATTGAAAGCGTCGGCCATGAAGGTCCACTTCCCCTAATTCCCACGCGGATGAATATCTTAACGTGGGCTTGCGTGTCTTATGCAGGAATGACGCGCCGAAATATCCGGCGCGCCGTTACAATTTCTAATTAAGCGGCTTCAGCCAGCTTCTTTGCCTTTTCCATCGCTTCTTCGATGGAGCCGACCATGTAGAAGGCAGCTTCCGGCAGGTGGTCGTAGTCGCCGTTGACGAGACCCTTGAAGCCCTTGATCGTGTCTTCGAGAGCAACCAGCTTGCCCGGCGAACCGGTGAAGACTTCAGCAACGAAGAACGGCTGGCTCAGGAAGCGCTCGATCTTGCGGGCGCGGGCAACAGTCATCTTGTCCTCTTCGGACAGTTCGTCCATGCCGAGGATGGCGATGATGTCCTGAAGCGACTTGTAGCGCTGCAGCGTCGTCTGAACCTTACGGGCGATCTCGTAATGCTCTTCGCCGACAACCAGCGGGTCGAGCATGCGCGAGGTCGAGTCGAGCGGGTCGACGGCCGGGTAGATACCCTTTTCAGCGATCGAACGCGACAGAACCGTCGTTGCGTCCAGGTGGGCGAACGAGGTTGCCGGTGCCGGGTCGGTCAAGTCGTCGGCGGGAACATAGATGGCCTGAACCGAGGTGATCGAGCCCGTCGTCGTCGTGGTGATGCGTTCCTGCATCTGACCCATGTCGGTAGCAAGCGTCGGCTGATAACCAACAGCCGAAGGAATACGGCCGAGCAGAGCCGACACTTCCGAACCAGCCTGGGTGAAGCGGAAGATGTTGTCGACGAAGAACAGAACGTCCTGGCCCTTGTCGCGGAAGTCTTCAGCGATCGTCAGACCGGTCAGAGCAACGCGAGCGCGTGCGCCCGGCGGTTCGTTCATCTGGCCGTAAACCAGCGCAGCCTTGGAGCCTTCGCCGCCGCCGTGCTTGTTGACTCCCGATTCGATCATTTCGTGGTAAAGGTCGTTACCTTCACGGGTACGCTCACCAACGCCGGCGAATACGGAGTAACCGCCGTGCGCCTTGGCGACGTTGTTGATCAGTTCCATGATCAGAACGGTCTTGCCAACGCCGGCGCCGCCGAACAGGCCGATCTTACCGCCCTTTGCGTAAGGAGCGAGAAGGTCGACGACCTTGATACCGGTAACCAGGATCTGGCCTTCCGTCGACTGCTCGACATAGGAGGGAGCGTCCTGGTGGATGGCGCGCAGCGTGGAGCGGTCCAGCGGACCAGCTTCGTCAACCGGCTCGCCGATGACGTTCATGATACGGCCGAGCGTCTGATCGCCGACCGGAACCGAGATCGGAGCGCCCGTGTCCGTGACCTTCTGGCCGCGGACGAGACCTTCGGTCGAGTCCATGGCGATGGTGCGGACCTGGTTTTCACCAAGGTGCTGCGCGACTTCGAGAACCAGGCGGTTGCCGTTGTTCTCGGTCTCGAGTGCGTTGAGGATCGCCGGCAGTTCGCCGTCGAACGCGACGTCTACGACAGCGCCGATAACCTGGGTCACTTTGCCGAGGGACGAGCCCGTTGCGGTAGCCATGATTCTTACCCTCTTCTTTTCGGTCAGAGCGCTTCCGCGCCCGAAATGATTTCGATGAGTTCCTTGGTGATCTGTGCCTGGCGCTGACGGTTGTAGGACAGCGTCAGCTTGTTGATCATGTCACCAGCGTTGCGCGTTGCGTTGTCCATAGCAGACATCTGCGCACCGTAGAAGGAAGCGTTGTTTTCGAGCAGTGCCCGGAAAATCTGGACTGCGATGTTCTTCGGCAGCAGTTCTTCAAGGATTTCTTCTTCGCTCGGTTCGTATTCGTAGAACACAGGCGAAGCAGCATCCTTAGCGGCCGCCTCGAACTTGGCGGGAATGATCTGCTGCGCGGTTGCGACCTGCGAGATCACCGACTGGAAGCGTGCAAAGAACAGCGTCGCAACGTCGAATTCACCGGCATTGAACATGTCCAGCACCTTGCCCGCGACTTCATCAGCCTGGACGAAACCGAGCTGCTTCACTTCGCGGAAGGTGATGTAGTGAACAATATTGTCCTTGAACGAACGACGCAGAACGTCATTGCCCTTGCGGCCGACCGTCAGGATCTTGACTGTCTTGCCCTGCGCGATGAGCTTCAAGGCATGATCGCGCGCCAGACGAATGATCGAGGAGTTGAAACCGCCGGCAAGGCCGCGCTCGCCGGTGGCAACGACCAGGAGATGAACCTGATCCTTGCCGGTGCCGGAAAGCAGAAGCGGTGCACCCGCATTGCCGGCGTTGGCAGCCGAAAGGCTGGCCAATACCTTGTTCATCCGCTCTGCGTAAGGACGGGCGGCTTCGGCCGCTTCCTGCGCACGACGCAGCTTCGCCGCGGCGACCATTTTCATCGCCTTGGTGATCTTCTGCGTCGCCTTGACGGAGGCGATCCGGTTTTTCAGATCCTTAAGTGAAGGCATCCGTTATCGGTCCTTAAGCTAGATCCGTACTTTTAGGCGAAAGACTTCGAATAGGCGTCGAGCGCCGACTTGAGCTTCGCCTTCGTGTCGTCCGAGATCTGCTTCTCGGTGCGGATCGTGTCGAGAACTGCCTTGCCTTCCGAACGGAGGTAGGAGAGCAGACCCTGTTCGAACTTGCCGACATCGGAAACCGCGATCTTGTCGAGGTAACCGTTGACGCCTGCGAAGATCACAGCAACCTGTTCTTCCGTCTTGAGCGGCGAGAACTGCGGCTGCTTCAGGAGTTCCGTCAGACGTGCACCGCGGTTCAAGAGGCGCTGCGTCGAGGCGTCGAGGTCGGAACCGAACTGTGCGAACGCGGCCATTTCGCGATACTGGGCAAGCTCGCCCTTGATCGAACCGGCAACCTGCTTCATCGCCTTGACCTGAGCGGCCGAGCCAACACGGGAAACCGACAGACCGACGTTAACAGCCGGACGGATACCCTGGTAGAATAGGTCGGTTTCGAGGAAGATCTGGCCGTCGGTGATCGAGATCACGTTGGTCGGAATGAAGGCCGAAACGTCGTTACCCTGGGTTTCGATGACCGGCAGAGCCGTCAGCGAACCGGCGCCGCGCTCGTCAGAGAGCTTGGCAGCGCGCTCGAGAAGACGCGAGTGCAGATAGAAGACGTCGCCCGGATAAGCTTCGCGGCCCGGAGGACGACGCAGAAGCAGAGACATCTGACGGTATGCGACGGCCTGCTTGGAAAGGTCGTCATACGCGATCAGCGCGTGCTGGCTGTTGTCGCGGAAATATTCGCCCATGGCTGCACCGGCGAACGGTGCAAGATACTGCATCGGAGCCGGGTCCGAAGCGGTAGCAGCGATAACGATCGAGTATTGAAGTGCGCCGCGTTCTTCGAGAACCTTGACGAACTGGGCGACGGTCGAACGCTTCTGGCCGATAGCAACGTACACGCAGAACAGCTTGTCGTTTTCCGGACCGTTGTCGTGGATCGGCTTCTGGTTCAGGAACGCGTCGAGAATGATGGCGGTCTTGCCGGTCTGGCGGTCGCCGATGACGAGTTCGCGCTGGCCGCGGCCAACCGGGATCAGGGCGTCGATGGCCTTGAGGCCGGTCGACATCGGCTCATGAACCGACTTGCGCGGAATAATGCCGGGAGCCTTGACGTCGACGCGCGAACGACGGGTCGCGTTGATCGGGCCCTTGCCGTCGATCGGGTTGCCGAGCGCGTCAACGACGCGGCCGAGCAGTTCCGGACCAACCGGAACGTCAACGATGGCGCCGGTCCGCTTGACGGTGTCGCCTTCTTTGATCGAACGGTCGGAACCGAAGATAACCACGCCGACATTGTCGGATTCGAGGTTCAGAGCCATGCCCCGGATGCCGCCCGGAAACTCGACCATTTCACCAGCCTGCACGTTGTCGAGACCGTAGACGCGGGCGATGCCGTCACCAACGGAAAGAACCTGGCCGACTTCCGAAACTTCGGCATCCTGGCCGAAATTCTTGATCTGGTCCTTGAGAATTGCGGAAATTTCCGCTGCACGGATATCCATCAGCCGACCTCTTTCAATGCAAGCTTAAGGGTGGAAAGTTTGGTGCGAAGGGACGTATCGATTTGACGCGAACCGACCTTGACGATGAGGCCGCCGAGGATCGACGGATCGATCGTAACGGCGATGGTTACGTCCTTGCCGGTTACGCCCTTCAGCGCCGACTTAAGTTCTTTTTCCTGCGTTGCAGTCAACGCATGAGCCGAAGTGACTTCGGCGGAAATTTCACCGCGATGCTCAGCAGCGATCGCGCGATAGGCGCGGATCATGCCCGGCAGAGCGAAGAGGCGGCGATTGCCAGCCACAACTTTGAGGAAATTCAAAACGGTCACAGAAAGACCGGCCTTTGCAGCAATGGCGCTGACCGCCTTCTGCTGCTCATCTGCAGAAAAGACCGGGCTCGCCACGAGGCGCCGCAAGTCTTCACTTTCGTCCATCAGCGCTTGGAACCGATCAAGATCGGCACCGACGGCATCAATCGAACCGGTCTCCGATGCAAGCTCGAATAGCGACAGAGCGTAACGCTCCGCGACACCGGAAATAAGCGGGGATGTCTCGGCCACAGGCATAGTTTCCCTGAATTACACCCCAAGCACCAAGTCCGAAAATGACGATCGGACAAGACCTTGAAATTTATTGAATTTCCATCAGAACCCGCAGAGCCTCCGCTCGCCGTTTCCGACGTTCGCGGTTCGTCTAGCATAGGATGTAGGGACTCGCAACACGCCGAGACGCCGAAAAAGCCGCACCCACAAGGCGATGCAGAGATTATTTGCGGCTTTCGCCAGCAAATCCGGGCCATCGGCATTCGGGCGCGGCGATATGCGACATTAGATGTAGCCAAACACGTAGGCGAGCGGCGCGAGAGACAGTACACCCTCAAGTAGAAAAAACGCAATATTCTGCGGCGTTACGCCGCGATCCACGAAGATCGAAACCAATCGGCCCAGCGCGCCAAGCGCAAGCACCACCCCGGTCGCCATATAGAACCATTCCTGTGCAAGCAGGATCGGCAAAACGCCAAGACCGATGTAGCGAGCGCCCGCGGCCCTGACCGAGCCATACCCCTCCGGCCTGATCTCTCCGATCTGAAAGGCGGAGAGACGCAGGCAGGAGCCGGGAAGCAGAAAGATGAATAGGCCAAGCAACGCCGTTACGGCACAGCCGAGAAAAGCGATCTGTTCGTTCAGTTCAGTTGGGAAGTAGAATTCCATGCCGTCGCACCCCTCGAATCGCACTGATTCTAGCCAACAGGGTAAACAAGTCGCAAAGATTGGTCCTAATAACGCATGCATCGCATTTTATGAAAGATGCGAGAAGCGTCAAAACCGGCAGGCTAGAGAAAACTCTGCGGGTCGACGTCAAGCTGGACCTGCACGGTTCCGCGTGCCTTGGGGCCGTTGCTAAGCATCGATTTCAAAAATGTCTGCATGTCGGAATTCCGCCGCCCATGAACCAGCAGGCGGAAGCGATAACGACCACGAACGAGCGCGATCGGCGCTTCGGCCGGCCCGAGCACAGCAATGCCGGAAACATGTGGGGCGGCGGCGCGCAACCCGCGAGCATGGTTTTCCGCGTCGGCCCGCGTATCGGCAGAAACGATCAGCGATGCCAGCCGCCCGAACGGCGGCAAAAGCGCCTTCTCGCGCTCATTGATCTCGCGCTCGTAAAACGCGGTGGAATCACCCGAGACAATCGCCTGCATCACCGGATGCATCGGCTGGAATGTCTGGATCAGGCCATGGCTCTTCAGGCCCGTACGCCCGGCGCGCCCTGTCACCTGGCTGAGCAGCTGGAATGTCCGCTCGGCCGCCCGCGGGTCACCGTTCGACAGGCCGAGATCCGCATCGACGATGCCGACCAGCGTCATCAGCGGAAAGTTGTGCCCCTTGGCGACAAGCTGGGTGCCGATGACGATATCGACATCCCCCTTGGCGATCGCTTCCAGCTCCAGCCGCATGCGCTTCACGCCGCCGAGAATATCTGACGACATCACGATCGTGCGCGCATCGGGAAAATGCTTCTCGACCTCTTCGGCGATACGTTCCACGCCGGGACCGCAGGCAACCAGATGATCGAGCGTGCCGCATTCCGGGCAGGCTTCCGGCGTCGGCTGGTGATAACCGCATTGATGGCACTGGATCTGGTTTCTGAACCGGTGCTCGACCAGCCAGCTCGAACATTGCGGGCACTGGAACCGGTGGCCGCAGACCCTGCAGAGCGTCAGCGGCGCATAACCGCGACGATTGAGAAACAGCAGCGACTGTTCCTTTTTCTCCAGCGTCCGCGCCATCGCCCTCAAAAGCAGCGGCGACAGAAACCCGCCGCGCTCGGGCGGATGCCGACGCATGTCGATCAGATGCAGGTCGGGCAATGCCGCATCGCCGAAACGGGTCGGCAGCTGCACCAGATTGTAACGCCCCGACAATCCGTTGACCTGGCTTTCCACCGATGGCGTGGCGGACACCAGCACGACCGGAAAATCGCCGATTCTGGCCCTTACCACCGCCATGTCGCGGGCATTGTAGAAAACACGATCTTCCTGCTTGTAGGCGGGGTCATGCTCTTCATCGACGATGATCAGGCCAAGCTCTTCGAAGGGCAGAAACAGCGCCGAGCGGGCACCGGCAACCACCCTCACCTCACCCGTCACCACCCCGCGCCAGACCTTTTCGCGCATGCGCGGTGAAAGATCCGAATGCCATTCGGCGGGTTTTGCCCCGAACCGCTGCTCGAACCGTTCGAGAAAAGCCGGCGTCAGCGCGATTTCCGGCAACAGGATCATCACCTGCTTGCCGCGCCTCAGCGTCTCGGCCACCGCCTCGAAATAGACCTCCGTCTTGCCCGAGCCGGTAACGCCGTCGATCAGCGAGGCGGCAAACCCGCCCGCCTTGATGGAACTGACGATCTCTTCGGCCGCATATTTCTGCGGCCCCTCGATGCGCGGCGCGATGTAATCCGGCTCCGGCAGCGCCACCACGGGCGGCGGAGGCAGAAAGACAGTGTCGAACATGCCCTGCTTGATAAGCCCGTCGATGACGCTCAGCGACACGCCGGCAGCATTTGCCATGCCGCTGCGCGTCCAGGGAACGTCCTGTTCCTTCGCCAGATCGAGCACACGCGTTCTTGCCGGCGTCAACCGATCCGGCTCGCCGCCAAGGTAACGCAGGCCCTCCACCATCGGCTCGGGATCGAGTGCAGCCGGTGCGCGGATCGCCATGCGGGCGACAAGGCCGGGCGGAGACAATGTATAGGCAGACACCCAGTCGACGAAATCGCGCATGTCCTTCGACAAAGGCGGGCAATCGAACACGAGCGTGATCGGCCGAAGCTTCTTGGGATCGAGTCGTTCATCGTTTTCGCCGTCCCAGACGACGCCGATCACCTGCCGCGGCCCGACCGGTACCTGTACGACGGAACCCGGCTCGACATGCATGCCCCCAGGCACTGCATAACTATAGGCAACTGGAACCGGCAGCGGCACCAGAACCGGCACGACGCGAACCGGTTTCGGCGACGGCAAAAGCGCGTCACCGAACAACGAAGCCATCATGTCAGAAGAATCCTTGCCCATGCGCGGCGACCATGCCGAAAGACGGAACAAAAGTGAACAGTCAGATGAAGAAAATCAGGCCGTGGCGGCAAGAGCCGGTACAGTCTGGAACTCGAAACGAGCATCGCCATCCCTGGCCAGGTCGAAAACCGTATGATTCTCCAGTGCCTTGGTCACTTCCGCCGGATCGCCCTCCAGCTCCTCCGGCTGGATCATGTGACCCACGGTGAAATCGAACCGGTTGCCCTTTTTGTTGAGCAGCTCGTAGAACACAGTCATGTCGCGCAACTCGGTCGACCACTTGGCGAACCAGTAAAACAGGCCGGAATTGCGCGCCGTGATATGGATCGGCAGGATCGGCAGATTGTATTTGCGCGCCAGACTGACCGCAGATGTCTTCCACGGCCGCTCGTTGAGCTTGCCGCCCTCCCAATAGGCGATGCGGCCCGACGGAAACAGCACCATCACCTTGCCGTCCTCGACCGCCTTGTTGGTCAGAACCAGCGTCTCGCGGGTCTTCAGCTTGCTTTTATATTCCTCGCGCCATTCGACCGGGATAATCATCTCGGCAAAGCGCGGATTGACGCGCACCGCATCGCGATTGGCAAACACCATCAGGTCCGGCCGCTTCGCCTTCAACAGATCGAAGACCGCAACCCCGTCGGCAATGCCTGTCGGATGGTTGCTGACCAGAATAAACCCGCCCTTTTCTGGAATGCGCTCGACATTCCGCGCCTCGATCTCGAGTTTCAGCAGATCGCTCATATATTCGAAGCACTGGAACCCGCTTTTCGGTGCCACGTCATCGGCGAATTCAATGGCTTTTCCATAGCGCAACAGCGTGTAGAGAAACGGCCGAATGACCGGCCAGAACGGGCTGCCGACGATGCGCTGGCCGCGCTCGCCGATCAGCGTGTCGACGATATGGCCCGGCCGGCCGCGAGAGTTGAGGGTAATGGTCTCCGCGAATTGACTGAAGGTCGTCGAATTGTCACGGCGGGCCATACAAACTCCTTGCGCAGGGCAACTTTGTGGCAGCCCTGTATGATATAACTTTGTCAGAAGGCGCCGGCTTAGTATTTCCGTAACGCTGTCGGTAGCAATCTGGTGCTCCTTTCCACCAAAATCAACGGTCGAGACGTTTGAACGAACTGCTGATCATCGCCGCGCCCGATCTTGCCGCCAAGCGCCATGAATGGCTGGAAAGCCTGAAAAGCGAGCGCCGGCTGTCGCCCAACACGCTCGATGCCTATGAGCGCGACACCAGGCAATTCCTCACCTTCCTGACCGGCCATCTCGCCGGCCCGCCGAAGATTTCCGACATCCGCACGCTTCGCCCGGCAGATCTGCGCTCATTCCTCGCTGCCCGCCGTCGTGACGGTTCAGGCTCCCGGTCGCTCGGCCGCTACCTTGCAGGCCTCCGTTCCTTCCTGAGCTACATGGAACGCCAGGGACTGGTGAATGCCGCGGCAGCCGGCGCGGTGCGCGCGCCAAAACAGCCGAAATCGCTTCCCAAGCCGCTCAGCGACCGGCAGGCGACCAGCCTGACCACGACCGAAACCCAGCTTCAGGATGAGCCCTGGATCGCAGCACGCGACGCCGCCGTGCTGGCGTTGCTTTATGGCTGCGGCCTGCGTATCTCCGAAGCGCTCGGGCTTCTCCCCGGCGAGATCGAGCCTGGCACCAAAACGCTGCGGATCAAGGGTAAGGGAGGCAAGACCCGCATCGTGCCGCTCCTGCCGGTCGTCGCCGAAGCCGTGACCCGTTATCGCGATATCTGCCCTTACCATCTCACCGACGAAAAGCCTCTCTTTCGAGGCGCACGTGGAGGCCCGTTGCAGCCGGCGATCATCCAGCGGCAGATGCAGAAATTGAGAAGCGCCTTCGGCCTGCCGGATACGGCAACGCCCCATGCGCTGCGCCACTCTTTCGCCACCCATCTGCTGGCCGGCGGCGGCGACCTGCGCACCATCCAGGAACTGCTCGGCCATGCCAGCCTGTCGACGACACAGGTCTATACCGGCGTCGATACCTCGCGCCTGCTGGAAGTCTATGACCGCGCGCACCCACGCGCATAAGGCAGAGGCTTGTGAACCGAACATTAACCAGCCTCGTTAAGTACCTATCGAAGCGGCAGTGATACATTTTGGGCCGATTAATCCGGATCCATGACATGAATTCTTCATTCCTCGACAGCCCCCTTTTCGAACGCCTGCAGGGTTTTGCTCTCTGGCTGCTCGCATTGCTGCATGTCGCGGCCCTCGCTTCGCTGATCCTCATCCTCGGCATGTTGTCATCCGCCGATGCACAGGAAGAAGCCTGCCATGGCGTTAATCTCGTCGACGAGATGAGATCAGAAAATCCGGATGCTTATGCCAAGGCGCTTGCGGAGGCCGAAACGGTCCCGAACGCCAAGGGCATTTTCTGGAGAATAGAAAAGCCGGGCGTTGCCACCTCATATCTGCTTGGCACCATGCATGTCACCGATCCACGCGTCCTCAAGATGCCGCCCGGAGCCGACAAGGCGCTTGCCGATGCGAAGACTATTATCATCGAATCCAACGAGATCCTTGATGACAAAAAGGCCATGGCCGGCATTCTCGCCAAGCCGGAACTGACCATGCTGACCAACGGCAACACGATCGAAAAGCTGATGAAGCCGGATGATCTTGCCGTGCTCGAAGAAGGATTGAAGAAGCGCGGCGTTCCGCTGGCGACCGTCTCGCGCATGCAGCCCTGGATGCTGATGTCGCTCGTGTCGCTGCCGGCCTGCGAACTCGCCCGCAAGGGAAACACTGCCTTTCTCGACAAGCGCATCGCGCTCGATGCCGCAGCCGGGGGAAAGCCGGTCAAAGGCCTGGAAACGCTCGCCGAACAGCTCACCGCCATGGCTTCTATCCCGACCGAGATGCATTTGAAGTCGCTTGTCGAAACGATCAAGCTCGGCCCGAAAATGGATGACGTTTTTGAGACCATGACGCAGCTCTATCTCACTGGCGAGATCGGCTTCACCATGCCTTTCCTGAAGCAGGTTGCGCCTGACGGCGGCGACAATGCCGGTTATGCCGAGTTCGAGGAACTGATCGTGACGAAGCGCAACCACCTCATGGCCGAACGCGCAGCACCTATCCTCGGCGAAGGCAACGTCTTCATGGCCGTCGGCGCCCTTCACCTGCCGGGCAAGGACGGCCTGGTGGAACTGCTGCGCAAACAGGGTTTCACCCTATCGAAAGCCGACTAGATACTTTTTGACGCTCGGCCCGGAGCAGTGAGGTCTGGTCATTGCACCGGCTGGAAAACTCTACGATGGTTCGGAGCCTGAAAGCTATATTAGCAGCTCTTTCGACGGTTCCCATGTTCGCACATATATTGCATCGTAACCTTGTTTTCCTGGCCGCCAGTCTCTGCCTTCTTGGCCTGTCCACTATTGCCAACGCCGAGCCGGTATCATGCGGCGGGATCGATCTCCTCGCGAAAATGAAACGCGAGGACCGCAAGACCTACGACCAGATTCTTGCCGAAGGCCGCAAGATACCGAATGCGCGAGGCCTCTTCTGGAAGATCGAGAAACGCGGCGTCAAACCGTCCTACCTGTTTGGCACGATGCATGTGTCGGATCCGCGGGTGATCAAACTACCCCACACCGTCAAGAAGGCGCATCTCAAGGCCAAGGTCATTGTCCTGGAATCCGACCAGCTGCTGGAACTCGGCAAGGCCCGCCTTCTGGCCTTCACCAAGCCGGATATGATGATGATGCCCGCTGGCAAGCGCATCGAAGATTTTCTGACTCCAGAGCAGCGCGGCGTCGTCGATACGGCCCTGACGGCGAGGGGCGCACCGCTTTCGGCAGTAAACTATCTGAGACCCTGGATGGTCACCAGCATCGTTGCCTCGGCCTGTGAGCAATCACGCGCCAAAGACAGAACACCGGTTCTGGATCAGCAGCTGGCACTTGATGCCATCGAGAACAACATACCCCTGAAAGGTCTGGAGACACTGGAGGAGCAATACGGCGCTCTGAACAAGATGTCGCTCGAAGCACAGGTAAAAAACCTCATCTCTGCTATCGCCCATCCCGAGCAGTTCGCCAACATCGATGAGACAATGCTCAGGCTCTATTTAAGCGGTGACATCAGGCCACTAGCACCGCTTTTGAGATGGCTTTCCCAAAACGACACGACGATGGCGGCTGACAGTTTCGCGGAATTCGAAGACGAGGTCATCACCCGGCGAAACCACACCATGGCGGACAGAGCCAAGCCATTCCTGCAGGACGGCAACGCCTTCATCGCCGTTGGTGCACTTCATGTCCAAGGGGACGACGGCCTGGTCGAGCTATTCAGAAAACAGGGCTTCAAAGTCACGCCTGCGATCTGACCATCTGCGATCATGTCCAGCTCCTCCGATGAGATCGAAGACGGTGTCTGTAGACTTGAGGCTGCCGAAATTCCAAATCACGTCCGCCCGCTCGTCATCCGGCGCAGGATATTGGTCTTCCAATAAAACTGATGCACGAGCACGCCGAGAATGTGCAGGCAGATAAGTACCCACAGGACCGTCTTCATCCAGCCGATATGGGCAAATGCCGCCATGCTGTTCTTGAAATAGAAGGCCCCGATCCCCGCAAGCGGCATGATGATGAACATTGCGTAGAGAGCCCAATGGGTGATCGTCGCAACGATGCGTGAAAAAGCAGGCTCTTCCGGCGGATGCGGCGGAGCACCGGTCGCGATGCGAAGACAGAGCCGTGTCAGCGCCAGCACCAGGATCGCGATCCCGACATAGGCATGGATATTCGCCGAGGTCATGATGTCGGGCGGAATCGGCTTGTCACCGAAATACAGTTCTCCGAACACCGTCATCGCATCGGAAAACAGAAGATTGAACAGGATCAGCACGGCCATCAGCCAATGCAGGATGCGTTGCGGCACAGAGAATGCAGTCTTCATGTCCGTCACCTTCCCGAGTGAGCAATAGGACATGAAGTTTAGGACAGCCGGATAAAAGAAAAAGGCGGGACCATGATGATCCCGCCTTTCGCATCTCTGATATTCGGACCGATTACATATGGATCGGCTTGGCGAAAGTCGACAGGGCTGCTTCCTTGACGGCTTCCGACATGGTCGGATGCGCGTGGCAGGTACGGCCGAGGTCTTCCGAAGAACCCGAGAATTCCATCAGCACGGTGATCTCGTGGATCATCTCGCCGGCGCCGAAGCCGACGATGTGACCGCCGAGAACCCGGTCGGTTTCCTTGTCGGCGAGGATCTTTACGAAACCATCGGTCGCCAGCATGGCGCGGGCGCGGCCGTTGGCCGTGAACGGGAACTTGCCGACCTTGTAGGCAATGCCTGCAGCCTTCAGTTCCTCTTCCGTCTTGCCGACCGAAGCGACTTCCGGCTGGGTGTAGACGACGCCAGGAATGACGTCATAGTTCACGTGACCATGCTGGCCGGAAAGGATTTCGGCGAGAGCAACGCCTTCGTCTTCCGCCTTGTGCGCCAGCATCGGGCCCTTCACCACGTCGCCGATGGCATAGATGCCGGCAACATTGGTCTTGAAGCCATGGTCGATTTCGACGCGACCGCGATTGTCGAGCGCAACGCCCGCACCTTCGAGGCCGAGACCTTCGGTATAGGGCTTGCGGCCGGTGGAGATCAGAACCACGTCGGCTTCAACGGTAACGGCTTCGCCACCCTTGACCGGCTCATAGGTGACCTTGGCGCCGTTTGCAGTCTTCTCGACCGCCGTCACCTTGGCCTCGGTGCGGATATCCATGCCCTGCTTGGCGATCATCCGCTGGAACTGCTTCGACACGTCGGCATCCATGGCGCCGAGCAGCTTGTCGAGATATTCGATGACAGTGACCTTGGCGCCGAGACGCATCCAGACCGAACCGAGTTCGAGGCCGATGACGCCGCCGCCGACCACGATCATGTTCTGCGGAACTTTTTCCAGCGAGATCGCGCCGGTCGAGGAGACGATGACCTTCTCGTCGATCTCGACATTGACGCCCGGAATGCCGGCAACGTCGGAACCGGTGGCGATGACGATGTTCTTCGTCTCCAGTTCCTGCACCTTGCCGTCTTCGCCCGTGACGGAAACCTTGCCAGCGGCAACGATCTTGCCAGTGCCGATAAAGCCGTCGATCTTGTTCTTCTTGAACAGGAAGGCAACGCCATCGGTGTTCGATTTGATGGTCGCATCCTTGTGCGCCATCATCTTGGTAAGGTTGAGCGTCGGAGCGGCAACTTCAACGCCGAGCGTATCGACGCCGTGGGCGACTTGGTGGAACATTTCAGACGCGTGCAGCAGAGCCTTGGACGGAATGCAGCCGACATTCAGGCAGGTGCCGCCATAGGTGGCGCGCTTTTCGACGACAGCGACCTTGAGGCCGAGCTGCGCTGCCTTGATTGCGCAGACATAACCACCGGGACCGCTTCCGATAACGACGACATCATAAGCCATGTTCTAATTCCTGATTTCTGGTTTTGGCAGGCTCATTCCCGCCAGCGTTTCGAGAATGGCCCTCAGGCCGCTTTTTCAGTTGCGAGTTTAATTCCGAGCGCGATGAACACCACGCCGCTGGTCCGATCGATCCACTTGCTGGCACGCGAAAATGCAGCCCGCATGCGCGGCGTCGTCATGAACGCGCTGACGCCCACGAACCAGATGATCAGGCAGGTCGCCATCACCGTCCCGTAGCCGAACTTGATCGCCATCGGCGTATGGGCGCTGACGATGGTCGAGAAGATCGACAGGAAGAAGAAGACCGCCTTGGGATTGAGCGCATTGGCGGCAAAGCCGAGCGTGAATGCCTTCAATGCCGATTGCGCCTTGGGAGCTTCACCCTGCGCTTCGGTGGAAACCGTGATCTCCGTCCGCCCGGCCTTCAATGCCTTGATGCCGATATAGACGAGATAGGCGACGCCCAGCCATTTGACGATGTTGAACAGATAGACCGACTGCGAGATGATCAGCCCGAGGCCGAGGATCGTGTAGCTGACATGAAACATCAGAGCCGTGCCGATCCCGAAGCTGGTGATGATCGCCTGCCGGCGGCCATGAACCAGCGCCTGCCGCATCACCATGGCGAGATCCGCACCCGGCGAAACGATCGCGAAGGAGAAGATCGCCATCAGCGAGATCAGTTCGATCATATAGGCATGCATGTTGAATATCCCTCAGAGCAGCAGCGCGGCCATCATGATCAGCAGTCCGGCAAGACTGAGGAGCCAGACCATCGAGCGGACATAGGGAATGCCCGCCAGATAGAGCGGAACATAGGCAATCCGCGCGATCAGCCACACCCAGGCGCCGCCGATGCCAAGCCCGGTCGGGTCGCCGATAAAGGCAAGCCCGAGAAGCAGGCCGATAAAGGCCGGATAGGTTTCCTGATAATTCTTCGAGGCGCGCGCAGCACGCCCGGCCGCTGCATTCTTCGGAGCGATATCCTCGTCGCGCGGTCCGGCATTCCATTTGGAACCCAGTTCACGCGTGGCAAGAAATCCCTGCAGCAGAATATGAAAGAGCAGCAGGACCACGCTCAGACAAAGCACGACCACGAGATGGGTTGCATTTGCCGAAGCGGGTTCCATGCTGCTCTCCCTTAGATCAGGACGTAAGGCTTAGAGATCGAGAACCAGGCGTTCCGGATCTTCCAGGCTTTCCTTGACGCGAACGAGGAAGGTGACCGCTTCCTTGCCGTCGACGATGCGGTGATCGTAGGAGAGCGCGAGATACATCATCGGGCGGATGACGATCTGGCCGCCGACGACGACCGGACGCTCCTGGATCTTGTGCATGCCGAGAATACCCGACTGCGGAGCATTGAGGATCGGCGAGGACATCAGCGAACCGTAGACGCCACCATTGGTGATGGTGAACGTGCCGCCCTGCATGTCGGCCATCGAAAGCGAACCGTCGCGCGCTGCCTTGGCAAGACGGCCGAGTTCCTTTTCGACGCCGGCGATCGAACGCTGGTCGGCGTCACGGATGACCGGAACGACGAGGCCCTTGTCGGTGCCGACAGCCATGCCGACGTGGCAGTAGTTCTTGTAGATGATGTCGGTGCCGTCGATTTCGGCGTTGACGGCCGGCAGTTCCTTCAGGGCGTGAGTGACGGCCTTGGTGAAGAAGCCCATGAAGCCGAGCTTGACGCCATGCTTCTTCTCGAACACGTCCTTGTAGCGGTTGCGCAGGTCCATCACCGCCTTCATGTCCACCTCGTTATAGGTGGTCAGCATGGCGGCGGTGTTCTGTGCATCCTTGAGGCGCTTGGCAATCGTCTGGCGCAGACGGGTCATCTTCACGCGCTCTTCGCGAGGCGCATCCTCAGCCGAGGAAACCGCGCGCGGAGCAGCCGGAACGGCAGCCGGGGCCGGGGCAGACGAGCCCTTGGCGATGGCGGCAAGAACGTCGCCCTTCAGAACCTGGCCGCGCTTGCCCGAACCGTCGATATCGGCGGTCGAGATGTTGGCGTCGGCAGCAACCTTGGCAGCAGCCGGAGCGGCCGGCATGGAAGAACCACCAGCAGGAGCAGCGGCAGCCGGTGCTGCAGCAGCCGGAGCCGAAGCAGCTTCGGCAGGCTTTGCAGCAGGAGCGGCAGCAGCCGTGCCGGCAGCGCCTTCTGCGATCTGGCCGAGCAGCGCGTCGAGACCGACGGTCTCGCCGTTCTGGGCAACGATTTCGGTCAGGACGCCGGAGGCCGGGGCCGGAACTTCGACGGTAACCTTGTCGGTTTCCAGTTCGACCAGCGGCTCATCGGCCTTGACCGTATCGCCGACCTTCTTGAACCAGGTGCCGACGGTCGCCTCGCTGACGGACTCGCCGAGGGTTGGGACGCGGATTTCGGTGGCCATGATCTGTTTCCGTTTTTGTCAGATTTCGTTTCGAATGAATGAGGGTAGACGGCTGAAAAATCAGCCGCCGAGAGCGTCTTCGAGGAAGGCTTCCAGCTGTGCCAGATGCTTCGACATCAGGCCCGTTGCAGGCGATGCTGCTGCCGGGCGGCCCGTGTAGCGGACGCGCTGATACTTGGCATCGATATGCGCCAGGACCCATTCCAGGTAAGGGTCGATGAACGACCAGGCGCCCATGTTCTTCGGCTCTTCCTGGCACCAGACCATTTCCGCGTTCTTGAAGCGCGACAGCTCGTTGATCAGAGCCTTGGCCGGGAACGGGTAGAGCTGCTCGATACGCAGCAGGTAGACGTCGTCGATGCCGCGCTTTTCGCGCTCTTCGAGAAGGTCGTAATAGACCTTGCCCGAGCACATCACGACGCGACGGATCTTGGCATCCTTCTGCAGCTTGATCGGGCCGTCCTTGATGACTTCGGCATCGTCCCACAGCAGGCGGTGGAACGAGCTTTCGCCCGCCAGTTCCGCCAGCGAAGACGTTGCACGCTTGTGGCGCAGCAAGGACTTCGGCGTCATCAGGATCAGCGGCTTGCGGAAGTCGCGCTTCACCTGGCGGCGCAGGATGTGGAAGTAGTTAGCCGGCGTCGTAACGTTGGCAACCTGCATGTTGTCTTCCGCGCAAAGCTGCAGGAAGCGTTCCAGGCGAGCCGACGAATGTTCCGGACCCTGACCTTCATAGCCATGCGGCAGAAGGCAGACGAGACCGGACATACGCAGCCACTTGCGTTCGCCAGACGAGATGAACTGGTCGAACACGACCTGCGCACCGTTGGCGAAGTCGCCGAACTGGGCTTCCCAGAGCGTCAGCGCATTCGGGCGTGCCAGCGAGTAGCCGTATTCGAAACCGAGAACGGCTTCTTCCGACAGCATGGAGTTGATCACTTCATACTTGCCCTGGCCCGGCTGCAGGTTCGACAGCGGGATGTAGCGCTCTTCGGTGTCCTGATCGTAGAGAACCGAGTGACGCTGCGAGAAGGTGCCGCGTTCGCAATCCTGGCCGGAAAGACGGATCTTCGTGCCTTCGACGCAGAGCGAACCGAAAGCAAACGCTTCCGCCATCGCCCAGTCGAGGCCTTCGCCGGTCTCGACCATCTGCGCACGGTTTTCCATGAAGCGCTTGATCGTGCGGTGCGCGTTGAAACCTTCCGGAATGGTCGACAGCTTGCGACCGATTTCCTTGAGGCTCTTCATCGGCATCGAGGTCTTGCCGCGACGCTGCTCGTCGGCATCGTCGGCAGAACGCAGACCAGACCACTGGCCATCCAGCCAGTCGGCCTTGTTCGGCTTGTAGGCCTGGCCGGCTTCGAACTCGGCGTCGAGATGCGCACGCCAGTCGGCCTTCATCTTGTCGAATTCGGCGTCGGTGATCACGCCTTCGCCGACCAGACGTTCGGCATAGATCTCGGCCACGGCCTTGTGGGCGCGGATGACCTTGTACATCTTCGGCTGGGTGAACGCCGGCTCGTCGCCTTCGTTATGGCCGAAGCGACGGTAGCAGAACATGTCGAGCACGACCGGCTTGTGGAACTTCATCCGGTATTCGGTCGCAACCTTGGCGGCATAGGTAACCGCTTCCGGATCGTCGCCGTTGACGTGGAAGATCGGCGCTTCGATCATCTTGGCAACGTCCGACGGATAAGGCGACGAACGCGAGAAGCCAGGATTGGTGGTGAAGCCGATCTGGTTGTTGATGATGACGTGCATCGTGCCGGCAACGCGGTGACCGCGCAGGCCCGACAGGCCGAGAATTTCGGCAACCACGCCCTGGCCCGCAAAGGCCGCATCGCCGTGCAGGAGCAGCGGCAGAACCTTGGAGCGCTCGGAGAGCGGGATGATGTTGTCCTTTTCCCAGACCTTGGCCAGCATGTCCTGCTTGGCGCGGGCCTTGCCCATGACAACCGGGTTGACGATCTCGAGGTGGGACGGATTGGCGGTCAGCGACAGGTGAACCTTGTTGCCGTCGAATTCGCGGTCGGAAGAGGCACCGAGATGGTACTTAACGTCGCCCGAACCTTCGACTTCGTCAGGCTTGAACGAACCGCCCTTGAACTCGTGGAAAACGGCGCGGTGCGGCTTGCCCATGACGTTGGTCAGAACGTTCAGACGGCCGCGATGGGCCATGCCGACGATGACTTCTTCAAGACCCAGCTGGCCGCCGCGCTTGATGATCTGTTCGAGCGCCGGGATCAGTGCTTCGCCGCCATCGAGGCCGAAACGCTTGGTGCCCTTGAACTTGACGTCGAGGAACTGCTCGTAGCCTTCGCCTTCGATCAGCTTCGAAAGGATGGCCTTCTTGCCTTCCGGGGTGAAGGCGACGCCCTTGTCCGGACCTTCGATCCGTTCCTGGATCCAGGCCTTTTCTTCCGGGCTCGACATATGCATGAATTCGACGCCGATCGTCGAGCAATAGGTGCGCTCGAGGATCGCGATCATCTCGCGAACGGTCGCGTATTCCATGCCCAGAACGTTGTCGATGAAGATCTTGCGATCGTAATCGCTCTCTTCGAAGCCGTAGGACTTCGGCGACAGTTCGTTATAATCCTCGACCGGGCTTGCGATGCCGAGCGGATCGAGCTTGGCATGCAGGTGGCCGCGCATGCGGTAGGCGCGGATCATCATGATGGCGCGCACGCTGTCGCGGCTCGCCTGATGAACGTCGGCTTCGTTGACGACAGCACCCTTGGCAGCAGCAGCGGCTTCAGCCTTTGCCTTGACCTTGGTTTCGATTGCCTTTTCCACTACCGGCCAGTTGCCGTCGAGAGCGGAAACAAGGTCGCCACCGGCTGCGATCGGCCAGTTCGAACGCTTCCAGGAAGCGCCCTGCGCTGCCTTCTTCACGTCTTCGGGGCTGTCGGCCAGGGCCTTGAAAAAGGCCTGCCATTCTTCGGAAACCGAATTCGGGTCGGCTTCGTAATTGGCATAAAGTTGTTCGATATAGACGGCGTTCGCGCCATCTAGGAACGAAGTGATCAGAAACTGCTCGTTGGCTTCTTGCCGGGACATGGCCTATTGCGGGCGCCGCGCCCGCCTCCTCACGTGGTCGGAACCGAAGACCTCGACGGTTCCGCATTCTCTGTGTGTCGTCTCGTGTTGCCGCTTTGCGGCGCCGTCTTGTGACGGTTCGCCCACAGGCAAAAAAGCATCTGCCTGCGGGTCTGAAACCTAGAGGTCCATCGCCGCCTGTCTATCGGCGGCGAGTGACCTTAATGTGGTTTAGCCCTTGAGGACTTCAACCAGCGTCTTGCCGAGGCGTGCCGGCGAAGGCGAAACCTTGATGCCTGCTGCTTCCATGGCTGCGATCTTGGATTCCGCATCGCCCTTGCCGCCGGAAACGACAGCGCCAGCGTGACCCATGGTGCGGCCCTTCGGAGCCGTACGGCCGGCGATGAAGCCTGCCATCGGCTTCTTGCGGCCCTTCTTGGCTTCGTCGATCAGGAACTGGGCTGCGTCTTCTTCAGCCGAACCACCGATTTCGCCGATCATGATGATCGACTGGGTGGCGTCGTCCGCGAGGAACATTTCCAGCATGTCGATGAATTCGGTGCCCTTGACCGGGTCGCCGCCGATGCCGACAGCCGTCGTCTGGCCGAGGCCTTCGTTCGACGTCTGGAACACGGCTTCGTAGGTCAGCGTGCCGGAGCGCGAAACGATACCGACCGAACCCTTGCGGAAGATCGAGCCCGGCATGATGCCGATCTTGCATTCTTCCGGCGTCAGAACGCCCGGGCAGTTCGGGCCGAGAAGGCGCGACTTCGACTTGTCGAGCTTGGCCTTGACGCGCACCATGTCCATGACCGGGATACCCTCGGTGATGCAGGTGATGAACGGGACTTCGGCTTCAATCGCTTCGATGATTGCGTCGGCAGCACCTGCCGGCGGAACGTAGATCACGGTCGCATCAGCACCGGTGCGTTCCTTGGCTTCGGCAACCGAAGCAAAGATCGGCAGCGCCGTGCCGTCGACGCCCGACGACCAGGTTTCGCCACCCTTCTTCGGGTGGATACCGCCGACCATCTTGGTGCCGTAGTAAGCAAGCGCCTGTTCGGTGTGGAACGTGCCGGTCTTGCCGGTCAGGCCCTGAACGAGGATCTTGGTGTCTTTATTGACGAGAATAGACATGTATCAGGTTCCTCAGATTAGGCTTTGATCGCCGCAACGATCTTCTTGGCGGCATCGTCCAGATCGTCAGCAGCCGTGATCGCAAGGCCGGATTCGTTGAGGATCTTCTTGCCGAGCTCGACATTGGTGCCTTCGAGGCGAACGACGAGCGGAACCTTCAGACCGACTTCCTGAACAGCTGCGACAACGCCTTCGGCGATGACGTCGCAACGCATGATGCCGCCGAAGATGTTGACGAGGATGCCCTCGACCTTCGGGTCAGCGGTGATGATCTTGAAAGCAGCCGCAACCTTCTCCTTGCCGGCGCCACCGCCGACGTCGCAGAAGTTTGCCGGCTCTTTGCCGTAAAGCTTGATGATGTCCATCGTCGCCATGGCGAGACCGGCACCATTGACCATGCAGCCGATATTGCCGTCGAGGGCAACGTAGGCGAGGTCCCACTTGGAAGCTTCGATTTCCTTGGAGTCTTCTTCGGTCTCGTCGCGCAGCGCCTTGACGTCGTCGTGACGGAACAGCGCGTTGCCGTCGAAGGACATCTTGGCGTCGAGAACGCGCAGATGGCCGTCCTTCATGACGATCAGCGGGTTGACTTCGAGAAGAGCCATGTCCTTTTCGCCGAACGCCTTGTAAAGCGCCGGGAAGAGCGACTTTGCGTCTTCGGCAGCTGCGCCCGAGAGTTCCAGAGCCTTGGAGATCTTGGCAACGTCGTCAGCCGTCACACCGGTTTCCGGGTCAATGGCGATCGTGTGGATCTTCTCAGGCGTGTCGTGGGCAACGGCTTCGATGTCCATGCCGCCTTCGGTCGAAACGACAAAAGCAACCTGACCAACGGAACGGTCGACCAGCAGCGAGCAGTAAAGTTCGCGGTCGATGTCTGCACCGTCTTCGATGTAGAGGCGGTTGACCTGCTTGCCGGCTTCGCCGGTCTGCGCGGTTACCAGCGTGTTGCCGAGCATGTCCTTGGCGTGAGCCACGACTTCCTCGATCGACTTGGCCAGGCGAACGCCGCCCTTGGCATCGGGTCCAAGTTCCTTGAACTTGCCCTTGCCGCGACCGCCGGCATGGATCTGGCTCTTGACGACGTAGAGCGGGCCTGGGAGCTGCTTGGCAGCAGCTTCGGCTTCTTCGACCTTGAGGATCGCGACGCCTTCGGCAACCGGTGCGCCGTAACCCTTCAAGAGAGCCTTGGCCTGATATTCATGGATATTCATGGGGCTTGATCCCTATTTGAATGACGTGAGCGCTGGCAAAAGCCAGCGCCGAACTTTTTGGAAGCTGACTACTTCAGCGAAGGAACGAGGGCGATGCAGGCTTCGCAGAGACCGGCAACAGCGCCGACCGACTTCTGGAAGGCGGCTTCTTCGTCCTTGTTGAATTCGACTTCGACGATGCGCTCGACACCGCCGGCACCGAGAACGACCGGAACGCCGACATACATGTCCTTGACGCCGTACTGGCCGGAGAGGTGAGCAGCGACAGGAAGAACGCGCTTCTTGTCCTTGAGGTAGGATTCAGCCATTTCGATCGCCGACGCGGCCGGAGCATAATAGGCAGAGCCGGTCTTCAGGAGGCCAACGATCTCTGCGCCGCCGTCACGGGTGCGCTGGATGATCTGGTCGAGCTTTTCCTGAGTGGTCCAGCCCATCTTGACGAGATCGGTGAGCGGAACGCCGGCAACCGTCGAGTAACGGGCGAGCGGCACCATCGTGTCGCCATGGCCGCCGAGAACGAATGCAGTGACGTCCTGAACCGAAACGTTGAATTCTTCAGCGAGGAAGAGACGGAAGCGGGCCGAGTCGAGAACGCCAGCCATGCCGACGACCTTGTTCTTCGGCAGACCGGAGAACTTCTGCAGTGCCCATACCATCGCGTCGAGCGGGTTGGTGATGCAGATGACGAAAGCGTTCGGAGCATATTTCTTGATGCCTGCGCCGACCTGTTCCATGACCTTGAGGTTGATACCGATCAGGTCGTCGCGGCTCATGCCCGGCTTGCGGGCGACACCGGCGGTGACGATGCAGACGTCGGCACCTTCGATCGCAGCATAGTCGCTGGCGCCGGTCAGCTTCGCATTGAAACCTTCAACCGGACCGGACTGAGCGATGTCGAGACCCTTACCCTGCGGGATGCCGTCGGCGATGTCGAAGAGGACGACGTCGCCCAGCTCCTTCAGGCTGGCAAGATGCGCCAGCGTGCCACCGATCATGCCCGAACCAATAAGTGCAATCTTCTTACGCGACATGGAAATGCTTCCTCTTCAAATCCTGACCTGCGGCAAGTTAGCGCAGGCTCATCTTGCGGCAGCACGGATAGCCTCATCTGCCAAAAATGGCAAACGATTATTTTGAGACTATATTTTTCAATCGGTTAGATACGATTTGAGTTACGTAAACGTAAGAATTTCTGCCATAAATATGTCAGACTTGCTGCCGCTTCTCATTATGGAGCAACAGATATTCCGCACTTCTCATCTCGAAAAGTCGCGAAACCGTGCGGTCGAATTCGAAACCTTCCGTCCCTCTCCGCTCCGTCAGAAGCGCATCGGGCGTGGCTGCGGCCGAAATGAACAGCCGGACGGAATGATCGTAGAGCGCATCGACCAGATTGATGAAGCGCTTCACTTCATTGCGCTTTTCCGCGCCAAGCTGCGGCACGTGATCAACGAAGACCACATCGAACCGCGCGGCGATTGCTAGATAGTCGGATGCACCGAGCGGCTTTTCGCACAGATCAGAGAAGGAGAAACGCGCAGCTCGCCCGACGGCCGCCGGCACATGGATGCTGCGCCCCTTCATCGGCAATTCGACCGGCTCGACCTTGTCGCCATCGGTGACCTGATGCCATGCGGCCTCCATCGCCGCATCCGCACGCCCATCGAGCGGCGTCAGATAGACTGGCAGATTGGCATTCTTCTGCATCCTGTAATCGGTCGGGCTATCCAGCGTCACGACATCGACATGGTGACCGAGCAGCCCGATAAACGGCGTAAACAGGCCGCGATTGAGCCCATCCTTGTAGAGATTTTCCGGGGCAACATTGGAGGTCGCGACCAGCACGCAGCCGAGATCGAACAGCTCAGTAAAGAGCCGCGCCAGGATCATCGCATCGGTGATGTCGGTCACCGAGAATTCATCGAAGCATAAAAGCTCGGCTTCCGCATAAAGTGCGGCAGCAACCGGCGGCACGGGATCGGCCTGCTTCGTCTCGCCCCGCTTCAGCTTCTGCCGCTGTTCGTGGATGCGGTTATGCACGTCGGCCATGAACTCATGAAAATGCGCCCGACGCTTTTTCTGCGTGGGCGCTTTCTTGAAGAACATGTCCATGATCATGGTCTTGCCGCGGCCGACACTGCCATAGACGTAAAGACCACGCACCTTTTCAGCATGGCCATTGCCGCGCCGGGCAAACAGCCAGCCAAGCGCACTCGATTTTTTCGCAGGTTTTGCTTCACGCAGTGCAACGAGCACACGGTCGAGCTTTGCTGCAACCTCCATCTGGGCTGCATCCGGTGTCAGCACACCGGACGCCGCCAGTGCCTTGAGCTCTTCGCAGACGCTCGACGTATATTCTGGAATGGGTTCCACCGAGGGACGCCCCTTATGTCAGTATTAGCGGCTCAGGCTGACCTGCTGGCCCGAATTCGTGGTGCCGTCGAAGCGGTTGTCGGCGCTCTTGTAGACACGACCGATCACGTCGCCTGCACGGTTCTTGAACTGGACCATCTTGCCGGAAACTTCCCAGGAACCCATGGTCGTCAGCTCGCCGGAGCAGCCGCGGGTACCGCCGCGCGAACCGCTGCCCAGATTGGTCAGCGTCAGGAACATGTCGCAGGATGCACCGCCGTTGGAAACGCGCCAGTTGCCGACCATCTGCTCCTTGGTGACGTCGAGCGCGCTGGCAGGAGCGGCCGCGTTCGGGTTAGCCATGGCCATGTTCTGACCGCCCTGAGGTGCGGAAGGATATTGCGAAGCGCCACCCGGAGGAGGAAGCTGGCCACCCTGGACGCCCTGAACGGGCTGGGCCTGAAGCGGAGCGGGCTGCGAAGGCAGATCACTATAAGGGCTGTAGGATGTCCGCTGGCAACCAGCCAACGCGATGGTCAGTACCAGACCTGTTGCCACATATTTGAACTGCATCAAAAACTCCTGTCCGGATTATTTCACACTGCCCTACAACTTGGGCACGACAGTTTGGCCGGGAATATCGTAAACGCACTTGGTTAATCAAGGGTATCCGGCCAATCCGGCACAATAGCGACCATCTGCACATTCAATTCGGCGTGCTTGCCGGACAGTCGCTCAAAAGCTTGAGGCCGCGACGCTCACGCCACGGCCTCTGCTTATATCTTTGAACTAGACGCGGCGCTCGACCATCATCTTCTTGATTTCGGCGATCGCCTTGGCAGGGTTTAGACCCTTCGGGCAGGCCTGCGCGCAGTTCATGATCGTGTGGCAGCGATAAAGCCGGAAGGGATCCTCGAGATTGTCGAGGCGTTCGCCCTTGGCTTCGTCGCGGCTGTCGATCAGCCAGCGATAGGCCTGCAGCAGAACTGCCGGACCGAGATAACGGTCGCCGTTCCACCAGTAGCTCGGACAGGAAGTCGAGCAGCAGGCGCACAGGATGCACTCGTAAAGACCGTCGAGCTTGAGGCGATCCTCATGGCTCTGCTTCCATTCCTTCGCCGGCGTCGGAGACACCGTCTTCAGCCACGGCTCGATCGAGCGATGCTGGGCGTAGAAGTTGTTGAGGTCCGGAACGAGGTCCTTCACGACAGGCATATGCGGCAGCGGATAGACCTTCACCGTGCCGGAAATGTCGTCCATGCCCTTGGTGCAGGCCAGCGTGTTCGTGCCGTCGATATTCATCGCGCAGGAACCGCAAATGCCCTCACGACAGGAACGGCGCAACGTCAGCGTCGGGTCGATCTTGTTCTTGATGTACAAGAGACCGTCGAGCACCATCGGGCCGCAATCGTCGAGATCGACATAAAACGTGTCGATGCTCGGGTTCTTGCCGTCATCCGGGCTCCAGCGATAGATGCGGTATTCGCGCAGGTTCTTGGCGCCTTCCGGCTTCGGCCAGACCTTGCCTTCGGACATCTGCGAGTTTTTGGGAAGAGCGAGTTCAACCATGGTCCAATTCCCTCCGGATCAATACACGCGAGCCTTGGGCTCGATCTTGTAAGGATCGATGCCTTCGGCGATCAGGTCCGTATGGACCGGACGGTAATCGAGCTTGACGTCGCCCTTCTCGTTGACCCAGGCAAGCGTGTGCTTGCGCCAGTTGACGTCGTCGCGGCCGGCGAATGCGCCTTCCGTGAAGTCTTCGCGAGCGTGCGAACCGCGGCTTTCCTTGCGGGCCTCGGCGCCATAGACGGTGGTGATCGCATTCGCCATCAGGTTATGCAGTTCCAGCGTCTCGACCAGATCCGAGTTCCAGATCATCGAACGGTCGGTGACCTTGACGTCCGGCAGCTCGCTCCAGATTTCCGACATGCGCTTGCAGCCCGATTCCAGCGATTCCTGCGTACGGAACACGGCAGCATCGTCCTGCATCGTGCGCTGCATCTTGTCACGCAGCACGGCAGTCGGCGTTGCACCCTTGGCATGACGCAGGCCGTCGAAACGGTCCATGATCTTGTCGCAGGCGGCAACGTTGAGCGCCGGGATGGCGCCTTCGCGGTCGATGACCTGACCGGCGCGGATCGCAGCGGCACGGCCGAAGACCACAAGGTCGATCAGCGAGTTGGAGCCGAGGCGGTTTGCACCGTGAACCGAGGCGCAGCCAGCTTCACCCACAGCCATCAGGCCCGGAATGATCCGTTCCGGATTATTGCTGTCGGCGTTGAGCACTTCACCCCAATAGTTGGTCGGAATGCCGCCCATATTGTAGTGAACCGTCGGCAGAACCGGGATCGGCTCGCGGGTCACGTCGACCCCGGCAAAGATCTTCGCCGATTCCGAAATGCCCGGAAGACGCTCATGCAGAACGGCCGGATCCAGATGGTCGAGATGCAGGAAGATGTGATCCTTGTTCTTGCCGACGCCGCGGCCTTCACGGATTTCCATCGTCATGCAGCGCGAAACGACGTCACGCGAGGCAAGGTCCTTGGCCGAAGGCGCATAACGCTCCATGAAGCGCTCGCCCTCGGAATTCACCAGATAACCGCCTTCACCACGTGCACCTTCGGTGATCAGACAGCCGGAGCCGTAGATGCCGGTCGGGTGGAACTGGACGAATTCCATGTCCTGCAGCGGAAGACCTGCGCGCGCCACCATGCCGCCACCGTCACCGGTGCAGGTATGGGCAGAGGTTGCCGAGAAATATGCGCGGCCGTAACCGCCGGTCGCCAGAACCACCATCTTGGCGGCAAAGCGATGGATCGTGCCGTCATCGAGGTTCCAGGCGACAACGCCTTCGCAACGGCTGCCATCGTCCGACATGATCAGGTCGAGGGCGAAATATTCGATGAAGAATTCCGCGTTGTTGCGCAGCGACTGGCCGTAAAGCGTGTGCAGGATGGCGTGGCCGGTACGGTCGGCGGCAGCGCAGGTGCGCTGTACCGGCGGGCCGGCGCCAAAGTTCTGCATGTGGCCACCGAACGGGCGCTGGTAGATCTTGCCTTCCTCGTTACGCGAGAAAGGAACACCATAGTGCTCGAGTTCGTAAACGGCCTTCGGCGCTTCCATGACCATGTACTGCATGGCGTCGACATCGCCGAGCCAGTCAGAACCCTTGACGGTGTCATAGAGGTGCCACTGCCAGCTGTCCGGCGTCATGTTCTGCAGCGAGGCGGCAATGCCGCCCTGCGCCGCGACGGTGTGCGAGCGGGTTGGGAAAACCTTGGTGATGCAGGCGGTCTTGAAACCCTGCTCGGCCATGCCGAGCGTGGCGCGAAGACCGGCGCCGCCGGCACCTACGACGATCACGTCGTAGGAATGGTCGACATAATTATACGCTTTGCCGTTCTGGGCTATAGGAGTGACGGATGCCATGATGGATTATCCTACGAACGCAATTTTCAGAACGGCGAAGAGACAGAGGCCACCGATCAGCATTGCAAAAAATGTATTGAGCATCACGGCCAGGAACTTGATGCCTTCGTGATGCACGTAGTCGACGATGATTTCCTGAACGCCGATGCGCATGTGCACGAGACCGGCAATGATCATCAGGCCGAACAGCACGGCAATGATCGGGTTCGACAGCGCGCGGACGACATCCTCATAAGGAGCGCCAGCATAGCGGATCAGGAAAATGATGAAGAAGATGGCGAGCGGCACCAGAGCCACAGCCGACATCCTCTGCATCCAGAAATGTTCGGTGCCGTCCTTTGCTGATCCGAGACCACGAACCTTGCCGAGGGGAGTACGCATATCCATGATGTTTCCTCCTCAGATGGCCAGGCCGATGATCCAGACCAGCACGGTCAGACAGATCGAAACGACAGGCATGATCAATGCGACCTTGGTCGCGAAATGTTTCTCAAAACCATGCCCCATGTCCCACACGAAATGGCGAAGACCGCCGAGCATGTGGTGGATCAGAGCCCAGGTATAGCCGAACAGGACCAGCAGACCGATCCAGGTACCGAACAGCCAGCTGACCCAGTCGAAATAGGGCTTGCCGGATGCGGCGGCGATCAGCCACCAGGCGAGCAGGATCGTGCCGGCCGCCAGAGCGCCACCGGTAATGCGGTGGACGATCGACATGACCATTGTGGGGATTGGCTTGTAGATTTGCAGATGCGGCGACAGAGGCCGATTATTTGTTATATTCGCCATCATTACCTCGCGGCGTCGTCAAACGGGCGGGGCGCCCGGCAATGCACCATGCCGAGAAAATGTGCATTGCATCATCGGCGTGGTTTAGTCTTGGAATTCCCTGACGACAAGGCCAATTCCGACGTGGGGCGAATTTAATCGATTGGGAATTGCAAGGGGGAAAGCATCGGACAAATCGCCGCAACAGGTTAACCATCGATTCCAAAGATTTGACCACTGCCCGTGCGCTTGCGAAGAGATCGTGTTAACATCCGGTTAACCATGATCTCGGAGTTCGCCATGATAGCGGATCGTATGAAACCTGTCCTTTTTGCAGTTGCACTCGTCAGCTCCTCCGCTTCCATCGCCACGGCGCGCGATCCTTCCCCGGATTTCAACAGCAGCCAAAACGGCTATCGTGGACATCATTACGGTCACGGCCATCATGGTCGACGCGGCGAGTTGAAGCTGTTTTCCGACCAGCGCCTCGGCGGTGCCAGCCGGGTCGTTTCATCGACACGCAGCAGCCGCTTCGACACGGGGTCCATACAGCAGTTAGGTTCCTACGCCACTGTTTCCGGCACATCGATCATCTACAGCAACGGATATCGGGAAATATATGTGGGCCAATATGCTTTGGAGCCCTCACGCCCGACCCTCTCCTATCCCGCACCGAAGGCAAAGATCATCACGGTGACGCAGGAACTCGCAGACGGCAGCTTCAGGCCGGTCAACGGCTGCAATTACGAAATGGGCGTCTGCGTCATCCGCGGGGACCGCTGAGCAACCGCAAACTCCGCACCGCTTCAGGCCAATTGCGCCTCGATCACGCCCGTGTCAATGATCGACCAGACCTGCACGATCCGCCCCTCGGAGAACAGGTAAAAGACGTTCTCGGAAAACCGCACCCTCCGACCATTAACGGGCAGGCCGAACAACTGCCCGACCGGCGTGCAATCGAAGACCAGTCGGCTCGCCACTTTCTGCCTATCGACGACCAGAAGATCGATCTTGAAATAGAGATCGGGAATGGCGCGAAAATCGCTTTCCAGCATCCGGCGGTAGCCATCAAGTCCAAATCTTCGATCGTTATGGACGACATCGACCGCAACGAAATCCTCGAGCCGCAACCAGTCCTGACGGTTCAGGCAGTCAATGTAACTGCTGTAAATCTGCTCGAGATCCTGCATCCCTGTCTATCCCTCCGGCTCCGTCTTTGACGTGGGAACGCCTCGATCGGCCAGGCTGTTCCGAAAGGCGGGGATGATACCGAGGCCGGGTCCCGTCGGATCAATGACTTACACCTTTTGTCATCCCCGCACTCCCAAACCATGCCTACAATCCGCCTGCTTCCGTCGCCGGAGTGTTGCGCGAGACGTTCGCGGGCAGGCGGGAACCGGCGCTCTCGTCCGAACCGTAACGTGCGGCAAGGGCGGAAGGGGTGAAACGCATCGGAGAGGGACAACTCTCTCCCTATCAAGCCTCCCCCTGGCAGCCATGCCGGGTTCGGTTGAGCCGTCCAAGCACCGGCGAAATCCGGTGTGCAGCGAGGCGAGAAGATCACCTGTAGGGACCGGAAGTCCCGAGAAAACGCCGAAGGCCACGCATATGCGGAGCCACATTATTAAATTCCAAAGAGGTCCCGCATATGCGTGCGCTTCTCCGGAATGATCTTTGACAACCACGGCAGGAAGCTGCGCGGGGTGGGATTAGTGTGTGCGGAGAAAAAGCCCCTCATCCGCCTGCCGGCACTTTTCCGAGTAATGACGGGGAAAAGGAAGCAAGCCGCAACCTTTCCGCTTTCATCAAACATTGAGTGAGGCACCTCCCCTCGCCCTGCCTGCAGGGAGAGGTGGATCGCAGCTTGCTGCGCTCTGGGTGAGGGGAAAGGCTAGCGGTTGGAAAACGCGCGCCTACCCGAACCGCCAGACCGTCGTCTTCTTGACCTCGCTATCCTCCAGCGCCCGCGTCACCGGCACCTCGTAGATGGCAAGCTTCTCCAGCCGCTCCTTCGGCAGATAGCTTCTGCCCGGATCGCCGACCAGAACCACCTTGCCCTCATCAGCAAGCTGCGTGAACCAAGGCACCAGCGCCGCGGCGAAATCCCGATCGTAAAACACATCACCGGCAAGCACGACATCCGCATCGACCTCCCGGCCGATCTGGTTCTCGGCAGTAAAACCGATCTCTACCCGGTTCTCGGCAGCATTCAGCATCACCGCCGTCTGCGTCCACGGATCGATATCAGCCGCCAGCACATCCGCAGCCCCGGCCAATTTCGCTGCAATCGCCACCAGCCCGGAGCCGCTGGCGAAATCCAGCACCCGTTTGCCGGCTACCGTTTCGGGATTGTCGAGAACATAACGCGCAAGCCCCTGCCCTCCCGCCCAGGCGAAGGCCCAGAACGGCGGCGGCAGGCCGATCGCCTCCAGATCCTCTTCGGTCTTCAGCCAGAGATCATGCGCCTCAGTTGCCAGATGGAGCTGAATCTCCGGCACATGCGGCGGCCGCATGAGATCGGTATTGTCGAGGATGAAGGCCTTCGGATCGGTCTTCAAGCTTGGGGACTCAGGCGGGCGATTTGGGAGGATTGTCGAGACCGCCGAGACGGCAGATTTCGAAATATTCCTCTTCCGTCACCGGCTGCACCGAAAGCCGCATGGACGTGACAAGCGCCATCTTCTCGAATTTCGGGTTGGCCTTGACGTCCTTCAGCGTAACCGGCTTCGGCATGTCCGTGACGGCGCGAATATCGACGCAATCCCATTTCGGATCGCCCTTGGCAGAACTGTCCGGATGCGACAGCGCGCAGACCTCAACGATGCCGACGATCTCCAGCCCCTCGTTCGAGTGGTAGAAGAAGCCCTTGTCGCCGATCTTCATCGCCCGCATGTTGTTGCGCGCCAGATAGTTGCGCACGCCGGTCCATTCCTCGCCGACCTCGCCCTTGGCTTTCTGCTGCTCCCAGGACCAGACATTCGGCTCGGACTTGTAAAGCCAATAGGCCATCTATTGCCTCACTTCTGCTCGTTTGCCGGGTTGTTGAACACCCAGTTCCACGGCTTCACGTCGACCTTTTCGAACAGGCCGGCAAGGTAATAGGGATCGGCTTCGGCAAGAGTCCGGGCAGCAGCAATGTCCGCAGCCTCGACCACGACAAGGCTGCCATTCGGCTTGCTGTCGTCATCGAGAAACGGGCCGGCAAACTTCAGCGTGCCTTCGGCATTGAGCTTGTTCAGATGTTCCACATGCGCCGGACGGGTGTCCATGCGAACCTGCAGGTGGCCGGGCTTGTCGGTGCAGAGAAAGGCAAACAGCATTGGGGTCTCCTGAGTTTTAAATGGACTACTCGGCCTTGATCGGCCGGGTCATGAGCTGTTCCATCGCGGTCATTACATCGAGACGTCCGTCGATAATGGCTGCGACTGCATCCGTAATCGGCAGATCGACCGAAAATTTCCGACCGAGCCGGGCCGCGACCGAGGCCGCAAACGCCCCTTCGACCAGTGGCCCACCGACGGTCTGCGCCGGCTCACCCTTCCCGATCGAAATGCCGAAACTCAGATTGCGTGACTGATGGCTGGTACCGGTCAGCACGAGATCGCCGAGTCCGGACAGGCCCCGTACCGTATCCGCATTGCCGCCCATCGCCTCGACCAGTCGCGACATCTCGGCCAGGCCCCGCGAAATCAGCGCCGCACGGGCCGACTCGCCAAGCCCCGCGCCCTCGACGATGCCGCAGGCAATCGCCAGCACGTTCTTCAGCGCCCCGCCAAGCTGCACGCCGATCACATCCGACGAAGCGTAAAGCCGGAAACTGCGGCTGGAGAGAACCTGCGCCAGCCTTTCCGCCAGCACCGGGTCCTGCGCGCCGAGCGACATCGCCGTCGGCAGGCCGCGCGCGATATCGGAGGCAAAGCCCGGCCCCGAAAGCACCGCCAGAGGCGTCTTCGGTAATTCCGCCGATATGACATCGGTCAGCAACCGTTCGGCCCGGTCAAGCCCCTTGGCGCAGATGACGACGGAAGCACCGTCCGAAAGATAAGGCCCATAATGACGCGCCGCATCGAGCTGCGCCCGCGACGGCATGGCGAAAAGCACGACATTCGCCTCCGCCACCGCATCCGGCTCGGCGGAAAACTGCAGCGCATCCGGCAAGGGCACGCCCGGCAGCGCCGTATCATGCATGCGGTCGTCGCGCAGATCGGCCATCAGGTTCGGCTGACGTCCGACAAGGGTCACCGGATGACGCCCTTCAAGCGCAAAAACCGTAGCAAGCGCCGTCCCGAATGCACCGGCGCCGATCACAGCGATCCGTTCTTGGCTCATGCCTTCGCCCCCCGTTTGCCGGATCCCAACAAAGTCTTGGCATCCTTATCCAGCGGCCAGCGCGAACGCGGCGCCACATTGAGATCATCGGCCGGAAACTCTTCCGCCATCCGCTCCAGACCCGCCCAGGCGATCATCGCGGCGTTGTCCGTGCAGAGGCGCAGCGGCGGCGCGATGAAGCGGAACCCGTGTTCGAGGCAAAGCGCCTGCAGGGTACGGCGGATTTCCTGATTGGCGGCAACGCCACCGGCAACGACCAGCGCCGGTTCGGTGTCGAGACCGGCAAACTCCTCGCGAAAACGAAGCAGCCCGCGGCCGATGCGATCGCGAAGCGTGCGCGACACCGCCTTCTGGAACGAGGCGCAGATATCGGCGACATCCTGCTCGCTCAGCGGCGCGATCTCGGTCGCAGCCTGACGCACGGCGGTCTTCAGACCGGAGAAAGAGAAATCGAGCCGCGCTTCGCCCACCAGCGGACGCGGCAACGAGAACCGGTCGGGATTGCCGGAAAGTGCAGCTTTCTCGACAGCCGGGCCACCCGGATAAGGCAGGCCGAGCAACTTGGCCGTCTTGTCGAAGGCCTCGCCCAGCGCATCGTCGATCGTCGTGCCCCAGCGCTCATATTGGCCGACACCGCGGATCAGGATCAGCTGCGTATGCCCGCCGGAGACGAGCAACATCAGATAGGGAAAGGAAAGCCCGTCCGTCATCCGCGCCGTCAGCGCATGGCCTTCCAGATGGTTGATGGCGAGAAGCGGCTTGCCCGAGACGCGGGCGATCGCCTTCGCCGTCATCAGGCCGACAAGCAACCCGCCGATCAGGCCGGGACCGGAGGTCGCGGCAATCGCATCGACATCATCGAGCGTCACGTTTGCGCGACGTAGCGCTTCCTCGACCAGTTCGTCCAGCGCCTCGACATGCGCACGCGCCGCGATTTCCGGCACGACGCCACCATAGGCCGAGTGTTCGTCGAGCTGCGACAGGACCACGTCGGACAAAATCTCGCCGCGCCCGTCCTCGTGGCGTGCGACGACCGCAGCGGCGGTCTCGTCGCAGCTTGTTTCAATGCCGAGGATGCGCAGATATGAGGTCATTGGCCCTTGTTCATTGCGATGCCGGATGATCCGGTTTACGAGAGCTTCCGGTAACAACGGAATGAGACGGATGCAAACAAAACCTTTCCGGATCGGCACGCGCGGCAGCCCGCTGGCGTTGGCCCAGGCCCACGAAACGCGGTCACGGCTGATGGCGGCCCATGGCTTGCCGGAAGAGATGTTCGAGATCGTCGTGCTGTCGACCACCGGCGACCGCATCACCGACCGCTCGCTCTCCGAGATCGGCGGCAAGGGCCTGTTCACCCAGGAACTCGAGGAACAGCTCTCCTCCGGCGAGCTGGATATCGCCGTGCATTCGTCGAAGGACATGCCGACGAAATTGCCGGAAGGCCTGCATATCGCGGCCTACCTGCCGCGCGAGGATTTTCGCGACGCCTTCATCGGCCGCACCGCATCGACCCTGAAGGCCCTGCCGGATGGCGCGATCGTCGGCACCGCCTCGCTCAGGCGTCAGGCGCTTATCCGCCGTCTTCGCCCGGATATCCAGGTGACGATCTTCCGCGGCTCGGTCGGCACGCGCCTGCGCAAGCTGGATGAAGGCACGGTCGATGCGACCCTGCTCGCCTTTGCCGGCCTGAAACGGCTGTCGATGGAAGAGGTCGTGACCGAACTTCTCGATCCGACCGATTTTCCGCCCGCTCCCGCTCAGGGCGCGATCTGCGTCGAAAGCCGCTTCGGAGATCCGCGCACGGACGCCCTGATTGCCCCGATCAATGACCGTCCGACCTATGACGCCGTAACCTGCGAACGCGCATTTCTTGCCGCGCTCGATGGCTCCTGTCGTACGCCGATCGGCGGTTTCGCGATCTGTGACGGAGAACACCTGAAGTTCTCGGGCCTGATCCTGACACCCGACGGTCGGCGCGAGCACGCAATCGAAGTCGAAGGCAAGCGCTCGGACGCCGAGGCACTCGGCCTGCGCGCCGGCGAAGCCGTCCGTGCAGCAGCCGGACCCGGCTTCTTCGAAAGCTGGAGCTGACCCTTGCGGGTCGTCGTCACCCGACCAGAAATCTCGGCCGCCAGAACGGCCGAGCGGCTGAAGCTCATGGGGCATGACCCGGTGCTTCTGCCGCTCAGCAATGCGGTGCATCACCCTGAGATCGCGGCAGATGCTCTGGCTTCGCCCCATTCGGCGCTGATCGTGACCAGCGCCGAAACATTGCGGGCGCTTGGCGCTATCGGCTCCGATGCCGGGATCGACGACAGAACGACGCTCTTTGCCGTCGGCGAAAAAACAGCGGCGGCAGCAAGGTCGGCAGGTTTCCGCAACATCCATATCGGCTCAGGCGACGGCGCAGGATTAGCCGATCTCATCGCTTCGAAATTCGATCAGCCGGATTTGCCGCTCCTCTATCTCGCCGGCAAACCACGCGCCGGATCGCTTGAACTCCGGCTCGAAGAACTGGGCCTGCCAGTCCGCGTGGCGGAAATCTACGAAATGATCCCGGTCGATTATCGACCGGAGGAAATTGACGAACGGCTGCGCGCCCACCCCCCTCATGCCGTGCTACTCTACTCGCGGGAAAACACCCTCCGATTTTTCGAGATCGCAGAGCAACACGCAGTCTCTCTTCCGCAAACCGCTTTCCTCTGTATCAGCACCCGCACCGCCGATGCCGTGCCCGCGGCATTTCGTCCTCGTGCCAGGGTCGCCGAAACCCCTGACGAAACCGCCCTGTTCGCGCTTCTTTAACCTGCGCCTGATCCAAATTCCGGCAACGCCCCTTTCCTTAACCGGGGGCACCGACTAGGTTTTAGTGAACGCATGCAGAAAAGAGGTCGAGATGGTATCCGAAAAACCACCGCGCCGGTCCAAACCAAACAAGGAACCGGTCACGATCGACCTGACGGCGGAGGAAACCGCCGCAGTGGCTGAGCCCGTCCGCGCCAATGATAGCGATGATGTCATCGATGCGCGTGAGAACGATCCGACTGATATGCCGGTAGCCTCAGATATTCCGGAAGCCACGCCAATATCGGAGAAAGAAGTGCCGGAAACGGAAGCGGTAGTGACCGAAACGAAGGCCGAGCCAGAAGCTGTAACGCCGGAAACGCCACGCTTCGACGAACCGGATCCCGAGCCGGTCACGGCATCTGCCGAGCCTGCGGAAGAAAAACCCAAGGAAGAAGAACCGGCCCCCTTCCAGCCAAGGCCCAGAACTGAAGACTATTCGACCAGGAATACAGCCCCGGTGACATCCAAACCCGCAACCTCGACGCTCGTTGCATCCGGCATTTTCGGCGGCATCGTTGCCCTGCTTCTGGCCGGCAGCATGCAATATGCCGGCGTGCTTCCCGGCGGTACATCCTCGTCTGTGTCGAGCGATAACGATGTCTCCGCAGAGATCGCCTCGCTTCGCCAGGAAATCGCATCCCTCGCCAGCCGGCCGGTCGAACCATCCGCCGACATTACAAGCCGTCTGGCAGCGCTCGAAAGCAGCGCCTCGACGGGTGGTGGTGGATCCGCCGATATGGATCAGAAGCTCGCAGCCCTGGAAGCCGAGCTTGCCAGCCTGAAATCGGCAAACGCAGCGGCTGCAGCAACGTCGACCCAACTGGCCGGTCGCCTGCAGCAGGCGGAAGCCCAGATCGCCGACAAGGGTCCCGAGCAGCAGGCAGCGCGCGCCGTTGCCGCAGCAGCCCTGAAGAGCGCGGTCGATCGCGGCGGCTCGTTCGAGGCCGAACTGCAGACCTACCAGACCGTCGCCGGCGACGATCCGGCAATCACAAGCCTCCAGCCGTTTGCCGCCAAGGGCGTCCTGTCGCGCATTGAGCTTCAACGTCAGGTCTCGGGCGTCGCAGACAGCATGGTCGAAGCGGTCGCCCAGCCTGATCCTGATCAGGGTTTGGCCGCGCGGCTCTATTCATCCGCCCTCTCGGTCGTGAAGGTCCGCAAGGTCGGCGATGTCACCGGCAACACGCCCGAAGATATCGTCGCGCGTTTCGAGGACCGGCTTCGCTCCGGCGATTTTGCCGCTGCCGCCCGCGAATGGGACACGCTTCCCGACGCTGCCAAGACGGCATCCCAGTCGTTCAAGCAGGAACTCGATGCCCGCATAGAGGTTGAAAATCTCGTTGGCGGTGGGTTGACCCGTGCAATTACCGGCACTCAAGGCTGAGGACGAAAAACGGAATGGTCAGACTTTTCATTTTCCTTCTCGTCGTTCTCGGTCTCGGCTGGAGCTTCGCCTGGCTTGCCGATCGTCCCGGCCTCCTGTCCATCACCTGGCAGGACCATCTGATCGAAACGAGCCTGATGGTCGCCGCCACGATGGTGGTCGCGCTGATCGGCGCCGTCATGCTTCTCTGGTGGATCATCGGCATCATCTGGACCTCACCCTATTCGGTCCGCCGTTATTTTCGCGCTCGCAAGCGTGACCGTGGTTATCAGGCACTGTCGACCGGCCTGATCGCGGCCGGCGCCGGCAACGCGCTTCTTGCCCGCAAGATGAGCATCCGTACCCGCAGCCTGCTCAGCGCCGATCAGGAACCGTTGATCCACCTTCTCGATGCGCAGGCCGCCCTCATCGAAGGCAAATACGACGACGCCCGCGCCAAGTTCGAGAGCATGTCGAACGATCCCGAGACACGCGAACTCGGCCTGCGCGGCCTCTACATGGAAGCGCGCCGCCTCGGTGCCAACGAAGCGGCCCGGCAATATGCCGAAAAGGCCGTCGAACACGCACCCTACCTGCCCTGGGCATCCCAGGCGACGCTGGAATCCCAGAGCCAATCCGGCCGCTGGGACGAGGCTTTGGAAACACTGGCGCAGCAGCGCGCCGCCAATATCATCAGCAGGTCCGAAGCCGACCGCCTGAGAGCGGTTCTGTTGACGGCCCGCGCCGGCGAGCGGCTGGAAAGCGACCCAAGCGGCGCCCGCGAAGATTCCACCGATGCGCTGAAACTGGCCAAGGATCTCGTCCCCGCCGCCATCATCTGTGCCAAGGCGCTGCTGCGGCAGGAAAATATCAAAAAGGCCGCATCGGTCCTGGAAGGCGTTTGGAAGCTTTCGCCGCATCCGGATATCGCCCGCACCTATATCCGCGCCCGCAGCGGCGACAGCACACTCGACCGGCTGAAACGTGCCGAAAAGCTGGAGGCCATGCGTCCGAACAATATCGAGTCGCTTCTCGCCGTTTCGCAGGCAGCGCTTGATGCTCAGGATTTTGCCAAGGCCCGGGCAAGGGCGGAAGCTGCGGCCCGTGTTGAACCGGGCGAGCGGGTCTACCTACTGCTGGCCGATATCGAGGAAGCCGAAACCGGAGATCAGGGCCGCATCCGCCACTGGATGCAACAGGCACTTCGCGCACCGCGCAATGCAGCCTGGGTGGCTGACGGCTTCGTCTCGGAGAACTGGCTCGCCGTTTCACCGGTCACCGGCAAGCTCGACGCCTTCGAATGGAAAGTGCCGTTCAGCCAGCTGGAAGGCCCGATCGTAGAAGGCAGGGATGCCGCGGACGAAGCAATTGCCGCACTTCCACCAGTCGTTATCGCCGACCGGCGACCGGCAGAAACGACAAGACACGACAAACCCGCCGAGCCGACAATCGTCATCGAAAAGACACCGGTAAAGCCGGAAGCCGAGCCTGCTGTTGCAGCAAAGACAACAGAGCCGGAGAAAGTCATACCAGCACCTGCTAAAACGCAAGAAAATGAAGCCGAACCGGTTCCATTTTTCGGGCGACCACCGGATGATCCGGGTGTGAAGGATCAAAACGCCGACCCGACAAAAACGCGGTTACGGTTATTTTAGGAAGATGGAGAAGGCCTATCGATGTTGGACCGCATACAGGCCTTTCTCCATACTCTGACATCTCATGAAGACAAGGAATTCGCGCCGGACGACCCACGGGTCGCTTTCGTTGCACTCTGTTTCCAAGTCATGGAGGCGGATGGTGCCATCTCCAAAAAGGAACAGCAAAAATTCCGCGAACTGATCCGCCAGCGGTATGATCTCAGCGAGGACAGGCTGAAGGCGTTGATCGAGGCCGGCCACGAAGCGGGCCATGAAGCGGTTGACTATTACCGTTTCACTTCCGATCTAAGACGTCATCTCGTCAATGAAGACGACCGCGTCGAACTTCTCGGCATTCTCTGGGACATCGTTTATGCCGATGGCCAGAGAAGCGAGATCGAGGATCATGTGATTTGGAGGATCGCTGACCTTCTCGGAGTTTCTTCGCGGGATCGCGTGCTGCAGCGCCAAGAGGCAGCTGTGCGCCGCGCCGAAGAAAATACGGAGGAGAGTAAGGACTAACTGATGCTCGTAATGCCTCCGCGAAAGACAGATTTCTTTCCCGTTCTCGTCGTTCTCCATCAGGAGCGCTCGTCGTCCGGCCGCGTTGGCCAGATGCTTCTTGAAAAGGGCTTTCCGCTCGATATCCGCCGGCCGGTTCTGGGCGAAGCATTGCCGCAAACACTCGCCGGACATTCCGGCGCAGTCATTTTCGGCGGCCCGATGAGCGCTAACGATCCCGACCCGTTCGTCAAGCAGGAGACCGACTGGATCGGTGTGCCCTTGAAGGAGAACAAGCCCTATCTCGGCATCTGCCTCGGCGCGCAGATGATGGTGCGCCACCTCGGCGGCAAGGTAGGTGCGAAACAGGGCGAGATCACCGAGATCGGCTGGTATCCGCTTCGTCCGACCGAACATGGCCGCCTGCTGATGCAATGGCCGAAAATGGTCTATCATTTTCACCGCGAAGGTTTCGATGTCCCGCGCGGCGTAAAACTTCTGGCGGAAGGCGACGCCTATCCCAACCAGGCCATTCGTTACGGTGACAATGCCTGGGGCGTGCAGTTCCATGCGGAACTGACCCGCGCGATGATGCAGCGCTGGGTCGTCCACGGCGCAGAGCGCTTCACCATGCCCAACGCCCAGCAGGGCAGCGAGCATCTCGAAGGCCGCATGATGTTCGACGCGCCGCTGAAAGCCTGGCTGTCGGAATTCCTCGACATGGTTTTCCTAAAGAAACAGGCCGCAACGGCAGCCTCACCGCTCCGATATGGCGCATCGATGCCGGCAACGGAAGTGGCGCAAAGCTGAGCCCGCAAAGGCTCCGCTGGGATACGGGGACTTAGTTGCGTTCCGGCGCTTCCAGCGTGTCGATTTTCCTGAGCTTCGAGAAGCCGAGCGCCCAGATGACGGTGACGGCAAGCGTGCCGACGCCGCCGATGACGACAGCGGGCACTGCGCCGATGAAATGCGCCATCGTACCGGCGCGGAACTCGCCCAGTTCGTTGGAAGCCCCGACAAACACCATGTTGACGGCATTCACCCGCCCACGCACTTCGTCAGGCGTCCAGAGCGCGATCAGCGTTTCACGGACATAGACGGAGATCATGTCGGCCGCGCCCATGATCATCAGAGCAACGATGGACAGCCACGGCGTTGCGGACAGGCCGAAGATCAGCGTGCCGAGACCGAAAAAGCCGACGCCGACGAACATCGCGGTCCCGGCATGATGCCGGATCGGATGAAATGCAAGCCACACGGCGACAACGATCGCGCCGATGCCCGGCGCAGCGCGCAACAGACCGAGACCCCATGGCCCAAGCTCGAGCACATCACGGGCAAAGATCGGCATGAGCGCCACCGCGCCGCCGAGAAGAACGGCGAAGAGATCGAGCGAGATCGCGCCGAGGACCACCTTTTCGCTGAAGATGAAACGGAAGCCGGCAAGCAGATGCGCGACATCGACCTTGGCAGCCGATGTCCGCTGCGCCGGCTTCGGGATCATGAAGACGAGAAATGCGGCAAGCGTCAGCAATACGAACGCCACGATATAGGCAGCCGTCGCATTCACACCATAAAGCAGGCCGCCGAAGACCGGGCCGAGAATGGAGGCCGTCTGCCAGGAAGACGAATTCCAGGCAATCGCATTGGCAAGATCCTTCTCCGGCACCAGGTTCGGGCCGAGCGACTGAACCGCCGGCCCCATGAAGGCACGCTCTATGCCGAATACGACGAGAATGGCGAAAACCAGCCAAGGAGAAAATGCACCGGCAACCGTCAGCCCCAGAAGCGCCGCAGCACAGCCGGCACCGACGACCATGCAGATCGCCATGATCATGCGACGGTTATATCGATCGGCAACCGTGCCCGTGACCAGGATCAGCAGCAGTGACGGCAGGAACTGGAACAGCCCGATCAGGCCCAGATAAAGCGGGTTGCGGGTCTCGTCATACATCTGCCAGCCGACCGAGACACTGATGATCTGGATGGCGAAGGCGGCGAAGAACCGCGACAGGAAGAACTTTGTGTAGGACGAATGGCGAAAGGCTGCAAAACGATCGCCGGAGGCGGGAATGGACATCGCAAATGACTTTCGGTGGACCGTCAGGATGAATTCGCAGAGTGCCACCGTTAAACATGCTGAAACTGCGGCGGGTGCGACACTTGCCCGTTAGTTCCCCAATGTCTACATGTCTGTCAACTTGGAATTTGTGGGCCGACCACCGCGATCCTTAAAGGATGGGGCCTGGCAACAAGATTGGAGACCTGAATGCTCGCCCTGTTTCAGACCATTGACCTGGCCTTGAACCTCTACACCTGGATATTGATCGCCAGCGCCATTTTCTCCTGGCTTTACGCCTTCAACGTGATCAATTCGAGCAACCAGTTCGTCGATGCCATCGGCCGTTTCCTCTATAACGTCACCGAGCCGGTCCTGCGCCCGATCCGCCGCATCATGCCCAATCTCGGCGGCATCGATATTTCCCCGATCATCGTTCTGCTGCTGATCTTCTTCCTGCGTTCCTTCATGTGGACGACGCTCTACCCGATCTTCGCTTGAGCGCCTTCAGCGCTCACGCCGACCACATAAGGCTGAGCATCAAGCTCACGCCAAATGGTGGCCGCGACGCGATCGACGGCATGGAGACGGATGCGGAAGGCAACGCGTTTCTGAAAGCGCGTGTCTCTGCGGTGCCGGAAGACGGCAAGGCCAACAAGGCGCTGATCGCGCTTCTCTCAAAGAAGCTGCGCGTGCCGAAAAGCTCGGTATCTTTCGTCTCCGGCGAAACGGCGCGTAAAAAAATCCTCCGGATCGATGGCGACCCGGAGGATTTGAAAGCGAAGCTCGAAGGCGTGATCGCCTGATTACTTCTGGGCCTTGTAGCGGTCGATCGCCTCGACGATCAGGCGCTTGGCAACGTCGACATCCTGCCAGCCGCCGATCTTGACCCACTTGCCGGGCTCCAGATCCTTGTAGTGCTCGAAGAAGTGCTCGATCTGCTTCAGCGTGATTTCCGGCAGATCGGTGTAGTTCTTGATCTTGTCGTAACGCTGGGTCAGCTTCGGAACCGGAACGGCGAGGATCTTCTCGTCCTTGCCGCCATCGTCTTCCATGATCATCACGCCGATCGGACGAACGTTGATGACACAGCCCGGAACCAGCGGACGGGTGTTGCAGATCAAAACGTCGCAGGGATCGCCATCTTCAGAAAGCGTGTGCGGGATGAAGCCGTAGTTACCCGGATAGGTCATCGGCGTGTAGAGGAAACGGTCGACGATCAGAGCACCGGCTTCCTTGTCCATCTCGTACTTGATCGGCTGACCGCCAACCGGCACCTCGACGATGACGTTGACGTCTTCAGGCGGGTTCTTGCCGATGGAAATTGCATCGATACGCATCGTGATCCTCAATTAGGTTCAATTCACCAAGCGTCGATAGCGAAAATCCGGCTCCAAGGCAATAAGCCATTGAATTGACGGGGCGGGCCACGCAAGGAGAGGAAAGTTATTCCTCGACACACCTTGAGGGCGCATCAATTCTGCCAGACGAAGCCGACTTTCTTCAGCTGCGAACCACCGAAATCCTCCATCCCCTCAACGGCATCGTTGCCACCGTGACGGCGGAAGAAGCGGATTGCATGCTCGCTGTCTTCGAGGCACCAGACGACCAGGCCGCGGCAGCCGAGCGATGTCAAAAGCTTGCGGCTTTCGCTAAAGAGCCGCCGTCCGAGCCCGATGCCCTGGAATTCCGGCCGCAGATAAATCTCGTAGATTTCACCGTCATAGGGCAGCGCCCGAGCCCGGTTAAGACCAACCGTAGCATAACCGGCAATCTCGCCGGCGACGTCAACCACGAGAAGCGTTGCCGGTCCGTCCGTTGCCTTGCGCCACCATTTCTCGCCACGACGTTCCAGCATCTGGATCAGCGGCTTGTGCGGAATGAGACCGGCATAGGCCTGCACCCAGCTCTGCCGGTGTACATCCGAGATGGCTCGGGCATCCTGCGGATCTGCCCGCCGAACATCGATAGACAACGTCTTCATAACGCGACTTTAGGTCCTGCTATGCGGGCTCCGCCATCGGTCATTCATTAACCAGACGGATTGCCCACAGAGTTCTGATGGGGACAATGCGTATTGAGTTAACGCTTTTTTAACCTCGGTTACAAGCTGTGCGATTTGCAGGAACACAAAAAAGCCCGGCTTGCGGCCGGGCTTTTCACAACTAGATTTCAGGACGGCTTAGAGAGCTGCCTTCGACTTGTCGAAGCGCTTGCGGTCGTTGGCGTCGAGGTAGATCTTGCGCAGGCGGATCGACTTCGGCGTGACTTCCATCAGCTCGTCGTCCTGGATCCAGGAGAGAGCGCGGTCGAGCGTCATACGGATCGGCGGGGTCAGGCGAACGGCTTCGTCCTTGCCGGCCGAACGGATGTTCGTCAGCTGCTTGCCCTTCAGAACGTTGACCTCGAGGTCGTTGTCACGGGTGTGGATACCGATGATCATGCCCATGTAAACCTTGTCGCCCGGCTCGATGATCATCGGGCCGCGGTCTTCAAGGTTGAACATGGCGTAGGCAACGGCTTCGCCAGACTGGTTGGACAGGAGAACGCCGTTGGTACGGCCGGTGATCTCGCCCTTGTAAGGCTGGTAGTCGTTGAACAGGCGGTTCATGATCGCCGTGCCGCGCGTGTCGGTCAGCAGTTCCGACTGGTAGCCGATCAGGCCGCGGGTCGGAGCCAGGAACTTCAGGCGAACGCGGCTGCCGCCCGAAGGACGCAGTTCGGTCATCTCAGCCTTGCGCTCGGACATCTTCTGAACGACGACGCCGGAATGTTCTTCATCAACGTCGATGACGACTTCTTCGATCGGCTCCATGGTCTGGCCGGTCGCTTCATCCTTGTGCATGACGACGCGCGGACGCGAAACGGCAAGCTCAAAACCTTCGCGACGCATGGTTTCGATCAGAACGGCGAGCTGAAGTTCGCCACGGCCGGAAACGTAGAACGAATCCTTGCCTTCGGCTTCTTCGATCTTCAGAGCGACGTTGCCTTCGGCTTCCTTGAACAGACGGTCACGGATGACGCGGCTGGTAACCTTGTCGCCTTCGGTGCCTGCAAGCGGGCTGTCGTTGACGATGAAGGACATGGTAACGGTCGGCGGGTCGATCGGCTGGGCCTGCATGGCTTCGGTGATCGACGGATCGCAGAACGTGTCGGCAACGGTGCCCTTGGAGAGACCGGCGATGGCGACGATGTCACCTGCAACGGCTTCTTCGATCGGCTGACGCTCGATGCCACGGAATGCAAGGATCTTGGAGATACGGCCGGTTTCAACCGTCTTGCCGTCCTGAGACAGAACCTTGACGGCCTGGTTCGGCTTGATCGAGCCGGAAGCAACGCGACCGGTGATGATACGACCGAGGAACGGGTTGGCTTCGAGAAGCGTACCGATCATGCGGAACGGGCCTTCTTCGACCTTCGGCTCCGGAACGTGCTTGAGCACGAGATCGAGCAGCGGTGCCAGACCTTCGTCCTTCGGGCCTTCCGGGTTGAAGTTCATCCAGCCATCGCGACCGGAACCGTAAAGGATCGGGAAGTCGAGCTGTTCATCGGTGGCGTCGAGGTTCGCGAACAGGTCGAAGACTTCGTTGATGACTTCTTCGTGGCGGCCGTCCGGACGGTCGATCTTGTTGATCGCGACGATCGGGCGAAGACCGACCTTCAGTGCCTTGCCGACAACGAACTTGGTCTGCGGCATCGGGCCTTCAGACGAGTCGACGAGAACGATCGCGCCGTCCACCATCGAGAGAATACGTTCGACTTCGCCGCCGAAGTCGGCGTGGCCGGGGGTGTCGACGATGTTGACGCGAACACCCTTCCACTCAACCGACGTCGCCTTGGCGAGAATCGTGATGCCGCGTTCCTTTTCGAGGTCGTTCGAGTCCATGACGCGTTCTGCAACGCGCTGGTTTTCGCGGAACGAGCCCGACTGTTTCAGGAGCTCGTCGACAAGCGTCGTTTTGCCATGGTCAACGTGCGCGATGATCGCGATGTTGCGAAGTGCCATATTAGGGGTTCTCTGAAGTTGGGGCGCAACAATTCTTTGGCCACGCCAATTTCGTTGGCGCGCTCATACCCCGTTTTTTGCAAATGCGAAAGGGGGGCCAAGCGCAACGGTTGAATCCATGGGTCTATTCAGCGACGAGACCACTCCTTCTCAAGAGGGCAAGCAGGAGAAGCGGCAAGAGAGTGGTGATCAGAATGGCGATGAAGGCCATGGCCATGCCGAGCCCGATCGACCCCTGTTCGAACTGCCGCCAGATAAAGGTGGCAATCGTCTGCATGCCGACCGGCGCGATGACGACGGAGGCGACAAGCTCGCGCGAGGCAAGCGCGAAGACAAGCAGCATGGCCGAGGCAAGGCTCGGGAAAACCAGCGGCAGGAGAATGCGGCGGAAGGCTGTGATGCCGGACGCGCCGAAGACGCGAGCCGCCGCTTCGAGATTGTCACCGATCTGCTGGAAAGCGGCCGTCGAATACCGCATCGTCTGCGGCAGCAGGATGCAGCAATAGGCGAGAAGCAGGATGAACGGCGTATTGTAAGGCGTCGCCGGCAGCCACGGCATGTTCCACGCCAGGATCAGGCCGACGGCAACGACGATGCCCGGAAGCGCATTCGGAATGATCGTTAGGCTGTCGATCGCCAGCCGCCCGCGAATTTTCGTCTTTACCACCGTGTAAGCGGCCGTGACACCGATCAGGCCGGTGATCAGCGCCGTACCGATGCCGAGCGAAAAGCTGTTGGCCAACGCGCCGAGTGCGCCTGCACTGTTCTGGAAAACCGACAGGAAATTCTCGAAGCTCATGTTGTCGAACGCCAGACCACCGGAAATCGTCCGCGACATGGCAGTGGCGAGGATCGACAGCAGCGGCACGCCGGTCGCAAGGAAGGACACGATGATGAATGCCGCCAGAACCGGCCATTTCATCGCCCCGAGCGGCCGCTTGTCCTTGGCGGTCGGCTTGCCGTTGACGGTCTGGTAGGAGCGTCGCGACAGGATCCAGCGCTGGCCGAGGAATGTCAGAAGCGAAAGCCCTACCAGCAGCAGCGACATGATCGAAGCGCCCGGCAGATCGATCGGCCAGTCGGAAATGCGCAGATCGATACCGGTGACGAGAACCTGAAACCCGGCACGGCGCCCGAGTGCTGCCGGCGTGCCGTATTCCTCGATCGCCGCGGCAAATACCAGCATCAGGCTGGCGGCCAGACCCGGTGCGGAAAGCGGCAACGTGATCCGCCAGAAGGCGCGCGCCGGCGTCGCGCCGAACACCCGGCCGACATCCGCATAACGCGCGCCGACCGCTTCCACCGTGCGCGACACGGCAAAATAGACGACCGGAAACGTGTTGAACGCCATCACCATCGTCATGCCGGCAAGCGAAAACAGGAAAGGGGCAAGATTGAAGCCCAGCAACTGCTGCAGATATCCCCGCGGCTGCAGCGTCATGATCCAGCCGAGCGTGGCGATATAGGGCGGGATCATGAACGGCACGAGCAAAAGCACGTCGAACAGCGCCGCACCCGGCACACGATAGAGCGCGCGAAACACGCCGAGCGGCACCGCAACGACCGCAGACGCCAACACGACGCAGCAACCGAGCAGGATCGTATTGCCTGCCATGCCGATCAGGGCGCCGTCATTCAGTGTGGCAATGAAGGAGGAGAACGGCTTCGCAAACGAGCCTTGGCCAAGCTCGGGGAAAATGCCCTGCATGACGACGGCGGCAAACGGGACGGCGACGACCAGAAGCAGCCCCGCAATCGCAAGCCATGCCGCCGGGGCCGGTCCGCCAACGCTTTTTGCCGACATGGTTCAGTCCTTCATGTCCTGTCGCAGCATTCTTCAAACCACCCGATCCGGTGGCCTTAAAAATGATGCGCGACGTTCAAAACAAAACAGCGCCGCCTGCCCGAAGGCTGGCGGCGCTGCAAAGAAAATTACTTGCCACCAAAAATCTTGGTGATCTCGCCGAGCGTTTCCTTGCGCTTGCCGTAGACGGCAGCGTTGTCGAACTTCAGGAGCTTCAGGTCGCTGATCAGCGGACGATCGGCAGCAACGTCGGAGCGGGCCGGCATCAGCATCTGTGCGGCAACCATCTTCTGGCCTGCGTCAGACAGCATGTAGTCGATGAACTTCTTGGCCTCGTCCTGGTTCTTGGACCAGTTGAGGATCATCGCCGGACGCGGTGCAATGACCGTGCCGGAAGCCGGGAAGACGACCTCGACGCTTTCGCCCTTCTTGGCGGCAGCAAGCGTAATGTAGTCGACGGCGCCGAAGACGGCAGCCTTGGCACCCTGCAGAACCGGGTTCAGCGCTTCGGCGTTAGCGCCGGCAATGATCGCGCCATTGGCCTGCAGATCCTTGAACAGCTTGAAATCGTCCTGGCCGGCAAGAGCAGCCGTCAGTTCGAAGGACGAGCCGGACTGTGCCGGGTCCGGAATGTTGACCATGTCCTTGTATTCCGGCTTGGTCAGGTCAGCCCATTCGGAAGGCTTCGGCGTGCCGCTCTTGGTGTTCCAGGCAATGCCGAGGGCCGAGATGCCCTGTGCGACAGCATAATCGGACTTCAGGAAATCAGGAACCTTGGCAGCGTTGGGGCTGGAATACTTGACCAGCCAGCCGCGCTTTTCGAAATCGGTCGCGGTATCCCAGGAAGCCGAGATCAGAACGTCGACGACCGGGTTGGATGCTTCCGCTTCGATACGGGCCATGACCTTGCCGGTCGTTGCCTGGAAGACATTGACCTTGATGCCGGTTTCCTTGGTGAAACCTTCCGACATCTTGTCGATCAGGCTCTGCGGGCCAGCGGTGTAGACGGTGATGTCGGCATGCGCGACACCGGCCATCAGGACGGCGGCAACGGCGCCAAGTGTAATGCTCTTCAACGACTTGAACATGTCCCAAAACTCCTGTTGGGGTGAATGCTTACGGATGCGGATGACTTGAATTTTCGAACCAGCGGACCTGGTCGAGATCAATGGAAAGACCGACGCCATCGCCGGGCTTGAGCTTGTGACGGCTCAACACCTGCAGCTCGACCTGATCGGCGCCGATCAGCGAGACGGTTGCCAGATGCCCGTCGCCGCGGAACTGCGAGCGCAAGACGCTGGCCGCCAGCCGGTCCGGCTGGATCTCGCCGGGCGTGATCGCCGCAACCGGGATGAGAATGCTGCGGGCACCGGCCGGGCCTTGATCGGCGCGCATCAGGGCAACGTCGCTATTGCCGAAGAACCAGCAGGCATCGCGGTTTTGCAACTCGGCGATACCGCCCAGGCGCAGGAAATCGGCCACTTCAGGCGTCGCGGGCTTCGCCACCAGTTCGTCCGGTGTCGCCAGCTGTTCGATCAACCCGCCGCGCATGACGGCGACCTGATCGGCAAGCGTCAGCGCTTCCGAGTGATCGTGGGTGACATAGATGGCGGTAAGGCCGAGCGAGGCGATCAGTTCGGCAAGTTCGCCGACCATGTTTTCGCGCAATTCGCGGTCGAGATTGGAAAGCGGCTCGTCGAACAGGATAAGCTGCGGCTCGGCGACGATCGCCCGCGCGATCGCCACGCGCTGCTGCTGCCCGCCCGAAAGATCGCTCGGACGGCGACCGGCATAGGCGGAAAGGCCGACCCGCTCCAGCGCGTGCATCGTGCGTTGCTCACGCTCAGTGCGACCGATGCCGCGCATTTCGAGCGGGAAGGAAACGTTGCCACCAACCGTCATATGCGGCCAGAGGGCGTAGTCTTGGAAAACCATGCCGAGATTGCGCTTTTCCGGCGGAGCGAATGTGCCGCTCGCCGCATCGGCGACCACCTGACCGGCGATCGACACGGAACCTTTGCTGGGTGCGAGAAGCCCGGCAACCAGCCTCAGAAGCGTGGTCTTGCCACAGCCCGAAGGACCGAGAAGTGCAAGCGTCTTGCCTTGGCCCAGCGCTACATCGATGCCCTTGAGCACCGGTGTTGCACCATAGTGCAGCTCCAGTCCGGCCGCAGAGACGGCAACGTTGCTTTTAAGGCTGTCAATTGTCATGGGAACCGGCGTCGGCAGAAGATGATGCCGGTTCCTTAGTCAGCCCACATGACAGGAAAGTTACACTTTCATGACAGCAGGATGACAGTTGCTGGTGATGACCGCTGCCGGATCAGGCCTCGCCGCCCGCAAGCTCGGCCACCATGGCCAAACCTTTCTTCTTCAACATCGCCGTCGGATCCGGCAGCTTGCCGCGGAAAGCCTTGTAGGTCACCTCCGGATCGATCGAGCCGCCAACCGAATAGATGTTGTTCTTGAGCTTGCGCGCCATGACGGGATCGAAGGCATTGCCGACCTCTTCGAAGGCCGAGAACGCATCCGCATCCAGAACTTCCGACCACATGTAGGAGTAATATCCGGCCGCATAACCTTCGCCGGAAAACACGTGCTGGAAATGCGGCGTTGCGTGGCGCATGACGAGCGACGCCGGCATTTTCAGTTCCGACAGAATTTCGGCCTGCACCGCCATCGGATCATCCGCCGGGGCGCGGGTGTGGAAGGCCATGTCGACCAACGCCGATGCGGTAAACTCGACCGTCGCAAAACCGGCATTGAAGGTGCGCGCCGCCAGAACCTTGTCGAGCAGCTGCTTCGGCATCGGCTTGCCGGTCTCGTAATGCACTGCGTATTTTTCGAGGATTTCCGGCACGGTCAGCCAGTGCTCGTAAAGCTGCGAGGGCAGTTCAACGAAATCGCGCGACACGCCGGTGCCGGAAACGGACGGATAGGTCACATCCGAGAGCATGCCGTGCAGCGCATGGCCGAATTCGTGGAACAGCGTGCGTGCATCATCGAGCGAAAGCAGCGCCGGCTTGCCTTCCGCCGGCTTGGCGAAATTGCAGACATTGTAGATGATCGGCAATTCACCTTCGGCACCGCTCTTCAGCGTCAGCTTGTGCTGCGACTGGAACGAGCTCATCCATGCGCCGGAACGCTTGGAAGACCGGGCGAAATAATCGCCAAGGAAGAGCGCCTTCAAGGCACCGCTCTCGTCACGCAGTTCGAAAACCCGCACATCCGGGTGATAGGCCTCAATACCCTTCAGCTCGGTCAGCGTAACGCCGAACAGCCGCTTGGCGACATCGAAGCAGGCTTCGATGATCTTTTCCAGCTGCAAATAGGGCTTCAGCTCGGATTCGGAGAAGGAGAAAGTCCGCTCGCGCAGCTTCTCGGCGTAGTAACGCCAATCCCACGGCATGACCGGATGGTTTTTCCCCTCTTCCGCCACCAGCTTGCCAAGGCTTGCCTCTTCTTCAAGCGCCTTGGAGCGCGCCTTGTCCCAGACCTTGTGCAGCAGGTCGTTCACATTGTCGGCGGTCTTCGCCATCGTGTTGTCGAGTTTCAGCGCCGCAAAATTCTCGTAGCCGAGAAGCTTCGCTTTTTCCGCACGCAGCGCCAGCGTCTCGCGAACGATCGCGACATTGTCCCGCGCACCGCCGTTTTCACCACGCGCCACCCAGGCCTTGAACGCCTGCTCGCGCAGGTCACGACGAGCCGAAAATGTAAGGAACGGCTCGATGATCGAACGGGACAAGGTGACCAAATAACCATCGGCCTCGCAGCGATCTTTGGCGGCAGCGGCCATCGCATCGCGCAGAAAATCCGGCAGGCCCTCAAGCTCGGCCTCGTCGGTCAGTTTCAGCGACCATTCCTTCTCGTCTCCGAGAACATTCTGGCCGAACTGCGCTCCGAGACCGGCCAGCTTTTCGCCGATCGACGAAAGCCGGTCCTGCTCCGGCTTGTCGAGCTTGGCACCCGATTTGACGAAACCTTTCCAGTGGCGCTCCAGCACCCGCTCCTGTTCGAGCGTCAAGCCAAGCTCCGCACGCTTTTCCCACAAGGCATCGATGCGCGCGAAAAGCGCCGCATTGGTGCCGATCTTCGAATAATGCCGGGACATTTTTGGCGCGATCTCCCGCTCCAGCGCCTGGATCGTCTCATTCGTATGCGCACCGGCCTTGCCCCAGAACAGGGAGGAGACACGGGAAAGCTCGTCGCCCGCGATTTCCAGCGCCACGACGGTGTTTTCAAAGCTCGGCGCTTCCGGATTGTTGGCAATGGCGTCGATCTCGGCCTCGTGACTTGCCAGAGCCACCTCGAAAGCGGGGGCAAAATCCTCGTCCTTGACGAGATCAAACCGCGGCAGGCCTTCATGCCCGCTCCACTCGACAAGGGCACGATTGACGGAAGCGTTGGCCATAAGGGAAATCCTTCTGCGATTCTGAAATTGTTTCTGGTCTACAGGATAGGTTGTCGAAAGTCTGGATCAAGTACGACAAAGCGAAGCTTCACGCAGTCGTTCCACGGAACCTCAAGCTTTTCCGTTTGCGGCCACGCGGAAAGATAGTAAGTCAACCTTATGAGCCTTCCAGTCAAAATCATCTCCCATGATGTGCCGCAAGGCGATCTCCTGGGCCTGCTGATCGTCGATACCGCGCGCGCATTGCGAACGGCATTTGAAAATCGCATCAACGCGGCAGGGCTGGGCCTCACCCCCGGCGAGGCAAGGGCGCTGATCCACATCGCCGACCACGAAGGCAGCCGGCAGCTCGACATCGCCTCGCAGATGAGCGTCGAGCCGATGACGCTCTGCACCTATCTCGACAAGCTGCAGACGCTGGGCCTAATCGAACGCCAGAAATGCTCGGCGGATCGCCGCGCCAAGCGGATTGCGCTGACGAAGACGTCGGATGACATGATCCGCAGGATCCGTGTGGAGCTGCACGTCATTCTCGACCACGCGACTTCAGGTCTGTCACTGGAGGCAAAAAGCCAGCTGGAAGCGTCGCTTACGGTGGTGAACAGGAACCTCCAGGAGACCTCTCCTGCCGCTCCAACGGGTGCCCCGATCACTTCATCGAGTACCGATGAGCGAAGCTGATACCGCCGCCCGCCCGACAATCATGACGGAGCGGCGCACGACCGTCATCGGCGCGCTCCTGACCGCGATCGGCCCCGTATCGATGGCGGTCTATACACCCGCCATGCCGGAACTGGTTCGCGCTTTCGGCACGACGGAAGCGGCCATCAAGCTCTCGCTATCGCTTTATTTCGGCGGTTTCGCCCTCGCCCAGCTGCTCGCCGGCCCGGTATCCGACGCCTTTGGCCGGAAGAAGGCCTCGATCGCCTTTCTGACCATCTATGTCCTGGGCTCGCTGATCGCGGCCATGGCGGTCGACGTCAACTGGATCCTTGCAGGACGGTTGATCCAGGGTATCGGCGCGTCGGTGGGCGTCACCGTTGCCCGCGCCGCCGTCCGCGACCAGTTTGTCGGCGCACAGGCCGCGCGGATCATGAACATGATCGGCATCATTCTGGCGATCGGCCCGGCGCTCGGCCCCACTATCGGCGGGCTTGCACTTTCCGCTTTCGGCTGGCAGTCGATCTTCCTGCTGATGATCGCTTTCGGCGGCGGCGCATTGCTAACCTGCATCTTCGTGCTGAAGGAAACCGCGGTTCCGGATCGCTCGCGCCTGCAACCCGTCACGCTGGTGAAAACCTATGCCGACCTGATAACCGACCTGCGCTTTCTCTTTCCCTCGCTCATTCTCGGCGGCTCTATCGGCGCGCTTTATGCACAGGGCACAATGCTGCCCTTTGTCCTGATCGATGTCGTCGGCCTGAGCCCGACCGAGTTCGGCCTCGGCATGCTGGCGCAAACCGGCTCCTATCTGGGTGGATCAATCGTCCTGCGGATGGTATCCGGCCGCATTTCCGGGCCTGCCGCCGTTTCGATAGGTATCAGCTTCTGCGGTACAGGCGGCCTTCTGATGCTGCTGTCCGTGCATCTGCTCGATCCGACATTCCTGTCGATCATGGCACCGGTTGGCATCTGCACCTTCGGCATTGCCTTTCTGTCGCCGCATGTCGTCACGGCCGGCCTGGCTGCATTTCCCAAAGTGGCGGGTTCGGCTTCGGCGCTGATGGGCTTCATCCAGATGGGTGGCGGCTTTCTCGGCGGGCTCACGGCTGCCACTTTCGCAAGCCCGCTCACCTCCTTCGGCACGATCATCCCCGTGATGGAATTCACCGCGGTCGCGGCCTACCTCGCCCACCGTTTCATCAGTCGCCGGCAATAAAAAACCCCGCTGCGATGACAGCGGGGTCTGATGGACAAATCGGTTGACCCGATTACTTCATCTGGCTGCGCTTGGCGAGCGTGCGCAGGCGCAGCGCGTTGAGCTTGATGAAGCCGGCTGCATCCTTCTGGTCGTAGGCACCGTGATCGTCTTCGAAAGTGACCAGCGCGTCGGAGTAAAGCGACTTGTCGCTCTCGCGGCCGGTGACCATGACATTGCCCTTGTAGAGCTTCAGCGTCACTTCGCCTTCGACATGCTCCTGGCTCTTGTCGATCAGGGCCTGCAGCATCTCGCGCTCCGGCGAGAACCAGAAGCCGTAATAGATCAGCTCTGCATATTTCGGCATCAGCTCATCCTTGAGGTGAGCCGCACCGCGATCGAGCGTGATGCTCTCGATTGCACGGTGAGCGGTAAGCAGGATCGTGCCGCCGGGGGTCTCGTAGACGCCGCGCGACTTCATGCCGACGAAACGGTTCTCGACGAGGTCGAGACGGCCGATGCCGTTGTCGCGGCCATAGTTGTTGAGCTGTGCGAGCAGGGTTGCCGGCGACATCTCGACACCGTTGATCGAGACGGCGTCACCCTTGCGGAAACCGATCTTGATCGTCGTTGCCTGATCGGGAGCGGCTTCCGGCGAGATCGTGCGCATATGCACATATTCCGGAGCCTCGACGGCCGGATCCTCGAGAACCTTGCCTTCGGAAGACGAGTGCAGCAGGTTGGCGTCGACGGAGAACGGCGCTTCGCCCTTCTTGTCCTTGGCAACCGGGATCTGGTGCTGTTCGGCAAAGTTCAGGAGATCGGTACGGCTCTTGAACGACCAGTCGCGCCACGGAGCGATGATCTTGATGTCCGGGTTCAAGGCATAGGCCGACATTTCGAAACGAACCTGGTCATTGCCCTTGCCGGTCGCGCCGTGAGCGATCGCGTCTGCGCCGGTCTTCTTGGCGATCTCGATCAGGTGCTTGGAGATCAGCGGACGGGCGATCGACGTGCCGAGGAGATAGACGCCTTCATAAACGGCATTGGCGCGGAACATCGGGAAAACGAAGTCGCGGACGAATTCTTCGCGGACGTCCTCGATGAAGATTTCCTTGATGCCCAGCATCTCGGCCTTCTTGCGTGCCGGCTCGAGCTCTTCGCCCTGACCAAGGTCGGCTGTGAAGGTGACGACTTCAGCGTTGAGTTCGGTCTGCAGCCATTTCAGGATGATCGAGGTGTCGAGACCGCCGGAATAGGCGAGAACGACCTTCTTTACGTCTTTCGGGAGTGCCATGATGAATATGTCCGTCTGCGGGTGGCGGCGGAAACAATTCCGCCGAAATTAGATCGCCGAAGTTTTTAGCGAGTTTCTACAGCCGCGCAAGGAAAACCCGGAGAAACCCCGTCAGAGATGACGCCGCACGTTCATGCCTGCGGCCTAATCATCGTCCATGCTTGCGGCGTTTCTCTGCAAGGAACTTGTCGAAATCGAAAGGCCGCGGCTCTCCTGAAGCTTCGCCTTCATCGATCGCCACACGTAAAGCCTCGATAGCGCTCTCCTCACTCTACTTGAGCAACTGCAGCGCCTCTTCTATTACATCGCTGTCGGACACATAACGTCCACTAGCCACCAAACCTCGAATAAAAGCGGTAAGGCATCATCCACCTTGATCGATATGATCTCGCCCATCGGCTTGGCTCCGCTTCAATATCCCGTCATGTTGACGCGATAGCGATAAGTACCATATCCCGCCGGACCTTTGAACAGCAGCGTCATAGAGGAGACCGACCCATGACCGTTACTCATCCCGCTCTGAAAAAGGACAATGTCGCCGTCATCACCGGAGCCGCTTCCGGCATCGGCCTTGCCGCAGCGAAGGAATTTGCCCGAATGGGCCTTTCCGTCGTGCTTGTCGATCTGGAAGGTGACAAGCTTGTCGAGGCTTGTCGCGAAGTGACCGCACTTGCCGAAGGCGGCGAACATGACGTCGCGGCAATCGGTACCGACGTATCGAAACCCGATGAGATCGCGGCACTCGAACGGGCCGTCATCCAGCGTTTCGGCCGCGTCCATGTGCTGATGAACAATGCCGGCATCCAGCCGGGCAGCAGCATTTTCGGCCCGCAGGCCAATTGGGAAAATGTGCTCGCCGTCAACCTGATGGGCGTCGTCAACGGCAGCCGTATCTTCGGCCCCGCCATGATCGCCCATGGCGAACCGGCTCTCATCATCAACACCGGCTCCAAACAGGGCATCACCACCCCGCCCGGCGATCCCGCCTATAACGTCTCCAAATCCGGCGTTAAAACCTTCACCGAGGCGCTGCAGCACGAGTTGCGTAATACTGAAGGCTGCCAGGTATCCGCACATCTCCTCATCCCCGGCTTCGTCTTCACCCCGCTTGCCGCGGGTGGCCGGACCGAGAAGCCGGAAGGCGCATGGACCTCCGAACAGACGGTCGGTTTCATGATCGAGAGCCTCGGTCGCGGTGATTTCTATATCCTTTGCCCGGACAACGACGTGGATCGTGCCACCGACGAACGCCGTATGGCCTGGGCGATCGGCGACGTCATCGAAAACCGGCCGCCGCTTTCCCGCTGGCACCCGGATTTTGCCGATGCATCAAAACAATTTATCAGCAACCGTTGATTGATTGATTTGGCATAAGCTCGAAAGCCGGATAAACGGAACCGACAATCCTCCGGCTTTCGAGAACGATCATGGAATTCCTGCCAAGCCTGCCGACCCTTTTGGCCTTCACCGCCGCCGGTCTTCTTCTGTCGATCACGCCGGGGCCGGATATGACCCTGTCGATCAGCCGAGCCATCAGCCAGGGCCGCAAGACGGCGCTGCTTGTCGTGCTGGGCACGAATTTCGGCATCGTCTGCCACACGCTTCTGGTCGCCTTCGGCATCTCGGCGCTGATCACCGCCTCGCCGACCGCCTTCTTCATCCTGAAGACCGGTGGCGCTGCCTATCTTCTCTGGCTGGCCATCCAGGCGATCCGCTTCGGCTCCAGCCTCTCGGTCGAAAAAGTCGACCGGCCGGAAAGCAGCGCCCTCGCCAGCATATCGCTCGGCTTCTGGGTGAACATCCTGAACCCCAAGGTCATCATCTTCTTCATGACCTTCCTGCCGCAATTCGTCTCGGCCCACGACCCGCATGTCACCGGCAAGCTGATCTTCTTCGGGCTCTATTTCATCCTCATCGGAATGCCGATCAACGTCATGGTCGTGCTGGCAGCCGACAGGCTTTCCGCCTGGCTTCAGGCCAACCCGAAGGTCCTGCGCGGCATCGACTACACCTTTGCCGGCGTCTTCTCGATCTTTGCGGCAAAAATCTTCTTCACCCAGGCGCGTTGAAAGTTGGCACGCTGATCGGCATCAGCCGATCAGCAACGCATCGTCATCCAGCGTTTCGCCACGCATCTTGCGGAACATGGCGATCAGGTCCTCGACCTGCAGATCCTTGCGGCTGTCGCCGCTGACATCGAGAATGATCTCGCCGCCATGCAGCATGATCGTGCGATGGCCGAAATCCAGCGCCTGACGCATGGAATGCGTCACCATCAGCGTCGTCAGCTTGCGCTCCGACACGACGCGCTGGGTAAGCTTCATGATGAATTCAGCCATGCCCGGATCGAGCGCTGCGGTATGCTCGTCGAGAAGCAGCACATCCGAACCCGCCATCGTCGCCATGACCAGCGACACCGCCTGGCGCTGACCGCCGGAGAGAAGATCCATGCGGTCCTTCATCCGGTTTTCAAGCCCGAGATTGAGTTCGGCAATCCGCTCGCGGAAAATCTCCCGACGGCGCGGGCCAAGTGCCGAGCGCAGGCCGCGGCGCTCGCCACGACGGGCAGCAAGCGCAAGATTCTCCTCGATCGACAGAGACCCACAGCTTCCCGCCAGCGGATCCTGGAACACACGAGCGACGAGACCGGCACGGGCGGATGTCGACTTGCGCGTCACATCGGTACTGCCAATCATGACCTTGCCTTCATTCGCCAGCACGTCGCCGGCGAGCACACCGAGAAGGGTCGACTTGCCGGCACCGTTCGAGCCGATGACGGTGACGAATGAACCTTCCTCAATCGTCAGGTTGACGCCCTTGAGCGCCTCCTTCTGCAGCGGCGTGCCCTTGCCGAAGGTGACGTGGATATTGCTGAGATCGATCATGACGAAGCTCCCCGGCGCAGGCGCGGCAGCACCAGCGCCACGGCCACCAGAACGGCGGTGACGAGATTGAGGTCGGAGGCCTTGAGGCCCAGCGCATCCGTCGACAGCGCCAATTGGATAGCGATGCGATAAAGGATCGAGCCGACGACGCAGCCGATCAGCGCCAGCAGAATGCCGCGTGCGCCAAACAGCGTCTCGCCGATGATGACGGCTGCGAGACCGACAACGATGGTGCCGACACCGGAAGTCACGTCGGCAAAACCGTTGGTCTGCGCAAACAGCGCGCCGCCAAGTGCGACGAGAGCGTTGGAAAGCGCAAGACCGAGATAGACCTGCCAGCTCGTATCGATGCCTTGCGCCCGCGACATGCGCGGATTGGCGCCGGTTGCGCGCATCGCAAGCCCGGCGTCGCTTTCGAGAAAACGCCAGACGGCAATCACCGCGATGACCACCAGCACGCCAACGAACAGCGGACGCACATAGACTTCACGCAGGCCCAGGCCGAAGAACGGGCTCAGCATCGTATCGGCATTGATCAGCGCCACATTCGGCTTTCCCATCACCCGCAGGTTGACGGAGAAAAGCGCGATCATCGTCAGGATCGAGGCAAGCAGGTTGAGAATGCGAAAGCGCACGTTGAGAAACGCCGTCACCGTGCCGGCGGCGGCACCCGCGACCATGGCGGCTGCGGCTGCAAGCCACGGATTGATACCGACCGTAATCAGCACGGCCGCAACGGCAGCCCCCAGCGGAAACGATCCATCGACCGTGAGATCGGGAAAATCGAGCACTCGGAAGGCAAGAAATACACCGATGGCAACAAAGGCGAAAACCAGCCCGAGTTCCACTGCGCCCCAGAAGGCGATCTGACTAAGCACCTTGTCGTGCTCCCCTTATTGTCCGTCGCGTCTCGCGCCGGTTGGTCGTCGGTCACACCGGATGATTGTGACATCACCCGGTGCGTCGGTAACAGTGATTTATTCGACCGTGCGCGTGGCGCGCGAAACGATGGCCTCGGGCAACGTCACACCCATGCGGGTGGCGGCGCCCTTGTTGATGACGAGATCGGTGCCCGCAGCAACAGTGACCGCGATATCGCCGGGAGCCTCACCCTTGAGGATACGGGCAACGATCGCACCGGTCTGCTTGCCCACGTCGAAATAGTTGAAGCCGAGGGCGGCAACCGCACCACGATCGACCGAACCGGTATCGGCGGCATAAAGCGGGATCTTGGCTTCCTCGGCAACGCCGACGGCAGCCTCAAAAGCGGAAACGATCGTGTTGTCCGTCGGGATATAGAAGACATCGGCTCGGCCGACGAGACCGCGCGCGGCACCCTGTACTTCAGCCGACTTGGTCGCAACCGACTCGACAACCGTCATGTCGTTCTTCGCAGCCTCTTCCTTCAGCGCGGCGAGGATCGAAACGGAATTCGTTTCAGCCGTGTTGTAGAGGAAGCCGATCGACTTCGCATTCGGCGAGATTTCCTTGATCAGCTTGATATGTTCGGCAACCGGCGACATGTCCGAAAGGCCGGTCACGTTACGGCCGGGCTTCGCCATATCCTTGACCAGCTGCGCGCCGACCGGATCAGAAACGGCCGTGAACACGACCGGGATGTCGCGGGTAGCGGAAACGACGGCCTGGGCCGAAGGCGTGGAGATCGGCACGATGACACTCGGCTCTTCACCGACGAACTGGCGGGCGATCTGTGCGGCCGTACCCGGATTGCCCTGCGCGGACTCATAGATGAATTTCAGGTTCTCACCATCCTTGTAGCCTGCATCGGCCAAGGCTTCCTTTACACCGTCGCGAACCGCGTCGAGTGCGGGATGTTCAACAATGGCCGTCACGGCCACGCTGACGTCTGCCGCCTTGACGGGCATGGCAAGAGCCGTGGCTGCAGCAAGGGCGAGAATGAAAGCGCGCATAGGTTTCCTCCGGGCGATTTTTTAGCTTTCGGGTTTCTTATGGAGCCGAGCATCCGAAATCAACAACGACATGCTTACAGCCCACAAACCGCGACACAGGGACACCTGCTTTGGCTAGACCTGCAACAATTGCATCACAGCTAGTGCCGAACACCCCTTGCAGGAAAAATAATTTTGATACAAATAATTTGAATGCAAAGAGATTTGAATGATCCAAAAGCCATGTTCGGCGGCGTCGTTGTCGTATTCGCCCGAAGGTGGCGCATGTTTATCGATGAAAAACTGGCCGAGAGTGGCCTGACCGACGCCAGCTGGACGCCGCTCATTTATCTGCACCGTCTGGGTGACGGCATGCTGCAGAAAGAACTCGCAGCCGCCTCCGGCCTCGACGAGTCCAGCCTTGTGCGGCTGATTGATATCCTGTCGAAGCGTGGCCTTCTCGAGCGCCGGATCGATCCGGACGATCGCCGCGCCCGCAGGCTTTTTCTGACCGACCAAGGCAGGAAGACGGCTTTCGCGATACGCGAACAGCTCGTCACCTTAGAGAAGGAGTTGCTGGCGGATTTCAGCGACACGGACATCGCCGCCGTTCTGCGCGTCTGTGAGCGCGTAGAAGATAGGATCGAAGAGGCGAAAGCCGAGACGAAGACGCGATCATGAAAGCAGTGGCTACGATCTTCGATATTGACCCGGCCCGGCTGCGCTTCACCGCCCGCACCGCCATCGCAGCGTGCCTGGCGCTTGCCATCGGCACCCTGATTGGACTTGATCACCCGCAATGGGCAGCGATGACCGTCTGGATCACCGCCCTGCCGACGCGCGGCCAGCGATTGGAACGAAGCTTTGCCCGCGTTCTCGGCACGATCGTGGGAGCGTTGGCCGGAGTTGGTCTCATGGTCCTGACGGGAAACGATCCGCTCGGCATTATCATCGGCCTTACAATCTGGCTCGGCCTGTGCGCCGGCACCGGAAACCTGCTCACAGGTCCGGCCTCCTATACCAGCCTTCTGACCGGATATTCCGCCGCAATGGTTGCGCTCCTTGGTTACGGCCATGACACGTCCATCTGGATGCTGGCGATCGACCGCATGGCAACGGCCTGTCTCGGCGCCGCCGTCGGCACGATCGTCGCTCTGGTCTTTTCTCCGAAACCACTGCCTGTCGATCTATCCAGGCGCGTGAAAACCATCATGCAGATCTGCCTCGACCATGTGGCGACCGGTGAAGGCGATGGAAACGAACGTTCGCGGCTCATCCTCGAGGTAGCCGCACTGGACGAAAGCCTCGACATAGTCTCGGCCGGTTCACTCGGCACCCGCCGGAAGGCCCGCGATATCCGCAGTCTTCTTTCTGCTCTGAGCGAACTGCTGCTCGACACCCGGTCACCGCGCGAGGCGGATGCGGGCGAACCGCCGGCGGCAAATGGAGATCAGGATGATCTCTCCGAACGCCTGCGCGAGATGGCTGCGAATCTTGAAACCGATTTTCCGCATCGCGCCGCCCACCTCAGAGCCATGATCCCGCTCTGGCAGCGAGCGAACAGGACCGCAGCCGCGATCGGCCCGGTATCCGAACGCCCCGTGCCGCAGCATCGCGACTGGATCGGCGCACGTTATGCGGCATTGAGATCGATGAGCGCTGTCGCGACCACCGGCCTTGTATGGATAGCAACCGGCTGGCAGCTAGGCCCTTACATGGTCATGGGCGCAGCCATCATGACCTCGGTCTTTTCGACATTTCCGAATCCCGGGCTTCAGATGCGCTGGGTGGTTGCAGGCGCAGCAGGTGGTGTCTGCGCAGCAGTTCTGTCCCATCTCGTCATCATGCCGATGGCCGGTAGCGTTATGGGGGCAGCCCTGCTCATCATGCCCTTCACACTTGTCGGCATGTTGCCGATGGCGCATCGCCGCGTCGGACTGGCGGGCATGGACTACAATCTCATCTACCTGCTGATGATGAACCCCTACGTGCCGGCGAACCCCGAGCCTGGCCATGTGCTTTTGCAGGCCTTCGGCGTCATGCTCGGTCCCGTCACGGCCTATCTGGCCTTTGTCGCCTTGCCCATGGATACAGGTAAGCGGCTGGATTTCGTCATAAGGCTGATGGTGCATGAGCTGACCTCGATGGCGAAGGGCGCATTCGACAAGCCGGAACGCTACCGGCATTGGCGCATGCGCATCTATCATCGCCTCGTCATGCTGGTTCGCTGGAGCGAGAAGAGCGGGAGTGGCGGAGGCTTTGCCATAAGCGGCGGCATGGGTGCGTTGCAGCTCGGAAACAGCCTCTATGCGATCCGCGGCATGATGACCGAAAGCATGATCGACGCGCAGTCGAAACGAGCGCTTCGCGCGACGTTATTGAGCATTGCTCATCTGTCCCGCAAACCCGAAAGGGTCGTACATGCCTTCACCAAGGCAGCAGAAAAACTGCAGGCGACATATCCGCAGGACGCCGCCCGGCTGAGCGAGACGGCCGCTCTTGTCACGGCCAATCAGGATTTCTTTCGCCGGGCCGGCTGAGCCAAAAGGCTCAGTCGTCGTCTTCGCCGTGACCGGCGATCATCATCGCTTCAAAGGCAAGACGCTCGGTCTTGCGCATGCGCTCCGATTCCGACTTCAGCTGGCCGCAAGCCGCCAAAATATCGCGGCCGCGCGGCGTGCGGATCGGCGAGGCGTAACCGGCCTGATTAATGAAATCGGCAAATTTCTCGATCGTCGCCCAGTCGGAGCACTGATAGTTCGTGCCCGGCCACGGGTTGAACGGAATGAGGTTGATCTTCGCCGGAATGCCTTTCAACAGCTGGACCATCAGCTTGGCGTCTTCAAGGCTGTCATTGACGTCCTTCAGCATCACATATTCGAATGTGATGCGACGCGCATTCGACAGGCTCGGATAGGCGCGGCAGGCGTCGAGCAGTTCCTTCAGCGGATATTTCTTGTTGATCGGCACCAGCATGTCGCGCAACTCGTCGCGCACGGCATGCAGCGAGATTGCCAGCATCACGCCGATCTCTTCGCCGGTCCGGTAGATTTCCGGAACGACACCTGAAGTGGACAGGGTGACGCGACGCTTGGAAAGCGACAGGCCGTCGCCGTCGGTGGCGATCAGAAGTGCTGTCTTGACGCTGTCGAAATTGTAAAGCGGCTCGCCCATGCCCATCATCACGATATTGGTGACCTTGCGGTCGCCGGTCGGCACGAAAGCGCCGGGCGGCGTGTCCGCACCCGGAAAATCGCCCAGACGGTCGCGGGCAAGCAGAAGCTGCGAAAGGATTTCTTCCGCCGTCAGGTTGCGCACCAATTTCTGCGTGCCGGTGTGACAGAAGGAACAGGTAAGCGTGCAGCCGACCTGGCTGGAAATGCACAGCGTGCCGCGACCTTCTTCCGGAATGTAGACGGTCTCGATCTCGACCGGACGGCCGGCGCCGCGCGACGGGAAACGCAGCAGCCACTTGCGGGTGCCGTCATTGGAGATCTGCTCCTCGACGATTTCAGGCCGGGCGATGGTGAAATGCTCTTTCAGCATCTCGCGCATGTCCTTGGCGACATTGGTCATCGCGTCGAAATCGGAAACGCCGCGGATATAAAGCCAGTGCCACAGCTGGTTGACGCGCATGCGCAACTGCTTTTCCGGCACGCCCTTTTCATGCAGGGCTTTTGCCATCTGCGGCCGCGTCAGGCCGATCAGCGACGGCTTGGACGTGAAAAGATCCGGATTGGCAACCAGCGGCTTCTTGGCGATGGCACCGGGGGCAATGGCCTCTGTGACTGACATATTCTATCCCGTTCGAGCACATGCACATCGCCACCGCTTAGGTAGGCGGAAGGGCTTGGGCATGTCTGTGCGTGAAACCTGTATCGGTCGCGGCAACGTCAGGCCCGACCATGTTGGCGCGGGCTTTATCATCAAAATAGGTCCGCGTCACCCTGTCTTCAACAAACACGAAAGGCCGGTCAGATGACCGGCCTCCGCTTAAATCGACGACGTATCGCTTACTTGCAGGTTTCGATCTGCTTCAGTGCAGCCGAAATGCCCTGCAGAGAATAGGCGTAATTGGTCTTCGTGCCACGGCCCGAAACGGCGCTGACGCTCATGTTATGACCGGTCTTCATGGCATTGACGAGTGCCGGCTCTTCGGCCGCATTCTCGACCCAGGCAGCCTTTTCCTTGGTGAACATGGTAAAGTTCTTGCCGTCGATGGTAACAGTCACCTTCGAATTGGCCTGCAGCGGATAACCGACCATTGCCTGCGGTTCATAGGAGACGCTCTGGCCCGGACGTTGCGACACGATGAAGAAAATGTCGCCGTGATCGACGCTAGCAGGTTCCTTGGTGGTCGGAACCGAAAGGACATAGCAGACCGTGCTGTTGCCGGACTTGTACGAATAGGCACCCCATGCCTTGAATTGCTGGATGCGGGTCGGCGTCTGAGCCGAGGCGATGCCTGCGCTTACGAAGGTAAGAGCAAGGGCGAGTGCGACTGTGCGTGCGGACATGGTTTCCTGCCGAGTTTTGTTATACGTGACGCTTCAACGGTAAGGGCGGGTGAAGCGGGCCATGATCTGGTTCATTTTGACTTAATTCTGGTTACCAATCCGTCAACATTGGAATTGGTTGCGCGCTCGCTGTAATGTGCTGTCAATGACACAAGGAATAGGGCAACAGTTTGTCCTCTTCCAAACTCCCGCAATGACATTAGTATGGCCGCATAGATGCGAATCTAGGCTTTGAAAGAATTGCGTAGTTTGGATGCAGGGTAACGATCGGGACTACTTTGCGCGCTTGACCAGGGCTGTCGCCGTGGAGCGTGACCAGGCAGCCTTTGGCGTGCTCTTCGATCATTTTGCCCCGCGGCTCAAATCCTGGCTGATGAGCCAGCGGATTCCCGTCGATGAGGCGGAAGAGCTTGTCCAGGAAGTGATGACCGTACTCTGGCATCGTGCTTCTCTCTACGATCCGCAAAAATCCTCGCTTTCCACCTGGCTGTACCGCATCGCGCGCAATCGCCGCCTGGATGCGCAGCGGCGCGCCAAGGGCAAGGATGCGCTCGGTGATGCGCAGTGGCAGATGATGGATATGCAAGCGACCGACTCTCTTGTTGAAGGCGAGGAGCGAGACGCAAGGGTTCGCCATGCGCTAAGCCTGATTCCAGGCGAGCAGATGGAATTGGTCAAAGCAGCCTTTTTCCTTGGCCAGACGCATTCGGAGATTGCGGAAGCGACCGGACTGCCCTTGGGCACGGTAAAATCCCGCATCCGGCTTGCCTTTCAGCACTTGCGCCGCGCGCTTGAAGATCCGGTCGCGCCATAATAGGCGCGTTCAGGCTGGAGCTTTTCCGATGTCGGGATTATCGGCCAGCATCTCGTCCGCCGCATCATAATGCCGGTCGGCGATATGGCCCTGGATCATCCTCAGCGCCGCCGCCAGCACCGCCACATCGTCGGTAAAGCCCACCATGACGAACATATCGGGGATAAGATCGACAGGCATGACGAAATAGGCAAGCGCAGCGAGAAGCACACCACGGACCCTGGTCGGCGTTTTCGGATCAATTGCGCAATAATAGGCGGCAACCAGATCACGGCTGAACGGCACAAACTTCACGGCGCGCTTAAGTGTCGGCCAGAATTTTGCGCGTACCTTTTTTTCACGGCGATCCTGTGTCTCGTCGTCGCCGGGCAGAAGAATTTCACCGATCTTCACGTCGTCCATGAGCGCTCCGTTGGAGACCTTCATCGATTTAACAAGTCCCATATGGGCATCGACAATGGTCTTTCAAAGGCGGCGGTCTTTAAAGGCGACGCGCCCAGGCCTCGTCCATCGAGGAAGCAAGCCGGAAGTCACGGTCGGTCAGCTGTTTCTTTGCATGCGTGGTGAGCTTCACCTCAACGCGGGAATAGCTGTTGCTCCAGTCCGGATGATGATCGAATTTTTCCGCAGCCAATGCACATTCGGTCATGAAACCGAACGCCTCGGCAAAAGATCGGAATTTGAAACATTTGCGGATAGAAAGACCATCAGCCGAAAGCTCCCAGCCTTCAAGCTTGGCCAACTCCCGACTGACCTCGTCCGGTTCCAGCAATTCGTAACTCATGGGCGCAACGCCCTTTCAGAAACAGCGTCTCTCAGAAATAGCTCTTCGCCGTTTCCGCGTCAGCATATTCATGGGCGTAACTGTCATCTCTCAAGGAAAAGATTTCTTCCGTAACATAAGGCCCGCCGCCGACCGACTCCTTTGATGACAGAAGTACGAATCGTGACACTTTGAAGGGTACAGTCTGGAAATTGCCCCGACCCGAGAGGTAGTGCACCACGTCGTCGAGACGGCAGTGCTTCAATCTTGCAAGTGTCACATGCGGCATGAACTTGCGGGGATCCGGCGGTAGGGCGATCCGTTGGCAGATCCGCTCGATTTCCGCCTGCAGCGCCAGCATGTCGGGAGAAATTGAGACACCAGCCCAGATGGAATGCGGCTTCTTCGATCCGAAAGAGCCGATACCTGTCAGTTGCGCCTGGAATTCGGGCCGGTCGATCCTGTCCAGCCGATCGACGATCTCGTCGGCGGTACGGTTATCGACATCGCCGATGAAGCGCAGGGTGATATGGTAATTCTCGACGTCGATCCATCGCGCGCCCGGTATTCCTCCACGAAGAAGGGACAGGCTCAAGGCAACATGGCGCGGGACTTCGAGGGCGGTGAAAAGTCTCGGCATACGCAGAACCTCCTCGAATCTCTTGCAGATATCAATAGCGGAACACGCAATCTCGTTCCGTGCAAGTTGTTATTTTGTGGCCGAACCGATCTCCCCTAGAAATGCTTCCACCATGGGGAGAGTGCGTTCGACCATCACGGCAATGCCTTTGGCGTTGGGATGCATCCCGTCTTCGATCTGCATTCCCGGCACCGTCGTCACCCCGTCGAGAAAGAAGGGATAGAGCGGAACTGCATATTTATCGGCTAGCCGCTTGTAGATCGGATTGAATTTTTCCGCATAGTCGCCCCCCATATTCGGCGGCGCGAGAATGCCTGCGAGCAGCACGGGGATGCCCCGCTCCTTCAGCCGCGCAAGCATGGCGTCGAGGTTCTTTTCGGACTGTTCCGGCGCGATGCCGCGCAACGCATCATTGGCGCCGAGTTCGAGGATGACACCATCGGTGCCATCCGGAACCGACCAGTCGATGCGCGAAAGCCCGGCCGAGGTGGTGTCACCGGAAACACCGGCATTGGTAATGACCACCTTATGCCCCTTGGCCTTCAGCGCGGCCTCCAGCTGGGCCGTGTAGGATTCCGACGGTGCGAGCTGATATCCGGCCATTAGGCTGTCGCCAAAGCCGACCAGATTGATCGCCTTCTCCTGCGCGTTTGCCGAACCTGAGCCGGCAAAGAGAGCAACCATGACGATGAAGTGAAGAAGGCTTGCTTTAAAACTCAACTCACGTCTCCTAAATTTCCACGACGACCGCGCTGCAGCAAACGCCCGGCACACTATGGATATAGGGTTATTCGCTTTGACTGAAACCGTTATCGATCTCAAAAATGCCGACCTGACCCTCGGAAGCGCCGCAGCCTCCGTCCATGTGCTGAAAGGTATCAACCTGACGATCAATACCGGCGAAGCAGTCGGCATCATCGGCCCGTCCGGCTCCGGCAAGTCGACACTTCTCATGGTTCTGGCCGGGCTGGAGCGATTGGACAGCGGCGAGATCTTCATCAAGGGCGAACCGCTTCACAGTTTTTCCGAGGATGTGCTGGCCGAATTCCGCGGCCGCAATATCGGCATCGTTTTCCAGTCCTTCCATCTGATCGCCAATATGACGGCGCTGGAAAACGTCGCCGTGCCGCTGGAGCTCGCCGGCGTTTCCGACGCATTCGATATCGCAAAACGCGAACTGACGGCAGTCGGGCTGGGCGAAAGGCTCAGCCACTATCCGGGCCAGCTTTCCGGTGGCGAACAGCAGCGCGTGGCGATCGCCCGTGCACTCGCCCCCTCGCCAGCCCTCCTGATCGCAGACGAGCCGACAGGCAATCTCGACACTGAAACAGGAAAACAGATCGCCGATCTTTTGTTTTCAAAGCAGGCCGAGCGCGGCATGACGCTGCTTCTCGTCACCCACGACAACAGTCTTGCGGCCCGCTGCTCGCGCCAGATCCGCGTAAGATCCGGCGAAATCGTAGAGGATAGCGCTGCCCGCACCGTCGGTCAGGCGGTGTCGGCATGAGTGCGGCACTTGCCCGCATCTCCATCGCCTTCCGTCTGGCGCTGCGCGAAATGCGCAGTGGTCTCGGCGGCTTCTACATCTTCCTGGCCTGTATCGCACTTGGAACCGGAGCGATCGCGACCGTCAACTCCGTCTCGACGGCGATCACGGGTGCAATTGCCAATCAGGGCCAGGCACTGCTCGCCGGCGACATCCGCTTCGAACTCAACAACCGCGAAGCCAGCGAAAAGGAACGTGCCTTCCTGGACGGCCTCGGTGAAGTCAGCGTCTCGACCGGCCTGCGCTCGATGGCGCGTAAACCGGACGGCTCTGGCCAGGCGCTGGTCGAGGTCAAGGGTGTCGACGGCGCCTACCCGCTCTACGGGCAGATGCAGACCGATCCGCAGCAGCCGATCGACCAGCTTCTGGCACAACAGGGCAATGCCTTTGGCGCCGTCGCCGCACCGTTGCTTCTCGACCGCATGGGCCTCTCCGTCGGCGACGAGATACTTCTTGGAAACACCCGCCTCGTCCTCAAGGGCACGATCGCCAGTGAACCCGACGCACTGTCCGACGGTTTCGGTTTTGCCCCGCGCCTGATGATCAGCCGCGATGCCCTGGCTGCGTCCGGGCTGATTACCATCGGCAGCCTCGTCGAGCATTCCTACAAGATCCGCCTCGAAAATCCCTCGACCCGGGCTTCGATCGTCACTCGTGCGAACCGCGATTTCCCCGATGCAGGCTGGTCGGTGCGCACAAGCGACCGCGCGGCCCCTTCGCTTGCCGAAAACATCGACCGTTTTTCGCAATTCCTCACGCTTGTCGGCCTGACCGCTCTCATCGTCGGCGGCGTCGGCATCGCCAATGCGGTCCGCGCCTTCCTTGATGCCAAGCGGACGACCATCGCGACATTCAAATGCCTCGGCGCTCCGGCCTCGGTCGTGACGATGATCTATCTTTTCCAGATCATGCTTCTGGCCGCGATTGGAATCGTCGTTGGCCTCGTGATCGGCGCGGTCGCGCCCTTCATCGCCTTCCGTTATCTCGAAGGTGTCCTGCCGGTTCCCGAACAGGCAACCATTTATGGCAGCGCACTGGCAATCGCCGCCGCCTTCGGCCTTCTCGTCACATTCGCCTTCTCCATCCTGCCGCTAGGCCATGCACGGGAAGTCCCGGCAACGGCACTTTTCCGCGAACAGGGTTTCGAGGCGAGACGCCTGCCGTCGTGGCCCTACCTTCTCGCAGCCGGTGCGGCTTTGGCAGCGCTCGCCGCACTCGCCATCTTCTGGGCCGACGACCGGCGCATCGCCTCCGTCTTCCTTGTCGCGGTTGCCGGTGCCTTCCTTCTGCTGCGAGTGGTCGCCGCCGGCATTGCGGCGCTTGCCCGCCGGAGCCCGCGAGTAAACTCGCCCGCCCTCCGCCTCGCGATCGGCAACATTCACCGCCCCGGCGCACTGACGCCATCGGTCGTATTGTCGCTCGGCCTCGGTCTCGCGCTGCTCGTGACATTGGCGCTGATCGACGGCAACATGCGCAACCAGCTGACCGGGCGCATCACCCAAGGAGCGCCGAATTTCTTCTTCGTCGACGTTCAGAGCGCCGAAGTCGACGGCTTCCGGCAGCTGTTGAAGACGCAAGCTCCTGAGGGCAAAGTCTTCGAGGTGCCGATGCTGCGCGGGCGCATTCTCGCATTCAATGGCAAGGACGTCAGCCAGATGAACGTCCCACCGGAAGGCCGCTGGGTTCTGCGCGGCGACCGCGGTATTACCTACGCCAAGAACAAGCCGGAAAGCTCGACGCTAACCGCCGGCGAATGGTGGCCAGAAGATTACGACGGCGAACCGCTCGTCTCTTTTTCTGCCGAAGAAGCGGGCGAACTGGGCCTGAAGCTCGGCGATACGGTTACCGTCAACGTGCTCGGCCGCAATATCACCGCGAAAATCGCCAGCTTCCGCAATGTCGAGTGGGAATCGCTGTCGATCAATTTCGTCATGGTGTTTTCGCCCAACACATTCCGCGGCGCGCCGCATGCCTGGCTGGCGACCCTGACGGAGCCTTCCGCTTCGGCAGCCAAGGAAGCCGAAATCCTGAGAACCGTGACCACGGCATATCCGACGATCACCAGCGTCAGGGTCAAGGATGCGATCGATCTCGTCGATCAGCTGGTCGGCCAGCTTGCGACCGCCATACGGGCGGCAGCGGCAGTCGCGCTCATCGCTTCGGTTCTGGTCCTGGCCGGTGCGCTCGCGGCCGGAAACCGGGCCCGCACCCATGATGCGGTCGTGCTGAAGACGCTTGGCGGCACTCGCAACATGCTGATGAGGGCCTTCGGTTACGAATACCTGATCCTCGGCACGGCGACCGCGGTCTTCGCACTGCTTGCGGGCGGATTGTCGGCCTGGTTCGTGGTTGCCCGCATCATGCGCATGCCATCCTCTTTCCTGCCGGATGTAGCGGTACTCACGCTTGTGATCTCGCTGGTTCTGACGGTCGGTATCGGTCTGATTGGCACCTGGCGCATTCTCGGCCAGAAGGCGGCTCCGGTCTTGCGGGAACTCTAGGGTCGTTCCGGCAAAAGCGGAAACCGGCCTTGCGTCCGGAGTTCTACGGAAACAAAGAGATAGGGCGGTTTCGCGGTTCGAAGAGACGTGAAAGCGCCTTGATCACCCAGGGGTTGCAAAATGTCGGAAACATCCGTCGAATTCGCGCAATAATATCCCAGAGGTTGCTAAATTACACGCGCAGTTGATGTTTTCCGGCGGCGAACCCCTTGTATGTAAAGCGATCTCGCATCATATTCGCCTATAGGCTTGCTGGAGCTCCGCAGCGGCGCCTGGGTCATATATTAGGGGGCCCGACACCGTAGTAATTTCGGAGCTTAAAGAGGAAACAATGGCTGACTTCAACAACTACCAGAACCGAATGGCGCAGTCTCGCGCTCAGTCGGGCGCGATGATCGACGAGGGCCTGCGCGCCTACATGCTTCGGGTCTATAACCTGATGGCACTCGGACTTGCGATCACCGGTGTTGCTGCATACGGCACCTATGCGTTCGCAGTCTCCAACCCGGCTGTCGCACAGGCGCTTTACGGCGGTCCGCTCAAGTGGGTGATCATGCTGGCTCCGCTGGCCATGGTCTTCTTCCTGAGCTTCCGCATCAACAAGATGAGCGTTCCGGCTGCGCAGATGACCTTCTGGGTCTATGCCGCACTGATGGGTCTCTCGCTGTCCTCGATCTTCCTGGTCTTCACCGGCCAGAGCATCGTTCAGACATTCTTCGTCACCGCCGCTTCGTTCGGCGCCCTGTCGCTCTACGGCTACACGACGAAGAAGAGCCTGTCCGGCCTCGGCTCGTTCCTGATCATGGGCCTGTTCGGCCTGATCATCGCGTCGATCGTCAACATCTTCCTGCAGTCGTCTGCAATGGGCTTCGCTATCTCCGCCATCGGCGTGCTGATCTTCGCTGGCCTGACCGCCTACGACACGCAGAAGATCAAGGAAATGTACTGGGACGGTCACGACTCCGCCACGACCGGCCGCATGGCCATCATGGGCGCACTGACCCTGTACCTCGACTTCATCAACCTCTTCACCTTCCTGCTTCAGTTCCTGGGCAACCGCAACGACTAAGCGGAAGAGTGATCGCTACGAAGAAGGCGGCTTTCGAGCCGCCTTTTTTGTTGCCTGGTTTTTCGAGCGAGCCTAGGCTGGACACAGTTCCAAACCAACATCCCGCTTGCTCCCCGCCATGACATTTTCCATTCGCAATGCCACTGCGGCCGACCTTCCGGCCATCACCGAGATCTATCGTGACAGCGTGCTGAACGGCACGGCAAGTTACGAAATCACGCCCCCCGACCTGACCGAGATGACCAGCCGCCAGTCCGGCATCATCGAAAAGGGGTATCCCTATATCGCAGCGGAAGCGGAAGACGGCAGCCTTCTTGGTTATGCCTATGCCTCGGCATTCCGCACCCGCCCGGCCTATCGCTGGCTCGTCGAGGATTCGATCTACCTCGCACCCGAAGCCCGCGGCAAAGGCGTCGGAAAGGCTCTTCTGAAGGAATTGCTGATCCGCTGCGAAGCACTCGGTTTCCGCCAGATGGTGGCCGTCATCGGCGGCGCCAGCCCCGCTTCCGTTGCCGTCCACAAAAGCCTCGGCTTCGAGATGACCGGCACGCTGAAAGGCACCGGCTTCAAACATGGGAAGTGGCTGGATACAGTCCTGATGCAGGTGGCGCTTGGTGAGGGCACGGATACCGACCCGGATCCGGCAACCTATCCCGGAACGCTGTTTGTGGGCTGAAGCGGCAGACCGGAGGCGTCACCCTCTGCACTCATGCTTGTGCTTGTCACAGGAATGAGGGAATCTGCACGGCTAGGCATCCAAAGTCACTCGATCAGCTTCAACGCCTTGTCGAATACCTTGAGAACCTGCTGCAGCTCATGGCCGCGCTTTAAAATCAGGCCGTTCGTATTGATGACCGAATAGGCGCCCTGCTTGGCGGCCAGCTTCGGGTTCTTCTCGATACGGAAAAGCGGCATCTCGCCGGATCGTTTGAAAATCGAGAATATGGCGCGATCCTTCAGGTGGTCGATCGCATAATCCTTCCATTCTCCTTCTCCGACCATTCGGCCATAGATCCAGAGAATTGCGTCGAGTTCACGCCGGTGGAATGTCACAGGAACCGGATCGAGACTTTGCTTATATTCGCTGAGACTGACGACAACGGCCGCATCTTGAGGCCTCGCGCCCGCTGGCAAATCGGAATGATCGGCCATCAAAGCTCCAAATGTTACATGTCTTTGGCATGACAGTGTGCCCGACCCACGCAAAAATGCAAGCCGCCGCCCGGCAAACGCCGCCGACAGGTTCGGCCGACAGATTTTTTTCTCTGCCTAAATTCGGACAAAACAGCGCCAAAATCGGCATACATGTTGCGGCTGTTGGTTGGCGCGTTTAGCGCCATTGGCCCGGTCAGGTGCATTGACCCTTACCCCCAGCCCCCCAATGTTTCCGGGCCGGGCCATCCAACAACTTTCCAAGCTCATCGGAAAAAACGGCCGCCGGTTTCGCCCCAAGCGAGGACCGGGCGCGATTTCCCTGTTCCGAAAAAAGGCAGAAATGCCTTCGAAAAATATCCGGTCAGTCTTTCTTGCGGCCTGCCATCAAGACTGTCGCACCGATGATCGAGGCAGGCTCGCCTCCTGAACCGGATGTCTGCAGGAGGATGGCGCAGCCGTCCTTCTTGGTCTTGCCAAGCGCCTTGCCGGGCAGTTTCAGCGTCATCTTCTGGCCGTTCCACATGCCGACCGACTGCACGTCGTAAACGGCATGCCAATATTCCATGTTCTTGCCGCTGTTTTCGCCCTTGGTCACATCGACCTGCTGGTGCTTGGTGAAATAGGCAACCACGACATCGGCCTGTCCCTGCCCTTCGCCGATTTCGATCTCGATCTCGTCACCGTGCATGGTGGCAGCGACGGGAACGGTCAGGCCCTTGCCGGCTTTCTGCAGATCATTGACCTTGCCATTGATGACCGTCTGATCGGTACCCTTCACATGCTCGCGACCATTGATGATCGCTTGCGGCGTGTAGACACCGCTGCGCCCCATCGTCTTGGCATAACCATATTGCCGCTCGGTGTTCTCCTTGGAGGACAGCGTGTCGGTCCAGCCAAGATAGTTCCAGTAGTCCACATGATAGGAAAGCACCACGAGATCACCCTGAGCCACCAGCTGCGACAGCGTGTTGTCGGCCGGCGGACAGGAAGCACAGCCCTGCGAGGTGAAAAGCTCGACGACGCCCTTTGGCGACCGCACCTCTCCGGCCGATGCGATACTGCCAACGAGCAGGCTCGCAAGGACGATAACGGCACGCAAGGCAAACGGCATGGATGACGAACCTTTTGTCAGGGCAATCGCAAGAAGCGGTTGCCATCGGCAGGAAAGAACAAATCTCTGGGCTGGCGGAAAGTAACCATCCACAATTTCAAGAGAAAGTCACGATGGGGTGAGAACGGAGAATGTGATTAATCGTCGCCTTTTGGTTGTAAAACCAACTCGGGCAATACCGAGGGATTAGACGAGCTTCAGCAAACCCTGCGCGAGATAGACAGCACCGACGCCGGTTACGACCCAACGGGTCCAGGCGCGGAAATTTGCATCCGTCATCTTCTGCAGAATACCGTTTCCGGCCCGTGCGCCGAGGATCGCAATCGGTGCAGCAATCAGCACGGCGATCGCATCCACAGTCGGCAACTGCGAGGCAGCATCCCAGTAGAAGGCGATCTTGGCTAGATGCGACAGCGTCTGGATCGACGCCTTGGTGGCGATGATCTTGCGGCGATCCATCTGCGTGCGGATGAAGAAGATATCGACCGTGGGCCCGGCAACGCCGACGCTGATCGTCATCGCGCCGGAGAGCAGTCCGGCCAGGAATGCATGCGACGGTCGCGACGCATCGAGCTGCAGCCTGTTGACCGGCAACCAGACAAGGATCGGCATCAGGCCGACACCGATCAGAACCACGATCAGGCTTGGCGTATAGTTCGTGAGGAACAGGATGACCGCGGACAGCGCCACGCCGGAGCACAGGATGGCGAGAATTTTCCAGTCGATATAGGCGCGGGAGAACCAGGCGCGTGAGCCGTTGGACACCATCTGGATGACGCCCTGGATCGCGATTGCGGTACCGACCGGATAGAGGAAGAGCAGCACCCAGAGCAGGATCAACCCGCCGGCCATGCCGAAAATGCCGGAAAGCAGCGACGTCAGAAAAACGGTGACGGCCATTCCGATGAAGATGATGAGAGACACGCGGTAGGAACCTTGAGATGTGAAGAGAGAGCGAAAACGCCCTCCACCCTCATTCCTGTGCTTGTTACAGGAATCCAGCGACCCGATGTCTATCAGGTCGGAAGATTCCTTTCAGCCCAAGGACTTGGGCTGGCTGGATTCCTGTGACAAGCACAGGAATGAGGGAGAATAGACGCCCTCGCGGGCAAAAGAACCACCCGCCGGACAATCCGGCGAGTGGCAGATGTCAATATTAAGCGGCCAGATCCCGCAGAACCGTCTGCAGGATGCCGCCATTGTTCATGTAGATGACCTCATCGAGCGTATCGATGCGGCAGAGGATGTTGATTTCCTTCTCCGTGCCATCGCCATAGGTGATCTTTGCGACCTTCCACTCGCGCGGCTTGATATCGCCTTCCAGCCCCTCGATGGTAACGATCTCGTCACCCTTGAGGTTGAGCGAGGCCCAGGTCGTGCCCTCTTCGAAGACGAAGGGAACGACGCCCATGCCGACCAGGTTCGAGCGATGGATGCGCTCGAAGGACTGCGCAATCACGGCCTTGACGCCGAGAAGGTTGGTGCCCTTGGCAGCCCAGTCACGCGACGAACCGTTGCCATATTCGACACCGGCGAAGATGACGAGCGGCGTGCCCTCTTCCTTGTATTTCATCGCCGCGTCGTAGATCGACATCTCTTCCTTCGACGGATAGTGGATGGTGTAGCCACCTTCCTTGCCGTTCGGGCCGAGCATGTGGTTGCGGATGCGGATATTGGCGAAGGTGCCGCGCATCATCACTTCGTGATTGCCGCGACGCGTGCCGTACTGGTTGAAGTCGGCAACGGCAACGCCGTTTTCGGTGAGGTAAGCACCGGCCGGAGAGGACGCCTTGATCGAACCGGCCGGAGAAATGTGGTCGGTGGTGATCTTGTCGCCAAAGAGACCAAGCACGCGGGCGCCCTTGATATCCTTCAGGCCAGCGCCCTTCTTGCCCATGCCGACAAAGTAAGGCGGGTTCTGCACATAGGTCGACTTGTCGTCCCAGGCATAGGTCTCGCCATCCGGGATCTGCACGGCCTGCCAGTTTTCGTCGCCCTTGAACACGTCCGCATATTTGCTCTCGAACAGTTCACGGGTGACGTATTTCTGGATGAACTCCTGCACTTCGGCGGACGTCGGCCAGACATCCTTGAGGAAGACCGGCTGGCCATCGCCGCCAATGCCGAGCGGCTCCTTGGTCAGGTCCTTCTGCACCGTTCCGGCAAGCGCATAAGCGACGACCAGCGGCGGCGAAGCGAGGTAATTGGCCTGAACGTCCGGCGAGATACGGCCTTCGAAGTTGCGGTTGCCCGAAAGCACGCCCGAAACGATCAGGCCCTTGTCGTTGATCGTCTTGGAAATCGGTGCCGGCAACGGACCGGAATTACCGATGCAGGTCGTGCAACCGAAACCGACAAGGTTGAAGCCGAGCGCATCGAGTTCCTTCTGCAGGCCGGACTTTGCCAGATATTCGCCAACGACCTGAGACCCAGGCGCAAGCGAAGTTTTCACCCACGGCGCGGTCTTCAAACCCTTGGCAACGGCGTTGCGGGCGAGAAGGCCGGCTGCGATCAGCACGCTCGGGTTCGAGGTGTTGGTGCAGGACGTGATGGCGGCAATCGCCACGTCACCATGGCCGAGATCGAAATCCGTGCCTTCGACGGCATAACGGTTATCGAGCTGACCCGGCTTCTTGTAGTCGGCGTCCATCGAGCCGGCGAAACCGGACGCAATGTTTTCCAGCGGAATGCGACCTTCCGGACGCTTCGGGCCGGCCATGGACGGCACGACGTCGCCCAGATCGAGTTCCAGCGTGTCGGTAAAGACAAGCTCGGAACCATCCGTATCACGCCACATGCCTTGAGCCTTGGAATAGGCTTCGACAAGCGCGATACGCTCCTTTGTACGACCGGACATGTTGAGGTAGTTGACGGTTTCACTATCGACCGGGAAGAAACCGCAGGTCGCGCCATATTCGGGACCCATATTGCCGATCGTGGCGCGGTCGGCGACCGGCATGTTGTCCATGCCCGGACCGAAGAATTCGACGAACTTGGAAACCACGCCCTTCTTGCGCAGCATCTGCACGACGGTCAGCACCAGATCGGTCGCGGTGACGCCTTCCTTCAGCTTGCCGGTCAGCTTGAAGCCGATGACCTCGGGCAGAAGCATGGAAACCGGCTGGCCGAGCATCGAGGCTTCCGCTTCGATACCGCCAACGCCCCAGCCGAGAACGCCCAAGCCGTTGATCATCGTCGTATGGCTGTCGGTGCCGACGCAGGTATCGGGATAGGCTGTGACTTCGCCGTCTTCCTCATTGGTCCAGACGGTCTGGCCGAGATATTCGAAATTCACCTGGTGGCAGATGCCGGTGCCCGGAGGCACGACGCGAAAATTCTTGAACGCCTGCTGGCCCCACTTGAGGAAGCGGTAACGCTCGCCGTTGCGCTGGTATTCCAGTTCCACATTGCGGGCAAAGGCGGTCGGCGTACCGAATTCGTCGACGATGACCGAGTGATCGATGACGAGATCGACGGGAACGAGCGGGTTGATCTTTTCCGGATCGCCACCGAGGGCCTTGATGCCGTCACGCATCGCGGCAAGGTCGACAACCGCCGGAACGCCGGTGAAGTCCTGCATCAGGACGCGGGCCGGGCGATAGGCGATTTCGGCTTCGGTCAGGCCCTTGTTGTTCAGCCATTCGGCAACCGAAAGAATCTGTTCCTTGGTGACCGACTGGCCATCTTCGAAACGCAGCAGGTTTTCGAGCAGCACCTTCATAGAGAAAGGCAGCTTGGAAACACCCGTAAGCCCGTTCGCTTCGGCCTTGGGCAGACTGTAATAAACGTAGTCCTTACCGCCTACGGTAAGGACGGAACGACATTGAAAGCTATCGATAGATTTGGTCACGGAAAATAACCCCGCTGATATCAAGAGCCAACACGCGCGTGCGGACGCCTATGCATAAGAAATGCACTATAGGATGCGGGTGCGGCCATTTCCGCTGTCCGCACGAGAAGATTTGTGGTCTTCAGGTCCGGCGACAGATGGAACTCACGCCGACCGCTGGCGTGGTTGCCATCTATATAGTTAGTTTCTAAGAAGCCTTCCAGACACTTTGTCGCAGCGTGCGAAAGATTTTTTTAGCGCTAGATGATTGAGAACTTAAACAAGGTTTCCGTGATGCGGCTGACGGCCGAAAAGTTGAGCGCCAGACGCGGCGAAGACCTGATCTTCAAGGACGTTTCCTTCTGCCTCGAAGGCGGCCAAAGCCTTGTTCTCACGGGAAAAAACGGCTCTGGAAAGTCGACCCTGCTGCGCACTGTTGCCGGCCTCTTACGGCCCGACAGCGGTCGGGTGATCTGGGAGCAGGAAGGGGCCGAAGCCGGCATGCGTGCCGCCGAAGCTTGCCACTATCTCGGCCATCGCAATGCGATGAAGGCCGAACTGACCGTCTCGGAGAATCTATCCTTCTGGCGTGATTTCTTCGGAGATTTGCGCGGAAATACCGGCATAAGCGTCGGCGAGGCAACCGAGGCGGTCGGCCTCGGTGGCATCACCCACCTGCCTTTCGGCTATCTCTCCGCCGGCCAGCAACGCCGCATGGCTTTTGCCAAACTGCTCGTCGCCTGGCGCCCGGTCTGGATACTGGACGAGCCGACCGCGGCACTGGATGTCAGCGCGGAAGAGGTGTTTACGGCGCTGATCAAGCAGCATCTGGCCGCCGGCGGCATCGTGCTTGCGGCAACCCACCAGCCGCTTGGATTGGAAGATGCGCAGGAATTGAGAATGACGGGCTTTGCCGGCGTGATGGAGGAGATGTGGTGATGCATACTCATTACATCTCTCACCGGGCGGCAGCCCCCCTCTGCCCTGCCGGGCATCTCCCCCACAAGGGGGGAGATCAGTTGGGAGCATGCTCAGCGCACAACATCAGTGTTTTCGTGCGGCATATGTTTTTTGGAGAAGCGAAGGTCACGCCACTCGTGATCTCCCCCCTTGTGGGGGAGATGGCCGGCAGGCCAGAGGGGGGTAACTCCACCCGCCAAGGCAGCGGTTCGGCCGACACCACTACAAGCAAAGGCCAACCACAATGACCGCCCTCCTCCTCCGCGACCTGAAACTCTCGGTCCGTGCCGGCGGTGGCGCGCTGATCGGCGTGCTGTTCTTCATGACGGTCGTCGCCGTCATCCCCTTCGGTGTCGGCCCCGATCTCAATCTCCTGTCCCGCATCGGCCCGGCCATCGTCTGGATCGGCGCGCTTCTCTCGGCGCTGCTCGGCCTCGACCGCATGTTCCAGACCGATCGCGAGGATGGCTCGCTCGATCTGATCCTGATGCAGGAACATCCGCTGGCGCTCACCGTGCTCGTCAAATGCCTCGCCCATTGGCTCGGCAACGGCCTGCCGCTGGTCATCGCCTCGCCGCTGCTCGGCCTATTCATGAACATGAGCGAAGTCGCGATCGGCGCGACCATGCTGACCTTGCTGGTCGGCACCCCGGCTTTGACCTTCATCGGCGCGGTCGGCGCGGCTGTCGCCGTGGCGCTTCCGCGTGGCGGCCTGCTGGTCTCGATCCTGGTCCTGCCGCTGGCGATCCCCGTCCTGATCTTCGGCGTGAGCGCATCTTACGCAGCCGTTGAAGATCCTGCCCCCTTCATGCCGCCTTTTCTGATATTGGTGGCCATCACGATGTTTTTTGCGGTGATCGGTCCAATCGGCGCGGCGCTCGCTTTGCGAAACACGGCCGATTGATTAGAATTTCTCGAAAACGCACGACCCGGTTAGAAAGTCCCATGCCCGAAAGTCTCGCCATCACGAAAATCTCCGATCTGGCCAACCCGACGCGGTTCCTCGGCTTGGCGGCGCGTATCCTGCCCTTTATGGCCGGCATCACCGCGATCCTCTTTGCAATCGGGCTTTATCTCACCTTTGCCAGCGAAGGCGATTACCAGCAGGGCATGACGGTGCGCATCATGTATGTGCATGTGCCGGCCGCCTGGCTGTCGATGATGTGTTATTCGGTCATGGCCATGTCGGCGATCGGCACGCTCGTCTGGCGCCACCCGCTGGCGGATGTGTCCCACAAGACCGCCGCTCCGATCGGTGCCGCATTCACGCTGATCGCGCTTGCGACCGGCTCGCTCTGGGGCAGGCCGATGTGGGGCACATGGTGGGTATGGGATGCAAGGCTGACTTCGGTTTTCGTGCTGTTTTTGATGTATCTCGGCCTGATTGCGCTCAATCGCGCCATGGACGATCCAAGCCGTGCTGCCCGCGTTTCGGCCGTGCTGATCCTGATCGGCTTCGTCAACATCCCGATCATCAAGTTTTCGGTCGACTGGTGGAATACGCTGCATCAGCCGGCAAGCGTCATCCGCATGGGCGGCCCGACGATCGACAAGGAATTCCTCTGGCCGCTTTTGATCATGGCCATCGCCTTCACGCTTCTGTTCTTCACCCTGCACATTGCGGCAATGCGCAACGAGATCTGGCGTCGCCGTGTATCGGCCCAGCGCCGCATGGCCGCGCGCATGGCAGGCCGGACATTGGCGAAGGAGGCGTAAGATGACCCATACCTTCTACATCTCCGCATCCTACATCGTCGCCGCCATCGTCATCCTCTGTCTGATCGGCTGGGTCTGGCTTGATGGCCGCGCCCGCCAGAAGGAGCTGGCAGAACTGGAAGCCTCCGGCATTCGCCGCCGCTCCGCTCGCCCTGCCCCGACAGACGGAGCCTCGTCATGACATCCGGAACGGAAGACGCCAACCTCAAACCAAAGCGCAATCGCAGCCGTTACGCGCTGGCGCTGATCCCGCTTGCCGTCTTTTTGGGCTTTGCCGCGATCGCCGGAAAGATGCTCTACGACCAGGACGTCAACGGGCTCGACGTTTCCGCCATCCCGTCTGCGCTGATCGGCAAGACGGCGCCATCGCTTGCGTTGCCACCGCTGGAAGGTTCGAACACCGCAGCCCTGACGGATGCCGCCATCAAGGGCAAGCTGACCCTGGTCAACGTCTTCGCCTCATGGTGCGTGCCCTGCCGGCAGGAACATCCCATCCTGAAGCAGCTGGCGAACGATAGCCGGCTTAACATCGTCGGCATCAACTACAAGGACCGCAACGACAACGCCCTGCGTTTCCTCGGCGAGCTTGGCAATCCCTACAAGGCGATCGGCGTCGACCCGAACGGCAAGGCGGCAATCGACTGGGGCGTTTACGGCATTCCGGAAAGCTATCTGGTCGGCCCGGACGGCACGATCCTCTACAAGAAGGTAGGCCCCTTCGATGAGCGCAGCCTGACGCAGCAACTCCTGCCAGCGATTGAAAAGGCTTCGGGCGCAGCCAAGAGCTGAACTTTATCTTTAAGAAACGATCCTGAGCGGCGGCGGCCCTTCCGGCGGCCGTTGCCCTTCGGTCACGACCCTGTTGCGACCGGAATTCTTGGCCGTATAGAGACAGGCGTCCGCCCGCGCGAGGGCATCATGCACGGAATGATCTCCGGGTGCGGTGGTCGAAACACCGAAACTCGCTGTAATCGTCCCATCGACCCCATGGTCTTGCCAGCTCATGGCGGCAAACCCGAACCTCGCCTTTTCCACCATATCCGCCGCTTCCATTCGGCCGATACCAGGCAGAAAACTGACGAACTCCTCACCTCCGAAGCGAGCGATCGCGACACTTCTGAGGTTTGCCCTCAGAATCTGCGCAAACCCGATGATGACATGATCGCCGGCCGCATGGCCGAAGCGATCATTGACCTGTTTGAAGTAATCGATATCCCCGACGATAACAGCACCTGCAGGAAATGCGCCTCCCTTCACCTCCGGCAGGGCCAGCTCGAAACCACGACGGTTGAGCAACCCGGTGAGAGGATCGCGGCACGCCGCATCACGATGGCCCATAACCACATCCGAGACGACCGACCCCAAAACAGCCAGCGCCATGATGAAGCCGACAATGCTCGCCGCCATCTGCATTAGGAAGGCATAGTCCGACGACAGGAACTGGTCGAGCGATTCAAAATTTCCGGCAGATGTGGAAAGCAGAAGAACCGTCACACGGACCGCGGTCTCCAGCACCACCATCGACACCATGCCCACGAGCAAACGATCAATCGCCGATTTTGCAAATTGCCACACGGAAAAGATCGCAATGAGAAGCAGCACCGCCAGCGATGAATCGCCGATCGCAAGCTGCGATCTCAGATCTTCCTCGACGAGGATAAACCAGCAGACGACCGCAAAGGCCGTCAACGTGAAAAGCAGCCGCGGCAGCAACAATGTCGGGCGCCTGAACCTGACAAGCATGGCATGGCCATAGAGAAAAAATGCCGCGTAGAAGAACACGTTCGAGAGCACTGCCTGTGCAGGCAAAGGCAGTGCATAGGCAAGGATCGGAAAGGCAAAGCCGAGCGCCGCCGAGATGTAACCCAGCCCCCAGTAACGCGCTGAGCCATCGGACCATCGGTCGGCGATCAGAAAAATGCTGCCGAAAACCAGAAAAATGAACGGCAAGAGATAGGCGAAATTATCGGTCTGTTCCATCTGACCCTGCGCAGAAAGCCTTCATGCATCCTGTCGATTATGAAAAAGCCCTAGGCCCAGAACGTTAACAATTCAACGACAGCGGGGCTTCAAAAGATACCTCTGCACAGGTTCAGCCGATGGCGCTCTGCCATGTCCTGACCGCATCTATCGGCCAGATCAACATCAGGACATTGAGCGTGAGGTTGTCACGGATCAGCCAGCCGGTGAAAAGCTCGAAGACGATTGCGACCGTGACGGTCAGCCAGACGGGCATGCGGGAGGCAAACAGAAACCCGAGCGTCATGAACACCGTGTCCATCGCCGAATTGAGGATGCTGTCGCCCGAATAACCGAGCGCCATCGTCGCATTGCGATAACGATCGATGATAAGAGGCGAGTTTTCCGCGATCTCCCATGCGGCCTCGATGAAAACCGCAAGCGCCAGCCGCTCGGACATCGAACGGCGACGCAGAAGCAACCAGCCGAAAGCATAAAACAGGAAGCCGTGAATGATATGCGACGGCGTGTACCAGTCGGCCAAATGCTGAGAGTTCCCCGGCGAATTCACGCCCGGCTCGAACAGCTTCACATATCCGCATTCGCAGATCGGCACGCGACCCATGAAATAGAGAATGGTGATCTGCAGAAGAAACAGGACGAGTGCCGCGATCAGCCAGCGTCGGGACAAAGCGTCGGTTTCCGGCGTAACGGTCGTCACTTGTCACCTTCGGCAACGGTGTCTTGCACGGTGTGGCGCATGATCAGCGGCATCTGTGACAGCGTGAACAGAATGGTGATCGGCATCGTGCCCCAGACCTTGAAATTGACCCAGGCCTCGTCGGAGAAATTGCGCCAGACCACCTCGTTGAGTATCGCCAGAAACAGGAAGAAAACTCCCCAGCGCAGGGTCAGCTTCTTCCAGCCCTCCGCGTCGAGATTGAACGCGGCATTGAACACGTAACCAAGCAACGACTTGCCGAAGAACAGCCCGCCGAGCAGCACGACGCCGAACAGCGTGTTGACGATGGTCGGCTTCATCTTGATGAAGGTCTCGTCCTGCAGCCAGATCGACAATCCGCCGAAAATCATCACCACAATGCCCGAAACGAAAGGCATGACCGGCAGGTGTTTGAAGACGATCTTGGAAATGACCAGCGAAATCACGGTCGCGACCATGAAAAGCGCGGTTGCCACCAGCAGCGGTCCGCCGATGGCAGACAGCGCCGGGAACTTGCCGACCAGCCATTCCCCGCGCAGATTGCCGAAGAAGAAGACCAGAAGTGGGCCAAGCTCCAGAGCCATTTTCAGGCCCGGTTTCTGCTTCTCTTCCTTGGTCGGCGTAACATCGCTTTCGATTGTCTGCATGGTTCCCAACTTATTGTCCGTCGTTATCTGGAGCCAAATCGTTTTTCTGTGTCATCAATGCGGCGCGGGCGTCAGCCCCGCAATCGCTTCGGCAAAATCCTTCGCCTCGAAGGGTTCGAGATCATCAATCCCCTCGCCGACACCGATGAAATAGACCGGCAGGCGATGCTTGGCCGCGATCGCGACCAGGATGCCGCCTCGCGCGGTCCCGTCGAGCTTGGTCATGATCAGACCGCTGACACCGGCAACATTGCGGAAGATCTCAACCTGGTTCATTGCATTCTGCCCGGTCGTTGCATCAAGCGTCTGCAACACGGTATGTGGCGCATCAGGATCGAGCTTGCCCAGAACACGCACGATCTTTTCCAACTCCGCCATCAGCTCGGCCTTGTTCTGCAGCCGGCCGGCGGTATCGATGATCAGCACGTCGGACTTCTTTTCCTTCGCCTGCACATAGGCGTCATAGGCAAGCCCCGCCGCATCGGCGCCGAGCTTGGTGCCGATGAATTCCGAATTGGTGCGGTCCGCCCAGATCTTCAGCTGCTCGATGGCGGCCGCACGGAACGTATCGCCGGCGGCCAGCATGACCTTGAGACCCGAACCCGAAAGCTTTGCCGCAAGCTTGCCGATCGTGGTCGTCTTGCCGGTACCGTTGACGCCGACGACGAGAATGACATGCGGCTTGTGATTGAGATCGAGCTGCAGCGGCTTGGCGACGGGCGAAAGAACCTTGGTGATCTCTGCCGACATGATTCGCGACACATCCTCGCCGGTCACGTCCTTGCCGTAACGTTCGGCAGACAGCGTGCCCGTGATCCGCATCGCCGTCTCGACGCCGAGATCGGCCTGAATCAACAGGTCTTCGAGGTCTTCCAGCGTCTCGTCATCCAGCTTACGCTTGGTAAACAGCGCCGCAATCTGTCCCGTCAACTGCGACGAGGTGCGGGCAAGCCCGGCGCGCAGCCGCTGGAACCAAGTGAGCTTCGCCGGGGGCACGACCGCCACGATGTCCGGTTCGGACTTGGAGGTGGAGAAGCCTTTGGGGAGGACGGGAATGAGGTCGGCGGTTTCCGAAGGATCGGCATTATCGGTTTCAGCCGCAGCCTCTGCCTCCAGCAACGAAAGCGGCACGACACCGAGATCCGACGTCTCCTCGACGCCAGGGAGAACTGCCACTTCATCAGCTTCATCAGCTTCATCAGCCAAATCCGACGACGGCCCGCCGGCCGTTTCCATCTCGGCTGGCGCCACCGGATCGACAGGCGCGACCGGCAGATCTTCCTCACGCGGCTTGGGCTCAAGCTCCGCCTGGACGGCGGCGGCTTCGCTTTCCGTGGGAGCAACCTCTGGCGCGATGACCGACGGCTTTTCCTCGACGGGCTTTTCGACCGGTTTATCGCCGAAGGTGAAGACGCGTTTGATGAAGCTTACCATGTAAAAATCCGTTTCGGTCAGGCCGCGTGTTCTTGAGGCGCGTCGGCCACGATCCGCATGTCGAGATGTTTGCCGTTATGTCCAGTAATCATAACGCGCTGAATGTCGCGGGGAACCAGTCCAGGCGCTGCAACCAGCGAAAAGTTTTCCGTATGCGCCATGCCGTTGTTTTCGATGATGACCGTTTGCTCGGTGCCGACCATCCGGTCGAGATGGGCGCGATGCAGCACCTCGCCCCTGGCGCGAAGCTTCGCGGCACGTTCCTTGACCAGCGCACGATCGACCTGCGGCATGCGCGCTGCCGGCGTGCCGGGGCGTGGGCTGTAGGGGAACACATGCAGGAAGGAGATGTCCGCCTCTTCGGCGAGCGTCGCTGCGTTCTCGAACATCTCTTCCGTTTCGGTTGGAAACCCGGCGATCATATCCGCACCAAAAGCGATTTCCGGCCGCAGTCGCCGCGCCTGTTCCACGAAAGCAAGAGCCTCGGCACGGCTGTGACGGCGCTTCATCCGCTTCAGGATCATGTCGTCGCCATGCTGCAGCGACAAATGCAGATGCGGCATGAAACGCGGTTCGTCGGCGATCAGGTCCCAGAGATGCTGGTCCGCCTCGATACTGTCGATCGACGACAGCCGCAGCCGCAGGATTTCCGGCACCTGCTTCAAAAGCGTCTTGGCAAGATAACCGAGCGTCGGATTGCCCGGAAGATCCGCGCCGTAGCTCGTCGCATCGACGCCGGTCAGCACGATCTCGCGATAACCGCTTTGGGTAAGCTTTCGTGCCTGCTCAACCACTGCGCCCATCGGCACCGAGCGGGAATTACCGCGGCCATAGGGGATGATGCAGAAGGTGCAGCGATGGTCGCAACCGTTCTGCACCTGGATGAAGGCGCGCACATGCCCGTCGATATGCTTGACCATCTGCGGCGCTGTCGCCTTGACGCTCATGATGTCGTTGACGCGCAGCTTCTCTTCGGCCGAAACGCCGAAATCCGGCAGGCCGCGATAGGACTTGGCTGTCAGCTTCTCTTCGTTGCCGAGCACGGCATCGACTTCCGGCATATCGGCAAAGGTCTGCTTTTCGGTCTGCGCCGCACAGCCTGTGACGATGATGCGGGCATGCGGATTATCCCTCCGCGCCCGGCGGATCGCTTGCCGCGCCTGCCGCACCGCCTCGCCGGTCACGGCGCAGGTATTGACCAGCACGGCATTGTTGAGCCCCGCCTTTTCGGCTTCGGCCCGCATCACTTCCGATTCATAGGTGTTGAGCCGACAGCCGAAGGTTATGACCTCGACGCCGCTCAATTTGCCTTCACCTCGGGTTCCGCGTCCCGGCTAAACGCGCCGGTTTCCGGATCGACCTTGCCCGACCACTCCCATTCGGCGGGACCGGTCATCACCACATGGTCGTTTTCCCGCCATTCGATGACAAGTGGCTGGCGGCTGGGGGCGGAGGCAACGTCGATCGTGACCTTGCGTCCGGTGCGACCCGTGCGGGCGGCAGAGACACCGGCGGCACAGGCAGCCGAACCGCAGGCAAGCGTCAGGCCCGCGCCGCGTTCCCAGGTGCGGGTGCGCAAGGAACGGTCGCTTGTGACCTGCGCCAGCGTGATATTGGCCTTTTCCGGAAACATCGGATGGTTTTCAAGCATCGGCCCAAAACGCTCAAGATCAAAGCTCATAGGGTCCTTGTCGACCCAGAAGATTGCATGCGGATTGCCCATAGACATGGCCGAGGGCGAATGCAGGATCGGCGCATCGATCGGGCCGATCTGCAACTCGATCCGGCTCGTGTCGAAAAATTCTTCAGACAGCGGGATCTTGTCCCAGGAGAAAACAGGCTTGCCCATGTCGACAGAAATCGTGCCGTCCTCATGCTCCTGCGCATTCAAGATGCCGGCAACCGTCTGGAAGGTGAAGGTCTTGCGGCCCGTCTCGGCGGCCAGCGCCTGCACCACGCAGCGTGTGCCGTTGCCGCAGGCCTGAGCCTTGGTCCCATCGCAGTTGAGGATATCGATCCAGGCGTCGGTACCTTGAGCCTTGGGGTCATGGATTGCCATGATCTGGTCGAACTCGGTGGCCGGATCGGCTGCCAGCGCGATCGCCGCTTCAGACGTCACCTTGTCGGTGCGGCCGCGCATATCAACGACCAGGATCTTGTTGCCAAGCCCGTTCATGCGCGCGAATTCGACCTGTCCTGCCATGATGATATCCACTCTTCGGGCCTTCAAACCGATAATGGCCCACTCTTAAAGGCGTATATGGCCGAAAGTCCTGCAAATTACCAGTGGCGGTGCATCTGCCTAAAGATTGGCGCAAAGCCCTGACGCGTGTTAGGGGAGCCGCAAAAAGAGGCTTCACGATGTTACCCTGGGTTCAACTGGACAGCGCAAAGATACCGGATGATGGCGGCGAACTGCGCCTGAAGCAGCGCGGCCAGGAATTCTCCATCATGCTCGGTTCGAACGAGTTGATGAACAGCCGGCTCAGCGGTTCGGAAGAAGCGCTTGCCACGCTCTCATGGGAGAAGATCAAGGACCGCTCAAAGCCGTCCATCCTGATCGGCGGCCTTGGCATGGGCTTCACGCTCCGTGCAGCGCTCGCGATCGTTCCGCCGGATGCCACCGTCACCGTTGCCGAACTGGTGCCGGCGGTGGTGAAATGGGCGCGCGGACCAATGGCCGAGGTCTTTAAGGGCTGCCTCGACGACCCCCGCACGAAAATCCACCAGGGCGATGTCGGCGAACTCATCCGCGAATCGAAGAACAGGTTCGATGCTATTCTTCTCGATGTCGACAACGGCCCGGACGGACTGACACGCGACAGCAATGACGCACTTTATAATGGCCGCGGCCTGCACGCCGCACGTGAAGCTCTACGCCCCGGCGGTGTGCTCTCCGTCTGGTCATCCGGCCCGGATTACGGCTTTACCAAGCGCCTGAAGGATACAGGCTATGAGGCCGAAGTCGTCAACACCCGCGCCAACGGCAAGCGCGGCGCCAAGCATGTCATCTGGGTGGCGACGCGCCGCTGATGGCGGCGCAAGAACCGACTATCCGAAGATTTCGTCGACCAGCGCATGCACGCGCCGGAAGGCAGCGTTGGCGCCTTCGGCCGCTTCCAGTTCTTCCGCCTCGGTCAGCGGCAGGTCGTTATAGGCGGCGACGAAATTGCGCCAATGCAGGCCACGACCGTCGGGATGGCCGGCAAGATGGCGTGCGCCGAAATCATCCGACAGCCCGATCTTTGCCGCTTCCTTGCGCAGGAATGCCGCTCCGAGATTGGAGCCTTCCGCAACATAGACCCAGCCGAGCGCCTGAGCCGGCGTCAATGGACCGGTCGTCGCGTTGAGTTCTTCCGTGGCGCCGCCAAGATCGACGATATCCTGACGCAGGGCCTCGTAACGATTGCGCTCGGCCAGACCGGGCAGGCGGCGATTGAGATCCTCGTCGGCAAAAAGCGGCGCGACATCAGCATGAAAATGATGCTGCACCTCGAGAAACAGGGCGTAACGCTCGCGGCTGGCAAACGGCTCGGCGCGCATGATGCGCTTGTCCAGCGTGTCATGAGTACCGGTCGTCAGAGCCTTCAGTCGCTGGATACGGGTTTCTTCGGTCGGACGCTCTAGCTCAATCTGCATTACTTTCCCCATGCACTCATGTTTTCCGCATCAAGCAAATCAAGGTGCGACAAGTCAAGCAGGACGTGAAGCCGGAACCTCGAAAACTTCACCTGGCCGCATCGGCCTGAAACGCTCGCGAGCGATCTTTTGCGCGTCGAGCGCCGCATGCAGCGCCTCCACCGGCTGCTCTATGCCCTCGTCGGTCAGTTTCACCGTGCCCCAGTGATGACCGGCAACGTAGGAAGCGCCGCAAAGTTGCATGCCTTTGACGGCCTCTTCCGGGTTCTGGTGTTGCGCCTCCATGAACCAGCGCGGCTCATAGGCTCCGAAAGGAAGATTGGCGAGCCGGAACGGCCCATGCTTTTCGCCGACAGCCCGGTAGTTGCGGCCCTCGTGAAAACCGGTATCGCCGATATGGTAGATTTTTCCTGCCGGCGTATCGAAGACGAAAGCCGCCCAGAGCGCCTGGCGACGATCTCCCAGACCCCGCGCCGACCAGTGGTGGCACGGCTCGCAATGGAAGGTCACGCCGGGGCCGACCGTCTCGCTGCCACCCCAGTCCATCACCGTAATCCTGGCATCCGCCACACGGGAACGAATGATCGCATCATTGCCGAGTGGGGTGATGAAATGCGGCTTGTCACGGCCCTGCAGCACCCAAAGCGTTTCGAGATCCATGTGGTCGTAGTGATTGTGGGTGACCAGCACGATATCGATTGGCGGCAGATCGCCCATCCGGATGCCCGGCGGGTTCACGCGTTTCGGACCCGCAAAACTGAATGGGCTCGTCCGTTCGGACCAGACCGGATCGGTCAGGATGTTCAGCCCCGCGACCTGAATCAGCATCGAGGCATGCCCTATCATCGTCACCACGACCCGATCACCATCGATGCGCGTCCCCGGCACGGCTTGTGGGAATGGGCTGACGAATGTTTCGGGCCACGGGATATTACCATTGCCGAACTTCCAGCGCAAAAGGTCCAGCCCGCCGCGCGGCTCCACGCCCCCCGGATTGAAAAAGGCCTTGCCGTCGAAATGATCGGAGACGGGGCCGGAATAATACTTGTTACCAGCCATGGCGCTCCTTGCCGTAACCCCGCCGGCAAGTGCCGCGATGGCTGCAAGGCCGGACCATTTGAAGAATGTGCGACGGTTCATGGCGAAATATTAGGGGATGCGCCGTGCCAATCGCAAGAGAATGCGGTCCCCTTGGAAAGACGGAGACTGAAGAATTTCCGAAGTTCGAGGTTGTTGCTGCATCCAGAGTTGGAGCGAACCCTTGAAAATGAGCTCCTGCGATAGCGTCACAAGGATTCGTATCTTGGCAAATTCAAGGATTCAAACGCCTGATGAAAGACTCCAATCCTTGACTCTTGCTGCCATTTCCTGTTTAAGCCCGGCGATCTGCTGACAAGTTACAAGACTTGGAGCCACCGACCGGGACCCCTTGAGGTATAAATCGATCCCGGAGGTCAACATCCGACAGCGCGTTGCGCCCTCGGGTGCTTTTTGGCTTTGCGCGCTTTCGCGTCTTGTTTTTGCCGGCAAAAGACCCGACGTTTCCGGACACCAACCGGAAGCGAAGAAGGAAGACACGATGTTTGAGAACCTGCAGGACCGTCTTGGCTCCATTCTGAATGGACTGACCGGCCGTGGCGCGTTGAGCGAGGCGGATGTTTCCGCAGCGCTCCGCGAGGTTCGCCGTGCGCTTCTGGAGGCCGACGTGGCGCTCGAAGTCGTGCGCGCCTTTACGGATCGAGTGCGTGAAAAGGCCGTCGGCGCCGAAGTCCTGAAATCGATCAAGCCCGGTCAGATGGTCGTCAAGATCGTCCATGACGAACTGGTCGAGATGCTCGGCTCCGAGGGCGTCAGCATCAGCCTGGCGGCTGCGGCACCCGTCGTCATCATGATGGTCGGCCTGCAGGGTTCGGGTAAGACGACCACGACCGGCAAGATCGCCAAGCGCCTGACCGACCGCGACAAGAAAAAGGTGCTGATGGCGTCGCTCGATACGCGCCGCCCTGCAGCTCAGGAACAGCTTCGCCAGCTCGGCGTCCAGACCGGCGTCGACACGCTGCCGATCATCGCCGGCCAGTCGCCGACCGATATCGCCGCGCGCGCCGTGCAGGCGGCAAAACTCGGCGGCCATGACGTCGTCATCCTCGATACCGCCGGCCGCACGCATATCGACGAACCGCTGATGCAGGAAATGGCGGAAATCAAGCGGAAGTCCAATCCGCATGAAATCCTGCTCGTGGCCGACAGCCTGACCGGTCAGGACGCCGTCAATCTGGCGCGCAACTTCGATGAGCGCGTCGGCATTACCGGCCTCGTTCTGACCCGCATGGACGGCGATGGCCGCGGCGGCGCAGCGCTTTCGATGCGCGCCGTCACCGGCAAGCCGATCAAGCTGATCGGTGTCGGCGAAAAGATGACGGAGATGGAGGAATTCCATCCCCGCCGTATCGCCGACCGCATTCTTGGCATGGGCGACATCGTTTCGCTGGTCGAGAAGGCCGCTGAAAACATCGACGCCGAAAAGGCAGCCGCCATGGCCGCCAAGATGGCCAAGGGCAAGTTCGACCTGAACGACCTCGCTGACCAGTTGCGCCAGATGAAATCGCTCGGTGGCATGGGCGGCATCATGGGCATGATGCCCGGCATGGCCGGCATGAAGGACAAGCTCGCCGCTTCCGGCATGAACGACAAGATGTTCGACCGCCAGATCGCCATCATCGGCTCGATGACCAAGGCTGAGCGCGCCAACCCGGACATGCTGAAACATTCCCGCAAGAAGCGTATCGCGGCCGGCTCCGGCACCGATGCTGCGGAAATCAACAAGCTTCTGAAAATGCACCGCCAGATGGCCGACATGATGAAAATGATGGGCGGCAAGGGCAAGGGCGGCATGATGAAGCAGATGATGGGCGGCCTCGCCTCCAAGATGGGTCTTGGTGGTGGCATGGGCATGCCCGATCTGTCGAAGATGGATCCGAAGCAGCTCGAAGCCCTGCAGAAACAGGCGGAAGCCGCAGGCCTGAAGCCAGGCGGCATGCCGGGTCTTGGTGGCGGCCTTCCCGGTGGAATGGGTGGCCTGCCCGGTCTCGGCGGAGCAAAGCTTCCCGGCCTAGGCGGTTTCCCCGGTCTGCCGGGCAAGAAGAAATAAGGGAGGACGCGAATGGTTGATCCTGAAGTGAAGGCACGGCTTTCGAGCTACCGCCAGTCGATCGACAATATCGATGCCGCGCTGGTGCATATGCTCGCCGAGCGTTTTCGCTGCACCAAGGAAGTTGGCGTCCTGAAAGCCAAGTACGAATTGCCGCCGGCAGACCCGGCGCGCGAGGAATACCAGATCGAACGCCTTCGCCGCCTGGCAAAGGAAGCCAATCTGGATCCGGATTTCGCCGAGAAGTTCCTGAACTTCGTCATCAAGGAAGTCATCCGGCATCATGAAGCAATCGCCGCCGAACACGGTGGTGCGAAATAAACAGCATGACCCGAGCCCGCCTGACGGCGGCCTCACAACAACAGATCGGACCACCGGATGGTGGCCCAACAAGAAACCTAAGGAGTAAAACAATGTCCCTGAAGATTCGTCTCGCCCGCGGTGGTTCCAAGAAGCGCCCTTACTACACCGTTGTTGTTGCCGACGCCCGTTCGCCGCGTGACGGCCGCTTCCTCGAAAAGCTCGGTTCCTGGAACCCGATGCTCGCCAAGGACAACGAAAAGCGCGTTGAACTGAACGAAGACCGCATCAAGCATTGGCTCGCCAACGGCGCACAGCCGACCGACCGCGTTCTGCGCTTCCTCGCTGAAGCCGGCATCGCAACCCGCGACGCCAAGAACAACCCGGAAAAGGCAAAGCCGGGCAAGCGCGCTGTCGAACGCGCTGCTGAAAAGGCTCAGAAGGCTGCCGACGCAGCTGCTGCCGCAGAATAATTTCTGCTACAGGTTTATTCGACGGGCAGTGCGGCAACGCACTGCCCGTTTTTTTGTTTGGTCAGGCCTGCGTTGCACAGCGGGCGGTTCATGGCTAAATGAGCGCAGACCAATCGGAACACCGGCATGAAGAAGCTAGAAAACCCAATCCTGATGGCCACGATCGGCGCCGCCCAAGGCCTTCGGGGCGAAGTGCGGGTAAAATCCTTCACCGCGGACCCGACAGCCCTTGGCGAATACGGTCATCTTTATGCAGAAGACGGGCGGCGGTTCGAGATCCTCGAAATCCGCGATGCAAAAAACGTCGTCGTTGTCCGCTTCCGCGGCATCAACGACCGGAATGCAGCCGAAGCCCTGAACGGGCTGGAACTCTTCGTCGAACGCGACAATCTTCCTGACGAAGAACTTGACGAGGACGAATTCTATTATGCAGATCTCGAAGGCCTCGAAGCCGTCGATGCTGAAGGCAAAAGCTATGGCAAAGTCAGCGCGGTATTTGATTTCGGCGCTGGCGATCTGCTTGAACTGAAAGGCCCCGGTCGACGCCCGGCGCTCATCCCCTTTTCCGAAGCAGCGGTTCTGGAGATCGATCTGGACGCAGGCAAAATCCTGATCGATCCTGAGGCCGCCGGCCTGATCGAGGATCCGAACGACAGGGATCCAACCGCAGTCGGCAAGCGTCAGCCCAAGCCCCGCCAGGGACCTTCCAAAAAAGCTCCTGGCCAGGACGAAGAATGACATTCCGCGCAACCCTCCTGACGCTCTATCCGGAAATGTTTCCCGGACATCTCGCTTTCTCCCTTTCCGGCAAGGCGATGGAACGTGGCGACTGGTCGCTCGATACGATACAGATCCGCGACTTTGCTGAAGACAAGCACCGCACCGTAGACGATACGCCGGCCGGCGGCGGCGCCGGCATGGTGCTGAAAGCGGATATTCTGGCGAAAGCGATCGATTCTGTCGCCGCCGATACCCGCCCTCGCCTGCTGATGAGCCCGCGCGGCAAGCCACTCAGCCAGAGCCGGGTGCGTGAACTCGCCGATGGCGAAGGCGTCGTCATCGTCTGCGGCCGCTTCGAAGGCGTCGACCAGCGCGTCATCGACGGACGCAATCTCGAGGAAGTGTCAATCGGCGACTACATCCTGTCGGGCGGCGAACCGGCAGCGCTGACCGTTCTCGACAGCATCATCCGCCTCCTGCCGGGCGTCATGGGCAATGCCCATTCCGGCACCAACGAAAGTTTCGAGCACGGCCTGCTGGAACACCCCCATTACACCCGCCCGCAGGTTTTCGAAGGCCAGGAGATCCCGACGGTCCTGACTTCGGGAAATCACGCAGCGATCGAAAAATGGCGGCTGGAACAGGCTCTAAAGCTGACGCAACAACGTCGCCCGGATTTGCTCGCGGACGACTGAAGCCGAGATTACGCGGTGACAAAATAATAGATCGTCAAGGCCGTCCCGACTGCCACGACACACCATCGCAAAACCGTCTGTGGCACGCGACGCGCCAACCAGACACCGGAATAACCGCCAATTGCACCTGCGGGGATCATCACCAGCGCCTCCGGCCACGCCACTACATCGCCACTGATGAAGACAACGATCGCCACGCCGGCAATCAGCATGGCAAACAGGTTCTTCATCGCATTGAGGTGATGATAGGTGCCGCCGGTCGTAAGCCCAAGCACCGCGAGCATCATGATCCCCATCCCGGCACCGAAGAACCCGCCATAGATCGCGTTGAAAAACTGGCCGACGATGCTGGAAGCACTGTTGGCGCTATGCTCCTCGGAAGAAACCTTCGGCTTGAGCAAGGGCCCCGCCGCAAAAATTGCCGTCGCCGCAGCAAGCAGCCACGGCACAAGCGCGCGGAAGGACGGATTGTCGAGCGACAGCAGGATCAGCGCGCCGACGAGCCCTCCCACAAGCGACACGACGCCCAGCACGGCAATGCTCCGCCATCGATGCAGAATTTCCGCCCGATAGGCGATCGTCGATGTCACATAGCCCGGAAACTGCACGATCGATGACGTCGCATTGGCCGAGATTGGCGGAATGCCGGCGAGCGTCATAACCCCGAAAGTAAGAAATGTGCCGCCGCCCGCAATCGCGTTGACGGCACCCGACAGGAACCCTGCCGCGGCCAGCAGCAGAACCATCATTATTGTCATTTCGCAATTTCCTCTTCCCGGAAATCCAGATATCCCGTTCCACGCAAGGCAGCAACGATGCCCACGACAAAAATTGCGACTGCGGGATGACAAACGCCCCGTATTGGTGTATTTGCCGGCGCGGAAATGGGAAAACTCCCGTCGACCAGCAACAAAGAATGGCGAATTCGCTAGCCCACAAGGCACGTCACGAGGCCCTCGGATGAGGTGACCAAGGACGGGAAGCGCTCTGGCTGTTTCAGAAGAACTGAAAAGGTTTGACCGATGAACATCATCCAGCAGCTGGAAGCCGAACAGGCAGCCAAGATCGAAGCTCAGCGCAAGCTTCCTGAATTCTCTCCGGGCGACACCCTCCGCGTCAACGTACGCGTGACGGAAGGCTCCCGTACCCGCGTACAGGCTTACGAAGGCGTCTGCATCGCCCGTTCCGGCGGCGGCCTCAACGAAAGCTTCACCGTTCGCAAGATCTCCTACGGCGAAGGCGTCGAGCGCGTATTCCCGGTTTACTCGCCGCTCGTCGAAAGCGTCGAAATCGTTCGCCGCGGTAAGGTCCGTCGCGCCAAGCTCTACTACCTGCGTGATCGTCGCGGTAAGTCGGCTCGTATCGTCGAGAACACCGGCACCCGCGCCCGCAAGCTGAACGAAGCAGAGCGCGCTGCTATTGCCGAGGAAAAGGCACGCATCGAAGCTGAAAAGATTGCAGCAGCACAGGCACTGGCCGCCGAAAAGGCAGCACAGGAAGCTGCTGAAGCAAAGGCAGCTGAAGAAGCAGCAAAGGCTGCAGAAGCTTCTGCAGAATAAGATTTGCCAGTTACGGCATGAGAAAAAGGCGACCTTCGGGTCGCCTTTTTTGTTTGTGCGATTAGCGTGGACCGCCCGCATGTGCCGATGGCGGCACGTCGTTCGTTTCGCGCCCGAGCATCTGGCCCACGATGATCACCAGCACACCCGCTACAGCAAGGCATGCCGCCAGGAAGAACATTGGCAGGATGTTGCTGCCCGTCGCGTCATTGATCCACGGCACGACATTCTGTGCGATGAAGCCGCCGAGATTGCCGACCGAGTTGATCGCAGCCAGCCCCGCCGCAGCGCCGGCCCCTTTCAGAAAGCGTGACGGCAGGCTCCAGAACACCGGCTGGCCGGCAAAGATGCCCGCTGCGGCAATGCAGAGGAAAGCGAACTGCAGATAGGGCGAGGTGACAAGGACGGAAGCCGCCAGCGCTGCGGCACCGACAAACGCAGGCCCCACGATATAAGGCGTCTTTTTCTCGGTCTTGTCGGCGGCCGAAGGAACCACCCAAAGCGCGACGGCAACGATCAGCCAGGGAATGATGTTGATGAAGCCGTTGGTCGTGTTCGATACGCCAAAACCCTTGACGATCGTCGGCAACCAGTAGCTCAGCCCATATGCCGCCAGCGGGAAGCCGATGAAGCAGAGGGCCATCAACAGCACGCGCGGATTGATCAGCGCCTTGAAGCCGTGGCCTGCATCCTCGTCCATTCCGGCATTTTCCCGCGCCAGCCGATCTTTCAGCCATTGCTTCTCGTCATTCGTCAGAAACTCTGCCTTTTCGGGCGTGTCGTCGAGGTAGAAGAAGGTGAAGACGCCGGCGATGACGGCGGGAACGCCGGTCGCAAGAAACACCCATTCCCATCCCTCAAGCCCCAGCGCGCCATCGAGATCGAGCAGTATGCCGCCGAGCGGCGCGCCGATCGCATTTGCCAGCGCACTGAAGATCATGAACAGGCCGACCATGCGACCGCGATAATCCTTCGGGAACCACAGCGTCAGCAGGTAGAGGACGCCGGGAAAGAACCCGGCCTCACAGGCGCCGAGCAGAAAGCGAAGGATATAGAACATCGTCATATTCTGGGTGAAGGCCAGTGCGATCGTCACCAGCCCCCAGGACACGATGATCCGGGTGAACCAGATTCTCGCCCCGAAACGGGTCAGGAAGAGATTTGCGGGCACTTCGAAGATGAAATAGCCGATGAAGAACAGCGAGGCGCCGAGGCCATAGGCATATTCGCTCATCCCGAGTGAATCGACCATCTGCAGCTTCGCGTAACTCACGTTCTGCCTGTCGATATAGGCAATGAGATAAAGGACGCCGAGAAGCGGCATCAGCCGCCAGGTGATCTTAGAGATCGTATTGCTTTCAGAGACCAAGATTTCCTCCCCGGCCAGCGGCCGTGTCTGATCTGTGGGGAGGAAATTAGGTGCATCACAGCATGCGGCAAGAGACCGCAGGCCTCTTTGAGACGAGGAAGGCCTTTGCCTCGGCCAGGATTACCGCAACACGAACCGGTCGCGGCCCGCTTCCTTGGCTTGATAAAGCGCCTCATCCACGGCCTTCAGCAAGCCCAGCCGTTCCGACCCAGCCTCCGGCGCTAGAGCCGCACCGATGCTGAGGCGCGCGTTGACGAGATTGTCGTCGACGACGAAAGGCCGGCGGAACTCTTTCAGCAGGCACTCCGAAAGTTCGGAAAGGGCCGCGACATCCGGCGGATCGGGCACGAAGATCGCAAACTCGTCGCCGCCCATGCGCACCACTACGTCCTGCGCCCGCACGCATTCGCTGATCCGCTTGGCTGCATGGGTCAACACCTGATCGCCCGCATGATGGCCGAGCTTGTCGTTGATCTGCTTGAAGCCGTCCATGTCGAGATAAAGCACGCCAAACCCCTGCTGCGAGGAAAGCGCGTTGGCGAGCATCACGTCGATCAGCGAGACCAGTGCCGACCTGTTGTAGAAACCGGTCAGCGGATCGGTCATTGCTGCAAGCTTCAGCTTCTCTTCGGCAAACTCCAGCATGAAATTCGCCTTCTGCAGCCGCAGGAGACCGCTTGCCACGTCGGCAAACTGGCGCAGATTGCGTATCTCCGAATCGCTGAGATCCCTCTGTTCGACATCAAGTAGGCAGAGAGAACCGACCGGAAGATCAGGCTCCAGCGATACCGGAGCGCCGGCGTAAAACCGGAAACCGGGAGCGCCTTGAATTGCGGGAAAACTGCGGAATTCCGGGTGCCGGCTGAGGTCGGGCACCACGACGACTTCGTTTGCATAAACCACGCGGGAGCAGACGGAATCGTCCCGACTGCATTCACCGATCGGAATGCTACCGACCTGACAGGCAACCCGCTGCCAGTCCTCGTCTATGATATTGACCGCAGCACAAGGGGTGCCGAAAACATCCTTGGCCAGTTGCACGAGCGTGGAAAGTTCAGACGTCGCATTGCCATCGACCGAAATCAGCCCCCGGACGGAAAGCAAACGATCAGCTTCATTGGCAGGAAGCTGGGCTGTAAGTGCCATACGCACCTCCTCGTTGTCCCTCATCACCGCCGCCGCACGCAAATAAGGACACAAAAAAAGAGCTTTAACTGCCTGTCGCTTGTGCCATGCGCCCCTAATCGAAGCAATTGCCGTCCCTCTAAAAAACTGGTAATAGACCGGCCATGGGATCGAAATTCGGATGCCTCGCGAACAAATTTATCGTGCTGCAGGACCACAAGCGTCTGCCGGCACGCTTCTTCGCATCCGTATCCGGCGCTCTCAACAGCCGACTTAGCTGACGGTCGCTTAAGCGCGACCCGTGCTGCGGCACACGCTTTTGCCGCGACAACTCCCCCTTTTTCTCAGAAAACTGTTCTCGAACGGAATGGCAGCCATGAGCGCACCTCGCACCCTCTACGACAAGATCTGGGACGACCACGTCGTCTCTCAGGACGAAAACGGCACCTGTCTCCTCTACATCGACCGTCACCTGGTTCACGAGGTGACGTCGCCGCAGGCTTTCGAAGGCCTGCGCATGGCCGGCCGCAAGGTCCGCGCGCCCGAAAAGACGCTCGCCGTCGTCGACCATAACGTCCCGACCACGGCCGACCGCCACGAAGGCATCAAGAACGAGGAAAGCCGCATCCAGGTCGAGGCGCTCGCCCAGAACGCTCATGATTTCGGCGTCGAATATTATTCCGAGAAGGACGTCCGCCAGGGTATCGTCCATATCGTCGGACCGGAACAGGGCTTCACCCTTCCCGGCATGACGATCGTGTGCGGCGACAGCCACACCTCCACCCATGGCGCATTCGGCGCCTTGGCGCATGGTATCGGCACGTCCGAGGTCGAGCACGTTCTCGCCACCCAGACGCTGGTGCAGAAGAAGGCCAAGAACATGCTGGTGCGTGTCGATGGCAAGCTGCCGGAAGGCGTCACCGCCAAGGACATCATCCTCGCCATCATCGGCGAGATCGGTACTGCCGGCGGCACCGGCCACGTTATCGAATTTGCTGGCGAGGCGATCCGCTCGCTGTCTATGGAAGGCCGCATGACGGTCTGCAACATGACGATCGAAGGCGGCGCCCGCGCCGGCCTGATCGCGCCGGACGAGACGACTTTCGAATATATCAAGGACAAGCCGCGCGCCCCGAAGGGCAAGGCCTGGGACATGGCGCTCGACTACTGGAAGACGCTCTATACTGAAGAAGGCGCTCATTACGACAAGGTCGTCGTCCTCGATGCCGCGAACCTGCCGCCGATCGTCACCTGGGGTTCTTCGCCGGAAGACGTCACGACCATCGAAGGCACAGTGCCGAATCCGGACGAAATCCAGGATGAGAACAAGCGCACGTCGAAATGGCGCGCGCTGGATTACATGGGCCTGAAGCCGGGCACGAAGATGACTGACATCACCGTCGATCGCGTCTTCATCGGCTCCTGCACCAATGGTCGCATCGAGGACTTGCGCGCCGCCGCAAAGGTGGTCGAAGGCAAGAAGGTGGCCTCCACCGTTTCCGCCATGATCGTCCCGGGCTCCGGCATCGTCAAGGAACAGGCGGAAGCCGAAGGCCTCGACGTGATCTTCAAGGATGCCGGCTTCGAATGGCGCGAGCCGGGCTGCTCGATGTGCCTTGCAATGAACGACGACCGTCTCAGCCCTTACGAGCGCTGCGCCTCTACCTCGAACCGCAATTTCGAAGGTCGCCAGGGCTACAAGGGCCGCACCCACCTCGTCTCGCCTGCAATGGCGGCGGCGGCGGCCGTGGCAGGACACTTCGTCGATATCCGCGACTGGAAGTAAACGGCTTTCGTTGGATGACGTTTGAGATGCCCGGCCAAAGTGCCGGGCATTTTGTTTTGGGCTATCCCAAAACCTTCACTAACGTCCCTTTTCGCAGATGCGGCAACAGCCGCTTCATGTCGCACAGGCTGACCGCCACACATCCGGCCGTCATCTGGTAACCTGGCTTGATCAGATGGAAAAAGATTGCCGAGCCGCCGTAGCGCTTGCGAGAGGTAATGTTCCAATCCATCACCAGACAGACATCATAAAGCCTGTCCGCCCGCTTCATTTCTTCATGGCTCGGCTTGAACGGTGCCCCCACGCGTTGACTGACCAGCCGGTTATAGGCCGCATGCTTCGGCTCGTCGCACCACAACATGTCGCCGAATATTCGCCGCATCGAAAGCGGGGTCTGCGGCAGCCTGATCCGCTCGCCGCGGGTAAAGCCGGAAATCAGCTTCATTGCCGCAATCGGCGTCGCTCCATCCCCTTCCCGCTTGAAGGCGGAGGTGCCGGAACGACCGATCGCCGCCTGCAAAGTGATTCCCTTGAACGAGACAATCGCCCTTTGCCGGCTGCGAGGCGCAGTCCGGACGGTCACGACCGATTGTTTTTTGGACTTTTGCACACGGAAAAGCGGCATTTTCTCACGAGGTTTTGCTTTGAATATCATTTTGTTTGAAATCATAGCATCTTGGGCTTTACATCGGGGAGCCCTAAATACGCTTAGATTCCGATAACACGGACGAAAACGGGCGACACGAAAGGCAAGAGCTGTATGGCAAGAACGATACTCCTGGTAGATGACGACAACGACCTGCGCGAGACGCTGGTCGAGCAATTGTCGTTGTACGACGAGTTTTCGCTGTTGCAGGAGGAGAATGCCACCAAGGCCATGAACACGGCCAAGACGGCGCAGGTCGACCTTCTGATCATGGATGTCGGCCTTCCCGACATGGATGGCCGCGAAGCGGTCAAGCTCTTGCGCAAGAACGGCTTCAAGGCGCCGATCATCATGCTGACGGGCCATGACACAGACAGCGACACGATCCTCGGGCTGGAAGCCGGCGCCAACGATTATATCGTCAAGCCATTCCGCTTCGCCGTTCTGCTCGCCCGTATCCGCGCGCAGCTGCGCCAGTACGAGCAGAGCGAGGACGCGACCTTCACGGTCGGCCCCTATATCTTCAAGCCAAGCCAGAAGCTTCTGACCACCGATGACGGCAAGAAGATCCGCCTGACGGAAAAGGAAGCGGCAATCATCCGTTACCTCTACCGCGCTGGCCAGAAGGTCGTTACCCGCGACGTGCTGCTGGAAGAGGTCTGGGGTTACAATTCCGGCGTCACCACACACACGCTCGAAACCCATGTCTACCGTCTTCGCCAGAAGATCGAACGCGACCCATCCAACGCCGAGATCCTCGTGACCGAAAACGGTGGCTACAAGATCGTCCCGTAAATGGCACTGAACGACGACATAAGGCTTCTCGCGAGCGTTCCGCTGTTTCGTGAACTGGATGGCGATCAGGCACGTCTGATCGCCTTCGGTGCGGAACGTCGCACGCTTGCCGAAACGCAGGAACTCTTCCGCGAAGGCTCTCCAGCCGAAGCAGCCTATATCGTCGCCAGGGGACAGATCGGGCTTTATGCAGCCGACCGCTTTGGCGATATCCGCCACCAGAAGACGGTCGGTCCCGGTACACTTCTGTCCGAACTGGCGCTGGTGACGATGGTAGAACGTAAATTCACCGCCGTTGCGGCTTCCGATGCCGAAGTGATGAAAATCAGCCGCCAGCTTTTCCAACGCCTGCTGGAGGAATACCCGCAGGTCGGCAGCCTGATCGAAGCCCGCATCCGCGAGAATATCGCCGGACTGGCCAAGGCGGCTGCGGCGATGGAACATCGGTTTAGATAATTTTTGCGGTATCGCGCGCCATCTAACAGCGACCGCTCTTCTCAGATCAGCCCCTCACCCTCTCCCCGCACGCGGGGCGAGGGAACGTGCGACAAGTTACGTTGCGGGGGACGTCGAGGTAGCGGCTCGTGTCCTTCTCCCCGTCAGAACGGGGAGAAGGTGCCGGCAGGCGGATGAGGGGCAACTGCTTGCTCTGCGCAGCCCTCAGAACTTGAACACCGCCGTCACCGGAACATGGTCGGAAGGCTGGTTCCAGCCACGGGCTTCCTTCAGAATATCGATACGCTCCAGGAACGGCCCGAGCTCCGGCGACGACCAGACGTGGTCGAGGCGGCGGCCCTTGTTGGCGGCTTCCCAGTCCTTGGCGCGGTAGCTCCACCACGTATAGATCTTTTCCGGCTCCGGCGTGTGCTGGCGCATCAGGTCCAGCCAGCCGCCTTTGGCGATCACGTCCTTCATGCCATCCGTCTCGACCGGCGTATGGCTGACGATCTTCAGGAGCTGCTTGTGCGACCAGACGTCATGTTCCAGTGGCGCGATATTGAGATCGCCGACAAGGATCGATGAAACGCCGGGCATATCCGCCTTCAGCACCTTCATCTCTTCAAGAAAATCGAGCTTGTGGCCGAACTTCGGATTGATCTCCCGGTTCGGCTCGTCACCGCCCGCCGGCACATAGAAATTATGCAGCCGAATACGGCGCGACCCGCGCTCGAAGATCGCCGAAATATGCCGCGCGTCACCCACGCCGCAATAATTCTGCCGGTGATCTTCCAGAAGCGGGATCTTCGAGGCGATGGCAACGCCGTGATAACCTTTCTGGCCATGCACGATGATATGCTCGTAGCCGAGATCCTTGAGTGGCTGATACGGGAACTCCGGCTCCTGGCACTTGATTTCCTGCAGGCAGAGAATGTCCGGCTGGTTGCGGACGATGAACTGCTGCACGATCGGCATGCGCAGGCGCACCGAGTTGATATTCCAGGTGGCCAGGGAAAATGTCATGGAGAACCTCGATTGTCCGTCGAGGTCTAGAGCAATTCCAGCAAAAGCGGGAACCGGAATTGCGTAAGACCAAAGGAGATAGAGCACTGCTGGCGATCCAATGATCGCTGGCAATGCTCTATGTTATTTGGCGATTGATGAGAAGCAAAAAGGGCCGCGAATGTCGCAGCCCTTCAGACAGTATCGGGATGTAAATCTCAGCCGCGACCGCGCACTTCGGCATAGTCGATCGCAAATACCTTCTCGTCGAGGCTGACGCCTGTCTTGACGTTATAAATCATCACAGAGGTATCCTTGCCCTGATTATCGGTGATCGTCCACTGACGCAGGTCATAGGTCTTGCTGTCGAACATCATGGTGATGGTCGAATCACCGAAGATCGTCTTGTTGCCAAGCACGATCGTCGTCAGGTCGCTTTCTTCCTTCACACCGCGCACGGCATCGTTGGAAAGGTCGATCCGATCTGCCAGAAGCAGCGTCAACGGCGTCTTTGAAAGCGGATAGAGATCCCAGGTCTTCAGTTTGATATTACCGACAACGACATTCTTTCCATCGGAAATCACACGCAGCGGCGACGGATCCTCGAAATTGAAACGCAGCCTGCCGGGACGTTCGATATAGAATTTTCCGCCAGTCTGTTCGCCGCGCGGGCCGAACTGCACAAACTCGCCCATCATCGTCTTCACCGACGAGAAATGGTCGGCGATCTTCTGGGCCGCCGCACCGCCGGAACTTTGCGCGGACGCCATCGACGGCAGCACAGCCGATGCGGCGAGGCCGAACAGGCCTGCGGAAAACTGTCTGCGATCCATCCGGATGGAAAGAGCTGTTTTTTCTTTGGTCATTCTGGTCTCCATCCAAATGCACTGGGCCGCAAACGCGGCGTCATCATGACTTGCCGGCGGCTTGGCAAACCGTAGCCGGCGTGATCACGAAAGACTTACCGGCGACTAGCGCTCGATAATGTCGGCCTCGGTCGGCACGAGGATCTCGCGCTTGCCGGCGTGGTTTGCCGGACCGATCAGCCCTTCCTTCTCCATCCGCTCGATCAGCGAAGCGGCACGGTTGTAGCCGATACCGAGACGCCGCTGGACATAGGAGGTCGAAGCCTTGCCATCTCTCAACACAACAGCAACGGCCTGATCGTACGGGTCATCCGAATCCGACAGATTGGACGTGCCCGCAGGGCCGCCACCGCCGCCGTCTTCATCCTCATCGTCGGCCGTGATCGCTTCGAGATATTGGGGCGACCCTTGAGTTTTCAAGTAGGCGACGATTTCTTCCACTTCATTGTCAGAAACAAACGGACCGTGGACGCGCTGGATGCGTCCGCCGCCGGCCATGTAGAGCATGTCGCCCTGGCCGAGCAGCTGTTCGGCACCCTGTTCGCCGAGAATGGTGCGGCTGTCGATCTTCGACGTCACCTGGAAGGAAATACGCGTCGGGAAGTTCGCCTTGATCGTACCAGTAATAACGTCGACCGACGGACGCTGGGTCGCCATGATGACATGGATGCCGGCCGCGCGCGCCATCTGCGCCAGACGCTGCACGGCGCCTTCAATATCCTTGCCGGCGACCATCATCAGGTCGGCCATTTCGTCGATGATGACGACGATATAGGGCATCGGATCGAGATCGAACTCTTCCGTCTCGTACATTGCTTCGCCCGTCTGGCGGTCGAAACCGGTCTGCACGGTGCGGGTCAGGATCTCACCCTTTTCCTTCGCCTGTTCGACGCGGGAATTGAAGCCGTCGATATTGCGAACACCGATCTTCGACATCTTCTTGTAGCGCTCTTCCATCTCGCGGACGGTCCACTTGAGCGCAACGACGGCTTTCTTCGGATCTGTCACGACCGGAGACAGCAGATGCGGAATCCCGTCATAGACGGAAAGTTCGAGCATCTTCGGATCGATCATGATCAGGCGGCACTTCTCAGGCGTATAGCGATAGAGAAGCGACAGGATCATCGTATTGATGGCGACAGACTTACCCGAACCGGTGGTACCAGCGACGAGAAGGTGAGGCATCTTGGCAAGATCGGCTACGACCGGCTCGCCGCCGATCGTCTTGCCGAGTGCCATGGCAAGCTTTGCCTTGCTGCCTTCAAAGTCCTTCGAACCGATCATTTCGCGCAGATAGACCATCTCGCGGGTACGGTTCGGCAATTCGATACCGATTGCATTGCGGCCGGGAACGACGGCAACGCGTGCTGCGATTGCGCTCATCGAGCGGGCGATGTCGTCCGCAAGACCGATGACGCGCGAGGACTTGATACCGGGTGCCGGCTCCAGTTCGTAAAGGGTGACGACCGGGCCGGGCCGGACATGAATGATCTCGCCCTTAACGCCGAAATCCTCCAGCACGCCTTCCAGCATACGGGCATTCTGTTCCAGCGCATCGGCCGAAAGCGAGGCGTCGCGGGCAACCGCCTTCGGCTCTGTGAGAAGATGGACAGAAGGAAGCTGGAAACCGTCCGGACGAATGAACGAGCCCTGCGCATCGCGCGAGACGCGCGCGCTGGGCTTCGGCGCGGGAGCTGCAGGCGTGACACGAGCAGAACGGCCACCGGCCTGAGGTGTTCGCGATGCCAGGAACGGAGCGTCGTCATCATCTTCGTCATCGACAAGTATACCAGCCGGCCGACGGGGCATGTCGTCCATGTCGAATGGCGGATCGTCATCGTGATCATGGCCGTAGATCGGCGGAGCGGAAACCACGCGGCGTGGATTGCCGGCAACGCGTTCACCCGCGCCGTCGAGCGATGGCTCCATCCGACGCGTATCAGTACCGGGAGCCTTTGCCCGCACGGGCTCGTTCAACTTGCCGAACTCGTCCTCGTTGAAATCGTAAGGCTGGTCGTATGTCTGGCGCGCGCGCGGCTTCATGCCCACCATACGGCGCAGACGGGCCTGGGTAATGTACCAGTAATGTGCGGCAAGGCCGAGCGGCAGGAAGCGTTCAAGGAACCCGCCGTCATCCTCCTCTTCGTCTTCCTCGTCACGCCGCGCGCGTGAAACGACGGCCGCAACCGGTTTGTCGTCGTCTTCCTCTTCCACATCCAGCTCGAGCGGATCGCCGACGAGACCGGAGGAGAACAGCATCAGCCAGATGCAGGGGACGGTGAAGATGCCGCCCAGCACCATGGCGACCATGCCGGTCGGATAGGCGCCAACAAACAGTGCCGGAAACCGCAGGATCATGTCGCCGATAACGCCGCCGATACCGTTCGGGATCGGCCATGTCTGCGGCGCGGGAAAACAGCCGAGCGTGGCCGAAGCCAGCAGCGTTCCACCGCCCCAGGCGGCAATCCGCGCAGGAATGCGATCGAAACGACGGCCGGAGATCAGCGCCAGCGCAAAGGAAAGCACAGGCAGAAGCGCAATAAGCCCGGCAAGGCCGAGAAACTGCATCATCAGGTCGGCAAAGGCCGCACCGCCGAAACCGAGAAGATTGGTCGGGGGATTGTCGGTAGCGTAGGAAAAACTCGGGTCGGCGACATTCCAGGTGGCAAGCGCCGCAACGGCAAGCGCAAGGCCAAGGAAAATGCCGAAGCCGATCAGCGCAAGAGCCTGCCGGAGCACGAAGGAGCTGAGAACCGAGCGGGTTGACCGGTTTGCCAATGCCGCCGAACTGCTTCTGCTCATCGTATCTGCCCGCCACCTGTGAAACGAAATAAGGTGCGCAATCCGGCAATGGCCGTCGCACAATTCCAAGACAAGGTAACGCGGGGATGGTTAACGCAGCTTTAACCAGATGACCCGCAGACAGCTTCCAGACGCGAAAATGGCCCGGCGCAAGGCCGAGCCATCTGATTTTGGTGAAGCATCAGGCCGGTTGAACCCGGCCGTGCCCCTTAGCTGTGATAGGCGGATTCGCCGTGTGCAGCGAGGTCGAGACCTTCGCGTTCGGCTTCGACCGGGACGCGCAGACCGACGATCAGGTCGACAACCTTGTAGAGGATGATCGAGCCGATACCGCACCACAGGATGGTGACGACGACAGCCCAGACCTGGGTCATGAACTGACCGCCCATAGTGACGCCTTCGGCATAACCGATGCCGCCGAGCGACGAGGATGCGAATATGCCGGTTGCGAGCGCGCCGAAGAGGCCGCCTGCACCGTGAACGCCAAACACGTCAGCCGTGTCGTCATAACCGAACTTGTTCTTGATGACGGAGACGAAGAAGTAGCAGATCGGCGAAACCAGCAGACCCATGATGATCGCACCCATCGGGCCGGCAATGCCGGCAGCAGGCGTGATGGCAACGAGACCTGCGATCATGCCCGAAACCGCGCCGAGCAGCGAAGCCTTGCCGCGGGTGAAGGTTTCGACGACAGACCAGGAAACGACGGCAGCGGCGGTTGCGAGGAAGGTGTTGACGGTTGCGAGCATCGCACCGCCCGAAGCTTCGAGGTTCGAACCGGCGTTGAAGCCGAACCAGCCGAGCCACAGCATGGCGGAACCGACCAGCGTCAGCGTCATCGAGTGCGGAGCCATCATGTCCTTGCCGAAGCCGGTACGCTTACCGACCATGATCGCACCGATGAGGCCAGCAAGACCCGCATTGATGTGAACGACGGTGCCGCCAGCGAAGTCAAGCGCGCCCCAGCCGAAGATCAGGCCGTTTGCGTCCCAGACCATGTGGGCGATCGGGAAGTAGACGAAGGTGACCCAGAGCAGGCAGAAGAGCACAGCAGCCGAGAACTTGATGCGTTCGGCGAATGCGCCGACGATCAGAACCGGCGTCAGAGCCGCAAACGTCATCTGGAACAGCATGAAGATGAATTCCGGAATGACGACGCCATCAGAGAAGGTCGAAGCGGTCGACTCGATCGTGACGCCCGAGAGGAACATCTTGGCCGTACCGCCCCAGAAGGCAGACGTGCCGCCGCCGAAGGCGAAGGAATAACCGTAGATGACCCATACGAGCATGATGGAGGAACCGATCACGGTGCACTGCATCAGCACGGAGAGCATGTTCTTAGAACGGACGAGGCCGCCATAGAACAGTGCAATGCCCGGCATGATCATGAAGAACACCAGAAGGGTGCAAAGGAACATGAAGGCAGTATCGCCCTTGTCCGGAACCGGAGCGGCGGCAGCAGCCTCGGCAGCGGGTGCCGCAGCAGTCTGCGCGAAAGCGACAACCGGCGCAAACAGGGCTGCAGCAGCTGCGCCCATGCGTCCGAGGTTGGAAATCTTAGTCAATTGCATGGTTTGAAAACTCCCCTGTAAGCCGTGCTTAGAGCGCTTCGGTGTTGGTTTCGCCGGTACGGATGCGCACGGCCTGCTCGATCGAATAAACGAAGATCTTGCCATCCCCGATCTGGCCGGTCTTCGCGGAAGAGGCGATTGCCTCGATGGCCTTCTCCACCAGGTCGGCGGAAACGGCGATTTCGATCTTCAGTTTAGGCAGAAAACTGACGGCATATTCGGTGCCGCGATAGATCTCGGTATGTCCCTTCTGACGTCCGTAACCCTTGACCTCGGTGACGGTCAGGCCCTGGATACCGACAGCCGTGAGTGCTTCGCGCACCTCATCCAGCTTGAACGGCTTGATAATGGCCATCACGATTTTCATCTGGCTTCCCATCCTTTGTTTATTTCGGCCAAGGCCGACTCTCCTCATCACCGGCATCGAGGCCTGCGACTGAGCCTATACATTCAAAGGGCGTGCCAGTTTCGAACAGCAATTAAGTTATTGAAAAATAACTAGATAAATCCGAGGCATTACAAATGGGGCAGATGAGCGACACAAAAAAGCAGAAATTTTGTGCATTTTAAATTTTTCGCACAAAATTTACTCATTTGCCTTTTTACGAATCAAACCCTCCTGCGCCACCGATGCCACGAGGATGCCTGAACGCGTGTAGAGACCGCCTCGGGTCATCCCTCGTCCACCCGAAGCGCTTGGGCTGTCCTGACTGTAAAGCAGCCAGTCATCGAACCTGATCGGTCGATGAAACCACATGGCGTGATCAAGGCTTGCCGCCTGCAGCCGCGGATCGAACACCGAGGTCCCGTGCGGATAAAGCGAGGCATCCAGCAGCGTCATATCGGAAAGATAGGCTAGGATGGCGGCCTGAACACCGCGGTCTTCCGGCACATCACCGACCGTGCGAACCCAGACATCCTGAAGCGGCTCCAGCTTCTCCGTCGTCAGGTAATGCTTGAGCGACGTAGGACGAAGCTCGATCGGGCGCGGGCGCTCCCAATAACGGCGAATGGTTTCCGGCGCCTTGGGCAGGAAAATCCGCTTGAACTCGGCCTCGTCCATCAGCTCTTCGGGTGACGGCACATCCGGCAAGGCGATCTGATGCTCATAGCCCTCCTCATCCCGCTGGAACGATGAAGACAGGGTAAAGATCGCCCGCCCATGCTGGATCGCCTGCACCTGGCGCGTGGCAAAGCTGCCGCCATCACGAAGCCGCTCCACCTGATAGACGATTGGAACGCTCGGATCGCCAGGACGCACGAAATAGGCATGCAACGAATGAACGAATCGATCGGCATCGACCGTTCTTTGCGCCGCCACCAGCGCCTGCGCGATCACCTGTCCACCGAACACGCGCTGCCAGCCGATATCCGGGCTCGTGCCGCGATAAAGATTGTGCTCCAGCTGCTCCAGATCGAGCGTCTTGATGAGCTGTTCCATCGGGTTAAGGCGCGAACCTGACATTTTTACGAACTCCGGCAATAGGAAGCGACGACCGGATGATCTATATCCACCCCATCAACAACCACAAGACTGACAGGAGCCTGTGAGATGCTGGACATGATGGTGGTCGGAGCGGGATATGTCGGCCTGGCGGCAGCAGTCGCGGTCAAGCAGGCCGCCCCGCACCTCAACATCGAAGTCGTGGAAGCGGCTCCGGCGCATGTGTGGGAGAAGGATGAGCGCGCCTCCGCGATCATCACGGCTGCCAGCAAGATGCTCGACGTGCTTGGCGTCTGGGACGAGATCCTTGTCCACTCGCAGCAGATCAACCGGATGATCGTCACCGACAGCCGCACCTCCGATCCCGTGCGCCCGGTCTTCCTCACCTTCGACGGCGAGATCGAGGAAGGCAAACCCTTCGCCCACATGGTGCCGAATGTCGAAATGGTGAGAGCATTGAGGAGTGCCGCAGAACGGCTGGGCATCGCCATCCGGCACGGCCTTTCCGCTACCGCTTTCACGACCACGAGCAGCAGCACGACCGTCACGCTGTCAGACGGCTCCACTATCGAGACAAAACTGCTCGTCGCCTGCGATGGCGTGCGCTCGAAACTGCGTGACATGGCGGGCATCCGCACCGTCAACTGGCAATACGGACAGTCGGGCATTGTCACGACCGTCGCCCATGAGCGCCCGCATGAAGGCGTGGCTGAAGAACATTTCCTGCCCTCCGGCCCCTTCGCCATCCTCCCCCTGCCGAACAATCGCTCGTCGCTGGTCTGGACGGAACGAACGGAGGATGCCGACCGGTTGATCGCCTCCGATGATCTGATCTTCGAGGATGAATTGCAGCGCCGCTTTGGCCACAAGCTCGGCGAACTGACCGTTGTCGGTGGCCGCAAGGCTTTTCCGCTCGGCCTCACGCTTTCACGCGCATTCGTCGCGCCGCGTTTCGCGCTTGCCGGCGATGCAGCCCACGGCATTCACCCGATCTCCGGCCAAGGCCTCAATCTCGGCTTCAAGGATGTCGCAGCCCTTGCCGAAACCATTGTCGAGGCCGATCGCCTCGGCCTCGATATCGGTTCGCTCAACGTGCTGGAGCGCTACCAGTCCTGGCGCCGCTTCGACACGTTCCGCATGGGCGTCACCACCGATGTCCTCAACCGGCTGTTCTCCAACGATATCACTCCGATCCGCATCGCACGCGATTTCGGCCTCGGCCTCGTCGAGCGCATGCCGAAACTGAAGGATTTCTTCATCACCCAGGCAGCCGGGACGACCGCGGACGGAAATCCGAAGCTTCTGGCTGGTCAGCAGATATAGGAGAATTGCGGAGGCTCAGTCTTCGATCTTCCGCGCTTCGGACACCAGCATGATCGGAATGCCGTCACGGATCGGATAGGCCAGACGTGCGCCTTCCGAAATCAGCTCGTTGCGCTCGCGATCCAGCGAAAGCGTGCCCTTCGTAAGCGGGCACACGAGCAGATCGAGCAGCTTCGGATCGACGTTACTAAGCTTTTCGTCCACCACTTGAGGCCTCACTGTAAAATCGTATCGGTATCCGCCAGCCCTCTTGCCAGCAGGATTTCCGTGATCGCGATCAGCGTTTCCGCACGCGTCTTCAGATCCGGCGCTTCGAGCAGCGCCTGCTTTTCCGCCGGACCGAAAGGCGACATCATCGATAGCGAATTGACGAGCGTACGATTGCCCGCGCGCCCGACGCTGTCCCAGTCCACTTCCAGCTTGTTGGCGTCGAGATAGGCCCGGAACACCCGCAGCAGCTCGCGCCGGTCGACGGAAGCCTCGTCATCCTCTTCCGACAGATCGCTCATGAACGGCGCAAACCGGAACATCCGGTAGGGCTGGCTACCGTCCACTTCGTCCAAAAGTCGGAAACGGCACACACCGCTGAGCGAAAGGATATAGCGCCCGTCGCCGGTCTCGGCGAAAGAAGTGATACGCCCCAGGCACCCGACAGAGGAAAGCGCCGGCAGCAACGGATCGGACGCATCCGATGGCTCCAGCAGCGAAGGCTGTACGACGCCGATCAACCGGTCGCCGGCAAGCGCCGCGTCGAACATGGCAAGATAACGCGGCTCGAAGATATTCAGCGGAAGCTGGCCGCCCGGAAGCAGAAGCGCTCCGGTCAGCGGAAACACCGGCATGACTTCCGGCAGGTCTTCACGTTTCACGTACCGCGCGTTTCCCACATGCATCGGTTCGGCACCTCCCGCAGATTGCTCCTGATTACAGGTCTATAACCCGATATCTGGGGCTCCAACCGCCGATCGCAAGACCGGCGGCAGTGGATAACGTGTTGTTTAGGAAAAGAGGATGGACGAAAGACGGCGACGGGCTGTAATCGTCGCGGGATCCTTCGGACCCCAAACCTCGAAGAACTGCAAAAGTTCCCGGCGCGCACCGTCATCGTCAAAAGTCCGGTCCTTGCGCATGATCGTCAGAAGATGATCGGCCGCCTGCTCACGCTCGCCCTGAACGTTGAGGATCTTCGCAAGCTTCATCCGCGCCGCATGGTCATCCGGATTGGCGTCCAACTCGCGCGTCAGCGCCACGGGGTCACCGAGCTTGCGGGCTTCGATGATCTGGTCGAGCTTCTTGGAAACCGCCTGGATGGCCGGATCGGCCGTCATCTCTTCAGGCAGGGATTGCAGCATCTGGCCGACACGCTCCGTTTCGCCCATGGCGATCAGGCACTGCATCATGCCGGCCGCCGCCTTGGCGTTCTCCGGATCGGCCTGCAGAACGGCGCTGTAAAGCTGTGCAGCACCCTCGATGTTGCTCGCGGCAAGCAGGCCATCCGCCTCGCCGAGGATCGCCTCGATTTCGGCTGCCTGATCGGCACCGGCCGGACCTGCAACCTTGTCGATGAACTCGTTGACCTGGCTTTCCGGCACAGCTCCCATGAAACCATCGACCGGACGGCCGTCGACGAAAGCAATGACCGCGGGGATCGACTGGATGCCGAGTTGGCCGGCGATCGATGGATGGTCGTCGATATTCATCTTGACCAGCCTGACGCGCCCCTGAGCTTCATTAACGGCCTTTTCGAGCACTGGGGTCAGCTGTTTGCACGGACCGCACCATGGCGCCCAGAAATCGACCAGAACCGGCTGGCGGCGCGATTCGTCCAGAACATCCTTGGCAAAGCCGGCCGTCGTCGTGTCGCTCACGTAACCACCCGCCGCCGGCTCGGCGGAAGCAGGACTTGCCGCGGGCGAACCGAAGCTTGCCGTCTGGCTACCGTATCCGCCGCCATAGGATCCGGCGCCGTAAGATCCAGCGTAAGGATTATCGTTGCCGCTCATGGATGTTCTCCCGGGAAATCAGGGTGCGAACCCTTTTAATTGTCTGCCCGAAACATCGTATGTCAGTCCGTAACTTTCAAGACAAGCGGCGTGTGACCGGTCGCCTCCAGAAAACGGATGAGATCGTTTCGTCCAATCGATGTCGTCGCATCATTGGAAAGCGGATGGCCATTGATGATCTCGTGTTTCAACAGGTCTTCATCCAGCACGAAGGTGACGTTTTTGCCCGTATCGCAAAACGCGCCGAACACCGTCACCGAACCTGGCACGACACCGAGATATTCGAGCATCATCTCCGGCCTGCCGAACGAGACACGGCTCGACGCGCCGATGACCTTGTGAACCGTCTTCAGATCCACCACCGCATGTTCCTCGACCGTCAGGACGAAATACTGGTCCTTCTTGTCCTTCACGAACAGGTTCTTGGTATGCCCGCCGGGAATCTGATCTCTCAGCTCCTGCGATTCGGCCACGGTGAAAACCGGCTCATGCTCTTTCGTTGTGTGGGAAATATCGAGGCTGTCGAGAAAAGCGAACAGATCGGCGGCTGTTTTCGGCATGTTTTCGGTCACATCTAGGATCGTGATTGGCGGGAAATGCCGACTATAGAGATAAGCCCGTCCGCCTCCAAGACATTCTCCACATAATCACCGAAAGCCAAAAGCCCCGCAAATCAAGGGCTTTAGCGGAAAATGAAAAAATCTTTGCCAGTATCGTCATTTCTCTGTTGCATTTGAAAATCGTCTGGGCCATATAGCGCCTCGTCGGCGGCAACGAGCCACTGACCAGCCGGCTCCGAACTACCACACGGACCGACGGATTGATGAGCGGGTGTAGCTCAGTGGTAGAGCACAACCTTGCCAAGGTTGGGGTCGAGGGTTCGAACCCCTTCGCCCGCTCCAGTCCCTTCCAAGAGAGACAATCAGATTGACGAAGCGCACAGGACAAACCTGGCGCTAAGCGCTTTCTTGAAAATCGCTACCTTTTCCATCTCATTTTTTTCGGCCTGCATCAGGAAAATCTTTCCGAGATTGCCAATTGACTTATTGCCTCATGATGGAACAAAATAAGAACAACAGAGGATATCAAATGGCTCAAGCGGAAAAATTCATCGTCCTGCAATTCAAGAAGAACCGCGGCCATATCGTGCCGGGCGAAATGCGTCAGGCCTCAAACGCGGTATCGGCGGAAAAGATTGCCGCCGCCATGGCTTCGCGTGTGGTCGGCGTAGCAGCTTACGCAGTCATGGTCGATGAAGAAACCGGCGACATGGCATCACCCCGTCTCATTGCTCAGCATGGTGAGACGGCTGACCTCGCGGCATAATCTGTCGGCGAGCAGAGCGAGGAGTTAAAAGCGACCAGTCCGACCTTGGATGTCGAACTGGCGCGCTGTCTTCAGCTCTTCGAAAACACGTAATCTGTTTCCTGACGCAGAACTTCGCCTGGACGTAACACCGCGTTCGGGAAATTCTCGTGATTGATCGCATCCGGCCAGACCTGCGTTTCCAGGCAAAGGCCGGCATAATTGCCGTATTTGCGGCCATCGAAGCCCGGCACCGGCACATTGACCATCACGCCTGCATAAAACTGCACGCCCGGCTCCGTGGTCCTGACTTCCATCGAGACACCTGAATAAAGGCTGCGCACCAGCGCCACCGATCGCTTGGCCACGCGCTCGTTCGACAGGCAGTAATTATGGTCGAACGGCACCTGGCGACCATCCTCGAGCGTGCGACGCACCGGGCCCATCTGGCGCAGGTCGAAGGGCGAACCAGTCAGGTCATTGAGCTTGCCGGTCGGAACCAGCCTTGCATCGACATCCGTTATCCTGTCGGCGGCAATCATGATCTCGTGGCCGAAGACATCCTCGCGACCGTCGAGGTTGAAATAGGAGTGCTGGCAGACATTGGCGGGCGTCGGCTCGTCCGAAACGCTTTCATAGACGACCGAGAACACACCGTCCGCCTTCAACCGATAGGTCGCGGTCACCGTGCAGTTGCCGGGATAACCTGCGCGCCCATCGGCATCGGTAATCTTCAGCACGACCTTGTCGGCCTGATGTTCGACAATCGCCCAGTTGCGCTTGCCCATCCCGTCGGAGCCGCCATGCAGATGCGTGACACCGCGCTCATTGAGTTCGAGCTGGTAATCGTGGCCGTCGATCGAAAATTTCCCATCGCCGATCCGGTTGGCGCAACGGCCGGGCGTGGCACCGAAATAGGGAGAATAGGCCGGATAGGAAGAGAAATCGTCGAAACCGAGCACCAGCGGCGCATCGTGTCCTTGAAGACGCAAATCCTGGATGACTGCACCCCAGGTAATAACATTGGCAGTCAGCCCGCCGCCGCTGATCTGGACACGATAGACGGGCTCGCCGTCCTGCGTGGTGCCGAAAACCTCGAATGCCTGCCCTACCATGAGTTACTCCCACCATTTTATCGGCGGCAAACTGCGCGATTTGGCGAGGCCTCGCAATGGGAAACGGCGACGCGCGGCGTCTTTTCCCGACGCCGCCCCAAAGCCTCACCAGTCCTTACACAGTGCCGATTTTGTCCATGTCGTAGTGGGTCGTCTGGTACATCTCGTTGATCCAGTTTCCGAATAGAAGATGCGCATGACTGCGCCACCGGTTCTGGGGCGTCAGCGTATCGTCGTTATGCGGAAAATAGTCATGCGGCATCTTGATCGGGATACCGGCATTCACATCGCGAAAATATTCGTCCGCCAGCGAGGTGGAATCATATTCGACGTGGTTGAACATGTAGAGACGGTTGCCCTTCTTCTCATGCACGAGGCAAAGGCCCATCTCATCGGATTCCATCAGGATTTCCAGATTGGATTTCTTCTCGACATCCTCGCGACGTACCTCCGTCCAACGTGAGACCGGCACCTGGAAATCATCGGAAAAGCCATTGAGATAAACCGAGGCCGGCGCAAGATTGCGGTGACGATAGACACCAAAGGCCTTTTCGGTGAGCGCATGTTTCGGCA